>Ga0209915_1000141_pt1 | contig 262412 bp, 207 predicted proteins | sample ThiBiot_750_plan_FD_183952 | JGI IMG/M metagenome (GOLD analysis project Ga0209915, IMG submission 183952) | Wastewater bioreactor microbial communities from Cape Town, South Africa - Thiocy_cont_750_plan (SPAdes) | ecosystem: Engineered > Bioreactor > Thiocyanate-remediating >...
GCGGCTCTGGAGGATGAACGTAACGCCAGAGGTGCGAAAGTGAACTGGCAATTTACAAATGCCAAAGCTCGCCAAAAGCTGCAAAATCGTTATCCTACTTATCAATCAATTCTAGACTAACTACTAGTTTTTAGTTTTTAATAGGGTCTTAAATATTTACTTGGAAAGGCAAGAGTTTTTATCTATAAATATATTTCATGTTCAATTCACAAGGTTTGGCTACTAAACACTACAAACTAACCACCAAACACTATTCTCACGAAACCTTGAGGGGTTGCTTTGCGTAAAGTTTTTCGAGCAATCTTTACAATTGCCGGAACATTGGTGGCGAAAAGCGCACCTGTTGCAGGTGAATGAGCAATAGAACCTTTATGAGTGAGGCATATTATGTTTGACAAGGATGACCGTGGAATGGGCCGGTTCTTCGCCGGGTTCGCCCGCAATCGGATTAACCGCGCTACTGCCGCCCGTGGGCTGGATGGCGAATTTATCCTGGGTATGATCCTGGCCGTGATTGTGGTCGTTTTACTCTGGTGGACTCCTTTTCTCTTTCCTTTCCGTATCTTTACAACCGCCGCCCACGAAGTCAGCCATGCTATCGCCTCAATCATCTTTGGCGGTGGTGCCGGGAATATCCAGCTATTCTGGAACGGCGGCGGTGTGACCCAGGTCTTTATCACCAGCACGCTTGGCGCAATTGTAACCTATTCGGCGGGCTACCTGGGGAGCGTCCTTTTCGGCGGCTTGCTCCTGCTTGAAGGCAAAAAAGTTGCCACCCGGCGGCGGGTCCTCTGGATAATTACGGCGGGGCTTATCCTGGTCACAGCTTTCTTTATCCGCGACCTGGGCAGCCTGTTGATGGTCGCTATCGTGGCCGGGTTAGCCGGTTTTACCGCTTACAAAGCCCCGAATATTATCGTGAACTTTGTTATCAACGTGCTGGCCCTGCTAAGCTGCCTGTACGCGATTATGGACCTGTTTTTCCTTAACGTCTCGTCGGTCAACCCCTTCCACAACGGTTTTAACGACGCGGTCGGGTTGGCGACCTATACCGGCATCCCGGCAGTCATCTGGGCGGTTGTCTGGGGTCTGCTCGGCATCTTTATGATGTTTATGTTCATCCGGCGGGCTATCCGCAAACCGGATGCCGCCAAAGGCCCCGGCACCAAACCTCTCAGCGGCCCGGCGGCGGCTACCTTCGACCGCTACGACGAATATTTAAGCAAGAAGTAGATTTTCTAATCAAAAAAGACCCCTTTAAGCTTTGAAAGTGCTAAAGGGGTCTTTTTATGTCCGAAAAATTTAAAAGCCCAGAAGCTGGCCGCACTCCCACTCCTGGAAAGCGGCGACCAGGCATTGCATCTTCGGCCACCAGTAATCCTTAGCGGAGCCGTCAAAACCATCCTGCACCGGCATGAATACCCAGAAGATGAGGCCGAGACGGTAGTCGGTCAGCAGTTCGTCCCAGGAGTAATTTGTTACCCCTCGCTCCTGCAAAACTTTATAATAGAGGCGCAACAGCTTTTCTTCGCGCTGCTGCTCGTGACGCTGGTCGGGCGTCCAGAAAGTGGCAAGCAAATTGACGAGGTCGTACGCGCCGGGGTCAAAGCCGGGCGATTGCCAGTCTAATAGATAAGTAGGGCCGCTCCCCGGAACCCTCGGACACAAGAAATTACAGAAATAGGAGTCACCGTGCATGAGGGTTAAATTCTTGCTCTCGCGGAACCGAGGCGCGACATATTTTTCCCAGAAAAGCGGCAACCGTTCAAAAAGCTTTTCGTAGAACTCGCGCAAGTCGGCGGGAAACCGGTCCGCCTCCCTTGCGATAAGCCCCTGCCAGGATTTTTGACGGTGTTTTAGATACAAATCGAACCGTTCCGCATCACGGGACCAGTAGCCAACATCAAACGGGGCAGCTTTTATCAAGGGATTGTCCCACCAGTAGGCTTGCAGTTCGGCCAGGGTGGTCACTACCGCTTCCATGTATGCAGGCAAGGGCACGCCTTCCACAAAATTTATTTGCTGGTCGCGGGTAATGGGAGGGCGGTGGGTTTCGGTCAGGTCCCGCAACAGGACGTAAGAATTGCCGGTCTGTTCGTCGTAAGCCGCCCCATAACAGGGAATTATAACCGGGGGATGGTCCGGCAACGTAGCAACCAAACGATAAAATTTTACCTCTAGACGGCCCGCTTCCCGGCTCCAGGCTACCGGGGTATTTTGTTTGAGGACAAACCGGGTGGGAACGTCCGGCGAAACACCGGGCGAATAGCGCAAAACCAGGCGGTTGGTATGGGAGTTAAAAGCGCCGGTCGTCTCGCGCTTTATTTCCTCTACTTCGCCTTCCGGCAGAAGGCCGGCCTTGCGCAAGACTGCCGTTAGCCAGCCTGGAGTAACCTCACCGGGGGCCGGGACATCATTAAACATAGTGATTTGATCCATTTTATATTAAAATTTCATACAGGTGATAAAATATAAATTACTTAAAAAGATAAACAAGTTAGCTGGTTGTATTATATCATTAATCCGGGAAAATGCTAACATGGAGCCATATTCGCTCGCACAAGTGGAACAGGTAACAGGAAAGTTTTTGAATGAAGAGTGAAATTATCGGGCGGGGCCGCACGGCCTTGATTTACGCCTGGGACGACGGCCAGGTCTTGAAGCTGTATGAACCGGGGACTTCCAAAAGCAAGGTCGAACACGAAATCGAACTGGGACAACGCATCCAAGCCAGGGGGATACCCAGTCCCGCCGTGGAAGGGTTTATCGAAGTAGACGGGCAGCCCGGCATTATCTTCGAGCGGGTGGACGGCCCAACCATGCTTGAATACAGCGCGGCCAAACCATGGCAGGTTTTTTGGATTGCCCGGCGCTTTGCCGAGTTACAGGCCGAAATGCACACCAGCCTGGTGCCGGGGCTACCCGACTTAAACAAAAAAATCAGGGCGCGCCTGGACGCTATAACCCTTCTTACACCCGAAACCAAAGCCGAACTTATAGCCTTGCTGGAATCCTACCCGGCCAGCAACGCCGTCTGTCACGGCGATTTTCATCCCGGCAACCTGATTATGTCGCCGCGCGGGCCCATCATAATCGACTGGCTGGATGTCGCCAGGGGCTACCCCCTTTATGACGTGGCCCGGACCTCTTACCTTTTATCAAAAGCAGCCATGCCGCCCGGTGCCAGCCCGGCCCAGCGCCTTTTTATCCGGCTTTTCCGCAAACTTTTTCACTGGCTCTACCTGCGCCGCTACCGCCAGATCTGGTATTTTACGACCCAGGAATTGAAAGACTGGTATCGCCTGGTGGCGGCGGCCCGGCTCAGCGAGGGTATCGCCGAGGAAGAAGCCCAACTCCTGGCAATCGTCAAGGGGTAAACGTTTCGGCAGGCTCGGTCCCGCAATTGCGATTTGACTCAACCACCTGGCGGTTATATCTTAGCTCACAGGATATTACACGACTTTCGTTTTGAGCCTGGAAATCTTCTAAAATTAGAGAGAATCTACCTCAAAAGCGGTGTTTCAAGCGAAAGCCTATATTGGAAACCCTCGTTCCGGGTGGAACAATGCGGAGTAGGATTGTTTAACAGAGGGAGGAGCTAGTGCAAAAGTTAAGCGCGGCCATCGAAAAACGGGTGGAAGACCTGTTAAGCCGGATGACCCTCGAAGAAAAAGTCGGCCAGTTAGTCCAGGTAGACCTCTACAAAATCCCCGATTTCGAAACGGCCATTAAAGAAGGCCATGTCGGGTCGCTATTATCTTCATTTGATGCTCAAAATAACAACCGTTTCCAGAAAGCCGCTGTCGAAGGCTCCCGCCTGGGTATTCCCTTGCTGGTCGGCAACGATGTGATTCACGGCTACCGGACGGTCTTCCCGATTCCGCTGGCCCTGGCCTGCACCTGGAATCCCGATTTAGTAGAGAAAGCTACCAGAATTGCCGCCGAGGAAGCCGCCACGGTCGGTACCTCCTGGATTTACGCCCCGATGGTCGACATCAGCCGCGAACCCCGCTGGGGCCGTATCGCCGAGGGAGCGGGGGAAGACCCCTTCCTGGGGGGTCGGCTGGCAGAGGCCCAGGTAAGGGGTATCCAGTCGGCGGAACTCACCAACGGCTGGCAAATTGTGGCCTGCCCGAAACACTATGTCGGGTACGGGGCGGTTGAGGCCGGGCGCGAATACAACACGACAGACTTTTCGGAGCGGACCCTGCGCGACCTCTACCTGCCGCCCTTCAAAGCCGCCTTTGACGCCGGGGCCGGGAGCGTCATGAGCGCCTTTAACGAAATCGGCGGCATCCCGGCCACCGCGAACGCCTTCACCCTGCAAACGGTCCTGCGGGACGAGTGGGGCTTCGATGGCGTGGTGGTCAGCGACTATACCTCCGTAGCCGAACTTATCAATCACGGGTTCGCCGCCAACATGAAAGAAGCGGCCCGCCTGAGTATCCTGGCCGGGCTGGACGTGGATATGATGAGCAACGCCTATCTCGATTACCTGCCTGAACTCGTAAACGAGGGGACCGTGCCCATCGAGGCGGTGGACCGGGCAGTCCGGCGGGTCTTGCAGTTGAAATTCCGGCTTGGCCTGTTCGAAAAACCCTATGTCGATGAAACGCTGGCTCCCGGCATCATCTTGAAGACCGAATCGAGAGATGCCGCGCGTGAGACCGCCGAAAAAGCGGCGGTGCTGCTCAAAAACGAGGGCGGCTTGCTGCCCCTGGCGCCCAACCAGCAAAAGCAAAAAATCGCCCTGATAGGACCGCTGGCGGATAACAAAGAGGCGCTGCTCGGCACCTGGGCAGGGCAGGGCCAACCGGAAGATGTAATTTCGATACTTGAAGGTATCCAGGGGGTGCTGGGCGAAAAAGCGGAACTGACCTGTGTACCCGGCTGTGACATTAAAGGCGCTACCGCGCCCGACTTTGGCCCGGCCCTCGCCGCCGCCCAGGCCGCTGACGTGGTAATCGTGGCCCTGGGCGAAAGCGCCGACATGAGCGGGGAAGCCCATTCTCGGGCCATCATCGGGTTGCCCGGCCACCAGCAAGCCCTGCTTGACGCCCTCCATGCCACCGGGAAACCGCTGGTCGGTGTTCTGCTGTGCGGTCGGCCCCTGGTAATTCCCAGAATGGCGGAACAGGTGGGGGCTTTGCTATTGGCCTGGCATGGCGGCGTCGAGGCCGGAGCAGCCATCGCCAACTTACTTTTCGGGAAATCCAACCCGTCCGGCAAACTGGCGGTCAGTTTCCCCTGGACCGAGGGCCAGATTCCGGTCTACTACTCCCACAAAAACACCGGGCGACCGATTGACCAGGGAGTGCGCCAGTTTGACGAGGAATACAAGTCATTTTACCTGGACGTGCCCAACACGCCGCTTTTCCCATTCGGTTTCGGCCTGAGTTACAGCCAGTTCGACTACAGCGATTTGCGGGTGGAGACGCCCTCGGTCGGGGTTGACGGAACCCTGGTTGCCAGCGCCACCCTCACCAATGTGGGGAAAGTCGCCGGGGAGGAAACAGTCCAGCTTTACGTGCGCGACCTGTTCGGCAGCGTGACTCGCCCGGTAAAAGAGCTAAAAGGTTTCCAGAAAGTGACGCTCCAACCTAGCGAGAGCCGGACCGTCCGCTTCGAAATCCCGGTCAGTACGCTTGGTTTTATCGGCCTGGACCTCAAATACACGGTCGAGCCGGGCGACTTCAAGGTCTGGATTGGCCCTGACTCGGCCTCCGGCCTCGAAGGGTCGTTCAGGGTCGTGTAAATCCGGCTTGACAGTAAGAGCCTTATAGCGCAAAATCTGGGAGTTCCAAAAGAACTTCCAGGTTTTTTTCTTTTTCTAATTTTATTTTCTTCTTTTTTCTTTTCTATAAAAGCAAGTCTAAAGAAGCAAGCTAAAAAGGCTAACAGGTTTGTCCGGTCGAAGATTTAATTTTTCTCCGCTCAAAATATTTAATACGGCCCGCTCTGAAACCGTCACGCCCGCCCACGACGGCACCCCTGAAACGGAAACACTGGCCCAGGATACCTCGCTGAGTACCCAGGTAAACACCCCGGTGAGTACCCAGGTCACGACCACCCGGCGCTGGCAAAAATGGGGGCCGCACCTGCTGGTCCTGTTCCTCTACAGCCTGTTGACCCTCTATTTTTTGCAACCCCTCGTTGCCAAATTCTTTACCGATGTACCGTTTGGCGGGGATAGCTGGATTTTCTACTGGGATTTGTGGTGGGTCAAAAAGGCCCTGACCGAGCTTGGGACCAACCCTTTCTTTACGACTTATGTCAACTATCCCGGTGGGGCCAGCCTGAATTTTCATACCCTGGCCTTCCTGGACGGGGTAATAGCCATCCCCCTGCAATGGCTGGGGATGAGCCTGGCGGGGGCCTATAACTCGCTGGTGTTGTTCGGCTATATCTTTTCGGCCTATGGTATGTTTTTGCTGGCCGATTTTCTCGTAAAAAATAAATGGGCTGCTTTCGTGGCCGGGCTGATTTTTGGGTTCAGCCCCTTCCATTTCGCCCACCTGAACGGTCAGCTTAACTTCGTTTCGATCCAGTGGATGCCCTTTTACGTCCTTTTCATGCTCAAGGCCGCCAGCAGCGCTAAACCCCTGAAAGCCCGGCAGACCTGGTTCAATATTTTAATCGCGGCGGTCTTCCTCTCCCTGAACGCCCTGACCGAATGGACCCTCGCCGCCTTCCTCGGCATGCTGACCGTCGTCTATCTGCTCTACCGGCTCTGGCGGGAGCGCAAGGAGTGGCGGACGGCCCTGCGCGGCCCGGTCCTGCGGCTGGTGCTGGTGTTGATTGTCTTTGGTGTCCTGACCTCCCCGGTCTTGCTGCCAATGCTGAACGAAGCCCGCAGCAATAAAAATATTGCCTACAATCCCCAGGAAACTATCTTTTACTCGGCGGACCTGTTGAGTTTTATCACCCCTTACGAGTTACACCCGGTGCTGGGCACTTTCAGTGAGAAAATCGCCCAGAAGTTTAGCGGCAATCCCGCCGAACGGACCAATTATCTCGGTTTCATGGGACTCATCCTGGCTATAGTAGCCCTGGTGGAATGGTGGCGCACCCGCCGCAAAAAAGGTGAAGCAGTTAAAACCACCTCACCGTTGAGCCCTGCCGGGCCCGGCTTCTGGCTGGTGAGCGCAATCTTCTTCGCCCTGCTGGCCCTGGGTCCAATGCTTACCATCGCGGGCCGGAACTATTTTACGGTCTTCAAGGTAAGCGTGCCGCTTCCCTACGCCGTTTTTTACTACCTGCCTTTTTTCTCGATTATGCGGACTCCAACCCGCTTCGACCTGGTGGTCATCCTGGCCCTGGCTATCCTGGCCGCTTTCGGTTTCAAGGCCCTGGCGGGCTGGGCCGGACAGCACCTGACCGGGAAAACGGCGGCGCGCTGGGTCTTGCCCGGCCTTTCGGCAGTGGTCAGCCTGTTAATCCTGTTCGAGTTCGCGCCCTATGTCACGACGGCTTACCCGAACGTCCCCCCGATTTATAACCCGGTCCGGCTGGATACCAACCCCAATCACGCCGTCCTCGAACTGCCCCTGCGACCGGCCTCGCACTTTTATATCGCCCAGGTCGCCTACTCCAAACCGATGATTGGCGGCTACCTGGCCCGGCAGGTGGATAACCCGCTCATCGAGCAGAACCCGGCCCTCAAAACCCTGGCCCTGCGCCAACCCGCCACGACCGGAAGCGCCGACCAGCTTAAAGCGGCCAGTATCAGTTATGTCTTTGTCAACTGGTGGATGCTCGACGACACCCAGAAAACCCAGATGCAGGCGGCCCTCGACAAGGTCTTTGGGCGGCCTCCCGACGATACCGAGATGGAACCGGACGGCAGTAAATTACGTCTTAGCTTATATATAATCAAGTAAGCAAGCTGGTTACATTACAGGATAGATTTTTAAAAATGGAAACTGATATTTCGGCGGAATTACGCGTAGATTTGCCCAGCGGCCTGGTGCTGCGACGGGCCACCCCGGCTGACGTTGAAGGGCTGCTCGATATAAACGGGCAACTGCTGGGTGAGGACAGCCGGGTCGAGGTAAAATTCTTGATCGAGGGCGGCGTGCCGGGAATGGGGCTGGAAGATTTCCTTGTTGTTGTTGAGCCGAGCGGGCGCGTGGTATCGTCGCTGAGTCTGCTTACCCAGGAGTTACGGGTAGGACAGACCGTGCTAAAAATCGGCAACCCGGAATTTGTCTCGACCCTGCCCGAATACCGGGGCGGAGGCTTAATCCGCCGCCTGTTCGCGGTCCTGGAACAAATGCAAAAGGAGCGCGGGCTGGCAATCAGCACCATCATGGGGATACCCTATTTCTACCGTCTCTTTGGTTACGAGTACGCCCTGGAAGATTTCCGGGCCGGGTTCCTCTACCCGGAGACCCACCGGGAAAAGCTGGCGGCAATTCCCGACCTGGAAGTGCGCCGGACCGTCGAGAGCGACGCGCCCTTGTTGGCGAAAATGTACGCCGAAACCGCCGCCCAGGCCGATATTGCCATGAGCATGGCCGAAAGCGGCTGGGCCTGGGCCGCCCGCACCCGCGAGTTACACGCTAACAACCTGGAAGACTGGGTCGCCATCGAAAACGGCCAGCCCATCGCCTATGCCCGGTTGCATCTCAGCGGCAACACCCTGACCGCTTTTCGCCTCACCGGGGAACTGGCGGGGCAGCAAGCCCTTATCAAGAAAGCCCTGGACTGGCCGGGCCTGGAAAAACTGGGAATTGGAACGGTCCGCAATAGCTCCCTTCATTTCTGGGTGCTTGAGCTTGAACCGGGCCGGCGCCCTTCTTACGGCAACTACGTGCGGATTATTGACCCGGCCCTGGCCTTCCGGCAGCTTGAACCCGAATTCGAAAGCCGCCTGGCGGCCTCGACTTTGGCCGGGTTGAGCCGGGAGGTCGAGCTTGGCTTTTATCGCTTCGGGGTGGCCCTGACCTTCGAGGAAGGGAAACTGGTCAAGGTCGAAGCCCGGTCCGGCAACCAGAGTCCTGCTATCGGGATTCCACCCGACCTCCTGCCAAAATTTTTGATGGGCTATCGTTCCATTTTCGAATATAGGCGGGTAAATCCAGACTTTATCGTGTCAAAAGAGGAAGACTGGGCCTTATTGGAGATTCTTTTTCCGCCTCTGGTAAATATGATAAACTTCTTTATCTAGGGCTACAGGAAAAGGAGAAAAAATGAGCCAGGAAAACAACCAATCGAACGACCAGCAGATTTACGACCTTGTTAAGGGCAGTTTCGGTCCGAACGCCCACGCCTACACCGTCAGCGCGGGTCACGCCAACCAGACCGAACTCGAAAAGCTGGTCGAGCGGACCGCGCCCCATCCCACCGATACGTTGCTCGACATCGGCACCGGGGCCGGGCATACTGCCATCGCCTTCGCCCCGGCAATCAAACGGGCCATCGCCTACGACCTGACACCCCAGATGCTCGAAGAAGTCGAACGGAACGCTGCCGCCAAAGGGGTTACTAACGTCGAAACCCAACAGGGCGCCGCCGAAGACCTGCCCTACCCGGACGCTTCTTTCGAACTGGTAAGCTGCCGCCTGACCACCCACCACTTTGCCAACCTGGCGCAAGCCCTGGCTGAAATGGCGCGCGTCCTCAAGCCGGGCGGCAAACTGGTTATCATGGATACGACCGTCCCTGCCGATGCCGAACTGGACCGCCAGATAAATGAGATTGAGATTTTGCGGGACCCTTCGCACGTGCGCAACTACCCTGAACCGGAGTGGCGCAGCCTGGTAGAGGGCGTCGGGTTGCGGATTTCTTTCGTGGAAGCAGGCTATTACGACGAGGGGGACCAGATGGACTTCGGGGCCTGGACCCGGCGCATCGGCACTTCGCCGGAAAATGTGGCCCGCCTGGAAGAGCTTTTCCACGGGGCCAGCCCGGCCCTCAAGGACGCTCTCAAGATTGATTTGAGCAAGGCCGGGAAAATCGGGTTTGCCCTGCCGCGCATTACCCTCATTGCGGTCAAACCGGCCTAGAATTTTCTATAAAAAAAGCGGCCCAGCCGCTTTTTTAATTTTATAATTCCGGTTAGTGTTTAACCCGTTTCGCCAAATTCCCTGGAAAATGAGGAATTATTCACATTCCCCCTGAAGGGAAAATCAAACGAAATCGAAGAATTAAAAAAAGAATGCGCGTCTGTTTCGGGCAAGAATTTCTGGACAATCTCATCTATGCGGGTAATATCGAACGGCTTCACCAGGAAATCTTCCGGCTGGTATTTGTTTTCGAGATTGGAAAGATGGGCTACCGCGCTCATCAGGACAAAATGGGTGCTGTTCAATTGCGCGTTCGAGCGCACGAAATAAAGTAGCTCCAACCCGGTAATGTGAGGCATCATGATGTCGCTGATAATTAAATCAAACTTATTCTCTTTTATAAATTCCAGTCCTTGCAAACCGTTAAAGGCTATAGAAACGTGGTGCCCGTATCCCTCTATTATCTCGGCCACCAGTGTTGCTATTGACGGCTCGTCATCAATTACTAAAACTTTTGCCATCGTGTTCTCTGCCAAACTGTTGAATTGTGTGCTGGATACTTTGGCTAAATTAAATAAGTCTCATTAAAGTAAACCAGCGCCCGGCTCGCTCCAACTCCGGCGCCATTCGACATTTGCCAAATAAATGTCCAGTTGGTCAAGTCAGAATGATTACCATCATCTCTCGCCCGAATGTAACCGTCCTAGATTTTTGTGCTACTTCAGGATGAATCGGGCCACAACTAAAGGACAAGCTTCGCCGCTTGCTACCCCGTTTGCCAGTTATAGAGCAAGCTTTATGCCACAAATCTTTAAAAATAGCAAAATTGATTATTTGAATTCTAATAATTGGGGTCGAGATGAGAATAAAAGAGGGGCGTGTCACGGCTAAACCCCGGCTAGGGACCGGGATTTAGCTGCGGGTTAAAAGAGAAAGTCTCGATGGTTTGCCAGGGTTTGCCGGTATCGTGGACGTACAGGGTGAACTGGGTGATTATAAAATCAAAATTTAGGCGATAACCGCCGGTTACGAGTTCATGTTCGAGGACGGCCAGGTCTATTTCGCTCAGTTCGTTGCCGATAGTGAGGTGAGGATGGTAATTGCCGTTCTCAAAGCGGTCAGCCTGGTCGACCCCAAAGACCGCGTGCAAGGCCGCTACCACTTTCTGGTGTAACTGGAAAAGTGGAGCTTCGTCTTCCACTTTCAGGAATACGACATTCCGGCCCGGCGCTTTGAAACTGCCAAAACCATTTAGGGTGACCGGCAGCGGGGGCAGATTGGCGGCCACCGTTCCCAGGGCTTCGCGGGTACCCTTGATACGGGCCGGGTCGGCCAGGACGGTCGGACGCTTGACCGTAATATGAGGTGGTACTTTCACCTTGAAAGCAGGGTCGTAACGCCGCCGGACATCGTCGAGCGCCTCGGATATTTCCCGTGGGGCATCCAGGATAATGGCATACTCCTGCTGAGGAGTTTCTTCAGGACGAATGGTTTCCAGGATCCTGGTAAATTGTTCCCAATGTCCGCTCAAATTTTATTTCAACCTTTACTAAATAAAGTTCTACATCAACGGTTCCACGAGCATTCGGGTTTAGCAGATTATATCACGCCTGTCTTGCCCATGCATGGGTTGGTAAGTTTCCTACTCAGGGCCAGGCAATTCTTTTGCCACGAATACCCCTTGAACTTGTGGTATTATAGATTCCCAGGAAAATTTAAGGTCAAAGGAGAAAAGGGGATGTATAGCTATACTTTTGAGGCTGGCGGAGAAGTACAAAAACGCGAAGCGGCGGCTAAACGAGAAATAATCACCGGACTGTTACAAAAGAATAAGGTTGATGGGTTGATTCTTAATACCCAGGCTAATTTTGCCTGGGCCAGCGGTGGGGCCAACAACTGGGTCAGTATCGCCGACGCCAACGGTGTCGCCAGCCTGGTCTTCAAGGCGGACGGGGCGGCCTACGCGGTACTGGACAACCTGGAAGGCCCGCGTTTCGAAAGCGAAGAAAAACTGGGCCGGTTGGGCTTCGAACTGATTGAAGCGCCCTGGTGGGAATCGGATAAACGCGGCCGGTTGCTATTCGACCTGGCGCGGGGTCACGGCAAACTACCCCAGGTCGCTAGCGATAACACGATGGAAGGAACCTTGAACTGGGCCGGGGAAGTAGCCCACGCTCGCTGGAGCCTGATAGCGGACGAACGCGACCGCTATCACCAGGTCTGCCGGGCCGCCGCCGAAGCGCTCGAAAGCACTTGCCTGGAGATTACCCCAGGCATGAGCGAATGGGAAGTCGCCGGATACCTGTCCCAGGCCTGCTATGCCCGCGGCCTGGTGCCTTTCGTGACGCTGGTGGCCGCCGACGACCGGATTTTTAACTACCGTCACCCTATCCCGACCTTTAACACCATTGACAACTACGTGATGGTGGTACTGTGCGCGAAAGGGGGCGGCCTGATTGCCAACTGCACCCGGTTGGTCCATTTCGGCCCGGTCACGCCCGATATTCTCGAAAAACAACGCCATGTCCAGACGATTGACGCGACCTTTAACCTGAACACCAAACCGGGCGCGGTAGCCGGGGAAATCTTTGCAAAAGCCCAGCAAGCCTACGCCTACGCCGGGTATCCCAACGAGTGGCAGTTGCACCACCAGGGCGGCGCGACCGGTTACGCAGGTCGCGAGTACCGGGCCGGGCCGGGCAGCACCGATGTAGTGGTGGAGTGGCAAGCCTTCGCCTGGAACCCCTCTATCACCGGGACCAAGTCGGAAGATACAATTTTGGTGTCGAGCGAACCAGGGCACGAACTTGAGATTCTAACCCGGTACCCCGAAAGCACCTGGCCGACCGTCACGGTTTCGATTGAGGGTCTCGGCTCGATGGAACGGCCCGACATCCTGGAAAGGTAGACCCATCAGCCCTGCTGGAAAATAGGCGAGTCGATAATCAGTTCGGCGGTGGCCGGGTTGGTCGCCAGGGGTACGTTGTGGACATTGCAGATGCGTAAAAGCATGCGCACGTCGGGGTCGTGAGGCATCGAAGTCAGGGGGTCCACGAAGAAGATAACCGCGTTGATATGGCCGGTTGCGACGAGGGCACCTATCTGGGCGTCACCACCGAGCGGGCCACTCAGGAAACATTCGACCTCAAGCCCGGCCTGCTCGTGGACCATCCGGCCCGTCGTTCCGGTCCCATAGAGTTTGAAACGCCTGAGGATTTCCAGGTTGGCTTTGGCCCAGTTGACGATGTTTGGCTTCTGGTTATCATGCGCGATTAAGGCGACGCCTTTCATGGTAATCTCGATTCTATTTACAAAATGACCTCTGCTGGCGCTATCTTACCGGCAGGGGTCATTTTTGGTTTCAGGTTTCGTAGCCACGCCCGGCTACGATGGGAGCCTTGCGGCCTTTCAGTTCGGATAAAAATTTAGCGGCGTCCAGGGCGGTCTTTCAGGGTCCAGAACTTTCCCCAGGAGATTATAGGTTCACTACATACCTCGGCGTTGAGACGCGATTATTATAGTAAAGACCCCTCGTAAAAACCGGGGTAAAAGCGGTCACAACGCCGAAGTCCACCCTTCGCAAGAACCAGGACCGGATATTATTTTATTTCAACCGCATCGGTCTGGGTCGGGTCGCCCGTAGCGATGAAATTAAGGATTCTTTTCCAGGAGTCGGCGGAAGCCGCGGCGAATTCTTCCTGGCGGCGGTCGAAGAAGCTATGGGTCGCCTCCGGGTAGACGACAATCTCTTGGCGGACATTCGCCTCTACCAGACGGTGACGCAACAGGTTGACCTGCTCGACCGGGATACCCTGGTCCTGGCCGCCAAACAGCCCCAGCACCGGGTATTTAACCTGGGTCGCCAGGTCGAGAGCGGTGCCTTTACCGCCAAAGTTGCGGCTCATCCCGGCATAGAAGGCGATAAGACCATTCAGGCCCAGGTCCGGTTCGGTGCCGGTGGCGATTGTCAGGGCGCCACCCATGCAGAAACCGACCACAAAGGTCTGCTGGTGGTTACCGATGTTCTCAGCCTCGTAATCCCTGGCTGCTTTCAGGTCCGCGATAACATTTTCCAGCTTTATTTGCTGGACGTGGGGCATGTATTCAAAGGATTCGTCGCGGGAAGTCTGCCCGGCGGTGCGGCCAAAATAGTCAATCGCGACCGCCGAAATACCGATTTCCGCGAAACGCAGGGCCAGATCTTTGTAGAACTGGTGAAGTCCACGCACGTCAGGATAGATGATAATCCGGGAATTGGTGGGTAAAGAGGGAATGGCCGCGTAGGCGGAAAACGGGGTGCCGTCCGCCGAGGTAAGGGTAATGTCCTGGCCGCTGGCGTCGCCGGGGTTTCCGGGGGGCTGAGGTGGGCGGGCCTGGTCGTCATAACACATTTATTGTTCTCCTTACTTTGTTATAGGACTTTCGCTTGATACAATTTTGAGGTTCCTTTCCAGCTATTTTAAAGCTTTACCAGGCTCAAAGCGGAAGTCAGGCTTATTATTTAAACGCATGCCAGGAAAAAAGAGCCGGGCCGGCCTCATAAAGTGAAGGACGCCCCCGGCTCCATCAAAGGATGGAACTTGATATGGTGTTGTTCGAGAACGGTAGCAAAAGCTTGATAACGTTGTTTTAGAAAGAAATCTTTAGCATAACCGTCGTGCACAGGCAAGACCTGTTTGGGTTGGATGCGGCGGACGAAATCGAGGGCGGCCGGTTCGGTGAGCCAGGGAGCCGCCACCGGGAGGATTAGCAGTTCGATACCGGCGAACGCCTCTAGCGAAGAATTGAAAGAGTCACCGGGATTGAGGACCCGCCCGTTGACGACATGAGCGGTATTCTGGGGCAACTCCCCGGTCAGAATCGGCTCGTGTTGGGCCGCGACCGCCTGGACGGTAAACCCGCCGATTTGCTGCGGACCTTCCGCGAGGGTAATCGCATTAAGCCCCTCTTTTTGTAGAGCCGTCACGACCTGCGCGTTACCGATTAACCTGGCCTGACTGAAACCAACAATCTTCTTGAGGGCCTCGACATCAACGTGGTCGGGGTGTTCGTGCGAGATTATGACCGTATCAACCTCCGCGAAATCTTCCGGCCTGACCCGGCCTTCGATAAACGAGAATTTGCCAGGGTCAAACAACAGCCTGTGGCCGTCTTCTTCCAGTAAAACGCACGAATGAAGGTATTTTGTAACTCGCATAAAACCCCCTTGTTTTGCCGTCTACCCGGCAAAGAATTACACCGCGAAACCGGGCCAATTATAACAACACCAAATCCGAATAGTAAATACTAAAAGGATTGCCGAATAGGAGAAATACAAAGGCGGTTGCCCCTAAAGGGCACATAACAACGTTGAACGTTCTCCCTAAAGGGCGCTAAAAGGGGTGCCGAAATGCGCTATTGTCGATAATTAGTACCTCCATAGTGTCATTTCGAGCGTAGTCGAGAAATCTCTGCGCCGTTGGCGTTTATCCTAGTCTTATGAGCATAAATTTTTTTTGGACCTTGCATTTACCCTGAATTCCCCAAAATTAGGCAACAATAAAAAAGACGGGAGAATTTTTCTCCCGTCAAAAGTTCTAACCCGGCTTTTAGGTTAAGAGCCCTGTAACTTCCAGAGGCGGATAACCCGGTCCTCCCCGGCCCCCAGCAGCATCTTGCCATCCGGGCTAAAGCTGACGCTGGTAACGGTCCCGGTCGCGCCGGTATAAGTCCCCAGCAGGTCTCCGGTATTGGCACTCCAGAGCCGTACGACCTTATCCTGGCCTCCACTGGCAAGCTTCTGGCCGTCCGGACTAAAGGCCACCGAGTAGACCCCACGGGTATTCCCGGTCAGGTTAAACAGTTCCTTGCCTGCGCTCAAGTCCCAGATTTTCAAATTGTCGGTGTTATCCAGGCTGGCGCTGGCAAGCTTCTGGCCGTCCGGGCTGAAAGCAACCAACCACACCGGGCTATTGTGCCCCTTGAGGACGGCAATCTGGACCGGGTTGCTAAACGAGCTGAGGTTCCAGAGCATAATGGTGTGGTCGTTGCTGCCGCTTGCCAGGGTCTTACCGTCCGGGCTAAAGGCAACGCTCTGGACAGGGCCCTGGTGGCCCAGGGCAATCCCGACCTGCTTGCCGGTGGCTACATCCCACAACCGGACCGAGTTATCGTTCGAGCCGGTCGCCAGGAGTTGACCGCCGGGGCTGAAAGCGACCGAGTTAATTTCACCGGTATGCCCGGTCATCCGAAAGAGTTGTTTCCCGGTTGCCACGTCCCAGAGGATAACCGTCCGGTCGGCCCCGGCAGTTGCTAGCAGTTTCCCATCGGCGCTAAACGAAAGCGAATAGACCGAGCCGCTATGGCCCCACAGGACTTTAGTCGCCTTCCCGGTTACGGCGTTCCAGAGCCGTACGGTATAGTCAGCGTTAGCGGTTGCCAGCAGTTTCCCATCGGCGCTAAAAGCAACCTGGTTAATCCACCCGGCCTGGTTATTGACCGTCTGGACCGGGGAGGCCGGGGGGAAAGTGTTGGCCGGAAGGGCCGAAGACAACCCGCCGCTGCTATTGGCGGCCAGCGGGTTCGGCAGACCGGAGGTGCTGGTCGGCGCGATGGTAACAGTAGGCGAAACGACGGATGCCGCTGAAATCGAAGGGGTAAGCGAAAGAGTAGGCGTAACCGTCGCGGAAGGCGAAACCTGGGCTGCTGAAGTAGGTGTCGGATTTGTCGCGTTACCCTGGGCCCCGGTTACACCAAAACCCTGCCCGGTACTGGCAACGCCCATTGTGTCCGAAGGCTCGGTCGCGACCGCCGGGGCGAGAACTTCGGGTGTAGGCCCGTTATCGCCTGAACCTTTGGCCGTGGCGTTAATGTCCGGTCCGGCAGCGGTCTGGTCGGAGGTCGGGGCCTCGGTGGTGGCGGTAGGAAGAAAGACCGGGGCCTGGGTCTGGTCGGCGGGGACCGGCTTATCTAGCTGGGCCAGTTTGGTAGGGTTGCGGGTCGGCAGACTCACGTTGACGACCGGCGTTACCTGGGGCGCGGTGCTGTTGTAAACGAAAATACCCAGCCCCACGACGCAGACGAAAAATAGTACCGACCCGACCATGGTCAGCGTCACGGGCGCAACCATCCAGCGGAAGTTGGGCAATCGGCGACGGGGTCGGGGTGCTTTGGCCCGGACCGGGGCAACCACCTGAGTTTCGAAGGCAGGCGCGGGCAAGGCTTTAACGGGCGGTTCGTCCAGCAGGTGACGCAACCGGGAAGCGGTATCCATCTGGGGTGGGGTGGCCGGGTTCAGGGTAGATTTACTTAATATATCTATCGCAATAGGTCTAGAATTAGCGTCTAGTTCGATAGCCTCGCCGCAATGCGGACAATCAAAAGTTCTTGGGGCTATTTTTTGAACCGTTTTCGGCCTGAAATTAACCCCCAGCCTTGAATTTGGACGTGCCACTTATAACTTCCTCTCCCTAAAATAGAACCCCGGACTCAGCCACAGCCCTAGCTAGGCGGTTAGCGTAAGACCAACCGAAACACACCGATTTTTATAAACACGACTTTCGCTTCGGCCTGGGAAAACCAAAATATTGAGGCTAGACCGCCTCAAAAAATGTTTCAAGCGAAAGTCCTATAAACAATAAAAGTTGCCTGCTGTAAGTTTGCAGTCTTTAAAACAATTTTATCTTATATCAGGGCGTTTGTCACTAGGTTGGCAGGACGGTTCAAGGCCATTTATTTAGACCTGGATTAAGTAATTATTAAGTTTTACCCCAAATGTGGAATTTTGTGTTGCCCTAAATGCTCTTAATTACTTCAGATTCTAGCCTGACTTACCCGTCAGGCTAGAATTTTTTCGCCCTGAAGGTGCCGCAATAATATGTGGCTGGTTACTGTAACGGTTACTTTAAGCCGTCCAGCCATTCACTGATAGCGTCCGCCACCGCCGGGTCGCTCTCGGTGCTGATGCCAAACGACTCCACCGGGGAGGCGTCGGGTGTGGTCTTTTTATAAAAGTGCTGCAAGTCGGGGAAGTAGGCAAGGCGAGCCGCCGGGTCTACCGCCTGGCGGGCCGCCAAAAGAGTTTCGGCGCTGCTCGACTGGACCGCTGAGCCGTCCAGGCCCCCCTGCACCAGCAACACCGGGCAGGGAATTTTAGCAATTTCCTGGGTCGGGTCAACCGCGTCATAATCGCGCATGTACTGCTTGCCGCGCGGGTCATCGCCCATCCGGCCAAAACTGTTGAGGTAGGCCGGGTCGGTGGCGATTTCCTCCGGCAATTCCTCGCCTGTCCGCAACACCTCAAAGACTTTTTTATAGCGGGTCTTTAACATCTTGACCGGACCTAAACTGACCGAGTCGCCAGGCTGGCTATCGGCCCAGGCGAAGAACAGGTCGAAATAACGCAACCCCGGCCCCGAAAGGCTGATGAAAGCGTCGGGATGGACTTCCGGCCACTGCGACACCACCATGCCGTGGACACTCCCTTCGCTATGTCCGGCCAGGGCCAACCTCGCCAGACCGGGCACCAGTTCGCGTAATTTCCGGGCAGCGGCGGCAGCGATATACTGTTGCTTGCCGAAAATCGGATGGGCCAGGCTGGCCGCTTCGTCCACCACCACCGAGCCGGTCTGTGCGCCTTCTTTGGCGTAACGCAAGACGGCGTGGCCCCGCTCGGCCAACTGGCGGGCCAGGTCAGCGTAGAGATGCGGGCGGCTGCCGGTGTCAGGGTAGTTGCCGTCCACGTCGCTTGCCATCGAGCCGGGGATAATAACGATGCCCCAGCGTGGCGAGCCACTGGTGGGCAGGGTCAATCTCGCCGGGAGTCGGACCCCCTCGGCTTCCAGGAAAAGTTCTTCTTCATCTACTTGTACATTCATTATAAAACTCCTTTCTTTATTAATTCATTGCCTTTTGAAGGATACAGTCTCCAGTAACTGGAAAGTCAAGCCTTGTTTGGTATAGAATCAGGCAGAATTTATAGTAAGGAGAATTTGGAATGACGACAGCAACCGAAAAAGAGCCGCTCTACCCAATCGGGGAACTGGCCCGGCTGACCGGGGTGAGCATCAAGACGATTCGCTTTTACGCTGACAGCCAGTTGCTACCCCCGGCCCGGACCACCGATGCCCGCTACCGGCTTTTCTCGACCGGTGACATCTGGCGGTTGCAGATGATTCGCTTGCTGCGCCAGCTTGGCTTTGGGCTGGAATCAATCCGGGCTATCATGGCGGGCGACCTGGAACTGGGTGAAAGCCTGGACTGGCAGTTGGCCGCAATTGACCGCCAGCTCGACCAGTTGGGACGTATCCGGGCGATACTGGCCCAGGCCAGGACTCAAGCCGGAGTACAAACCCAGGTTCAACCAGACCGGGAAATCTCTTTGGAGCTTTTGCAACAACTGGGGCTGGCCTTAAACGATAACAGCCTGGACCGCCAGCGGTTTTTGTCCGAAAAGTTGCGGGCGATGGTGGTCGGGGCAGTCCCGGCAGCACCCCCGGAATGGCAGGCTGTGCTGCTCGATACCTTCGACCGGATTCAGTTCCCGGCGGAACTCAACACCGAACAGGCCCGCGCCTGGACCGAACTGGTCCAACTGCTGAACGACCCCACCTTTACGGCGGAAGCCCAATATGCCAACACCCATTTCTGGAAAAGAACAGGCCAGCCCGATTTTTCGCTGGAATGGTATAACGAGCGCATGTTTGCGCTTCTTAACCGGGCCCAAACCCTGGCAACCGTGCACACCGCTCCGGACAGCCCGGAAGCCCTGGCCCTGGCCGGAGATTGGGCCGAGTTCGCCGCCCTGACCCAGGGCAAAACGGTCACGCCCGAATTTATAGCCGGACTGGCCGAGGTAACACCCCGCCTGTTCCAGAAACGGGTGCAGCGGTTCTGGGATTTAATCGCCCTGCTGAGCGGGCGAACCCCTCAACCCTCTTATGAGATGGCTTTCGAAATGCTCGGCCTGGCGACCCAGGCGGAGTTGGAACGAATTTTAAAAACTGGTGGCTTACCCTCTTGACTTTAACGCAGGGTAAAAGTTGTAGAGTGGTTGCAGGAGGTGAGAATAACGAATGTACCGGATTGGTGAGTTTTCAAAGTTCGCGATGGTTTCGACCCGGACCCTGCGTCTTTACGACGAGATGGGCCTGCTAAAACCGGAACAGCAAGACCTGGCGACCAGTTACCGCTATTACTCGGCGGGACAACTGGCCCGGCTGAACCGGATACTGGTCCTCAAAGACATGGGGCTTTCCCTGGAACAAATCCGGCCCTTACTCGACAGCGACATCAGCCCGGAGCAAATCCGGGGGATGCTCAAACTCAAACAGGCCGAGTTACACCAGCAAATCAAGGAGAGCTACGACCGGTTGGCCCGGATTGAGACCTGGTTTCAGCAGCTTAACGCCAACAGCCTGAACCTGGAATACCAGGTTGGACTGAAACAGGTCGAGCCGCAGCAGGTCGTCGCCATCAGGACGGTTGTGCCAGGTATGGAGGAGGTGCCGCTCCTGTTCGAGGAGTTAGCCGCCCACCTGGCCCGGCACAAGGTCATGCCAGCCGGGCCGCCCCAGGTGCTGTTTTACGACGACGAGTATCGCGACTTCGACCTCAATATTGAGGCGACCTTGCCGGTGCGGGGAGCCGTACCGGAGAGCGACCGGGTAAAACTGCGCGAACTGCCCGGCCTGGAAACTGCCGCCAGCGTGGTCCATACCGGGCCGCACGAAAAGCTGGTCAAAGCCTTCGGGGCGGCGCTCGGCTGGATGGAGGCCAACCATTACCGGCCCGACGGGCCGAACCGGGAAATATTCGTTAAATTCTCGCCTCCCGGCGACCAGGCTAACTTTGTCACGGAAATCGTGGTCCCGGTTGCCCGCGTGTGAGTTTAATTTAAAGAAAGCAGAGAGGGAAAAATTATGTCTCAGCAGAATGTAGAAACGACCAAAAAGATGTATGCCGATTTTGCCCAGGGAGACATACCGGCGGTGCTGGGCAGCTTTGATGCCGATATTGTCTGGGCCGAACCGGCAGGGTCGCTCATTCCAGGCGAGTTCCACGGTCCCCAGGGTGTGCTTGAGAACTTTGTCATGAAAATCCCGGCGACCTACGGCCAACTCGGTATGGTTACGAAGGACTTTATCGACGGCGGCGACCAGGTGGTGGTCCTGGGCGAGTACACCCTGGCGGGCAAGGACGGCCAGGTGAACGCGCCTTTCGCCCACGTCTGGAAACTCAAGGACGGCAAATTCAGCCGTTACGACGATTATACCGACACCGCCCTGATCGCCGGGACTGTCAAATAGTCAGTCCTGTCCTGGGCTGGTTTTACTGCAAAGAAAATCGAGGAAATGTGTAACCTGCTAGGGGTACCTGTCTTGCCTGTAGCAGGTTACACATCTTTTTATATTGGATAGTCAATATAAAAAATTAACCAACTACCTTAAAGACCGGGTGGCGCGGCGCTTCCTTTTCGAACTGGTCAAGAGATGCATCTTTAGTCACATCGAAATAGGGCCGGACAATCCCTATTTCGTTTAGATATTGCTTCAAGACCGGGGCAGCCTCAACGGGCGAAGCCTCAGTCACCTGAACGGTGCGGGTCTTGCGGCCCCTGGTCAGGCGGGCTTCCCCGGCTACGCGCAGGTTGCGAACCCAGGCTACCTCACCGTAAGGCGCGACCAGCCAGGTAGCGTTATCCCGTTCCATCGGACTGACCGGGGTTTGATATTCCTTGCCGCTCTTGCGGCCCCGGACGGTCAGCAAAACCATCGCGCCCATCGGCAGACCCAGGCGCAAAAGACCCACGACGAGGCTATTACCCAAACGCCTGGACCGGCTTAATTTAAAAGTCTTTGCCATTTCATTATTACCTGCTATTTCCAGAATAAATCAGTAGGCCAGTTCGACCCTGGCCCGGTAGGCCGCCCTGTCGCCCAGGTATTTTAAGATGTAGTCGGCCACATCGGCCCTGGACAACCCCAACGCCGAGAGATGTTTGTTGAGACCGATTTTGTAGCGCCCGGTATGCGCCCCTTTGGTAAGGCGCGGAGCCCGGATGACGGTCCAATCAAGCTGGCTGGCTTCCAGTTCGTCTTCCATGCGGCGGTTATCAGCGTAGGGGTTGCGTAAAAGGGGCCGCAGCACCAGCCGCATCAGGACTTTTTCAAAAAAGGGAAGCTCCTTGCCAACTTCGAGCGGGGCCGCCGAAATACAGGTCACCCGGTTGACCCCGCCAGCTTTCATCCCCTTGATAATGTTCGCCATTCCCGCCGAATAAAGTGTGGTCGGTTTGAGAGAGTTGGCCCCGATGGCCGAGATTACCGCGTCCACCCCAACGAAATAGGGCGTGATTGAACTCAAATCCAGTATATCACCCCGGACAATTTGAAGGTTTTCATGCTCCAAAGTGAGGCTGGCCGGGTTGCGGACCACCGCCCGGACGCTATACCCTGCCGCCAGGGCCTGTTCGACCACCTGGCGACCAATCCCGCCGTTCGCACCAAAGACAAGCAGTTTCATTCGAAAACTCCTTTTAAAATATAAACAAACCTGGTTTAAAAGAGGGTAATAGTCACGCCCTGCGGGTGTGCCAGGACGAAGTTTTAATTCTGATAAATTTTATTCACTGGCCGGATTACTATCTCCCGGGTCGGGATGGAGGGTCCGGGCAATCCTTTGCAACTTGTCGGGATTGCCCACCACGTGAATGACGTTAATTTTGTCGCCACTGAGCCCGATAGTCATAATAATGACAATCCGGTTGTGCACGCTCAGAATCAGGGCCAGTTCGCCGTTGACCTCGGCCAGTTGGTGGCTGTAAGGACCTTCCGACAGGCGCGGCGAGGCCACCAGGAATTTTGTAACCGCCTTCGGCCCTTCCAGGGGTCTGGTGAGCGCCCCTTTGACTTTGCCGCCGCCATCAGCCCATAACACCACGTCCTCGTCAAGCAGTTGGAGTAACCCGCCCAGGTCACCCTCTGTGACGGCCACGATAAACTTATCGAAAATCTGGCGGTGGGCTTCGGGGCTCGGCTTGAAGCGAGGCCGCCTTTCGGCCACGTGTTTGCGGGCTCGACTCATCAACTGGCGGCAGGCCGCCGGGGTGGAACCGACAACCTGGGCCACCTCGTCATAATCGTAGTCAAAGACCTCACGCAGCAGAAAGACCGCTCGTTCGAGCGGGGTCAGTTGCTCCAGGATGACCATGAAAGCCAGGGAAAGCGACTCTTGCAGTTCGACTTTACCGGTCGGAGAAAAGCGTTCGTCCCCCGCAGTCAGGGCCGGTTCGGGAAGCCAGGGGCCGATATAGCTTTCGCGGCTGGCCCTGGCCGACTGCAAATAGTTGATACACAGCCGGGTCACGATAGTGCTGAGGTAAGACCTGGGTGACACTACCCGGTCGGGCGGGTTGGTCTGGTAGCGCAAATAGGCTTCCTGGACAATATCTTCGGCTTCGGTAACGCTGCCCAGCATCCGGTAAGCAATCGCAAACATATAAGGGCGCTGCGCCTCCAGCCGGTCGGCTTCCGTTGGCTCCATAAAAATCTCCTGACCGCGAAAAGGCATAGTAAAGGTTTATTATCAGTAGCTTTCATTATAAAAGACAGGTGAACCCTGATTTTTGTGACATTTTGAAATTAAACCCATAAGAAAAAATATGAAATAAAAAAGGCCCCGCCCCCAGACGAAGCCATTGGTTTTTAGCTATCGCATTGTCTAACCCCCGGCGGTACCGAGGAGGAAACTTACCGCCAGGATTGCCAGCACCACCCCACAAATCAGGCTAAAAGCCCAGTTTTTCTGATGTAAAAAGCCCCACCCGGCCAGAAACAGGTTCAAAATTGGGGTTGCGATAAGGACCAGCAGACCGAGCATGATAAGGGCAAACGGTTTGAAAGCCATCACGCCCTGCCAGATTTCGGCGGGCGAGGTCGGAAAATAGATGGCGTTGCCGGAAGCGGCGGTAGCGTGGAAAGTGATAAAGCCGTTCACCCCGGCGCTAAGGTTTTCGACATATCCGGTCTGACCGGTGACCAGGAACGCCACCAAACCCACTACAATAAAGACCACGCTTAAACCGACCCCGCCCCGCAGGACCAGGCTCAACAAAAGCCGGTCTGGTCCGGTCTGGGAGGGTAAACTTTGTTGGATTATTTTTGTGGGTTTGACCGGACTTACCGCCATTGCCGACTCGCTCTCCCTGGCCCCTACCACGGGACCGGCTATTTTAGCCTTAATTAAAAATTCCTACCGCTTTTAATAACATCTGCACAGACAGCACCACCAGTAAACCGATAAACAGCCAGCGAATGACCTGGCCTTTCAGGACCATCAATAGGTGGGTGCCGATGACCGAGCCGAAAAGGACGCCGAGTGCGACCGGGGCCGCCAGGTAAGGATTGATATAACCCCGCGCCAGGTAGATACCGGCGCTGGCTACCGCCGTCACTCCGATCATAAAATTGGAGGTGGCCGAGCTAACCTTAATCGGCAGTTTCATGGTGAGGTCCATCGCCAGGACTTTGAGGGCGCCGCTCCCGATACCCAGCAGACCGGATACGATACCTGCGATGTACATCAGGCCGAGGGCCGGGCGTGTCCCCTGAACCTCGTAGGGCACCTCGCGTTGCAGGACGCTATCGTAATATTTATCGGCCAGGTGAAGCTGGCGGCTCCAGGTGTCCGGGTGGACATTTTCGGGCAACTCCTGGTTGCGCTTCTGCCACATCGCGAACGAGGAAAACCCCAGCACCAACCCGAATATCAAAAACAGAAACGGCCCGGCCAGGTAACTCCCCACAAACGCCCCTGTAAGCGCACCAAGAGTGGTCGCCATTTCCAGAAACAGGCCGACTTTAAGGTTGGTCAGGTTGGCCTTGATATAGGTCGCCGCCGCGCCGCTCGAAGTAGCAATTACCGAAACCACACTGGCCCCGATAGCATAGTGGATGCTTACACCAAAGAAGATGGTCAGGACCGGGACAATAACCATGCCCCCACCGAGCCCGGCCAGTGAACCAAAGGCCCCTGCCACCAACGCCACGGCGAACAGCGCCAGCAGTATCAGAACTACCTCAGTACCCATTGTCCCATCCAGTTTGTCTTTAGCGCCCCGCCGTTGGCAGAATTCGGTGGCTATCCATCCGGCTAAACTACCCATTTGCCGGTTTTATTTGTAATATATTCGAAATTAATCAACTCAAATAGCCTAATATGTTCGAACATATTAATTTTAGCTGCCAAAGGAGAAAGAGTCAAGGGACAAAAGGACTATAGAAGGGGAAGTTTTTAGTGTTCTGTTTTTAGTTTTTAGTTGGAACCGGGCGGTCTGGCTTATCCTGTCAAAGGGATTTAAAAAAGCGCCCCCACGGAAGGAGGCGCACTAAAAAGTATTTCGGGTAAAAACTAGAGCGGTTGGCTGAAAAGGTCCGGCGAACTGGCCTTTAAGCCCGACCCGTCATTGATGATTTCGACAATCCGGTTCCGGGCCGCCGGTTGCAAAACGGCCTGGACCATCACCTCGGCCACGTCGTCCCGGCTAATAGCGCCAAAACCGGGCAGGTGGCGGGCCAGGCTGACCGGCTCGCCACCTGGGTTATTATGCAACCCACCGGGCCGGACAATCGTATAATCCAACCCACTTTTTTCCAGGATGATTTCACCCCGCCGTTTGGCTTCCAGGATTTTCGCCAGGCGCGGGATTGCTGCGGGCGTCTCGGTGCCCATCGAGGAACACAGCACGACCTGACCGACCCCGTTTTGGGCGGCGGCCTGGGTCAACTTAACGAGGTAGTAATGCTCGATAGCCTCACGTTCCTCGGTGGTTGTGTTAATACCGCCGCCAAGGTTAGTCAGGACTGCTTTAACTCCCACCGTCGCGCCAAGCAACTGGGGCTGGTCGAGCGGGTCGCCCACCACAAATTCGAGATTATCTGCCGGAATTTCGTCTAAACCCAGGTAATCCTGTAGTTCGACCACTTTAGCCTGGCTGCGGACAAAAGCCCGCACCCCTAAACCCTTCGCCAGCAGACTTTTGACGACCCGGCGCCCGGTCTGCCCGCTCGCACCAACCACCAGGAATAAATCTTGACCCGGCATTATCCAGTTTCCTCCTTTTAGCGGTTAGCGGACCGGCAGCAAATCGAGAATAGTCCGGGTAGCCACTTTTACGCCGCTATCCAGGCAACTCTCGTCCATCGCAAAAAGCGGGCTGTGGTGCGGGCGGGGTGGGTCGCCGGGCCGAGCCGCCCCAATCGTGATAAAGCAGCCAGGCACTTCTTCCATAAAGATGGACATATCTTCACTGCCCATGCGCTGCCCGCCGTCAATCACACCGTCCGCTCCCAGGGCCCGGATTGCGCTCTCGCGGACGAGCCCCGCCAGGCGGTCGTCATTGATAACCGGGGGCAGACTCTCGGTCACCCGGAAAGTCGCCTCGGCCCGGAAAGCCCTTGCCAGGTTGGTCGACAGGGACTCGATACGTTCGAGCATGTGCTTGCGGACTTCCGGCTCGAAGGTGCGGAGCGTGCCCATCATGTGGGCTTCCACCGGGATAATATTGTCCTTGGTGCCGGAGTGAATAGCGCCCCAGGTCAGGACCGCCGCGCTCATCGGCGGCACTTCCCGGCTGACCAGGGTCTGCAAGGCCACCACCAGTTCGCAGGCCACCATCACCGGGTCAATCGTGAGGTGGGGAGTGGCGGCGTGACCACCCTTGCCCCGGATAGTCATCGCCAGGGTATCCACGGCGGCCATCAATGGCCCGGCCTTGACCAGGGCTTTCCCGGCAGGAAACAGGCTACCCACGTGCAAACCGAGCGTGACATCGGGCCGCCCGCCACCGGGGCCGCCTTCCTTAAAAAGACCGTCGGCCAGCATCGCTTTCGCCCCACCGCCAACTTCTTCGGCAGGCTGGAAGACAAACATCACCCGGCCCGGCAGGTCGCTCTTGTGGCGGGCCAGGATGTCGGCGACGGTCAGGCCAATCGCGGTGTGGGCGTCGTGTCCGCAGGCGTGCATAACACCATTAACCTCGGAATGAAAATCGAGCAGTTCGGAGTCTTCCTGGAGCGGCAGGGCGTCCATATCGGCCCGCCACATGACCGTACGACCCGGTTTCTTGCCTTCAAGGATGGCGACCACGCCGGTCTGACCGACCCCGGTCCGCACCTGCAAACCCGATTTCGCCAGCCGGTCGGCCACAATCTGGCTGGTGCGGCCTTCTTTGAAAGAAAGCTCCGGGTGCTGGTGAAAATCGCGCCGCAAGCGAATCATATCGTCCTGGCGGTCTTTTAGCTCCCGGTCGATGTTAATGTTTAATTCTTCGGGCTGTTCCTGTACTGCCATAAGCTACAATCTCCTTATAAATAATAGAATTGACTGGTTGCAAGCGGCCCGGTGTTAGTTCTCCCGGAAGCAGGTAGCCGCCTGATACTTAAAGCGTAAAGAGCCTCAATGGGTGTGAGTTGTCCCATCGGCATGAGTATGGGTATGGTCGTGTCCTGGTCCGTGGCTGTGACTCTGAGTATGTTCGTGGTCGGATGTACGGGTCTGCTCGGCCTCGTTTTCCCGGCAATTGGCGCAACGGCCCAGGCCGACAAAGTGGGGCAGTTTTAGCTGGAAGTTATAGCGTTCCTGGATTTGAGCCTGTAACTGCTTGATAACTTCCGGGGCCAACTCCATTTCCGCACCGCAAATTTCGCAAATCAGGTGATAATGTTCGGCTCCCTCGACCAGTTCGTAGCGGCGGCGGTCGTCGCCTTTGTTCGGTACAACTTCAACGGCCACGCCAAGTTCGCAGAGCAATTCCAGGGTGCGGTAGACCGTCGAAAGGTTGACCCTCGGAAAGGTTTTGCTGATTTCGGAATGGACTTCCTCCGCCGAAATATGCCCGCTGCGCCGTTGAAAGGTATCCAACACTAACTGGCGCTGTGGGGTCCACCGGATACCGCGCTGCTCGAACAGGCTGGCAACATCGTTTTCTTTCTCGGCGGGGCTTTCATTTCCCGCTGCCTCTTTCGCGGGGCTCGCTTTTTCGGGGGACATATAATTAACCTCTTGAATTTGTTTGCGCCTTTGCAAGGGCAAATCCAATGTTCCTGATTACAAATCTGATACAGACCGCCGCTAATCCGCTGGGTCAGGCCCCATAGCGGAACTGGTTCATCAAATCAATCGCTTTCATAGCCCCTTCCGGGGTAATTTCCAGGCCCCAGTAGCGCACGATGCGCGGGTTACGCCGGACGGTCTCGTCGGTATCCTCAAAAGCCCGGATATAGCCCTCCCTTTTCAGGTGGCCCAACCCTTCCAGCACCTCGTCTTCGGTCAGGGGATAGCCCAGTTCGCCCAGGGCCCGCGTAATATCCTCACTATCGAGGTCGTACCCGGCGCGTTTACGAATCCGCTTATGCACCATTACCAGGATAGTTTCGTCGTTATCGAGCAACCCTTCACTGTTTTCCTGCATAGCCGTCGGCATCCTTTCCGGCCTATTATAAGCCCAGGCCACTTTCTTTTGGAATGGTCGCTCTGATTGTAGCCTTTTGGGGCGGTGGTTTCAAGCTTTCTCGCCTGCTACCCTCTGGCCTTTCAAAGTCCTGGCATCCATTTTGCATTAGGTTAAAAGTAACACAGACGCAAAGGAAAGCACCGGGTACGGTCAGGCGTTTGTAGCAGGCTAAAACAGGATAGGAATGAATAGCGCAAAAGGAGAAACAAAATGGGCTTTTTTGGTAAAAACCAGGGGAATAGCAACGGACTTTTGAATAAAATTGCCAATCCGAATCCGAATGGCGCCGGTTTGTTCGGCTCGGTTAAAAACTGGGGCAAGAGCAACGGTGGTGTCTTTGGCTGGATTTTTAATCGCAACAAAGGTTCCCAAAACCAGACCACCAATTACCAGGATAACAACCGCAACGGTGGGGCCTCCTGGTAGGACTAAATCAATAGGGTCGCGCGGGGCTGAGCTAAGAGCGGCCCCGTTTTTATTTTAAAGGTCCCGGATTTAGCCGGGTAACTACAGGACAAAAGTAACGGGTCGGCGATAAATTTCTTATGTTATACTGAAATTTAGAGTACCAACCCTTGAGGAGCGCAAGGAAAATGACGGGAATATGGCAGGTTATCCTATACGCTCTGGTCATTGTGGGAAGCCTTATTACTGGATTTTATCTAATCCTGGCGGTAATCCGAGGGTTTCAGTTACAGGTTTTGGAAATTCAACTTCGCCGCCAGGTCGCTCTTAAAAATTTCTCGCTCGCCCTGGCTACGATTCAGAAGATTTTTCGCTTAAATCCCTCTCACGCCGACTTATATTTTCAACGAGCCAGAATTTACGCCGCGTTGGGCGATTTCGTCTCGGCTGAGGCAGACTACACGGCGGGTTTGCGATTTATTCGCAACGCCCCGGCTTACGCGGGGAGAGCCGCCGCCCGGCTGGCCCTGGGTCGTCTTGACGAAGCGCTGGTTGACGCCAACCACGTCATAGCAAGCAGCCGGGGCTGGTGGCGAGGCTATTATGAGCGCGGAAAAGTGTATAACGCGCTCGGCCATTTTCAAATTGCCCTGGAAGATTTCGACCACGCTCTAACCCTAACTCACTCCCAACCCGAAATCGAGGTAGCCCTGAACGAAGCGGTAGCCGGTATTAAAGAAAAAGGCCCTCAGAAATAGCCCTTAAACCCAGGTTTAGCCTATTCTATAGGGCAAAAGTCCTAAAAAACCAAAATGTAATCTTAACCGTAATTTTTAGATACTAAAATAATTACGGTTTTACAACTTATGTTAGAAATAATTGAACTTTTGTAACTGATTGTTATTTGATGACTGCTCAAAAACTTACGCCCCCACAAGAGCCAAATAGTCCTGCTAACTGGAACTTCCTGAACAGGGTTAAAATCGCTATCGGTCTCGCCCTTGGAATGTTAGCCATAATGACCATCCTGGCCTTCTGGAGTATTCAAAATTTCCAGAACGATTCGAGCCTGGTTGCCCATACCAACCTGGTGATTGCCCGGCTGGAAGAAATCCGCTCACTGGTTACCCAGGCCGAAGGGAGCCAGCGCGGCTACCTGATTTCGCAGCACGAAGAATATCTCGCGCCCTATGGTAGCGCTATCCAGGCCATTCCGGCGAAGTTAACGGAAGTTCGCACCCTCACCCAGGACAACCCAAACCAGCAAAGTAACCTGAACACCCTCCAACCACTGGTCAACCAAAGACTGGACCTTTTACAAAAAGGCATTCAGGTTAACCAGCAACAGGGATTTGAAGCCACCAAAACTTACATCCAGTCTAATAATGGATTTTATCTGATGGGGCAAATCCAGGCTGATATTAACGCGATGATTGCCGAGGAAAATAGCCTGCTCCAGGAACGCTCGAACAAAGCGCAGAGCGGTTCAAACCTGACCAGCCTGACTTTCTTGATGCTCTCTTTCTTATCCGCCGGTCTGCTCTTGCTGCTGGTTTACCTGTTACAACAGTTCAATAACGATCGGAAACGCGCCGAGGAGGAACTCACCGAGCAACGCGAGTTCGCTACCAGTATTCATGCTCTCTCACCAATTGGAAAAGTAGTTATTGACACCAACCACAAAGTGGTACTCTGGAACCCGGCCCTGGAAAAATTGACCGGGGTTAAAGGCAGTGACGTGATTGGCACCAGCAACCACGCCAGAGCTTTCTATCACGAAGACCGCCCTTCGCTCGGCGATATGATTATTGACCAGGATTTATCTAAACTGGACCAGTATTACGAGAATTACAAAATCCAACCCAGGGCTTCCGGGCAGAGCATCCGGGTGGAAACCTGGTTCCCCGACCTGAACGGTAAACGCCGCTATATCGTTTTCGAGGCCAACCCCATCTATAACCGGGACGGCACCTTAAAAGCCTCTATGACGGTTTTCCAGGATTTAACCTCCTTCAAAAAGATTGAAGATGCCTTGCGGGAAAGCGAGGCCCGGTTCCGCCTCTTAATCGAAAAGATTCCGGTCGGCGTAGTCTTACAGGGGCCCAACGCCGAAGCGGTGATGGCAAATGATGCCGCCTGTAACCTGCTTGGCTTAACACAAGACCAATTTTTGGGTAAGACTTCCTATGACCCGCAGTGGAAATGCATCAGTGAAGACGGCACCGATGTTCCGGGCGAACAGCACCCGGTCCCGATAGCTATTCGCACCAGGCAGCCGGTCCGCAACCAGACCATGGGAGTATACCGCCCCAGGGACAACTCCTGGGTCTGGCTGCTGGTAAATGCCGAGCCGCTTCTGGATGAAGAAGGTTTCGTCAGTAACGTCATCTGTAGCTTTAGCGATATTACGACGCGCAAAAACGTCGAACTATTAAAGACAGAATTTATTTCGGTGGTGAGCCACGAACTGCGTACCCCTTTAACCTCGATTCTCGGTTCACTCGGCCTGATTATGGGTGGCGTGTCCGGGGAAATCGGCCCGGCTACACGTTCGATGCTGGATATTGCCCATAAAAATAGCGAGCGGTTGGTCCGATTGATAAACGATATTCTCGACATCGAAAAAATCGAGTCGGGTAAGATGGTCTTCCACCTGAAACCCTTCGAAGTAGCCCCGGTGGTCGAGCAGGCTATTGAAGCCACCCGCTCCTATGCCGAGCAGTACGGCGTCACCTTCGAAAATATCGCCGCGACCAATTTCCACCGCCTTAAAGTTGTCGCCGATACCGACCGGCTGACCCAGGTTATAGTAAATTTGCTCTCCAACGCGGCCAAATTTTCACCAAGGGGAGAGACCGTCCGCATCGAAACCCTGTCCATTGGTAACAAATGGCTCCGCATCAGTGTGAGCGACAAAGGGCCGGGCATCTCAGAGGAGTTCAAAAGCCGGATTTTCCAGAAGTTCGCCCAGGCCGATTCGTCGGATACCCGCCAGAAGGGGGGAACCGGTCTGGGTCTCAGCATCTGTAAAGCTATTGTCGAGAAGTTCAAGGGCACCATTAATTTTACAACCCTGCCGGGCAAAGGTTCTACTTTCTATGTAGACCTGCCCCTGGTACAGGGGGTAATTAAACCGGCCCGACCGATCCTGCCGGAGGGGGCGGGCGCAGACGGGCGGGAGAAAGTTCACGAACTGCAAGAAATTCTAAACCTGCCGGAAATCGTCCCGTCCTCAAAAGTCCTGATTTCCGAGGACGATTACGACATCGCCATGTTCATGTTCCAGACCTTCCGCCACCTCGGCTTTGAGTGCGACATAGCTTATAGCGCCCGCGAAACACGCAAATTCCTGGCCGAAAACCGTTACACCCTGATGACCCTTGATTTGTTGCTACCGGACGAAGATGGCTTGAAACTATTGCGCGAAATTCGTAACCAGGAGAAGACCCGCCACATGCCGGTTATTGTGGTTTCGGCGAAAGCGCACGAAGGTATGATTGAGTTCAACGGCCAGGCTTTTACCGTCGTAGATTGGATTGATAAACCGATTGACCAGAAACGTCTCCTGGCGGCGGTCAAAGCCACGACCCGGCCCCTGCTTACGGGCAATCATTTTCCCCGGATTTTGCACATCGAGGATGATCATGACCTGGTAAAAGTGATAAGGGCTTTGCTGGGAGAAATAGCCGAGGTCGAAAACGCCTCGACTGCCCGTGAGGCGCTGAATAAGCTCGAACACGAAAAATTCGACCTGATTCTGCTGGACGTGGAATTGCCGGATAGCACCAGCACCAGTTTACCGACCTTGCTAAATAACCCGGCCCTGGGGACTATCCCGGTGGTGGTCTTCTCCGGCAGCGAGGTCGACCCCAGCGTCTCCCGCAAGATTGCCGCCGGACTCATCAAGTCACGCACCAGCAACCAGGAATTGGTTAATACAATAAGTAATATTTTTAAGAAGCTGGAAATCTCAGCAAATTCAGTGGATAAAAACATAGGGTTAAAATAATCAGGAATAACCGGGTCAAAGTTTAGATTTTTAAGACAACCTTTGATCGGTGAACTATAAGGGGTTTGAGGAAGGATGAGTGACGCTTTTCAACAATTGCAGGACGAACTGAATAGATTGAACGCGGCTTACCGGGAGAAGTTGCCCGAAAAGATAGCGGCCCTGGAAAATACCTGGGCCGAAGTCCGCCGGGAACCCGAAAAAACCGAGCTCCTGGAAAACTTTCACCTCAAGGCTCACTCGCTGGCCGGAAGTGGGGCTACCTACGGCCTGCCGGATGTCTCAGCCGCTGCCCGCAAGTTGGAACAAGTTCTCAAAGGGATTATTCAGCATACGACAGGGGGATTAGACCAGAAGCAAGATGAAATCCAACTTTTATTTGATGACCTGAAAAAGGTTGTCGGGGAACTGGATAACGACTCGCCCCCTATCACTATGCCGCTGTTCGACCCGGTTCCGGTCCCGGTGCCATCTAGCGCGGAGAATACACCCCTTCGCCGCCGGTCTACCGATTACCTGACCCCTGACCTGCCCCTGCCGCAGGACGGCCCGGTTAGCGCGCCGCTCGAAGCAAGGACGGCGCCTAAAAAAGAGACCGATAAGCGCAATATCTGGCTGATTGAGGGTGAAGAATCCAGCCGCGAAAATGGCGGATACCAGTTGGGCTATTTCGGCTACGAGGTAACCCGCTTCCCGAACCTGGTCCAGATTCCCGAACAGGCTTTCAAACAGCTTCCGGCGGCGGTCATTATTAACCTGACCGACCCTCAGAAGCAACTCAATAGCCAGGATGAAGTGGCCCAACTCCACCGATTTAACAGAGCGGAAGTGCCCCTTATTTTCATATCGGCCCTGACCGACCTGGAAACCCGGTTGGACGCGGTCCGCAAAGGAGGAAAAGCCTACCTTATAAAACCCTTCAAGACCCTCGAACTGGTCGATACGCTGGATAATTTTACCTTGCCGCTCACGCCCGACCCCTACGAAATCTTGATTGTAGACGACGACGAGAATGCCGCCGATTATTACGCGGCGGTGCTTAAAACAACCGGGATGCATACCCGCACCGTGAACCTGCCGACCGAGGCGCTCAAGGTTTTAAGTGAGCAGAATTTTGACCTGATTGTGATGGACTTTCATATGCCGGGTTGCAACGGCCCGGAACTGGCGGCGGTTATCCGCCAGCAGCAAGCCTACGTAAGTATCCCGATTGTATTTTTGTCGGGGGAAACCGACCGTCACCAGCAACTGGCCGCGATGGACCAGGGCGGGGACGATTTCCTGACCAAACCGATTGCGCCTTATCACCTCAAATCGGCCATCACCAACCGGGCCCACCGTTCACGGATTCTGCGGGAATATATGGTACGAGATAGCCTGACCGGCCTGCTCAACCATACCACTACCAAGGCCCGGCTCGACGCCGAGGTGGCGCGGGCCAGGCGCACTTCCGAGCCGTTGGCCTTCGCTATGGTGGATATTGACCACTTCAAACGGGTAAACGATACTTATGGACACCTGGCCGGGGATGGCGTCATTAAGAGTATCTCGCGGCTGTTGCGCCAGCGCTTGCGGCGGACCGACGCTATCGGGCGGTACGGCGGGGAAGAATTTGCGGTTATTTTACCCGGCACCGATGCCGCCAACGCCGAGCGGATTCTAAATGAAATCCGGGAGCGTTTTTCCCATATCCAGCACCAGAGCGATAAAATGGAATTTACGGCGACCTTCAGTTGTGGCGTGGCGGCTTACCCCCTGTACCAGGACGCCATAGAGCTAAACGCCGCCGCCGACCAGGCCCTTTACCAGGCTAAAAACGGGGGTCGCAACCGCGTGGTCGTCGCCAGCCCGAACTAAACTCTTATAAATAGTCGTCGAGCTTTTCCAGTAAATCGGCAGGGCCATCGAAGATAGCCGCCGCGTCCTCGAAATCGCGGTCCTGCCACCACCCGCCGCACCGGAAGGCATACGATTTCACCCCGGCTTTTTTAGCCGCCGCCACGTCATAGGGGGTATCCCCCAGCATTACCACCTGCCCCGCTTCGAGGCCAATCTTTTGCAGGGCCGCGTGGATAATATCGGGGTCCGGTTTCGATTTTTCGGCGTCATCGGAAGTGGTCTTCTGCTCGATAATTTCGGGCGTCCCGGCCACTTTAAGCAGGTCTTTAACCTCGGCTTCCTGGGCGGAAGTAGCGATTTGCAGTTTCAAACCGCGTTTTTCAAAGGCGGTAATTAGTTCGCGAGTCTTTGGAAACGGCTGGATGTGGGGCAAATATTTCTCTTTGAAAATCTCGGTGCGGCGTTTGGTCAGGCGCTTGCCTTCCGCCGAACCGGCCTCGAAACCGCTCACCTCCGGCAAAAGTTTATCGCCGCCCTCGCCGATGAGGGGCCGGACCCGCTCGAACGGCACCGGGATACCTGCCTCGGCGAAAGTATCCACCCAGGAATGGGCGTGGGCATCGTTGCTATCTATAAGGGTACCGTCAATATCCAGAATAACGCCCTGAAATTTGTTCACCTGCTTTTCATCCTCTCTTTTACAGCTAATAAAGGCTGGCAAATGGCCTTTTCCTTACAACAACCAAATTCAAATTAGTGGTGGGTAGGCTTACTGCACGTCTTATGCCAATCCCGTTAAAGGGCCGGGAAATGTGGTATAATTTGAGTAAGTTCAGCCTGCCCCGCAAGTGTAAAACGTTAAACGGCAATCGTGGAACGTAAATTTTTATAAAATGCGCTGGCTCAAGGAGTAAGGTTGAGTAATCCTTTCGGGGTATCCGGCATTTCCAGTTGGATGAGAGATTGAATTGAACCAACGTCTTACGATAGCCGTAGCACGTTTCACCAGAAGGTTTCACTAAAAGAAGGTATGTAATTATTAATTATGAGTAGAGTTTACGAACATTTCCTGCGCCAGGTTTCCAGTGACAAGGTTATGTGTTTGAACTGCGGGGCGATTAACCCCCTAGGCGTAGAGAATTGCGAGAACTGCGACAACGACCTGCAACAGCCCAAATCCTTATGGATAAATTTGTTGGAGACTGTCGTCCGGCCCATGAGAGCGATGCCCCGGATTGCCGCGACTATGCCGATTATGCAGGCCTTCCTGGCCGTTATCGTGGCGGCTTCCGTCTTTATCTTTTTCCAGGTGTATACCTACTACGAAAGTCTCAAGGATGCCCTGGGCCGGATTGATGAGTTGTGGCGAAATGTGGATACCCGCAACACCTTGCTCGACCCCAATTTCCACCCGGTTCCCGGCATAGTCGAAATTGCCATCAACTACTTTGTATTCTTTCTGAGCTGGCTCTTTTTCTCCATCGCAATCTTTTACACTATCCGGTTGCTGTATCGCCGGGAAGCCCGGATTAGCTATAAATCGTTAGCGGCGGTGGCCGGGTTTGGCCGGATAGTCACTATCTTTTCGTTTATTTTCCTCCTGCCGCTGGGAGATTTCGGCTATGCCCTGCGGATTTTACTGCTGGTCTGGCAGATTGTGGTGGACACGATTGGCGTCCGTTACAGCACCGGGCTTAGCTACAACAAGGCTATTATCGCGGTAATTATCCCGGCCCTTATCTTCCAGTTTATAGGTATGCCGATTTAACCCATGCTCACCGACAAATCGCCAGCCGGGATAACACCCGCTAAAGCAACAACTTCACGGGTCGAGCGCGTGTGGCAAGTCCAGCCCGCCGCCCCGGCTGACTTTTTGGAGGAACTGGCCTCGGCGGGTTATTCACGCCTGGCCGCTCAACTGCTCTACAACCGCCAACTGACTACCCCCGCTCAAATCGAATATTTTTTCAAAGCGACCTACGCGACGCTGGCCGACCCTTTCCTGATAAAAGACATGGGTAAGGCGGTCGAACGCATCAAGGCTGCACGAACCGCCGGGGAGAAAATTGCCATCTACGGCGACTTCGACGCGGATGGCGTAACGGCCTGCGCCCTGCTGGTGCAATATTTCCGGGCCGCCGGGATAAACGTGGTGCCCCGCATCCCCCACCGGGTGGATGAAGGTTACGGCCTGAACGCCCCGGCCCTGGACCGCCTGGTCGCCCAGGACGTGCGGCTGGTCATAACCGTGGACTGCGGTATCAGTAACGTGGCGGAAGTGGAATACGCTCGAAAGCTTGGCCTTGACGTTATTATCACCGACCACCACCGCCCGCCGGAAGTCTTGCCCGCCGCCTTCGCCATTCTTAACACCCGCCAGCCCGGTTGCGAATATCCCGACAAGGGGATGGCCGGGGTGGGAATGGCCTTTAACCTGGTGCGGGCCCTGGCCCAGGCGGGTATCAAACCGACCGATGGTAGCGGCCTGAAACCCCGCGACCTGCTTGACCTGGTGGCGCTGGGAACGGTCTGCGATATTGCTCCTCTTGGAGGGGAAAACCGGGTGCTGGTTGCCGCCGGGCTAAAAGCGCTCAACCGCACCAGGCGGCCCGGTATCGTGGCGCTGATAGAGGCTGCCGGGCTGAAACCGGGCAAGCTCGATACTGGCTCGATTGGTTTCGGGTTGGGGCCGCGCATCAACGCGGCGGGCCGGATTGACGACGCCATTATTGCTTACGAACTGCTCCTGACCGACGACCTGGAACGGGCCCGCGCCCTGGCAAACGAGCTGAGCCAGAAGAACAAAGAACGCCAGCAAAAATTGGCCCTGGTGCTGGAAGAAGCCCGCCAGCAGGTCTTTCGGGAAAATCTCCACGAAAAGAACAACCTCATGGTCTTGAGCGGCGAAAGCTGGGCCGCCGGGATTGTCGGGCTGGTGGCGGGACGCCTGTGCGAGGAATTTAACCGCCCGGTGCTGGTCCTCGAACGCGGCCCCGAAACCAGCAAAGGCTCGGCCCGCTCGGTAGCGAGCTTCAATATTATCGAGGCTATCAGCGAGTGCCAGGACTTGCTGTTGCGCCACGGCGGCCACAAACAGGCGGCAGGTTTCACGCTCGAAACGGCTAAACTGGACGAATTCACAGCCCGGCTGCAAAAGCTGGCCGACGAAAAACTACAGGCCGAAACGCTGGTCCCACGACTCAAAATTGACCTGGCTCTCGAACTCGATGAGATTGAAACTGCCCTAGACCAGGCCGCAACCCTGGAACCGTTCGGCAGCGAGAACCCTTCCCCGGTCTACGTGACCTACCGGGCCTATCTGAAAGATGTCAAACCGGTCGGGGCGGACGGCGCGCACGTGCGGCTCAAACTTTATGACACCAGCCGGGGCCGCATTGTCGAGGCGATTGCCTTCCGGCAGGGCTCGCGCATCGACGAACTGCTAAAGACTCGCTATGTAGACCTCGTTTACGCTATCGAGCAGGACGAGTGGCAGGGCCAGGCCCGGCTGCAACTCCGAATTATTGATTTTAAGACGAGTGTTTAGTTTTCGGTGTTTAGTAGTCCGGTTTAATCTGAATATAGCTCCTTCAAATTTTAAGAGGGAGATAAATTGTGGCCGAGAATCTCAATAAACAACCCCACATCCCAAATCTATCGAAGAAAATATTGCCGGTTGCCATCGCTCAAATTAAAGAGAGCGCAAGCGATAAAATTTGAAATGATTTAATAATTCCCCTTGGCTGACCACCTTTTCAATTCAATTTATTCGAATATTGACAAACCACTTTTTTGTGATAAAATCGTACCGTATAGTACGGTACGGTAAAAGAAAGAGGAGTTATGAATTTGACTGGGAAAGACCTGACCGGGATTAGCCGGGCCGAAAAGAAAAAAACCCAAATCCGAGAGGCGGCCCGCGTGCTTTTTCTGGAAAATGGGTTCATGGCTACCAGCACGGACGCCATCATGGCGGCGGCGGGGATTGCCTCCAAAGAAACTCTTTATCGCTATTATCCGAGCAAAGAGGAACTATTCGAGGATGTTTTACGCTCCCTCACCCTTGAAGGTCCTCATTTTCAGGGGCTATTCGGACAGACCGCGCCACCCTCGAACTCACAGGAGCTTGAGGCGCTGCTGGAAAAAGTTGTCCGGGAAATATTAACCACGATGTTGCAGCCCGATTACCTGGCGGTTATTCGGATAATCGTGGCCGAGTCGCCGCGTTTTCCCCGGCTAGGGCCTCTTTTCCGCAAAACTGTACCGGAACAGGCCCTCAATTATCTACAAACCTTGCTGGCGGAAGGCCAAACCGGTGGGCTGGTTAAAAAGGATCTCGATTTGGAAGTTACGGGCCGCATGCTCCTGGGAACTTTGCTGACTTACGCCCTCTTTGACGGTCTTTTCCTGGGAAACAATTTTCCCCAGATGCCATCCTCCGAGGTAATAAATTCTATCGTGACAAATTTCCGGCAAATTATTACCCCCGAAATTTTTAAAATAGGAGATTTACAATGAAAAGTTCAAATGAAAAAGGCGCGATACTCGTTACAGGAACTTCTTCCGGGATGGGCCGGGCTTGCGCTTTACGGCTCGACCGGGCCGGGTATACCGTCTTCGCGGCGGTACGCAAGGAAACCGACGCCCAGGCCCTGAAAACGCAGGGGTCGGAACGCCTGAAACCGGTCATTTTAGATGTCACGGACCTTGAAAGTATAACTTCCGCTTGCCGGGAAATCTCCAAACAGCTCGACGAAACCGGCCTGAAACTGGTTGGGCTGGTCAATAACGCGGGGATCGGGGTCACGGCTCCGGTCGAATGTGTACCGCTGGACGAGCTTAGAAAACAATACGAGGTCAATGTAATCGGGCAGGTGGCCGTTATTCAGGCGTTTTTGCCCCTCATCCGGGCCGGAAAAGGGCGTATTATCAATGTCGGTTCGGTCGGCGGGAAAATAACCCTGCCCTTTGGCGGGCCGTTGTGTTCCTCCAAGTATGCGCTTGAATCGCTAAACGACGCCCTGCGGATGGAGTTACGCCCCTGGAAAATCCCGGTAGTGCTGGTAGCGCCCGGCAGTATCAAGACCCCGGCGACCAAAAAACTGGAAACCGATAGTGAAGAAATGCTAAAAAGATTCTCGCCGGATGCGGTTAAACTTTATGGCAACGCTTACCGTTCTTTTGTAAAAGCCTTTCACAAACGCGAGGAAAGGGGTGTCGGCCCGGAGGTCATGGCGGAAACGGTCTTCAAAGTTTTGAACGCCCACCGGCCCCGCAACCGCTACCCGGTCGGGCCCCTTTCGAGACTGTTACCTTTAATGGCAAAATGGTTGCCGACCGGCCTTTTTGATAAATTGCGGGTCCGACTCTTCGGTATCGCAAAAGAGCGGGCTGTAATATAATTTGCGTGGCTCTTACTACTAGGGCCAATTAAATCCGACCGGTTATCAGTGTATATCGGTTCCTTGACTAAGCCCGCCGCAGATACTATAATCATAAGGTCAATCCTGACATACTTAATATACATACTTGGATAAATAAGTACCTTATTAAAAGCCAGATTTTATCAAAAAAAAATAACTCTTAAGGAGCAAATTATGACCCAGGTATATAACGACCTGCTAAAAAAGACCAAAGAGCAAATCCGCGAAACCAAGCCGGTAGAAGCCGCCGATTTCGTAAAGCAAAACCGCCAGGCCCGCTTGCTGGATGTGCGCGAGAAAAACGAATGGGATGATGGTTATGTGCCGGGCGCGACCCATATCCCGCGGGGCTTCCTGGAAAGCCGGGTAGAAGAAGCCATCCCCGACAAAAATACCCCGGTCTTAATCTATTGCGCGGGCGGGGTCCGCAGCGCTTTCGCGGCCAAGACCCTGCAAGAAATGGGCTATACCGACGTGGTTTCGGTGGCAGGTGGTTACGGGGCCTGGAAGAACGCCGGGCTGCCAACTGTTAAACCGCAATCGCTGACCAAAGAGCAGCAGTCACGCTACAGCCGCCACGTGCTGGTGCCGGAAGTGGGTGAAGCAGGCCAACTTAAACTGCTTGCTTCCAAGGTGCTGTTAATCGGGGCCGGTGGGCTCGGTGCGCCGAACGCCTTCTACCTGGCCGCCGCCGGGGTGGGCACCCTGGGCATTATTGACAACGACCTCGTCGAGGAAAGCAACCTCCAGCGCCAGATTATTCACACCATGGACCGGGTCGGCCAGTACAAAGCCGATAGCGCCGCCAAGGCTATCGCCGCCCTCAACCCGGATGTAAAGGTGAACGTCTACAAGGAACGCCTGACCGCCGACAACATCGAAGACATCCTGCCTAACTACGACATCGTCGTGGACGGCACCGACAACTTCGAGACCCGCTATCTCGTCAACGACTTCGCCGTGAAATATCGCAAGCCGGTCATTCACGCCAGCATCCTTTCGTTTGACGGCCAGCTAACCACGCTCATTCCTTACGAAGGCCCCTGCTATCGCTGCATCTATCCCGACCCGCCGCCAGCCGCCATGGCCCCGAACTGCTCGGAAGCGGGCGTGCTGGGCGTTTTGCCGGGTATTATCGGGCTACTTCAGACCAACGAGACCATCAAAACGGTCCTGGGTATCGGGGAAACCCTCGCGGGACGGTTCCTCCTCTTTGATGCCCTCCAGACCGAGTTTACCGAGCTAAAGTTGCGCCGCGACCCGAACTGTGTCGCTTGCGGCGAACACGCCGACATTGACGACCTGCTCGAACAGCACAAACGGGGTGACGTGCTTATCCCGGCCTGCCGGATTACTTATTAACCTAACGAATTTTGCGATTTTCGCCCGCTTGCCTGGACCTCTGGGAATGGTAGCGGGCGAAAGTTTCTAAACCGGATCGAATCGAAAGGAATTTTTCAAGAGTGAGTACTGTAAAATTACCGCCGGTCCTGCGCAAACTCTCCGCCGGAGCCAAACAAGTCGACGTAGAAGGCAACACCATCGGCGAAGTCCTCGACGCCCTGGACCGCAAATTCCCGACCATCAAGAACCAGCTTTTGACCGAAGACGGCCAGATTGCCCGCTTCGTCAACATCTACCTCAACGATGAAGATGTCCGCTTCATCCAGGGGTTGGTGACACCGGTCGCGGCCAGCGATACCATCGTCATCCTGCCCGCGATGAGTGGAGGAAGATAGAACGGGCGAGCGGTCCGCCTTTTACCAGCCGGGAAAAATCATTGGATAACACTCAGAAAAAACGGCGGGCCGCCCGGTCTTCACTCTTATGCTTTACCCCAATATTTTAAAATTAATCGGCAACACCCCGCTGGTGGAAATCAGCGAACTAAGCCCCTTCCCTGAAACCGTCCGCATTTTCGCCAAGCTTGAAGGACAAAACCCTACCGGCAGCGTCAAGGACCGGGTAGCCCTCTCCATGATTGAAGCCGCCGAGCGCGATGGTCGCCTGGTGCCCGGCAGCGGCCAGCATATCCTCGAACCGAGCAGCGGCAATACCGGTATCGCCCTGGCGATGATTGGCGGCCTGAAAGGCTATAAAGTGACGGTCGTAATGCCCGACAGCTTTACCGCCGAACGCCGCCAGATGCTCGAACTTTACGGCGCGACGGTTATCCTGAGCGACGGCAGCAAGGGTAGTAACGGCTCGGTTGAACTGGCCTTAGAAATGGCGAAAGACCCCAAGTACGTGATGCTGTTCCAGTATGCCAACCCGGCCAACCCCGAAGCCCACTACAAAGGGACTGCCCCGGAAATTTACCGCGATATTCCCGACCTGACCGCCTATGTGGCCGGGCTGGGGACCGGTGGCACTCTCATGGGAGCCAGCCGCTTTTTCAAGGAAAAGAACCCGGCGATTGATATTGTGGCGGTCGAACCGATGATGGGCGAGGTGGTCCAGGGGTTGCGGAACCTGGAAGGCGGTTATGTCCCGCCGATTATCGAGCTGGAGCGGCTCGATCGCAAATTTGTCGTGACCAACGCTCAATCGGTGCTGGCCCAGCGGGCTTTGCTGGAAAAATGTGGCCTTTTCTGCGGCGTATCGTGTGGCGCGGCGGTTTACGGGGCTATCCGGCTGGCAAAAGAGCAGGGTCAGGCCGGGAAGTCCGGTAAAATCGTGGTGCTGCTGGCCGAGGGCGGCTGGAAATATTTGAGCGCCGGGCTTTTTACCAGGCGCCTGGACGACCTGGAAGACGAAATGGAGCAGAAACTCTGGTGGTAATATGCTAAAGATTCCGGCCAACATATACGCTGAGATGCTCGCACACCTGGGCCAGGACTACCCCGACGAAGGCTGCGGTCTTTTGGGAGGCCGGGAGGGGATTGTGAGCCGTCACTTCCCGACTACCAACGTCGAACCGGTGGACAAGTATATCCGCTACCTGATTGACCCCAAAGAACAACTGGCGGCGGAAGAAGCCCTAGACGAGGAAGACCTCGAACTGGTGGCGATTTACCACAGCCATACCCATACCCCGGCCTACCCCTCGCCGACCGATGTACGGACGGCCTACTATCCCGACAGTTTCTACGTGCTGGTGTCGTTGACCGACCCGGCCAACCCGGTCATTCACGCTTACAAAATCCACAAGGCCGACCCCTGGGGTGCGACCGGCGAAATTACCGAAGAAGACCTGGTTATAGAATAAAAAAACCCTTCCCCGTGCCGGGGAAGGGAGTAATTTGCCATAAAATCAGGTGGTTTCTTACTTGCCGATATGGGCCAGCGTAACTGAGCTAAACCGGTCGAGCGCTTCCAGGTAATTTTTATAAGCGCCAAGACGGTTCTTGCCGGAATGCTGGGCGATTTCAAGGTGACCCTCAATTTGAATGATTAGCTCGGCCAGGATGCGGTGGTCGGCGGCCAATGGATTCAAGAGGTCGCCCTGGTTGCCGAACTGCTCGAAATATGCCGGACATGAATTGAATTCTGCCGCCAGGAGTTGCTCGACCGTTTCCCGCAAAGCTTCCCATTCCTGGTAAATCCCGCACACCTGCTCAACATATGGATTTGTCTGGGTCCGGCTGGCCTGTCTCAGGCGCAGTAAATCCTGTTCGAGCTTTTGATAATAAATTTTTTCGCCAATCATAAAAATAGGTTTTTCAATAGTCTTTGTCATTGGTTTGCTCCTGCATGCTTTAAGATTTTATTTTAATTATTGATGATGGTTGCCAAAAGTTTTTAATAGTCGCTCACCTTGAATTTTTTCTGCGCTCTCTTGACAACTCTAATTTACCAGTTCCGGCGGGTCGTTACATCGTTAAAAATACACACTCGGAAGTGACCAATTTCACTCAGGCAGGGCTTTCGCTAAAAGTAAAAGGCACCCAGAAGGTACCCGCCGGTCCGTTAGAGAGTAATCGTAACGCCTGGCTGGCAAAATCAACCTTTTCTTTCAATTGGCTGAAATTTATCCTCTGTGTGATTCACCAACGGTACCCGCAAGCGGATGCCCAAGATTTCTCGCTACGCTCGAAATGACAATTTTACTGTTTCTTTTTATTCCATTTATCCACGATTATTTGATTTCAAAGTTCGGGATGACTTACATTTTTTATTTCGCCTCAAAATATATAAATCCAAAGCGAAACCTTAAAAGTATAACTTGTACAAAGCAGTTGGCTGTGTACACCCGCCAAATCTAAGGTTGAATTGTAGTCCGGCTTTAAAAAACCTTTTTAGCCGTTGGAGACATAAACTTCGATGAAGAAAAAAAATCTTCCGGTCACTTTCCTGGGCCTTGCAATCCTTCTTTCCCTTTTATCTTCGACCGTTGCTTCCGCCGCCCCCGGTGGCGAGCCGTTTTTCAACAACTTCTTTTTCCGGGACCGCTGGATTGCCCAGGATAGATTGGTGGGTGCGCCCGGCGTGGACCGCTTTTACACCTGGGGTCCGGCAGTACAGGGAAACGCCGAAGAAGTGAAATTCGAGGCTTATAAGGAATCGCCCAGCGGTATGCGCCAGGTCCAGTATTTCGACAAAGGGCGCATGGAACTCAACCAGCCTACGACCGGCCAGGTGACAAGCGGGCTCCTGGTGCGCGACCTCGTAACCGGCCAGCGCCAGGATGGGGATAACACCTTTGTGACCCTGGCCCCCTCACAGACCCAGGTCGCCGGGGACGATGTTTCGGTGAATCCCAACGCGCCGGTCTACGCCTCTTTCAAGAACGTGATTACTTTTGGTACGCCGGACGACCATTCGAAACCGAGCACACCTAACGCGGTTGTAAACCAGTTTATCGACAAAGCCGGGAATGTCACGACCTTCCAGCCGCCCGAACAGCTTACTATCGGGGCCTACCAGGGCGAAACCGGCCACAATATCGCCAAAGTCTTTCTCGACTTTGAAAATCTGCGCGGCCCCACCACCAACCCCGCCACCGGGCAGCGCCTGGAAAACCAGCCAGTCTACACCGATAATCCGACCGTAAACGTCTTTGGTTACGCCGTGACCGAACCGTTCTGGGTAAATACCAGGGTCGCGGGGGCTGACCGGACCGTGTTGGTCCAGCTTTTCCAGCGCCGAGTGCTGACTTACAATCCCGCCCTGAACGGCCTCAAGGTCGAGATGGGCAACCTGGGCCAGCATTACTACAAGTGGCGCTACATTGAAAATAATCCCGACCTCGCGGCTCCAACGGCCATCCCGGCCAGTGGGTGTCTGCCGGGGTCCGATGCGACCGGCGCGCAAGTGCAGGGTTGTGTCAACAACGTCTTTCCCCCTGCCGGGAGCGATTTAACGGTCTTTGGCCGCTTAATCGTAGGCGGGAAGGTTATCACAGGCGTCCCAATGACGGCCCGCTTTAGCTTCCTGGCTAAAACCGCCAGTTGTACCAGCGGTGCAAGCGGTCCCGATGGCGTCGCCAGTTGTTCGGTAAATGTCACGAGCGACCAGGCTAACATAACCGTGGAAGTCTCGCTGACCTTTAACTACAACGGTGTAAATTACCAGAATACTTTGGAGTTTATTCCAAAGTAACCTCAGCTCAACGCATTATCCGAAGGGTCTGGCACCCCTGGTTACGCCAACTCCACCAGGCCCCGCCCAATCCAGGGTAAGACACTAAAACCAATCTAACAGGGACGCATCCCCACTTCGACTCGTCGCAACGAGATGCGTTTGGCTTTGTGTTGCCCAAAACAGTAGTCCGGCGGCTCAGGACTACTCAACCCTAACCCCCTAGAACAGGCAGGGATAAAACCCGGCCTGCGAGTTCGAGATTTAGAAAGGACAGGACCGATGGCAAAACGTTCCCTCTTCTGGGTTAGCCTGGTCGGTGCGATGGCGATGCTTGTGATAAGCATTGCGCCTGCTTTTTTGACCCCACAGGTCGCTCAAGCATCCAGTCACCGTGAAGCGCCCCTGATTAGCCAGGACCCGGTCGCCGACGCAACCGACCTCTACGCGTTCGTCAGCCCGGAAGACCCCAGCAAACTCTCTATCATTTCCAACTGGATTCCTTACGAAAATGCCGCCAGCGGGCCGAACTGGTTCCGCTTTGGTGACGATGTCCTGTACGAAATTCACGTGGACAATGTAGGTGATGCCCAGGACCATATCGTCTTCCAGTTCCGCTTCAAGACCAAGATTATTAACGGGGATACTTTCCTCCACAATACCGGGGTCGTCGGCGAGAACATGGACGCCGAGTACAACCTGCGCCAGTACATGTACATTGATAAGCTGACCTATCCCGCCGATGGTAGCTGCAAAGACCAGGCCCTTTCGAACTGCCCCACCGCCGTTCGGACCACCATCGCTGCCGATAAAGAAGTCGCCCCCGCCAACGTGGGCGCCGCTTCCTTCCCGGTTTACCCGATGACTGCGGCTAAAGTCGTCCACGACCTGGGCAACGGCATGAAAGTATTTGCCGGCCCTCGCGCCGATCCTTTCTTCGGGGACATCGGCTCGCTGTTCGACCTGCTGAGCATTCGCAACCTGCCCGGCAACAAGGGCGGTGGCGTGAATAGCTTTGCCGGTTACAACGTCCATACCATTTCGATGCAACTCCCGATCAACATGCTGACCAAAGACGGCACGACCCCGACCGACCCGAAGGGTGGCAGCTCGGTGCTGGGCTTCTGGATTACCAGCAGCCGCCGCGCTACGACCGTCCGGGGTGCCCTGGGCGCGACCTCCAGCAGCGGCAACTGGGTCCAAATTGAACGCCTCGGCATGCCTCTGGTGAACGAAGTAGTCGTTCCGCTCAAGCTGAAAGACGCCTTCAACAACCTGATGCCTTCCCAGGATTACAAGTTAATCCAGGCGGGCACCATCCCGGCCAGCATTATCCTTCAGCCGGAGCTTGGTACCCTGTTGACCAAGCTGTACGGTTTGAAACTGCCATCGGGTGACCGCACCGATATTCTCAAGGTCTTTTTGACGGGTGTAGACGGCCTTAACCAGCCGCCGAACGTGGTTCCGTCGGAGCAACTGCGTCTTAACGTAGCCATTCCGCCGACCGCGCCCGCCAGCGCCAGTTCGCTCGGTGTCCTCGGTAACGACGTGGCCGGTTTCCCGAATGGCCGCCGCCTGAAAGACGATGTCATTGACATCGAACTGCGGGTCGTCGCCGGTATCCTGGTGGACCCGACGGTCTCCCCGAACAACGTCCTGGGTGACGGCGTGGACTTCCCGGCCCGCGTCAACGATATGACCAACACCTTCCCTTACCAGGCTCTGCCTTATAGCGGCCTGCTGTGGGGCACCTCCGGCCAGGAATGCAAGCAGAGCCTCACTAACCCGTACGTCCAGGGTTACGGCGGCTGCTAACAGTCCGGTCCATTGTTACCCGGGTAGCAAAGCGCTGCCCGCTAACGAAGCAACCAGAAGAGTGACCTCGCCAGCGGACTTTTCATCCGTTGGCGAGGGTCTCTCCCGGTAGTATTTTTTCGAATTTGGACCATGATTTGTTAAGTTAGAAAACTCCCCCTCAGGGAAGCTATGAGCCCGGCTAAACAATAGCCAGGATGCAGGGATAAGGAGAACCAGGTAATGCAAGTTGTAACCCGCCACAAAAGAGAAACTATTCTTATTGGAGTAGTTATTTTGACCTTGCTGGCTGTCTTGATTGTAAACGCGGTCCGCGCCAACCCGACCACCTCCGGCAAGACCCTGGGCGACCTGCTCGGCACCTCGAACCGGACTGCCCCCGGCGCTTCGCTCGGCCCCAGCCAGACCGACCAGCAAATTGCCACTTACCAGGATAAATTGCGGGCCAACCCGAATGATGCCGCCGGACAGTCCAACCTGGGCTTGCTTTACCTGCAAAAAGCCCGCGAAGTGGGCGACCCGACTTTTTATAACAAAGCCGAAGCAGTCTTTAATGCGGCCCTCAAAATAGAACCTCAAAACGCGACAGCCCTGGGCGGGCTCGGTTCGCTCTACCTCTCCCGGCACGAGTTTCAAAAAGGGCTCGATTTCGGCAAACAGGCTTTCAACGCCGCGCCGAGCAGCTACGCCCTGGGGGTGATTGCCGACGCCCAGACCCAGCTTGGCCTGATGGACGACGCCACCAACACGGTTCAGAAAATGGTAGATGCGCGGCCCGACCTGAGTTCTTATTCGCGGGTCTCCTATATCCGCGAGCTTTACGGTGACGATGACGGGGCTATCCAGGCCATGCAACAGGCTGTGGACGCGGGCGCGGAAGGGACCGAAAACCGGGCCTGGGTCACTTACGAGCTTGGCCTGCTTTATTTCAACAAGGGCGATTTCGACACCGCCGAAAAGACCTACAACGAAGCTCTCCAATTCTATCCCAACTACGTCTACGCCCAGGCCGGGCTGGCCTATATCAAGGCCGCCAAAGGTGACCTGAACGGCGCTATCACGATACTAAAGGACGTAACCCAGCGGTTCCCCCTGCCCGAATTTTTGATTAGCCTGGGCGATATTTACACCCTGGCCGGGCAGACCCAACCAGCCAACCAGCAGTACCAGTTGGTCCAGGGCATTATGCAAATTTACCGCGATAACGGGGTCGTGACCGATATGGAACTGGCCCTTTTCCAGGCCGATACCAACAACAACCTGCCCCAGGCCCTGGCCGAGGCCAGACAGGCCGCCGCCAACCGGGGCATCTACAAGACCCAGGACGTTTTAGCCTGGACCCTCTACAAGACCGGCGATTACCAGGCCGCCGCCGAAGCCTCCAAAAAAGCCCTGGCCCTCGGCACCAACGACCGCCTGGCCTTCTTCCACGCCGGGATGATTGCCGCCAAATTAGGGCAAAAAGACGACGCGAAAAGCTATTTACAAAAGGCCCTGGTCAACCCCGGCTTTTCCTTCCTCTACGCAAACGAGGCCCGCCAGACCCTTGCCAGCCTGGGAAATTAGTTTCCACCTGGGAATTTACGATTTGTTGTAACCTTTAGAAAAGATGGTGACCGGATGAAAGCATTTAAACCAAAAACCAGGGTGAAACTAATCTTTCTGGCCGTGCTGGCCCTGACGGTCCTGGCCCTACCGGCGACCGCCTTCGCCCACCCGCTGGGCAACTTTACAGTCAACCAGTACAGCCGGATTGAGGTCGGAGCCGCCGGGGTAAACGTCTATTTTGTGCTGGATATGGCCGAAATCCCGACTTTCCAGGAAAAAGACCTGATTGACCAGAACAAAGACGGCCAACTCAGCCAGGACGAGCAGACCCAGTACGGCGACGCCAAAACTAAACAACTTCTTTCAAACCTGAAACTGGCAATTAACGGTGCCCCGGTCGAAATGAAGACCGTTTCGAATAATATCTCTTTTATCGCGGGACAGGGTGGCCTCCAAACGTTGCGCCTGACCGCCCATTTCCAGACCGCCGCGCTGTCCTCGGACGCCACCAGCCTTTCGTACAGCGATAGCAATTACGCCGACCGGATTGGCTGGCGGGAAATCGTGCTGCGGAACGCTACCGGTGTAGCCGTCACCGGGGCGAGCGTACCGGATAAAGACCAGACCAACGAATTGCGAGTTTACCCGGAGGATATGCTGGCAAGCCCGTTGCAGGTGACCTCGGCCCAGGCTTCCTTCAAGCTCGACCCTTCGGTGGTGGTAAACCGCAACGATTACCCGCAGGACGCCGAAATCGTCAAGACCCAGGACCCCCTGGCGAACCTCATCAACGGCGAACTTACCTTGCCGGTAATCCTTTTTGCCTTGCTGGCCTCGGTCGTCCTGGGCATGTTCCACGCCCTCTCGCCGGGTCACGGCAAGACGGTGGTGGCGGCTTACCTGGTAGGTAGCCGGGGCACGGCCAAACACGCCGTCTTCCTGGGCCTGACCGTGACCATCACCCACACCATCGGGGTCTTTGTGCTAGGTCTGATAACCCTTTTCGCCTCGCAATACATCTTGCCGGAGAAGCTTTACCCCTGGTTGGGACTGCTTTCGGGTCTGCTGGTGGTCGGCATGGGCTTGAGCCTGTTCCGGTCGCGGCTACTTTCGGCCAGGGGGAAGGGTAACAACACCGTCCTTGAAGCCGCTCACGGCCACGCCGACCACTCCCACAGCCATGCCGGTCACACTCATTCGCATGACCACGACCACGAACACACCCACAGTCACGGGTCGCACAGTCACACGCACCAGGCACATAGCCACGACATGCACGACCATTCGCACGACCACGACCATATTCACTCGCAGGAAGGGCATATCCACGATCACGACCATGAGCATGACCATACACACAGCCACGAAGAAACCGAGAATATGGCGGCCAAACAACCGGCGCTGGCTTTAACCGCGACCGGGTCGGCAGCCTCCACCGTACCGGTCGAAAACCGGGCGGCAACCCTGCTGCCCCCGCTCGAAACCGCCCATACCCATGGGATAGGCGAACATTCCCATCACGACCACGGCCACGAACACAGCCACAGCCATTCGCACGACGACCACAGCCACGGCCATCACGAGCATGACCACGACCACCTTCACGCGCACACACATGACGACCACGGACATGCTCATTCTCACGACGGGCACGACCACAGCCATGATAACGGCCTGGTCCATTCCCACGGCGGCAAGATGCACTCCCACCTGCCGCCCGGCACGGACGGCAAAACCGTTACCTGGAAAAATCTGCTGCTGTTCGGCATTTCGGCGGGCCTGTTGCCCTGCCCTTCGGCCCTGGTGCTGATGCTAAGCGCCATCGCACTCAACCGGACCGCCCTCGGCCTGGTAATGATTGTCTTTTTCAGCGCCGGGCTGGCCGGGACGCTGACGCTGGTCGGGCTGCTACTGGTCTACGCCCGCAACCGCTTTAACCGGTTGAAGATGGGCCGGGCTAACACCCTGGTACGGTTGCTCCCTATCGTGAGCGCGGCCCTGGTCGCCATTCTCGGTTTTGCCATTACTTACGAAGGGCTGATACAGACCGGCTTACTAAAGTAAAAATTTTCTCCTCTCACAAAAAGGCGCTTCCCATCATGGGCGGCGCTTTTTTAGTGGTCCTTTTTAATTTTCTTCGGCTATAATAGACTGGATAAAATTATTATAACTGCTTGGCTCCGACTAAAAATAAATTGCAACCCAGGAGAAAATGTGATGAGCGAATCCCACCCGGCTTTAACCCAGCAGGAACTAAAACAGGCCGCGGCGGTCTACGCGGTGGATACCTTTATCCACTCAGACATGCACGTAGGGCTTGGTAGCGGCAGCACCGCCGAGTTATTTATTGAGGAACTTGGTCGCCGCGCCCAGGCCGGGATTTTAACCGGGCTGGTAACTGTTTCGTCTTCGGAAAAATCGGCGGACCTGGCCCGGAGTTTTGGACTGGAAGTAAAAGCCCTCGATGATATAAACTTACTCGATGTTACCGTAGACGGAGCCGACGAAATCGAAACCAGCACTTTTGCCCTGACCAAAGGGCGGGGCGGGGCCCTTTTGCGCGAAAAACTGGTTGCGGCGGCCTCGACTTTAGAGGTTATTATTGCCGACGAAAGCAAACTGGTGAGCCAATTGGGGGAGAAAATGCCGATTCCGGTCGAAACTACTCCCTTTGGCTGGTCGCATACAGCCAAACGGCTGCAAGCGCTGGGTGGCGAACCGGTCTTGCGAATGGTTGGAGACAAACCTTATCTTACGGACGGCGAGAATTACGTGCTGGATTGTCGTTTCCCGCCTATAACCGACGCTAAAGCCCTGGCAACCGCGATAAAAGGACTTATCGGAGTGGTCGAACACGGCCTCTTTATCGACATTGCCGGGCGGGTGGTCATTGCGGGGAAGAACGGCGTCTACGAACTGGAAAAGGCCGGTTAAAACCTGATTCATGACTGACAACAGCCAGCTTAATCCAATAGGTTTTGATGAGTATGAAAGAATGGGGACGAAGTATGCCACTATGGTCGATACATCTCCCCATAATGCCTATTATGAACGCCCTGCCATGCTGACTTTATTGCCAGATGTTTTAACCGGTTTAAGAGTTTTAGATGCCGGGACAGCCGCCGGATGGTACGCAAAATATTTCCTGGATAACGGGGCCAGGCCAAGCGCTGTTGATATAAGTCCTACTATGGTCAGACTGGCAAAAGCCAGATTGGGAAATCAGGTTGCGGTTTTTCAAGCTGACCTGGGGCAACCCCTTATAATTTTTGAAGATGCTTGCTTTGATTTAGTAGTATGTTCCCTGGTATTGCACTATATCGAGGATTGGACGGCTGTATTAAGTGAATTCCATAGGATTTTACGAGAAAATGGCATGTTACTATTTTCGATAAACCACCCTACAACCGGATTCCTAAAGTTTCAACCCGAAAACTATTTCAAGATAACCCAGGTTGAGGACGAATGGGGTTCATTGGGTAAGGTAAGGTTTTTTCAGAGGTCTTTATCTTCCATTTTTGAGGCGCTTTATAAAGCCGATTTCGTAGTTGAGAGAGTAATAGAACCATTACCAACCCCAGAATTTCGCAAAGTGCTACCGGAGTATTCCGAGCATCTCCTCAAACATCCAGATTTTCTTTTAATTAGAGCGAGGCGGGAATAAGACAAACTTTTGCGAATGTCGCGGCTATTATACGATACCGGGCGACCACTGGCTTTCGTAGGAGTTGGCGGTCTCGGCGGGTTCCAGGCTAGGCGGCGGGGTAAGACTTAATTTCGAGTCATTACCCGGCGTATCTTCGACGGTAAAGGCGTTGACGATGCTGTTTAGCTGCCGGACCACTTCTTCCAGGTCGGTCGTACTCGTGAGATACTGGCGGCCATTGTCGCGGATATTCTGGCTAATCTGGCTCAACTCCTGCATGGTGACTGCCACCTGGGTGCTGGCCTGGCGCTGCTGTTCGGTAGCCTGGGAAATCCCCTGGGCAAGCTGGCTGGTCTGGTCAACCTGCCGGATAATATTCTCGTTGGCCTTCAAACTGTCGCTGACCATCTTGTCACCCAGGGCCACCACTTTTATTCCTTCCTCGGTCGCCATCACGCTACTGGCGGTCGCATTTTGAATCTGGCTGACCAGTTGTTGAATTTCGACAGCGGCCACCCGCGAACGCTGGGAAAGTTTACGGACATGCCCGGCCACCACCCCGAAACGTACCCCTTCCTCGCCCGCCCCGGCGCTCTCAATCGCGGCGTTCAGCGCCAGCAAATGTGTTTCATTTGAAAGAGTATCAATCAATAAGGTTACCTCGCGAATACGCTGGGCCACCGAGTTCAGGGCCAGAATCCGGTCGGCAATCAGGTTCACCTTTTGGCGGATTTCGTTCATCGTGGCGGCGGTCCCTTGCAGGGTCAGATAGCCTTCGTTGGCGCTGGCGAGGGCGTTGTCAGCGCTGGAAGCGACCTGGGCTGCCGCTCCCGCGATGTGTTCGCTGGTGTTGGAGAGTTCGGCAATCGTGGCCGTCACCTGGGTCACGGCCAGGGCTTGCTGAGTGAGGCTGCTGGCCTGGCGGTCGCTGGAAAGACTGATTTTCTGGCTGGCCTGGCTGATAGCTTTGACTTGCTCCTGGATACGCGAAATCGCCAGTTTGAGATTGACAATAGTCCGGTTAAAAATCGTACTTAACTCGGCGACCTCGTCAATACCCTGGTGGCTCTGGGGTAAAATCTGCTCGGTTAAATCGCCATAAGCAATCCGCTGCAACCGGCCCGCGAGAAGGCCAAAGGGAATTGCCACCAACCGGGCGATAACCACGGCAAAAAGGACCGCCAGCACGAACAATAACAGCCCTACCAGGAGATAAGACCAGCGGGTCCGGTCGGTCAGGGCTGCCCGTTCGGCGTGGGCGGCATTGGCGGCTACCTGGCGGTTTTCCAGTAATTTAGCTACATCAATCCCGACCTGGTCAATTCCAAGTTTTATATCCCGGTACAAATTAATTTCATCGTCAGTGGAGAGCGAGGTGGATTGGGCGGATTGGACTTGCGCGGACAGCTTGGCGTAGGCAACCTGAAGGCTCTTAAAGTCGAGCGAAGCCTGGTCGGTTCCGTTAAAATACTGGCGCATATCCTCCAACAGCGGCACCAAATTGCGCTGATTTTCGGAAATAATATTAAGAACACCGGTCAACTTGTGAGTGATAATTAAACCCAGGCTACTGCTATTGCTTTCGTTGCGGACATCAAGGACTTGCAGGGCGGCCACCTGCTTCATGCTCAAATTTTCGACTTCACTGCTGCGCTCGGCGGAACTCAAAACCAGGCTGGAAGCAATCCCGGCCATCAACATAATCGAAGCCAGGAAAATCATAACCCAAAAAATACGACCGGATAAACGACGTAATGATAGACTTGGTAACAACGACATTTGCTTCCCTCGGCCTCTCCCCGCGTGGTAAGACGTAATTTGTTTTCGGTTAACCCCTGAGAATACCGACCCTAAAAAACTGTTTTTATAATAACACAATCCATTTTCCTGGGAAGGGGACATAATTCCCATAAATGCCACGGCGCTGTTATGAAATTTACTGCGGAAATTTCCGATTTTGCGCCCGGTTTCCGGCCTATCTAAGGCCCAGTGGTGGCACCGTAATTGCAATATAAGCAAAATAACAGTAAGGAAACTTTGGACGGCTTTGGTTGCCGCCGGAAAGGCCCAGTAATACCAGCCACCTAATTCTCTACTCCGTCGTTCGTATATACGACCGGGTCATGGAGTAGGAGATTTCAGGAAAGGAGTTCGGATAATGATTTTTGGCAAGGATAAAGGCGAATTCGATTTTGATTCCTACCGGAATGATGTCGCCAACGCCGCCGACCCGCTCGTGGAGGCGGTCAACAGCTACCAACCCAATCGAAAAAAACGCAATTACAAAACCCCGACCCCCGACTTGCACGAAAGCGCCAGTCTTTTCTTCCAGGCGGCGGCGGATACGCTTGATAAACGAGGCTCCCACGGCGATACCGCCGAAGCGGCGGAGCCTTCCGGGTTTAACCTGGGTAACGCGGTCAAAGATATGAAGCTGGACCAAAAAGCCGGACAGGCCGGGGATATGGTCAAGAATACCCTGGACGAAGCCGGAAAACGGGGTCGTGGTCTTTTTGGACTGGCCGCCGATGCCGCCAGCGGAGCCCAGGACACGGTCAAGGATGCTAAACTCGATAAGAAAGCTGCGAAACTGGCTGACCAGGCCGGAAAGCAAGTGAAGGATCTAAAATTGGACAAGAAATTTGGAAATTTGGCCGACCAGGCTTCAGGCCAACTTGCCGACCTCAAACTCGACAAAAAGGCTGCGAAACTCGCTGACCAGGCCAACAAACAGCTTAAAGACCTGAAACTTGATAAGAAGGCCGCGAAATTGGCCGACCAGGCCGCTAACGCCGTGGCCGACCTGGAACTGGACAAGAAACTGGGTAACCTGGCCGGGTTGACCGCCAGCCAGTTGGCTGCCCTCGAACTGGACAAGAAGCTCGGCAGTCTAGCCGGTACCGCTTCGAGCCAGGTGGCCGACCTGAAACTGGATAAGAAAGCGGCCCGGATTACCAAGCAGGCTAACAAACAGTTTAACAACCTTAAACTCGACAAGAAAGCCGCTAAACTGGCCGACCGGGCGAATAGCCAGCTTAAGGACTTGAAGCTCGATAAGAAAGCCGCCGACCTGGCCGATACGCTGACCGGCGCGGCTAAAGATAACAAGCTGGGTGAAGTGGCCGGTACCGTCGGCGGAGCTTTGCTGGCGGCAGCAACCGCCGTAGGAGAAACCGTCAAGGACGCCAAACTCGATAAAAAGGCCGCCGACCTGGCCGATACGGTAACTGGGGCCGTCAAAGATGCCAGACTCGACAAGAAGTTCGAGGACGTGGTCGAGACTGCCGCCCCCGTGGTAGCTAACGTCGCCGAGACCGCCGGGAATTTAGCCGCGACGGTAGCCGAAAATGTCGGTCAATTCATTAAGGACAACAAGCTGGATAAAAAAGCTGCCGGTGCCGCCGGAACCGTGACGGAAAGCGCCAACCAGTTGTTGAGCATGGCCGGTGACAAAGCCACTAAAACCCTGAAAGATGCCAAGCTCGACAAGAAGATTGCCGACGCCCAGCTACCGGAAAAGCTGTTCGAGTACGCCAATATTATACCGGGCGTAACCATCAGCAACCCGAAGAAAGCGGCCAAGCAGTTCCGCCAGAACCGCAAAAAGCTGGTCAAGGCGGCAGGTAAGCAGCAAAAAGAAGTCACCAAAGCCCTGGCAGTCCGCCAGCAACAGACCCAGAAGTTCCTGGAAGCCCGCCGCAAGGACATCCAGTCCGGCAAAATAAGCGTGCCGTTCTACGAGCCGCCGAAAAAGAAAGGCTTTAACTGGGGCCGGGCCGGACTTATTGTCGGTGGAGCCGGGGCGGTTGCCGGTGGGCTGGCCCTGAACAACGCCCGCATCTGGTCGGCTATTCCGCCGCTCGAAAGCAAACTGCCGGGCGAAAATCGCTATTTCCGCTCGCGCCAGGGTATCGTTTTCTACAAAGAGACGGCCCAGGGTGAAGAAGGCAAACTGCCGGTGGTCTTTGTACACGGTATCGGGGCCGGTAACAGCAGCTACGAATGGCTGCAAAATATCGGGCCGATTGCCGAGCAGCACAAGGTCTACGCCTACGACCTGCTGGGCTTTGGTAACTCGGACCGCCCGACCCTCCGGTATACGGCGGAAGTTTATATCAAGCAACTGACCGAATTTTTGGATGAAGTGGTCAAACAACCGGCCTATGTGATTGCCAGTTCGCTCGGTGCGAGCTACGCGGTCCAGGTGGCCTACCGCCGCCCGGAACTAATTAAAAAGCTGGTGCTGACCTCGCCGACCGGGATTAACCGGGCCGCTGGGAACAACGGCGTCCAGATTGTGCCCTCGTTCCTCTACTTCCTGCTACGCTCGCCTATCCTGGGCAAAGCGATTTACAGCGGGGTAGCCTCGCGCAATTACATCCGGTCCTACATGGAAAACCAGATGTTCCTGGATAAGAGCCTGGTTACCGACGAGATGGTGGACCAGTATTACGTGGCCGCTCACCAGCCGGGCGCGCAATACCCGGCCTACTCGTTCTTCACCGGGCAGTTAAACGCCGAAATCGGCCAGACCATGGGCCGGATTGACAAGCCGGTGCTGTTAGTCCAGGGTCGCGAAGACCGCCAGACTTCACCCGAAGAAGGCGAGACGCTGCGCCGCCAGAACAACGCTGCCCACCTTATCAACCTGGCCGGGGCCCGCCTGTTGCCTCACTGGGAGCAGGCCGCCGAGTTTAATAAAGCGGTGCTGGATTTCCTGGCCCAACCGGACCAGCCGACTACTGCGAAACTCTCGGCCAGCGATAAAAGTGGTGTAGCCGCCGGGAAGACCGGCGACGCCACCAAATCGCACGAAAAAGCCCCCGGCAAAGTGGAAGAACTGGCCGGGAAGGCCGGTGACAAGGTAAGCGAAGTGGTCGGCAAAGTCCAGGACAATGTGAAAGACGCCGCCAAAAAAGCGCCTGAAACAGTTTCCGAGGTTGCCGACAAAGCCAAAGATCTGGCCGGTAACGCTGCCGGGAAGGTTGAAGATACCGTCAAGAAGGCGACCGAAAGTGGCAAAAAAGCCCAGGATAATGCCGGTGAGGTAAAGAACCAGGTCCAGGACAAAGCTGATGAAGCCGCGACCAGGGTCGAGGAAGCCGCTAAAAAGCTTTCGGGTAAGTTCGTGGACCAGGCCAAGAAAGAAAGTGCCGGGTCTGATACGCCGGAAGCCGCCGAGTACCACGATGATGTCAATCTCCAGCAGGAGTTGAAGGCTCACCGTGAAACCTTTATCGGTGACGCCAACACGGGTGCGGCGCTGGTCGAAGATAAAGACAACAACGGCGTGGACGACCGGCCCATGGGCAACAGCTAAATATTCCAGGACCGATTACGAAAGTAAACGGTTCGCAAGCTGAAAAGAGCCGAGGTTAACCCCGGCTCTTTTCTTTTTATGGCATTTTGCCCAACGAATCCGGGTCTGAGTCGGCAGTAATAACCAAGAATTGTGATTATTTGGGCAAATTAGGGATTGACAGTTCAAGAAAAGCTTGTTACTATGTGGGAAACCTCTCGCAAAGAAGCGTAGCAGTTGGTTTGATTGTGAAAAATTGACAGAATATGGAAGGCTTGTTGCCACAGGGCAAAGAATCCTATGACCAAGACTAAAAAGAACAACGGAATAGTGCCCGTTCTCCTACTCATTATTGGCCTCGTACTCCTAGTAACGGTAGTACGGAGGGGGATTACGGCTGGAAAATAACCAGGGCCAGAGTGCCACAGAAGCCGAAACCTCCCTCCAGGGGAGGTTTTTTAGTAAGTAAAATCATAGGATAAAGAGTATTCGTTAGGTGTTTACCGGCCAGGCCGGTTGAAGAAAGGAATCAGGCAAATGTACCGCAACAGTGAGGAAACGAAGTGTTACATGCGAGCTAACCGTCCAGCGGCGATGGCTCAGGAGCAATATGCGTCTCAAGCCATCGCCCTTGCCCTGCCGCGCCCCCAAATCCTCCCTGTAATTATTTCCTCCTCCTCTTTCTTCATTATTATTAACCTAGTAGTAATTCTTAGCCTCGTACTTATTCTGCTTGGTCTTTAGGGCCTGGCGGGACAAGTCTACAGAGCAGTAGTCTCAGAGCCCACCACCAAACCTTAAAGAGCCAAGCGATTACCAGGTTCGACTAATACCCTTTCTTTTAGACTCGTAAAATTGTAAATCAATTTGGGCGCAGTGAAGCGTCTAAGAACGGACCGAGTAGTTAAGGCTACTTAACCGCTTTTTGGCGTAACTTTTCAACCCGTAAGTTTTCTTAAAGCATTTTAGGTTTGAAAACGGAATTTTTTTAATCACTTAATGGACCAGGAGGACGATAGAAATGACACTTATGGAAAGCGCCCCAGGTAAAACCGCCCGCACCACTTCCGGGTTGCCGATACCTCTCGCGGCTAACCGCTTTACCGCCCGTGAACTCGACGGCTCCCGCATTTTGTGCGAGTGCCTGATTGCCGAGGGCGTGGAAGTAATCTTCGGTTATCCGGGTGGCGTACTGTTGCCGCTCTACCAGGTGCTGGGCGAATATCCCGAACTCCGGCATATCCTGGTCCGCCACGAACAGGCCGGGGGTCACGCCGCCGATGCCTACGGGCGCGTTACCAATAAGGTCGGGGTCTGTATGGGCACCAGCGGACCGGGCGCGACCAACCTTGTAACCGCCATCGCGACCGCCCACATGGACAGCGCTCCCCTGGTGGCGATTACCGGGCAGGTAGGCCGCCCCTTAATCGGCAAAGACGCCTTCCAGGAAACCGACATTACCGGTATCACCCTGCCGATTACCAAGCATAACTGGCTGGTGATGGACACCAAAGACCTGGCCGAAACCATCAAGAAAGCCTTCTACCTGGCCCAGACGGGTCGCCCCGGCCCGGTGCTGGTCGATATTCCGAAAGATGTCTTCCAGTCGAAGACTTATTTCGCAGGCTACCCAACCGAGGTAAAACTGCGCGGCTACAGCCCGACCATCTTCGGCCACACTCGCCAGATTAAACAGGCCGCCAACATGATTAACCAGGCCCAGCGCCCGGTCATCCTGCACGGTCACGGCGTCACCACTTCCGGGGCCTACCAGGAACTGGCCGACCTGGCCGAGAAAGCCGACATCCCGGTGATTTCGACCCTGCAAGGTCTGAGCGCCTTCCCGACCGCCCACCCCCTGAGCCTGGGTATGCCCGGCATGCACGGCGGTATCCATGCCAACCACGCCATCAACGAATCGGACGTGCTGATTGCTATCGGCATGCGCTTCGACGACCGCGTAACCGGCAACCTCAAAACTTTCGCCCGCAACTCGAAGGTCATTCACATCGACATTGACCCGGCAGAAATCGGCAAGAACGTTCCGGCGGCCATCCCGATTGTGGGTGATGTTAAGAACGTTTTGCAGGTGCTGAACAAGAACATCGAGGAAAAGAAACACACCGAGTGGTTGGAGAAAATCGCCGGGTGGAAGGAACGCGATACCAAGCGCCGGGCCGCCGAGATGGACCGCCGGGGCATCCTCCCGCCGCAATTCATCATCCAGCAGATGCGCGAAGTGCTGGGCGGCAACGCCGTTATTACGGTGGACGTGGGCCAGCACCAGATGTGGGTAGCGCAGCATTTTGAATTCGAGAAAGCCAACACCTTTATTTCGAGCGGCGGCCTGGGCACCATGGGCTTTGGCCTACCGGCGGCGATGGGCGCCCGGCTAGCGGTCAAGGATAAAAATATCCCGGTCTGGACCGTTACCGGTGACGGCGGTTTTCAGATGAACTTGCAGGAACTGGCGACCTGCGTCCAGGACGACATTCACGTCAAGATTGCCATCTTTAACAACGGCGTGCTGGGGATGATTCGCCAGTGGCAGTCGGTCTTCCACGACAAACGCTACCACAGCACCCCGATTACCGGGCCGGACTTCGTCAAACTGGCCGAGGCTTACGGCATCAAGGCATGGCGGGTGAGCGAGCAGAGCGAGGTAGCCCAGGTGATTAAAGAGGCCAACGAGTGGCCCGGCCCGGCGCTGGTAGAATTCCTCATCCCCGAAGCCGAAATGGTGATGCCGATGGTACCGCCGGGCGGCTCGAACCTGGACGCGATTGAATCGGCTGAATAAATTTTTTACCGGGCTGCTCCGCACCAGGCGCAGGCAGCCCGGCTTTAGGCTCTAAAGGAGACGATTGTGGCAACTGCAACTGCACCTACCCAGACCCTTCACACGATTGTGGTCTTGCTGGAAGACGAACCGGGCGCGTTAAACCGGGTGGTCAACCTGTTCCGCCGCCGGGGTTACAACATCGAAAGCCTGAGTGTCGGCCATACCGAGGAAGCCAATATCAGCCGGATTACCCTGTCTGTGCGCGGCGAGGACAACATCATCGAGCAATGCATCAAACAACTTTACAAACTGCTGGAAATCATCAAGGTAACCGACGTAACCGATGACAGCATTATCGTCCGCGAGATGGCGTTCATCAAGGTAACCGCTGACAAGCCGGAATCTCGCGCGGAGATTATGCAGTTTTCCGAAATCTTCAAGGCCCGCGTCCTGGACGTGGCCGCCGACGCCATTACGGTCGAAATTACCGGGGCGGAGGAAGAAGTCGAGCGGTTCTTTGCCTTGCTGCGGCGCTACGGTATCAAGGAGAGCGTGCGCACGGGCCGGATTGCGATTTCGCGAGGCAGTACCGCGAATAGCGCGATTTAACCTTTTTCGTAAAACGTAAAACGTTCACCCTAAAGGGCGCGTTGAACGTGAATACGAGAAAAGCGGAAGGATAACCCGCCACAGGCAGTGGATGTAGTTGAGAAGTTTTGAGTTATTACCAATTTATTAGTGAATGCAATTCTACGTTTAACGTTCAATGTTGTTTCGTTCAACGTAAGAAGACTGGAGAGGACTAATTTTAGATGGCGAAGCTGTACTACGACAAAGACGCGAATTTTGACCTTATTGCCGATAAAAAGATTGCCATTATCGGTTACGGTAGCCAGGGCCACGCTCACGCCCTGAACCTGCACGAAAGCGGGCTGGATGTCCGGGTCGGCCTTTACAAAGGAAGCAAAAGCTGGGACCAGGCGGCCAAACACCTCCCGGTCAAGACGGTAGCCGAGGCCGCCGAAGAAGCTGACATTATCATGATTTTGCTGCCCGACCAGACCCAGCGGGCCGTCTACGAACAGGATATTAAACCCTACCTCAAAGAGGGCGATACGCTGATGTTTGCCCACGGCTTCAACATTCACTTCAACCAGGTCGTGCCCCCGGCGAACGTTGACGTAACCATGATTGCGCCCAAAGGCCCCGGTCACCTGGTCCGCAGCGTCTACACCGAAGGCGGCGGCGTCCCGGCGCTGGTCGCGGTCGCCCAGGACTACTCCGGGCAGGCCAAACAGACTGCCCTCGCTTACGGGCGCGGCATCGGGGCCTCCCGGGCCGGTATCCTGGAAACCACCTTCCAGGAAGAAACCGAAACCGACCTCTTTGGCGAACAGGCTGTCCTCTGCGGCGGCGTCTCGGCCCTGATTAAAGCCGGTTTCGAAACCCTGGTGAACGCCGGGTACCAGCCGGAAGCAGCCTATTTCGAGTGTATGCACGAAATGAAACTGATTGTAGACCTGTTCTACAAGGGCGGCCTGGCCTACATGCGCTACAGCATCAGCGATACCGCCGAATATGGCGACTACACGCGCGGTCCGCGCATTGTGACCGACGAGACCAAGGCCGAAATGAAGAAGATTTTGAGCGAGATTCAGACCGGCCAATTCGCCCGCGAATTTATCGTGGAGAACCAGAGCCACCGGGCCGCCTTTAGCGCCATGCGCCGCAAAGAATCCGAACATCAGATTGAGAAGGTCGGTAAAGAACTGCGCTCCATGATGAGCTGGCTGAACGAAACCAAATAAATCACGTTAAACGCGCCTTTTGGGTCACCCAAAGGGCGCGAAACGTTAAACATAGGCTTGAAGAAGATTAAAATAACCGGCTGGAAATCAAAAATAGCTCAAGAAATTTAGCCGGTAAATAAATAGTTCCCACGTTGTTTCGTTTTACGTTCAACGTTCAACGAAAAGATGTATTTAAGGAGGGAAAGATAGATGAACCCTGATGTAGCCACCCCGGCCTCTGATCCTCGCCGGGTAATTATCTTCGATACCACTTTGCGCGATGGGGAACAGGCGCCGGGAGCGACCCTGAACATCGAGGAAAAAGTTGAAATCGCCAAGCAGTTGGCCCGCCTCGGCGTGGACGTGATTGAAGCCGGTTTCGCGATTTCTTCGCAGGGTGATTTTGAAGCGGTTCAGCGGATTGCCCGCGAGGTCCAGGGGCCGGTTATCGCCAGCCTGGCCCGCGTCCGCAAGCAGGATATTGACCGCGCCTGGGAAGCTCTTAAAGATAATCCCCGGCCCCGTATCCACGTCTTCATCTCATCATCGGATATTCATCTTAAACATCTCTTTCGGATGACCCGCGAGGAAGCCCTGGCCCAGACCCGCGAGATGGTCGGCTACGCCCGCAGCCTGTGCGAGGATGTCGAGTTCTCGGCCCAGGACGCCACCCGCTCTGACCTGGACTTCCTCTGCCAGATAATCGAGGCCGCGATTGAAGCCGGGGCCACTACGGTCAACATGCCCGATACGGTCGGCTACACCACGCCGGACGAATACGAAAAGATGGTCCTGACCGTGCTGGCCCAGGTGAAGAATATTCGTAAAGCGATTATTTCGGTCCACTGCCACAACGACCTGGGCATGGCTGTCTCCAACAGCCTGCGGGCCCTCAAAGCGGGCGCGCGGCAGGTCGAATGCACCATCAACGGTATCGGCGAACGGGCCGGGAACGCCGCCCTGGAAGAAATCGTGATGGCCCTGCACACCCGCCAGGACTTCTACAACCTGAATACCCACGTGGATACCACCCAGATTCACCGGACCAGCCGCATGGTCAGCACCCTGACCGGCATCCCGGTCCAGCCAAATAAAGCGGTGGTAGGCTCGAACGCCTTCGCCCACGAAAGCGGGATTCACCAGGACGGCATGCTCAAAGACCGCCGCACCTACGAAATCATGGACGCGGCGGCGGTCGGCGCGGGTGAAACCAACCTGGTCCTGGGCAAGCACAGTGGCCGCCACGCCTTCCGCAAGAAACTGGAAGAACTGGGCCATCCACTCGACGGCGAGGAATTGAACCGCACTTTCTTCGAGTTCAAACAACTCTGCGACAAGAAGAAGGTCGTGAACGACGAGGATATTTTGAGCCTCATCCTCGACCAGGTGCAGAGCGACGCCACTCCGGCCTATCGCCTCGAACATTTCCAGGTGACGACCGGCGATAAAGTGGTGCCGACCGCCACCGTCAAACTGGTGACGAGCGACGGCACGGTCCTGACCGAGGTCGGTACCGGCGATGGCCCGGTTGACGCGGTGTGCGCGGCTATTGGGCGGGCGGCGGGCCTCCAGACTACCCTTGCCGAATTCAGCGTCAACGCGGTCACCAGCGGGGAAGACGCGCTGGGCGAAGTGACCATGAAGGTGGCCTACCGGGGCCGGACCGTAACCGGGCGAGGCTCGGCGACCGATATTATCGCGGCGTCGGCCAAAGCTTTCTTGCATGCGATAAACAAGTTCGCCGAAATGGGCAACTTCGAGGAAGAAACCGGGTCCGACCCCTACAAACGGGACGACTTCGGGCCGCTTGCCGGTATCAGCCGGGCTTATATGTAAGATGTTATGGGTGAGTTCCGTTGGAACTCACCCATAACACTAAAACAAAACGAAAAGGACTTTTCTTAATGCTACTAAATATCGCCGTATTGCCCGGTGATGGGATTGGCAAGGAAGTAACCACCGAGGCCCTCAAGGTGCTACAGGCGGTTGCCGGTCAGTACGGCCATAGTCTTAACTACGAGGAAGCCCTGGTAGGTGGGGCCGCTCTCGACGTAGAAGGTGTCGCCATTACCGAGGCGACCCTCAATCTTTGTAAAAATAGCGATTCAATCCTGTTCGGCGCGGTCGGCTTACCGAAGTTCGACCAGGCCCCGGCAGACCGGCGGCCCGAACAGGCTCTTTTTGCGTTACGCAAAACCTTTGACCTTTTCTCAAACCTGCGCCCGGTCAAGAATTTGCCGGTCCTTCAAAATGCCAGCACCCTCAAACCGGAAGTCCTGAATGGGGTTGACCTGGTGGTGGTGCGCGAACTGACCGGCGGCATCTATTTCGGCAAACCGAGCCAGCGTTTCACCGATGAAGGCGGGCGCAAAGCCGTGGATACGATGCCTTACAGTGAGCAAGAAATCGAGCGCATCGTGCGGGTGGCCTTCGAACTGGCAAGGACCCGCAACGGCAAGAAAAAAGTGACCTCGGTGGACAAAGCCAACGTCCTAAATACCAGCCGGTTATGGCGCGAAGTGGCTATCGAGGTCAGCCGGGATTATACCGACATCGAAATCGAACACATGCTGGTCGATAGCGCTGCCATGAACTTGATTCGCAAACCGGCCTCGTTCGACGTTATTGTCACCGAAAACATGTTTGGCGACATCCTGACTGATGAAGCCTCGATGCTGGCCGGTTCAATGGGTCTGCTGGCGAGCGCAAGTCTCGGCTCGATAAAGAATCCCAAAGGCGGCCAGTTCGGCATGTACGAGCCGATACACGGGACGGCCCCGGATATTACCGGCCAGGGTATCGCGAACCCGCTGGCCGCGATTGGTTGCGCCGCGATGCTGCTGCGCCTGACTTATGGGTTGGAAACCGAAGCGAACGCGATTGAAACGGCTATCGAGAACGTGCTGCAAAAAGGCTACCGCACCCCGGACCTTTATGAAAGCGGTATGACCAAACTCGGCACCTCGCAAATGGGTGACGCTGTAATCGCGGAACTCCAAAAGTAAGAAACTTGTCACACCCTTTGGGCGCAAGCGTAGTCGAGGAATCTCTGGCCCGTTGGGCAACAAATCAAACCAGGGCTAACGGGCCGGAGAGTCTTAAACCAAAGGGTATGGCAATATCTACCCAGGGCTAAATAGAGTTGTAAGGTAAACCGGCCTGTTTAGCCCGGTTCGACCTCTCAGGAAAGAAGGAAAGGCCGATGACAGACAAGCAGCGCATCTTTGTATACGATACGACCCTACGTGACGGCAGCCAGGGCGAAGGTATCAGCTTTTCGGTTGAAGATAAACTGAACCTGGCCCGCAAACTCGATGAACTGGGCGTGGATTATATTGAAGGCGGTTGGCCGGGCAGCAACCCGAAAGACGAGGAGTTTTTCACCCGCGCCCTGACCCAGTTGCACCTGAAAAACGCCAAACTGAGCGCCTTTGGCAGCACCCGCAAGGCCAACACTCTGCCGGAAAACGATGGGAATTTGCGCCTGCTGATGCAAAGCAAGACCCCGGTAGTCACCCTTTTTGGAAAAACCTGGGATTTGCACGTAACCAACGCCCTCAACACGACCCTGGAAGAAAACCTGGCAATGGTTGGCGACAGTGTGAACTTCTTCAAACAGGCCGGGCGCGAACTGATTTACGACGCCGAGCATTTCTTTGACGGTTTCAAGGCTAACCCGGAATATGCCCTGGCGACCCTGGCCGAAGCGGCGAAGGCCGGGGCCGATTGGATTGTCCTGTGCGACACCAACGGCGGTCTGCTCACCTTCGAGGTGCCGGATATAATGGCCCGCGTCCGCGCAGTCACTGACCAGTTCAACGTAAAACTGGGCGTCCACGTCCACAACGACGGCGACCTGGCCTGCGCCAACACCCTTTTCGCGGTGCGGGAAGGAGCCCGGCAGGTCCAGGGCACTATTAACGGCTACGGCGAACGCTGCGGCAACGTCAATTTGGTGTCGGTGCTGGCGAACCTTGAGCTCAAGATGGGTTATCAATGTCTGCCGGAAGGCCATCTCAGCCGATTGAGTGAGATGTCACACCTGGTGGCGGAGGTCGCCAACCTGCCGCACAATAACCAGATGCCTTTCGTAGGCCGGAGCGCCTTCGCCCACAAGGGGGGCGTCCACGTTTCCGCCGTGATGAAAGACCGGCGCACCTACGAACATATCGTGCCGGAACTGGTCGGCAACCGCCAGCGCGTCCTGGTTTCGGAGTTGGGCGGGCAGTCGAACGTGCTGCACAAGGCTTACCAGCTTGGCCTGGAAATGCGCAAGGGTGACGCCGAGGTCCGCGAGGTGATTGACCAGATTAAACAACTGGAAAACCAGGGCTTCTCGTTCGAGAACGCCGAGGCCTCGTTCGAACTGATTATGTGGCGCACGCAGGCCGACTACAAAGCGCCGTTTGCCCTGCGCGATATGCTGGTGCTGGCCGAAAGACGAGGCGGACCCGGCGGGCAGTTGCTCTCGGAAGCGACGGTCAAACTGGATGTTCAGGGTGAGGTCAGCCACACCGCCGCCGAAGGGAACGGCCCGGTGGACGCGCTCGACCACGCCCTGCGTAAAGCTTTGCTGCCGGTCTACCCGCAACTTGGCAACGTCCGCTTGCAGGACTACAAGGTGCGCGTGTTGAACGACGAAGGGACGGGCAGCCGTATCCGGGTGACCATCAGTTCGAGCGATGGGGTGGATACCTGGCACACGGTTGGGTCCAGCACGAACGTGATTGAGGCCAGCTATCTGGCCCTGGCCGATAGCCTGGAATATGCCCTGGTGAGTGGCCGCTACAAACAACCGGCCGAAACAACCACGCAGGCCGAGCCTACCCCGGCCCAGGAAATAGTTGTTTAACCATCCATCCATTCACTAAACAAACAGGTTAGTCCGCTTTCTCAGATAAGCACCTAACCTGTTTTTATTTTGTACTTTTCCCGGTTTCAAACTGCCTATCTCATTTCTTCTCGACTGATAAATAAAAAAGGAGTCCCGGTTGGGACCCCCTTTTTATTTCTATCCAGGATAAAACCAGTATAACTATTTATTCAGTTTATCTCGGTTCTTTCTCGAATAATTGGCCTTCTTCTCCATGTTATTCAGGGCATAAATGTAGTCGAAGACATCCAGGGCCAGGCCGCGCCATTCTTTGTAAGGTACGTCAGCAGTCATACGGCGCATCTCGAAAATCGGGGCCTGGGTCTTTTTCTTCTTCTGGCCGACCTGCTCGGTCTTAGCACCCAGTTTGCCCATGGACATATAGAAATATTCGTTTGAGGCCGCCTGGGTCAGTAAATCGGTCCCGTCAAGCATTTCGGTCAGCCATTCTTTGCGAGAAGGCCCGAATTCCTCACCGCGCATACCCCTGGTGAAGACATAATAGTTTTTCTGCCCGGTCATTCCGAGGCTCTCCAGAATCCAATCCACCCATACTTTGGGGCGAGCCTTGAAATAAGCGGCTTCGGGTACCTGGCTGAACATCGCCGAGAAATCGGTCCGGGCCATGAGCGGGGCAATCAACTTCGGATAGTCCATATCGTCGGTGGAACCCTTTTTCAGATAGGTAAATATCAGGGAAAGTAACCCTTTTAACGAACTACTGCCCCAATCATCCCCTAAACCCTTGCTGGTTCTAAAATTCTGGATGGCTTGCTCGGCCAGGTCCGGCATCTGTCCAACCGTGACATAATCTTTCTTGGAGGTCGGGCGCTGCAAGCCCAGGTCCAATTTCGCCAGGTCAGGGTTGCTGCCATCGGTCGGCGCGCCTATATCTTTCATGAATTTGGCTAACTGTTCGAGCCGGACGGCCACCGTGGACTGGGGATTCCCGGTGATTTTGGCGGTAACGTTGATAATCGCGGGCGGTAGCTGGGCGCGGCCATACCCGGCAGAGGCAATGTCTTTTGCTTCGTGCGGTAGCTGGGGATTGGCAACCAGGTATTCGCACAGTTCGAGGATTGCCTTCATGGTCCGGTCGAGACTCTTGCGCCCCTCTTTGGTTTCGGGGACGGGCCGGGGCATGACAAACTCCATGTTGGTGCCGCCATTGGAAGATTCGTCGGCCTGGAGTTCGAAGTTATCCCCGGCTATAATGATGGCCTGTTTCCAGAGAGGTGAAATGGTCTTGGGATTATCAACGGTATGGCCCTGCCGGGTAGTTTTGGTGGTGATGGCGGTACTCGGTAAAGGCACGGTGCCGTCTTTCTCGCCATCGGTCAGCTTGGGATTGGGCATGCGGGTTTTTGAGGATGGCACTTCGAACTCGAACCCGATATCGCGCTGCACCACCCCGGCAATGCTTCTGGAAGCGGTGTTGACAGGCCTGGTCATTAGCCCCTGTTTTTGCTGCTGGATTAACCGCATAACGGCCTGGTTGCCGATAACAGGCTGCAAGCGCATGAGTTCGCTCCGCGAATACTGGCCGGGATGGTTTTTTCCGGGGCCAGGTCCGGTTGCGACTTCCATTCCGGGAGTCTCCGGGGTGGTAGCCTTGTCCGGTTGCGAATCTTTGGATTGCGGGGTGTTGGTAACTCTTTGGGCGGCTTGCGGCATATTAACCTCAACTTCCGACTCTATTATGGGGTGACGCGGGTAGGGCCTGAGTATTAAAACCAGGTGCCAATTAACAAACCAAACCTGCGAAATAGAAATAAATGGTGCAAGAGTCTTTAGGGCAGGTTAGCGGGTTAGTTAGAATGATTTTAGCAAGCTTTTAGAGTATATTCAATGGAGTTTCAGTAGTATTCTGTTGTGCTTCGAATATTGGAATTACAAAGGGTTCGGTTATAAAGGAATTATTAAGCCGGAATTAAGCCTGATAATCAAAAACAAATTTTGCCGTAAACCTGCCAGGCCGGGGGATTGGCCGAAACCAGGTTAAAAGCCGGGCCGAGAATTTAACAACTTTTCTTTCAGGTTGAGAGCCCTCCTCGGCTACTTATTTCCTATTGCAATTCAGGGTACGATAGAGTAAATTACAGGTAAAGAAAAACTTTTAACAATTTTTGGTTTTGCATTTATTGGGAGAACCCTATGGGCATGCCAGCCGCCACCCTCACCGATAAGGTCCTGGGAAATTGCCTCCACACCTACCAGAGTACCACACCTAGCCCCGCCGGGCCGGTGCCGACACCCGTCCCTATGCCATTGCCTTTTGTGGGAATGATTGTGGGACCGGGCGCGCCGACCGTTTTGATTTGCGGAAAACCGGCGTCGGTAATGGGTGATAATGTGGTTAACCAGGCGATTCACCCTCCAGTCGGTGGAGCGGCTATTCCCGGCCCGGCAGTGCCCCCGGCCACAAACCAGAGTACTATTGTCATGGGCAGCCCGACCGTCCTGATAGGCGGCAAACCGGCGGTACGTATGAATGACCAGTCTGCGCCTACCTGTGGGCTTGCGCCGGGTGGCGGCCCGGCCAAAGTCGTAGCCAGCGCCATGACCGTCCTCATCGGCTAGACCGTTTCGTAAAACTCCTTTCTTGCCAGCTAAGCATTTCCGCCGCGCTGGCATATTTTTTGCATAAGAATAATTGAACGAATGTTCTAGTGCAGAAGCTATGAAAGGAAAGAAAATGACACAAGCCGAAAAGACCGGACGCAAAAGTACCACCAAAACCAATGGCGAGACCGAATTGCGCAACTCACCGATGATGGCTCACCTGTTCGATGCGCTCGAAAAAGGGACCGACATCGGCCACTATGGCCGTCTGACCTTTGTAATGGTGGCCCGCCACTTCCTGAACGACGCTGAAATCGTCCGGCTGCTGGCCGACCAACCGGGCCACAACGAGGCCGAGGCAAAGGTCTTGTTAAACCAGGTCAAAACCCGCGACTATAATCCGCCCAAACGCGAACGCATCCTGGAATGGCAGAGCCAGCAAGAATTTCAAATCTGCCCCAATTCGGACGACCCTGGCAGTTGCAATGTCTATTCCGATTTGAAATTCCCCGATGGCATCTACGAAAACATCGAGGAATATTACGAGGAACAACTTGGCGAAGATACCGGTAATGAGCGAAAATCCAACAAATAAATGATTCGGACGGAAAACCTGAGTCGGCGCTTTGGTGAAAACCTGGCGGTTGACAACCTGAATATCGAGGTCGAGGAAGGCGAGATTTTCGGCTTCCTCGGTCCCAACGGGGCCGGAAAGACCACGACTATTCGGATGCTCTGCGCCCTGGTGGCGCCATCGGCGGGGCGGGCCTGGATAAACGACTTCGAGGTCGGGCCGGATAGCAACGCGGTCCGCGCTTCTATCGGTCTGCTGACCGAGTCGCCCGGCCTGTACGAGTCGCTAAACGCGCTCGATAACATGGTTTTCTACGCCCAGCTTTACGGGTTGAACGAAACTGAAGCCCGTAAGCGTTCCGAGGAAGCCCTGCGCTGGCTGGAACTTTGGCGCTGGCGCAAACAGCCGGTCGCAACTTACAGCAAGGGTATGAAGCAAAAACTGGCGATTGGCCGGGCCTTGCTCCACCAGCCCAAAGTGCTGTTCCTGGACGAGCCGACCGCCTCGCTTGACGCCGAGGCAGCCTTCGCGGTGAGGGAAGCGATTCTCTCACTCAAAGAAGCCGGGCGAACTATTTTTCTCTCGACCCACAACATGGAAGAGGCTAACCGGTTGTGCGACCGGATTGCCATTTTTAAGCGAAAGTTGTTGCAACTGGATACGCCGCTTAATTTGCGGCGACATTTCGGCCTGGAAGAACGCCGGATTGTGGTGCGGGTGCGCCGGAAGGTGGATGACTTACCCGACCAACTGGCCGGACTGGACTTCGTCAAGGCTGTGAACTGGCTGGAAGGGGAAGAAGCGGCGGCAACCGGCAGCCCGTCCCTGGAAGTGCGCCTGAACGACCCCGAAGAAAATAACCCGGTGCTGGTCCGCAAACTGGTGGAAGCCGGGGCGGATATTCAGTATCTCGAAGAACGGACCCCAACCCTGGAAGAAGTTTATCTCGCCGCGATAAAGTAAAGGCCAGGCTAAATCAAACAGCGCACAACCCCAGGGGCGCTGGACCCATTTTACCCCAAAGCTAAAATAGCCCCAGAAATTCTCAGGATTTACCCTTGCTTTCGATATTGCGCGGGAGGAATACCTATTTCGCGCTTGAATGCCTTTCGAAAAGCCGCTTCCGACTCGTAGCCAACCCGGTCGGAAATAATATCCATACTGACCTCGTTCTTGAGCAGGCGCACAGCCCTGAGCATACGCCAGCGGGTGAGGTAAGTCATTGGCGGTTCACCTACCAGTTCGGTAAAGCGGGTGGTAAAGATAGAACGCGATAGACCCGCCGCCTCGGCCAGTTCCTTAACCCGCCATGGGTGTTCGGGGGAATAGTGAATCAGGCTGAGGGCGGCACTAATGGGTTTGTCCCCCAGGACTCCGGCCCACCCGGTAGGTCCTTCGGCCTTCTGGTCAAGCCAGAGCCGGAGGGTTTGAATAAAGAGCAACTCGGTCAAACGCCGGAGGATAACTTCCGCCGCCGGTTGTTGGGAGGCCGATTCGCGGGTGAGCAGGCGCAAAATATCCGCGAAACCTGGCTCCATCTGTCCCTGGACTCCTGGAATATGGATAAGCCTGGGTAGACGACGCAGCAGTGGAAAATCGTTGGGATAATCAAAATGGAAAGCCCCGCACAACAGCAAGAGTTTTGGTCCCTCTTCGTCGCGGGAAACAACCTGGTAACCCCGTTGCGGGTTATAGTCGAGGTGGACCAGGCGGGTCCGAGGTGAGGTAGGACTGTCGTAGAGCGAATGCGGATAGCCGCCCGGAAACAATACTACATCCCCGGCTTCAAGGTGAATTAGTTCATCTTCCCCTGCGACCTGCAAGTAAGCCCCACCCTGGGTAATAATGTGGAACATGCTGTCCTTGCTGGGCGCGAAGTCATAGCGCCAGGGAGGTACCAGTTCCCGGCGGGAAGACAACCACCCCTTCAGTTCCAGGGTATTTAACAAATCGGTCAGGACTTCCATAAGTGACCCTCTAACTTTTCTCCGGTCTATCGGACATAAATGCAGAACATTACGGCATAGATTGTCTTCTTGAACTTATCTATAATACTACCAACCTGGAGAACATTAGTTCGTAGCAGGTTTAGGTTCAATTCCAACCCGACTGTTACAAACCTAATTTGTTGAAACGAAAAAAAGTGCCTGGGTAAACCCGCAGGCAGTTAAACCCGGCAATTTTCCATGCCAACTGCCGGATAAATTTCCAAATGGAGGTTCCAATGCTTGAAAATAATAGTTACAACGTCTCTTTTCTGGTAGATAAAACCCCGGAAGAAGTCTTTAATGCCGTCAACAATGTCCGGGGTTGGTGGTCGGAAATAATCGAGGGTGATACCACTAAACTAGGGGCGGAGTTTGATTACCACCACAAAGATATTCACCGCAGCAAATTCAAAATTACCGCACTCGTACCCGGCCAAAGGGTTGCCTGGCACGTCCTGGATAACCACTTTAACTTTATCCAGGATAAGACCGAATGGATTGGTACGGATGTTATCTTTGAAATTGCCAGAAAGGGTGACGAAACCGAATTGCACTTCACCCACGCCGGGTTAGTGCCGGAGTATGAATGTTATGAGGTCTGCTCGAACGCCTGGGGTTCCTATATAACCGGGAGTTTACGCGACCTTATAACGACCGGGAAGGGCCAACCAAACCCAATTGAAGAAGTTGTCAACCAGGCAGAGCAAATGAGTCGCACCGATTACACGGCGTCATTTACGGTAGACCAATCTCCTGATGAAGTCTTCACGGCCATTAACAATGTGCGGGGTTGGTGGACGGAAGATTTTGAGGAGGATAGCAGCAAACTCGGCGCTGAATTCAGAGTCCATTTTGAAGACCTTCACCACACCACCCAGAAAGTCACCGAGCTGGTGCCGGGTCAAAAAGTAGTCTGGCTGGTCACGGAAAGCCTGATAAATTTTGTCGAGGACAAAAGCGAGTGGGAAAACACCCAGATTATCTTCGAGATTAGCCGGAAGAATGACCGGACCGAGCTTCATTTCACCCATGCCGGGCTGATTCCGGCTATACCGTGTTATGGGCAGTGTTCGGTTGCCTGGATGTTTTACATCAAGCAAAGTCTGTTTGACCTGATAACCAAAGGCGAAGGGCAACCTACCCGGAAAGACACTGCCATAATGGCGCAGTAAACGGGTAGTTACAAAAGACCGCACGTGGGCCAGACTTTGCAGGGTTTAAGGACGCTATAAAGTCTGGCTTTTTGATTATTTCAGGGCCTTTACCAGGTCGCGGGTGAGTTCGGCGTGACCGAGGTGTTCGGCCATGTGCCCGGTGACAGTTACAAGAATAGTGACGCCGGAAATCGGGCCGCGCCGGGGATGCTGGTATTCCTTAAAAAGGGCTTCCCCAGGCAAAGCCGCGAGATGTTCGACCAGGGCCGGCTGGAGGATTTGCCACTGTTCGATAAGCCGCGCGGCGGTTTCGCCCTGTGCCCCAAGGGCCTGCTCGCGCGGGATGGGTTTGAGCGGCAGTTCGGCGGCGGGCACTCCACAAAGCAGGGTTAGCAAGTTTTCCTGGCTGTTAATCAATACGTGCGAGGCGATAGAGTAAAGGCTATTGGTTTCAGGCGCGGGCGGTTTCCAGTTTAGCTGCTGCTCATCCAACCCTTCCAGCGTCTTCATAACACCTCCCAACGATTTGAGGATAGATGCCTGGAAAGATTCGATGATTTGCCGTTCGTTGTTCAAATTTTCCTGTGCCATAGCCCGGTCCTTTCTTTGAAATGAAGTGTTTTCAGATAATACTTTAGTTGTTTGCACTATATATGTTTTGGGCCGCCATTCTCTTCATAAAATTCTTCCATTAATAAAAAGGTTGTTCCACCTTCATTTAGCCATTTTTCAAGCCATTCTCTCAAGTTTAATGATGCTGATTCAATATCCTCGTTGGGTAAAATTATTCGTCCATCCTCGCTTTTACAATCGAGAAAAATATGTTCGGCACACCCATAATAACAAATGGGAAGTAATCCAATATAATTTTCATTATAAATAGGGGGTTCGATAATTTTTAAGTAATAGCTGAAAGCTGTATCTCCAAAATCATCTTTCCAGCCTGCTGGGGTTATTCCTAAAATTCCATATTCTGGACCAAAGCCACCGTTCCCAACATAAAGATAGAGCTCGCGTAATAATTCTGGCAACCTTAAGTTCATTCTTTTTTCGGCCTCATCGAGTTCCTCAACTGTTACAGGTGGTGGAAGGGGAATTGGGCGAGAGCCTTTTTCCGAAACGAATTGAGGTGGATTAAAAACTCGCTGTAATTTTATTTGCTTGATCAATGCATCCATAGCTATAAATCCTGAATAGGTTAACAAAGTGGTATCTTAGTTGTTTGTATTATATGGGGTTGGGAAGATAATTTCAAGATGTAAAACAGGATGCACCTGTTAAGGATAGGGTTAGCTGTTTGCACCCAATTATTCAGCTTAAAGAGTCTGAATTTTGTCCGGCGAGATTTTTATTTAGCACACTTGCCAGGAAGAGGGCGAAAAGCAGGGCGGAGAAAACGCCAACCGTCCACTTACTTCCAAGATATTGAAGCAGATAGCCGGTAATAAAAAAGCCGAATGAATAGGCGGCCAGGGTAACCAACCGGGTAAGGCTGGCAATGCGGCCTCGATTTTCGTCAGGGACAATTCGCACCGAATACGAAGATACCGTAACGTAATAAAGCGGGTCAAGCGCGTAATAAAGGGCTGTTATGGCGGCCAATAGAAAATTATTTACCGCCACCGCATACAGGCTAATAATAAAGAAGGTGAGCAGCGAAATACCCACGAGCAGTTGCCGCATCCCATAGCGCCGGTGCAGTTTTGCCGAAACAAGTGAACCAAGAATCCCACCTACCGCCCCAGCCGTGAAAATGCCACCCACAAATAAAGGAGAGGCCTGATTTTCTTTTGCCAGGACAATAACGAGCAAATAGAGGCCGGCTGAAAGAATAGTCCGGCCCGCCGTGAGCAGATTCAAAAAGCGAAGCAGCTTTTGCCGCCACAACCAGAGAAATGCTTCTTTGACTTGTTGATGAATAGCTTTGTGTTCGGCGGGTGTATCAGCATTGAGGCTCTTGTTGATAAACAAGAGGGAAAAAGCGTTAAAAAAATAAGAGAGCGCATCTACCAGTAAAGCCACAAAACCACCGGTGGCCTGGAAAAGAAATCCGCCCAAAGGTGGCCCAACCAGCAGGGCAGTATGTTCGGCAGTGCCGGTTTGGGCCACCGCCGCCGGGTATTGTTCCCTTGAAACGACTCTTGGGAGAATCGCAAAACGCCCCAGGTTGGCGAATACAAAAAACGAACCTTCAATCGCACTCGCCAGGTAAAGCAGAGCTATCGGAAGGGCATTCAAAGCGAGGCCAAGTGCAATACTGCCCATCGCCAGGCCGCTGCCGAGGTTTGCCACAATCATCACCAGCTTACGGTCCCAACGGTCAATAACAATGCCCGCCGGTATAGACCAGAAAACGTAGACCAGTCCACGAATAGCGGCCACTCCCCCGGCCTGGGACGGAGAAGCAGTCAGCGCCAGGACCACCAGGGGGACAGCAATATTGGATACTTCCGTGCCCATCCACGAAACAAGCTGTCCGCTCCACAGAAGCATGAAATTTCGTTGTTTCCAGAGTGATTTATCCATAGTAGGACTTTTATTTTAGAGCAGGAACGCGACAATGGCGAATTTCTGCTCTTAAAAATCTCTATAAAGTTCGTTGCTAACGCCTCATCATCTTTTTAGAATGGGAGTCTTAGTCCGAATAGTTTTGCTTAAATCTGAAGGGCGTGACCAATCTTTGTAAATTAGCGGCTGCGGGTGCGGCGGTAGGCCCAGGCGGGTGGGGCCTGGTTGTGATGCTCGAAGAAATTCTCGTCACGGGCGCGTTTGCGGCGGCGGGAACCCCGAAAGAGGCGTTTTAGCTCGGTGCTGCTCGTGTCGAAAATGGCGTGGAGCGAATCACTGATAATCATGCCGATAACGAAGACGAGCAGAAAAGGCCAGGTCACCGGGAACCAGTCGAAGATAGCGTCACGGGCGGCAGCCTGGACGCTACCACCAAAGACCAGCAGGAGCAACGCCGGAAACCAGAGGAGGTAGATTACTCGCAGGAGGGTGCTGATGACCGGAAAGTGCGACAGAAAACAGCGGTGGGCCAGGACTTTTTGATAGGGCCACCAGATGAAACGCAGCCAGCCCCAGCTTTTATAGCCCAGCGAATTGAGGTCGAGGTCGGGGTTCATGAAATAGGTGGCGAAATGATACCCGGCCAGCAGACTCACCACGAAACCGGCGTCCCATTTCAACCACAAGGTTCCGGCGGCCAACGGCACGGACAGGGCCGTGTTAAGGCGGCGGTGGGTCGTACCCATCGGCATGGAAAAACCTCTTGGTTTGTCGGAATAGCTCTCTGATTTTCGCACCGGCCTGGACAGTCAGGGCCGGAGTGGTCCCGGCGAAAAGTTGGTTTAGAAATTGTAGCACAGATGAGCTAATCCGGCAAGCCTTGAAGTAATCGCTAATGCAAAATCAGGCGTAGAACCTTACAAAGGAAGGCCGGGTAATATCAAATAGGCGTCTTTGCAAACTTTAACTACAAAGCATCCAAATCTCTGGCGACATAAATAGAAGGATATTTCGGGCGGAAATTCAACTCGGTCTTAATCCGGGTGGTATCTTGTATCATGTCCCATTGATTAAAAGCAGGCCACCCGCCTTCGGGAGCTACCTGCTCCGGCTGCCCGGTAATTTGAAATAATTCAGCTACCCTTACCGGGTAATCATCGGCGACATTGTAGGTGCGACCGCCAATACCGGGGGTAGTAGCCGCCAGCAACAGGGCCTGGTCTACATCTTCGTGATGCCCGATAGATAGTTGCTTGGTCGGGTTCCACTCTTTCATAAATGGCAGGGCTTCCTCAATGTGGGGGTCGCTGGCACCATAGACAAAAGGAAGCCTCAAAATACGAACGTCAAGACCCTGCTCCCGATATAAGGCCAGGAGGGCTTCTTCTGAGGCCAGTTTCGTCCTGGGATATACGAGGGTAGGTGGGATAAGCTCATCGTCTTCCCGGCCCGGCCTGTTTACGTTTAAGTTTCTATATACATTAGAGGTGCTGGTAAACACAAACCGGGTAACCCCGGCATCAAGGGCAGCCTGAGCCAGTTTAATAGTGGCATCCAGGTTCACAGCCTGCGCCGTTTCTTCACTGACACCACCCCGGAACTGGGCGGCAATATGCACCACGGCCTCGGCACCCCGTACCGCTTCGGTGAGATTCTCGTTATCTACCAGGTCACCCACGACCACTTCGGCCCCCTGTTCTTGCAAGGTGGCGGCGCGCCCGGCATCTCTTACCAGGATACGGACGGCATGGCCCTGTTTAAGGGCATACGGTACGAAACGACTTCCTACCTTGCCGGTGGCCCCAGTTACGAACATTTTCATAAAATAATCCACTCCAATCTAAATAGTTGTGTCTATAAGGTTTTGCATTACCAATTTAACAGGGCTAAAATAGTTCAACAAACCTGTGATTATCGTATGATTGAAAATGTTAGGCTAGAAGCAGGCAGCTAAAAAATGAAAGAGATTACCTTACAGCAGTCGCTGGGTGAATTTTTGCGGGCCACCAGGGAGCGCCTTACCCCGGAACAGGCCGGTTTGCCTTCGTATGGACGCCGCCGCACCCCCGGATTGCGGCGTGAGGAGGTCGCTTACCTTGCCAGTGTCGGGGTCTCCTGGTACACCTCCATCGAGCAAGGCAAAGACGTTCATCCTTCCCATCAAGTCCTGGAAAGCCTGGCGACGGCATTAAGGTTATCTGAGGACGAACGCCGCTATCTTTTCTTATTAGCCAAATCAGATGAAGTAGATGAAGCGGAAAGTTATGAGGAGGTAAGTACCGGTTTAGAAAGGACCGTTTTCGCCCTTGAGCCAAATCCGGCCTATGTGTTAGGTAAATACTGGGATGTCCTGTTGTGGAACCGGGCCGCCGAATATTTATTTCACTTTCCCACCTATGCTGCGAACCTGGAACCAAAACCAAACTTATTACAACATTTCCTAACCAGGCCCTTCAACCGAGAAATTAATTCAGCCTGGGAGGAACGGTTCGCCGTTATGCTTGCGCGCTTCAGGGCTGATTCCGCGCGCTACCCTCACGACGCCAGGCTAAACGAAATGATTGAGAAATTTAAGCAAGAAAGCGAATTATTCAGCACATGGTGGCCTCGGTATGAGGTTAAGACGGTTACCGATTGTCACAAATTATTCAATGACCCGCACCTAGGATTATTGGAATTTGAACACGTGAATTTGCAGGTGTCGGACCATCCTGAATTGAAATTAATGATTTATACGGCCACCGCCGTTACGGCGGAAAAGCTTAAACAACAGCTATTTCTAACCCCTGTGAATTAACTTATCAACCCTTTATGCGGCTTTATAATGATAACCGGGAGAAAGTATTTATGTCCGAAACAATAATAAATTTGATGCGCGCAAACTTGCTGGAAGTATTCAACGAACGGGATGAGGCCAGAAGACTTGCGGCCATAGCCAGGACTTACACCGAAGACGTAGTCTTTTATGACCCGGAGGAAGTTGTTACCGGGCACAACGCTTTGAATGAGAAAGCCAGGGATTTACTTGAAAAAGCCACCGGTTTTGTCTTCAGTCCCGCCGGTCCCGCCTATGCAAACCATAATCTCGGCTACCTGGACTGGATTTTTGGTCCAGAAGGTCAGCCTCCCGTAGTAAGCGGAATAGATATAGCCCTTATAAAAGATGGCCGTATCGCCACCCTTTATACAATACTGAAGAAATAATTAGGAGCGAAGTTGAGAAATCAAAATACCCATACCTTGCGGACATGGGTATTTTTGTGTGACTTAAATGTAACCTAAAGGAGTTCTTCCAACACCTGGGCGACAGCCTCGGCAGGGACGGCGCGAGTGACCTCGACCGAGCCGATACCCCTGGGCAAAATCCAGCGGACCGCCCCGGCCTCGACTTTTTTATCGAGCTTCATGCTGGCAAGGATTTTCTCGCGGTCGAAATTATAGACACGGGCCGAGGTTGGCAGACCAAAAGCTTCGAGCAAAGTCTTCTGGCGAGCCACGAACTCCGGTGAACAATAGCCCAATAATTCGGCTAACCGGGCAGCGCCCTGCAAGCCGATAGCGACCGCCTCACCATGTAATAACTGAGTATAACCCCCTGCCGCTTCGAGCGCGTGGCCGTAGGTATGGCCGTAGTTAAGGGTAATCCGCAGGCCCATCTCGCGCTCGTCCTCCTGGACCACCCCGGCTTTGACCGCGACCGACTCGCGTAAAATCGAGGCGGTGAGGGCCATGTCCCCGGTGTTGAGAGCAAAGACATTCCTTTCGAGCCGCTCGAAGCGGGCCAAAGCCGCCTGTTCGGTGCCGGTGCCGGGAATGACCCCGTGTTTTACCACCTCGGACCAGCCGGAGCGGCGAGCCCTTTCGGGCAAATGGGTCAGGGTCAGGACATCGGCTATCACTGCCTGAGGTGGGTAGAAAGCTCCGATCAAGTTCTTGCCGGTCGGGTGGTTGACGCCGGTCTTGCCGCCGACGCTGCTATCGACCATCGCCAGGAGAGTGGTGGGAAGCTGGACGAAAGGGAGACCGCGCAGCCAGCTAGAAGCCACGAAACCGGTCAGGTCGCCCACGACCCCGCCGCCAAGGGCCAGGACCAGGTCCTTGCGTTCGGCCCGCCCGGCAGCCAGCCAATCGTAGAGGGCCGAGACCTGGGTCAGCGACTTGGAAGACTCCCCGGCGGGCACCTGGTAGACGAACACCCGGAAGCCGCTTTTTTCGAGGGCGCCCTGGACGGTCGGGGCAAAGAGCGGCCCGACCTGGTCGTCGCTGATAATAAAAGCCTTGCGGTTGGCGGCTTGCGGCAAATACTTTAGCAGGACATCCCCCAGGTTAGCCAGCAGGTTTTCGCCAAAGAGGACCGGGTAGCTGCCCTGGCTGGTCTGGACTACGAGGGCAGAATCATCGGAAGGAGCGGAAGCGGGTGCGACAGGCCCGGCAACCGGGTCCGGCTCTTTGGCCCAGGAAGATGCGGCAGTCAGGGACAGACCTTCGTGGCCCCGGTGGAAAGGCAGTGAACCCTGCCGGGCGGCGTGGGGCGAACCGGGCGTGGCCGGACTGCCCGCCCCACCGCGTTGTTTATCGCTGCGCCGCCGTAAAAGCGGCAAGACCTGGGCGATTTCGGAAGCCACTTCTTCTGTCGCCAGGAAATCGGTATGGATGGTCCAGTCGGCCTCGGCGTAATAGCGGGCCCGCTCCGCTTTCATGGTAGAGATGCGCTGGTAGGGGTCGTCACTCTTTAAGAGGGGCCGGTTGGCGGCGTCCTGGCGGTTGGCGGTATCGAGCATCAAGCGTACATAGATAGTTTCGGGCCGGGCTTCCAGGCAAACCACGTAACCGTTGGCGGTCATGGCGGTCCGGTTTTCTTTAGAGAGGACGATACCGCCGCCGGTCGCAACTACCTGGTAATTGGACTCACAAATCTTTTCGAGGATGGCGCTTTCCAGGGCCCGGAAGGCCGGTTCGCCATCCTCGGCAAAGATAGCCGTCACGCTCCGTCCGGTATCAGCCTCGATTTGCAGGTCAGTGTCAATGTATTCGTAATCCAGCAAAGCCGACAGGGTCCGGCCCACGTTGGTTTTGCCGGTTCCGCTAAACCCGACCAGAAAAATATTCTCTTTCAATTAATTAATGTCCTCCAGACCGGCCATTTGCCAGATTGCCCGCGTCAGGGCTTCGCGCTCTTCCCCGATGCTCCTGGCAGCCTGTTTCGCTTCTTCGTCGGCATGCTCTAACTTGCGTCCTGCGTCCATTTTATCAATAATCTGGCGCAACAGGGCCTGGGTAGCCCCGAATTTTTCCTGCTGGCGGCTGCTTAATTCCGCCGCGATTGTCCCATCCAGGCGGCTGACCACGCGCCTGAAGTGCGAGAGGCATAACCCGGCCACCCCCGGCGCGGCGTAGGCTTCGCGGAAGCGGGGCTGCTCGGCGAAACCCTCCGCGAAATCGTTAGCCACCCGGTTTTCGATTTCTTCCTGGTGGAGGCAGACCGGGCAGGGGCTAAAGGGGTTGCCGGGCGCGGCAGGTCGCCCAAAAAGCCCGGCCCGCCGGGCCTGGAACTCGCCTTTCTCAATCCTTTTAGTAGCCTCGCGCAACAAATCCTCGTAGATGATAGCCGTACCGAGGGCATCGTTTAATTTGAGCCACTCGTAGGAATGGCGGTTGCAAAAGCCGCCCGACGCCCGGAGTTGGAGGCGCATGTCCACGTCGGTCACGTTTTCGAGGCTGATAAGGTGCATAAAACGGTCTACCCCCTGAAGAGTCAGGCGGCAGACCGGGCAGACATGGCGGTGGCGGCCCGGCCTGTGGGAATGGCTCTCGGCCTGCAACATCTCCAACATTTCAAAATAGGTTTGAGTAGGCATTTTTTTCTCAGTAGTCGGTAGTCAGAAGCCAGTAATCAGTAATTTGGATAGCTGCCAGGCGTTGATACCAAATATCTGAGCCGGTTTAACCTGTAATGGTTCAGGCAAACTTCTTATAGAAATTGCTTTTTTCCAAGATTAAGTTTACACCAAACTTTGTCTATTCTTACTGACTGCTGACCTCTGGCTTCTGGCTGCTAATATTGGACCACGCCTTGCAGGGCGGTCTCGATTTCGTCAAGGTCTTCGGCGGAAAGCACGACCCCCGCGGCTCCCACGTTTTCGACAACCTGTTCGGGCCGGGTTGCCCCCGTGATAGCGCTGGCGACGTTGGACTGTTGCAGCACCCAGGCCAGGGCCAACTGCGAAAGGGTCAGGTTTAACCGGTGGGCGATAGGGCGCAGGTTCTCGACGGCTTGCAGGGTTTGCTCCTGGAGCAGTTGCGGCATGAAATGGTTCGCGCGGGGGTCGGTGGCGCGACTTCCGGCAGGCAAAGGCTGGCCGGGCTGGTACTTGCCGGTCAAGACCCCCTGGGCCAGCGGCGAAAAGACTACCTGACCCAAACCCTCGCGTTCGCTGACCGGGATAACCTCGCGCTCAATCCGCCGCCAGAGCATATTGTACTGCGGCTGGTTGGAAATAAGCGGGTGCAGGTTGTACTGGTGCGCCACCTGGCTGGCCGCCGTGAGTTGTTCGGCGGACCACTCGCTGACCCCGGCGTACAGGACTTTGCCCTGGCTGACCAGGTCGTCGAGGGCGCGCAAAGTTTCGTCCAGGGGCGTTTCGGGGTCGTAGCGGTGACACTGGTAGAGGTCGATATAATCGGTCCCCAGGCGCTTGAGGCTGGCGTGACATTCTTCCATTATATGCTTGCGTGAAAGACCCCGGTCGTTGGGGCCGCTCCCTACCGGGAAAAAGACCTTGGTGGCAAGCACATACGAGGTCCGGGGTATATCATGCAAGACCTCACCCAGGACTCTCTCGGCCTCACCCCGGTAATAGGCGTCGGAGGTATCGAAAAAGTTGATACCGAGTTCGTACGCTTTGAGGACACATTCGCGGGCGGCGTTGGTGCCGACGCTGCCGCCGTAGGTCAGCCAGCTACCAAGGCTGATTTCGCTGACTTTGAGACCGGACCGTCCTAATTTGCGATATTCCATAAGATTCTAGCTCCTTCCGCCTTCTATCTTTAGCCAGGCATAGTATTTTAGCATTTTAGGGGGTGCGAGAAAAGAGAAATGCCGGAACACCGCTCAGGAAGGGACGAAATGGTATGTGACTTAAATCATTGACTCAAGCTAACTCGATGCTATACTAAAATTATCACGACGATTTTTAGCCAAATTTATTTCACCCTATAAAAGTTAGTGTTTAAGCCTATAAATAGTCACCAGGTAGATTCCATAATTAAGTTTATGTAAGCGAACAAGCGCAAGAGGCTTGAAGGAGGTTCGAGATGCGAACGGCAGGCGGGGTAATGGGTATCATAGGTAGCATTTTTGGGGGGATTCTGGCCGCTATCGCGTTTTTTATTGGGGTCGTCGGGGTAGCCGCCAGCAAAGCGGCCAACGACGCTATCAGCCAGGCCCAGGCTGACCCAACGATAGCCGCCGCTTCCGGCGGTCAGCAGCAACTGGCCCAGACCGCAAAAGATATTTCCGACGCCAGTGGTTACTTCGCCTGGGCGGCGGGTGGGGCCGGTATCCTGGGAATTTTATGTGTGGTGGGTCTGATTGGCGCGATTATGGCCTTCTTCAAACCGCCGGTTGGGGCAATTCTGATGGCCGTAGCCGGGGTAGGCGGATTTGTAATCGCGAATGTATTCTGGGCTTTTTCCGGTTTCTTCCTAGTCATCGGGGCGCTCCTGGCTTTCCTGGGCACTTTCCAGAAACAGGCCGCTCAGAACCAGACCCAGATGCAACCTGCCGGGGCGCCGGGCTATTATCCGCCGCAACAGCCTTACCAGCCGCCGCAGCCAAACTATTATGCGCCGCAGCAACCGGGCTATCCGCAGCAGCAGTATTACCAGCAACAGCCACAGGGTTTCCCCCCTGCGCCGCAGTACGGCCAGCCTAACCCGCAGCCGCAGCAGTATTACCAGCAGCAACCGGGGTATACCACACCGGGACAGGGCTTTAACACCCAGGGGCAGCAACAGCAGTATTATCCCCGGCCTACCACGGCCTCAGATGGGCAGCAGATTGTTCCGCCCCAGGATAATACCAAGTTGAACTAACCGGATGGAGCCGATTTTGCCTTTAGTAGAACCCCAAAGAAATAGCCCGGTTGGCTGAAAAACGGTCGCCCAACCGGGCTTTACTGCGGAGAAAGTACTAATTGACAACATATTGGGCTATGCTATACTTTGGATATATCTAAGTCTTGAGCACAACCAGCACCAAAAACAGGGTAAAAACCACCAGCTAACCCGTTCTTAAACCGGGGGGTATTGGACGGCTTTCTAACTTTATCAATCACACTTTTACCAACCGTTTTACCTTTTAGAGTTAATCTAGAAGGGACAATAAGCCCGTAGGCGCAGGTTAACAATTTCAATCTTTATAACAAATTAAAGGAGCAATTTCCTGATGAGCAATCCTCAAAATCCCAATCCCAACCAGGGCTGGGGCCAGCAGCCTCCGCCAAACCAGCCACCTTACGGACAACCGGGCGGATACGGACAGCAGCCAGGCGGACAACCGGGCGGTTATGGACAGCCGCAGTACCCCCCGCCGCCAGGCTATGGGCCGCCGCCGGTAGACGCTTATGGCAATCCGCTACCACCGATGGGTTATGGCGAAGTCTCGGACAAGGACTGGACAACAGCCCTTCTGCTTTCCATCTTCCTGGGTGGCCTGGGCGTAGACCGCTTCTACCTGGGCTATACTGGCCTCGGCATCGTAAAGTTGATTACCCTGGGCGGGTGCGGTATCTGGGCGCTGGTAGACCTGATTATGATTATTACCGGCGGTCTTAAAGACGCGCAGGGCCGGCCTTTACGCCGCAATTAAAAATGGCGAGGCCACATTCTGCCGCCCGGTTGGCGGTTGAGACAGCCTCGTTAGCTACCCCGCGAGGACGCTTGATTGCGTTCGGTGTTCTCGCGGGGTTTTTAGCGTTAGTGGGACCAAACCGTCTCGAAGGCAAACAAAGTCTATGCCTGATTCGAAATATCACCGGGCACCCCTGCCCGGCCTGCGGAATGACCAGGGCCAGTTCGGCGCTTTTACGCGGCCAGGTCAGGACCGCCGCCCGCTATAATAAACTGGTCTTTCCGGTAGCCGCCACCCTCATTTTTCTATACATTAAAGACGGTTATAACTTTTTCCACAATAGGATTTCTTCCTGGCTAAAATCGCTAAGTATTAATTAATTGCAAGGTAACTTAGTACCTCTAAACCGGGTTTTCTAATCCGAAAGGGCCATTGAAACCTTGTCGGGTGTGCTATAATATTTGAAGACGCCTGACACATCTGGATTAATGTGTAGTTAAAACCCGGTCCGTTGGGCCGGAGGCAGAATGCGGTAAGGAATTTCCAAATTTTTCGGGGTTTGGTAATAGTATAGAGTACGAAAGTACGCTAATTGGCTTTTCCGGTATTGGCATAAAAGCTACAGCGAAGGAGTGTAGCTTTGAAGGCCAAAACTGTTGTTTTAAGGAGAATGGGTAACATGGCTAATACACGGGGCAGTCGGGTACAGTATCGCTGCTCGTTCTGTGGAAAAGGGCAAGAAGATGTACGGCGGTTGATTGCCGGACCTGGGGCGGTATATATCTGTGATGAATGTGTAGATTTATGCCGGGAAATCATTGACGAGGAAATGAGCGGCCCCAAGGCGGACCTGAACCTGGGCCGGGTGCCAACCCCCAAACGCATCGTGGAATTGCTCAACCAGTATGTTATCGGCCAGGACCGCGCCAAGAAGGTGCTTTCGGTTGCCGTGTACAACCACTACAAGCGCATCAGCATGAACGCGCAAAACGAGGATGTCGAACTTCAGAAAAGCAATATCCTTCTAATCGGCCCCACCGGTAGCGGCAAAACCCTGTTAGCCCAGACCCTCGCGAAAATTCTGGACGTCCCCTTCTCCATTGCCGACGCGACCGCCCTCACCGAGGCCGGTTATGTCGGTGAGGATGTCGAGAACATTCTGCTGCGGTTGATTCAAGCCGCCGACCACGATATTGCCCGCGCCGAAAAAGGCATTATCTATATCGACGAAATAGATAAAATTGCCCGCAAAAGCGACAACCCTTCGATTACCCGCGACGTTTCGGGCGAAGGCGTGCAGCAAGCGCTCTTGAAAATTATTGAAGGGACGATGGCGAACGTACCCCCCCAGGGTGGCCGCAAACATCCCCACCAGGATTTCGTCCAGATTGACACCACCAACATCCTGTTTATCTGCGGTGGCGCTTTCGAAGGGTTGGAGCAGGTTATCGGGCAGCGCGTAGGTACTCGCTCGATAGGCTTCCGGCACGACCAGGAGAAGGATGCCCAGAAGGCCCAGAAAGAAAAAGACAACCTGCTGGCGAAGGTCAGCCCGGATGACCTCTTGAAATACGGCCTTATCCCCGAATTTATCGGGCGTCTGCCGATTACGGTCAGCCTGGATATGCTGGACAAACCGGCCCTGATGCGGATTCTGACCGAGCCGAAAAACGCCATCATCAAACAGTACCAGAAATTCCTGGCCGCCGACAAAGTGGAACTGGTCTTCACCGAGGACGCCCTGGAAGCGACCGCCGACAGAGCCCTCACCCACAAAACCGGCGCGCGCGGTCTGCGAACCACTATCGAGGAGTCTTTGCTGGATGTGATGTACGAAATTCCTTCGATGGAAAATGTCCGCAAGTGTATCGTGAACGCGGACGTGATTGAAGGGCGCGGACGGCCCATTTTGCAGGGGCCGAACCGGGGCGAAATCGCTTTTAGCGACCAGAAGGAACAAACTCTGGAAGAAAGCGCCTAGCGCCTGCTACCTGGATAAAATTCCATCAATTGTTAACCTGACAAATAGCTCTCACTCATTTCCGAGGAGAGCTATTCTTTTTGGTTTATTTCTCGCCCACCGCAAAAAGGGTTGTAGTCAAATCAAGGAATTTCTCGCGGTCCTTCAAAACCTTTAACCAGCGGTCCGGGATAGCCGCGTAGCCGTAGAAAGCCCCGGCAATCTCGCCCGTAACCGCTCCGACCGTGTCGGCGTCATCGCCGCCGTTGACAGCCTTGACGACGGCTTCCTCAAAGGTTGAGGTAGTTAAGATGCAATGCAGGGCGGTGAGGACGGTCGAAAGGGCCCAACCGGAATTGCCCCGGTGGGGGCGGCCCGCCTTTTCCCATTCGTCCAGCACCCGCTGCCATTCCGGCCCGGCGGCCTGTTTAGCCTGGGCCAGGGCGGTTTCGAAAGGCTGCCCGTTGATTAACCCGGCAATCATTACGTTAGCTACCACGCAGGAACCCGCTGCGATGGGGGAACGATGGGTCGGGGCGGCACTGAGCAAGGAGTCGCGGACGAGTTCGGCCCGGCGAGAGGGTTGGTGCCACAGAACCGCCACCGGGGCGCAGCGCATTACAGCCCCGTTGGCCTGGCTCTGCGGATTGGCGTCACCGGAATCCGCCGCCGGGACACCGCTTTTTAAGCGAGACAGGGCCTGGCTGACCGTAATCCCAATATCGGGCGGGCGAGAGTCGTACCAACCGACAAAGCGACGGCCCAGGTCTTCTACATCCAGACCCGTTACGGCTTCCCGGTTGGTAGCTACCAGGCTTTCCAGCAGACAAAGCATCATCTGGCTGTCATCTGTATAGTCGCCAACGGCCCAGTTTAAAAACCCGCCCCCGCGCATTTCGGTCTGCCCGGCAGGCCCGTACTTCTGCTTGATTTCAACGGGCGAGGTAAATTCGACGGTGCTGCCAAGCGCGTCGGCTACAACCAATCCCAGGATACTACCCTTAGCCCGGTCCAGTGGTGTTATTAAATTAGCGTTTTGCCCGTCTGGCGTCATTCTTCGTTACCTCTTTTCATATAGTGTATTATTTACACTGAATTATAACATTGTCAGGCTGGTTGTCAAGGGGTAAATAATATTAACATTAAGTAGACAGGGTTTCATATATTTAACAACAATAGTACCAGCTTCTTATTCCTTTAAAAATCAGGGTATGATATAGTCAGCCTGAGTTTGTAAGTTGAACTGGCCGAAACTGTCAACCGGACTAAATCCTACCGTTGCTCCCTATCCCCTGAGTCCTGAATATAAAACCGGTAAAATAAAAAAGTATGGATGCCATAACTGACCCGCCCGTTGCCATAAATAAAATCAGTTATTTCGAGAAGGTAAAGCAATTCTCAGGTAACCATGCCCTTTTGATATTTAGCCTGGTGACGCTGGCCCTGGCGGTAATATATATAAACCCCTTTAATGAGACCGCCATTTCGGACGATTGGGCCTATATCTGGACCAGTAACCACCTGGTCCGCACCGGCCAATATATCCTGCACCCCTGGGCCTCGGCAAACATAATGTTCCAGGCTTACTGGGGAGCGCTGTTTGCGCTGGTGGGCGGCCTTTCTATCGGCACCTTACACCTTTCAACTATAGCCCTGGCCGTAATCGGGTTAATCTCACTCTACCTATTAGCCCTGGAACATAATTTAAACCGCCCAATGGCAGGGCTTTTATGTTTATGCCTGGTTGCCAACCCCATCTTCTTGTTTCTGGTGCCCACCTTTATGACAGATGTACCGGCGTTGGCCCTGCAATTACTGGCCCTGCTTCTGTACACTCGCGGTATCAAAAAGCACAACAAAATCTATATGGCAGCCGGTGGGGCCGCTACGGTCGCGGGATTTTTTATCCGGCCTACTGGCCTTGCTTTACTCCTGGGATTGGCCGCTATCATCTGGCTGGATAAAGAACGAATCAAAAACTGGAAATTATATACCGCCGGAGTAATTATTCCCCTGGCGGGCCTGGTTTTTCTCATTTTTGGCAATACCGGGAGCAATTTTAACGGGAGCTTAAATTCCGGTTCGCCAAACGGGGCGGGTCAGATAAAATTTATGACCCAGCTTGATACCTTTCTGCCCGCTATTTTATTGTGGCGGCCCGGCATCTATTTGAATTATCTCGGCCTTTTTTGTATGCCGCTCGCAATCGCCAGCCTGGTCGGGTTAATAACCGGCAAGTCCCGGCCATTTAATTTAAAAGCTTTCCTGTTTTTCACTGCCCTGATAATTGGGGCCCTTGTTTACCAGGCGGTAGGGTTAAAAGCCGACTGGTATTTCCCCTACATGGGATTTAATTTAGATTTTCTCAGGGTACTTCCTCAACTAGGCCAGTTAGCAACAATTTTGGCGGTGCCGGGCGGCATCATCATCGGAGCCCTGACCTGGGAAAGAGTGGGGAGTTGGAAACGCTGGCAAAGCTTACCCCTGGACCAACGGTTTTTAGATACAACCACGGTTTTCCTGTCAGTGTATTTTATTTTGTTTTTTAATCTTGGTGACCGCTATTTGCTCACCCTGGCACCGTTTGCCCTTATTGTACTGGGGCGTCACCTCCAACCCCGCCTGAAAGGTTTAACCCGTTATATAATTGTTTTCAGCTTGCTACTGGTGGCGTTGACGGCCATAATAACCCGCTTCGACCAGGCCGAACAGGCCGCCGAGTGGAAAGCCAGCGACTATGCCTTGACCCTGGGAAGCGAACCCCTCAAAATTATGGGACCCTGGGGCTGGTATAGCAGTTATAATTTTGATGATTACTTAAAGACTAATCCAGACCTGACCAATGTCCAGTACATGTTCGACAATTGGCGGCCCCTTCGCCAGAAAGAGTCCGAATACCAGATTAATTTTTACCTGGAACCCCTGGCCGGCGAGGGCTGGCAAGTTGTAAAAACTTTTCCGTTTAGCGATGGGTTTTTCCAGGAACAGGTAGTTTACCTGCTGCGCAAACCGGATAGTTAGACCCCCAAACACCTTACATTAAATCTAACTATCTTCAAAGAGAGCGGACCCGTTAAAATATTGGGGGTCTGGTATAATATGGGCATGCACTTTTTTCGCGGAATACGGATATTGTATAGAAACATTTTTTTAAAACATTGTAGCCAAAATACTAAAAGACCGGATTATTTAAGACTTATATTGTGGAAGGCTGCTAACCAGCAGAGCAGGAAGAAAAGCAGGAAAGCCCAAAGTTATGCCTGAATTTAAAATTGTTTCGGACTTCAAACCTACCGGCGACCAACCCCAGGCCATTGATAAACTGGCAAAAGGGGTCCAGGAAGGCAAACGTCACCAGATTTTGCTGGGTGTTACCGGTAGCGGTAAGACTTTCAGTATGGCAAAGATTATCGAACAAACCCAGCGCCCGGCTCTGATTCTGGCGCATAATAAGACCCTGGCCGCCCAGTTGTACCAGGAGTTTAAAGAGTTTTTCCCGAATAACGCGGTAGAATATTTTGTCAGCTATTACGACTATTACCAGCCGGAAGCCTATATTCCCCGAAACGATGTTTACGTCGAAAAAACCGCCGATGTGAACGAAGAGATTGACAAGTTGCGTCACGCCGCCACTCGCGCTTTATTAGAACGGCGAGACGTGATAATTGTAGCCTCGGTTTCGTGTATTTACGGCCTGGGTTCGCCCGAAGAATACGGCAAGGTGGTGGTCAGCCTGAAAAAGGGTGATACCATCCGGCGTGACCGGGTGTTACGGCATTTAGTTGATATTCAGTATGCCCGTAACGACCTGACCCTTTCGCGCGGGACTTTCCGGGTGCGGGGCGATACGCTCGAAGTTTACCCGGCTTATGAAGAAATTGCCCTCCGAATCGAGCTTTTCGGAGATGAAATCGACCGGATTACCGAAATTGACCCGTTAACCGGTGAAATCTTAATCGAACGGACCAAGATTGATATTTACCCGGCCAAACACTTCGTTACCTCGGCGGAGAAGTTACAGTCGGCTATCCGGGATATTCGGACCGAGTTGGACGAGCGGTTGAAAGAGTTGGAAGAAGACGGCAAGTTGTTAGAGGCAGCCCGCCTGAAACAACGGACCCTTTACGACCTGGAAATGCTGGAAGAAGCAGGGTACTGTAACGGGGTCGAGAACTATTCGCGGCACCTGGCCCGGCGGGGGGCCGGGGAACAGCCCTGGACTCTGCTCGACTATTTCCCGGACGATTACGTGGCGTTTGTAGACGAGTCGCACATCTCGCTACCCCAGGTGCGGGGCATGTATGGCGGTGATCGCTCCCGCAAAATGACCCTGATTGATTACGGGTTCCGGTTGCCCTCGGCGGCGGATAACCGCCCCCTCACCTTTGAGGAATTCGAAAACCACGTCCACCAGGCCGTCTATGTCTCGGCGACGCCCGGTCCCTACGAATACGAACATACCGAACCGGAAGCCATCGCCCAACAGGTTATCCGGCCCACCGGTCTGATTGACCCCGAAATCAGCGTGCGCCCGACCAAAGGCCAGATTGACGACCTGGTCGGGGAAATCCAGGAGCGGGTCCGCAAACGCCAGCGCGTGCTGGTGACGACCCTGACCAAACGGATGGCCGAGGAGTTAGCTGACTACCTGATTGAGATGGGTATCAAGACGCACTACCTGCACAGCGAGGTTGTAACCCTGGAGCGGGTGGAAATCCTGCGTGACTTGCGGTTGGGGGTTTACGACGTGATAGTCGGTATCAACCTGTTGCGAGAAGGTCTGGACTTGCCGGAAGTGTCGCTGGTAGCCATCCTGGACGCCGACAAAGAAGGCTTCCTGCGCTCGACCAGTTCGCTCATCCAGATTACAGGGCGGGCGGCCCGGCACCTGGAAGGTAAGGTTTTGATGTATGCTGACAACATCACAGACTCGATGCAGCGTACGATTGATGAAACCTACCGGCGGCGTAAAATCCAGATGGAATACAACGAGAGTCACGGGATTGAACCGGCCAGTATCGTCAAGGAAATCAAGGACATCACGGACCGGGTACGGGCGGTAGCCGAGTCGCGGGGCGAGTATATCGTCAACGCGGAAGACTCGGCGGCGGACGCCCAACCGGCCTTACCAGGTGCGCTGCCTAAAGACGAGATTGTACGGCTGATTAAAGACCTGGAAAGCCAGATGCGGACAGCCTCCAAAATGCTTGAGTTCGAAAAAGCGGCCATGTTGCGCGACCAGGTAGTTGAGCTAAAGCGAATGGTCCAGGAGGACAAGCTGGAAGAAGAAAAACCGGCCAGAAAGCCGATTTTGGGGCGCAATTCACAACGGTAAAACATTTTATCGTTAAATCAAAAAGCCGGGATAGACCCCGGCTTTTGTTATGTAAACCGATTTATAAAGGCATTTAAAGTGAAGTCAGGGTCCGGTCCGGCACCGCTTGTTCCGGTGATTCGGGCATAACGGAGGCCAGCACTTCTTCGAGGTCAGCCTCGACAGCCCGGCGAAGTTTGAGGGCTTTCTGCTCGGCGATAAACTCGTCGCACCATTCGAGCAAGGCGCGAGAGAAGGCGCTCGATTCGGGAGTATCGCCTTCCACGATGTTAAAGAGGAAATTCTCAAGGGAGGAGCGTTGGTTCAGGCCGATGCCATAGGCCGCTTCGAGGTTTTTAACCGGGATACCCAGTTTCGCGGCGATAATGCCTTTGATGCAGCAGCACTCACCGATGTAATAGCCGCCGTCAATATCCCCGGCAACAACGGCCTGGCGGACCGATTTGGCCTCTTCGGGGGCAATACTCAAAACTTCCCACAGTTCTTTTTTGACCGCCGCCAGGTTATAAGAAGGTGGAATGGGTTCGACTGGCTCACTAAAGAATGTTTTGAATAAAAGTTTAAGTCTGCGCATGACAACCTCCCCAAAAGGTACACCAGAATGCCAAAAGCTACGAGCGAATCATTTTCTACAGTTTAAAGTCTTTTTGGCTTTAATGCAATAGGTTTTCCATTTCGATTCGGGGAATGCAAGTGTTTAGTTTTTAGTGTTCAGTGTTTAGTTTTTGAAACACACACAGGTGCGACTATAGGTGCTACCTATGGGTACGAGCGAAGGCGAGGAATCGCGATTCCATGCACAGACGGCTGTGCTATTGTCCAATGGACCGGAGATTTCTCGCTACGCTCGAAATGACATGTTCTAAGTACCAAGGACTGTGATATACGCCAACGGCGCGAGATTCTGACGCAAAGCGTCAGAATGACAAGTGCCTAACCGGGGCCATCATGACGTTACGGGTGCAAAGTCAGGGTATCCTCCGTTTTGGTGCTGACAGCGTTGGTGGTGAAAAGGAACTGGTGATAGCGCCCGTTGTTCCAATCGTCAATGTTGTCGCCCCAGTGTTTGCTAAACGGCTGGCCGGACTGGCCCAGGGTGTTGACGATGACCGAGTCGTCAAAGTTCGCCAGGTTCATCACGGTGCGGAAGGACTGGCCGGAAGTCTGGACGAACCCGGTATCGCCGTAATCGTAGGAGGAAGCCGCTACCGTCTGACCGTCGCCGCTGCGTTCGAGAGTGCGCTGGTTAAGGACGAGCGTCAGCGGGAAAGGCAGGGCCGGGCCGAGCGGGGTATGGCTGAAACTGAGCGTGTGCAAGCGGCCCCACCGCCAATCGTCCATATTGCCGCCAAACTTCGAACCGAGACTATCGACCGCCTGGCCGAGAGCCTTTTGCAACAGGGCGTCCCGGCCTCCCGCGCCCCACCACTCGTTAGTAGGGTCTTTTAGCAGTTTGAGGACGAGCGGGATATAAAAACGTGGTTCGTCAAGATACTGGCCGTAAACATCACCGAGTTTGTCCTTGAACATGTCTTCAATAAGGTCCTGGAAAGCCACTTTGTAGAGGGCCGCCGGGACCGAATTGGCCGCCATGCTGCCGTCCCAGTTTTTGAGGCGCTTGACCGCGTTACCGGTCCGGGCGTCGCTATCGGAGAGATTAGCGAAGGCCGCGCCGATTTCCCGGCCTGGCAGGCTGATTACATCATTCTGGATGGCGGTCAAATCCTGAAGCGAAAGTTTATCCTTCGCGGTGAGAAGTTGCGTGATGCGCGCGGCCCGCCAACCGGGGTCGAACTCCTCGCCCAGGGTAAACTTCTGGCTGAAATTGGCCGGGACCGGGCGGTTATTGGCCGTGGCGATAAAGTTGGTCGAAGGGTTGTAAGCCGAGGGTAACTCGTCAAACGAAGCGTAGCCAGTCCACTCGTATTCGCCGGTCCAGCCCGGCACAGGCAGCAGACCGTCACCCTTGGCCCGTACCGGCCACAGGCCGGGCACCTGGTAGCCGATATTGCCGTCCACGTCGGCATAGACAAAGTTCTGGGCCGGGGAGTTGAAACCGCGCAGGGCAGTTCGAAACTCGGTCCAGTTGGAGGCCCGGTCGTAATCCAGCACCGAGCCGATAAGCGGGGCATTTTTGAGGGCGGTCCATTGAAGGGCCATCGGCTGGCTGCCATCGAGGGTGCTGGTAACATCGTTCATGATAGGGCCATGCCGGGTTATGCGGACGTTGATGGTCTGGGAAGGCTTGCCCTTGATTTTGATTTCTTCGGGAATGACCTGCATATTCTGCCAGGAACCCTGGAACTCGTACTGGTCGGGGTTGGCCGGGTTAACTTTTTCCATGTAGAGGTCTTGCGTATCGCCGCCCACGTTGGTAACGCCCCAGGCTATCCGCTCATTGTGGCCGATAACCACACCCGGCACACCGGGGAAAGTGACCCCCGCGACATCCCAACCGGGCGCCTGTAAACCCACTTCGTACCAGATGGAAGGATTGCGAATACCCAGGTGGGGGTCGTTGGCAACCATCGGTTTGCCGGTAGTGGTCTTCGCGCCGCTGACGACCCAGTTGTTGCTGCCCTGGGAAGCGGGGTCGCTCCCGGCGATAGCGGAAACCTCGGCTTGCAAGTCGACCAGGGCCAGGGCTTTATCCATCCCGGCGTAATTGGCTCCCTGCGGCACGATTAAAGGCGTATTATCGGCGGGGTCGGTCGGCAGAAGGAAGGCGGCTTTATCCGCGCCAAGCTTATCGACCAGGGCCGCCCGCAAGATTTCGCGGGTGTAGTTGCCGCTCAGGTCGTAGGCCATGTATTTGCCCCAGGAGACCGAGTCGAGCGGGGTCCAGGGTTCAGGTACATAGCCGAGCAGGTTAAACTCGATAGGCAGGTTGTCTTTGTGGGTATCAATAAAGAGGTTGATACCTTTGGAATAATCTTCCAGAATTTTCAGGTCTTCCGCGCCAAGCGAGGGCATTTCAGCCTCGGCGGCCCGGCGCAACCCGATGGTCCGCAGGAACCGGTCCTGGTTTATCGCCGCCGACCCCAAAACCTCCGAGAGCCGCCCGGCTCCGACCCGGCGAAAGAAATCGAGCTGAAACAGCCGGTCCTGGGCCGTTACATAACCCTGGGCGATAAACATATCATCGGCGGTGGTAGCCGAAATATGGGGAGTGCCGTTGCTATCGCGCACCACTTTAACCTCGCCGCTCAAGCCCGGCAGCTGGATAGAGCCGGAAGTCTGGGGCAACGGACGGTAACCGAACCAGGCCACGCCAAAAGCCCCGGCCAGCAGGACCAGTATCACCAGCAGCGAAACCAGGAAAAGGGCGTAGCGCAGCAGACGAGAACGCCAGCTTCGCCGTTTTTTAGGACGAGGCTGGGTAGTCGCGGTGCGGTCAATTTGCTTCATTGCAATTCTCCCCAAAGATTAAATTATTGGTACAAAGGGCCGGATAAAAAAGTCGGCCAGACGAAAGGGCCTGGCCGGAATCCTTATTTTACAGGTTGTATTTTTTAGACGCGTTCGTAACGGTCGAGATTCAGCACAAAGACGGTGGCGCGCCCGGTCTGAATTTCGGGCGTTTTCCCGGCAACACTCTGGTCGATAAACTGCTCCAGGGGATTGCCGGACTTACGGGGAATCGAGGTGCTATCCGGGAACGGATTGGTCACCGTCTGCCGGCGGCTCTGGCTGTGCTGGGCGACGATAGTCAGCACGTTTTGCACGGCTTCGTCAGGCACACCGACTATGATGGTGGTATTACCCTGGCGCAAAAAGCCGCCGGTGCTGGCGAGGCGGGTCGCGCCGTAGTGAGCCGCCGTCAAGCCATCAATCAAATCGTCGGCGTCCTCGTTTTGGACAATGGCAACTACAAGTTTCATCGCCATGATAGAGTTTCCTCTCTTGAAGTATCAAGCCGGTTTAACAGGTACATTGCGCCGGACAAGCCAGTATTGAAAAGGTCAAATTCCAAAGTTGTATCCCACATTATATGTTTGGGAGATAGGGCTGTCAACTACAGGCTATTTTTGTTTTCAGAATTGAGCCTGAAATAACCCTGGAACTCCGCGCCACCTTCCGGGCTGTTGAGGGCCAGCAGGTTGCCGCCGTGCGCCAATACAATCCGCCGGGCGATGGTCAGGCCCAACCCGGCTCCGCCACTCTGGCGTAAATGGGCCGATTTGCCCCGGTAGGACGGTTCGAAAAGATGGGGCAGGTCTTCGGGGGTGAAACCGGGACCGCTATCGACCACCTTAAACCGGAATTTATCCTCCTGGACAATCCAGTCCAGCCGGACGGTGCTATCCTCGGTCGTGTAGCAAATCGCATTGTCGAGCAGGTTCTCAAAGACACGGGTCAGGAGCGAAACGTCGCCGCGCACCATACACGGCTCCGGGGAAGTGGGTATCTTAAGCTCGACCCGCTTGGCCTCCAGTTGAGGGCGAAAACTTTCGACCACCTTAAAAAGCATCTGGACAATCTCGAAGCTTTCGTAACGGGGCGACTGCTCCATGTATTCGAGCCGGGCGTAGGCGAACAGGTCGCTGATTCTTTTCTCAAGGTCGTCGGCTTTCTCCTGGCAGACTCTTACATAATGCAAGATTTTTTCAGGAGTGCTGGCAATACCGGTCTCCAGGCCCTGCAAATAGCCGCGCAGGGAAAACAAAGGCGTTCGCAAGTCGTGGGCGATGCCGCTAATAAACATGCGGCGGTGCTGTTCGAGTTCGGCCTGGCGGGAGAGGGCGATTTGTAAGGCATTGCCCATTTCCTGGAAGGCGGTTGCTACCTCGGCTACCTCGCGGACCTGGGAGGGTGGCAGGCTGAAATTCAGGTCGCCCCCGGCAATCTGGCGAGCCGAACGGCTCATGGCAGCCAGCGGTTTCAGGATGGCCCGGTCCACAAAGGCGCTGGTAATAACCGCCAGGATAATTTGTAGGAAAAACTGGATAGGAACGACAAAGCGCAGGGGTGCCAGGTTCGAGGGTTCGTGGAAAGTCCACCAGGTAATGACGCCAAAAGTGAGGGTAGTCGTGAGAAAATAACCGAGGAGCCAGGTTAAGAGCAGCCAGCGCCGGACCGAAAGGACTTTCATTGTTTTGCTCCTTCAAAACGATACCCCACGCCCCAGACCGTTACGATATACTCCGGCGAGTTGGGGTCAACCTCGATTTTCTCACGAATCCGCCCGATATGGACGGTAACGGTATGGCGGTCCCCGATGTCACCCCAGAAACGCTGGAAAAGTTGTTCCCTGGTAAAAATCTGGTAGGGATGCTCGGCCATAAAGTGCAATAACTCAAACTCGCGGGCAGTAAAATTCACCGGACTACCCGCCACCAGCACCTGGTGGGCTTTTATATCTATGCTAAACCGTTTGAAGTCGAGCCGGGCGACCGGGGTTGGCCCCGGCACCCGGTAGCGGCGCATGACCGCTTTTATTCGGGCGACTACTTCCAGGGGTGAGGCGGATTTTACGATGAAGTCATCGGCCCCAAGACCCAGGCCGCGAATTTTATCGTAATCTTCGTCGCGGGCGCTCAGAAAGAGGACCGGGATGTCGTAAGTCTCGCGGAGCTGGCGGCAGACCTCAAAGCCGTTCAGGTTTGGCATCATTATATCGAGCAAGACGCAGTTTACCGGGTGGGTTTCCATCACTCGCAAGGCTTCCAGTCCATCCGTGGCAGACTCCACCGCGTAATCTTCGGCCAGCAAAAAGTCTCGCATCAGTTCAACAATTTGCGGGTCGTCGTCCACCACAAGGACGGTCGGTCTATTTTCCAGGAATTTCTCTTTTTTAGGTTCCACTTCTTTGGTTTTCCCACCTCGTCAAACCGCTAAACAAACAATCAGGACGATTCTAAGAGTCTTCAGCGCCGATTTCAAGGGTCCGTAACGCAGATTTGAGTCCGTTTATTATCTGTTTATATTTAACGCACAATTTCTTGAGCTTCTCCCAATAAACTATTTGCAGGAATACAAAATTACCTGCAAATTTAGTGGGTTTAAGGGAAAAGAAATGAATGATAATTATCTTCTCGGTTACAGCCTTAGCTTGGCGTTAGGATTTATAATTTTTCTGGTGGCAATAGCCCTGGCATTCTCGGTCAGCGGACTGGTCTTGCGAAAAACCACCAAAAGTTTAAATTCGCGTATCTGGCTTAATACCATTTTGTCAGGGTTAATCACGGCCCTGGCGGTGGCCAGGCTGGTTATGTTAATCATCATGGGAAGCAACGGGTTAGAACTAATCCCGGTCAATTTCGCGATCAGTTTTCTTTTTACGCTGGTGCCGCTCCTGGCGACCCTGGGCCTGACCATCCCGCGCCTGTGGAGGTTGCGCCAACCCCGCGAAGCCTCCGGCCCGGTGCCGCTCTCCGACCCCGTCAGGGTGGCTGCCGCCGAAACATGGCTGGTCGTCCCGGTCCAGGGTTTGCTAGTGGGCGCGTTGCTAAGCGGGATACTCACTATCGCTTCCAATTCACCGGTGTTAACGCTCGTAGCTGCTGCCGCCTGGCTGGTATTTGGTGGCTGGGCCTGGTTCCGGCAGACCCGTTTTCAGCAAAAACTGGCCCAAAACGGCCCGGCAGCAATTCCCCGCTTTGTAACGCGGCTTGGCCTACGGCTGGCAACGGTGGCGGCCTTTGCGGCGGGGTTCCTGGTTATCTTTCTGGTCGGAATTACCACAACCCGGTTACCCGACCGCTTCAACATGACAATGGACGAAATTCATTCGACCGGGATGGTGATGGCGCCGGGCCAGAAAATGTTGAGCGTGACCGACCTGACCGGGCCGCAAGAAGGCACTCCCGACAAAACTTTTACCCTGACTGCCGAGCGAGCCCAGGTCAAACTCGATAACGGGCAGACTGTTGACGCCTGGACCTATAACGGACAGCTACCGGGACCGGAGTTGCGGGTCAACCAGGGCGATTTGGTCCAGGTGACGTTGCAAAACAAGGACGTGACCGAAGGGGTGACTTTACACTGGCATGGCGTGGACGTGCCTAACGCCGAGGATGGGGTCGCCGGGCTGACCCAGGACGCCGTGATGCCCGGTCAAACCTTTATCTATCGCTTCCGGGTAAATGACGCCGGGACTTACTGGTACCATTCGCACCAGTTTTCAAATGAACAGGTAAAGATGGGTCTGTTCGGGGCTTTTATCGTCGAACCTAAAACCCCCGCCCCCGCCAGTACAACCGACCTGGCGGTCCTGGCGCATACCTGGTCAACCGGTGGCGGGTCAAAGTTTGCCTTTGGTCTCGCGACCACGACCGACCGGAAAACGGTTGCGCCGGGCACCCCGGTACGTTTACGCCTGATAAATGCCAACAACAGCCTATTAAACTTCACCCTGACCGGGACACCTTTCCGGGTCACGGCCATTGATGGCACCGACCTTAACAAACCGGGCGAACTGACCGATATAAAACTACCCCTGGCGGCGGGTGGGCGTTACGACCTCGAATTTACCATGCCCGACCACCCTGTTTTGCTCAATAGCGGGAGCGCCAGCATCTTACTCAGTCCCGATGGTAAAGGGGATATGACGCCTATAACCCCAAAGGCTGTCTTCAACCCGGCCACCTACGGCCAGCCCGAAAGCGAGCAACCCGTTACTTTGCAAAGCCATTTCGACCGGGAATACACTCTCACCCTGGATAACGGCCTGGGGTTCTACAACGGCTCGCTGGCGACCCTCTGGCTGATTAACGACCAGGTCTTTCCCAACACCCCGGCCATCAACGTGAACGAGGGCGACCTGGTAAAAATCACTTTTGTAAACCGCAGCCCGATGGACCACCCTATGCACCCTCACGGTCACAAAATGCTGGTGTTGAGCCGCAACGGTCAACCGATCAGCGGTAGCCCCTGGTGGACCGACACCCTTAATGTCGCGCCGGGCGAGATTATCACGGTAGCCCTCAAAGCCGACAACCCGGGTTTATGGATGGACCATTGCCACAATCTCGAACACGCCGCTTCCGGGATGGTGATGCACCTGATGTATAACAACGTCATGACACCTTTCCAGGTGGGTCCGACTTCCGGCAACGACCCCGAATAAACGGCTGTTTGTTAAGCAGGTAAGCTTTGAAATAAAAAGCCGTCACTGGCAGGAGATACATCCTGCCAGTGACGGCTTTTCGGTTGTTGAGTAAAAGCTATTTTTCAAATTAACAGGGTCTTTGAGAAAAAATTCAGGATATTTTCCTCCGGCAGTGGTCTGCTAAAAAGAAAGCCCTGGACCCGCTGACACCCGATTTTGCGCAGAATTTCCAGTTGCGCCCCACTTTCCACCCCTTCGGCAATCACCACCAGGTCCAGGGTCTGGGCCAGGCTGACAATCGCTTTGAGGATGGCCTCGCTGTTCAAATTCTCTTTGTGGTTTTGTCCGAGCGAACGCACAAAAGAGCTGTCAATTTTTAGCACATCAATGGGCAATTGCTGTAAATAACTCAGAGATGAGTAGCCGGTGCCAAAATCGTCCACCGCGATCTCGATGCCGATTTTGCGCAACTGGTTGAGGGTAAAGTGAGTGTTACCTAAATTTTTTAAGTGGATACTTTCGGTTATTTCCAGTTCGAGGTGCCGGGGTTCCAACCCGGTTGTTACCAGGATCTGGATTATCCTATCCACGAAATCTACCTCGGCCAGTTGTTTTGGTGAAACATTTACCGCCATCTTGATAGGAGGGTAGCCTTTTTTCTGCCAGGTTTTGCTGTCCCGGCAGGCTTTCTCCAACACCCAGTAACCGATTTTGGTGATTAGCCCGGTTTCTTCGGCCAGGCCGATAAAGCGGTCCGGGCCAATCAACCCCAGGTCGGGGTGGTTCCAGCGTACCAGGGCTTCGACGCCTACCATTTTCCCGGTGACGAAATCAATCTGGGGTTGGTAATGTAAGACCAACTCGTTATTCTGGATTACCCAGAACAAATCCCGTTTTAGCCTTAACTGCTCAATCAGGTAGGGGTCGAGGGTCGACAATTTAATATAGTTATCGTCCAGTTTGGCGGTCAGCCCGACCAGGTCACGCGGAGAGCTAACCGCCTTCCCTGCCAGCACTTTTGGCGAGGCGGCTTCGATCCGGCGTTCACTTTCGGCAAGCAGGTGCAACAAACGGTGCTTTAATATCGCCCATTGGAAAGGTTTGGATATAAATTCGGTAACACCACAGGCATAAGCTTTTTCGACAGACTCGTTATCCGACAGGCTGGTAACCATCAAAATGGGAAGGTTTTGCCCACCAGGCATATTACGCATGTTCTGGCAGGTTTCAAAGCCATCCATGGTCGGCATAATCGCGTCCAGGAGGACAATTTCAGGGTTGGATTGTTTAAAGACTAAAAGAGCTTCTTCACCGTTAGTGGCCTGGACTACCCGGAACCCCAGGTGTTCCAGGTTAAATCTAAGTAATCCAAGGTTGTCGAGGTTATCATCAACGATAAGGACCAGATGCCCTTTTGGAGAAATACTTGAGGTCATATAATACCTTTTTGAACGAAACGAAATTTATGCATGCCCTCACACAGCAACCGAGGGGGCACCCAACTATAAATAGCCAGGTACACTTTTATTCAGCCTACCTTAATACGGGGGCTTTTATCCGGTAAGCGGTGCGTTCTCCTTATCACAGTACTGCTTGTAGTTAAACATTAAAATATTTTGCTGTCAATAGGACCACCAGTAACAAGATTTTAAGTTTAAAAGTTCCGTAAAAAACCTGGTAATTTGTGTGGTTATTTAAGATGTCCAAGTAGTCGGGGTTAACACTCTAAAGTATATCTAGTAACCACCGGTATTTATAACCTTTTGATTATAGGATACCTTCGTATTGTTAAGAAGTTATAAAGTTGGTATTGCATAAGATTTAAGAAATCTACCTTTATAGACGGTAAAAATTGAAATTTTGGAGCATTTATACAACTTCATTAAGCCAAAAACCTGTTAAGCAGCCCTGACCAGTTCGGCACCAGCCCAACCAGACGGTGTCACCATCCGGCGATTTTATGGTGTTTACAAATCCATCGAAAATCCGCACCGGTTCAGGCAACACGTTAAAAGAAATCAGCAGATGCGGGGCAGGGGGTCACCGACCAGCATGTCGAGGACGCGGGTGCCACCAATATCTGTTTTTAAAAAGACCATTCCGGCAGGCTCGGCCCGGACTTCTCCGATTAAGGCGGCTTCCCTGCCCAGGGGATGAGAGCGCATAGCGGATAGGGCGGCCTCAGCCTTTTCCGGGGCGACAATCGCCAGGAGTTTGCCCTCGTTGGCGATAGTGAGGGGGTCCAGGCCCAGGATTTCACAGGCTCCACGCACTTCAGGCCGGACCGGGATAGCCGTTTCGTCTAGGGCTATGGAGATTTCCGAGGTTAAAGCGATTTCGTTCAAGGTGGTGGCGACCCCGCCCCTGGTGGGGTCTTTCAGGCAATGCAGACCCGGCCCGGCGGCTTCGAGCAGATTAGCAACCAACTCGTGCAGCGGGGCTGTATCACTTTCGATGGTAGTTTCAATATCGAGGGCTTCTCGGGCCAGCAAAATAGCGATGCCGTGGTCGCCGACCGGACCGCTAAGCAAAACTTTATCGCCGGGCCGGGCCTGGGCCTGTCCCATCGGCCAGGTTACCGGGCTTATTCCAACGCCCGCCGTGTTAATAAAGACCCTGTCGGCTTTGCCCCGCTGGACCACCTTGGTATCGCCGGTCACAATCGTAACCCCGGCCCGCGCGGCGGCTTTCGCCATCGCATCGACAATACGTTGCAGTTCTTCGATTGCCAGCCCTTCTTCCAGAACAAACCCCGCCGAGAGGTAAAGCGGCCTGGCCCCGGCCATAGCCAGGTCGTTGACGGTGCCATTAATGGCTAATTCACCGATACTGCCACCCGGAAAGAAAAGAGGGCTGACCACGTAGCTATCGGTCGTAAAAGCCAGCCGGGAGGCCGTTATATCAAAGACCGCCGAGTCGTCCATCCGGTCAAGCAAAGGATTGGAGAAAGCCGGGGCGAAAATCGCTTCAATCAGGTTATGGGTCGCTTTGCCGCCGCTACCATGACTGAGGGTGACGTGGGTATCGTGTAGATAGAATTTCTGGCGGCGGTGCTGGCGGACCCGCTCGATTTTAGCGAGGGTATCCCCCAGCGAAATGTAGGCTTTATCCCGGTCTGGCATGGCTTCTCAGCTTTCTTTTAAACCTTTCTTCTTAGCCAATTTTTAGCTATCTTTTAAGTTTGCCCCGGTGGGTGCGGTCAGGTCGATTACCGGCAAACGGTTGCGCTGGGCGGCCAGCGAGAAACGGCCATAGTTGAAATAGGCCGCGCAGGCGCCCTCGGAGGAAACCATACAGGTACCGATGGGTGTTTCGGGAGTACAGGCCGTCCCGAAGACTTTACATTCCCAGGGCTTGATGGCCCCTTTGAGGACTTCACCACACTGGCAGGCCGGGGGGTCGGCCACCCGGATTCCCGGCACCTCGAAGCGCTTTTCTGCATCCCATTCGGCGAATTCTGGCCGCAGCTTGAGGGCGCTGTGACTGATAAAACCGAGACCGCGCCATTCAAAGAAAGGCCGCCCCTCCATCGTTTTTTCCATAGCCTCCAGGGCTTTCAGGTTGCCTTCCGGCCTGACGACCCTGGCGTACTGGTTTTCGACCTCGCGCCGCCCTTCGTCAAGCTGTTTCACTGTCATGTAGACCGACTGGATAATATCGAGCGGCTCGAACCCGGACAGGACGACCGGCTTGCGGTAGTCACGGGCCACGAAAGCAAAAGGGCGCATCCCGATAACCATGCAGACGTGCCCTGGTCCCAGGAAACCATCCAGGCGCATATCCGGCGAGTCGAGGATAGCCTGGATGGCCGGGATAACCAGGACATGGTTGCAAAAGACCGAGAAATTCTTTATCTTCTCGGCCTGAGCCCGCAGCAAGGTAACCGCCGTGGAGGGCGCGGTAGTCTCGAAGCCAATCGCGAAGAAAACCACCTGCTTGTCGGGGTTCTGGTGGGCAATTTTGAGGGCGTCGAGCGGGGAATAGACAAAGCGGACATCGGCTCCCTCGGCCCTGGCATCGAGCAAACTGCTTTTAGAGCCGGGCACGCGCATCATGTCGCCAAAAGTAACAAAGATAACTCCCGGCTGGCGGGCAATCGCGATGGCATCATCAATGCGGCCCATCGGCAGGACACAGACCGGACAACCCGGCCCGTGGACCATGTCAATATTGGGCGGTAACACATCTTCGATACCGTGTTTGTAAATGGTGTGGGTATGGCCACCACAAATCTCCATAATTTTGAGGGATTGGCCCCGGCTCAAACGGTCAATTTCGCTGCACAACCGGCGGGCGAGGTCGCCATCGCGGAATTCATCTACAAATTTCATGGGATATGTTGTACCTCCCCGTTTCCTTATAACCCGGTAAAGATTACTGCCAGCAGATCAAAATTACAGCTTAAAAGGCGATTAGATTTGTTTGTCCCGGCCCCGCTCATAAAGTTCCACCCCGGTGGGCCGGGTCTGGTTGGATAAGGCCACACCACCGTGGACCAGCAAAATATCGCCCGGTCCGACTTCTTCCAGCAGGCTGATATCTACTTCACTGCCGTCTTCAATTTCTTCCCCGGTTTCCGGTTCCTGTGCCGTCACCAGGGCCATCCCCATAGCCGGGTCCAGGCTTACCACGAGGACGGAACGGGCTTCATCTGCGCAGGTTACACAGTGGCCCGCCGAATCGGACGGACAGGCCGGGTCCAGTTGGGTGGTCATAGCGGATACCTCCCCGTCATTCTAGCTGGCTTTTTTCCAGCATCAGGAGTTCGTCCTGGTAAGCGCGCCCCATTTCGTAAAGCAGTTTTAAGGTTTCCTGGGCCTCACGTTCGTCCAGTTTGCTCATGGCGAACCCAACATGGATTAAGACCCAATCGCCAGGGCCAATCTCGCCGCGCAGCAGGCTGACGTTGACGTTGCGTTTGACGCCGGAAACCTCGACCCGCGCAAGATTATTCTGGTCGTCTACGAATTCGATTATTTGACCGGGAATACCCAGGCACATCGCAAGCACTCCTTCCTCTGTCAAACCGGGCAAGTTTTTTAGCATGCCCTGAATTGATTTCCTGTTTAACGTTGAACGGGCTAAGTTTCGAGCCGGGCCGCCGCCACCACCGCCTGACCCAGGCTCAAGCCACCATCATTGGGCGGCACCTGGCAGTTGCGATAAACAGTAAAGTGCGCTTCTTCCAACAAACCCAACAATTGCTCCAAAAGCAAACGATTCTGGAAGACTCCGCCGCTCAAAGCAACCTCGTTCAGGCCGGTCTGGGCGCGGGCCAGGCGGCAGACCGCCGCCAGTAATTCCGCTATCGAACGGTGGAACCGTCCCGCGATTAGTCCGGCAGGCACACCTTCTTTTAAATCGTCCACGATAGCCCGCAATAGCGGCCCGACATCCAGAATGGCCGGTTGTCCTTCTTTTATAGAGAAAGGATAAGGCCGGTCGGCGGGGAGGGCCAGGGCTTCCAGTTCAATAGCGGCCTGTCCTTCGTAAACCACTTCCTGGCGGAGACCGACCAGGGCGGAAACACCATCGAACAACCGGCCCAGGCTGGAAGCAAGCGGGCTATTGACGCCCCTGGTTATCATCTGGGCCAGCGGTTTCCAGCGGGCCGGGTCGAGCTGCCGGGCAAACGGGATTTCCAGGTCCAAAAAGTTTTCGCCGTAGACCTGGGTCAGCAGGCTGGCGGCCACCCGCCAGGGCTGGCGCACCGCCCGGTCGCCGCCGGGCAAGGGGATATAAGCGAGATGGGCCAGCCTTTCGAATTTGAGCAGGCTGGCAAGCATAATCTCGCAGCCCCAGATGGTCCCATCCCCGCCGTAACCGGTGCCGTCCGCCGCCACCCCGATAACCGGTCCGGTCAGGCCATGCTCGGCCAGGACACTGGCAATGTGGGCGTGGTGATGCTGAACCCCGATTTTGTGCGGTAAATCGAGGTCGAGAGCGTAGCGGGTTGCCAGGTAGTCAGGGTGCAAATCGTAAGCGACGACCTGGGGCGTAATATCGAAAAGACGCTCGTAATGGGCGATACCTTCCCGGAATGAGGTTAAAGTTTCCAGGTTTTCGAGATCGCCAATATGGTGGCTGACAAAGGCCTGCCGCTCTTTAGCCAGGCAAAAGGTGTTTTTCAGGTGGCCGCCACAGGCCAGGACCGGCCTGGCGAAGGTCCGGTTCAGGCGGAGCGGTTCGGGGGCATAACCGCGCGACCGCCGGAAGAACTGGGGACTACCGTCCAGGACCCGCACCACCGAGTCGTCGCAGCGCATGTGAATCTCGCGGTTGTGGGTGAGCCAGCCATCCGCGACCGGGGCCAACCGGGTAGTAGCGTCGCCGTCCCGGTAAGCAATCGGCTCGTCGCTCATGTTCCCGCTGGTCATCACCAGGGCCGCCGGGCGGTCTAGCCCCACAACCCGTTTGAAAGCGTCGAGCAGCAGGTAGTGAAGTGGAGTATAGGGGAGCATCAGGCCGAGGGTGTGGTAATTGGGAGCGACCGCCGGGGCCAACCCTGCGCCGGGACGCTGGAGGAGCAAAACTACCGGGCGCTGCCGGGCTTGCAACAGTTTTTCTTCGGCCTCGTTTAGCTCGCACAACTGCCGGGCCACCGCCAGGTCGGGCACCATCAAGGCGAAAGGTTTGGCTTCCCGGTGTTTACGAGAGCGCAAGCGGGCTACCGCCGCCTCGTCCAGGGCGTCACAGGCCAGGTGATAGCCTCCCAGCCCTTTAATCGCCAGGATAGCACCCCCCGCTAACTGCCGGGCCGCCGCCTCGATAGGGTCGGCTACTTCTAGCGGTTGCCCGTCTTGCGCCAGCAACCGGACCTGGGGGCCGCAGACGGGGCAGGCGTTGGGCTGGGCATGAAAGCGCCGGTTGAGGGGGTCTTCGTACTCGACCCGGCAAGCCGGACACATCGGAAAGACCGCCATGGTGGTCTGGTCGCGGTCATAGGGCACATCTTTAACGATGGTGAACCGGGGGCCGCAGTTGGTACAGTTTATAAAAGGATAGCGGTAACGCCGGTCGTGCGGGTCAAAGAGTTCGTGCAGGCAATCGGGACAGGTCGCGGAATCGGGCGAAATCAGGGCGTGTTTCTCGCCGCCCGCCTGGCTGTGGACAATGCGAAAGGCGCTTTCGTGATGGGTCGGGATGAGTGCGGTAACCAGGGAGTCCACCCGCGCCAGGGGCGGCAACTCGTCGTGCAGGGCTGAGTGGAAAGCGACCAGTTGCTCCGGCGAACCCTCAATTTCGATAGTCACGCCTTCGCTGTCGTTGAGGACAAACCCACCCAGGTCCAAGCGCAAAGCCAGCCCGTAAATAAACGGCCTGAAACCGACCCCCTGGACCAGACCCTGGACCAGTAGCCGCTGGCGTTGCATTGTCGTTTCCGTCAGGTTTGCCATAAGAATGCCTTACCTTTGAAGTTCTTTGCTACCGCTCGTAACTTCTCGCCGGGCAAAGTCCGCCAGCCAGTCGCACCACTCCACCAGCCCTGCGCCGGTCCGGCAACTCACCTCGAAAAAGCGGACCTGGGGGTTGAGAGCCAGGACTTGCCGCCGGGCTTTTTCGAGGTCGTAGTCAACGTAAGGAAGCAGGTCAATCTTGTTGATGACGACCACCTGGGCGTCCGCGAACATCTGGGGATATTTGGAGGGTTTGTCGTCACCCTCGGTCGTGCTGGTGATAACCACCCGCAAATCTTCACCCAGGTCCCAGGCGTTCGGGCAAATCAGGTTGCCGATATTTTCGATAATGAGCAGTTCGACCCGGTCCAGGTCGAGCTGGTCGAGGGCGGCCTGGACCATGTGGGCTTCCAGGTGACAATTTCCGCGCGTGTTAATCTGGACCGTTTCGCTGGCCCCGGCGGCCTCAATCCGCTCGGCATCAGCGCTGGTTTCGACATCCCCCTCAATAACGCCGATTTGAAGCTGGCCGCCCAACCGCTCGATGGTCCGCTCAAGCAGGGCGGTTTTCCCTGCTCCCGGCGAGCTCATAAAGTTTATCGAGAAAATATGGCGCGGCGCTAAAGCCTGGCGGATACCAGCGGCGTAAGTATCATTGGCGGCCAGGATATTCTGGGCAATCGTTAGTTTTGGCACAGTTGTACCCCCTGTTCGTTTTCAGCCTCGAACTCCATGTCCAAGATTTGAAGTTCGGTGCCGGAGATAACCTCACTCTCCCACCGCCCACAATTCGGGCAGCAGATTACAAAATCGGGGATGGTATACTCTGTTGCGCAAACCCGGCAACGCGCCCGGTGAGGTACCCGTTCGATTTCCAGCCTGGCCCCGGTCAATAGCGGCTCCGTGCCAGCTATCATCTCGAAGCAAAAGGTGAGCGGCCCTGTCACCACCCCGCTGCCATCCCCAATTAAGAGGCGGACCGTGTTAACCTGACGGGCCTGGTTTTCGCGGGCTTTTTTCACTACGACCTCAGTGATACTCTGGGCCATCGCGAGTTCGTGCATAGGCTTAACTCTCCTCGGTAATGCCGGGGCCAGCAGCACCAATAGCCGGTGCGGGTTCTTTTGCCATTTATATTAATCCCCTTTATAGCTTAGTTTTCCTAAATTTCAATTCAGGTTTAAATTCACAAATAAAATTTAACCTGGCGGACAGCACCTGTTTACCCAGGGGAATCCCGGTCAAACCCAAAACGACACCGGCCTTTTGGATAGGGGTTCGTAGAGGTGTTGGTAACTAAAACCAAGCTGGTATAATAGCCAGGAATAAGATATATCTAAACCGGCTGATTATAGTAACCCAAGAATTTATGAAGAACCGCGAAATTGATTATTTCTTTATCTCGCCCGAAAAGCTGGATTCTTTTTATATCGGCAAAATGGAGGCGGACAACTTCGTGGTGCCCAACCCAGTCTTTCACCGCCACAATTTCCACGAAATTATCTGGCTCAAAACGGGGTCCGGCAGCCATAGCATAGATGGAAATTGCCATGACCTGGCAGCCAACAGTCTATCGCTCATTCGCAAAGGCCAGGTCCACCGTTTTAACGAGCTACGGAATGCCAGCGGTTATTACCTGCGCTTCACCGACGATTTCCTGCCCGACCTCCAGGGCCAGGAGGCCGAAATCTATGGCGGTCTGTTCAGCTTTGCCAGTTCCGGCATTTTCAACCCGGTGCTTATTCCGGGCGCACACCGGGCCGAAATAGAGCAACTCGTCGATTTAATCGCGGGCGAGTTTTACAGGGAAAATTCTTTAGGCAAAAAAGAACTGGTAAGACATTTCTTACTGGCGCTCCTGATAAAAATTGAGCGGTTAATCCTGCTTCAGGGTTCTATGATTTCGCCCCGTTATGACGCCGGGGAGTACCAATTTTTCGATAGTTATTTAACGCTTTTAGAGGAACACTACCGGCGCGAGCATAACGTCGATTTTTATGCCGAAAAGTTGCAGCTATCCTCCAAACAGCTATCCAATTTGCTCCAACAAAGGACCGGCAAGTCCGCCAAGCGCCTGATAGTGGAACGGCTTCTCCTGGAAGCCAAGCGGTTGTTAAGCTTTACCGAGCTTCCGGTCAAACAAATCGCCAGTTCGCTCGGCTATAATGACCCCTATCATTTCAGTAAATTGTTCAAACAGGAAACAGGGTTATCTCCAAAAACTTTCCGGGAACAGTAAAACCAAAAACCACATCACAAACTCCAAAATATCCATTTTCCAATTTCGGACAATCTGCTAAGGTATTAACATGCTACAGGTCTGACCTTTTAGGTCGGCTTTAAGGGTTGCACCGAATATAGAGAGTTGCAACCTATATAATAGGAAGAAATAAGATTATTCAAACCCGGTTGGGGATGGGTCGGAGTTTGCATGCACGAAACCCGTAAATTACTTGTATTTCTCAAGCCATACCTGTTCTGGTCGATAATGGCTCCTTTAATGATGGTCCTCGAAGTTTCAATGGACCTGTTACAACCGCTGCTAATCCAGCACATCATTGACCAGGGGGTCTTGCGTTCGGACCTGAACGTGGTAGTCACCACCGGGCTTATTATGGGTGGGGTGGCCCTGGTCGGACTTCTGGGCGGGATGGGTTGTACGATTTTCGCCATTACGGTCGGTCAGAATTTCGCGGCGGACTTGCGCAAAACCCTCTTTCGTAAAGTCCAATCGCTCTCCTTTGGCAACCTGGACCGCCTGGAAACCGGGTCGCTTATTACCCGTCTCACCAATGACGTCAGCCAGGTGCAAGAACTGGTCTTGATGATACTCCGCATGATTCGTTCTCCCCTGCTTCTTTTCGGCAGTCTGATAATGGCTATCCTGACCAGTCCGCAGCTTGCGGTGCTCTTTATCGGGCTGCTGCCACTGCTGGGAGGGGCGCTTTTTATAATAATCCGAAAAACCTATCCCCTGTTCAGCGAGGTCCAAAAGCGGCTCGACGGCCTCAATACGGTGATGCAGGAAAACCTGGCCGGGGTAAGAGTAGTGAAAGCGTTCGCACGGGCCAAACACGAAATAAGCCGCTTTGGGCGCGTCAACGAAGGGCTGATGCGTAAAAATACGACGGCGGTCCGCGTCGGGGCGATTACCATGCCCTTTATGATGCTGGTCCTCAATGCGGGTGTGATAGCGGCGCTCTGGATAGGCGGGAATGCGGTTAAGAGTGGAAGCCTTCAAATCGGACAGTTGGTGGCTTTTATCAACTACCTGACCCAGGCTCTGATGGCGCTGCTGATGGTCAGCACCCTGATAATGCGCGTATCGAGGGCCGAAGCCTCCGCCGAACGGATCCAGGAGGTGTTGCAGGTTGAGCCCGATGTGCAGGACCGGCCTGGGGCCCTGACCACCTTTGAACCGAAAGGCCGGGTCGCTTTCGAGGACGTGACCTTTAGCTACAAGGGAGCCGAGGGCGACCCGGTTTTGAAAGGAATCAGTTTTGTAGCCGAGCCGGGACAAACGGTGGCGCTGCTGGGCGCGACCGGAGCGGGAAAATCGAGCGTGGTCAGCCTGGTACCGCGCTTTTACGACGTCAGCGGCGGGCGAGTGACCATTGACGGGGTGGATGTGCGGGACATTGACCAGACCGTCTTGCACAAAACGGTAGGGATGGCTTTACAGGAGTCGGTGTTATTCAGCGGGACCATCCGGGACAATATTCGCTACGGGCAGCCTGCTGCGACCGAGACCGAAGTGATTGAGGCCGCTAAAATGGCCCAGGCCCACGATTTTATCAGTGGGTTCCCGGACGGCTACGATACGAATATCGGGCAGCGCGGGGTAAACCTTTCAGGAGGCCAGAAGCAACGGATTGCTATCGCGCGGGCCTTGCTGGCCGAACCGGCGGTCCTAATCCTCGACGACAGCACCAGCGCGGTAGACGTGGCGACGGAAGCGCGTATCCAGGTGGCCCTGGCCGCACAAAACCGGAAAAAGACCTGCCTGGTAGTGGCCCAACGCATCAGCACCGTGTTAAAGGCGGACAAAATTTTGGTGCTGGATGACGGCAAAATCGTGGCAGAGGGAACTCACGCCGAGCTTTTACAGACCAGCCCGATTTACCAGGAAATTTATGCCTCCCAGGTGGAACAAGGAGTGGTCGGTCATGGCGCAATCTAATACCCTGGAACGCAAGTCCGGCGAACAGGGGCCGCCCCAGATTTTTGGGAATTTGCCGGGCGGCGGTGGTGGCCCGGCCCAGCGTTTTACCCAGGAAAAGAAACGGGCCAAGGATACTCGCGGTACCATCCTCCGCATCTGGCGTTATTTACGAAAACAACGTTTTGCGCTTATCGTTACCGGGTTGAGCGTGGTGGTTACCACCGGCTTAACTTTGCTGGGGACTTACTTATTGGGCCGGGCTATTGACGGCTATATCCTGCCGGGCGACCTCTCCGGTCTGTTCGGCCTCTGCCTGGTGATGCTCGGCATGTACGCCCTGAACTCGGCCCTGACCTGGCTTCAGAGCTTTCTGATGGCCGGGGCAGCCCAGCGGACCGTGCGCGACCTTCGTAACGACCTGTTCGGGCGCTTGCAGGTCTTACCGCTCCGCACCTTTGACACTCGCGCCCATGGTGACCTGATGAGCCGGTTGACCAACGATGTCGAGAATATCAACCTGGTCCTCTCCGATGTCGTGACCCAGCTTGTTTCCGCCCTGCTGACCAGCGTGGGCGTTATCATCGCAATGCTGGCAATCAACCCGGCGCTGACGGTTATATGCCTGGCCCTGATTACCTCAATGACGCTGCTGGTCAACCGGGTGATTGCCCCGCGCACGCGGACCGGGTTTCGCCAGCAACAGGCAGCTTTGGGGACCCTTAACAGCCTGATAGAGGAAACAATCTCCGGGCAGCGGGTGGTCAAGGCTTATCACCGCGAGGAAGTGATAGGCGAGCAGTTCGACGAGGCCAACCGCAAACTACGCCAGGTAGCGACCAGGGCCCAGATTTTTGCCGGGTTTATCGGGCCTACCATGAACCTGGTCAACAACCTGGGGCTGGCTATCGTGGCCGGTATCGGCGGCTGGTTCGCCTTACAGGGAATGGCCTCGGTAGGCACTATCGCCGTCTTCATTAACTACACCCGCCAGTTTGGCCGTCCCCTGAACGATATTGCCAACCTCTACAATACCATCCAGGCGGCTATCGCCGGGGCCGAGCGGGTCTTCGAAATCATTGATGAACCTGCCGAGCCGGACGCGCTGGACGCCCCACCGCTCGAACGGATAAAAGGGGACGTGGTCTTCGAGGATGTCAGTTTCGGTTACGAGCCGGGTGTGCCGGTCCTCAAACATATCAGCTTGCATGCCAGGCCGGGCCAGACAGTGGCTTTGGTCGGACCGACCGGGGCGGGTAAAACGACCATTGTGAATCTCTTAACCCGTTTCTACGAACTGGCCGGGGGCCGGGTGACTATCGACGGGCAAGATTTACACGACATCAGGAAGGAAGACCTGCGGCGACAACTGGGGATTGTCCTGCAAGATACCTACCTGTTTAGCGGCTCGGTGATGGACAATATCCGCTATGGGCGGCTCGACACCACCGAGGAGGAGGCCAGGGCGGCGGCACGGCTGGCAAACGCCGACCAGTTCATCCACCGGCTGCCCCAGGGCTACAACACACCTCTTTCGGAGCGCGGCAGCAACCTGAGCCAGGGGCAGCGCCAGTTGCTGGCGATAGCCAGGGCTATTTTAGCGGACCCCGGTATTTTGATACTGGACGAGGCGACCAGCAGCGTGGATACCCGGACGGAGCAGCACATCCAGGAGGCGATGCTGCGGCTTATGAAAGGCCGGACCAGTTTTGTCATCGCGCACCGGCTGAGTACAATCCGCAGCGCCGACCAGATCCTGGTAATCAACGGGGGCGAGATTGTCGAACGGGGCACTCACGAGGAATTGCTGGCGAAACAGGGCTTTTATGCCGGGTTACACGCCAGCCAGTTCTGATATCCTGGCAGGCACTAGACCGTTTGAAAAGAGGTTGGGTGGGAAAGGGTGAACATAACCCTTTCCCATTTTATTTCTTACATTTCTTAAGAGGCGAGGAAAACCTCAATTTCGAGGGATTTGCCGGTTATAGTACGCAGCCCCTGCGAGAGAGCAATCTTTATTAAGGATAATTCGGCCTGGCCTAATCTCGAAACGGCTAAAAAGTGGGAACCGGTCTTTTGTAGTTCCAACCGCACCTTGTTATCGGTTATAGAAAAGACCCACGCAAGCTGGTCAAGGGTACCGGCAAGACCGGGCTGCCGGAAACGGTTATTTAGAGCTTCGATAGCATGTTTTTGAAGTCCGGCCCTTATTTCTTCGAGGTTTAATTCGGCAATAGCTTCAGTTTTGCCACCTTGAACCACCGGTTCTAACGGTTCCTCAAACGGCGCGTCTTCCACAACGGAAGTCGAAACCAGCGTTGTTTCATTCTCGAAGCTAGCGTAAGATTTACCCCTTGTATATTTATGTAAAGTTGGTTGGTGGCGGGAACTATTACTATTCTTCTTGAAGGGAACGGTTCCTGCCTGATCTGGTGTGGCCGAAAGGGGTAAAAGGTTACCGGGCCGGCTGGGAGCGCCGGTCGCAGGTTGTTTTAGATGCCGGGTCAAAGAGTAATGGAACAGGCCAAGCGGGTTTTTGGTGCATTTGCCCGCCGACCAGGTCGCCAGCACCTGGCTGTAAATTCTTTTGAGGCTGGCAAGGTCGAGCCGGGGGTCAGCCGCAAACTTCTGGGCTTCCTTTTCTGCCAGGGTGATTAAACCCTCCGGGCTCGCGTAGCCGGGAAAAGAAGCGGTTTCGAGTAAAAAGAGTAGTTTCTCATCGTTAAAGTCGCCGGTTCCCACTTCAACCTGGTTTTCATGCTCATGCTTTTTAGATTTTATTTTTTTAGATTCTAAATTACTAGCATGATTCATGGCGAACGGTTCCGGCTGTAATTCTCTCTCACCAACGGTTTCGTGAACTCGGAACTGGCTTAAGGCTAGTTCCCCAATTTTTTCTGACGGTTTCTGCCCATTCAGCGAGGTATTTACAGTCGAATCTTGCAAAAGGTCAAACAGGGGTAGGGGTTGTGGCAGTGCCACGGCCAACCGGTAGACGCGGTTCCCTTTGCCAACCGCACCGTCCGCGTCGGCAATATCCAGTAACCCTAACCCGGCCAGTTCTTTCAGGCAGTTCCCCAGGGTCGCCTTACGCATTTTCAGGAGACGGCTCCAACGGTCTAGCGATAGGTACATCTCCATTTTGACAGGTTCGCTTTTAGGTTTAGCCAAATTCCCAGATAACGGAAGACAGCACCACGCCAGGAACGAGGCCAGGGTCAAAGTTGTTTCTTCACCGGCTTGCGGGTTTTGCGAAAAAAGGCTGGACGCGGTAAACGCAGCCTGTTTTTGGATTAAATCAAGGGCGGTGCGGTAATAGACGGACTCTTTCAGATTGTAAGCCGCCAGGCTGGAAAAAGGGGCTTCTTCCTTTTCACTACCCTTTACACTGGTTACCGCCTTTTCGGTTTTTAGGCGAGGTTTTCGGGGGTTTACTTCTTTTTGGTCGCGGTTACCGGCAAGACCGGTATTGCTGGCATTGAAGAAAGCAGGGGTTGGCAAAAGGGTCAACAACGGTTTTTCGGCAGGGCTACCCGGCTCAGTTTCTTCCAGGGTCTCCGGTTGGGGCCACTGGCCGGTCCTGGTATGATAAAATTCCAGCCAGCGCATCAGGACCGGAAAAGGCGGCAAAGTTTCTTCCGCGAGGGTGGTCTCGCTTTGATGGTCTTCAACATGTGAGGTTGGTTGGCCGTTTTTAAGCGCAGGGGTGTTCGGTCTTTCCTGTTTGGTCGACCCTTTTGAAAATCGAACGTTACCTTTAACCGGCATAATTATGCACGCCTTTGTTTCTTTAACTTTATCTTTGAACAATTTCGTATTTTAGTAAGGTGACCCTGACCGAGCTACAAACCGGCCTTCTAACCTGATTCAGGTTTGTTTTATCATTATAAACAAGGGCTTTTTTATGCATTGGAATGTTTGGATGGTTAACATGATTAATATTATTAGGCGTGCATAAGGCTCTTTTTGAACCTGAAAAATTGATTCGTGGCAGCGATAACCCTCCTCATGGGCGTGCATAACCCCCCTCATGGGCAGACATGGTCACCCAATCCACCCGTTCAGCCGTTTATTATGCAGCCTCCGGGCAGCGATAATCATCCAATGCATGCATAAACCCAAATTATGCATGACTCAATTTCTTAACTTCGTTTGAGGTTGAAGAAACAGGTTTACGGGCAATTATCCGGGGTTACAGTATCCTTACTTACAGTTTGTAGGATAGGTTTAAGGCCTGGCTGGCGCAGCAAAGTTCAGGGGCGCAGACCCTCAAAAGGTCGCGTTGGAAAGCGGCTGTGAACTGGAAGAAATTGTTGGGCAGCGATAACCATCCAATGCATGCATAAGTTGAGATTTATGCATGCGAATCCGGCTAAAAATTTACCGAAATAACCTTAAATCGTTGGGCGGCGATAATCATCCATTTTGTGCATAACTTCCCGATTATGCAAGCATATAGAAGGTAGCGCAAGAGGTAATTGAGGGTAAAATAAGCTCAAATTGTGGGTGAAGGATTCAAGGCTGACTCAAAATTATGCATGCATAACTCGAAATTGACTGCCCGTTTTTAGTTGTTATCCAACCGGAAAAACTATCTTTGTAGCTATGCGGGTGCTAAAAATGGTCGCCTTTTACTGGTTTAACCATTCCTCGACCCGTTTCAAGAGGTCCGGTGTGGGCGTTACGATGCCTCGTTCCAGGCGGCTGAGCGAACTCTGGACCACTCCAAGTTGCTCGGCGGCTTCGGCCTGAGATAAGCCCAATTTCTTACGCATATTTTTTACTTTTTCGGCCAGCACATTATCCACGCCAGGTTTTTCGTTCTCGGAAGGCGCGACGAGTTGGGGGCGCAACCGGTTGGCGGCGATTTCCTTGGGTTTGTGGCGGTCGAGAGTTTTGTAGGTTTCCCGGATGATTTCCGGCGGTTCCAGCAGAATGGTGGCCTGTTGCCAGGGCAGCCACCAGCCCCTCAGTTCGGCCACGTCTTCGTCCCAGCGGTCGTAGCGCCACTCCGAAATCACCTCATCTTTTTCCAGGGTATCGAGAGCCTTTTCCAGGCGCTCCCTGGTCGCGGAAGCCCGCCGGGGGTTCAATTCTTCCCCGACCGCTTCCAGGAGGGTCGCCACCCGGTAGGGCCGGGCATAGTCACCGTGCCGGGCCTGGATGCGCCACTGCCAGCTAAGATAACGTGCCAGGCGTTTTTCCCATTTCTGGCGGTAGGGATCATATTGGACGGCCCTGGTCGAAAGGAGAGCGGTCTGGCGGCCCGGCCCAAAAAGGAACTGGGCAAACAGGCGTCCCGGCTGGAAGATAAACCGTTCCACGTCGAGATAGCCGTCCAAACGGAGTTGCCCCATCCGGTCGGTAATGATAAAAGCCCGGCTTTGCAGGGCTCGTTTGACCGCTTTGCGACGGCCTTTGTTCAGGCCGCTCCCTTCAGTCTCGTAGATTTCCACCTCACCAAGGTTTAGCCAGATGTTCTGGATATGGGAAAGCACCTGGAGCATTTTATCGCGCTGCTGGGTTTCATAGCCTTTGCGGCGGCCCCATCTTTGTTCAAGCCCGCGCATTGCCAGGAATTGGTCGACGTGGGCTACGGCGAAACTTTCCGGGGTCCGGGCCTGTTGGAGCCAGATGTGACTTAGGAGGTCGAGCGCGTCGGCGTCTAGGTCGGAAAGGTCTTTTTGCTGTTCCCACATAATTTTGGCGAGAGCCTCGGCTTTGTCAGGTGGCATCAGGGGTCCATTCTCGACCAGGGGCGGGCGCAACTGGGCGTGGCCGCTGGCGCCGCCTTTTTTAAGTTCGGCGGTCGGCCAGGGCGAACCCTCGGTCTGTTTGAAAGTATTCTGCGCCATGGCTTCGCGCAGCGCCTGGTAGATGGCGTGACTGAGGACGGTCAGGTTGGTATCATCGTTATAGGCTTCAGGTAAGACCACCAGGCCGGAGATTTTAGCGCCAAGCTCTTCGAGTTCTTTGCTTATATCCTGGGAGTCTTTGCCCTGGAGGGTCTGAGCCCAGTTCATCGCCAGTTTTGCCAGGTCTTCCCTGGTCCAGACTTCCTCTTCGTAATTTTCGGTGTTGCTTTGAATATCAAATAGGTCGGAGGCCCGGACGATATGGGCGTCGTCCTCGAAGGTTTCCGCGTTATCCGTATCTCCCCGGTCGATAACGGACTGGTTAACCTTTACCTCACCTGGCTTGGTCAAATCAAAAAAAGAAGGCGTTGCTGCCAAACGCTTTTTGCCAGTATCTTCATTATTATTGGAAGTAGTTTTGGTTTTGGAGGGCTTCGGATTTTTATCCTCGGCTGGCAAAGGATTGTCGTTTTTTGTTGCAGCTTTAGCCATGTGATTAGCCTTTAACTTTTGACGTGTTGAAAAACCCGGTATTGGGAGAGTGTACCACCCTGGGGTTTATTTTACCATACTGTCTAAAATTAAAAGTGGGCCAACCATTTTGGCCCTATTCCCTTCTTTTGCTTCCATTCATTAATACTTTATTATTTATGTAAAGTGTGCAATCCACAAAGTTTCGGTGTTGTCGAAATTACTATTAAAAGGCTATGATGAACCCATTGGTTAAGCTGGTTGGCGGCAGCTTTCTGCTCAATGCTGCTGGAAACGTTTATGGTTGTTGAAGTGGTGTAAAACCCACTGTTATAGAGCCTGATTTTTACATAGCCATTTGACCAGTATTTAGTAATCCACCAACTAAAAAGATATTTATTATCAGAAAGGTTTTTGAGAATGCAGTATAGATTGCTTGGCAATTCCGGGGTGAATGTTTCCGCCGTGGGGTTGGGATGTAATCAATTTGGGGGCAAGGTTAACCAGGAAGACACCACCACTATCGTTCACCGGGCCATTGACCTGGGTATTAACTTTCTCGATACCGCCGACGTTTACAGCCGGGGCCGTTCGGAGGAATTTTTAGGGGTCGCGCTCAAAGGCAAGTGGGATAAGGTGGTGCTGGCGACCAAGTTTAAGAGCCCGATGGGTGAAGGACCGAACGACAAAGGAGCCTCTCGTTACCACATCATGGCGGCGGTAGAGGCAAGCCTGAAGCGGCTCGACACCGACCATATTGATCTTTTGCAGGTCCATTCTTTTGACCCGCAGACGCCTTTTGAGGAGACCATGCGAGCGCTGGATGACCTGGTGAGCCAGGGGAAAGTCCGTTACCTGGGGGCCTCGAACTACCTGGCCTGGCAATTGTCGCACGCGAACGATATTGCCCAGTTCAGGGGTTGGACTTCTTTCATCTCAATCCAGCCACACTATCACATGCTGGAACGGTCCATCGAGCGCGAACTGGTGCCCTATGCCAGGTTTGCCAACATCGGTATTTTGCCGTTTTTCCCGCTGGCTGGAGGTTTCCTGACCGGCAAATACCAGGAGGGCCAACCGGCCCCGGAAGGTACGCGGGGTGCGGTAGCGGGCGGTTATGTCAGCCAGTATTTCACGCCTGAGAATTATTCTAAAGTACGAAAACTGACTGCCTGGGCCGAGGAACGCGGCCACACTATGGGCGAACTGGCGATTGCCTGGTTGCTCGGCCAGCCGCAGATGGCCTCGGTTATATCGGGGGCCAGCAAGCTCGAACAGGTTGAGGCCAATGTCAAAGCTGCCGAATGGCAACTGAGCGCCGATGAACTGGCCGAGGTGAGAGCGGTCCTCGAAGGCAAGGCCAGCTAAGGGCGCCCTGACGCGATAGTATATTGGTAGCTTGAATTAAAAAGCCCCAGAAAAAGAGAATGTTTCGTGTGAAACAATTATCTAATCGGGGTTTTTTCTTTTATAGCAAATACGGGTTTATTGTTTTTCATCCCGGGTTTGTCGAGGCTTTGAGTTTCAATAGCGAACGACTGTGATATTCGCCAATGGCGCGGAGATCCTTCGCTACGCTCAGGATGTACTGTTTGGCGGTTTTACTCGAAACCATTATTATAATTATAAGGTAAGTTACCTCTTTTCAAGAACGGGTTGGTTTCGTTCCCAGGACTGTTTTCGGTGCCTGGGTTATAAATTGTTTTCGCGAAAACAATTATAGTTGTTCATAATATTTCTTTATTCAATTAATATCTATTCATTTATTGATTACTTAGCCTGTAAACTACATTGTCAGAGATACAGGGTATTGACAGTTTGAGCGATTTTATGTAATAATGGCTCCATATCGTTTAATTAGTGTAATCGCTTCAGGAGCAAATGTAAAGATGGCAAATACTGGCAAACTGCTAAAGACAGCCGAGGCCGCCCAGCGCCTGGGTGTGGATACCGGCACCGTAGCGCGTTATATCCGGGAAGGGTTGCTCCCTGCATCGGCTACCGCCGGGGGGCACTACCGGGTCAGTGAGGCCGACCTCGAAGCTTTTATCGCCAGTATTCAGCGCTCCAAAGAAGAAGGGGCCATAGTAGTCGCCTTTGCCAACCAGAAAGGCGGCGTTGGCAAGACCACCGCGACGGCTAACCTGGGCGTCCTGTTAAAGCAGATGGGACTCAGGGTTTTGCTGGTTGACCTCGACCCGCAGGGGCATCTTACCTTTACGCTTGGTTATAACCCCGAAGACCTTTCGACTACTATCTACGACGCCATGATTGGCGAACGTGACTTCAATATAAACCAGGTGATACTAAAGACCTCTTTTGGACCGGACCTCGCGCCAAACAACATTATTGCCAGCAACGCCGACCGCGAGCTTAGCAGCAAGCCGACCTGGGGCACGCGCCTGGCGACCGTCCTGAAAAGAATCCGGCACAATTATGATTATATTTTGCTCGATGCCGGGCCGAGCCTTAATGGCCTGACGGTCAATGCTCTTTACGCCGCGGATTACGTGGTCATACCAACCCAGTTGGAAATGCTATCGGTCAAAGGGATGCAACTGCTTTTGGAGCGGATTGACGAAGCGCGGGCCGAGGGTAATCCCCGGTTGCAAATCGCCGGGGCGGCGGCCCTGATGGTCCAGATGACCAACGCCTCGCGGGCGATGGCAGAAGCCTTGCGCCAGGCCCTGGGTCAGCGCGGCATCCGGGCCTTTACCACCGTCATCAAACGCAGCGTGCAATTCGCCGAGGCGGCCAACCAGCGCACCGTCATGGCGGTCCACAACCCCCGCAGTGACCAGACTGAAGCCTACCGCCAACTCCTGGCCGAAATTTTAAGAGTGGTCGGTGGCCCTGGCCTCGACCGGCTTGAAATGCTGGAAACTCCCTTTAACGGCCAGTCTTTCGAAGACCCGGTTGAAAGTCCTAAAGATGGGCTGGCGGTTCCCACACAGAATGGGTCCGGGAGCAAGAATTCGAGCCGGAAACGCGCCACCGTAGCGGCGGCTTCCGCCGGTAAGGCAGGGGAGTAAGGCTGTGGCGAGAAAACAAAAACCTCTTAACCTCGACTTTATGAGCGGGGAAAAAGAACCCATTAGCGTTGTTTCCACCCCGAAACGGTCGGTCCTTTCGAACTTACTGGCTTTACATAAAAATGATATCGAACAGGCTGTCCTGGTAGAGATAGATTTTTTGCAGGATAACCCTTACCAGCCCCGCTTGAAAGCGGACGAGTCGAATCTAAAAGAGTTGGCTCAGGTTATAAAGGCGCAGGGGTTCCAGGGGGTACTGGTAGCCCGTCCCCATCCCCAGGTGCCGGGCCATTACCAGCTTACCGCCGGACACCGCCGCCGGGAAGCCTCCCGCCAGGCTGGTTTAACGCTGTTGCCGGTGGTGGTAAAGGAACTTTCCGAGGAAGAAATGGCCGGGCTTGCCATCACCGAAAATATCCAGCGTGAGGATTTAACGCCCCTGGAAGAAGGCCGGATTTTTTTACTGATGGCCGAAGAAATGGAATATACTCACGAGCAAATCGCCCGTGAAATCGGTAAAAACCGGGGCTATGTCGAAAACCGGTTGCGGGTGGCCCGCGCCCCCCAGGATATTCAACAACTGGTGGCCGAGAAACCGGATAGCCTGCGGGCTGTCTCGACCCTGATAAAAGTTACCGACCCGGCCCGGCGCCAGGAGGCTATCGAGCTTCTCAAAAGCGGGAAGTTAACCGCCGACGACCTGCCCTCCTACCTGGCCGGACCGGAAAGGGCCCCGGCTTCGCCTGCTTTAGAGCAGGACACCATTCCCACGTCTGCTAAAAAGGCTGCTTCCGAAAAGAAAGCGAGCCTGGAAAAAGGGGAAGGAGGTGGGGGAGAAGAAGTTGACGCGAAGACCCTGGAGCGGGTGGCGTTAAGCAAACTGGCGACGGTCTGGCGGGGTCTGCAACAGTTCCAGGATAACGTCGAGCAACGCCAATCAATGAGCGTGGCGGAGAGCGAACAACTCAAAAAAATAGAAGCCCTGGTCAAAGAGCTTCTAAAGAAACACCCCGCCACCAGGGGCAGGGTTTCCAGGTTCTAGCCGCAGGGGAACTCCTCATTGCCTGGAAGAATTGTTTTCGCGAAAACAATTCCGGCTATACGAGGGCCCTGGTTTATTTTGCCGGTGTTGCGATGGGTTGTTCCAGGGTAAGAAGGCTAATCGTAGGCACATTCGCCCAGGCAACCCATGCCGTGACAGTGGCTACAGGCGCTGTTATAGCAATCCAGGCATAACCGCCCGATAATTTGAGGCTCTCCCCGGCTGTACCAGTCGTAAATCGGTACAAACTCGTCCTCAAGCGGTGTGCCGCAATCCATGCAGATAGTCTTTTTTGGTTTGACCGGCTCGACCTTCTTTTCGGTCTCCAACTCTCCCGCGTTCATCGAAAATCCCTTTTAAGCAGTTACCCGAATATTTCTCTAAGGCTATTAATTATAGACCTCCTGGGCCTCACAATCAATTCTGTTTCTTTGCCGGGAATGGGCTATTTTTGTTAATTTTAATATCAACTGGCGCGGGTATGCTAGAATTAGCCGGGTAGGAAAACGAATTTTTAAAATTTGTGAAAAGGAGTGGCACTTTTTTTTAGGTTGTTTGATACATAAGACAGGCGCGGTAAGTCAAACGAAATAAAGTGAGCCGTAACTTGAATTTTAGCCGGAACGCAGGGAGGAAGTATTGTGTTTGATACGAAACCGAGAACGATTGAGCCTGTTGGAATGACTACCGATGCGGAAGAAGTGCCTTTGTGGAGACTAAGGATGCGGATAGACAATCAGGTGCCGGATGTCCAACTGGTAGAAGCGTACCGCCTGGCTTCCGGCCAACATGGCCCGCACAGTGAAGAAGCCTCGCTGGCCTTTGAACCGATTTTTAGGCGTTATTGGCCTTATGTTTCGAACCTGGCGACCAGCAGGCTGGGGGCGGTTTACGCCGAAGACCTGGCGGCGGAAGCCATGTCAACCGTCCTGGAACGGTTGAACGGCAAGGAAGTTATCACGAACCTGCGCGGTCTGGTCCGCCACTCGTTCGAACGGGAATACGCAACCTTGCTGGAAAAGTTATTTCAGGGTAAAAAGCTGATGCGGGCCGGGTTGACCAGCACCGATACCGAAAGTGTTGGTGGTCCCAAGGTCAAGGGGGCGACGGTTCTCTCCCTGAATGCCCCGGCAGCAAACAGCGATAGCGATGACCTCGAACTGATTCATTTGCTGGACGACCCGGACGCCGACGTGGTGGAAGCCGCCGCCCGGCGCGAACTGATAAGAGTTCTGCACAAATTAATCGAGGAAATGCCTTCCCAGTATCGCGCTCCGCTGGTCTGCCAGTGGCTGATGGGAATGCGAATCAAAGAAGTTAGTGAAGAACTTGACCTGACGATTGACCAGGTCAAGCACAACACGGCAAGAGGTATAAAGTGGCTGCAAAAACGGATGCCAGGCAATTCCAGCGATTGGTTACTGTAGGTCTGGCGGGCTAACCGGTTTTGGTGGCAAAGCAGTAACAAGGGTTCCAAATCCGGTAGTCGGGTCCGCCCGGTGGCGGGCCGTAGAGTCTGAAAGGAGTAGCAGCAAAATGCAGGATAAATTTAACAAAGAGGTGGCATCAACCTCGTCCGACGATAACCTGGGAGTAACCCCCGAATTTCAAGAAGCCCTGGCCGTCTATTTTGAGCGTCTGAACGGCCCGGAAGGTTCCGGCAAGGTGATCGCCAATTCTGCCAGCCTTGACCCGCAGGTAGAGTCTTTACTGGGTTTGCCGGGCCGCTTAAAACCCCGCTCTTCGGATGTGGATAGCGCCTGGATGCGCTTCAAACAGCGTTCGTTCAGCCCGGCGGTGGTAGCCCAGGAAAATACAGCCAGTCTCGGCCACTATGTCTCCCAGGCGTTGGACCAGAACGAGGCTTCAGCTATTACCGAGTCGGGTCTTTCGAAATCGACCCTGGAAGCGATTAAAGCTGACCGGACCTCGATGGACGAGTTGCGCGGCTACCAGTTGAACGATTACGCCAACCTGGCCCGGCAGTACGGGGTTAAGGATAGCGCCTTCCCGCGCATGTTGCGCTGGCTCAAGGGTCTGGGCAAATCGCTGACGCTGCCTTCGTTCGGTAGTTCGGGCAGCATGGTCTTCGCCCGCGAGGAAGAAGCGCGCCGCCAGGGTCTGAGCGAAGCGGAATTGGCCGAACACCTGGAACAGTCCGAAAAACCTGAACAGCCAACTGAGCAGCCGGAAAATACCGAAAAAGAGTAACCTGCCGCCCCGGTTTGACGTATAATAGATATGTCGGACGGAAAAGCAGGCCCCGATTTATCCGGTGGTGGCGGTAAGGTTTAGCAAGGAGACAAGTTGCATGGTGCGACGCGGCGGTAAGTGGAGCGGGCGACCCAGCCTGGGACAAATTGAAGATTTGGCGCTGAAAAAGGTAGCTGAATTTCAGCGTTGTCTGCAAGCGGCTGGCTTGAGTGTGCCCGAAATGCCGCCCATCCCGGCTGAATACATTGCCCTGACCATTACCGAACTGAGCTTGCGCGCTGTTGATGGTCTGTCCCACAATGGTAAAGAGATGGCCGGGTTGCTCGATATGGAACGCGGCGAACTTCTTTACGAAGAAAACGACCCCGAAGGACGGCAGAATTTCAGTATTGCCCACGAACTGGGTCACTACTTTTTGCATTATATCCCGGCAGTAAATTTATCCCAGCAGCCTACTCTTTTTGATGCCCTTGAATTTCCCGGCCCTGAGCCGGGCGTTACCCTCGAACGGGCCGTTACTCCTGCGGCTCGTTTTTTCCGTTGTTCGGAAGCCAACGTGACGGCCAGCGCTTCTGAAGATGATACCAGCGAGAATTCTCTGGAACAACCGGCAACCCCGCCTAAAGTGATGGGCCGGGTGAGCCGCCAGGCTTTGCAAAAGCCGGAAACACAATCCCAGCTTGCCAAAGCGTTGCGCTCTAAAGAAGCAGCCGACCGGACCGAATGGGAGGCCAATATTTTCGCGCGTGGCTTGCTGATGCCCTCCGACCTGGTACGTTCACTTAATAAAAAGCACGCCGGGGATGTCGAGGCGATGGCCCAGGAGTTGGGGGTTACCCAGACCGCCCTGCGGTACCGCCTGAACGGTATGAAACTTCGCCACGACGAAAATATGGGGCTTGGTCCCACCTACGCCAACCGCCCCAAATCGGACGATAATCCTACCCAGGGCTCTTTTTTCTAATTTTCCAGATACCTTTTTAGATACTTATGCGCGGACAGGTGAGCTATAGACTCACCTTTGTTTTTATGTTTCAAATTCGGTTTTATCCAGTTATATCCACCACCTGTTTGGTTGGTTTGCCCGGGTAAACCTGTTTTGAACTATCATTTAGCATTATTTATGTGAGAGAGAAGTATGACTCCAATCTTATCATTGTTGCTCGTATGCGCCCTGGTGGCCGCCCTGACCCTGGCCCGCTTTCCGGGACGGCGGAACCTACGGGCTTTAACAGGCCCTTCCCGGTGGATAGCGGTCCTGGTGCATCTCGGTGTTTGTGGTTTGTTCGGCCTGGTGGTCTGGCTCTTTACCGTCAGTATCAGGACGCCTTTAACCGATTACCTGGGGGTGCTGGTCTTGTTAGTCCTTGAAAGCCTGGTGGTCGGGCTGGTTTCCTGCCTGGTACTGTTCACGGGTTTTAGTCTACATATCCCTAATTCTATAAAAACATATTTCCGGGAAATAGGGGACCGGAACGGTTTGAACCGGGAGAAAGAGCCGGAAAAAGTGACCCGCCTCGAAACCACTCAAAAACAACTGCCGCCCGGTATGAAAGTTATCTATAGTTCGGGTAAGGGCCGCTGGACCGATTTCGACCGCGCCACGGAAGAAGAACCCAATACCCGGATTGGTTAGGCGTTTTGGACTCACCTTCAATTAAAAACCCTCTCTGATACTTGACATAACTCAGATGTTCACTTTCGAACCGTCTGAGTTTTGCCTGGAATAACAATTCTACCCCCAAATTATTTGTTAAAACCTCGGTCGGTTGAAACACCTCAAAACCACCTTCTATTCACGGTTTACTTTTTGATATATGAACTCGTGTAAATTCAAACCTGAACGTGAGGTGTTAAATTAGAATGCTCTCTGAAAAAGACTTTGCTGCCAGAGAAGTGACCTTGTTCCCGGTAAAGGGTGTCCAGAAATGGGCAGGTATTATCTTATCCGTGCTGATAGCCTTTGCCTTCCCGGTTGCCTATCTCAATTACGCTCGGACCACCCCAATTAACGCCTCACTTTTCTATGACGGCTATGAGGGTGAAGCGTTTACCGCCCTGGTCCTGATTCTTATATTTACGGCCTTAATCTGGTTGGTCAGTTTCAATCTTTACCGGACCATGTGCGGGCAACTCCTGGCCGTTGGACCGGGCGGTATCTCTTACAAAAGAGACAATCGTTATGTAATAATGCTGGCTGGGACGATATTGTTGCCTGTGGTCCTGCCCCTGATGGCCTGTTAAAAATAGAAGGTTTTTACGTGCGAAGGGAAGCCGTTTACAAAGGCAAAGCCGCAAAAACGGGCCAGAGAAAACCCTCTCACTTTTTGGTTAATAATCCCGACTCCCCTCTATACCTGTCCGTTGGCGGCCAGATTCCTTTGAGCATTTTTTCGAAGGATTGGGAAAACGACAGGCTCGGCAGCTTAATCCGGCAATATTGCCCCGGTCTCTTTGAGCATGACGGCAGCGGTAGGGCCATCCGAGGTATTGTTCCAGGGGCCGCCGAAACCGAGTCTTCGGGCCGGAAACCGCCTGGCCTGGCAGACCTTAAAAGACCCTCCAACCCGGGGGTTAATCTCCTGGTGGCCAGCCTGGTGGTGGTAAGCGTCCTGCTGGTCTTTTTCGGGTACCTGGTGCAGAGCAGCCGGGAAACCGTGGTCCAGGGCCAGGTCACGCAGACCGGGATAGCTTACCGCACCCAGATTTCCGCTACCCGTGCCGCAGCGCCCGAAACCAAACTCAAAAATTTTGCTGAAGGCTTGCCGGAAGTACAACGGTCTTCTGACGGGCAAATCCCTTTCACCAATAAAACCTGGACCTACAGCCAGCAGTCTACCGCGAACCTGAAAACTTTCTATGCCCGCGCCTTAACCGTTAACCCTTTTGACGGTTCCAGGGGTTCCTGGGAATATGGCTTCCTGGTAACTTCCTCGGCGGGGGAAGGCTTTTTATTTTCCATCAATGTAAGCGACAGTTACAGCATCTACCAGGTCCGGGGCGGCGGGATTTCTTCCCCTACCCGGCTAGATAACGGTACTTTGAAGCTGGTTAACACCCAGGCTTCCGACCTGAACCTGGTGGAAGTCTTCGGTACGGGCGACAGAATTTCTTTTCTGGTTAACGGTTCGCTAATCGCCAGCGAACCCCAATCTCCCGATGCTACCTATACGATAAAAATAGCCTACTACCCATCCCTTTCCGGCTCAAATCCACCCGATGTGCCCCTCGCCTACCGGAGTTTTGCTATCCAGGGAGTCAAAGGTTAAATTAGTTTTAAAGTAAGGGTGTTTCGCGGTCACAAATGCTTTTTGACCGAGTCTAACTTGTTGTGCTTTTTTTCAAGCCGAGTTGTTAACCGGCCTGCATAAAAAAACCACCAATTTATGAGAAGCGATAAAAGGTTTAAGACCAGGGAGAAAATATGACACCCGAAGAAATCAAACAATTTATGTACGGCGGCCAATGGGTCAGCCTTACTACCGAATTGCGCCCCAGTTCCAATAAATCCCCTGCCGGGGACATCCTTCCCTTCTACTGCTCCCGCGTATTTGAGTATTCCCCCGATGATAGATTTGCCTGTATCGTCACAAACTACGCCGACCCTTATGGCAAAGTACCCCTGGTAAAGATTGAAATCGAAGGTCATAACGCCTGGCAGGGTCCGCACCCTATCGCCGAAGGCGCTTACAGTGTCGATTATGTGGCGGACGAGGCTTACCGGGTAACCCCGCTCCACCCCGGTTTTGTAGCGGTGGCGAACCGGTTTCCCGCTGCCGGGGTCAATACCTGGGAAGTGGGCGTAACCCAGGACTTGCTGGGCAAAGGTTTTCCCCTGTTCAGCCTGGTCGAGGGCGAGACCTACATTGATTACGACCTTATTTATGTTTACGACAACCTCTTTTTTAACGGCAGCAAAAACGTGGATGGCCGGGCCTTTGATAAACCCGAAAACAGGCCGACTAACCTGCAAGTCCCGCTGGTCCGGCGCTAACAGGTTTTCACTAACATGCAAAAAGCCCTCAATTCTTTATCAAAGGTTGAGGGCTTTTGTTACGAGGCCAGTAAACTTTATAAGCCAATCAGGACTGCGATGATGCCAGCCTGGGCGGGTTTGGAGGCAACTACGGGGCCAACGGTGGCATTTTTCACGGCAGGCAGCAAGCCCCCGTCTACGGTATCAAGTTCTTCGTCGGTCAGTTCGCCGTCCTGGGACTCGCTCTGAAGCATTTCGGGCTGAGAGGTGGTGGGTTCCTTCTCATTGTTTAGTTCATTCTTTTCCATGATAGATTTTTCCTTTCAGAAATCCAAATTTTGATTTTACGTTTGGTAGGTAATTTTATTATAGTAATCTTTAAGGCCGATTCCTATTAAGATAATCACATTTCACGCAAAATAAAGACTCCCTGCTTACTCAGACCGTTTCCGGTTTAAAGTAGGCGGGGAGCCCCGGTAAAAATTGGTTATCAGGCCATGGCCGGTAGGCGACTCAGGGCTGAATCGACTTCCGCCTGGGGTAACTCGAAATCTTGCAGGTTGCCGCTCAGGTACCGGTCGTAGGCCGACAGGTCGAAATGACCGTGTCCGCACAGGTTGAACAGGATGGTTTTGGCTTCACCTGACTCGCGGCAGCGGATAGCTTCGTCCATGGCGGCTTTGATGGCGTGGCTCGGTTCGGGGGCGGGCAATAACCCCTGGGTGCGGGTGAAGGTAACGGCGGCCTCGAAGACCGGGTTTTGGGGATAGGCGCGGGCTTCCATCATTCCCAGTTCGTAGAGATGGCTGACCAGCGGGGCCATACCGTGATAGCGCAAACCGCCCGCGTGGATGCCTTCCGGCACGAAGTCGTGGCCGAGGGTGTGCATCTTAACCAGGGGTGTTAGCTGGCCGGTATCGCCAAAGTCGTAGGCGTAGACGCCTTTGGTCAGGGAGGGACAGGCGGCAGGCTCTACGGCAATAACGCGGACGTCTTTACCCTCGATTTTGTCTTTGATAAAGGGGAAAGTCAACCCGGCAAAGTTGCTCCCGCCACCCGTACAGGCAATCACTATATCGGGATATTCCCCGGCCATCTCCATTTGTTTTTTGGCTTCCTGGCCGATAATGGTCTGGTGCATCAGCACGTGGTTGAGGACGCTACCGAGAGCGTACTTGGTATCTCCGCGCTGGGCGGCGTCTTCCACGGCCTCGCTGATGGCGATACCGAGACTGCCCGGCGAATCGGGATGTTCGGCCAGCACCTGGCGGCCAAAATGGGTCGTATCGGTTGGGCTTGCCAGGACTTGCGCGCCGTACACCTGCATGAGCGAGCGGCGGTAGGGTTTCTGCTCGTAACTGATTTTTACCATATAGACCAGGCATTCCAGCCCAAAGAAGTTGCAGGCCATCGCCAGGGCGGTGCCCCATTGACCGGCGCCCGTTTCGGTGGTCAGGCGTTTGACCCCTTCCTGTTTATTGTAATAGGCCTGGGGGACGCTGGTGTTAGGTTTGTGGCTACCGGCGGGGCTGACCCCCTCGTATTTGTAAAAAATTTTGGCCGGGGTATCGAGCAATTTTTCCAGGCGGGTCGCCCGGTAGAGCGGCGAAGGCCGCCAGAGTTTGTAAATGGCCTGGACTTCTTCGGGGATGTCGATATAGCGTTCGGTGCTGACCTCTTGTTTGATTAGCTCCATCGGGAAAAGCGGGGCCAGGTCGGCAGGGCCGATTGGCTGTTTGGTCCCAGGGTGTAAAACCGGTGGGAGGGGTTGGGGTAAATCGGCCTGGATATTGTACCAGGCGGTCGGCATGTCTTTTTCCTGGAGTAGGAATTTGGTTTCGGAGTTAGCCATGGAGTATCCTCCTTTTCTGATTCTAAAGAAAAGTTAAGTCAGGAAGAATTCTTGTTTTGACGTATAAACCGAAGGCGTATGAGTTGATGCATTCACTTTACCCTATCAGGCCGGATTTTACAACGGGGCTTGGTGAGAGGAAAATAAAAAAGAGCCAGCGACGGCTGGCTCATGACCTGTATTTGGAGAAATTTTTTAATAGAAAGGCTTTAGGCCAGGAGGTTCTGGGATTCGTAGTATTCCCATTCCTCGCGCTGGTTGAAATCGCCACCGGCACCCCGGCTATTGACGCCCCAGCGCAAAGCGGCGAGGTCAAAGATAACTAATAACGCTACCAGAGCGACTAAACCAATTATTAGTTCCATCCCAGGGTCTCCTTTCCAATTTTGTTGTTATTTTTATTTGTTGTTCCGGCTTTTTCCCGGTCAAATTCGAGTTCTAACCGGGCTAAATTTTTTGCTTCCGCAAGCTGGCGTTTTCGCTCCAGCCTTTGCGCCAGTTCGGCCTGCCGATAAGACCATTCCATTTCATTGATAAATTGACTCATTTTTTCACCTATCCCTTATTGCTGTATCGTTTTATTACCCTTTGCCTGATGCTCCGGTTTTTTATAATTTATTTTCTATGGCTTTATAGTAACACCGGGGTTAGAAATACCCTACAGTCATCCGACATATTCACGATTGGCATTTAGTGCATGCAAAATGAGGTCTGGACTAGGTATAAATACCGATTGGTTCAGCCTCAAAACTAGGCAGGGGTACAGTAGGCCGCTCTTTACCGGTGCGGTATAATATATGTTGAGAATTTATAACTTGAATTAGCTTTTAGATTAGTCTGGATAAGAAAGAAAGGGTTGCATGGTAGCTTTGCCGGGTGAAGAACCCCGCCAGATAAAGGTCTTACTGGTCGAAGACCACGCGGTTGTCCGCGAAGGGACCGCCGAACTGATTAACCGCCAGGCTGATATGACGGTTATCGGGGAGGCCGGGGACGGCCAGGAGGCGGTGGACCTGGCAAGCAAGCTCGACCCTGATGTTATCCTGATGGACGTGGCGTTGCCCGGCCTGGATGGAATCAGCGCCACCCGCAAAATCAAGCAGAATTCCCCGACCATCGCCGTCCTGGCGTTGAGCGCCCACGATGAAGACCAGTACGTTTTTGCCCTGCTCGAAGCAGGGGCCGCCGGTTATCTTCTCAAAACCGTCCGGGGGCACGAACTGGTCGAGGGGGTGCGGGCAGTCTTCCGGGGGGAGGCGGCTTTACACCCGGCGGTCGCCAAGAAAGTGCTGGGCCATTTCGCCCATACACCCCAGAAAACCGAGATGCCGGGCCGGGTCGAAGAAAACCTGAGCGAGCGCGAACTGGAAGTGTTGCGGCTGGCGGGGAAGGGTCTTTCCAACAAAGAAATCGCCGACAGGTTGGTATTGAGTCCCCGGACGGTCCAGGCCCATTTTGCTAATATCTTTAGCAAATTGCAGGTGGGTTCGCGGACCGAGGCGGTCTTGCAGGGTTTGAGAAGACATTGGATTACAATCGAAGATATTGATGCTGGAGAGTAATAAAGTGGTAAGAATTAGCAGCGAACCTGGAACAGCCTTTGAGTCGAGCAGCCGCGAAGCCGCCCGTTTGCGTACGGTGCTGGAAGTTGGCCGCAAGGTTACCCAGATTTTAGACCTCGACCGTTTGCTGGCCGAGTCGGTCCGGTTAATCCAGCAGACCTTCGATTTTGAACTGGTGAGTATCTTCCTGCGCGACCAGCACGACCCGGAATTCTTTTTCAACAGCCACCGGAGCGTCCGGCCCGGCAGCCTGATTGCCCAGTCCTGTGGCCGCAGCCACATCAGCAAGGGTATGGTCGGGTGGGTTTTCCGGCACGAGCAGCACCGACTGGCGAACGATGTAAGCCGTGACCCTTACTATTATTTCTCGACCGAAGAAACACGGGCCGAACTGGACCTGCCGCTCAAGATGAATGGTCAGGTGATTGGTGTGCTGGATATTGAAAGCACTGCCGTGAACGCTTTCGACCCGGAAGATGTGCCGTTTCTCGAAATCCTGGCCGACCAGATTGCAATTGCGATTGAAAACGCCCGCCTGACCGCCCGCGCCCGCGAGGCTGCTATCGCCGAGGAACGTAACCGGCTCGCCCGCGACCTCCACGACGATACTATCCAGGCCCTTATCGGGGTGACGCGCCAGCTTGACCTTTTGCGTTGCGATTTGAGCGACGAATTTATTGATACCAATGCCGAGGGTTCCGGCGAGGAAGTGCCTCTGCCGCCCGCCATCGAGCGCCGCCTGACCCGCTTGCAGGATTCGCTCGACCGCACCATCCAGGGGTTGCGCCTGTTAAGCCGGGAGATGCAACCGCAGCTTTTGAAGGATTTGGGCCTGACCGCTGCTCTTGATGCCCTCACCAGCGACCTTTCCCGGACCTGCGGCCTTAAAGTTGAGGTGGAGCTTTCCGAGACGGTTAATGCGTTGCGCGCCGACCAGCAGCTTGAGGTCTACCGGATTGCCCAGGAAGCGGTGGCGAATATCGTCAAGCACGCCAACGCGAACAAGGTCATCATTAACGTGGATGTCCAGGAAGACAAAATCATGTTGAACATTCGGGATGACGGCAAAGGCTTTGTTGTCCCGGACGACCTGACAAGCCTGGCCCGACGAGGCGGAATGGGGGTTCTGAGCATGCGACAACGAGCGTGCAGCGTGGGCGGCTTCCTCAATATCAAGTCCACGCTTGGCCAGGGGACCGTGTTGAGTCTCGAAATGCCCGTGGCGGCGACGCGAGAAGCCATTACCGTCTAAACTATGATAAGGCAGAACCTTACAACCTCTTATCATTCCAGGCATCTCACCTTGTCATTCTGACGCCAGGCGTCTGAATCTCGCGCCGGTGGCGTAAGCAATAACGAGATTGTGTGAAATCGTGGTTTCTCGCCGTATCCGGTAAAAAGCATGCGGTTTCTAACGGGAAAAAGAATAATTCTTGGAGTAACCAGCCTGCTAGAATCAGCACGATTAGCAGGCTGGTTTTTATTTGGGCCGAATTTGTTCAATTATTTACAAATGGCAGGCGCTCCGCCCGGCTCGACAATTGACGCCGAATGTGCGCCGGTTTACCACAAGATTAAAACCGAGGGCTTTGTTGCACACCGGTTGATGGCCGAAGACGGTTTCACGATTGAAAAAGCCCTGTTTGTAAACGGTCAGCAAGCCAAAAGCCGCTATGATGCCCAGTTACAGGTCCCGGATGATGCCCGTCTGTGTTATGTCCTTGTCAGGGGTAATATTGAGGTTGGCAGTCCCTTCACTACCACCGTTGCCATTTACCCAACAGGGAATGCCATCTACGACTTGCAAACAATGTCGTACCTTTTGATAGGAACCGGCGAGAAATATTAACGCCCTACTGGATTATCCGCAAAAAGTAATAAACCAGCGGCCCCACGATAATCAGGCTGTCAATCCGGTCGAGCAGACCGCCAAAGCCGGGCAGCCAGTTGCCCGCGTCCTTCGTCTGAAACTCCCGTTTGATGGCCGACTCCACAAGGTCGCCCCAGACCGCCCCCAGGCCGATAACCGGCGGCAGGGCCAGCAGCAAGACCAGCGGTTGGTGGAACGGCAGGGTGAAATAAATCAGGCCAAACCCGATGTACGCCCCCAGGATATTGCCGATTAAACCTTCGACGGTCTTGTTCGGGCTGATACGTGGGGCCAGTTTGTGCCGCCCGAACAGTTTACCGACCGTAAACGCCCCCACGTCGCTGAGAGCCACCGCCATTATGACTGCCGCCAGGATAGCCCGGCCCTGCGATTCGTACTTGTAAATCAGGGCCAGGTAGCCGATGAGCCAGCCGATATAGCCCCAGCCGAGCGCGGCGAAAGCCAGGTGCCGCACTCCTTCGCCCTTCGATTCGTTGTAAAGGAACATCGGTTGCAGGGTGCCGAAAATCAGCAGGATGGGCGGCAGGAAAAAGAAGGTCTCCGGCGAGATAAAAGCCGCCGGGACCACCAGGAATCCCAGCCCGATTAACAGGCGGCTGTACCCGGCGGGAAGCTTGACCAGGGCGGTATACTCGCGCAACCCCTGGAAAATCATGGCCGTCAGCAGCAGCAGGGTTGGAATGTCGCCGCTGAGCAGGGGAAAGGTGCAGACAAGGGCGATAACGGCCCAGACCTTCCACCGCTCGAAAAGGACACTTTCATTGAGTCTGGCAAAACTAAACCGGACGCTGACCAGGATGGCTATCAGGGTTACGAAAAGCAGCCCGGCGAAAAGAGCCAGCAGGGGCAGGAAGTAGGGGCTTACCAGCGGATTTTCAAACATGGCTACTTGCTCCTCCCGTTTTCCCCGGTTAGCTGGCGGACGGCTTGCTCGATTTCCCTGGTCGCTTCTTCATAAGTCACGTTGCGCCCGAAACGGACAGGCGGCCCAATCCTGGCACTGGCCGCGCCGGGCCGGGGCAGGGTTTTCCCCTTGGGCAAAATCTCAAAAAGCCCTTCGACATTGACCGGGACGACCGGCACGCCCATCTCGACCGCCAGCAGACCAATACCCGGTTTGAACGAGCCGACCTTGCCGGAGGTAGTGCGGGTGCCTTCGGGATAGATGAGGATGGACCAGCCGTGCTCGATGAGCCAGGCGCTGTGCAAGAGCGAGGGCCGCACGCTTCCACCCCGCGAGAAGGGGAAGGCGTTAAAGACCAGCGAAGTTATAAAACCCAGCCATTTTTTGCTAAAGAAGTAGTCGGCGGCGGCAGCGATGGCGATTCTCCGGCGCACTTTGCCCGGTAGCGCTTCAAGAATGGTCGGGCTATCCAGGTGGCTGGTGTGGGTGGCGACGAATATGGCTGGACCCTTGAGGCCGCCCAGGTTCTCCCGGCCCTCGACCCTGGTCTTCACAACCAGCCCGACCAGGCCGCGCATCGCCAACTGCAACGCTTGCCGGATAAAACTCACCGGTAGGGAGAGCGGCCAGCGTTTGAACTCCGGCTTTTTGCTTTCGCCGGGGGCTGTTTCGGCCTTGCCTTCGATCATGGCTTGCAGTTCGGCCAGGGTGGTGTCGGGGCCGAGCCGCGTTTCGTCCAGGGTTTGCCCGAAATGTTCCTCAATTGAGGCCAGAAGTTCGACCAGGCCGAGCGAATCCAGCCCGGCGTCGTCGCCCAGTTTTGATTGTAAATTAAGTTTGGCCGGGTCAACCTCGCCCAATTCGGCTACCAGGGCCAGCAGGCGGGCCGGAGCGTCCGGTCCGGTCTGGTCTTCGGTGGTTTCTTGCGGTTGTTCCACCGGGAGTGTTTCGGTTTTGTCCTGGGGGCCAGCCTGTTCCTTGATGGCCCTGGCGACTTCGTGTTTCTTCACTTTCAGGGTGTGGGTAAGCGGGAAATCTTCTTCCGGCCAGATAGAAAAACCGCGAATCCGCTGGTGAGCGGCCAACCGGGTATTGGCTTGCTGGACAATTTTTTCGCCCTCGGCCTGGTCCAGTTCGTTTTCGCCAAGCAACACGGCGTGGACCTGGGGTTCTTTGGAGCGGGGGTCGGCCAGCACCACGGCGCTTTTGAGGCCGGGTAACTCTTTGAGGACTCTTTCGATGTCTTCGGGAAAGACGTTCTGGCCGTTGGCTAGGACAATCATGTCCTTTTTGCGGCCCTTCAGGAAGACATATCCCCTATCATCAACGCTGCCCAGGTCGCCGGTCCTGAACCAGCCATCCTCGGTAAAGACGGCAGCGCTCGCTTTGGGGTTATGCCAGTAGCCCTGGGTGATGTTTGGTCCCTTGACCAATATTTCCCCTTCCGGCGAGAGTTTAAGCTGGACGCCGGAGATAGGTTTACCGACCGATTCCGGGTTGCGGCTGTTGAGTGGGCTCCCGGTCAGGATGGGCGAACACTCGGTCAGACCGTAGCCCTGCAAAATCGGGATACCCAGCCGTTCCCACTTGCCTATCAGGTCGGGATTGAGATAGGCCCCGCCCACTACCAGGAACTTCAAATGCCCGCCCAGCCGTTTGTGAATCGGGCGGAAAAGCAGCGGTCGCAAGCCCATCGGCAGTTTCCCGGCGATGTTTTGCAGGATTTGCCAGGTCTTCTCGCGCCCCTGTCTTTTAACCTCTCGCTCGATGCTGTTCATAAAAAGGTCGAGGACTTGCGGTACCATCAGGATAGTCGTGATGTTCTGGTCCTGCATGGCCTCGAAAAGGGTATTGGATTGGATATTGGCCGGGTAGAAGATACTCGCGCCCTGTTTGAGCGGCTGCAACAGGCCCAGGGTTTGCTCGAACATGTGCGAAAGTGGCAAAATCGAGAGCATCCGGTAATTTTTGATATAGGGCACCATGTTATTGACCGCGTCCACGTTCGATAAAATGTTGCGGTGGGTCAGCAGCACCCCTTTAGGGTCGCCGGTCGTGCCGGAGGTAAACATAATCTCGGCAATATCGCCGGGGCTGATGGTCGGGTTGGTGGGAAAATCGGCCTCTCCTTCGACGGTTTCTAAAAATTTCAGGTTGTGGGCCGGGATCGTTTCGGACCATTCGGCCAGGTTTGTTTCGCTCAGGAAGGCCAGGACCGGCTCGGTCTGTCTTACGATATTATGGACAAAATCTTTATTCACCCGCACATCGAGCGGCACCAGGCTGGCCCCCAGGTGCAACGCACCAAAGTAAGCCATGACCCAGTAGGGGCTGTTGGGGGCCCAGATGACTACGCGGTCGCCTTTTTTGACGCCCTGTTTTTCCAGCCAGCAGGCGGTCGCCAGGCTCCGGGCCAGGAGTTGGTCATAAGACCAGTTTTTGGTCCGGTAGCCCTCTTTGAAAAGGAGGGCCGGGCGTGACCCGAACTGGCGGGCCGAATTTTTTAGAAAAAGACCTAACGTTTCCATATTCTTTATAGATTTTCCCTTACTACAATTTTCTTTTTTAGAACGCTACCACCGCGTCATTCATTATTTATTTGGCGTTTAACTCGGCCACGATATGGCGCAGCCGGTTGATGATGGTGAGGATACAACCCAACCCGATTATAACCAGGGCCCCGAAAAATACCTTGCCCTGCGACCCGAAAGCCAGTTCAACCGCCGCCAACAGACAGGTTATCGACATTAAATAGATACGCAGGGTTTTCGCCATCGGGCCGGAGAAATCCTGGGTTGTGCCGCTTGCGCCTCCCAGCAGTCGGATATAGGCGGTGAGGACCGCTAAAACTGCCACCGCCCAGCCCAGGTCGCGGCCCCAGTCGAACCACTGGACAGCGTAGCCGGCGCAGAAAAAGATGATGATGTCCGAAAAACGGTCCGGCACATCGTTATAGAGCGGCCCGACCTTGGAGGCGCGGTTGCCCTCGATAGCCACCATACCGTCCAGCATGTTGCAGATACCCCGCAGGATGATAAAACCGGCGGCCAGGACTAGCAGGATAATACCGATGGTGGTATCCACCCAGGTACTGGCGATGATGCAGAGTCCGCCCAGGGCCGCCACGACCACGCTCATTATCGAAATGTGATTCGGTTGGGCCCCGCGCCGGATCAGCCAACCCGCGACCGCTACGGCCCACCTGGCCTGACGCACTCCCAGGGGCCGCCGGGCCGGTTTTTCTTGAACCATTCGTTTTCGTCTTTCTTTCTTTTACTTTTTATTTTTTGTTTCGTCTTTACCAACCCGTCCACTTAACCATATTCCAGCCGGGTTTACCTTGCAGTTAGCTGGCGATTTTCTAGCAATACCCCACTATACCCGCATATTATTAAAATTACTATTTGGTTGGTCACTAAAGAGGAAATTTGGGTAACAAAAAACCTCCCGGTTTCGCCGTTTGATGGGCGCTCTCAGGAGGTTTTTTATTCTAACTCGTTTCACCCGGTGGGGCCGGGTGAACCTACTTTAGCCGGGAACTACCAGCCTTTCGGTAACAAGTCCCACAGGTCATCGTCGTCCTGCTTGGTATCCTGCTTCGGGTCGGGCTGTTTGGCCGGTTCAGCCGGTTTGTCGGCGGGCGCTTGCGGCTGGGCCGATTGTTCCGGTTGCTGTTGGGTAGTTGGTTGAGCCTGGTCCGGTTCGGGTTGTTCCTGCGGTTGCTGCGGCCACATCGGCGTAAACGGCGCGGTGCTGGCCGTGTTAGCCGCCGGAGGAATGACCTGGCTGCCGCTTACCGGGTGGCCCAGGTTATCCCACGTCCCGAACTGCCCGGTTGGGTTATTTGTAGGAGCGGGATTGTTGGCCGGGGCGGTCGGGTTCGCTGCCTGTCCGGTTGGGGCCAGGTTGGAGGGCACCTGGAAAGTACCGGTCGGCTGGTTATCGTTGATAACCCGGAACGGGGTAGTCTGGGCTTCCGGTTGGGCCTGGGGCGGCTGCGGTTGGGCCTGGACCGGGGTGGCTCGGAAATCGTCGGTGCCGGTCGCAGCCAGGGGCTGGGCGGCGGCTACTGGTTCGTTATCGAGCCCATCATCCCAACTGGTAGGCTTTTTGCTGATAGTGTCGTTTTCCCGGATAAAGCCAATCTTTTTCTGCTTGTTTTTGGCGTCGTTGGTCAGTTTTGGCGTGAACTGGTTGACGATTGCCATGACTTCATCACCCAGCATTTCGTCGCGTTCGGCCAGTTCCGCCGCCAGGGCGTGGACCATATCCGAGTTGGCTTCCAGCAGTTGTTTGACCTTCTTCATTTGGTCTTGCAGATAGTCTTCAACTTCCATCTGCATCTGGGCCCCGGCGATACCGAGGACGCTGCGGGAGGAAAGATGCCCGTTCATACCAACGTCACCGATAATGCGCATAGCCAGGGCGGTGGCGGCGTTCAGGTCGCCGTAGAAACCGTTTGTGGGGCTGCCAAGGAATAGTTCTTCGGCGGCCCGGCTTGCCAGGCTGACCTGAATATCAACCTCCATTTCCTCTTTCAAAAGGACGTGTTTTTCTTCCAGAGGTTTGGGTTGCATGAAGCCTAAAGCGGAACCGTGCCGGACGATGGTGAGTTTGACCACCCGCTCCCAAGGCACCAGTAAAATCTGGGCAACGGCGTGGCCGGTTTCGTGGTAGGCCAGGCGGCGTTTTTCTTCGCGGGACAAACTGCGAATGGGTTGGCGGATACCAACTTCGTGGACATCCCTGGCTTCAATCAGGTCAGGGTAAGTAATCACGTCTCGCCCGCTAAAGTGGGCCCGGATTACCGCCTCGTTGATAATATGGCGAATACGGACCGGGGTATAACCGATGGTTTCGGCTACCAGGCGGTCTACCGGGATATTTTCGTGGTTTACCTTGTCGAGGTAATATTCGATAACTTCCTGGCGTCCATCGGCGTCCGGCACGTCAACCGTGATATGGCGGTCGAAACGACCGGGCCGGAGAAGGGCGGCGTCAAGGGTAGAAACCAGGTTGGTGGCGCCGATTGTCATCACCGGGGGACGCTCGGCCCTTTTGCGGCTGAATTCGAGGCCCAGCCAGCGCAGAAGTTTGGTCGTCCAGCGGTCGTCCACCGGGGGCGGGTCGAGTTGGACCAGCAGTTCGTTGATAAGGAGGTTGCTGTTACCACCCATCATGCCGCCCATGCCCATGGTCATACCGCCGCCGCCGTTGTTGCGGCTCTGGCCGATGGCGTCAATTTCGTCCAGAAAGAGGATGCAGCCGCCATACTGGCCGGAAAGTTTGCGGGCCTTACGATAGAGGGCCCGGATACTCAACATACCACCGGCCAGGAAGGGGCTCTGGAGGCTGGGGGCGCTACAATAGCCGAAAGGCATGCCCGATTCGGTGGCGATACATTGGGCCAGGTAGCTCTTACCAACGCCGGGGTCGCCTTCCAAAAGCAGACCACGCACGACCTCACCGCCCATTTCTTTGAAGTCTTTGGAGCCTTTAAGGATTAGCACTACCTCGCGGGCCATTTCCAACACTTGCGGGTTGCCCCGGTAGTCTTTGAAACTGACACCCGTTTCGTAGGGTTTTAACCAGTACACGCGGGGCTTGGAAATCGCAAAGAACTGGATATAGATAAACATGATGGCCGTGAGCATTGCGATAGCGAGTTGAAGCGCCATCGTAATAAGCTGGTTGGCGACCCCCGCCGGACCACTGGAGCTAAAGGTCGGCCCAAAGAAGCTTAAAAGGCCGAAAACTACCAGGAATACCACCAGCCAGCGCCACCAGCCGTAGCGAATAGGGTTATATTTCCAGCGGTGTTTTAGTTTTTCTATAGCGAGGTCGACATCGTCCTGTTGCTTGACGGGCCTCCGCTTGCTTCTGACATTTTCCATAGATTAAACTTCCTGTTCTTTGTGCGAGGGCCGCCTTATCGAGTGCAGGCTGGCCGCCGTTGCCCAAATAAGCTATTGCCCCTGACCCTGGCTGTTCCGGCCAAGTATATTAGTGAAGATAGGGTCTTGCGCGCTATCATTGCCCAGCCGGATGATTTTCTGGTTGGCGTCCAGCACGATACTGTATCGCGGCTGAGTCGGCGCATCGGAAATACTCAATATTGATACGAATTCGTTGACCGTGATACCGTTCGGGAAATTGATGGTGTCCAGGTAGGCGTAACCATCATAGGTATAGGTGACCGAATTTTTGGTTTTGGAGGCGTTAATCGTTTTGACCTGGTCGAAAACTTTCGACATGGTATCTTTGGTCACGCCCCGGTTGGTAAGTTCGGTTTTATAACTATCGGCCAGGTTGTCCCAGATTTTATTTACATCGAAAGTGGTCAGGCCCTTCATGAAATCTTCGGCCACCGGGCTGCGGTTGTTGCTGACCACGCCGAGTTGGGCGTCCCCGCCAGAAGCATCCTTGCCGGTCCCTATCGCCGCCAGGATTACCGGGTCGGTTGCATCGACAAAGAAAATTTTGCCGTCTTTGAGTTTCATAACAACCTGCACGCTGGTGCGGTTCCCGGCAGTCTCATACGAGCCGGTAAAGTCGTTTTCCACCGAGCCATCGTTGTAGCGGACGCCCTGGTAAAAGGTAAAGGAGTAAGTAAGGTGGCCGTTCGGCTGCCCGGTTATTTCATTTAATTTTTTCGTAACCAGGTTTTGCATATCGGTGGCGTTTTTGATGCCACGAGATTTCAGGGTGTTCTTATAGTCGTCACTGAGCGCGTCGTACATGCCGCTGGCTTTACCGTCTTTCAGGGCGACCAGGAAATCGTTCGCTTTCCCCTCCGGTTGCGCGGTAGGTTCGACCGCCGTAAGGACAGGGGAGTTAGAATTGCCAAAAAGACCGGCTAACCCAAAAGCCCCGGTAAGCCAGAACACTACCAGGAAAGCGACCGTGAACACGAAAGAAAAGAGCGACCGGACCGGGTGCCTGCCAACATTGCGGAAAATCGTATAAAAGAACTTTCCGATACTTCTTAAGAGACGAGCGGTTAACCGGCCTACAACCTTGAAAAACATAGGGCAATCCTTAAATGAAATAGTTTTTAGTAGCTTGTTTACGCTATTTGGATTTAGTACGTGCCAGACCGTTTAGCGGTTTTAATGATTTGCCGCTAAGCTGGAAAATCGGCCTGGGCGATTTTGCCATCCGTATCGACTTCAAAGGTCCAGGGAATCTTGCTTTCGACATTTGTTTGCGTATTTTTAACTGTCAGGACATAGAAATGAAGCGAGGTACCGTTGGGATTAGTTACCCCTCCCACATACTGGTAGCTTTCGTAGACCAGGCCATTTTTCTTCTGGTCGTCAAACTGGCGCTGGAAATAGCTTTTGTCCCGGCCCGCCCCGGTAAGCTGGTTATGGAGGGTGGCTGTTAGCGAGTTCCAAACTTCGTCGGCGTCGCCGTTAATCTGGCCTATCATAAAAGCTTCGGTGGCCTGGGGCGCGTTCGTCCGAGAGACCGGAGCCTGGGTAACCGCGGGCGTGCTGGTAGTGGAAGGGGTGGGCGTGACCTCAATTACGGCAGAGGAAGGCTGGGTTTGTACGGCAGGCGGTTGGCCGATGACGATATTGATATTTAAGAGAGTGAGGACCAGCCAGACCGCAAATACCACGACTACAAAGGAAGTCACCAGGCCCAAAAACATTTCGTGCCGGGCAATCCAGCGGAAGATGCCGCCGAAACCCCGGCCAATGCCCTTGAAGAAGCCGCCTAGTAAACGGGCTAATACTCTAAAGAATAACATACGTTTTCGATGCTCCCGCTTCGCCAGTCACAGCTAGAACAATAATTTATGGGTGAATCAAATCAGATGAATTTTTATGCGAACGGCCCCGGTTAAACCCGCTTCTCTGCAAATGGTAGTAACCCGGTAGTTATAAGGTATAGCTGGCCTGGGAAGTCATAATCTCTGATGAGGCTGACAGCCGTATTAATCTTAGTGGTTAAATCTTTAGAATTTATTATCAATTTGTTAAACGAATCCTAAATGTAGTTTCCGTTTAACAATTTCGAGCGTTTATAACCCCTACGCACTAACGATGTGAAGAAAAGAATCCCGCTGACGGGTTTTAAAAACCTATCAAGAGGTCGCCCCGAAATACCTTCATCGTTAAAGGAAAAGCGCCTCTTTGTTAAACATTATAGCATTAAGTTACGTGGTAGCAAGGGTAGCTCGCCTTTTCTAATCGGAAACAAATCTAATTTTGGGGCTGGCGCTGGACAAAACCCGCCCCATAATTTAAATTATTCTTCGCTTTATTCCCACTTATATCAGGTATGGGTCAATACTTGTCATTCCGAGCTTGCGAGGAATCTTGGGCACCCGTTTACGGGTACCGTTGGACAACTATTATGCTTTAGCCCAACGGGCCGGCGGGTACCCTTTGGGTGCCTTCACTTCGTTCAGGATGTACTATGGGTTACTATCTACCTATACTTGGTATTATATATAGCGTTCCGCGTGTAATACCACTTTCAAGGATGCTAATGCCAACTTACGAATTGCGCTGCCTCGATTTGCTGGATGGACTGCGGGCTCTACCTGACGCCTCGGTGGACCTGACGGTTACTTCTCCGCCCTACAACATCGGGAAGGAATACGAGTCGCGGCGGGCCCTGGCCGATTACCTGGCCTGGTGCGAGACCTGGCTTCGGGAGATTTACCGGGTTACGAAACCTCACGGCGCGCTCTGGCTGAACCTGGGTTACCTGGAAGTGGCCGGGAAAGGCCGGGCGGTGCCGCTCCCCTATCTTTTGTGGGACAAATCGCCCTTTTATTTGCAGCAGGAGGTGGTCTGGCATTACGAGGCGGGAGTGGCGGCCCGGAAAGCTTTTTCGCCCCGCAACGAGAAATGGCTCTGGTTTGTCAAAGACCCGCAGAAATATACCTTTAACCTGGACGCGGTGCGCGACCCCGACGTGAAATATCCCAACCAGAAGAAGAACGGCAAGCTAAAGGTCAACCCGCTCGGCAAGAATCCCGGCGATGTCTGGCGTATCCCGAAAGTGACTTCGGGCGCGAAACGTTCCTCGAAAGAACGGATGCCCCACCCGGCCCAGTTCCCCGTGGCGGTTATCGAGCGGATAATCCGGGCCTGTAGCAATCCCGGCGAACTGGTGCTGGACCCTTTTGCCGGGTCCGGCTCGACCCTGGCGGCGGCTTACGGTTGCGGCAGGGTTTCTTTAGGTTTTGAAATCCGGCCCGACTACACCGAGATGGCCCTGGAACGCCTGGATAGGTTGGCCTCAGGGCGAATGCAAGTTGTTGAACAAAACAACGTTGAACGTTCACCCTAAAGGGCGCGGGATTTCGAAGTGCGCCGTTGGCGAAAAGCATCACCTCCAAATTGTCATTTCGAGCGTAGTCGAGAAATCTAGCCTGTAAGGTTCCCTATGGGCAGCGCCGTTGGCGTATAGCACAGTCGAAGGGACATGATAATGGTTTCGGGCTATGCATTTGCCCTGAGGCTGGTCATGCCCTAATTGCGTGGTAATTAATTTTTTGGAGTGATTTGGTCGGAATTTCTTTGAAGCTAAGCAGAATCTAATCCGGTCGGGTTTACGCGGGTTGTGCGGTAGGCTATAATAATTTCACTGGTAGCACGCGACCTTCTGCTTCAATCTCAAAAAGAATTCAATGGGTGGTCTGGCGAACATATGCCGAAACCGTTAATTAATCGCAAACCGAAAGAAACTCGTCCTTCCCAGGAAGCGGCCTTTGATTTGCTGCGGCCCCTGGTGCCTTTGACGCTGGCCTTGCTGCCGGAACCGGAGTTCACAACGCGCCAGTTTGTGGTGTATTTGCGGGCGACCGACCCCGGCGAGGACGCCTATACCCAGGCGGTTTCGCTCTGGAAAGACAACCTTTCGCTAGGGCGGCAGGTTGTTCACGGCCAGGTCGTGCCGCGTCTTTTGCGCGAGGAGGCCAAAGCCACCTGGGCGGGTTTTGTCTATGGCGACCCCACCGAGGAAGACGGTCTAAGCGTCCCGGCGCGCTGGCTTAAGCCCGGCTATAGTTACGAATAGCAACGTTGAACGTCTGCCCGTAAAGGGCACGAAACAACGTTAAACGTTCGCCCATAAAGGGCGCGTAAATCTAATTTCAAATTCAGGCTTGTCCCCGTTCTTGTGGTTAGCTATGTCGCTATTTAGTTCGTTCAACGACCAAAGGAGGCCGTATGCCCTCACCCAATAATATTACCGACCTGGTAATTTTTGCCGGCGGCGCAATCATCGTGGTCGCCCTGATAATGTTCGGTACGCGTTTTACCCCGTTTGGCCGCAAGATTGCCAGCGGCCTCAGGTCGAACCCGTTAGACCTGGAAGCGGAACACCTCAAACGGGCGGCAATACCACCTTCTGCCCGCGCCCGTGAGAAATACGTGGACCCCCTGGCGAAATTGCGGGCCGATTACGCCGTGGTGGGGGTGCTGGTCTTCATGTTGTTTGTTTTTATCTTTTATTTTATGACCAAGAGTACCTGGCAATCGGGTAACTAGGCGGTCCTTAACCCTGGTTCGTAACCTGTTTTATGCGTTGGACCTTTCTTAAAGCGGTAAATGACATCCGGCGGCGCAAGATACGTTCTCTGCTGACGGTAGTGGGGATTTTTATCGGGGTGGCCGGGATTGTCGCAATCGTGGCGACCGCCCGCAACCTTGAGGAAGCCCAGCGCTATAACTATGCCAACGCCAGCCAGGACGATTTGCGCTGGTGGGTCTGGAATAATACCGAGACTACCGAATACGCCATCTCTCAGCTTTCGAATGTGGCGGCAGTTCAGCGCCGGGCCAGTTACGTGACCAAGTTCCGGGCCGGGCCGGATTGGTTCGACGTGACTTTTTACGGTTATGCCGACTACGCCAGTCTGAAAGTAAATAAGCTCGACTTCGTGGAAGGCCGCCCGCCCGCCAAGGGGGAGGTGGCCTTCGAGCAATCTACCCGCGACCTGGTGCCCGGACTGAAAATCGGCGACCAGGTTATCTACCGCTACGGACCCAATAACACCGAAGCCCGCTTTACTATTAGCGGTTTCGTCCGCACTCCTTCCAGCCCTTCCGCTGCCATCCTGAATTTTACGATGGGCTACACCACCGAGTCAGATGTCCAGAAAATGCTGGGGATTCCCGGTGACAACGAAATCCTGCTAAAAGTTTATGACCTCGCCAGCCGCGACGAAACCCGGCGCGAGGTCGAGAATATTTTCCAGAAGCGCAATTTACAGTATGGCGGGTTTGCGGCCCGCGACCCCGATAATTTCCTGGGCAAACAGGAGTTGGATACCCTGGTGCTGTTGCTCCTGGCTTTTTCGGGGGTCGGGTTGGTTATCAGCGGATTCCTGGTGGCGAATACCCTCTCGGCTATCGTCACCGAGCAGGTCGGAGAAATCGGTACCTTGAAGGCGCTGGGAGCGGTCCGGCGGCAGGTGCTGGAAGTCTACTTCATAACGGCCCTGCTTTACGGCGCGGTGGGGAGTATCCTGGGGGTGATTGGCGGCTTCGTGCTGGGTAAATTCCTGATGGGCTACCTGGGAACTGTCGTCAATTTCGATGTGAACCGGTTTTCGTTCCAGCCGGAAGCGCTTTACCTGGGCCTGGTGGTCGGGCTGGGCGTGACCTTGCTGGCGGCGCTGGTCCCGGCCTGGAGCGGCACCTCTATTTCGGTCCGGCAAGCTCTGGCGAGTTACGGTATCAATTCTACTTTCGGGCAGGGCTGGTTGGAGCGTGGGTTGGCCCGTTTGCGGGGTTTGCCGCCGCTGGTCGCGCTATCGCTGCGAAATTTGGCCCGGCGCAAGACCCGTAACCTGGTGACTTTCGGGGTGGTCGCGCTCAGTTGTGCCGCTTTCCTGGCCGCCCAGAGCGCCAGCACCTCGGTCGGCACCACCATCACCGAGCTTTACGATATTTACGGCGCGGACGGTTGGGTCCAGTTTGGCACCTTGCAAAGCGACAATTTTGCCGAACGCCTCAAAACGGTGGACGGCGTGGTCGCGTCGGAGCCCTGGTCGCGAGGTCGCCTGACCGTCAAGGCTTCGCAGGTCGACCTTTATGGCGTACCCTACGATACAGCCCTGTACCAGAAGCCGGTGGTCGAGGGGCGCTGGTTCGAGGCCAACGAAAATAACGTGGCCCTGGCGACCACTTCGCTGGCGGCGGCTAAAAACATAAAGGTGGGTGACACGATTGACGTGGAAGCCGGTAAAGTGCGGGGCCAGCTTACGATTATCGGGCTGCTGGAAGATAACAGCAAATACCTGGGCAGCACTTCCGCCGGTAAGTTGTTCACCTCCTACCAGACGGTCGAGCGGTTATTCCGCCACCAGGGCCGCTCTGATTTCTTCGCGGTCAGCTTTACCGCCCACGACAAGACCTCGGTGGACCGGACTATGGCGGCTATCGAGGCCCGTTACAAAGACCTCACCCCCAGTACCCTGGCGGCTTACAGCGACAAGGCCAGCGCCCAGCAAATCACGGCGATTCTACAGATTATGCTCTACGCCATGGTGGCGATTATCGCCCTGATTGGTGGTATCGGGGTTATAAACACGCTCACGCTTAATGTGCTGGAACGGCGGCGCGAAATCGGGGTCTTGCGCAGCCTGGGCGGGTCCAATGCCCGGCTGGTCCAAATTTTCCTGGTAGAAGGGTTGATGCTGGGGTTGCTCGGTTTCGTGGTCGGGCTGGCCCTTGGCTATCCCCTGGCGGCGGCGCTGGTCGGCATTATCGGCGAGAATACTTTCCCGCTTACCTTTGTTTTTGACCCCGGTATGATTCTTTTGACCCTCTTTTTTGCCCTTGCTTTGAGCGGGGCGGCCAGTCTCCTTCCCGCTCTCGGCGCGGCCCGTGTCCGTATCAGCGCCACCATCCGTTACGGATAGATAGTGCTGGTTTTGAGTCAAACTTTTCCATTGTCATTCCGAGGGAACCGAGGAATCCCCGGCCCGTTGGGTAATGTAGCGAATATTCGCCAACGGCGCGAGATTCCGTAAGCTGCCGTTCGATTGTGGCAAGTCTTCTTTCTTGAAGCGGCTTATGGAATGATAGGGGATAGACTTTCTATAACTATGGAAGCCTGAATTTAAGGGAAGGGAGGTTTTATAAGCCGTCCTTTTTGTAAAAAGAAACCGGGTGACAGCTTAGGAAAAAGTCTGTCACCCGGTTTTTAGTTTTGGGGCGTTATTGCCCGCTTAAAGCAGGGGCTTTAGCTTACCGCTTCGGCTGTAGTTTCCTCGCTGGGCAGGGGTTGCGCCGGGGGAATCTGAGGCGATTTCGGTTTGCGCGAAAGCCGGTTTCGTAAGCCGCTAACCAGGCTGTAGACCACCGGCACTACCAGCAACGTGAGCATGGTCGAGGTGAACAACCCGCCCATTACCACGATTGCCAGGTCCGAAGTCAGGAAGCTCTCGTTGCCGGAACTAAGGGCCAGCGGTACGAGCGCCACGATGGTCGCGATAGCCGTCATCAGGATTGGCCGTACCCGGACCCGCCCGGCGTGCAACACCGAGTCGTAGACCGAGCGACCGCTCCGGCGATATTGCTCCACCAGGTCGAGCAACACGATGGCGTTAGTCACCACGATACCAATCAGCATCAACATACCGATTAGCGAGGTAATGCCGATGGGTTTGCCCGTGATAAAGAGGCCTAGGATAGCCCCGATAGCCGCCAGGGGTAGCGAGAACAAAATGACCAGCGGGTTCAGGAGCGAACCGGACCAGATGAGCATCACCAGGTAAACCAGGCCGATTGCCACCAGGAGAGCCACCCCCAGGCTGCTCAACGCATCGGCTTGCGACTGGGCCTGCGTACCGGTGCCGACCGTCACGCCTGCCGGGAGACTCAGCTTTTTGATTTCCTGCTCGACCTGGCGCTGGACGTTGATGGTGTCCTTGCTGGTGATTTTGCCGGTAATCGAAGCGGCCTGGTCGCCGTTAATGCGGGTGATGCTGACTGCGCCCGGCACTTCCTGGATGGTTGCGACCTGCGCTAAAGCAACCGGGTTGATGGTCCCGACCGGCAGGTTTTTGATGCGGTCGAGGTTCAACTTGGAGGGGTCTACCTGCACGTACATGGTGAGGGGCTTGTTGACGGCGGTCGGGTCGCTCGAACTGCTAAGCGTAATAGTCCCGGCGCTGGCCCCGTTCAGGAGACCGCCGATTTGCTGGGCGACCTGGGCGGCGGTGGTGCCGTGCACGATGGCAAGCTGCGGGTTCACGTCCACTTGCAGGGCCGGTTTGACATCGGCCAGGTTGGAAGTGACGTTGGCAATATTGAGTTGTTTGGCCTTGTCGCCGCTAAGGTAATCGAGGATAGTCTTGTTGGCCTGGCGCAAACTGTCGGTATTGTTGCCGACCAGTTCGATGTCAAGGCCGGAAGACTGGCCTCCGCCCCCACTCTGAGAGGCCGCGACGGTCTGGACGGTTACGGTCTGGAAGCCGCCGATAGCGTTGATTTGAGCTTCAAGGCTACTGGCCAGGGCATCGGCGTCACCCGCCTGCCCGGTCAGGCTGACGGTCAGGGCGGCGGTGTTTGGCACGCCCCCGGCGCTGCCCCCGGTCAGTTGGGCTAGGGCGGCGGCGGTCCCGCTACCCTGTCCGATAGTGGTCTGGATGTCGGAAACTTTGCCCTGGCTCTGCAAAGGTTTGATGAGATTTTCAACCTGGACCGCCTTGGCGGTGGTCGATTGCAGGTCGGTGCCGGGAGGAGTGGTCAGGCTAATCGAAATATTCTTCTGCGGTGAATCGGGCAAGAAGGTAAATTTTAGTTGCGAAGCCAGCCCTAAGGAGCCGAAAAAGACTACCCCGGCAATCAAGAGGGTAATCCAGCGATGCTTGAGCGACCACTTAAGGACGGGCGTATAGGCCCGCTGTAACCATGAATTTTCTTCTTCCTCGCTTTTACCGGCCTGGGCGACCTTGCCGCCTTTAGCCAACCGGCCCATAAAAAGCCTGGCCAGGAGCGGGACGACCGTCAGGGCTACCAGCAGCGAGGCCAGCAGCGCGTAGGTCACGGTCAGTGAGAAGGGTAAAAAGAGTTTCGAGACAAAGCCCCCGGCCAGGCCGAGCGGCAAGAAGACCGCGACAGTGGTCAGGGTTGAGGTTGTGATGGCCCCGGCAACCTCGCGGGTGCCCTGGATGACCGACGAGTTGACCTCGTCGCCTTCCCGGACGTGCCGGTAGATATTTTCCAACACCACGATTGAGTCGTCTACCACGCGGCCAATCGCCACGGCCAGACCGCCCAGGGTAATAACGTTGAGCGAGAAGCCCTGGAGCCGCATCAGAATGAGGGCCACAATGACCGAAACCGGGATAGAAACCGCTGCGATTAAGGTCGTGCGCAGGCTGAGCAGGAAGATAAAGATAACGATGACCGCAATAACGGCCCCGGTCAGGCCTTCCTGCACCACCCCGCTGATGGATTTCTGGATGGTGGCGGCCTGTTCGGTTACGAGTTTGAAGGTCAGGGGTGTGGCGCTCTGGGCGTTGGCGGCCCGGTTCAATTCGTCTTTGACCGCCTGGGTGACCGAAATGATATTGGCGTTCGGGTCAATATAGACCTGCAAGCCGAGGCTCGGATTGCCGTTGGTGCGGGTAATCGTCGCGTTGCCGGTTTTGGCGACCTGCACCGTCGCAATATCCTTTACGTGCAAAAGCAGGGCGTCGGGAATCTGGACCTGCCCGGTCCCGGTGGCGGCGGTAGTTGCGCCGGGGGTGGTGGCGGGCTGAGTCTGGTTTGCCGCCGGGGTTGTTGCGGTGGCACCCGTGGCCCCGGTCGCACCTGTGGCCCCGGTCCCGGTGGGCAGACCACCCTTGATGCCGAGGACCAGGTTTTCAATTTCGGTGGTGGTGCTGAAGGCGTGGGTTACGCGCAACGGCAGCGAGCGGCCACTTTCGTCGAGCGTGCCGACCGGGAAAGCCAGGTTGTTAGCCTGTAAAATCTGGACGACCTGGGTCTGGGTGACTTTGTTCTGAGCCATTTTATCGGGGTCAAGGGTTATCAAGACCTGCTGCTGTTCGCCGCCGGTCAGGTTGACCCGGCTAACCCCATTAATCGAACTAAGGTTTGGTATAAGTTCACCCTGGACCCTGGTCTGCAAGTCGGCCAGGCTGATATTAGGGTCTTTGCTGCTCACGCTGGCATTGATGGCGGGTAGCGAGTTGAAATCAAAAGTACCGACTTTGGGTGTTTGTACTCCGGTGGGAAAGGTTACACTGCTGATTTTATCGGCGACATCGCTTTTAGCCGCTTTTACGTCGGCATTTACATCAAATTGGACGATTGTAAAGGCAAAACCTTCGGATGAGGTGGATTGAGTGGATTCGACACCTTGCAAGCCCGAAAGAGCGTTTTCGATAGGGGCGGTCACGGTGCGGTCCACCGCTTCGGCGTTGGCCCCAGGATATACCGTCGTAATGGTTACAATTGGGAAAGATAGGTTTGGCAGTAGCTCTTGTTTAACCGAACCAACGGTTATAAGTCCGAAAATAATGATACCAAGAGCCAGGACAATGGTGACAGAGGGCCTTTTCAGGGCCTGTCTGGTAAGCGCTATCAAACTTTAACTCCTGTACTTTGTGGCGTTCAAGGGCCATTTGGTATGCTATAATAGCATTAAGTTAAATATTTCTTGTTAAGAATATTTTGTGTTCCAAAATATCTTAGCAGATAGCAGGGTTGTAATCAAGGATAACAAGATTACATTAGGATGACAATAGGAGAGAGTAACTAACCCAATCAGGCCAGGGTATTTAGTACTTAGCGTAGGATTAATTTGGAGCAAGTCAGTGACGACTGATAAGAAGCTGGAAAACGACCAGCGTAATCAATTATTGGAAATAATTCATAATACCCTCCAGAATTTGGCCTGGGAAAATCACAAGCGGTCCACCGAATTACTGAAGGAGCTTGATTTGACTTTACCCCAGGGAGTAGTGCTGGGAACCCTGTCCGGCCTGGGTAGCCGGGCTAAAATGAGTGAGTTGATCGAGCTGATTCAGATTTCGGGTGGCACCCTGACCGGGATAGTAGACCGGTTGATTACGGCTGGCCTGGTGGCGCGGGAACGGGACGAAGCCGACCGCCGAGTGGTCTATGTTTCTTTGACGGAGGCCGGGACCATGAAGATTCAGGCCGTCCAGCAAGCTAACCGGGGTCAGCTTAACCTCTGGATGACCGGGTTTAGTAATCAAGAACTCGAACTATTTAATACGTTATTAAAAAAATTCGTTAGCGCTGCCAATTCGCCGCCCGAAGATTTACCGGAGTACCCTGAATTACTGAAGTCCTATGACCTGACCGGGGCTGAGAGTTTACGGCCCACCGGTCCCGGTCAGCCCGAAGTTGGGAACATGAATGAGAAAGACTTGCCTGACAAGCCTTTAGTAAGTAAGGAGAAAAGCTATGACTGATGTGAATGCGTCCAAAGAACCGGTCGCCGCGCAGATGCGGGCCATTACCATTTCACGTGAGTATGGCAGCGGAGGTGGTGAAATTGGCCGCCAACTGGCCCGGCGGCTCGGTTGGAAATTGATTGACCACGAGGTTGCCGAACAGGTGGCCCGCGCCCTCAATGTTTCCGAAGCCGAGGCCGACGCCCACGACGAGCATTCCGACAATTTTATGATGCGGCTGCTTTCTAACCTGAGCGAGAATTTGGCTCCGGTCTCCTTTCCGGTCGAGGCCATCCCCAACGTGATTTCCCCGGAAGAATACGACGAGGCCCGGCGCAAGGTGGTTGAAGCCGCCGTCGCCCGCGGGCAGGTGGTAATTATCGGGCGCGGCAGCCAGGTGCTGTTGGCGGGACGCCGGGATGTGTTGCACGTGCGGATTATTGCTCCGCTCGAACAGCGCATTTCTTATGTGATGCGGCGGGAAGGTCTTGACTATGCCAGGGCGCAGAACCGGATCCAGAGCAAAGACCGGGACCGGGCTCGTTTCCTGTCGAGCACCCACCAGCGCAATCCCTCGGATGAACATCTCTACGATATTGTGCTGAATACTGCCGTCATTGAACTGGGGGATGTGGTGGAACTGCTGGCGTTAGCCCTTGAGAAAAAGGCCCGCAAGCTCAACACCCCGGTTGAGGAGTTAGGCCCCGGCACCGGGTTGCCGAACTATGCCGCTACGCCCGGCAACTTTAATATGAACGAGACCTCCGCCAAGGCTTAATTTTCTTTCTCCCGGCTTTTTTCGAAAATAAGCCGGGAGATTGCTTCAACTGGGCATGTACATCTTATAGTTAAAGTCGTTCCGCACGACGGTTGCCACCGATTCGCGGATAAGCAGTTCGGTGTTAAATTGAGGTAGGTCGGGTTCCTGGTCTTCAATCAGATCGAGGATAGCCTGGCCTGCCATGCGGCCCATTTCAACCAGGGGTTGGCGGACAGTTGTAAGCGGTGGGATTGTGTAAGCCGCGCCGGGTTGGTCGTCAAAGCCTACCAGGGAAACGTCGTCCGGCACCCGCATACCGTGCCGGTAGAAACCGAGCCGCGCCCCCATTGCCATCATATCGTTGCCCGCGAAAAGAGCCGTAAAGCGGGCTCCCCTGGCAAACAGCACCCCCACCCCGAAGAGTCCGGCCTGTTCGTCAAAGTCACCTTCCACAATCAGTTGCGGGTCTACCTCTAACCCGGCCTCTTTCAAAGCTTTTTTATATCCCTCCAGACGCTGCACACCATCGGGTACGGAAAGGGCCCCTGTGATATGGGCGATGCGGGTATGCCCCCGTTCAATCAGGTAACGGGTAGCCTGGTAGGCCCCCAGCATGTTTGAAACGACCAGGGAATGTTTCTCGATACCGGGCAGGACCCGCCCAATCGAAATGAAAGGGGTTTCTTTCGCTATCTCAAGTAAATAGTTCTCGTCGAGCTGGCTCCACAGGGAAATGATGCCATCTACCTTGCGGGCAACCAGTAAATCGAGCAGTTTATGTTCTTCCTGCGGGTTAAAGTTGCTGGCCGCCACCAGGGAGCGATAGGGGGTCTGTTCCAGGCGTTGTTCGATCCCATTAATGATGGTGTTATAAAAAATACTGACACTAAGGGGCATCAGGATGCCAATAGTCATAGTTCGCCCGCGCCCTAGCTCCTGGGCGGCCAGGTTGGGCTTGTAATTGAGGGTCTGGATAGCTTTCATGACGGCGTCGCGTTTGGCGGGGTCGACCGGCATGCTGTTATTTAAAACGCGAGAAACGGTACTGGCAGAGACGCCCGCTTCGCTGGCTATATCAAAAATCGTTATGGAGTTGCGCCTTTTTTTACTCATAACACCTTAAATATTCTATTGCTAGGCAGTCAGCCTGGTTATAACGACTTTGAAAGCGGTTTCACAAATTCTGTGAAAAAAACGACATTTACGCGCTTATTATTGCACGGGTTGCAACAAATTCCAAGACCCAAATTTAGGGAAATCGCGACTTTTACCCAATTTTGAACAAATTAGAGTTGTTTACAAAGAATTGTTTACAATTCGAGGCTAAAATAAGCCATTCCAGGGCCTTTTAGCGGCTTTGCCCTTGAAATATTAGTTTGAAAAAACAATCATATTTGTTCATTTGAATTAATACTCTTGACACCGCTTTCAAAGTATTGTATCATCAATTCATTCTTAGCTAAAATGATTTGATTAATGGCTAATAACGCAATCTAACCCTTGCAGGCTGTCGAGCCTAACTTTTTTGCAACCTAAAAACCGGGCAACAGCAACCAGGTAAATTTTCTGTACCAAAAATTTAACATTCGGTTTTTTAACGATTGGTAGTAGTGCCTGCTGCTTTCCGTGATTTTGACGTGCCAAAAATCTTTTCAAGGAGGAAAACTATGCACCTTTCTAAGCCAACGGGCCGGGAAAGCTCCTTCGCGAGCAAAAAAATCTCGTATATAGCAACGCTCGTGTTGCTGATGTCCGTTGTGTTGGCCGCTTGCGGCGACAATACCGCTACGACCGCCCCGGCTGCGACTACGGCTCCCGCTGCCGCTACGACCGCCGCCGCTACAACCGCTGCTGCGGCAACAACTGCCGCTGCGGCCACTACGGCTGCTGCGACCACGGCTGCGGCTACAACCGCTGCCGCAACGACTCCGGCGGCCACTACCCCCGCCGCGACGACTGCCGCCGCTTCCTCGACGACCCCTCCGCCGACCACGGTTATCTCTACCGGTGAAGGTTGCGCTTCCGGCGCTACCAAGATTACCTGGTATATCGGCCTGGGTGCCGGTGCTGACGCGGACGTTATTCCGAAAGAACAAGCCTGGGCTGACAAATACAACAAGTCCCAGACCGAAGCTTGCGTAATTATGCAGGTCGTCCACAACCCTGAATCCTATGATACCTTGAAGGCTCAGCTCGCCGCCGGTCAGGGCCCCGACATCGTTGGCCCGGTTGGTAAAGCCGGTCGCGCCAGCTTCCAGGGTGCCTGGACGGACATCGCCCCGCTGGCTCAGGCTGCCGGTGTGGACCTGAGCAAATACGACCCGGCGCTGCTCGACTTCACCAAAGACGAAGGCACGCTGGTTGGTATTCCGTTCGCGCTCTTCCCCAGCTTCATCTATTACAATAAAGACCTGTTCGACGAAGCCAAGCTGCCTTACCCGCCCCACAAGGTCGGTGAAAAGTATGACGGCAAAGACTGGAACCTTGATACCTTTACGGCCCTGGCCCAGGAACTGACCGTTGACAAGAGTGGCAACGCTGCGACCGACGCGAACTTCGATGCCAAGAACATTACCCAGTTTGGTTTCTTTGATGGCCCGACCGATGCCCGTGGCGTCGCTGTCCTGTTCGGTGGCGGTCTGCCTTACGACCCGGCTGACCAGAAGACTGCTAAAATTCCGGATAACTGGCGCCAAGCCTGGACCTGGTATTACAACAGCATCTGGAAACTGCACATCTCGCCGAACAACGACTACCAGCAGAGCGACCTGCTCGCCAAAGGTAACGAGTTCAAATCCGGCCACGTTGCGATGCAGGCCAGCCACACCTGGTACACCTGCTGTTTCGACATCGCCAAGCAGAACTGGGACATCGCCGTAATGCCGACTATCAATGGCAAGATTACCGCCAAACTCCACGGTGACACCTTCGCCATCCTCAAATCGAGCAAGAACCAGAAGGTTGCCTTCGATGTTCTTAGCAAGATGGTAGTTGACAAAGACCTGTACCAGATTTACGGCGGTATGCCGGCTAACCAGGCCGACCGCGCCGAGTTCTTCACCACCTTGAACTCCCGCCTGGGCAACAACAAAGTTGACTGGTCGGTGGCGGAAGAAATGTTGAAATACCCGGACCTCCCGAACCACGAGTCCTGGCTACCCAACATTATCAAGGCAAACGATGCTTTCAACAAGTTCCGTACTTTGATGGACCAGACTCCTGACCTGAACATCAACTCGGAAATTGATAAGCTTCAGTCCCAACTTGATGCGCTTTTCAAAGCCGCCAGTTAAAGCCTGATAGATTAAATCAGTATTTTGCGTAGCTGATGCACCACCTGTGAAGCAGGTGGTGCATCAGGCAAATTAGGAGAGAATTTATTATGGCTGTAACGAAGAACGACACCCAGACCCCGATTTTAATGCCCACTATTAAGGATAGGCGCAGCCGGGTGGCGATGCAGCGCTTGAAGTGGGGTCTTTTCTTTTTATCACCCTGGTTTATCGGCCTCTTAACTTTTCAGTTGCTGCCGATTATCTTTACCTTTTTCCTCAGTTTCACCAACTATAGCGCCACAAAAGAGTTTGCCTTTGGCAACTTTGACTTTGTCGGCCTGTCTAACTACGCCCGCCTTTTCTCGGACCCGGACATTCTCAATTCAATGGGGGTTACGATTAAATACACCCTGATTGCGGTGCCGCTGGGCCTGGTAGTGCCCCTGCTTTTTGCGTTACTGGTAAATTCCCGGCACCTGATTGCCCCCAATATTTTCAGGACGCTTTTCTTCCTGCCGACGGTTATCCCGGTGGTGGCCGGAGTGCTGGTCTTCCAGGGGGTTTTGAACTCTCAGTCCGGCTGGATTAATGGTCTCTTAAAAATATTCGGCATCGAAGGGCCCCGCTGGTTGAGTGACCCGATGTGGGCTATTCCCGCGCTCAACCTTTTGAGCCTGTGGGCCATCGGCAACCTGATGCTGATTTACCTGGGGGCGTTGCAAAGCGTTCCGACCGAGTTATATGAGGCGGCAACTCTGGATGGGGCCGGAGGGGTCCGGCGCTTTTTCTTTATCACCATCCCCATGATTTCGCCGGTCATTTTCTATAACGTGGTTTTGAGTGTTATTAACGCCTTCCAGTTTTTCGTGGCAGCCCTCCTGATTGGCGGTCGCAATGGTGACCCACAGGGCTCGACCATGTTCTATAACCTGTACTTCTACCGGCAAGCTTTTGTATTTAATGATATGGGGTACGCTTCGACCCTGGCCTTGCTGCTATTTGTTATCGTGATGATTTTAACCACGCTGCTGTTCCGGTTCGGGCAGCGGAGTGTTTACTATGCGGGCGGCGAAGCCTGATGTAGTCGGTTCCGGCAAGGACGAACACATAAGAAGGGTGAGAGTAAAGAAAAAATATGGCAACTGTTAAAGAAGTTCGGGTTCGCCGGTCTGTGGCACCTCGCTTTGAGCTTCGCAGAATGAAGCGGCGAAACATTCTGCCAACTATCCTTGTAAGTCTGGTCGGTTTCCTGATAATGCTGTTATTCCTGTTGCCTCTTGGCTATATGTTGACGCTGGCTTTTAAGCCTGAGGAACAGCTTTCGGCCCAAAATGCCCCGTTGTGGCCTGCCAAAGCTGTCACTTATAATTATGAGGGCAAGGATTTACCGCTCTATAACGTTCCCACGGCTGACGGGGTGAAACAATGGGCACTGGTCAAAGGCTACCGCGAAGATGCCGACTTTATTGACCCATCGAATGTAAATAACGGCGTCTTTAACTGGAAAGGTCGCTACCGCGTCCTCGACCCCGTTTACACTTTCGCGCCGGTATTTGATAACTTTACGGCGGCCTGGAACGAAGTAAACTTTCCGCTGCTGTTTCGCAACACGTTTGTAATTGCGGTCATAAGCACGATAGGCACCCTGATTTCGTGTATTATGGTGGCTTACGCCTTTGCCCGCTTTAAGATTCCGGGCAAGAATTTTCTCTTTATCTTGCTTATTTCAACCATCGTTTTGCCGCCCCAGGCCACGATTATTCCTCTGTTTATCGCGTTTGCCAAGATTGGCTGGGCCGGTACCTGGCTGCCCTTGCTTGTCCCGGCCTTTTTTGCGAACGCTTACGATGTTTTCTTGCTGCGCCAGTATTTCATGGGTATCCCCAAAGAACTGGACGAAGCCGCCGAGGTAGACGGGGCTAACCCGTTACGGACCCTGGTCTGGGTTATCGTGCCCCAGGCTATCCCGGCCATTACGGCGGTAACGTTGTTCCACTTCTTCTATACCTGGAACGACTATTTTAACCCACTGGTTTACCTGGTCGGCAAAGAAGATTTGTACCCGATTTCGGTAGGTATCGCCAAGTTCGTCAGCACCTACGGCTCCCACCCGACGCGGGCGATGGCGACGGCGGTCCTGACGATGATTTTACCGGCTATCCTCTTTTTCCTGGCTCAACGCCAGTTCATGCAGGGCGTGGTCAGCACCGGGGTCGAGAAATAAGCTCGGCCCGGCGCTGTCCGGCGGGGTTTTAGAGCCTGGAAATAGAGTTAACCGGCAGTTTTCAAATCTTCAAAGGTTGGAGGTAACAAACAATGAGTGCGGAACCAAAGCCGGAACTGGCGCGGTCGGATTTCCCTGCCGATTTTGCCTGGGGTGTTGCTACGGCCTCGTATCAAATCGAGGGCGCCGTTAACGAGGATGGCCGCAGCCCCAGTATCTGGGATACTTTTTCGCATACACCGGGGAAGGTGGATAACGACGATACCGGCGACGTGGCCTGCGACCATTATCACCGTTACAAAGAAGATGTTGGCCTGATGAGCCAGCTTGGTCTCAACAGCTATCGCTTTTCGATAGCCTGGCCGCGCATTGTGCCGGAGGGTAAGGGCGAGATAAATCTTAAAGGGGTGGACTTTTACGCCCGCCTGGTAGACGAACTACTTGAAAAAAACATCCAGCCTTACGCAACCCTTTACCACTGGGATTTGCCGCAGGTGCTTGAGGATAAGGGCGGTTGGAGCAACCGGGATACGGCCCTCTATTTCCAGGAGTACGCCGACAAGATTTCGCGGTTATTGGGCGACCGGGTCAAGGGTTGGATTACCCTCAACGAGCCCTGGGTGGCGAGCATTTTGGGCTATCTCCAGGGAGTCCATGCGCCGGGTCTGCACAGCATGGAAAAAGCGGTGCGGGCGACCCATCATATGCTGCTGGCGCACGGCCTGGCGGTGCCTGCCCTGCGCCGGAACGCGCTCCGGTCGGACGCGGAAGTGGGCGTTACCTTGAGTTTCAACTATATCGAGCCGGGCCGTCCTGGGGCTGAACAACTGGCTCAACTCAAAGACGCCTGGGATAACCGCCTCTTTCTCGACCCGCTGTTCAAGGGGGCTTACCCGACGGAACTGTATCCTATCCTCAGCCAGTATTTGCCGCTTGAGCGAGAGGACATGGAAATAATTTCGACCCCGGTCGATTTTATGGGCGTGAACTATTATTTCCGCACCCTGCCGGTGGAGTGGGCCGACCAGGCGACCATGAGTTTCAAGGACCGTCCTAACGAAGGCTCGGAATACACGGCGATGGGCTGGGAGATTTATCCCGAAGGGCTTTACCAGTTGCTAACCCGGTTCCACCGTGATTACGGGATAAAGAAGCTTTACATAACCGAAAACGGTTCGGCCTTCCAGGATAGCGTGGTGGAGGAAGACGGCAACAATTTTGTCCACGACGCCGGGCGCAAGAAATATTTGCAAGAACATTTCGGAGCGGCTTTGCGGGCCTACCGGGATGGCGTGCCCCTGGCCGGGTATTTCGTGTGGAGCTTGCTCGACAATTTCGAGTGGGGCTACGGCTACGATAAGCGGTTCGGCATCGTCTACGTGGACTATCCCACCCAGAAACGTATTATAAAGGATAGCGCCTACTGGTACGAAAGCCTGCTTAAGAGTAACGCCTGATAGGCGGCGGAATCAACGAGCCGTTTCAAGTGTGTGAGGCGGCCCCGGAATTTAACCACACAGTTCACTTATCTCCTAACAAATACCATCTCCCAAGCGTCTTGCAATTAACCGGCAGGGCGCTTTTATTATTTTTAGCGGTTCAAAAATTGCAGATAAGCTTTTGGAATGGGCTATTTTAATTAAGAGGTTGATGAATTTATAAGAATTTCGCATTCAGGGGGTAGCCAAAAATCGGATTTATCACGATAATAAAGCCAGCCGGGTCGCGCGACTAATTTTGCCGGTTCAGCAGGGGCAAAAGGTTTTAGTTGTGTGGCCTTTGATAGGAATTAACGGAACAACGGAAATGGGAGCGTAATTTGACAGCAGGTTGGACCCCGGAACAGATACTTAAACTGGCCCCGGACGCCAGTTCGGCCAGCGCCGGAAAAGGGCTGGCCGCCAGGAGCAAATGGAAATCCCTGGGCGTCAATGATGTGGTGGTCTGGGGGGAATGTCAGGGTAGCGGGAAAACACCTTACCAGACCGAAATTTACCTCGAAGAACCGGCTTATCACTGCACCTGTCCCAGCCGAAAGTTTCCCTGTAAGCATGCGCTGGGTCTTTTCTTGTTGCTGGCCGACCAGCCGTCCGCTTTTGCGCGCCCGGCAGATGGACCGCCGGGTTGGGTAAACGAATGGCTGGAAAAGCGGGCCAAACGGCAGGAGAAAGCCGAGGAAGTTGCTGCCGCCGCGCCGCCTAAAAAGGCCGCCCCGAATAAGGCCGGGCAGGACAAACGGGCCGACCAGCGCCAGGCCAAGGTAACGGCGGGCCTTGAAGATTTACAAGTTTGGCTGGGCGACTTGATGCGAGGTGGTCTCGCGGCGGCCAAGGGGCAGCCTTATAAGTTCTGGGACGGCATCGCTGCCCGGATGGTAGATGCCCAGGCCCCAGGGGTAGCCCGGCGGTTGCGCGAAATGGGCGGGACTGCCGCCAGTAACTACCGCTGGCAGGAACGCTTGCTCGAAAAATTGGGCCAACTGCATTTGTTGCTGGAAGGCTATCGTAACCTCGAAAATTTGCCGGGCGAGTTGCAGGCGGAGGTCCGCAACCAGGTCGGCTGGACCCAGAACCAGGATGAACTGGCCCAGGCCACCGGGCAATTCGACCGCTGGTTGGTGTTGGGCCAGACCCGCGAGGAAGACGATAATCGTCTGAAGACCCAGCGCACCTGGCTGTGGGGGAGCACGAGTGGTCGGGCTGCCGTGGTGCTGGACTTCGCGCATGGCAGCCAGCCGCTCGATACCAGCCTGGTGCCGGGCAGTAACCTCGATGCCGAACTGGTCTATTTTCCGGGGTCATACCCCATGCGGGCGCTGGTGAAACCGGGAGCCCGGCATAATCCCAGCTTCGAGGAATGGCCCGGTGTGGCCGGTTGCGACGACCTGTTGGAAGGTTACAGCCAGGCCCTGGCCGAAAACCCCTGGTTGGAGCAGTTTCCGCTAGCTTTAGGGCGGGTCTACCCGGTCCGGGCGGGCGAAGAAGAATGGCAAATCCGCGACGAAAGCGGGTTGTGTCTGCCGCTTGACCCCGGTTTTACCAGGGGCTGGCAACTGCTGGCTCTTAGCGGCGGTCACCCGGTGGGGCTTTTCGGATTGTGGGACGGCCATTATTTTGACCCACATGGGGCCTGGGCCGAGAACCGTTTTATAGACCTGATTGAAAATCTTTAAGAAGAAAAGATTTGTAAAGAATACAAAATGGATAATCAAATTCTTTCAAACGCGTTACTGGGTACGGCCCGCCAGCCTTTCAAACCTTCCGGTGGTGAGGAAGGGCTGGGCGATTTGCTAAAAAACCTGCCCGGTGATAACTCCGAAAAGGCTCTTCTGGGGGCGGCGGCGGCCAGCTTCTTGTTCGAACGAGCCGGGGTCAAGTTGCCGGTAGATACCCGGCCTTTACCCGAACCGGCCCCGGCGGAAACTTTATGGTCTTGCAGTGTGCGGTCGCGCCAGCACCTGACCAGGATATTAAGCATTCGGCAATATGATATTTTGCGCGAGTGGCTGGCGGCGTTGGCCCAGGCCGGGAAACGTCTTCCCTCCGAAAAACTGCCCGAAATATTCGGGCTGATGGAAAGTTACCCGCTCCTGGCTCCGCTAGTCGAGCCGGTACTTGGGGAACGGGGTCGCTGGCTGGCGGCCCAAAACCCGGCCTGGTCCCTTTTCGCCGGACCGGGTTTAGTTGACGCCGCCGAAACGTGGGAAACAGGGAGCCGGTCCAGCCGGGTTGCTTTTTTAAAGAAGTTGCGGACCACCAACCCCGACCAGGCGCGGTCGCTTTTAGAGGAGACCTGGTCCAATGAAAGCGCGGACCAGCGGGCGGCTCTGCTTGATACACTCGTCCAGAATTTAAGCATGGCCGACGAGCCGTTTTTAGAGCAAAAGCTGGACGACCGCAGCAAGGAAGTGCGCCGGGTGGCTGTCGATTTGCTGGGCCGGTTGCCCGGTTCGGCCCTGGTTGGTCGGATGATTGCGCGGGCGAATACCGCCATCGAGTACATCCAGCCTAAAAAGGGTTTCCTTGGCCTCAAGGCTAGCAAGGCGACCTTCCAGGTAACGCCCTTCGAAACCGCCGACCCTTCGATGCTGCGGGACGGTATCGAGCCGAAATCAAGTTCCCGGACGATGGGCGATAAAGCCTATATTATCTACCAGATTGTCGAGGCTATTCCGCCCGCCTACTGGCTGGACCGCTGGCAGGCTAATCCCCACGCCATTTTGCGGGATGCCGCCGATTCGGAATATGGTGAAGTCCTGGTCCGGGGCTGGCGCAATGCCCTGCACCACCATCCAAATAACACCTGGGCCGATGTTTTCATGCAATACTGGTTGAGCCGCCAGGAAAAGAAGCTAAAAGATTACTACCAGCCTGTCTTTAGCGGGTTAAGCTATGCCCAGTTCGAGGGTTTAGTCTTTGAAGCCCTGAGAAAGGACACCGAAGCGCTCTGGGACCGCCACCCCGCCACCGAATTGATGCTGGGGTATAACGGAGAGGGCAACTGGCGGCCCGAACTGGTCCTGGCCCTGGTGAAAAGCCTCAGAAAACGCATAATCTCGAACAATGCCTACCAGTACCGGCTGCAAAGGGACGGTTTGAAGAAGATGGCCCTGCATATTCCGCCTGGCATGGCCGACGAACTCACGGAAGGGTGGCCGGAAGACAGCCCGAACTGGTCGAGTTGGGCCAGGGATGTCAGGGAATTTTTATCACTTTTGGAATTACGCAAAGAAATGTTAAAGGAGATTTACGCATGAGCGTCTCGTTACTGCGCGAACATTCGGAACAACAGTTTGCCGAGGAATTGCACGAACTGGCCCAGGCCGACCGCCGGACGAGGCCGCCGAACTGGAAACTTTCGCCCTGGGCGGTTTCTACCTTCCTCCTGGGGGGCCGCCTGCCCAACGGTTTCGAGGTATCGCCCAAGTATATCGGCAGCCAGCGCGTTATCGAAATCGCCGTGGCAACCCTGGCTACCGACCGCGCCTTGCTGCTTTTGGGGGTGCCGGGGACGGCCAAGACCTGGGTTTCGGAACATCTTTCTGCGGCTATTTCCGGCGATTCGACCATGATTGTCCAGGGGACCGCCGGGACCAGCGAGGAAGCAATCCGGTACGGCTGGAACTATGCTCGCCTGTTGGCGGAAGGCCCTTCGCCCCAGGCCCTGGTGACGAGCCCGGTCATCCGGGCCATGCAGGATGGTAAAATCGCCCGCGTGGAAGAATTGACCCGTATCCCTTCGGATGTGCAGGACGCGCTGATTACGGTCCTTTCGGAAAAAGCCATGCCGGTGCCTGAACTCAACACGGAAGTCCAGGCTATCAAGGGGTTTAACGTAATCGCTACCGCCAACAACCGGGATAAAGGCGTCAACGAACTTTCGAGCGCGCTCAAACGCCGGTTTAACACGGTGGTGCTGCCAACCCCCGCCACCGATAAAGAAGAAGTCGAAATTGTCCAGCGCCGGGTTGCCAGCCTGGGCCGGGCCCTTGAACTACCGGCAGAACCGCCCGCGCTCGAAGAAATCCGCCGGGTGGTCCAGATTTTCCGGGAGTTGCGAGGCGGGGTGACCGCCGACGGCAAGACCAAAATCAAGACGCCGAGCGGCACCCTCAGCCCGGCGGAGGCCATTTCGGTGGTTGGGCAGGGGCTTTCGCTGGCGGCCCATTTTGGTGACGGGGTTTTGCGGTCGCAGGATATTGCGGCGGGCCTGGTTGGGGCGGTCATTAAAGACCCGGTGCAGGACCGGGTGGTCTGGCTGGAATACCTCGAAACCGTCGTCAAAGAGCGGAACGGCTGGAAAGACCTTTACCGGGCCTGCCGGGAAATTACGGAATAACCGGGATAAAGCTTATGACTTCAAGCCCGGCTCAAAATGTACAAATTTTTGGTATCCGCCATCACGGCCCCGGTTCGGCCCGCAGTCTGCGTAAGGCCCTGGAAGAGTTGCAGCCCGATATTGTGCTGGTAGAAGGTCCGCCCGATGCCGAGGCGGTATTGCCTCTGCTGGCCGGGGAAGGCATGGAACCGCCCGTAGCTATCCTGATTTACCGGCCCGACCAGCCCGGCCAGGCGGTCTATTATCCTTTCGCGACTTTCTCGCCGGAGTGGCAGGCCCTTAACTATGCCCTGAAAAGCGGCATCCCGGCCCGGTTTATGGATTTACCCCAGGCCCTTAGCCTGGCGATGGAGCCTGTCCGGCCAGCCGGTTTACCCACCGGGGAACAGCCTGTCGAGTTGCCCCAGGAAGATGCCCCGGAAGGTGAGTTGCCGGAACCAGGGGTGCTTCCCGGCGAAGATTCCGAGGCGGAAGAGGGCCAAACAGACGAAACCGGCCTCGAGACCGAAGACAAGGCCCTGCCCGAAGCGCAGTCCGACCCGCTCGAATGGCTGGCCCGCGCCGCCGGGTATAGCGACGGCGAACGCTGGTGGGAGCAGATGGTCGAGCATCGCCAGGATAGTGGCGATTTGTTCCAGGCTATCCTGGAAGCAATGACCGTTTTACGCTCGGAAATCCCACCCCGCCCCGACCCGCAGGGACGCGAGTCCCGCCGCGAAGCCTACATGCGGCAGACCATCCGGGCAGCCCAGCGCGAGAATTTCCAGAAAATCGCGGTGGTCTGCGGGGCCTGGCACGCCCCGGCCCTGGCGAAAATTGGCCCGGCCAAAGAAGATGCCGCCCTTTTGAAAGATATGCCCAAAGTTAAGGTGCAAGCGACCTGGATTCCCTGGACCTATGGCCGTCTTTCCTATTTTAGTGGTTATGGGGCCGGGATAGAGTCGCCGGGCTGGTACGACCACCTGTGGGAAACCCGCAATGACGTGGCGATTCGCTGGCTGACGAAGGTCGCTCGGCTGCTTCGCGAGGAGGATATTGACGTTTCTTCGGCCCACGTTATCGAAGGGGTGCGTCTGTCCGAAGCGCTGGCCGCTTTGCGTGACCGGCCTTTGCCGGGTCTGCCCGAACTCAACGAGGCGACGTTGACCGTCCTTTGTGGCGGGAGTGACACCCCTTTACGCCTGATTCAGCAAAAGCTCATCGTGGGCGAACGGTTGGGCCAGGTGCCGGGCGAAACCCCGATGGTGGCCTTGCAGCAAAACCTGGCCGCCGAGCAAAAACGGTTGCGTCTGAAACCGGAAGCGGCCCAGCGCACCCTCGACCTCGACCAGCGCCAGACTATCGACCTCGAACGTAGTTATCTCCTGCACCGGCTCAATTTGTTGGAAATTCAATGGGGTGTCAAAGAGCGCACCACCGGGCAGCGCGGTACTTTTCACGAAATCTGGCGGATTCAGTGGCAGCCCGAACTGGCCGTCCGGCTGATTGAGGCCAGTATGTGGGGGACGACCGTCCTCGAAGCGGCCACCTCGAAGGTGCGCCACCAGGCCGCCGCCGCCACGACCCTGCCCGAACTGACCCGGTTGGTAGACCAGACCTTGCTGGCCGAACTGCCCGACGCTGTTGACGACCTGATGTTGCGGGTCCAGAACGTCGCGGCGGTTTCGAGCGATGTCGGGCATTTAATGGAAGCCCTGCCGCCCCTGGCGAACGTCTTGCGCTATGGGAACGTCCGCAAAGCCCACTCTGGCCCCATCAATGCGGTGGTCGAAGGACTCCTGGCCCGGATTATCGTCGGGCTACCGGGTGCGACCGGCTCTTTGAACGACGAAGCCGCCAGAGAAGTGGATAAAAACCTGGTGGCGGTCCACAATTCCGTTTCACTGTTGCAAAACGAGGAATACAGCCGCGATTGGCAGAGATTGCTGGTCCGGTTGGCCGGGCAGACCAACCTGCACGGGCTATTGGCGGGGCGATGCTGCCGCTTGCTCATGGACGCGGGGGCCTTCGATATAGAGGAAACCGCCCGCCGGATGGGCCTGGCGCTTTCACCAGGCGTCGAGCCGCCGCAAGCCGCCGCCTGGGTAGAAGGCTTTTTGAGCGGGAGCGGCCAGGTGCTTTTGCACGATACCCGGCTCTGGCAGGTGCTTGACGACTGGGTTAGCACCCTGGATGGCGAAATTTTCCAGAACTTGCTGCCGCTTCTGCGCCGGACTTTCTCGGCTTTCACCAATTCCGAACGCCGCCAGATGGGCGAACAGGCCAAACAGCGGGGCTCCGGTCGGGTCGCGGTGGCCACTGGTGAGCGTGACTTCGATTACCGGCGCGCCCGCAAGGTTTTGCCGGTGGTGGCGCGGTTGCTTGGCCTGCCCGAACCGGAAGTGGCGGAGCAAAAAATCCCGGCAGGCGAGAATTAAGGCTCTTTATTCCAAAAAGCACGATAACTTTGAAAGTAAGAACAGATTTGCCGAATCTTTCAGAGAAATAGAGAATTTGTAACAATAAAGAAAAATGACATTTCAAATCCTTAACCAACCCTGGCAAGAAGTATATTAATGAAGTAAAGAGTAAATTTTTTGCCTTAAATGCAAAAAATTTACTCTTTACCTATTATTTCCCCTCCCATTGGGAGGGGCCAGGGGTGGGGAATCCTCAAGAAAGATTGTTATGACTCAAGCAACCGATGAAAGGTTAAGACGCTGGCGGTTAATCCTGGGTGGGCAACAAGCCGATGGCACCGGCATGGCCCTTTCCGGGAATGACGCCGGGATGGACGCCGCCCTGCAAGCCCTCTATAAAGACGGCGATGACGAGGGTGACCGCAACGGCCCCAAATCGAAGCGGGGCGGTCTGGGCAATTCCGCGCCCAACGTGGCCCGCTGGCTGGGGGACATCCGCAAGTATTTTCCTTCGAGCGTGGTCCGGGTGATGCAGCAGGACGCCCTGGAACGGCTGAACCTGCGCCAGATGTTGCTGGAGCCAGAAATGCTGGAAGCGGTCGAGCCGGATGTCCACCTGGTGGCGAACTTGCTGGCCCTCAACAGTGTTTTACCTTCTAAAACCAAAGACACGGCCCGGCAGGTCGTACGCAAGGTGGTCGAGGAAATCGAGCGCAAACTGGCAAACCCGCTCCGGCAGGCTATCCAGGGCAGCCTCAACCGGGCCATCCGTAACAACCGCCCTCGCCACAACGAGATTGACTGGTCGCGCACCATCCGGGCCAACCTCAAAAACTACCAGCCCGATTACCGCACCATTATTCCCGAAAGGTTGGTAGGCTACGGGCGCAAACGCTCGGCGCTGCGCGATATTATTTTGTGCGTGGACCAGAGCGGCTCGATGGCAAGTTCGGTGGTCTATGCGGGGATTTTCGGGGCGGTCATGGCCTCGCTCCCGGCGGTCCGGACCCGCGTGGTCGTTTTCGATACGGCAGTGGTCGACCTGACCGATGATTTGAGCGACCCGGTGGAACTGCTTTTTGGGACGCAGCTTGGCGGCGGGACCGACATCAACCGGGCCCTGGCCTATTGCGAGGGATTAGTGCAGCAGCCCCAGGATACCATTTTTGTCCTTATCAGCGATTTATATGAAGGCGGCAACCGCACCGAAATGCTCAAACGGGCCGCGAACCTGGCCGGGTCGGGCGTGAAGATGATTGCCCTCCTGGCTTTGAGTGACGATGGCGCGCCGAGTTATGACCATACCACGGCGGCGGCCCTGGCTGAACTGGGAGTCCCGGCCTTTGCCTGTACGCCGGACCTTTTCCCAGACCTCATGGCGGCGGCTATCAGCAAACAGGATATGAACGTGTGGGCGGCGGCTAACGACATCAAAACCGCCGCGATTGTGGGCGAGAAGTAGCGGATTTTATGCACTTCAAAAGGATCTAAAAGGTAAATATAAAAGAAGAAGGAGAAAAACCATGTTCAAGCCCGTAGGCGCTTTTAGCGGATTTTCCGTAGATGACCTGGAAAAAGCCCGCCAGTTTTATGGGGAGACGCTTGGCCTGGAAGTGACCAGCGCGGGCGTGGGTATTGATTTGCATCTGCCCGGTGGGAAAGTTGTTTTTGCCTATCCTAAGGGCCCGGCCCACCAACCGGCCACCTTCACCATCCTGAACCTTGAAGTTGAAGACGTGGAGGCCGCCGTGGACGAATTGACCGGGCGCGGGGTCAAGTTTGAAAAGTACCCCGGCACCTACCAGAATGAAAAAGGTATCCAGCGCGGCCAGGGCCCGGCTATCGCCTGGTTTACCGACCCGGCAGGCAATATTCTTTCAGTAATTGAGCAATAGCCGATGCCATACGAACAGGAATATATTGAAATCCGCCGGGCGCGGGAAAACAACCTCAAAGACGTGACCCTGCGGATTCCCAAGCGCAAAATCACCATTTTTACTGGGGTATCCGGGTCCGGCAAGTCTTCGCTGGTCTTTGATACGATTGCCAACGAAGCCCAGCGCCTTTTGTTCGAAAACTTTAGCATGTTCGTCCGAAACTTCCTGCCGCGCTACCCTCAACCGGAGGCGGATAGCATCGAAAACCTGAGCATGGCGGTGCTGGTGGACCAGAAACGGCTCGGCGGCGGGTCGAGTTCGACTGTCGGGACCGTGACCGATATTTCCCCGGCCCTGCGCCTTCTTTTCTCCCGGCTCGGCCAGCCTTATGTCGGCTTTTCCAACATGTTTTCGTTCAACGACCCACAGGGGATGTGCCCCGAATGTGGCGGGATTGGCAAGAAAATCGGAGTGGACGACCATGCCCTGGTGGACATGAGTAAAACCCTTAACGAAGGGGCGGTGATTGCGCCGGGTTTTGCGGCCTGGGAGCGCGAGAGCCCGATTCGTAGCGGCATGTTCGACAACGATAAAAAGCTGGCCGATTTTACGGACGCCGAACTTGATTTGCTCCTGAACGGGGACGGAATCAAGTACAAGCTGGCGGTCGGCGGCAAGGATATGAACGCCACTTACGAAGGTATGGCCGTAAAATTCCGCCGCAAGTTTATCACCCGCGACATCAAGACCGTGGGCGACCGGGTCCGCGCCCAGGTCGAACCTTTCTTGAAAATGGGACCCTGTCCGCTTTGCAAAGGGGGAAGACTCAACCAGGCTGCCCTGAACTGCCGCATTAGTGGATACAACATTGACGACCTGTCGAAAATGGAGGTGGGCGAACTGGTCGGCGTCCTCCAGACGCTGGATAACCCGGCGGCGGGCCCGGTCATAAAAACCCTGGTTGAACGGCTGCAACACCTTGTGGAAATCGGCCTCGAATACCTGAGCCTGAGTCGCGAAACCGATAGCCTTTCCGGCGGCGAATCGCAGCGCGTCAAGATGGTCAAACATCTTAACGGCAGCCTGGTGGACGTGATGTATGTTTTTGACGAGCCGAGCGTTGGGTTGCATCCTCGTGATGTCCACCGCATGAACGAACTGCTGGTCAAACTGCGCGACAAAGGGAATACGGTCCTTGTGGTCGAACACGACCCGGATGTAATCAAGGGGGCCGACTTTATCGTGGATATGGGGCCAAAAGCCGGGAGCGAAGGCGGCGAGGTGGTCTACGAGGGGAGTTACCAGGGACTCCTGGAAGCGCCGACCCTGACCGGCACTCACCTGCGCCAGGCTTTGCCCATCAAGGCGGAATTTCGCCAGCCCTCCGGCAGTTTCCCCATCGTCGGGGCCAGGGCCAACAACCTGAAGAACGTCAGCGTCAATATCCCGGCGGGCGTCCTGACGGTAATTACGGGTGTGGCCGGGTCGGGCAAAAGCAGCCTTATTAATGAAGCGTTCCTGCCGCGCCATCCCCAGGCGGTCGTGATTGACCAGTCGGCCATCGGGGTTTCGTCCCGCTCAAACCCGGCCACTTACACCGGGATTATGGACGATATTCGCAAAGCCTTCGCCTCGGCCAATAAGACCGACGCAGGTCTGTTCAGCTTTAACTCGAAGGGGGCCTGTCCGAACTGCCAGGGTTCCGGCGTGACCTATACCGACCTCGGTTTCCTCGAAGGAGTCAAACTGCCCTGTGACGTTTGCGGCGGCAAGCGGTTCAAGGACGAAGTGTTGGCCTACACCTACCACGGCAAGAATATCGCCGAGGTGTTGACCATGACCATCCGGGAAGCCCTGGCTTTCTTCTCCCTGAAGGAGATTAAGGCTCGTCTTCAGGCCATGAGCGACGTGGGCCTCGATTACCTGACGCTCGGCCAGCCGTTAAGCACCCTTTCGGGTGGCGAGTGCCAGCGCATCAAGCTGTCAAGCGAGTTGCCCAAAAAGGGCAGCATCTACGTCATGGACGAGCCGACCACCGGTCTGCACATGTCGGATATTGGCCGCCTGCTAACCATTATGAACCGGTTGGTGGATGGCGGGAATACCGTGATTGTCATCGAACATAACCTGGACGTGATTCGCAACGCCGACTGGTTAATTGATATGGGGCCGGAAGGCGGCCACAAAGGTGGCGAGGTTATTTTCGAGGGGACGCCCCGCCAGTTGCTTGGCTCGCCCACTTCGCTAACCGCCCAATATCTACGATAAGTTGCTAGAAAGAAGAAAGGAACATTCGTATGCGAAAAATAGTAACTTTTCTTTGGTTTAACGACCTGGCAAAGGAAGCCGTAGATTTGTATGTATCGCTGTTTGAAGATGCAAAAATAATAAACACCTCGTATCTCACAGAGTCAGTGGCAGAAGTAGCCGGAAAAAAGCCCGGAGATGTATCCTCAATAGACTTTGAACTGAATGGTCAAAACTTTACTGCGCTAAATGGTGGTCCGATGTACGCTTTCAGTGAGGCTATATCAATAGCGGTAAACTGCCAGACCCAGGAAGAGATTGATAAGCTTTGGGAAGCGCTATCCGAAGGCGGCGAAATAATGTCGTGTGGCTGGCTTAAAGATAAATATGGCTTAACGTGGCAAATTATGCCGGAAAGCCTGGACATCATGATGCGTGACCCAGACCCTGCTAAAGCTGACCGGGTTGGCGCGGCTATGCTTGGTATGGAGGGCAAACTGAATATAAGCGAACTCGAAAAAGCCTACAGAGGCGAATAAAACTAACCAGTCCATTTTTTGATATTACTCAAGGTAGGGCAACGTATATAATTGCTGTTTCGGGCCCTTTACGGGCAACCGCTCAACAATTCTTTTGAAATAATCGGCAAAACTTTGCGCCTTGCCAGGTTTTCAGGTATAATTTTTCTCAAGTAAATTGCGGTTAAGAAAACCCCGCACGTAAGTGTTAACGTGAGCCAACGCACTATTCGAACTATGGCAACTGCTATTGCACCCAGGTTCGACTCGTGCTGTACGTGCTCCTCACGAGTTCGGTCCTGGGTTTAGGAAAGGAATCCGAATGACCGGACAATTCTTACAAACTGCCCATTCTTCCCGGCCCGTTTTTTCAGGGCCATCCCACCAACAAATCTATAACCTAACTTTAGCGTTTGGCCGTGCCCGGATTTTCCCCGCCCCTGCCTGGAAAGGCAGGCCCCGGTGAAATCTAGCTCGCGTATCTCGCCCGCCGCGATAATTCCCTATATCGTGGCCGGGACTTTCTTCATGGAAAACCTGGACAGCACCATCGTCGTGACGGCTATCCCTCAAATAGCCGATTCGTTCGGGGTGGCCCCGGTCAACGTCAATATCGGTATCTCGGCTTATATCCTGACCCTGGCCGTGCTGATTCCGGTGAGCGGCTGGATAGCCGACCGCCTCGGTTCCCGGCTGGTCTACACCAGCGCCATCACCATTTTCACGGCTGGCTCGATTCTGTGCGGTCTGAGTCAGAACCTGCCCTTCTTCATCTTTGCCGAAATATTCCAGGGCATCGGCGGGGCTATGATGGTCCCGGTCGGTCGCCTGGTGGTTTTGCGGACGACCCAGAAACAAGACCTGATACGGGCCATTGCGACAATCACCTGGCCGGGCCTGATTGCCCCTATCCTCGGTCCCCCGGTGGGCGGGTTTATCACGACCTATTTTTCCTGGCACTGGATTTTCTTCCTGAACGTGCCGTTAGGGGTCGTGGCCTTCTTCTTTGTCTTCAAGGTCATCCCCAAAGGCCACGGCGCAAACCCGAAGCCGTTCGATTTGCCCGGTTTCCTCTTGACCGGGCTGGCCTGTTTCGCCTTCATGTTCCTGCTCGATTTAATCAGCCGGGGCGAGTTCGCCCTGACCACCCTTCTTCCCTGGGTGGCCGGGACTTTCGTGGTGGGCGCGCTGGCTATCTGGCACAGCCGCCGTACTCCCCACCCGCTGCTCGACCTGTGGGCTTTACGGCTGCGGAGTTTTTCGGTCACAATCCTGGGCGGCTCGATTTTCCGGCTCTGCATCGGGTCGCTGCCGTTTTTGTTGCCATTGCTTTTTCAGATTGGGTTCGGTTACAGCCCGTTCGAATCCGGGGCACTGGTGCTGGCTGTCTTTGCCGGGAATTTCATCATGAAGATTTTTACCACGGCTATTTTGCGGCGGTTTAGCTTCAAGAAAACGCTTATAGTAAACGGGGTGCTGAACGGATTTGCCATTCTCGGCTGCGCCCTCATCCAGCCTGACACGCCCATTTTCATAACCGCGTTACTCCTTTTTATCAGCGGCCTGACCCGTTCGATGCAATTTACGGCCCTCAACACCCTGGCATTTTCGGACGTGCCCTCGGAGCATTTGAGCGGGGCTAACAGCCTGAGCAGCATCGTCCAGCAAATGACTCTCGGTATGGGTATCGCTTTTGGCGGGGCATTGCTGCGGGTGGGCGAATGGATAAATGGCGACCCCGGCGGGAATAGCTCGATTTCCGTGAGCGCTTTCCACCTGACTTTCCTGGCAATCGGCCTGATTTCGTTTACCGGGCTTTTCGATGTATTCAAACTCAAACCGGACGCGGGTGACGCCTTGCGCCAGGGCCGTCCCAAAGCTGTCGCACCGGCACCCCAGGCTGTGGCATCGTCCACAACTAGCTCGGTCAAGACCCAGGCCGATTTGCCCGAAGCCCAGAAGAACGTTTCCGTTGACGCAAATTAAGGCGGCACTTCTGGCCGTTTCCGGGGATTAGTTCAGAAAGCTTTAATAAGAGGTTTTAAAAACCTTTAATTTTTGAAAAGCAGGAAAAAAAAATGCCCCCGACCATTGATTCTCAAACCATCCCCGAAACGGCCATTCAACCGGAAGATGCCTGGCTATTCGGCTGGGACGATACGCCCGGTATCGTCTCGGTCTGGGCCGAGCGCAGCGGACAGGCCCTGGTCTGGCAAAGACTGGCGGGCCGGGTCGTTTGTTCCACCGCCCGGTTCCGGCCCTGGCTTTACGCCACCACTCTGGCCGACCTCGCCCATCTCGGCTCGACCCTGGCCCCGGTTGAAAATCCGCTTGACCTCGACCTCAACGGCAAACAGCCCTTTAGCTATCGCGAACTGGCGGGCGCACCCCGTTCGTTTCGCTACCTGCTTTCGGCGGACGATGGCCGCAACCTCGAACGCGAGATTCTGAAGGGGGCGAAGCGGCGGCTGGGCAAAGAAATCGCCAACCTGAACGAACTGGGCGACGATTATTACCGGGTCGGCCCTAACGAGCAATACCTGATGGCGACCGGGCGGGTCTTTTTTCGCGGCCTGGCCTACGCCGATTTGCACCGCCTCCAATTCGACCTCGAAACAACCTCGTTCAGTCCCAAACATGGCCGTATCTTTATGGTGGCCGTCCACGACTCGCGCGGACTGGCAAAGGTCTTCGAAGCGCCTACCGCCAAAGACGAGGCCCGCCTTATCCGCGACCTGTGCGAACTCATCCAGGCCCGCGATCCCGATGTTATCGAGAACCACAATCTCTTTGGTTTCGACCTGCCCTTTTTGGAAGAACGGGCCAAGGTTCTGGGTATCCCGCTCGAAATTGGCCGGAAAGAAGGGCCGCACCGCCTCGAAAGTTACAAGGAACCACTGGCCTTTCGCCGGGCCCGCCGCACCCGCTTTACGTTGGCCGGGCGCGAACTGATTGATACCCTCGACGCTGTTTTGCGGCACGACTTTTCGGCCCGCGATATGCCGGGTCACGGCCTGAAAGCGGCGGCGCGTTATTTTGGGGTCGCCGCCCCCGAACGGACCTATCTCGAAGGCTCCAAAATCTACTCGACTTACCGCACCGACCCTGAAACGGTTCGCCGTTACGCCTTTGACGATGTGCTGGAAGTGGACGGCCTTTCGCAGCGTTTGATGGGAGCGGCGTTCGCACTCGCCGGGATGGCTCCCCGGCCTTATGGGCGGGTGGCCTCGGCGGGTCCGGCCATGGGCATTCTCGAACCGATGTTGATACGGGCCTATCTGCGGGCCGGGACCGCTTTACCCCCGTACCCGGTCAGCGAACGGGCCGAACTCGGACCCCACGCGGGCGGCGCGACCTATCTTTACCAGGGCGGTGCGGCTCGGCAAGTTGTCAAGGCCGATATTGCCTCGATGTATCCCTCGATTATGCGGACTTTCAAGGTGGGACCGAAATCGGACCGCCTGGGTGTCCTGCTCTATTTAGTCAGTCGCCTGACCGATTTGCGCCTCGAACATAAAGCCGCCGCCCGCACGACCCCGCCCAGTTCGCCCGAAAACTTTCACCACCAGGCGGTCCAGGCCGCCATGAAAATTATTATCAATTCCGGGTACGGTTACCTGGGAGCGGGTTCGATGGCGCTCTTTTCCGATTTGCGGGCCGCCAACGAGGTCACGGCGCGGGGCCGGGCCATCCTGGAAGGCGTCGTGAATACCCTGCGGGAGGACGGCATGGGTCTGCTCGAAGCCGATACCGATGGGGTCTTCTTTGCCGCGCCGGGCGGTTGGACCGAAGCCCAGGAAAGAGCTTACGTGGCAAAAGTGGCCGCGACCCTGCCGGAAGGTTTGCGCCTTGAATACGAGGGCCGCTACCAGGCCATGCTCAATCACGAGGTGAAAAATTACGCCCTCCTGACCTATGACGACAAGCTGATTGTGCGAGGCGTGGCTTTCCGGTCGGTTCGGGCCGAGCAGTTCGGGGTCGAGTTTTTGCAAAAAGCGGTCTATTGCGCCCTGACCGGCGACATCGAGGGGTTGCGCGCAGTCTACCAGGAAACCCTCACCGCCCTGCGGGAACGCCGTTACCCGAATTTTGAAATGACCACCCTGGCCCGGCTTGCCAAGACCCCGGAGCAATATTTTAATTCGTCGAGCCGGATGCGCGAGGCTCCCTACGAGGCTCTCATTGCGGCGGGTAGGCGGGAGTGGCGGGTCGGTGAACGCATCCGGTTCTACCGCAACAAAGACGGCCAGCCCATCTATTTAAAAGAAAGCGATTTCGAGGAAGAAGACCAGTCTACCGAAGGGGAGGAAGACGGTGAAACTTTCGAGGAGGTGCAGGAAATAACTTCGCTTGAAATGGTTTCTCCACACCTGAACCCGCGCCCGCCCGCCGCCAAAAGCGACTATGACGTGGATTATTACGTGAAGGTGCTGCATACATCGTTTGTTTCGCGGTTGCGCAAGGCCTTTTCGGGGGAGGATTACGAGCAGATTTTCCGGCCCGGTGCTCAACTCGGCCTGTTCGATAAACCGCTGGAACAGGTCCAACCGCTCTGGATTGAGGCCGCCGGTTGAACCTGTCCCGCCCGAAAAGCTAGGCTGCTTCGTTTACCTGGGTGATGATAGCCTGGATCGCCGCTTCCGGCATCCCGGCAAAGTTGACCAGTTTGCCAATCGGAATCGAGGCCAGCATCGGGTCTTCCAACCAGACCTCGAACGGCGTCCCGGCGGCGAGTTGGCCTATAATGGCCTTGCCGGTTGGGTTTTCAAGGAACTGGCTGAGCGGAGAAAGCCGGGTTAATATCCGGCGATAGGTGCGCGGATCGGCTTTAACCTTGATTTGAGCCTTTAGCGGTAGTTTGTTGCTCGAACCTCCCACCAGAAGCTCAAAATCTTCCCCGGCTACCCGCCAGGTCTGCCGCTCGGTGTCGTAGAGCATGAAATCGCGTTCTTCCAGGGTAAGTTTTACCTGGGCTGTTTCGCCCGGATCGACGCTGACCTTGCCAAACGCTTTAAGTTGTTTGTCCGGCCCGCTATATGCCGGGTTGAGCGACCGGACGTAGAGTTGGACCACCTCTTTCCCGGCCACTTTCCCACTGTTGCGGACGCTTACCGTCACTTCCAGGCTTTCGCCCGGCCCGATTTCGCTTTTGGCCGTTTCGACTTTTTCGTATTCAAAAGTGGTATAGGATAGGCCAAATCCGAACGGCAGGAGCGGCATCAGCTTCTTTTTGTCATAGTAGCGATAGCCCACGTACAACCCCTCGCCGTAATGGACCTTGCCTGCTTCGCCGGGATAGTTGATATAGGCCGGGGTATCTTCCAGCCGGAGCGGGAAAGTCTCGGCCAGTTTGCCCGAAGGATTGACCTTGCCCGAAAGTACATCCACCACGGCGCTCCCGACCGCCTGACCGCCCAGCCCCGCTTCGAGGACCGCTTTGGCCTGGTCGAGCCAGGGCATCGCCACCACTGAGCCGTTGTGCAGGATAACGACCGTGTTCGGCTGGACCTTGCAAACTTCTTCCACCAGCCGGTTATGGCTTTCCGGTAGGGAGATATGGGTCCGGTCGAAGCCTTCCGACTCAAAGGAGCCGGGAAGACCCACGAAAACCAACGCCACCGAGGCCGCCTGGGCCTGTTTGACCGCTTCATCCAGTAAGCCGCTTTCCGTTTGTTCTCCTTCCCCATAGCCGTCGGCGTAAGTCAGGTTGTCCGCGCCACCGAGCCAGGCCATCAGTTCGTCATAGGCGTTATCCAGTTGGGTCGGCACAACCTGGGAACTGCCCGACCCCTGGTAACGTGGGTTCGTGGCAAACCGGCCTATAACCGCGACTGTCCCGGCATTTTCCGGTTGCAAGGGCAAAAAGCCACCCTCGTTTTTTATCAGCACCATCGACTCGGCGGCGGCCCGGCGGGCCAGGGTGTGGTGAGCGGCCTGGTCGAAGGTCGCGCTATTCTGGCGGGAAGCGTTGCCCTTGAAAATCATTTCCAAAACCCGGCGGGCCGCTTCGTCTATCACCTTTTCGTCGAGTTCGCCCGCCCTTACCATCGCGGCGAGGGTTGCGGTATTGTGCGCGCCGGGGCCGGGCATTTCCAGGTCGAGCCCGGCGGCCAGGCTGGCGGCCTTGTCGTTGACTGCGCCCCAGTCAGACACTACCACCCCTTCAAAGCCCCATTCTTCCTTTAAAATTTGGGTCAAAAGGAGCGGGCTTTCGGCGGCAAAGACACCGTTGACCTTGTTGTAAGAAGCCATTACAGTCCAGGGCTGGACTTTTTTGACCACCTTTTCGAAAGCGGTCAGGTAGATTTCGCGCAGGGTGCGCTCGTCAATTTCGGCGCTGATGCTCATGCGCTCGTATTCCTGGTTGTTACAGGCGTAATGTTTGAGCGAGGTTCCGACGCCCTTGCTCTGAATACCCCCGGCCAGGGCTGCCCCCATTTCGCCCGCCAGGACCGGGTCTTCCGAGAAATATTCGAAGTTGCGCCCGCCGAGCGGGGTCCGTTTGATATTCACGCCGGGGCCGAGCAGCACCTGGGTATCGAGGGCTTGCGCTTCTTCGCCCAGCGCCTTCCCAATTTCGTCGAGCAAGGCGGTATCCCAGGAAGCGGCCAGGGCCATCGCGGTCGGAAAACAGGTCGCCGGGAGTGAGTTGCCAAGTCCTAATTCACCCCCGGTCGGTGGTTTGCGGACACCGTGCGGGCCATCGTTGAGGTTTATCGGTTGGATATTTAGCCGCTCCACCCCATTCGTGCTCCAGAAATTCTTGCCCACTGTCAGGTCAATCTTTTCTTCCAGAGTCATCTCGCGGAGCAACTTTGCTACCTGTTCGTCCATAGTCTTATCCTTTTAATTTCAGACTGGAAATCAGCATTTCTTTTTTTAGCTTAGCAGTCGCCAGGTTTACCGTCAACCCCGGCCAGGTAAAAATCAGGGTGTGATTAATTACATATCTGGTAAAAATAGCCTTTGTTATACTTTTTAAAGTTAAGGGCTTTTGTACGACTTGTGGCTTTTTAGAAAAACTTCCCCCAAAGCAAACCAACTTCCTGCGGAGTAAAAGATGTTAAAAATAAAAAAATCTATAGTAAAACCCCTGAATTTACTGGCGGCGGTTTTATTGGTCCTGACCTTCGCCCTGGCCGGTCTGGCCGGAAAACCGGCTTATGCGGCTACCCCCGGCATATCGCTGTCCGTAAGCTCCGGTCCGACCGGGATGTACCTGACCATACACGGTTTTAACCAGCAGCAAAACCTGATTGACGGCTACGATTACGGCTTGCTTACCTTCCAGAATTCCGACCCCTCCAAGAACCTGCCGCCTTTCCTGACCTTTGGGGCGGCCTCGATTAAGTCCGATGGCACTTTTACCTGGGAAGGCCCCTTGCCTCGCGCCGGGTTCTACGATAGCCCCGACGGTCCCCAGCTTTACCAGGTGCCGCTCGGCCACATGGAAATTTCTTTTTTTGAGTTTAACGGTTTTTCGGGCGGGCGGGCCGACTTCACGATTACCGACAACACCGAGGGGCCGTTTGCCGACGATACCAACACCCCGGTTTACTCGATGGACCGCCTCTGGAAGCGCACCGACCAGTTGATTGCCGCCGGGGAGACCAGTCGAAGCTGGCTGTGGGGTCCGCGCGATAGCGGTAACGGCTTTGTCAGTTTGCTCGAACCCTACGCCGAGGCTTCCCACGGCTGGCGCTTCGTCACCTACTATGATAAGACCCGCATGGAAGTGACCAATCCTGGCGGCGATACCAGCAGCCCTTACTACGTCACCAACGGGTTACTCGTCCAGGAAATGGTAACGGGCCAGATGCAACTCGGCGATAACATTTTCCAGACTACAACCCCGGCCAGTATCCCGGCGGCGGGCGACCTTTCGCCGGACAACCAGAGCCCCTCTTTTGCCGCCTATGCCGAGGTTATGCGCTGGGCCCCTTACCAGGATGGCGATATAATCCGGCAGGAAATAGACCAGGATGGTTCGACTTACAGCAATAACGCCCTACCGGATTACAATGTCCGGGCGGTCCATTTCGTCAAGGAAACTTCTCACCATATCGCCAGCCCGTTCTGGGATTATCTCAATTCGACCGGGCTGCTCAAGGACGATGACAACAAAGAGTATACCGGGCGCATCTTTGACCCGCTTTTCTATGCGACCGGTTACCCGATAACCGAGGCTTACTGGACCGCTACTACGGTCGGCGGTGAGGTCAAAGATGTGCTGGTGCAGATGTTCGAGCGGCGGGTCCTCACCTATACGCCCTCCAACCCGCCCGCCTACCGGGTCGAGATGGGCAATGTCGGTCTGCAATACTACCAGTGGCGCTATAACCGGGGCTAAATAAAGGGGATAATAAAAAGTGGGGAGGTAGTTCGCAAACTACCTCCCCACTCTCTTTCTGTGTACTTGTCATTCTGTGGCTCTGCCACAGAATCTCCGGTCCGTTGGACAATATCACAGTCATAATTATGCCGAATTGGGTTTCACCAACTGTGCACAAATATGCACTTAATCCTACTGCTTTACCTTAAGCCATTTTGACGGTATGAATCTCGAAAGGCCCGAAGTTTAGCGTCAGTTGACCGCCTTCCACCTTCAAATCCTCGATGTCTTCTTCCATCAAATTTGTCAGGGTCGCCTGGCGGAACGCGAAGCCCGGTTGCAGGGTCGCGCTGATCGGGCGGCCCCAGGTCTCGTACAACCGTACCACCAGGGCGTCGCTGTCCTCGGCCTTTTTAACCGCCTCGATTACCACGTTTTCGGGTACACCCGCGAAGTAGCCGCCCGTAGCCGCGCCCTTACCGGAACGCGCCGGGACTTCCGCAACGCTCACCGGCACATTCAGTTCGTAGCCCGCCCGGACCACGCCCCCGGTCGTATAATCGCCCGTGTGCGGGAACAGCGAATAGGTAAAGGTATGCTGGCCCTGGTCGGCTTCGGGGTCCGGGAAAAGCGGGGACCGCAGCAAATCGAGGTCAAGCACGTCCTGGTCTACCCGGTAGCCGTACTTTGAGTCGTTGAGCAGGGCTACCCCGTAGCCACCGTCCGACAGGTCAATCCATTTCTGGGCCGGGATTTCGTTGCGGGCCATGTCCCAACTGGTATTCTGATGGGTAGGGCGCATCAACGTGCCGTACTGGATATTGCAGGCCGCCGCCTGGGAGCGCACGTTCGTCTTGAAACTGGTCCGCAGCATCCTTTCGCGCTCGTGCCAGTCCGCTTCCGTCACGAAGTCCAGCCGCGCACTGCCCAGGGTCAGCACGATTTTTTGCGAAATCTTCGAGCGGTTATCCCTGGTGTAGTAAATCTGCTCCACCACCGCTTGCGGCCCATCCAGGTAAGCGTTGGTCTCGGCCAGTTTAACGCCCCCGGCGATAGCCTTATCTTCGTAGCCGTAGGCAAAGTCCCAGGCGTCCCCTTTATCTTCATAAAGGGTCAGTTTGTTCCCTGCGCCCCCGGCGGCAACCACTTCCCGCCCGGCTTCTTTATCAAAGATAGAGTTGATAGAACCGTCCTTCGCAAAGGACACCCGGATTTTGTCATTCTCAAGGCTCTCTGCCGAAGCCGCCAGTCCGTCCGCCGGGATACTGGCCGCCGATTCGCCCAGGTCCGCCACCGTGTAGCCGAGGGCCGGGATTTCCACATTTCGCCAACTACCTTTGATGTTGACCCATTCCTGGCGCGGCCACGACAGCGAGTTGGTCAGCAGGACAGGCTGTTTCACCGTCCCGGTATTGAGGGTGCTGGCCCAGGCCGCTTTTGCTTCCCCGGTCAGCGTTTGGATCCGCTCTAAAAGGGCGGCATAGCGGGCCCTCGACTCGTCGTAAACCCGTGTAATCGAGGAACCAGGCAGAATATCGTGGAATTGATAGAGCAAAAATTCCCGCCAGATATTAATAAGTTCTTCGCCCGGATAGTCTTTTCCGGCCAGGTTGTGGGCCAGGCTGGCGTATAATTCGAGTTCGCGGAAGGCCAGTTCAAGCTTCCGGTTGAACCACTTGTTGCGCCCCTGGGTGGTGAAAGTGCCCTGGTGTTTTTCCAGGTAAAGCTCGCCGCGCCAGGTCTTGTAATTGGCCTGGTCCTTCTCGATTTCGTGGAAAAAGTCTATCGCGTGACCCTGTTTTACCGGGGCCAGTCCGGCCAGGTTTTTCTCGCGGGCCAGCCGTTCCAGGTGTTCCTCGCCCGGACCACCCCCACCGTCGCCAATTCCGAACAGCAACACGGCTTTATCCGATACATACTTGTCCTGGAAAGTCTTTTCGGAGGCTACGATAGCGCGAGGCGCGGCGGAACTGTTGTAGGTGCCTTCCGGCGGCAGGTGGGTTAAGACCTGGCTGCCGTCAATCCCCTCCCACATAAAGGTGTGGTGCGGGAAGACGTTAAAAGTGTTCCAGGAGAGTTTGATGGTCAAAAAGTAGTTGACGCCTGACTTTTTGAGGAGCTGGGGAATGGAGGCGTTATAGCCAAAGACATCCGGCAGCCAGAGCATTTCCATGGTCTTGCCAAAGTTTTCCTGGAAGAACCGCTTGCCGTAGAGCAACTGGCGCACCAGGGCTTCACCGCCCGACACGTTCGTATCGGCCTCGACCCACATGCCGCCCTGTAATTCCCAGCGACCCTCGGCCACCCGTTTCTTAATTTGCTCGAACAGCGCCGGGTAATAATCTTTGGTCCACTGGTACAACTGGGGCTGGCTCCCCCCGAAGATATAATCGGGGTAACGTTCCATCATCCGCAGCACGGTTGAAAAGGTCCGGCCTGCCTTGCGGATAGTCTCGCGGACCGGCCAGAGCCAGGCCAGGTCGATATGGGCGTGGCCGGTAGCGGTCAGGCTCAAAGAAGGGGTGCCGCCCGTCTTGGCGAGTTCTTTCGCCAGGCATTCGCGGGCCTGGGCCGCTTCTTCCTCGGTGTAATCGAACAGCAGGTTACCCACCGAGTGCAGGGCTGCGACAATCTGGGCTTTCCGGGCCGTATCTGCCGGGAGTTGCTCGGCTAATTCTCGCAGGACCGAAAAGTCGTACCAGAGCTGGCGCATGGTCGGGTTGCAGATGGCGACGCTGGCTTCTTTCAAGATACCGCTATCCTGGTATCTGCCGAACAAGTCGTTCATCCCGGCCTCGACCCAGAAATCGACCGTCTCGCCGCCTTTGGCCTTGTCCAGGTATTCGATGACGCGTTTGCCGGGCCGTCCCAGGCTCAGGTCAAACTCGGAACTGACCGTGGTCAGACCCTGGAGAGGGGTGCCGTCGTCGGCCACAACCAATCCTTCGCCGCTCAGGTCCACCAGCAAGGCTACTTTTTTGCCTCTGGCTTCTGCCGGGACCTGCCCGGTAAAGTGGAACCAGCCGCAGTCCCACAGTTTAGCCCAGGTCTGCCCGACCGCGATTTCGGCGGCCTGACCGCTCGTTCGCTCCTTGAAAGGTACCGGCTCCGGGGTTACCCAGACCTGGGCCTTTAAGGTCGCGATAGGCTGAAAAATCGCCGCTTCTATCCGGCCCTCGATATTTTTGAGTTCGTGACCGGTCTTCTCGTAATAATATGGCACGGTTAGCTCACCTCTTTGTTCGCTCTGTCAAAGCTTGTTATAAATTAGACAATCTAAGAAATCTCCATCCGAAACAGCCTTATCCTGGCCCTACTCCCTACTTACTGGACCCGGTCAGGAGCGGAAATTCGGCAATCCGCAGGTTCGTGCAGCCATAAGGCACCAGGGTTAGTTCTTCGAGTGGTTGGTCGCCGCTATCCGGCGCGACCGGGATTTTTCCGGCGGCGTTGTGTTCGTACTGCCAGCCCGGAATTTGCCGCCCCCTGACCTTTGCCCTGATAGGGGCGCTGGCGGGCGCGAAGGGTTGAATCCCGACCGTATCGGTCTCGAAAGTCACCGCTTCGCTTGGCTTTTCGGGGTCCAGTTCCAGGCCGTAATTCCAGGGACCGTTCGGGTAAACTTCCCAGTCGGCGTGGGGGATTTGGCCGCGCACCTGCCGCCAGTCTTCCGCGATTTTTAAGCCGTAGAGCAGCGGTCCCCGGTAAATCGAAACGCTGTCGTTATAGCGGCGTTCGACCCTGGCTTCGAGCGGGAATTGCACTGTGACCACCGTCTCGCCCAGCCATTCCCGGTTCAGGCGGTAATATATCCCGTTCTCGGCTACGACCACTTCCCCCTCGCCAACCTGGACCGTCGCGCCCGGTGCCCAGGCCGGAATCCGCAGGTTCAGGGGAAATTCGATAGGCCGGTTAGTCTTGACCCGGATTTTTATCTCACCTTCGAAGGGGTAGTTTGTTTCTACGACAAGCTGGACCGGCACGTTATCCACCGTCGCGCTGACGGAGCAGGGGGCATAGGCTATCGCTGTCAGCCCGCCATCTTCGGCCTGCATCCAGAGATGGGTCGTTAGTTTGGGCCAGCCCTGGTGCATGTTGGCGGTGCAGCAGCCGAAATGCGGTTCCAGGCCATAGATATTCGCATCGGGGCCGTTGTTGGTATAGATGCGGTCTTCCGCAATTTTGCAGATGGCCTGGTTGACCTGCTGGTCGTACTGGTGGCCCCACATGTCCGGGGTAAAAGTGGCCGGTAGCGCGTTGTAGGCGATGAATTCGAGTCGCTCGGCCAGGGCCGGGCTTTCACTGATGGCAATCGCCTGTTCCAGCGAATACATGTATTCCACGACCGTACACAATTCGGTCCCCTGGGAAGGGTTGAGCCCGGCCAGGTGTTCGTCGCAGGTAAAGGTGCCGTTAGCCTGCCCATGATACTGGTCGAGAGTCGCAATCATCCTGAAGGTATCAAAAAGGTCTTCTTCCTGGCCGGAGAGGCGCGACCAGACCGCCGGGTTTTTGATGCCCATAGCGTTATTGACCCCGTGATTGATGAGGGTGCATTTATCGAGCGGTACTTTATCCAGGTCGGGGAAAGTCTTGAAGTACTGGCCCCAATCGAACCCCTGGTCGTGGGCCTTTTTGCCGAGGCCGAGCAGCCATTCTTCCCCGGTGCGCTCGTACAGCCAGATTACGCTCACCACCAGGTCGGCCCAGCGGAAATGCCCCCACGATTTGAGCGGTTCTTCGTCCAAAATAGCGTCCAATTTCTTCAGGAAACGGAGCATGGCCGGGATAATTCGTTCGTCCCCGGTCACCTCGTAGAACTGGGCGAATGCCTTAAGGAGCGGGAAGCGAGGCCAGGGGTCGAAGGCATAGCCGTGCTGGACATCGGCCAGGGGGCCGAGCCAGCCGTCCTCGCGCTGGTGCGCCAGGATGTAATCAATCCACGATTTCACTTTGCCTTTGAGGGTTTCGTCATCGAGCAGATAGGCCAGCGGTATCACGCCATCCAGCCAGTAAGGGCCGCGCTCCCAGCCTTCGGCGTCACCCCCAATCCAGGCGCTTTGGGCGATAGAGGGCCAGAATTCGTCGAGGTGGCCGGAAAGGCCGTCGGCTTGAATCCGCAATTGGTTTGCCAGCCACCCGGCGGGTTTAATCGCGCCGAGCGGGAAAGGTTGGAGACGGGCCGGTTGCAATCTTGGACCGGGCCCGTGGTCTGGACCCTGGCCGGGGTTTGCCTGTGTCAACTGAGTTTAGCTCCTTCTTCTTTGAATTTCCACTAAAATTATTAAAAATCAGGCGAGGCTTCGGGCCGGGCGGCTATCTAGCCCGGCAGCTTGGTTTTTGGCGAGGTCAGGACCGGTGCCATCTCTACCGTGTCTGCGGCGGGTCGTGCTGGAATGCCTACCTCGACTGTCCCGGTTTGAGACTGGGCGCTCGGCACCAGTTTAAATTCGATGATAGTGTGCAGGGGCGTCTTCTCCCCGGCAATTTGCGCCCGCAATATATCGACGCTCTTCCGGCCCATATTGTATTCGTCCTGTTTAATATGGGTGAAAAGGGGTTCCTCGAAAGGGTCTTCCGGGGAATCGAAACAGGCCACAGTATAGTTCTGGCTGGTTTGAGGGTATAACGATTTTAACGCCTTGGAGACGATGAGGGCCACGTTATACTCACATGCGACAAAAGCCGTAATCTGGGGGTTTTCCAGGAAAAACCGGCGCAAAATGTCGGCGTCCGCCTGGACCCCCCGGTTATTAAAGGCGCCGGGCAGGGTGCTGAGCAGGCGAGTGAAAAGAAAGCTGGGGTTGAGGCTGATACCGCGTTGCGAAAAAGCCGCCATAAAACCCTGGGCCCGTTCTTCCAGGCTGGAGGTGTTTTCAAGGGGAGGCGATACGAAAGCGATATTCTCGTGGCCCTGGTCGAGCAGAAATTCGGTTAACTCCTGGGTCGCCAGCCGGTTATTGGTATAGACCGCGCTGGCGGGTATACCTTTCAGGTAGCGGTCTACCAGCACCACCGGGAAGCCATCCAGGATCAGGCGCAGCAAGGCGGCGTTGTAATATTCGCCGTGGACCGGCCAGATAATCAAACCTTCTACGCCCAGCCGGACCAGCGAGCGGATTGCCTCGGCTTCTTCTTCGTGGCCGCCGTAAGTTTGGCGCACCACCAGGTGATATTTAAGTTCGGTGCAGCGCCCTTCAATCGCTTTTACCAGGTCCAAACCGTAGGTGGCCGAGAAGTCCGGCAGAATCAGGCCTACCAGGCCCCATTCTTCCTCGTCGGTTTGTTCCTCGACTTTAGGTTCGGTTTCGGTGTCAAGTGTATTGAGGTCGGGCAGCGTTTCAACAACGAACGAGCCTTTGCCTCGGCTTCGCTCGATAAGGTTAGCCAGTTCCAATTTCTCCAGAGCTTTTTTGGAGGTAATGCGGCTGACTTTAAACTGGGCGGCCAGCTCTTTTTCCGAAAGAACCCGGTCGCCACCCTTCAATTTGCCGGCCTTAATTTCACCTACAACATAGTTGTAGAGTTGCTCATATAGCGGTATATCGGTTCGCGGCATTGAAATTCCCTTATTCATAAATGATATGCTATTTGCATACGGTTAGTATATCATAGTCTCCTGTTTTGACAATAGGTCCGCTGGGTGATTTCGCGTCACTCCTTTTGGCAAAAAGTACAATCCAAACATGCCCGGTTTTGACACAATGTCCTATTTTTGTGATTTTTCTAACTTGTTTTATGAGAAAAGGTTCCAAAATTACTAATATGAATTTTTTTAAATGGTGTTGACATACTGAAAAACAGGTGTTAGTATAACAATATCAATTGAAACCAAATAGTATAACAATTCACGAACGCATATTAACCCTGGCATAAATCCATAACCGGGCTAAACAACTACGATGTTGGAGGTGACCCTTTGACCATTAGCAGCAGTTCCTATAAAACCCTGTTCCAATTGGTCGAACAGGTAGCTGGTAAGTTAAAGGTCAGTTCCTTACCCCAACTTGCCCAGATGTTCCGCCAGTGTTATCTCAATACCGTTGAAACGACGACCGAATTACTAGACGACGAGACTACTTTTGTTTTTACCGGGGATATTCCGGCCATGTGGCTGCGCGACTCGGCGGCCCAGGTCCGACCCCTGGTGGCTTTGTCATCCCAGGATTCGGATGTTCGCCGGTTGGTCTTTGGCCTGATCCAACGCCAGGCCCGCTATCTGGGGATTGATCCCTACGCAAACGCTTTCAATAAAGAAGCTAACGGTAACGGTCACCAGGATATTACGGTTAGAAACCCCTGGGTCTGGGAGCGCAAATACGAGCTAGACTCACTCTGTTACCCGGTTCAACTGCTCGCCGATTACTGGCAGGCTACCAGGGACGCCACCGTCTTTTCGACGGAAGTCCACCAGATGCTTACCAGGGTGGTCGAGGTTATGCGCATCGAGCAAAACCACGACCATGACTCGGCCTATTCGTTCGAACGACCCAGCGAACACCTGACCCTGCCTTCCGATACCCTGCCCTTCAAGGGCCGGGGAACCCGGACTAATTTCACCGGGATGGTCTGGTCCGGTTTCCGGCCCAGTGACGATGCCTGTAAGTTTGGCTATCTTATCCCGGCCAATATGTTTGCTGTTGTTATTCTAAAGCATATTGTGGAATTTGCCAGGGATATTTACCAGGACCAGGAGTTAATCGACCAGGCCGAAAGACTCGGCCAGGATATTGATTTTGGTATCCAGACTTATGGCCTGGTTAACCATCCGAAATATGGCCGGATTTACGCCTACGAGACCGATGGCTACGGCAATTATAACCTGATGGACGATGCCAATGTCCCCAGCCTGCTCTCAATGCCTTACCTGGGGTATCGTCCGGCCACCGACCCGGTTTACCAGAACACGCGGGCGTTCGTGCTCAGTTCAGACAATCCTTACTATTATACCGGAACTTATATTCATGGTATCGGTAGCCCGCATACACCTGCCGGTTACGTCTGGCCGATAAGCTTAATCATTCAAGGGTTGACCTCCACCGACCGGAGCGAGCAAGACGCAATCGTCAAGACTCTCTCCGAAACTACTGCCGGTACCAATTTTATGCACGAAAGCATTAATTGCAACGATCCTCAAAAGTTTACCCGCGAGTGGTTTGCCTGGGCCAACACTCTATTCGGCCAGTTTATCCAGGGGTGGGCGCAACAGGCTTAACGGCTATTTAGCTAATAAACTAAAAGGAACTCGAAGATGAGCAATACCGCTGTTACCAGTGATCAGGTTTCTGCTAATACCTTAGGAAAATTCAAGAAAAAAATAAATAAATCTGATCTATTCTGGGGGTATCTCTTTATCCTGCCAGGTATTATCGGGTTAAGCGTCTTTGTAATTTATCCGCTGGTGTATTCGGCTTACATCGCCCTGACCAAATGGGATGGCGTGACTGACCCTAAATTTATCGGGTTCCAGAATTTCCAGTATATGTTTACCAAAGACCCCGTATTCTGGCCCAGTATTAAGGCGACAGTTCTTTACGTGGTCCTCAGCGTTCCGGCTACCCTGGCCCTGGGTCTGTTGCTGGCGGTCCTGCTCAACCAGCACCTCCCCGGTATCAAAATCTTCCGGACCATCCTTTACCTGCCGACGATTTTACCTGCGGTAGCGACCCTGACCCTTTGGAAGTTTATCTATCAGCCTAACTACGGTCTGGCAAACGCGGTTCTTTCCTTCTTTCACCTGCCGACCAGCAAATGGTTGACTGGCGAAGATACAGCCCTGATTTCTATCATTATCATCGGTCTGTGGGGCGTTGGCGGCACCATGATTGTCTTCCTGGCCGGTTTGCAGGCGGTTCCGAAAGAAGTTTATGAGGCTGCCCGTATAGACGGGGCGAATGCAGTACGGCTTTTCTGGAATGTGACCATTCCGATGATTAGCCCGATTTTGTTCCTGCAACTCATTACCCAGATGATTGGGGCTCTCCAGGCTTTTAGCCAGGCCCAAATTCTGACGCAGGGCGGACCCAACAACGCCACCAACTTCTTGATGTACAACATTTACGCCAAAGGCTTTGGCAACCTGGGCTCATTCCCCGACTTAGGTTACGCAACGGCCCAGGTCTGGATCCTATTCTTCCTGATTATGGCGGTAACTGCTCTGACTTTCCGCTTCTCTAACTTCTGGGTCTATAACGAAACGAGCGCCGACTAATGGGCGGTTCGCAGAAAATTATCTGGCGGAATAGTTTCTTCAAAGGAGTCTTACGATGGCTGTAAGCTATAACACAGGTGCGGCAGCACCCGCTAACCGGCAACCGATCAAATGGGATAAAGTCGGCTGGTTCGCCTTGTTAATTGTGCTGGCGATAGTAATGATTTTACCCCTTTTCTGGGTAATAACTACCGCTCTCAAGAGCAATAACGACATTTACAAAACGCCGCCGGATTTCTTTCCGAACGAGTTCCACTTTGAAAATTTCTGGAATGGGTTTCAGGCCATAAATTTTGGAAGACTGTTTCTCAACACCATGATCATCACTGTCTTAAGTGTAATCGGTGGGGTGGTCAGTTCTATGATTATTGGCTATGCCCTCGCCCGCATCAAATTTCCGGGCCGGAAGATCTGGTTTTTCCTGTTCATCGGCAGCATGATGTTCCCGTCTATCGTTACCCTTATTCCGTTGTTCCGCTTATACCTGAGCATCAACTGGTACGATACCTGGTTGCCGCTGATTGTCCCGGCCTGGTTGGGCAATCCGTTCTTTATTTTCCTGGCCCGCCAGTTTTACCTGACCATTCCTTACGACCTGGATGAGTCGGCCAAACTGGATGGCGCCGGTCACTTCACCATTCTGACCCGGATTATGGCTCCTATCACCAAACCGGTCTGGATAACCATGGCAATTATGGCCTTCCAGGGTTCCTGGAACGACTATCTTAACCCGTTGGTCTATCTACAGTCCGCCGAAAAATGGACCCTTTCTATTGGTATGGCTACCTTCTCTTCCACGTTTGCTGGTGTGGCTAATACCCAATGGAACCTGTATATGGCAGCAAACCTGCTTTACATGTTGCCGCCACTCATTTTCTTCTTTCTGGCACAGCGTTACTTCGTACAAGGTTTGGGTTCGTTGGGCAATATTAGCCAGAAATAACAGCTCTCTTCGCTCACGTACGGCTGTTTTTAGGATTACGTCCAACTCTTGTCTTAAGAAAGGAAGGTAGATTTGGATCTACCAGGACCACCTTCCGCTCTTAAAACATCCTGTTATAGCTATTAGTGTTAATTCCCATTGAGGAGGAAATCAATGTTGATCCCAAGGAAGAACAGAATAGCGCCGGCGTTTGTGCTGGTGGCTCTTCTGCTGACCATGGTGTTAGCGGCTTGCGGTGATAACACCGCAACGACTGCTCCTGCTACCACCGCGGCTGCTACGACAGCGGCTGCAACTACCGCTGCGGCTGCAACAACTGCTGCCGGTACCGCTACTACGGCTGCCGCTGGCACGACTGCCGCTTCCGGCACTGCCGCTGCTCCTGGAACTGTTCCCGCAATCTATACCGGGCCCGCTGCCACGGTAACTTATATGACCTGGGAAAATAACGACACCAACGCTTCGCTCGACGCGGCGATGGCGCTCTTTATGAAGGCCAACCCGAACATCACCGTTCAGCGCGTGCCGTCCCCCAGCACCGACTACGGCCAGAAGGTCAACTCGATGCTCCAGGCCAAACAACTGCCTGACATCATCTGGTCCGGCAACGACACCGAACAGCAGTTCGGCTCCCAGGGTCTGCTCTACGACTGGACCAGCAAGGCGACCTCGACCAAGACTGATAGCTTCGACATCAGCAAGTTCGCCCCCGGCTCGATTGACAACTGGAAAGTTGGCGACGCGGCTACCGGCAAACTGTTCGGTCTGCCGACCCTGATGAACACCTACGGTGTCTGGTACAACGCTGACGCTTTCACCAAAGCCGGTCTGACCATCCCTAAAGCGGGCTGGAGCTATGATGACATGCTGAATGCGGCTGCCAAGCTGACCACCAAGAACGGCTCGACCAACAACTGGGGTCTGGTAAACGCTCCCTACGATCCGTTCGCTATCGGTGACTGCTCGGTTTCGTCCGGTGGCGCTCCGTTCGCTGACAAGATCAACAACGCGACCAAAGTAACCATTGACGACAAGTACATGGCTTGTGCCCAGAAGTACATTGACGCCATTAAAGCCGGTTCGCTGAACCCGCCTGAAGCTGCTCCTTCCGGCGACGATGCGACCAGCGGTTTCATCGCTGGCAAAATCCCGATGCTCTACTTCGGCCAGTGGTTGGCTCCTTCCTTCGCCAAAGCCAAGATTGGTTTCAAATATGGCTTTGCTCCGTTGCCGATTGCCGCTGGTGGCACTGATGTCCAGCCGTATGACGCGGTTGGTATTATTTCGCCCAACACCATCAAGAGCCCTGACGCGGTTTGGGCCGTGAGCCAGTTCCTGGCCTCCGGCGTGTGGGAACAGGTTCTGCCGAGCGCCCCGGTGGCCCCGGCGGCTTATGTCCCGTCTTCCCAGCCGTACTTCGATACCCTGAACAAAATGGGCCTGAACTCGGTATCCGACTCGGTTAACTACATTCTTCAGACCAAGAACAAACAACCGATCCGCTTCACCGCGGTCTACGCTTCCAAGGCTGGCGACATCCTGAAACAGTGGAACGACATCCTGGACGGCAAGACTGATCTGAAGTCCGGTTCCGCGACAATGGTCCAACAACTTAACGACCTGATTAAATCAGGGGGTTAATACCTGACCTTATCTGGACGAGAAACAAGGGCTACGGTAAGGTTAGCCAGGTTGCTTGAATAAAATCTTAGCAAACGTCAGTTACCTCTACCAATGTTAGCGACAAAATAACCCCGGCTGCTGCGGGTCTAAGGCAGCCGGGGTTATTTTATTGCCAGGAAGAAAACAGCCCGGTTGCTTTTAGGGGACAACCGGGCTGTTCTTTTGAGTTAACGTGCGGTCAGGGTCAGATAGGGGTCTGCTTAACTTTAAGTGGCCGGTTTGAGCGACTCGGCAATCTGCTTGAGTTCGACCTCGCTAAGGGTAGCCGGGGCAGTTAAGACCGTAAAGACGGCGTTTTGCTGCCAGACAAGCGTCCTGATTTGAGGGTCCTGGGCGCTAAAAGCCACCACTATTCCACCTGAGACAGCCCCGACCGGGACCGCTTCCCCGGAAGTTACATTGAGTGCCCCGACCTGGGTAAAAGAGATTACCGGACCGGCAACAGTCAAAGTAGGGCTAACCGAGCCGCTGGCCTGTACCGCCGAGGTGATAATGGTCGTGCTTGAAATCGGCACACTTACAGGATTGAGCGCTACCGGCGCACTTTGGACGGCCTGGCCGGGCCCGGCTACGGTGGCGGTGACAGCCTGCGCGGTGGCTAACTGGATTTGCCACTGGCCTCCCTCGATAACAAAGGCGGGCTGCCCGGCGATACTAATGGTCTGGGGCGATTGGTAGCTAGCCGTATTCGGCCCGGTCACTCCTGTGCCCGCACCCTGGGCCACGGTAGTCGCCCCGGTTGTGGAAAGGGTGAAGGGTACCTGCCACTGGGCCAGTTCGATTTGGTGGGCGACCGTAGTTTGCCCGGTTGTATCGCTAAACCGCAGGTTGTATCCCGCCGGGGTTAGCAGGGTCGGCCCGTTTGCGGCCGAGGCTGGGGCCGGTCTGGTTGCCGGCGGGTTGGCGACCGCTGCGTAAGTTAGCTTGTAACCCTCCGGGAGATAACCTGGTATATTAACCGTAAAGCCGGCGGTCCTGGCCGTTTCAGCCGGGTCAAAAAACTTGTGCAAGGCAGCCAGGATAGTCGAGGTCGCCTCCGTTCCGGTTGCGGCAGTACCTGGGTTGGTGCCTGACGCGGGGGCCGGGGTTGCGCCGGGAGTGCCAGATGCTGCCGGGGGAACCGCCGGGTGCGCCCCGGCTACCACGTTTGGCGTCACGCTGGCTGAAGCGGTAGGGTTTCGGTAAAGTCCGCCTACGCTCAAGACGGAGAAAAGGACGACCAGCAGGGCGGCCAGACCAATGCCCCCCAGGGCCAGCCTGGTCCGGGAAGGAAGGTGCCGGTAGCGGGTCAGGCCGGGTAAAATATTGACTCTGCCAACCCCGACTTTCGGCTGGGCCGGTTCTTCGAGCCGTTGGAGCAGACGCTCCTTCAGGTCTTCCCGGAAGTCCGGGCGAGCCTGGAAACGCATGCTTGCCAGTTTTTGTTCAAGGTCTTCCGGTTTGACCGGGGCGGCCTTCGCTTTGGTATTCGTTTGTGATTTCGATTTGTTCCAGAAATTCATACTAACCTGCTCGATGGGTGGGACGGTCTGGTGACCTGTCCTTTCAACCTGTTACTTTAAGTTATCTCATCTTTTTCAAAGTGGCGGCGCAAGCGCTGGACGGCTCGTCCAAGGGCGACGGCGACTGCGCTTTCCTTCATTTTCAACACTTCCCCGATTTGCCGCTGGCTCATCTCGGCCCCGTAGCGGAGGGCAATCAGGTCGCGGTCCCGCTCCGGCAATTTGTTGATATAGACCAGCAAGCGGGAATGTTCTTCCAGTTGCAGGATTTGCTGGGCCGGACCGACCGCGGTGTCTTCCTCGAAAGACTCGTCCAATGCCGCCTGCGGGTGCCGTTTTTTTGAGCGGAACTGGCTTGCCAGGGCGTTCCGGGCGATACCAAAGAGCCAGTTTTGGAATTGACCTTTAGCCGGGTCATATTGCCGGAAGCGGTTAATTATTTGCTCGAAGACCTGGGCGGTCAAATCTTCGGCTTCCTCGCGGGAGGCTACTCGATAGGAGAAATAATTATAGACCCGGTCGAAAAAGGTTTCGTATATACTTTCAAAAAGAGCGGGTGTCAAAGTCGCGCCCGGCTCGATAAGGGGATTGGTATTCTCGTTCGTATTGGATAGTAGGTTTGTATTAAAGCTAATCACCGCGAAACTTTATAGTTTTTTGAGCTCTTTGGATTTATTTTCTGGTTTTAATTTTCTTATACGAGCCGGGGAGCGGGTAAGTTTCCTTACCACCCCGCGACTCGTCATTTATTTACTGCTAGGCCTTAGCGGTAGGCGGGGCGGGGGCCGCCTCGACCGCCTGGCTGCTGCCCGTTTCCGGGGCCGGACCGGTCACGATGGTCACAGACTCACTGGTACCCGGCAGGGCCGCGCCCTGTACCGGGACACCGGGGACTGGAATTGCCATGGTTTCCGGTTTCGGGCCGACCGTTTTGGCTTTAATGCTGCCATCGGCCTGCCTGTCGCCGCTCACGGTCACCTCGTCCCCGGCTTTGAGGTCGGCCAGGCTCTTGTAGTCGCCGTTGAACTGGGTAGTGCTGTCAACGCTTACCTTGATGTCGCCGTCCAGGGTGAAAGTATTGTTGGCGGCATCCACCGATTTTACCTTGCTGAAGATGAAACTGGCGCTCGTTGCTACAAGGCTCGCCTTCGGCAGACCGGACTGGACGGAGGTCGCTTCGATGGTGTGCGCGGCCTGGTCGGCTTTGCCCGTTACCAGCACCTGGTCGCCCGTCACGATGTCGCTCAACTTGATTTCTTTACCATCCTTGTTGAGGGTGGTGTCGGAGGAAAGTTTGGCGGTCCACTCGGTGTTGTCCGGTCCGGCCTTGAACTTGAAGCTGTTGCCGGCGCTATCCACCGAACTGAGGGTGCCGACCTGGATAGTCGGGAGGACGGCCAGTTTCAGGAGCCATCGGGCCGTCAGCGATTTATCCTGTTCGGGGGTGCCGGTCGCGAAGACCCGGTCGCCGACTTTCAGGTCGCTGGCTTTGAGGGTGCCTTTGGAGTCGCCAATCACGGTCTGGTCGTTCAGGTTGATGGTCGGGCCGTTGTTGACGGTGATTTTGTTACCGTCAATTTTGGTTATATCCCCCTGCAACTCGGAGCCGTCCCCGGCGGCAATGGCGAAAGTGGCCGCCCCGGTTACGGCTACAGGGCCCGCCGCGCCCGCCTGAAGCGGCACCGGAGCCGCGACAATGGTGGTGCCAGAGCCTGTGCCGGGTGGGACCGGGGCGGCAGTAGTGGTGCCATTGGTGGCTCCACTGGTGGCCGGGGCGGGAGTACTATCGGGGCCGGTGGCGGCGCTGGCCGGGCTGGCTGTCCTGGATAGCGCCACAGCCAGCGTTAAAGCCAGCAGGGCCAGTAAAAAACCTGTAAAACTTAGTTTGTATTTAATCCCTCTAGTCATAAAACCTCTTTAGTTCTTGATAAGCCAGTTGATAAACGGATGAAAGCTGCTTTCATCCTGTAGTATGCCGGGAGGGCTCAAACTTAACAGACCTTTTTCTAAACCAAAAAATAAGCCGTTCTGGCTGAAATCCTGGGAAATTCGGGCTATAATAGAGTTACCAATTTGCAGCGCTCAATTAATAACCGGCAGTTAAGAATATTAAAGAGGAAACTTTTTTTCATGAACCAAGAATCGGCTTTACCTGCCCTGTTTTTTAACGGGCAGCCAAGCTGGGAAATGCCCGAACTACCCAGCCTTCAGAAGTTACCTGCTCACGCGAGCTTCTGGCCTTTCCCCGGCCCCCAGGAGGCCCTGGCCCGGCTCCCCGAACATTCCCCGCTGGTCCGCAGCCTGAACGGCGACTGGGATTTTCAGTTGTTCGACCGGCCCGGCGATGTTACTCCTGCCGCCCTGGCCGCCGGCAACTGGCGGACCCTGGCTGTACCCGGTAACTGGACCATGCAGTTGCGCAACGAGCCGTACCAGGGCCACGCCTTTATCAAACCGCATTACACCAATATCATAATGCCTTTTGGGGACCAGTTCCCACACGTCCCGGAGTATACCGCGACCGGGGTCTACCGCCGGACCCTGGCAATTCCCGTCGAATGGGCGGGCCAGCGTATCGTGCTGCACTTTGCCGGTTGCGAAAGCCTGCTCTATGTCTATCTCAACGGGAAATTAGTCGGGATGAACAAGGACAGCCGGACCGCCGCCGAATACGACCTGACTTCGCTGGTCGAAGCCGGGAAAGAATATGAATTGCTCTGTGTAAACCCCCGTTTCTCTGATGCCAGTTTCCTCGAAGACCAGGACCACTGGTGGCAGGCCGGGATTCACCGCGACGTTTTTATCTACGCTACGCCCAAAATTTACCTGGAAGATGTCGGAGTAGTGACCCACCTGGCCGCCGATTTTGCTTCGGCTGCCCTCAAAGTCAATCTGCTGGTGCGGACCCAGGAGACCGCCACGATAACCGGGAAACTTTCAGCCCAGCTTTATGACGCGGCAGGTCAGGCGGTCCTGGCTCACCCGTTCGCCACCGATTTGCCGGAGCAAAACCCCGACCGCGATATTAACTATAGCTACGCGCCCCCGGCGGATACCCTCCCGGTCGTCTTCACCGCGACTGTCCAGAAGCCCCGCCTCTGGACCGCCGAAACGCCCCAGCTTTATACGCTGGTGGTTACCCTCGAAACCCCCCAGGGCATCGAAAGCACTTCTTTACGGTTGGGCTTCCGCCAGGTTGTAAAGGGCGACCGCGAACTGCTGGTCAACGGCCAACCGGTCCTGATTAACGGCATGAACCGGCACGACCATAGCGACCGCCTGGGCAAAGCCGTCACCCGCGAGTTGATGGAACTCGATGCCCGGACCATGAAACAGCATAACGTCAACGCGGTGCGGACCTCCCACTACCCGAACGACCCCTACTGGCTCGACCTGTGCGACGAATACGGGTTTTACGTCTTTGACGAGGCCAATATCGAAAATCACGAGTGGCAGGGTCTGGCCGAGGATGGCCGGGTCGCCGCCGCCTATTACGAGCGGGTCCGCAACATGGTCCTGCGCGACAAGAACCATCCCTGCATCATTGTCTGGTCGCTCGGCAACGAAAGCGGCTATGGCGAGAACCACGAAGCCGCCGCCGCCTGGATTCGCCGCTACGACCCTACCCGCCTCCTCCATTACGAAGGTGCGGTTACCACCCGCAAGAACACGGGCCGGACCGCTCACTGGGGCCGGGGCAGTACCGTCACCGATATAATCTGCCCGATGTACCAGCCGATTTCCGAGATTGTCAACTGGGTGTCAACCTCGAACGACCCGCGCCCCTTCATCATGTGCGAATATGCCCATGCGATGGGGAACAGCAGTGGTTCGCTTTCCGATTATTTCGCGGCTTTTGAGACCCATCACGGTTTGCAAGGGGGTTTTATCTGGGAGTGGCTCGACCACGGTATCCGCCAGGAAGCGCCTGACGGCACCCCTTACTGGGTTTATGGTGGCGACTTTGGCGATAAACCGAATGACGGTAACTTCGTGGCCGATGGAATGGTCTGGCCCGACCGAACGCCGCATCCCGGCCTGATTGAGTTCAAGTACCTGGCCCGCCCGGTGCGGGTGAAATGGTCGGACACTGCCAAAGGGATGGTCCAGGTTGAAAATCGCCGCTATTTCGCGGACGTGAGCGACCTGCACGGCGAGTGGTTTTTGAAAGTGGAAGGCGAGACCGTTCAAACGGGCGAAATTGGGCGTCTGAAAATCCCGCCGCGCGGCCAGACTACCCTTCAAATTCCCGCGAAGTGGCCCGAAACCGGCGAAGCTTTCCTGCTGTTCCGCTTTACCACCGTGGCCGCGACCGCCTGGGCTAAAGAAGGACACCTTGTGGCCTGGGACCAGCTTCCGGCCCCGGTTACGGCCCTGCCGACCCCGGCTCAACCGGTTAGCGGCGAGCAGGTAGAGGTTAACGAGGATGGCGGCCAGCTTACCCTGAGCCTGGGCGACCTCCAGGTGACATTCGATGCCGACCTGGGTGAACTGACCGGGCTGGGCGATTTTGACGCCCTGGTGCATGGCCCGGTCCTGAACCTGTGGCGGGCCCCGCTCGATAATGACGTGCTTCAAAATCATTATCGTTACGCCGAACGGTCCGATGCGTCCTGGCAAAAGCTGGGGTTGGATAAGTTACAGCGCAAGCTGGAAAACTTCGAGCTTATCAAGAGCGCCGAGGGTCTACCGGCGGTCCGTATCCGCCAGTCTTTCAGTGGCCGGGAGCAGTGGAACGATGTGCGCTACACCCACACCTACACGCTACTGCCGGATGGCGCTTTGCGGATTCAAAGCCAGGTCCGCCTGGCCCCGGACTTTACCGACCTGCCAAGGGTCGGCCTGAACCTGCATCTCAGCCCTGACCTGGAAAACCTGACCTGGTTCGGGCGCGGGCCGGGTGATAACTACAGCGACCGCAAGGCCGGGAGCCCGGTCGATGTCTATTCCGGCACCGTCACCGGGCAGTATGTCCCCTACATCATGCCGCAGGAGAACGGGCACCGGACCGATGTGCGCTGGCTGCGCCTGACCGGGACCGAGGGGCAGGGCCTGGAAGTCCGGGCCGAAGGCACCTTCGAGTTTAACGCCTTGCACTTTACCGATGCCGACCTGACGGTGGCCCGGCACACCCCGGACCTGAAACCGCGTCCCGAAGTAATCCTGAACCTGGATTATGGCATGCGCGGCCTGGGGACGGGCCTGGGGGTGGATACTTTACCCCAGTACCGCCTGACGGCTTCCGAATACGATTTTACCTTCTTTATAAGGGTTTTAGAGTAGGTCGTTTTCGCGGGCAAACAGGGCCGCATCGGTGCGGTGGCGCAGACCCAACCGGACCAGGATGTTCGAAACGTGGTTTTTGACGGTCCCTTCCGCCAGGAACAACTGCTCGGCAATCTCCCGGTTGGTCGCGCCACCGGCCAGCAATTTGAGAATATCGAGTTCGCGCTCGGTCAGGTCGAATTTTCGCCGGGCCGACCCGTTTGAGGCAGGAATAGTATGCGGGGTGGGAGGTGGTTCCGGGGCGGCGCTCTCCCGCCCCCTGTTCAGGCTATTCATCAGCTTAGAGGCGACCGCCGGGTCTAGCTGGTACAGTCCTTCGTGGACCGAGCGGATAGCCTGGGCCAGTTGTTTGCCGGGAATATCTTTCAAAAGGTAGCCGCTCGCCCCGGCCCGCAGCGCTTCGGTGATATACTCCTCGTCGTCGAAGGTGGTCAGCATCAGGACTTTGCAGGACGGCAACTGCTGGCGTAGCCGGGCCGTCGCCTCAACCCCGTTCATTATCGGCATCCGCACATCCATTAAAACCACGTCCGGTTTCAATTCCAGGGCTAACTCGACCGCTTCCTGGCCGTTGATGGCCTTACCCATCACCGACAGCCCGGCCTGGTAGTCGAGGATTGTCGAAATCCCCTCCCGGATGATTTGCTGGTCGTCCACCACCAGCACCTTTATTAAAGCTTGCTCCTGGCTCATAGTTTTCCGGTAATAATCTTTCTAAGTTTTCTAGGGCTGCAATAACAGCGATTTTAACGCGGGGCTCTGAAAGGGGTCTCTGGGGGCGGTCACCCACAAAGCCGTCCCGCTTCCCGGCGCGCTTTCCAGTTCAAAGTTGCCACCCACCAGTTCCAACCGCTCCCGGATACCTTGCAACCCGTAGCCGCCCAATTGTTTTCTTCCGGCGGTTTGCAGTTTGGCCAGGTCGAACCCGGCCCCGTCATCCTGGATTAAAAGGTGGGCTTCGGTCTTTGCCAGTTCCAGCCGCACCTGCACGTGCCGGGGGTTGGCGTACTTCTGGATGTTGGTCAGAGCTTCCTGGGCGACCCGGTAGAGCGTTTGGAGTACCTGGTAAGAAAAGTTTTGCTCGTCCCCCTCGATGAACAGTTTCAGGTCAAAGTTGTTGTTATTCCGCACCTCGTCCGTCAGTTTGCGCAATTGGGCCACCAGCGAAAAAGCCGGTAAATTCTGCTCTCGCAAGGTCGCCACCGAGCGCCGGACATCCTGCAAGGCTTCGCTGGCAAGCCGTTTGGTGTCACTGATCGTCTGCATGGCTTCGTCCGGTTTGTCGTCGTGCTGCAGGAGGGCCTTTTCAAGTTGAATATTAATGGCGGTCAGGTAATGGCCGAGCGAGTCGTGGATTTCGCGGGCCAGGCGGTTGCGTTCTTCAATGGTCGCCAGTTCCTCGATCTGGGCGGCATAGGTTTTTAACTGGCGGTGCGAAACTTCCAACTCCTGCAACAACTGTTCGCGCCGTTCCCGCTCGATGCTTTCTCTTATGGTCTGGCGATACCGGGTTACCAGCAAGACCATGCCCAGGGTCCCGGCAAACAGGGTTAGCAGCAGGTTCTGCAAATCTTTGAAGGCAAGAAAGCTATGAATGGTAAAGACCAGCCAGACCACCACCGCTATTCGGATGCTCACCTTTTCGTTAAAAAAGCGGTAGGCCTGGAAGGGTAAAACGAAATATTGAAAGAAAATACCATTTGAGGGAAACAACCAGCAGCATAGTTCGATTATAATGAATTGAAATACGAGGCTGACCAGAATGATTTCCCTGGCGTGAGGCGGTTGCCATTTGTAAATCCGGCTATTGAAAAAAACACTCGCTATCAAAAAGAGAGCTTCCCCCGGTAAAACCAGGTTCTCGCCAAGATGGGAGGGTAGCCAGGTCAGCAGAATCGTGAGTACCAGCGCCGATGCCAGGACGACGGTGGTTATGCGGCTCAGGTCCGGGTGGCCCGTTTTGTCTGTTAAGTAGGTCTTCCAGGCACCGGTAATTTTGCCGGGGTTCTCGGCTGGCCTGGAATTATTGGCGGTGTCAGGGCCGGGTTTTGCTTGGCGTTCCATAATCTTGTTACCTTCTAAAAATCCCCTGTTCCGGGTAGTTACAGCATAGCAAAAATTTATAATCGGAACAATCCGCGAAAGTCACCCGCTCCCCCATCGAAAGTAATGTGTCTTTAGTCACGCCTGGCCTCCCGGAAAATCGTTACTCGCAATCGTTTCTTTTGGCACATCTCAAAATTCCCCCATTCCGGTATCCTTAAAAGGTAGCTTGAAATGCCTGAAACGCAGGCCGCAAAACCAAGAAATGTAAAAATAAACGAGGACTTGAAGATGGCTGGGTATGAAGCAATTTGCACGGAAAACCTGACGCGCGATTTTAAAAATGTGCGGGCGGTCAATAATATGAACCTGACAGTCCCGGCGGGCCAGATTTTTGGCTTTTTGGGGCCGAACGGGGCCGGGAAAACCACCACTATTCACCTGCTGCTGGGTTTACTCGAACCTACCAACGGGACAGCTAAAGTATTGGGTTACGATACCCGCCGGGTGGCGGCTAAAATCCGCGAACAGACCGGCGTCCTGTTGGAACACACCGGCCTTTACGAGCGCCTTACCGCCGAGGATAACCTGGAATTTTATGGCCGGGTCTGGGGCTTAACCCCCGCCGAAAGGCAGGCCCGTTCCAAAGAGTTACTCAGCCAGCTTGGCCTGTGGGACCGCCGCAAAGAAGTGGTTGGCAAATGGAGCAAGGGGATGAAGCAAAAACTGGCGATTGCCAGGGCCATCTTTCACCGGCCCACCCTTCTTTTCCTGGATGAGCCAACTTCCGGTCTCGACCCCGTTTCGGCTTCCCAACTTCACCAGGACTTGCTGGACCTGGTCAAACGCGAAGGCACGACTATCTTCCTTACCACCCACAACCTGACCGAAGCCGAGCATTTGTGCCAGCAGGTCGCGGTCATTCGCCAGGGGGTAGTGCTGGCCCAGGGCAGCCCGGCGGAACTCCGGGCCAACCGGGGCAAGCCCCAGGCCGAAATCGAAGGCTCCAATTTCAGTGGTCGTTTGTTGGTGGCCCTGGAGGAACGCCCCGAAGTGGCCGGGGTAACGCTGCAAGACGACCGGATGGTGCTGGACCTGCGGGGCAGCGGGGTTTCGCTGGCTCCCCTGGTAAGGCTCATCGTGGAAAATGGCGGCCAGATCGAAGAAGTCCGCAGAGCCAGCCGCAGCCTTGAAGACGTGTTTTTGGACCTGGTCAAGCAAAATTAAAAATCGCCACTAATGAAAGATATAAAAAGTATTGAAGGAGATAAATAAATGGTCCGGGATATTTTGGCAGTGGTCTGGAAGGAAATCCGCGAACTCTTTTTCGCGCCCGGGAACTCGATCCGAGGCCGCATTTTGATTTTTATTGCAATAGCTGGAATTATTTTGCCGCTACAACAGGGCCAGCTCTGGCTCCATTCGTCCCTGGCGGTCCAGTTGATAGTGATGGAGCCGGTCTTCCTGGTCCTAAATGTAATCGCCGATGCCTTCGCCGGGGAGCGGGAGCGGCATACCCTGGAAACTCTGCTGGCCTCGCGGCTGTCGGACCGCTCGATACTCTTTGGCAAACTGCTGACAGCTATTATTTACGGCTGGGCTATCTCGCTGGCCTTGCTGGTGGTCGGTTTAATCGTGGTAAACGTGGCTCACTCGACCGGCACATTTATGTTTTATTCGGGTGAAGTCCTGGTGGCCTGTCTGTTGTTAAGTCTGCTGATGGTCACATTTATGGCGGCTCTCGGCATCCTAATATCCCTGAAAGCCGCCTCGGTCCGGCAGGCCCAGCAGACCTTGAGCATTTCTTTCCTGGTGATTTTCTTCGCCCTGATTTATGGTACCCAGGCTTTGCCGAAAGATTGGATAAATAACATAATCAATTTCGCCGGAAACATCGGTGTTTACGGGGTTATCCTGGTTATTGCGGTGGCCCTGGTCGTCGTTGATGCCATCCTGATTGGCGTAACGGCCAGCCGGTTCCAGCGCGATCGCCTGATTTTAAGTTAAACCCGTTATCAGGCCCGGTTGGTAGGGGCCAGCCAGGCCGCGATATTTCCGACATACTGCCGGATGTCGTCCAGTTTGGCCGGGTCGTCCTTTATGCCGTGGCCGGGTTTCTCGCCCAGGAAACTCGGACAACCGTTGTCGAGGTTCCAGTTGTAATCGACAAAGTGGTGAAAGGTCGACTCGGCTACAATCCGGCTGTTGCTGCCATCGCTCCCCGGTTTTTCGTAGACCACCGCCAGGTTGAAAGGCCGTCCCGTGACTTTGCTTTTGCCGGTGGCGATAACCTGGGCATCGGGGAAGCAGGCCGGTACGCCGACCGCTCCTTCGTGGGGGTGGGCCGGGAAATACTCAATCTGGCCGCCCGGTTTCTTTAGCAGATCGTGGAGGGGCTCCTGGGCCGTAATTTCCTGGTAATCCCCGTTGTTGCCGGAGTGATAATTCGGCCAGGAAATCGTGGTAGTAAAGGTGTCATCAATAGCGCAGCGGGTCGAGTCGGGGTCGTTATTTTTCGAGTGGAAGAAATGAAAGCTGCCCGGTTCACCCAGCAGTAGCACCGAAGAGCCCAGGTCCTGGTGGTCGCGGGTAATCATCAGGCCCCCACCGTCATTCCAGAATTTCTCGATAGCCGCCGCTTCCTTTTTGTTCAGCCCGTCGCCGGTATCCACCGCGAAAAGCCACAACTCGTCAAAATCGCTCCGGTCAAGCCGGCTCAAGACCGGGTCGTCCTGCCCGGCGGGAGCCTCGCGGTCACGGGCCGTCACCTCATAAAGCGGTTGGCCCTTAGAATCCCGGAGCCCAGCCAGGTGGTCCCGGAGCAGGCTAAAGCGGTTGATGTTCCAATCGTCTTCTTGTGGCTCAATAGTGGTTTGCAAAAGAATTTTCGTAGGTAGCCCGTTCGGCTCTTTTGTTGTCATCCCTAATCCTTTTCCATGTTTTTATTCACAAACACATTTAAACCGGCCCTGGCAGGGTCAGCCTTCAGCCTGGAAGGTAAATGCTGTTAGTGTTGGTGCTGGCGATAGTTCCGGCGGGGCAAGTTATCCACCTCGGCCCCGAAAACGGCGTTATCGCCCGGGTCGAACTCAACCTCATCTATATAACACCAGCCCCAGTCTTCGCCCGGCTCGAACGATTTTATGATGGGATGCTGGGTGGCGTGGAAATGTTTGGTAGCGTGTTTGTTTTTGGAGCTATCGCAGCAGCCCACGTGCCCGCATTCGAGACACAGCCGCAAATGTACCCAGCGGTCGCCCATTTTAAGACATTCTTCGCAGCCGTTGGTATGGGCCTCGACCGGCTTCATCAGGTCAAGGTGTTCGCAATTTTCTTCCATTTCAGTAACCCTCCCACTAATTACAAATTCAACAACCTGATTTTAACAATACTCACAAAGGCCGGTCAGGTCAAATTAATCTGACTTTGCCCGCTTATTAATATCGAATATATCTGAGTAGTTGTTGCGCTTTGTAGATTTTGGGTTTCATGGCCCGTTCTTTTGTGAAGGCAAAAACAGGGAAGACAACCTGAAAGTTGTCTTCCCTGTGCACCTGTTACCAGGCTAACATAAACTGTTCTAGCCGGTTATTAGCTGGCTAAGCGGGCGGCGGTTTCGGCCAGGCGGGTCGAATAGCCCATTTCGTTGTCGTACCAGGCCGCGATGGAAACAAAGGTGCCGTCCCCGGCGACCTGGACCAGGGGCAGGTCAATCACCGAGGAAAGCGGTTCGCCGATAATCCGGCTCGAAGCGTATTCTTCCTCAAGCACGCCCAACACTCCCTGGAGCGGGGCTTTGGTTGCGGCTTCCCGGAATAAATTCTTTAGCTCGTCCTCGCTGGTCGGGCGGTCGAGAATCGCGTTAAGCTCGACGATACTGCCGGTGCGGACGGGAACGCGGTAGGCTTTGCCGGTCACGTTCAGGTCCGGCCAGATAAACTTGAGGGCTTTGGCCGCACCCGATGACGACGGGATGACGTTCTCGGCGGCGGCCCAGGAGTCGCGGCGGTCCTTCATCGGCTGGTCGGTCAGCGATTGGGTGTTGGTATAGGCGTGGACCGTCGAGAAAAGGCCGGTCTTGATACCAAAGTTTTCCCGCAGAACTTTCACCACCGGAGCGATGGCGTTGGTGGTGCAGCTTGCCATGCTGATGATGTGGTGTTTGTCCGGGTCGAAATCATCCATGTTGATGCCAGGCAAAAGCACTGCGTCGCAATCCTGCAAGGTCTTGCTAGCGGCGCTGACCAGCACCCGGTTCGCCCCAGCGTCGATATGGGCCTGGGCGTTGACCCGGCTGGTCGCCCGCCCGGTGCAGTCAATTACCAGGTCCACCCCTTGCGCTTTCCAATCCGGCTGGCCCGACGACACATCGAGATAGTTTATCCGGTTGTCCCCGATAACAAGCTGGCCGTTGTCCGCCTTGACCGGTTCACCAAAAGGACCGTAGTTGCTGTCATAGGCGAAAAGGGCCGCCAGGGTGGACAAATCCTTGATGTCGGAGATGGCAGCCGGGACGAACAACTTCTGGCGCAGGGCGGCCTTGAGGGCCGAGCGGCCAATGCGGCCAAAGCCGTGAATAGCGATTTTATTCATATAAGAATCTTCCTTTCAATTCGTCTTCTCAATCTTTTGTTAGGTCTTCCCTTCGATTGTTCCGAATCCAACCTTAAATCGTTCCCTGTAACACCTGGGGTAGCTGCTTACAGGGTATCTTCGGCCAGTTTTTTCAGCAGTTCGGCGCTTTTGACAAACCCGGCCTCTTCGTCTTTGTTCAGGGGCAGTTGCAAAAAGTGGCTGATGCCCTGCCGGTTCAGGACGGCGGGCAGGCTCAAGGATACCTCGCTCACACCATATTGCCCGGTCATGCGGTTCGAAAGTGAAAAAACGGTATTCTGGCCCCGCAAAATCGCTTCTACGATGCGGACCAGCCCGGACCCAATCGCGTAATAAGTCGCGCCTTTGCGCTCGATGATGTGATAAGCGGCCTTACGGACCTGCTCGTATATGGCGTCCATATCGGCCTGGTTGTAGGGACGGTTTTGTTGTCTGGAAACTTCGGCCAACGGTATCCCGGCAATCGTTGCCGTGCTGAAGGCTGGCACTTCGCTGTCGCCATGTTCTCCTATAATATAGGCGTGGACGCTGCGTGGGTCAACCCCGTAATAGGTGCCCAGCAGGTAGCGGAAGCGGGCGGTATCCAGGATTGTGCCGCTACCGACGACCCGACCTGGCTGTAAACCCGAATAGCGGATAGCCGCCTCGGTCATGATGTCCACGGGGTTGGTCGCAATTACCAGGATAGCTTCCGGGGCGGACCGCACCACGCGGGGAATCATTTCCCGGAAGATAGCGGCGTTTCGTTTGACCAGGTCCAGGCGGGTTTCACCCGGTTTCTGGGCTACGCCCGCGCTGATTACCACGATGTCGCTGCCGGTCATATCGGCATAGGTGCCCGACCGGATGTTGCAGGGTTTGTCGAAGGCCATGGCGTGTTGCAAATCCATCGCTTCGCCTTCAGCCCGCCGGGCGTTCACGTCCACTAGGAGCATTTCGGACGCAAGGCCGGTGCCAACTAGCTTATACGCAAAGCTGGCCCCGACCATCCCGGTGCCAAGTACGGTAACTTTAGCCATTTTTCATCTCACCTCGCTGCATATTGGGCGTTCGCCAGCGCCTGGCGCAAGGGTGGTCGCGCCGGGGTGTGGGTTTGACGCTGGCTCAAAATTCGCCGGTTGTCTGGCCGATTCCTTTTTGAGTGAGTAGTTGAAGTTATAAAAGCCCCAACTCAAATTGAACGAATCTGGCCGCCCAATCTGTCTGCCGGTCTGCTTCAACTTGCCCTATTATAAACTGTTTTCAGTGGTTGCTGCCAGGGGCCTAAAGTATAGTATTTGATTGGCCTGAATAGGCCAATTTGCGGATACGGTTGGTAACAGGCATAATCATGATAGCGCAAACCATAACTACGAGAGAAAAGGACAGGACAAAATGGGGTTTATCTATGAGGAAAGAGGCTCGGACTCGCCTTTTGTAGAAAAAATCTTTCACGGGTTTAGCGCCGGGGAAGGCTCGACCATCCGGCCCGCCGAAAGCCACTGGCACATGGTCTTTACGAAATTCCAGGGCCATACCCTGACTTTTATGGTGGGGCCGCTTACGTCAGCCGGGGTGACGCCTTTTACGGAAGGGGCCGAAATCCTCTGGATAAAATTCAAACATGGCGCGTTCATGCCGCACCTGGACCTGGGCAACTTTCTAAACCTGGAAGCCACCTTGCCCGACGCTTCCGGCAAATCTTTCTGGCTGAACGGCTCGGCCTGGCAATTCCCCGATTTTGAAAACGCCGATACTTTCCTGAACCGCCTGGCCCACCGGGACATTCTGACCTGCGACCCGCTGGTGCAGGCGGTCCTGGCGGGTGAACCCCACGACTATTCCCCGCGTACCGTCCGTCACCGCTTCCTGCGGGCCACCGGGCTATCTCGCAACCAGATTTACCAGATTGAACGGGCCCAGCGGGCGGCTGAAATGCTCGGCCAGGGCCTGCCAATCCTGGATACCGTGTCCGAAGCCGGTTATTTCGACCAGCCTCACCTGACCCGCGCCCTCAAACTGTGGATAGGCCATACTCCTTCCCAACTCTTGCGGGAAAGCGCGAAATCCGCCTGATTGCCATTTCGTACAAGACTATTTCCCGCCAGCCATTTACAATAAAGGTGTTCGTTGAATAAATCGCACGCTAAAAATGTGTAAAAAGGAGAAATGAAATGGGAACGGTCGGTACAGGGTTTTCGATGTCGCTGGACGGCTTTATCGCTCGCAAAAATGACGAGATGGGGCCGCTTTTTGACTGGATGAGCAAAGGCCAGCAGGACTACGCGGTTACTACGGGCTATGGGGATATAGATATGAAACTGGCCGACTCCAGCGTCGAAATGTTTGAAAACGCGATTGCTACGACCGGGGCGCTGCTCTGTGGCCGCCGCCTCTTTGATATTACCGGGGGTTGGGGCGGCAGGCATCCCCTGAACGTCCCGGTGATAGTCCTGACCCATAATCCGCCCCAGGAATGGGTTGGAAAAGAAGGCTCGCCGTTTACCTTTGTCACGGAAGGCTTTGAAACGGCCCTGGCAAAAGCCAGGGAAATTGCCGGGGATAAAACTATCGCGATAGCCTCGACCACCGTGGCCCAGCAATGCCTCAACCTGGGCCTGATGGACGAAATTCACATCGACCTGGTCCACGTCTTGATTGGTGAAGGCAAGCGCCTGTTCGATAACCTGAATATTTCGGATACCGACCTGCAACTGGTAGCGGCCAAAAACGCGCCGGGCGTGACCCATATGACTTTCAAGGTTTTGAAAAAGCAATAGTAATTAAAAGACAAGGGGAGAAGATTTATTTTATGTCTGAAAACAACGTTACGGCCCCGGCCACACCGGAGATGCGCCTCGAAGTGGTGATGCTCCCTGTCGCCGATGTTGACCGGGCCAGGAATTTTTATGTCGAAAAGATGGGCTTTAATCTCGACCACGACGTGGTTTATGGCGCGATGCGGATAGTCCAGCTAACCCCGCCCGGTTCGGCCTGTTCCGTCGTAATCGGCAAAGGCATGGCGAGCGATTCTATGACCCCCGGCTCGATTAAGGGGCTGCACCTGGTGGTGAAGGACGCCCAACAGGTGCGCGACTTGCTGGCCGGACGTGGAATAGAAATCAGCGAGGTTGAAGACATGGGCGGGGTGAAATACGCCCATCTGAGTGACCCTGACGGCAATTCCTGGGAGATACAGGAGATTCCAAGCAACCTTACAGCCCCTTAAATTACTTGTTAAGGGCTTATTAAGCAGAATCCCATCCGGGCGCTGTGAAAGTGTTGGATGGGATTTTTTGTTTTATACTATATTAAAGAGGTAAAAATAGCCCTGGCTTGTAGTTTCCGGTTAAAAGTACGATGGAAGAAATAAAACTAAAGGCCGATGATTTCCTGGCAAAGGCGGCTGACCTCATCCCGGCGAATGACCGTTTTGTCCGGCTGGTTTTAAGCGGCCTGTCCAACCGGAACCTGCCCTCGCTCATGGAACTTACCCAACTCTACGCCGTCCGGGAACTCATTCTCGATGGCAACGGCCTGGAAGGTGCCGGAATAGCTCCCCTGGCCGAAAGCCCCTACCTGCGCTATCTCGAAGTTTTAAGCCTCAACTGGAATAAACTGGGGAACGAGGGATTGGCGGTCCTGGCGACCTCGCCCAATCTCGCGAACCTGAACGTGTTACAACTGGGCCACAACGAAATCGAGGATGCCGGGGTAATACGGCTGGCTGCCGCCGACCTGGCTAAACTCAAAACGCTGGTGCTGGCGGCTAACCCGCTGGGGGATGCCGGGATTAAAGCCCTGGCGCTTTCGCCCCATCTTAAAAACCTGGCAAGGCTGAACCTGCTCTCGACCCATATCGGCGGCGAAGGGGCCGAGGCTATCGTAAACTCGCCCTACCTGACCGGGCTGGCCTATTTCAGTTGCAGCCAGGGCCGCCCGCCCTACCTCGAATTTGCTCCCCGGTCCGATATTGCCGAGCAACTCTATTCGATTAGCCTGGCGGCTGGCCGTGAAAACCATTCGTCTTTTTCGGCCCTCAACCTGAACGCGACCGACCTGGGCGACCAGTGGGCCGGGCCAATCCTGGCCTCGCCGCGCCTGACCGGGTGTCAGGCCCTGGATTTGTTCGGCTGCCGGGTGGGTCCGGCGGGAGCTAAAGCCCTGGCGTCTTCGCCCTACCTTGCCGACCTGACCTATCTCGACCTGGGGGGCCGGGCCCTTTACGGCGAAACGAACCAGCTAGGTCCGAAGGGAGCCGCCGCCCTGGCCGCCTCCACTCACCTCAATTCCCTGACCTACCTGAACCTGACCGGGAATGACCTGGGCGACGCGGGTCTGTCGGTTCTGGCGAAAGCCGGATGGCTGGGCCAGCTAAAAACCTTGAACCTGAGTTTTAACTCGCTTGGAGATGATGGTCTGTCGGCCCTGGCAAAAGCCCAACTGCCAGCGCTTTCCCGCCTGGACCTGGGCGCGAACAAAATCGGGGATGCGGGTCTGGCCGCTCTTGCCGCCGCGACCGGGCTATCCAACCTGGAGACTTTGAACCTGGGACGGCCCGGCGACCTGGACTGGTCCCCCCATAACTCTATCGGGGACGTGGGTGTCCAGGCCCTGGCCGCTTCCTCGCTCTTGACCCACGTTATCGACCTCGATTTGAGTTATAACCAGGTAGGTGACGCCGGGGCGGCGGCCCTGGCGGCATCCCCTTACCTGAAAGAGCTAACCTATCTCAACCTCTGCAATAACCAGCTAACCAACGCGGGCTACCAGAGCCTGATTGACTCGCCAAATTTGCTAAAATTGCAGTCTATCGGCCTGAGCAACAACCGGACCGAGCTAAAGATGGAATATTACTACGATTGGGACGGTTCGGTGGCCGACTATTCCTTCAACCGGGAGGAAGCCGAGCGTTTGGCCGGGCTTTTCCAGCAGCACCCGCACATTTACTGAGATTTGGTTAGTCTAGTTTAGGTTTTTGGAATAAAAAATGAAAAAACATCCTGACAAACGTAGAAAACCATCAGTTCCAAAACTTTTTGTGCAAACGAGAGCCGACCACATAAGAACTCTCACCAAGGCAACACTTCAAAATATACCTTTTGGTGGGACACTTGCGGAGCTTTACAATGTAATTTTTGGTTCTCCGATTACCGATAGACGTGATGAATTTTTGTACTTAGTTTTACATAATATAGAAGATTTAAGGGAAACTGTTCAAGGTTTCAATCCTTATAATTTGGCTGAAAACGAAGCGTTTAAATCAACATTTTTACATGCTATTGAAGTTGCTATTCGGACTCATCAAGAAGAAAAAAAAGAAGCTTTGAAAAATGCAGTATTAAACTCAGCCCTTCCTGGTTCAATAGACGATAACTTACAACTAATGTTTTTAAAATTGTTGGATGGTTTTTCTCCCTGGCATTTAAAGATTTTGGGGTTTATAAAAAATCCTGAAGAATGGGTAAAAAATAATAACCCTACAACTAATTTTCAAGAGGTTTGGAAAACTTCTAGGGATAAATATCCGGGATATTATATTGTCCGACTATTTCCTGATTTGAAAGATGAGGATATTGAGTTTTGTAACCAGGTTGTGAAAGATTTAGAAACAAACGGATTAGTTTATGTTAAAGACGTATCTCATTTACAAAATATACCAGGACTTAGGCTGCCAGGTAATCAACCAGTAATGACATATTATGCCCCACCGGAAATTACTAATTATGGGATATTGTTTCTCTTATTTATTGAAGAACCTAAAAAATTTATCTAACCTTTGATGGCTATTGCCGAGGCTACTTATACCAAGTCTGGATATATAATTGTCATCCTGACCGAAGTGTAGGAATCTCGGCACTCGCTTGCGGGTCCCATTGGCGTAAGTACTTTCGATCGTGATGTTGTCCAACGGACCGGAGATTCCGTGGTTTGCCACGGAATGACAAAAACAGAGTCTTTATCCGTACTTGGTATTAAGTAAAAAATGGCTCCAGTATTCGGGAAATCGTTATAAAAAGAAAAAAGGCTCAACGCCATTGTTAAGCCTTTTTTGCAAGTACGCCTAAGGGGATTCGAACCCCTGTTACCGCCGTGAAAGGGCGGTGTCCTGGGCCTCTAGACGATAGGCGCATCATCTATGTTGTTCCGGGTGTTGACCTTGCGACCCCCCTCCCGAAGCCAAGCTAATATACCATATTTAACATCCCTTCGCAAGGGCCTTGCCGCCCAATTTATAAAAAATTTCCAAAACGGGCTCTATATATGGTAGTCTTTTCGCTAAAGGGGGTTTGCCGCCTTGTCGTTCCGGTCAGCCTCGAATTCGCTTTCCTGGAACTGTCAACTTGACTAATTCGTTTATATTTGAGAAAGTATCCCTAAATCTGAATTGTCTTGCTGTTGAAATGCCAGTAGAGGAGAGGGTTGCCTACCCCCTGTTACCGGCGAGAATAACGGTACGTACCTTTACCTCTAAATATTGTTATTGCTTTCAGGAGATACGCTAATTGGAAACTGCACATGATGGCGGATTAGCACCTGCCGAAAAACAAGTTGCGGCGGGCGGGCTGGTGTGGAATTATCTTGAATGGAATCCTGGCGGAACCCCCCATGTTTTGCTTGTGCACGGTATTACCAGCGATGCCCGAACCTGGTGGAAGTTAGGGCCGGACCTGGCCCAGGCCGGGGCGCACGTCCTCGCCGTCGATATGCCCGGTCACGGCACCAGTGGCGATACCCCGACCGATGTTAAATGGCCCTCAACCGCCGCGCAACTGGCCGCTTTTGTCGAGGCGGTCGGCTGGGATAAGGCCGGGTATCGGCTGGCGGGGCATAGCTGGGGCGGGGCAGTGAGCCTGACCCTGGCCGCTACCCACCCGGCGGGGCTGGAAAAGGTCGCTTTGCTCGACCCGGCCATTTCCCTGGAAGAAAAATGGGCCGTCCAGGGCGCAGGCCAGTACCAGGCCGAGGTAGGCGCGGCCAAAAAAAGCCGGGAAGACTACCTGGCCTGGACTCGGCAAAACATGCCCCAGTGGACCGACTCCGACCGCCACTGGAAGGCCGGGGCGATGGTCGCCTACCGGCCTGAAGCAGTGCGGGATTTCTTCCGCGACAATTCCGGCCAGGATATTACGCCCCTGTTAGGCCGGGTGGAGGCCCCTTTGTTGCTAATCATAAGCGATGAAACAATCGGCGGAGTTATCCAACCCCAGGTTCAGGCGGCGGCCAGGGCTGCGCTCAAGCCGGAGACGGGCCAGGCCCTACGTTACGAGGGGGTCGGGCACAATATCCACCGGGAAGATTACCCACGACTTCTGGCCGACCTGAAGCCATTTTTGTTGAATAGTTAGCCTGAAAGTAAGGCCCATCACTTCGGGTAAAACTGTGTATAATGTATAATGGGATAGAGGGAATTGCATTTCGCCGAAGAATAATTCCGCAAAAGGGGCACCCTGAATTTTGATGTATTATTACGGAGCACAAGAGAGAACCAAACGATGACCCAGGCCCGAACTTTAAACGACCGGTACGAGCTGCAATCCAAAATTGGCGATGGGGGCATGGCCGCCGTCTACAAGGCGCTGGATTTAAAGCTGAACCGGGTCGTCGCGGTGAAAATCCTGCGCGATAGCTATGCTGCCGACCCTCAATTCCTGGCCCGCTTTAAACGCGAAGCCGAGCAAGCCGCCAGCCTTAACCACCCTAATATCGTCAGGGTCTTTGACGTGGGTGACGAGGGCGATGTGCATTATATCGTCATGGAGTACGTGGAAGGGTCCAGCCTCAAAGATATTATTTTGTCCGAAGCGCCCCTGCCCGTCTCACGCGCCCTCGAAATGGGAGCCCAGATCGCCGATGGCATCGGGTACGCTCACAGCACCGGCCTGATTCACCGCGACATTAAGCCGCAGAATATTCTGATTGATATGTCGGGCCGGGTCAAAATTACCGACTTTGGTATCGCTAAAAGCGCCACCGCATCGACCCTGACCGAGGCCGGTATCACCCTCGGCACGGTCCATTATTTCTCGCCGGAGCAGGCTAAAGGCTTGCCGGTAATGCCTCAGAGCGATATTTATTCAATCGGGGTAGTCCTCTACGAAATGCTGACCGGGCGTATCCCTTTCGATAGCGATAACCCGGTAGCCCTGGCCCTCAAACATATCGAGGAAATGCCGCCTCCTTTACGGCGCTTTAATCCCTCTATCCCGCCTGTCGTCGAGCAAATAGTTCTGAAAGCCCTGTCGAAAGACCCTAACCAGCGTTTTGCTACCGCCGCTCAGCTTAGCAAAGCCCTGCGAAACCTTGAAGCTCAATCCGACCAGGGGACGATGGTCCAGCGCCCGGTGCCGCCCCCGTCTACCAACCAGACCGGCTACAACCAGCAAGTCCCCCGGCGTTCGGCGGTGCCGCCGCCCGGTTCCTATACCTACCGCGACCAGCAGCAGCAGCGGGTCCAGGAGGCCACCTCGGTGAACCCGGCGGCCCGGCCTCGTCCAACCGTCCCGCCCGCTCAGAACCCTGAATATGGTTACGAGCAGCCTCGCCGCAACGGCGTCCGCTACTACGACGAGCGGGTCAGCACTTCCTACCGGGGCCGCGTGCCCGTCGAAGAAGTCGAATATGTAGACGAGGTAAACCAGGCCAGGGGTAACGGAGGTTGTTTGCCCTGGATTGTCGGGGCCGCCGCTTTCTTGATGATTGTCGGGTTAGCACTGGCCGCGCTTTTAATTCTGCCCGGTCTTTCTGCGCCAAGCCCCCGTCCCACCGCTACTACCGTTGCCGCCACCCTGCCTCCCAGCACGACTGTAGCCGCGGCCAAGGTGGCTGTTCCCGATGTTAAGGGTAAAAAGCAGGATGACGCCATAAATGCCCTCAAAGCCAATAACCTGGCCGTAGGCACGATTACCAACCAGAACTCCGAATTGGATGCGGGCCTGGTAATCAGCAGCGACCCGGCGGCCAATACCAAACTCGACCCCGGCAACAAGGTGAACCTGGTGGTCAGTTCCGGGCCGGAGCAGGTGCCGCTGTCCGTATATGCCAACACGCCGCCTGACGCCGCCAAGTCGCAACTCGAACAACTCGGTTTCAAGGTCGTGATTGCCCAGGAGTTCAGCGATACCATCCAGAAGAACGCTGTAACCCGCACCGACCCGCTCGGCGGACCTGGCAAGACCCTTCCGAAGGGCAGCACCGTGACATTGTATGTCAGCCAGGGGAAAGCCCCGGCGGCTACGACGGCCCCGGTTGCTACCACCGCGCCCCCGGCGACCGAGGCTCCTACAACCGCCCCGGCGCAGGCTGCGCCGACCAATACGCCCAACAATCCCAATTCGACCCAGGCTACTATCCCGACCCTGGTCGGTTTAACCGAAGCCGATGCGAGGGCGGTCCTGAAAGCGGCGGGATTTAATAATGTCGAGTCTACTCAGTGGGATGCGACCAACATTGACCTGCAACTGACCGGCAATGCTACCGAAAGAGCCAAAGCCCATGCCCTTTACGACCAGGTTGAGGCAGGCCAGGTGTTTTACTCCGCGCCGGGCCAGGGCGAAACTGTTCCCAAGCAGACCAAAATAGTAATCGTCATAAAGAAGCCCTAGCCACTTTTAACGGGAATCGAAGAGGCGTCGAAAGTTTGAACTTTCGACGCCTCTTTTGTTGCTTGATTCCGCTTGGCGGTCGGGTTAGGCGACCGTTTCTTCCGGCTGCGGCAGCACTTCGAGCGACTTCTCGGCGAAGTGGCAGGCCGTGAAGTGGTTCGGGCGATGCTCGATAAAGGCCGGTTCGGTCTTGCATATCTCCTGCGCTAACGGGCAGCGGGTGCGGAAGTGGCAGCCCGACGGCGGGTTAATCGGCGAAGGTACGTCACCTTCCAGGATGATGCGTTTGCGTTTTTCTTCCAGGATAGGGTCTGGAATCGGGATGGCCGAGAGCAACGCCTTGGTATAGGGATGCATCGGGGCCGTATACAGGTCGTGCCGGTCCGCCAGCTCCACCACTTTACCCAGGTACATCACGGCGATACGGTCCGAGATGTGTCGTACGACCGAAAGGTCGTGGGCGATAAAGAGATAGGTCAGGCCGAACTCCGACTGCAAGTCTTCCAGCAGGTTAACCACCTGGGCCTGGATGGATACGTCGAGCGCGGAAATCGGTTCGTCGGCGACGATAAAGTCCGGTTCGACCGCGAGGGCGCGGGCAATACCGATACGCTGGCGCTGGCCGCCCGAAAACTCGTGCGGGTAGCGGTTGACGTAGTTCGGGTTAAGACCTACCACCTTCAACAATTGGCGAACCCGGTCCTGCTTGGCCTTGCCTTTCGCCAGGCCGTGAACTTCCAGCGGTTCGCCGATGATGTTGCCGACCGTCATACGGGGGTTGAGGCTGGCGTAGGGGTCCTGGAAGATGATTTGCAGATTGCGGCGCATTTTGCGCAGTTCTTCGCCCTTCATCTGGACCAAATCGCGACCTTTGTAGCGGACGTGGCCGCCGGTAGGCCGGTAAAGTTGCAAAATGGCGCGCCCGGTGGTGGATTTGCCGCAACCCGACTCACCTACCAGGCCCAGCGTTTCGCCACGCCGGATGTTAAAGCTGACGCCGTCGACCGCTTTGACCGCGCCCACCTTCCGCTGGAAGATGATGCCTTCGGTGATAGGGAAGTGCATCTGGAGATTATCAATCTCCATCAAAACCTCACCTGCCTCTACCTTGGACTGCCCCTTTTCGGCGTTCATACGCTCAGTTCTTTGTTCCTTACTCTCCAAGTCAAAACTCCTCTAAATTTACTAGACTGACCGGGTTAATTTTGAACGAAAATTAACCAGCCGGTGAGGTTCTTACGTCGGTAGCTGTAGCAACCACTTCCGGGGCAGGTTGTTCCGGGATAGGCGTTTCTTTGGTGATGTCAAAGAGGCAGGCCGCCCGGTGTCCTTCTTCCACTTCCCGCAGTTCTGGCACTTTGGACTGGCACACGGCTGGCTGGCGGTAGGCACAGCGCGGCTCGAACGGGCAGCCCGGCGGTAGCGTTACCATGTCCGGCGGCAGACCTTGAATCGGGATAAGGCGGTTTTCACCCTCGCTATCGAGGCGGGGAATCGAGTTCAAAAGACCGATTGTGTAGGGCATGCGCGGGTTGGCATAAAGCGGTTTGGCTTTGGCCGTCTCGACAATCTTACCGGCATACATAACCTGGATGCGGTCGCACATCCCGGCCACCACACCGAGGTCGTGGGTAATCAGCATGATAGCGGTGCCGAGTTCCTGGCGCAACCGTTTCAAGAGGTCGAGGATTTGAGCCTGGATGGTCACGTCGAGCGCGGTAGTCGGCTCGTCGGCGATAAGCAGTTTGGGGTCGCAGCTAATCGCCATAGCTATCATCACGCGCTGGCGCATACCGCCGGAGAACTGGTGAGGATAGTCACCCAGGCGTTTCTCCGCCGAAGGGATACCGACCAGTTTGAGCAGTTCGATAGCCCGCCGGTTAGCAGCCTTATCGTCCATTTTCATGTGGAGTTTAAGACTTTCGGTAATCTGCTTACCAATCGTCAACACCGGGTTGAGGCTAGTCATGGGGTCCTGGAAAATCATGGCGATTTCCTTACCCCTGATTTTGCGCATCTGGTCATCTTTGAGCTTGAGCAGATTTTGACCCCTGAAAAGCACTTCGCTTTGCGAGTCAATCACGGCCGGTGGGGTTGGCAAAAGGCGCATGATAGCCATTGAAGTTACGCTTTTGCCTGAACCCGACTCACCCACAATACCGAGGGTTTCGCCTTCATTCAGGTAAAAGTTAACATCATTGACCGCTTTAACAAGACCTCCATCCGTCTTAAAAGCAACTTTTAGATTGTTAACCTTTAACAAAGGTTCCATTCCATACTCCTGTTTTTATAAGTAAATAATAGTGAGCAGCGATTAGAGTTGGGTTATACACAACTCCTTTTTCCAACCATGAAAGGGTGGGGCAATCGTCGCCCCTTAACACTAGGAGTGATAATGCATCTCCTCAGAGCAGCCTAACGTTTGTTGCGCGGGTCGAGTGCGTCGCGCAGACCATCACCAATGAAGTTGATGGCGAGTACGGTCAACAGAATGAAAAAGCCGGGGAAGAAGGCCCACCACCAGTTGCCGTTGACGAATTCATTCTGGGATTGGGCTAGCGCCGTCCCCCAGCTTCGCAGCGGAATTTGAATTCCATAACCCAGGTAGCTTAGAAAAGCTTCCAGTACGATGTTCTGGCCGACAATCAGGGTTCCGGCTACCACGACCGGGTTGATTACGTTCGGCAGGATGTGCAGGAACATTATTCGACCGTCTTTTGACCCCAAAGCGCGGGCCGAGGTTACAAACTCCTGTTGTTTTACCGAGAGTGTAACGCTACGGACTAACCGGGCAACCGCGGGCCAGGTCAATAACCCGATGATAAGCGGCAGCAGGATTATCGAGCGCAAACTTGAGTCTTCTACGCCGTTGCTTCCCGTACCGCCTTCCGGGGGCGGATTGACCAGGAAGCGCGAGGCCAGCAACAGTACGAAAATAAGTGGTACCGACAGAAATACGTCGGCAATCCGCATCAGGACCGCATCAACCCAGGAGCCAAAATAGCCCGATACGATGCCTATCACGGTCCCTACGGCACAGGCAACTAACATCGCCAGCACACTCAAAAAGAGTGAAATCCGAGCCCCGTACACTACCAGGCCCAGCACGTCCAGGCCGTTAACGTTAGTGCCGAAGGGGTGTTCCAGGGAAGGGGGTTTATTCTTCAACTGGAACATGGTGGCGGTGTTAACGACCGGTTCTGGTACGATAAATGGCCCCAGCAATGCTATCAGTATCAACAACCCGAAAAGAATGGTCCCAAAGACGGCCATCTGGTGGCGGCGGTAGCGTAACCAGAATTCGTAAGCCTGGGAGCGGGTCTGGGTTGTAATTTCTCCGGCATCATTGTTTCGCGGCGCTTGAGCGGGGGTAGTAATTTTCTGAGTGCTATCAATCATTTCTTGTTTCCCCCTAATACCGGATTCTAGGATCAATTATGGCGTAGGTTACATCCGCGATGATGTTAAACACCAGGATGAACGCCGAAAGCAGGAACACAATTCCAATCATCACCGGGTAGTCAGCCGCCGTAATCGAAGAAATGAACAGCAGCCCCATCCCCGGCCATTGGAAGATTGATTCGGTCACAACGGCCCCACCGAGTAACGCCGGGAGGGTCAGCGCGATGTTGGTAACTACCGGTAGTAGCGCCGGGCGTAACGCGTGCCGCCGGACAATCGTGCCTTCCTTCAAGCCTTTGGCGCGGGCGGTACGGATGTAATCCTGGTTGATGGTTTCCAGCATCGAACTTCGCATATAACGACTGTCAGCGGCCACATTAACCACAATCAGGGTAATGATTGGCAATACCAGGTGTGCGGCCAGGCTACCAATGGCGGTCAGCGGGTTGGCAGCAAACCAGGGCCAGTAAGTCGCAGAGTTAAACGCCGGGTCACGTGGGTTGGTGATCTGGCCGGAAGGGAACCATTTAAGATTGGCCGCGAAGGTGTATACCAGGATTAAACCGAGCCAGAAAGTCGGCATCGAGAAACCGATATAAGTTAATACGGTTAAGACTTTATCGGTCAGGCTATAGCGTTTTAAGGCCGAAAGGATACCCAACGGCAACGCGATTAGCTGTTGAATGATATAAGCGGTGAGCATCAAGAGCAGGGTCGCCGGCAGGCGGTCCAAAATCAATTGAGTAACCGGTTGACGGGTAACAAACGAAGTGCCCCAATCCCCCCGGAACATCGAAAAGAACCAGGTAACATATTGTTCCAAAACGGGTTTATCCAGGCCCCAGTTGTGAGCAATAGCCGCTCTTTGTTCCGCAGTCATGCGGGGATTTTGCCCAAAGGCGGCCATTGGGCCACCGGGGGCTAACTGCATAATCATAAAGACCAGGAACGATATACCTATTAACACCGGAATAGATATAAGGATACGGCGAATGATAAACTTCGTCATTAGGTTAAACTCCTGCTATCCAAAGCGCGTATTTTCTAACCCTTCATAGAGGGAGATTAGCTTGATTTAAAGCTAAACTTTATTACTGTGATGCACAGGTTTGCTGGCTTGCAGTGAAACGGCAATGGTTCTTTGCAGTTTGTAGTTTGAATTCTAAAAATATAAGGCCAATTATAACTGTTTTTGGCTATCCGTCAATTAAAAATCCATTGTCCCGCACGGTTTAGAAATTTCTATTTAATTCTTAAGGTAATTTTAATTTTATCGAGCCAGGGAACCAGCTTTTGGCGAATCCATTCACTTCAAACCATTACCGGGGAGAATTGCGGGGTAGTGGGCCCACTTTACAAAGACGGTGCGGGAAATTTCCCGCACCGTCTTTGTATTTCTACTAACCTACTACTGGTCTACCCAGACTTCGACGACGTTCCAGAGGTTCGCGTCGGTGGTCGGGTTGGCTTTGTAGTTGTGAACTTTGTTGCTCACAATGTAGTTATTCACGCGGGTGTAGAGGGCACCTTCGTAAACTTTGTCATAAAGGGTCTGGTAAATGCTGGAGAAAGCAGCCTTGCGGGCGGCAATATCTACCGTAGACTTTTCCGTATCAAAGCCTTTATCAATCGCGGGGTCACTGATGCGGCCATAGTTAGCACCGTTGCCTTTGTTGGCATCGGTCGGAATCTGGGTCGAGTAGTAGTTGCCAGCGCCGCCATCGGGGTCAACGTCAGCGGACTGCGCGAACATACCGATGTCGAATTTGCCTTTAGCCAGGATACCGTCATTAGCCCAGGGGCCAAAGTACTGGGTGCTGGAATAGCCCTGGAACTTGGCATCAACCCCGATAGCCTTCCAGTACTGGAGCATTACTTCAGCGGTCGAAACGCGGACCGGGGCAGTGGTGCTGCTCAGGGTGAAAGAAAGCTTCTGGCCGCCTTTAGCGCGGATACCATCAGAGCCAACGGTCCAACCGGCGGCATCCAACAGTTTCTTGGCGTTTTCAGGGTCGTACGGATAAGGTTTCAGGCTCTGGTTGCAGAAGGCGCTAATCGGGTTGCAGTTTACCGGCAACACGACGGTCTTCGGGGTACGGAACTGTTTCACCAGGGCATCGCGGTCAATCGCTTCCAGCAGGGCCAGGCGAACATTTTTGTCCTGGAACAACGGGTTGCTCAGGTTGAACTGGAGGTATTCCCAGGAGAACTGGGGCGCGATGTCAAACTTGGCGTTGGAAGCCTGGGCAATCTTGGTGTTGGCGTCCACGGCGTTGTCGTCGAGGTTTTCGACTTCATCAATGTCACCGCTCTGAAGGGCGGCTACCGCCGAGTTAGCGTCTTTGGTGAAGCGGAAAACAACTTTGTCCAGGTAGGCATTGAAGCCCCAGGCCCAGGAGAAGTTGTCGTTGCGGGAGTAGGTAATGCGGTCGTCGGCAACGAATTCATCTACTTTGAAGGGTCCGCTGGTCAGGGTCGGTTTGGTCGCTTCCGGGGATTTGGAAGGGTCATTCTTAATCTGATCGAGAGGATAAACCTTCGACGACAACGGGTAGAAGCCGTTGAGGAAGTTCAGGTAAGGCCCGTACACCTGCTTGAAGTGCAACACGACGGTGTTGTCGTCCGGGGTGTCAACCCCGCTGATCATATTCCAGGCGGTGGTGTCAATATACAGACCGGTGTTGTCCGGGCTGGTAACCCACTGCCAGGTGTATTTATAGTCGGCGCTGGTCAACGGGGAGCCGTCGCTCCATTTCTGGTTCGGTTTCAGTTTCAGGGTAATGTCCATTTTGTTGTTGTTCACAACGACATCACCGTTATCCAGGGTCGGAACTTCCGATACCGTGTACGCATAGTACTTGGCATTGTTGCTCTGCCCGATAACGTAGGAGTAGATCATGCGGATGTTGTTTACCGCAACGGTTTCACCGGCGTAGTAAGGGTTAAGCTGGGAAGGGCCCTGACCGGCGAAGGCGAGAACCAGTTCGCCACCTTTTTTGCCGCTGGTGCCATCCATTTTAACGTTTTCAATAACGTCCGAAGCACCACCCGCGCCCGCGGTGGTCGCAGCTGTGGTAGCGGCAGCGGTGGTCGCAGCCGCGGTGGTAGCGGCAGCCGTGGTGGCAGCGGCAGTAGTCGCGGCGGTGGTGGCGGCAGCCGTGGTCGCAGCAGCGGTCGTCGCAGCAGCCGTGGTGGCAGCGGCAGTAGTCGCAGCAGCGGTCGTCGCGGCTGCCGTGGTAGGCGCCGGAGCAGTGGTTGCAGTGTTGTCACCGCAAGCTGCAAAGAGGGCCGCTAACATCACACCCAGGACAAGTAGGTGTAAAGCACGTTTTAAAGACATTCTGTCTCCTCCAGAAATACAGGTTTTAACATCAAAGGGTTTACTTCTAAAGAATCGCTAAAGTATTCCCGGCCTTTAGTTTAAAAAAACTTATACCGGAGTTCCATTAGTTAGTTAAGATTGCAGGAGAGGTTTTTGCAAACCTGCCAAGGTTTGCTTATTTGCGATACAGTTTAAAAACTTACATATCGACTCAGATATGAAAAAATAATATCAGATGTTTTCTTGATTTGCAAGCAACATATTCTAAAAATACCTCTTCTATTGTAGTAACAAGTTAAATTCGCTAGGTACCCAATTAAAACTATGTTATAATTTGCCCAGCAGTGATGAATTCAACTCTTTCAGCCCGTAGCTTGACCAATGCTAACCCAAAAAGGTTTTGTGCCCCGGTCGCTTGGCGATTTTATCAGCCAGGTCAGGAATCGTTATTTCCAGCCTATTTCTCCCCCGGCAAGCGAGACTTCTCTGCGGTCGCGCCTGTTCAATATTTTAGTGCTGTCCGAACTTTTTCTTTTTCTGCTTGCTTTACCCGCAACCTTTCTCCTGGATAATGCTACGCGCTCTTTTTCCGCCACGATTTTGTTTTTTGGGGGGGCGGGTCTTACTTTTGCCATCGCTAAAAGCGGTCGTTACCATCTCGCGGCCTGGGTAAACCTGGGCGGAGTGCTGTTGGGGTTGCTTTATTACAACCTTGATCGCTCACCTGATTCTACTTACCTTGTTTACCTCGATTTCCGGTCCAGTTGTATCCTGCTCATTTTCCCGGTTTTGATTGCCGGGGTAGTGGTACCTGCCAGGGGGTCTCTGGCGATTACGGTGGTGGGCCTGGTAGTCCTGGGAGTGGTGGGCGTGCAATCGGTGCCTTATAGCCCGGTTTTTGGTTTGGGCCAGTTTCCTTTCTATACCCGTCTTTTCCGGTTACCGTTTGCCATTATTGTTGTGATGAGCTTATCAACACTGGTCTTCGAGCGCAAGGTTTTGAAATTGTGTGTCCGTCTATGCAGTCGTCACCTGCGTCTTAAAGAAATGGCCGCCGGGCTTGACAGTGAGGTCCACACTTCGGAAAAGCTGGTAGAAGAGATTCACGCTACCCTCGTCAGTCTCGAAACTATTTTTGAGGAATACCGGGACCTGCTCAACCTCCAGGAAACGGCGACCCAGGATATAAGGGATTGGCAATCCCAGTTAAGACAAAGTAACCAGCAAGTGGCAATGATGCTGGGACAGGCTAACGAGGTAATTAACGACAGCCTGGCAATCGTAGTCCAACGGGGCGAGGTCATACGAACCAACTCGGCGGTTTATAACCGGCTGCAACAGTTGCTGGAACTAATCAGCCACAGCGTGGAAGAACTCAGCCTGGCGGCGGTTCAGATTGAACAGGTGGTTGGCTCTATCAGCGAGGTGGCCGAGGAAACCAACTTATTGGCGCTAAACGCTTCGATAGAAGCCGCCGGGCACCTCGAGCAGGGCCGCCGTTTTACAATGGTTGCCTCGGAAGTCTACCGCCTGGCAGTACGGTCGCGTGACGCTGCCGAGGAAGTCCGGCAGATCGCCAGTGAAGTCCAGGGGGGTGTGGTTTCGCTGGCAAAAGCCAGTTCGCAAGGCCGGGATAACGCCCAAAAACTGGCCCATAACGCCCGGTCGGCCCCGGTCTCGGTGGAGCAGTTGACCGGACTAATGAGTTCGCTGGTACGGAATAGTTCAACTGTTTTCGAAGGTCTCCGGGATTTACAAAATAATCTCGGCAGTCTCCTGGCCTCGATGACCCGGTCTATCGCTACCGACGAACCTTCTCCGGTGCCGGTACAAACCCTGCTCGAATGTAACCAGGGACTCCAGCACCTGGTCGGGATGAGCGAGGCCGCCGTTGCCGCCCCCACATTTCCGGCGGTTTCTGCCAAAGATTTGCCGGTGGCGTCCTCCGGCAGAACCGCCCGCCTTTTCCGAATTTTTCAGAAACTCTATCGCACCTGGCTAAACTCGTCCTCGGATGGTCTGCGCCCGATAGCGGCTCGCCGCCGCCAGAGCCGGTTGTTGGATACACTGAGCGTGAGCTATTGTGTCTTTCTGGCGGCCTACTTTGTCGTTTCGATTCTTACCCGGTTTGATATAATCAGTATTCTTCCCTCGGCTTTTTTCCTGGTCTTGCTGTTGCTGGTCTACTCCTTTAATAAGATTGGGGCGACCAACTATGCCTTACTGGCTTTTTTCGGTTCCAATTACCTTTTTTACACCGTAGTGGTGTTTTCCCAGCCCACTCAATTTGATAGGCTCGATTTTATCCGCACCGGGGGAGCCCTTTTTTGTGTTTCTATCGTGGTGGCCGTAATTCTTACCAATCTGCGCTGGGTGGTCTGGGTTACTCTTTTGTGTATGGCCTGGACTGCCGCCCTGGCTTTTATTTGTATTACCCTTCCGTTCGGCGAGATAATGCGCCTGCTGATTTACCCCTTGTCAATCCAGGCGGCGGTAGGGTTGTTAGCCGGGGTTATCTGTCTTAACGTTACCAATCTCTCCAACCGGATAGAGGAACAAAACCGCCGCATTGCCGTGACCCACCGTAGGACCCAGCTTAAAAAACGCCGGTTTTTCGCTTTGAGCCAGCAACTGGCCGCCGGTCTGCAAGAGATACGCCAGGTTTTCGAGGGGGAGACCCGGTTTGCCGGGCTCTATTTGGAGGCGCTGACAGAACTCACCGAACAGGTGGAAACCCATGCCAGGGCTACCGCTCGACAGGGTGGTTCCATCCGGCAGATCGGCCAGAGTGTGACCAATGCGCTCGAACAGGTTAAGGCGCTGGTACGAGAAACCGATGAAGGCCAGCGTATTTTGCTGGACTTCCAGGGTGGGGTCGGGGAGATTGCCTCGAATAGCGAAGCCCTGAAGATTCACGCCGGGGAAATAGGCCAGGTTTTCGAACTTATTACGGCAGTTGCGGACGAAATTGATTTGCTGGCGCTTAACGCGACCCTGGAAGCGGCCCAGGCCCGCGAGGCTGGTAAACGCTTTGGAGCGGTGGCCGGGGAAATCCAACGGTTGGCGGGGCGGGCCCGGCAGACCGGGGCCAGGGTCCAATCGGTCATCTCGAATGTGCAGGAGGCGGTTTCTCTGTGCGCGCTCCTGACCGAGCGCGGCCATAGTGAATTATCCATCCTGACCGAGTCGGCTTCCGAAACGACTCTCTCTGCCCGGACGGTCATTGAGGTGGTAGGGGCCGGGCAAAAAATGGTCAACCTCCTTGAGATTTCTGCGCAACAGCAGACCGACATGCTGGAACAATTAAACCGGCATCTCCGTGAGTTCCGCTATACCACGGCCCGGTTCCGTCCCAAAATCCAGGGCGGTTTCGACTACCTGCGCCACCTGGATGAACTGGCCGAGAGTCTGGGCCGCTCCACCCAACCCACCACTTTTATCGAGCCTGCCGAACTTTCCCCGGTCGAAGAACTCGTCTAATTCCCATACCGCCACGCCACGTAATGCTGCCCAACATTCCCCATCTCCACCCGCCACTGGGGGTCGTTGGAAGGGGTAAAAGTTAGCACCCGGCGCTGGAAAAGCTGAACCAGCACGTCTTTTTCGACGCCGCCAACCTCAGTCCGTACCCAGTAAGCCTCGGTTAGCGGTAGTCCCACCGTAGAAAGCCAGTCGAAAACCGGGCCGGTCTGGTAGGTATCGGTCCGGGGGTCGTAGACCGGGCCGGTCTGGGCGAACCAGTCCCAGAAAACATCGGGAATATTGTGGCCGGTATCGGCAACGAAATGGCGGTTGAAGGCCAGACCGCCGAGCTCGCTGTTTTGCCCGACCTGCCCATTTTTAGAAAGGGTGGCCTGTACCGCCAGGCTGGTCCGGTCGGCCCCCGGCCCGGCAGTTACCAGGGCGGAAAAGCTGGCGTAGGTAGGCGCGTTCTGGTTTTGGCCCTGGGTATTGGAGTCTCCTGCCACCTGGAGTGTGGAAGGCCCGCGATAAATGAAACGGTTGTCGCCAAGTTGAAGCTGTCCGGTGGTCATTTCGGTAACGAGCAACCCGTTTGTGACATATCCCTTATCAGGTTGGGTCAGTTCCATGCGGGCTTTATCGAAATAGACCACCTGGCGCTGCCCGCCGGGAGCTTCGGCGTAAACCTCGGTCGTGACCCGGTTGGGTTGCGGACCCCACAACCAGGCCCGCCCGGCGTCCTGGCCTTTTTCGGTGTTAACCAGCACCGGGCGGTCGGCTTTGGCCCAGTTTTGCTCGAAAGGCGGTTCAATCGCGCTAAAGAGGCGGCCCGGCTGGATTCCGGCCCGGTTCGCGGCCATGAGCAGAGCCACCCGTGTCGAATCGGCTAGCAGGACCGGGTCGAGCCGCAAACTTCCATCGTCGAGATAAAGTTTGTCGAGCGGGGTATGCCAGCGCTGGTCGCCACCCACACTATCGGCTACATCCTCGGTCAGGAAGATAGCCGTACCCATATTGGCGTTCCAGAAACTGAGGTGGTCGCTCTGGCGGTTGGGGTCGCTGGCTGCCGGAAAAAGGTCGCCAATAGTGTAAGTACCGTATTTCACTTCCGGCAGGTATTTCCCGGCCAAATCGAACCCTTCTTTTGCCAGGGCCTGGGTGGCGGGACTCTGCGCGACAGCCCAGATTTCGCCCTGCGGTTTGCCGCCGCTATAACCGACCATATCCAGGTTGAGAACCACCCCTAAAGCCTGGGCGTGGGGGTTGATCTGGCGGTCGGAATTCCAATTCTCTACAAAATACTGGCTGCCCAGCCACCCAAATTCTTCCGCGTCGAACCAGACCAGTTCAATATCATCCCGGAAAGTGTAGCGGCGGTCCGGCCCGCTCCCTAACAACCGGGCCATTTCGAGCAAAGCCGAGGTTCCGCTGCCGTTGTCGTTCGCGCCGGGAGCCAGGCTATTGCAGGTTGGCGGAAAAGTACGAGTCGGGCTGCTATCCCAGTGGGCCGTAACCAGGTGGGTGGCCTGCGAATTATTTCCCGGTATCCGCACGATGATGTTGCGGGAAGGTAGACCACGGGCGGCGGGAGTCTGGAAGGTCTGGACGATAGGGGAAAAGCCCAACTCTTTGAGCGTGTTTATGATAAAGTCTCCCGCTTGCTGGTGACCGGGGTCGAGCAGACAGCGCGAGAATTTAGAAAGCTTTTCGTCCTGGGCCAGGATATTCGCGCTCGATACCTCACCGAGCAAATCCTGGGTGGTCGCGTTCAAACCCGAAGAATCGGCCTGGGCCGGGACGGAGGCGGGCGCGGTCAGGCCTGTTTGCAAGACCTGGCCTTCAGGGGTCTTTAGCGATTTGGCCGAGGCCAGGGGCGACCCGGTCAAAAAGAGCGAGGCCAGTAGCAACAAGGAAAAGAGAAGGTTCCAGCGTGGGTTGATTTTTCTAATTGACATAAAGAGTCCCGTTGGTTGCTTATCCGGTTGGTAGGGGCAGTCGAACCGGGCCAGTATAGCCCACTCTTTCGCCTGGTGTAAAGTTCTTCCTGTGATTAAAGCTGGAAATTCGGCGCAACCTTCTTCAAGGTAATCCCCTTTTACTTAACATGAGACGGCGTTTTCTATAACTAAGGAGAATCAATCATGGTAAAAGGTTTGGGTAAAGGGCTTAAAAACCACCGGGTTTTGTTATCAGGCATCGTGGTTATACTTTTAGTCGCCTGGTTTGGTTTCGTGCCGTTAGCCAGGAGTTTTCAAAACGAAACCCGCCCCGTCCACGAGGCGGATTGGAGTTACACCGTCAACATTGTGGGGGGCAAAATTGAGGCCGTAAACGTGGATGTCAATTTTCAGAGCGCCGCCGATGTAGAGAAATATGCTCAGGCCATGCGCCGGGAAAACCTGGCCCTGTTCGGCACTGGAGTTTCGGAGGTAACGGCAGTTTCAATCGTTTTTAACCAGGCGCTATCCTGGCAAGAAGCCGACGCTTTCGTCAAACAGAAGCAGATTTTTGCCGGTGGTTACGATTTCCGGTTTGTGAATAAGACCGACCCTACCGACCGTTATACCTATGGTGTCGGGCTGGTCCGCGATGGTAAAACGGGCCAGGGTTTTGCTGATGACAAAGTCCGGGCAGATTTTGAGGCGAATATCGCCAACCTCTACCGGGACAACCTGATTTTTAAGGGTGTTATTGGCATGCAAGTGACTCTGAGCCGGAGCGACTATTTAGCGGTTGTAGCCGACCCCCGTGTTTACCTGGTAGATATGCCGGGAGTCATTATCAAGGCAAAAATAGCCAACCACGCCAAACCAGGGTTCGACGGTTTAGAAACGAGCAGCGATTTCTCTATCCCAAATAATTCGCCCCAGCTTTACCGGCAGTTAGAAGATTTTGGCCTGGTGAAACCGGCTTAAAACAGTACTTAGCTGGTTTCTGGCCGTTCAACTGTGACGCCCCTCACTTTAGCATAAATGCAAGGTTTCCCTGATGGCAAACCCGGTAATTGGAGTTACCTTTCTTGTAATCAAACTATTTTCGGCAAAAGTATCGGCAGAAGTGGTTGTTAGTGTTTGTAAAGAAAGGGAAACCAATGAATTATTACAAGTGGCAGGAAATTCACAAAACCAATCATGCCAAGAAGAAATCAAACAATTCGGAAACCTATAATTTTGCTATTGATGAACTTAGCAACGGGCAAAAAATTGTTTGGCAGGAGTTGCAAAGATCCTGGCGGCTCGGAGAGTTGGCAAAGTTACTAACCCTGGCTAAAACTTACGATAAGGCTTCGGACACCTTCCGGTCCCCTATCGGTTAGCCCTCACCCGGCGTATCTGAAAATTTAACCTGTTTTTTACAACCCTTCATTCAAAAGCAGCCTTATCACAACCAGATAGGCGGCTTTTTATTTTAGGCTGGTTTTAGAGGGTGCCGCTCAATATCTGGCCGGCCTCGATAGTCTAAAAGATGGCTATAAAATTGCCTTTGCCGGACGAGTGAGCGTTGTAACGCCGGATGATTTCAAAGAAGAAGGTCGGCGGTTGAGCCGGGGTCGGGTTGGTAATTGTCTGTAGGTAGAACTATAATTCAGAAGCCCGCCTGCAAACCAGAAATTTAACAAAGGCAGGGTGGACTAACGTGGATTGACAACCTTTTTGATGATTGGAGTACTAGTGATGGCAACATCGAGTACCGGGCTTACCCCGGTCGGCCACTCTAATGCCGCCGACGGTATGGCCGCCCTCCAGGGCTGGTATAACACCACGACCGGCACCTGGGATAGCACAGGCTGGTGGAATTCGGCAAATGCGCTGGAAACGGTTATAGATTATACCGCCCGCACCGGCCTGACCACTTACAGCGAAAGCATCAGTAACACCTTTGACGTAAACAGCAAAACTAACTTTCTCAATGAGTATTATGACGACGAAGGCTGGTGGGCCATAAGCTGGATTAAAGCCTACGACCTTACCGGCGACAGCCGCTACCTCGACATGGCAAAGACCATCTTTACCGATATGGTCGGCGGTTGGGATGATACCTGCAACGGCGGTATCTGGTGGAGTAAAGACCGCAACTACAAAAACGCTATCCCCAACGAGCTTTTCCTGGTGGTAGCCGCCCGCCTGCACCTGCGTACCCCCGGTGACGGCGGGAGCGGTAGCTATCTCGATTGGGCCCGGCGCGAATGGGACTGGTTTAACGCCAGCGGCATGATTAACGGCGAAAACCTGGTAAATGACGGCCTGACCGCCGATTGCCGGAATAATGGCCGGACGACCTGGAGCTATAACCAGGGGGTAATCCTGGGCGGCCTCGTAGACCTTTATAAGGCTACCAATGACGCGGCCCTCCTGGACAAGGCCAAAGCCATCGCTAACGCCGCTATTGCCAGCAGCGACCTGGTGAATTCGGACGGTATCCTGGTCGAGCCCTGCGAAACCAGGGAAACCCGCGACTGTGGGGCGGACGCTCCCCAGTTCAAGGGGATTTTCATAAAGTATCTTGACTACCTGTACCAGAATACCGGCGAGGCTTCCTACCGCGATTTTATCCTGAAAAATGCTCGTTCTATCTGGGCCAACGCCCGCAACGACTCCAACCAACTGGGGCTGCACTGGGCAGGTCCTTTTGACCTGGCGGACGCCTCTCGCCACAGTTCGGCTATGGATGCCATCAACGCGGCGGTCCAGCTTGAAGGTGTTTCTTAGGCTGAAAAAAGACCGGCTGGTTCATTTTAGAGCCAGCCGGTCTTTTTTTAATTTACGAATTTGGTTTACGATTTAGAGGGTACCGCGCAACGCCTGGTCGGCCTCGATAGCCTCAAAGAGGGCCTTGAAATTGCCTTTGCCAAACGACCGGGCGTTGTGGCGCTGGATGATTTCAAAGAAGAAGGTCGGGCGGTCGGTCTGGGGCCGGGTGAAAATCTGGACCAGGTACCCTTCGTCGTCCCGGTCCACCAGCAGGCCCAACCGCCGGATTTCGTCCAGCGATTCCTTTATATGGCCGACCCGTTCTTCCAGGTTTTCATAATAAGTATCGGGCACCCGGATAAAATCGACGCCGCGTTTGCGCAGTTCTTCGACGGTGTGGAGGATGTCGCCGGTGGTGAGGGCCAGGTGCTGGATGCCGGGGCCGCCGTAGAAATCGAGATATTCCTCGACCTGGCTCTTGCGAGTGCCGGGGGCAGGTTCGTTGATAGGTAACTTGACCCGGCCATTCCCATTCTGCATGACCTTGCTCATCAGGGCGGTATATTCGGTCGAAATATCTTTGTCGTCGAAAGAGGCGAGCTGGGTAAAACCCATTACCTGGCGGTAAAACTCTACCCACGGTTCCATTTCGTTCCAGCCCACGTTCGCGACCATGTGGTCGAGCGAAGCCAGCCCGACCGGCTCCGTAACGGCCCCGCTTTCAAAAAGCTGGAAGCCGGGTAGGAACGGCCCGATATAATCGCTGCGCTGGAGAAAGGTGTGGGTCGTGTCGCCGTAGACCCCGATTACAGCCTTGCGGACACTGCCGTACTGGTCCTGCAAATCTTCCGGCGGCAGCAAGCCTTTGGCCCCACGGGCGGTTACGGTCTCGTAGATTTTATTGACATCGTCTACCAGGAAGGCAATATCTTTGACTCCGTCGCCGTGCTTTTTGACATGCTCGGCCACTTCGCTATCGGCGGAGAGGGCGCCCGTAACCACAAAAGTAATTTTATTCTGGCGGAGGACATAGCTGGTGGTGTCGCGGGAGCCGGTTTCGAGCCCCTTATAGGCGACAATCTCAAAGCCAAAGACGCTGCGGTAGTAATGGGCCGCCTGGCGAGCGTTACCTACATAGAATTCCACGTAATCAATCCGCTGAATCGGCAGCGAATCCTGCGTTTTTCCATTCAGATTCGTTAAATCATTCGATACAGACATGATTGGTCCCTCATACCCTTTCGGCCCGGCTCTGGTCCGGTCCTCTCATCATTTCCCAAAAATTGCGTTCTGTTACTCTTTTAGAGTAGTAACAATAAACCAATGATAACATCCTTTTGCGAATAGTCAATAGCAAAAGAGCGCGATTCCTCAAAATGTGAGAAAATGGCGGGGTAAGGTGGGTTTGCGTGGGCGGCTGTTTTAGGTTAAAATAAGGTGCTTTGACCGAGGCTGGTTTCAGCTTGCCGAAATGCTTCCTCTCCAGGTTTCCCCGGTGCGAGTGATGCGCTATAACAGAGTTGGCGGCGGTTTCAGAAGAAATCCGGGTAAAAGCTGCGTTATGCCGGAAAGAGTTTTTATTTTGTTTTCCACCCTCAAAGGGGTAATTTATAACCAGGAGCCTGTGTCCAATGGTTGACGGAAAGTTGTCGTTGGTTCTCCCTGCCTACAACGAGGAGGCCAATATTGAAATTGTGGTCAATGAAGCCCTGGAAGAACTGCCTAAAAACTTTTCCAGCTTCGAAATTATCGTGGTGGACGATGGCAGCAAGGACGGCACTCCCGAAATCGCCGACCGCCTGGCCGCCGAAAACCCCGGCCTGGTCAGAGTCATTCATCACCGGCCGAACCGGGGGTATGGTGCGGCCCTGACGACCGGGTTCAAAGCGGCAGAAGGCGACTATCTGATGTTCATGGATAGCGACCGCCAGTTCAAGGCTTCGGACGTGGCCTTATTGGCCCCCTATGTCGGGAAGGCCGACATCATCGCCGGGTATCGCAAAAAGCGCAACGACCCGTTCTATCGCTTTTTAATCGGGTATACCTTTAATACGATTGTGACCGTCCTTTTCGGCATTCACCTGCGCGATATTGACTGCGGTTTCAAAATCTTCAAGGCCGAGATGCTCAAACCCATGGATTTGACCTCGCCGGGCGCGCTTATTAACACCGAGATTCACGCCAAAGCCCAGCGCCAGGGCCGCAGTATTATTGAGGTCGGCGTAAATCACTACCCGCGGTTGGTTGGCGACCAGTCGGGCGCGAACCCGAAAGTTATTTTGCGGGCCATGCGTGAAACCCTGGCCCTGTGGGACCGGATGCGCACCTATGTGCCCCCGGAAGGTACCGAGGTTCCTCCGACCGAGGCGTATGCCCGGCCCATTAGCGGCCTGTCGAAACCTTTCCCGACCCTGAACCTCTTGACGGTCCTGGGTATCCTGGCAATCTTTTTGTTCTGGCGGTGGACCCGCCGGGGCTAAGCGGCGGCCCGCTCTTTGGGAAGCGGACTTAATTATCTTATCTAATCTGGAAGCGGTAAAGAGAAATGAATTGGAAAGATGTCCTGGTTGAAATTGTCATTCCTGTTTATAACGAGCAGGAAGTCCTTGAAAAAAGCGTAACGACCTTACGCAATTACCTTTTAGATCATTTCCCTTATCGCTGGCGGATTACGGTAGCCGATAACGCCAGCATCGACCGGACCTGGGAGATTGCCCAGCGTCTCCAGGAGACCTACCCGGATGTCAAGGCGTTGCACCTGGACAAGAAAGGGCGAGGCCGGGCCTTGCGTTATGCCTGGTCGAATACCGACGCGGACGTGGTCAGCTATATGGACGTTGACCTCTCCACCAACCTTAAAAGTTTCCTGCCGCTGGTGGCCCCGATTATTACCGGGCATAGCGACCTGGCGATTGGCTCCCGCCTGGCCCGTGGCGCGGTCGTGACCCGCCAGTGGAAACGCGAGATTATCTCCCGCGTCTACAACATGATGATTAAGGTGAGCTTTTTCAATGCTTTTAGCGATGCCCAGTGCGGTTTCAAGGCTTGCCGGACCGATGTGGTCCGCCGCATGTTACCTTTAATCGAGAATAACGAATGGTTCTTCGATACCGAAATGCTGCTCCTGGCCGAACACAACAATTTGCGTATTTACGAAGTGCCGGTAGAGTGGATTGAAGACCTCGACACTCGCGTCAAGATTGTTAAGACCGCCACCGAAGATATTCGCGGTCTGGTGCGTGTCCGTAAGAGTTTCTTCAAAGGCGGTGGCTTCCTGGCCCCGGCCACTTTATCCGCGGCCACGGAAGTCGTTGAGAAAGATGTTTCGGCTGTAAAATAAGTAGTTTTTGTTTAGTAAGGTTATTCACAAGCGCCCGGTCCCGGTGCTACGCCACCCGCATAAAGGCTACACCGGACCGCGCCGGAGACCGGATAGAAAATACTGGATTTTATGATAAAAGATGACATTAGCGCCCTGGTAGGACAGGCCATTAGCTCCGCTCTCGCGGCGGGCCAATTACCCGAACTGGTTACTCCCGAAATAAGCGTCGAAAGACCCGCTAAACCCGAACACGGCGATTATGCGATAAGCGTCGCCATGAAGATGGCCCGTACCGCCCGCATGAGCCCGTTGAAAATTGCCGAGATTATCAAGGCGAACCTGGCCCCCACCGACTACATCGCGGCGGTCGAGATTGCCGCGCCCGGTTTTATCAATTTCCGCCTCAATGAAAACTGGCTCAAGGGGCAGGTGCAAGGCATCCTGGCCCAGGGCGATACTTATGGTAACGTCGCGCTCGGCCAGCAGAGCCGGGTCCAGGTCGAGTTCGTGAGCGCCAACCCGACCGGCCCCATCACCATCGGCTCGGCTCGGAACGCCTGTATGGGCGATACCCTGGCGAGCGTCTTGCAGGCGGCAGATTACCAGGTCGAACGCGAATATTATGTGAATGACGCCGGTAACCAGGTCCGGGCCTGGAACGAAAGCATGTGGATTTACTACCGGGACGAACTCGGTGTGCCCGTTACCGACGACAAGGGCGAACCGCTGGCCCTGAAGCTGGACGAGGAAACCGGCCAGCCGACCGAAGCCCGCGAATTCAAAGATGTACGCTACAACGCCCGGGCGTATGCCCGCGAACTTATCGCCCACGAAGGCAACCGCTTCTTAGACCTGCCGGAGGACGAAGCCAGGGCCCTGGTCGGCAAAGAAGGGGTTAAAATCGTCCTCGAACACAACGAGGAAGACCTGGCTCAACTTGGCGTTTTGTTCGATGTCTGGTTCCACGAGCAGGCCCTCTACGATACCGGCCAGATTGACGCGATTTTGCAAATGCTGCGGGATGGCGGTCACGTGGCCGAACGTGAGGGAGCGGTCTGGTTCGTGTCGAGCGCCCTCGGCCAGGATAAAGATAACGTCCTTATCCGCTCGAACGGTATCCCGACCTACTTCGTATCGGATATTGCCTATCACTACAACAAATTCAAAACTCGCGGCTTCGAAAAAGTTATTGACCTGTGGGCCGCCGACCACCAGGGCCACATCCCGCGCATGAAAGCGGTCATGCAGGCGCTCGGTTTCAGCCCTGACGACCTGATTATCCTGGTTTACCAGTTAGTCAGCGTCAACGGTTTGCGGATGAGCAAGCGGAACAAGAACTTTATCCCGCTGCGCGAGGTCATGGACATAACAGGGCCGGACCCGATTCGCTATAATATGATTGCCCGTTCGCCGGAAGCGTCACTCGATTTCGATGTAAACCTGGCTATCGCCCAGAATGATACGAACCCGGTCTATTACGTGCAGTATTCGCACGCCCGGACCGCCAGTATCTTCCGCCGGGCCGAGGAAGCCGGGATTACCCCCGAAATCGACCGCGCCGACCTGTCGCTTTTAGGCCATCCCTCGGAAATGGCGCTCATCCGCCATCTGCTCCTTTTCCCCGAAACAGTCCTTGAGGTCGCCAAGAACTGCATTGACAACGGCGTAGCCGAACTCCAGCGCCTGCCTTTCTATACGCTGGAATTGGCCCGCGCCTTTAACGCGTTCTATCGCGATTGTTATGTGCTGGACCAGGCCAATCTGCCGCTTTCCCAGGCCCGCCTGGCCCTGACCCAGGCGACCCGGACCGTGCTTGCCCGCGCCTTGACCCTGATGGGTATGAGCGCGCCGGAGCGGATGGACCGTGGGGAACAACCGGCCTAAAGTCTGGTAAGAATTCTTTTGTTGTTAAAAGGAGCCGGAAGAATGCAACGGCTCCTTTTTCTTTTTGTTGTATTTTTGTTGTATATTGGGACATTAAAAGTATTAAAGTTTATTTTTTTGCCCGGTTTGTATAGAATAGAAGCAATATTGGGAAGTTTGCAGTAATTGATATTGAGACATAGTTGCTGAAGAGAGATAATGACTACACCCGAAAACCTGGCTGGCTCCAAGAAAAAAATCCTGGTTGTTGATGATGACGAAGATATAAGGAACTTACTCAGCTTTCAGCTAAAAATCGCGGGGTACGAGGTTACCGGCGTTTCCAACGGATTTAGCGCCCTGAATGCTATCAAGTCCCAGCCCTACGATTTGCTCATCACCGATGCCATGATGCCTCAAATGTCTGGCTACGACCTGGTCCAGGTGGTCCGGGCGGCTGGTATCCTGACTCCTATCGTAATGTTGACGGCTCTCGATACCGAGCAAGATGCCCTGATGGCTTTCCGCAACGGGGTAGACCATTTTGAAAACAAGCCTTACACTATTGGACCGCTCCTGGCGAATGTCGCCCGGTTGTTAGCCGATAACCACCCGGCCCCGGCGGCTGTCCCTCCTGTCGCGCCAGTTCCTCCGCCCAATCCTCGTAGCGGTCTGACCGGCAAACTGGTTTCGGGTAATAGCGGGTTGCCGGGCCTGGATAAGGTGCTGGGTGGCAAATGGCCTGCCGGCTCGAATATACTGGTAATCGGCGAGTTCGGCAGCGGTAAGTCAACTTTTGGACGGCGCTACCTGGTGGAAGGGTTGCGGAATGGCGAACCGGCCATGATGATAACCGTAGATGATAACCCGGTTTCAATCCGCAACGAGTTAAACAGCCTGAGTGGTGGTAAGCTGGACGACTACGAGCAGACCGATAAGTTCCGCCTGGTGGATGCCTCCAGTTGGTCTTCAGGGGTTGGCAGCACTAAAGAAAGGTTTGCCATCAGCGGGCGGCTCGAACTTACCGGGCTGGCCGGGGCCATCATTGACGCCGGGAGTGAACTCGGCCAGACCACCTCGGTCAAGGCTGGCGGGCGCCGGGTGCTGGACAGCATCACCAGTCTTTTTGTTTACTTCGATTTGCCCAGCGTGCAGCGTTTTCTGATGCAAATGGCCCGCACCGCTACCAGCTACGGTGAAGTCAGCACTCTCTTTTTGCTCGAACAGGGCGCGGTTGACGACCGTACCTTAAACAACCTCAAATATTTTATGGACGGCATCTTTGAATTCCGGGCCGAACCGCGCATGGAAATGCGGGTCGCTAACCTTAAATGGCAGGAACATTCTAAAGATTGGTTTCCTATTAAATATTCCTCATAATTAAAAGTTTTATACTTAGCTAAATAGTACTAAAACTACCACCCACATTTCTAGAAATTTTTACTATTTTTCTGGTAGCATTTATTTGCTACAGTAGTCCTACTTCATATTCCGCCCCGCCAAGGTTTCACGCATGAAGTTAGGGTCTTCGTGTGTCCCATCAAGTGACCTTTGTTTTCTTATGAAGCAGGATTAGACAAAGAAAGTGGTAAAAACGTGGCGCGTAAAAGAGTTACTACCGGTATAGACGGCCTTGATGATATTTTGCAGGGTGGGTTGCCTGAAAATAAATCTTACCTGGTAGCGGGTGAGCCCGGTACCGGTAAAAGCACCTTTTGTATGCAGTTTCTTCTGGCCGGGGCTGCCAGGGGCGAAAACGGGGCCTATATCACCATTGACGAAAAACCTGCCCACCTTATCGAGGACGCCGAGGCCCTTGGTTGGGAAATCCGCCCGCATATCGAGGCGGGCCGCCTGAGTATTTTCGATGTGTCGGCCTACTTTTCAAGGGTTCGCGCGGGCAACAACAAGAACTTGAATGTCAATAATATCATAAACGAGCTTACCCGCCTGGTAGCGAATACCAAAGCGACCCGCCTGGTGATTGACCCGGTTGCGCCTTTGGTTGCCGACCTGGCAAGTCTTTCGGATGTCCAGGAATATATCCGCAGCCTGATTTTCAGCATTGAAGATAACCTCAAGTGTACGACCCTTCTTACCTCCCCGGTTGCTATCGGCTCCAACAAACTGAGCCAGTTCGGTGTCGAAGAATTCGCCGTTTCCGGCATAATCCTGTTGCGGCTGGTCAAACAGGAGCGGGACTGGGTCCGCACCCTATTCGTCCGCAAAATGCGGAGTACCGCCACACCCCTGAACGAATATGCTTTCCAGATTGTATCGCGGCGCGGCCTGGTCATTCGGCAACCCTTATAATTCACCAGCCACTTGAGGTAAGATTTTGAGTAGCAAGCCTTCCAGGACTAAATTTTTTCAGCCGATGGGAAAAGGCCAGGTTCCCCCCATCCGGTTTGAAAGTGAAAATTCGGCCACGCGGACCCTGCGGGTTTTAATGGCCTTTTCGATGCTGGCCGTGGTTTTCCTGTGCATCTACGTGGTCTTCCGCGACCTGGCTATTTTTAATTCCGGTTACAACCCGGTAGACTACATTTTCGCGGTAGCCCTGATTATCTCGGAGCTTTTTATCGCGGTCCACGCGGTCGGCTATTTCTGGGCAGTCTTCCGGGCTTCGGTTCGAGCCAATACCGCCCGCACCGAGGTCTTTACCGGTTTTGCCAACCCACCGGTAGCGGTCTACCTGGCGACCTACAACGAACCGGAAGAAATTATCGAGGATACCCTCGCCTCTCTCCTGGGCCTCGAATATCCTAACCTGCAAATCTATCTCAACTGCGATTCACCAAAAGCAGCCCAGGCCCAGATGGCCGAGGCCCTGGCGAAAAAGTACCGGGTCAATTTTTATCACCGGGTGCCGAATACCGGCTACAAAGCGGGCGGCATCAATCTTTTCTTGGGGCGGTTGGGCAAAGATTTGCCCTACGCCAAGTACATGATTGTCCTTGACGCCGATTCCAAGCCGGTCCGCACCTTTGCCAGTGAACTTGTCGCTATTGCCGAGAAGAACCCCAAAATCGCTTTCATCCAGACGCCCCAATATTACGGCAATACCGCCGACTCACCGGTAGCGATGGGGGCGTCAGCCTCGCAGTCGGTCTTTTACGAATACATCTGCGAAGCCAAAGCCGAATCGAAAGCCATGATTTGCTGCGGGACGAATGTCCTTTTCCGGGTGGAAGCCCTGCTGAGCGTGGGCGGTTTCGATGAAAGCTCCGTGACCGAGGATTTTGCAACCTCTCTGCGGCTGCACTCGAACGGTTGGGAATCGCATTATCACAACGCCGTCTATGTGATGGGGGTCGGGCCGGAAACGATGGGCGCCTACTTTGTGCAGCAAATGCGCTGGGCCATCGGCACTTTTGGAATATTCCTGCGCGGGGTCCTACCCCGGTTGTTCAAGCCGAATTTAACTTTCGGGCAGAAGTTTGAGTATTTTCTGTCGGGCAGTTACTATTTCGTGGGCGTAACCCAGATGATCCAGTTGATTTGCCCGGTTGCCTTTTTGCTGTTCGGGGTCAAGCCGCTAATCGCCAACCCGGTGGCTTACCTGGTAGCTTTCGTGCCGAACCTGGTCTTCTCTAATATCCTGTTTTACTTCTCGATGAAACAGCGCGACTACCGTATGAAGTCGCTAATTGCCAGCCAGGCTATTAACTTCATAACTTTCTGGGTCTACGCCAGGGCGGTGTGGGGCGCGCTGTTGAACAAACGGATCTCGTTCGGCGTCACCCCCAAGGGGCAGGGCGAACCGCTTCCCTGGATTGTCTTCTGGCCCCAACTGCTTTTTATGGCCGCCTCACTGGTTGCCGCGATTGTAGGCATCTATCACCTGGCTACTACCGGCGACTTGCCCTTAATCTTTAATATCTTCTGGGCGCTTTACCATACGACCCTTCTCAGCTCGATTTTCTACTTCAACCGCCGGGTAACACTGGGCCAGCCAGAGTATTTCTTTGACCGGTACGCTTAATCTCTCAGGACCGGTTGATTTCCGATATAAAAAGCGGCTTACTAAAAAGGCCGTTTTTTGATTTCCAAACTGGACGAATATATAGTCTGACGCGCTAGAGAACTAAACACTAAAAACTAAACACTAAAAACTTTGTATTGACACGCACCTGCCCCTTGGCTATCTTAGTAGAACCGGCTAATTTTCGGAAACCTCAAACAAGTTAGGAAAATAATGTCTTCGATAGTTCTCATCGGCCCGGCCAAAGCCGGGAAATCCACCCTGGCCCGTTTGTTGAGCGAACAGACCGGTCTGCCCCGGCGGAACTCCAGTGATATAAATTTCGATAATTACCTTTCTGCCGGTTACGACAAGCAGAAAGGTGAACAAATCTGGACCGAGCGGGGCGAACACGCCGCGAACGACTACATGCGGCCATTTTATGCCCAGGCTGTCCGCGACCTGTTAGCCGAGCCGGGTGACGCCATCTATGACCTCGAAAGTGAATTTGTGGCCTTCGGTGACCCTGCCTTGCTCACTCAACTCATCGCCGCCCTCAAGCCTTTTTCCCAGGTCGTGTTGTTAATGCCTTCGCCCGACCTGGAGGAGTCGGTCCGGGTCTTGCGTGCGCGTGAATCGCGCAACCTCGAAGCCAATATCAAGGTTAACGACTTTTTCCTTCAACACTACTCCAACCGGCTTTTAAGTAAAAGAATCTTTTACACTGCTGGACACACTCCTGCCGAAACCGCCGCCGAAATTCTCACCAGCATGGATTTGACCCTGCCGGAACCGGTAATCCTGATTGGGCCGATGTTTGCCGGGAAAAGCACCCTGGCTTCCCTGCTTTCGCGAAAGCTGAACCGGACCCAGGCCCCACTCGACGCTTTACGCTACGATTATTACAAAGAAATCGGGTTTGACGCGGATGCTGCCGACGAGGTGTATAAAAAAGAGGGGTTCTTTGGTTATTTTCTATACTGCCAGCTCTACCACGCCCACTCGGTTGAGCGGGTGCTGGCCGATTTCCCGGAAGGTATCATAGACTTTGGCGCGGGCCACTCGGTCTATGCCGACGAGACCCTGCTGGAAAGGGTGCGAGCCGTCCTCGCGCCCTACCACAACGTTATCCTTATCCTGCCCTCGCCCGATTTTGGCGAGGCTAGCCGGATTTTACGCCAGCGCTTTACTGCCGGGATGACCGAATTTTACGATTTGCACGAGGAATTTACGCGCAGCGGGGATTTTGAAAAGGTGGCAAAGCAAGTTGTCTATACCGAGGGCAAGACCCCGGAACAGACCGCCGCCGAAATCCTGGCTCTCACCAGTTCCGACAATTTGACATAAGTCGGGATTATTTACCTTTTTTCGCGCCGGGGAAGATCAGTTCAATTTTATCGCCCTCGACCGTGCCGCTTTTTTGCGCGGCCCCGGCGGGCAGTTCGACCGTGTATTTACACTTCTTGACGATGGGGCCAACCCGCCAGGGTTTCAGGTTTGCGACAATTTTGAGGACGGTGCCGTCCTCGGCGCAGTGCAGCACGTCAATCGGGAAACGCATGAAAAACATATGGACGCCGTTGTTGGGATAAATGACCAGACCGGCGTCAGGGGCCAGGTCTTTGCGACCCATCAATCCCATAAAACGGGTCCAGACATTTTCCGCCATTTCACCGTCTTTAGCCACCACCGCCGAGCGAGTACGGTTTATCACTTGAACTTTTCTCACAGTTTTTTCTTTTCCTTTTTTCAGCTCTCAAAAATTTACAGGGGCAGGCTTGGAAGTTGACCTTTTTAAGCGGCACCAGAGTTGTTTAATTGTGATTTCTCTTATGTCTGCTCTTTATTTACTGCCAGCATATTCAGGAGGGTTGTATGGATAAAGCATTACCCGGCGAAGGTTCTCCCACTCCCCCAGTACTCTACCTTGGCACTTCCAACGGCATTCGTATCTTCCAAAATGACGCTCAAACCGGTTGGAAAGCGCTTGCTCATTCCCTGGCCGGTCACGACATAAGCGCCCTTGCCTGGGATGTCCGTACTCCGGGTGTCTTACTGGCCGGGACCGCTGCCGGAAACCTGTTTATCAGTTCAGACTCCGGCTTTAGCTGGGAACCTGCCGGGATTAGCTTTCCCGGTCGCAAGGTCTGGACGATTGCCCCCGACCTTCACCGGAATAGTGGCGCTTTTTACCTGGGGGTGGATGGCGGTCACCTTTTTTATACCCCGGATACCGCTAAATCATGTGAAGAATTACTCAGCTTCAGGGCTTTACCCGGTTCCTCTTACTGGTTTGGTCCGTTTGGTCCGGCCATTTTTCACTCGATAATCCCGGTCGAGTCCAGCCCAGGCCAGATTTACCTGGGCTTAAGCGTGGTGGGAGTTTTTATCAGTAACAATGACGGTCTTGATTGGCAGGACACCACCGCAAATATCCCGCGCGTACCCCACGAACTGCCGGAAGGACCTGACCTGGCCGACATTCACAAACTGGCCGTCCACCCGCTCAACCCGGCCCGTCTTTATGCCACCACGCACTATGGCACCTTTCGCAGCGACGACGGCGCAAAGTCCTGGGAAAATATTACGTCCGGGCTACCATTTGAAATGACCCGGCCCCTGGCTCTGCATCCTGACGACCCCGAAACGGTGTATGTTATTGCCCACGAAGACTCCGACGATGCCCTGCCTTTAATCCGGGGGCCTTTGCAAGTCCACCGCAGCCGGGACGGAGGTCGTCACTGGCAACCGTTGGGGTCCGGCTTACCGCAACAGGCTAATTGTTCGGTCTTACGGGAGGCTTTCATCAGCCATGCCGGTGAAGACTGCCACCTCTATCTTGGCACTAACAAAGGCCAGGTTTTTGCCAGCTATGATGAAGGTGAAAACTGGCAGTCAATCGCCCAGGTTGATAGTTCGGTCCGGGTGGTCAGGGTTTCGAACTAAACACCGGCCCCGGCCCCCAAATCAAAGACCCTGGTAGACCGGGGTCTTTTGTGTTACAAAAAAGCCGGGCGGCAAGCCCGGCCTTTCCTTCTTAGAAACCTTAGGGTGCGAAGCCCATCGAAGCGGCAATGGTCGGAACCGCCGGTCCCAGGATTACGATGTAGACCGAGGGGAAAATCAGGAAGACCATCGGGAAAAGCATCTTAATCGGGGCTTTGCGGGCTAATTCCTCGGCCATCTGGCGGCGGCGAATCCGCATCTGGTCGGCCTGAATCCGCAGAACTTTCGCCAGACTAACGCCCAGTTGATCGGCCTGGATAATCGAGGCCACAAAGATGCTCAACTCGTTTACGTCGCAGCGATAAGCCATTTCGCGCAGGGCGTCCCGGCGCAGCTTACCGACCCGCATCTCGCTCAACACCCGCCGGAACTCTTTTGACAGTTCGTCATTCCACTTTTCGGTGACGCGTTGGAGAGCCTGGTCGAAACCCAACCCGGCTTCGACACTGATAGTCAAAAGGTCAATGGCGTCCGGCAGGCTGCGGAAAATCGCTTTTTTGCGGGCTTTAATCTTGCCGCCCAGCCAGTAAGCCGGGAAAGAGTAACCCATCAGGCCCATCCAGACCGCTGCCGCGATGGTCAGGCCGAGGCTTTGTTTGGTTACCCAGCACAGGAAAAGGACCACGCCCGCCAGCAGGATACCCGCCAGGAGACGTAAGGCGAGGAAGTCGCCCGCCTGTAACCCGTTTGGGTTACCGGCCATCTGCAAGTTGCGGCGCAGCCGTTCCTGAGACTTTGCCGGGGTCACCGAACCCATAATCCGGGCAAAGAAACTGACCAGCGGTTTCAGTACGCGCTCGGAGAAAGGCTGTTGCATTTCCAGCTTTTCGAGCGAAACCGGGTTCTCGATAAATTCGGCCAGACGGGCCTCGATGAGGTCGGGGGTGTTGGCGCGGCGGCGGCGGATGATATTTATCATCATAAAGATGATAATCAGGGCCGCGACCCCAATAAGGATGCCAACTATGATTTCAGGTCTCATTGTGCGCTCCTGTGAGTTACCAGGATTAAAAGATAATTCCGTAGGGGTCCGGTTTTACAACTGAAAAATCTTAAATATCAATATTGACGATTTTCATGATGGCCCAGAAGCCCAGGCCGATGAGAATCAAGCCGCAAATCGGCATACAAATCCAGGGCCAAACAAACATTTTGAACATAAAACTGGGCGCGATTAACATCAAAATCCCGGCCAGGGCTACCGGCAGACCGGAAATAATATAGCCCGAATACTGTTGCTGGGCTACCAGTACCTTGATTTCGCCTTTGATACGGACACGCTCCCGGATGGTGTGGCCGATATTGTCCAGGATTGTCGCCAGGTTCCCGCCGACTTCTGCCTGGATGTTAATCGCTGTAATCAGCAGGTCAAGGTCGTCGCTCGGCACCCGCCGGAGCATGTTGCCGAGGGCCTCGCGGGTTGCCAGGCCCAGCGAGACTTCCCGGATAACCCGCTGGAACTCGTCGCCCATAGGCGCGGGCGCTTCGCGGGCAATCAGTTCCATGGATTGCAGGAGACTGTAGCCGGAGCGGAGCGAGTTCGCGGCCAGGGTAATGGTGTCGCCCAACTGGTTGTTAAACTGTTTGATGCGTTTGTTACCGCGCTGTTTGACGAAAATATCGGGCAGGTACAGGAAAATAAGCCCGACCAGGAGGCCGACCAGCAAGGCGAACTGGCCTAAATCGCGGCCCAGGAAGGTGCCTACCCCAAATCCCACGGCGGTGCTTAAAATTTTCAGGCCGATAAATTCGGCCACGGTCAATTTAAGGTCGGCCCGCGCCAGGTTCCGCTGGATAGTAACCGCGAAACCTTTACCTCGGACGGCTTTTTCAATCCGCTCGTTGACCAGGTTCCGGCGTGTCGAAGCGGGCGCCTGGACGGCAGCGGCATTTTTGTCGCCCGCGTACTCGCTTAAGCGAGTGCCGACGGCATTGCCTTTTTTCTTAAACAGAGAAGCCATGCGATTTACTCCGGTTCCACCAGGCTACTAGAAAGGCCGCAACTGGTTGCTCGACCCGAAGGTGTCGGGTGGCAGGAAGATGTTGTATTTCTCGAAGCGTTCCAGGAAGCGCGGCTGGACCCCGGTGGGCCGCAGCGTACCCATAACTTTGTTATTTTCGTCAAGGCCGGTCTGTTCAAAACGGAAGATTTCGTTCATCTTGATGACGTCGCCTTCCATACCGTCAACTTCCGTGATAGACACGATTTTACGGCTACCGTCCTGCATACGTTCCTGCTGCACAATCACGTTGACGGCGGAAGCGATCTGGTCGCGGATAGCCCGGACCGGCAGGTCCATCCCGGCCATAAGACACATGGTTTCGAGACGGCTGATGGTATCTTTAGGGCTGTTGGCGTGGGCGGTGGTCAGCGAACCATCGTGACCGGTATTCATGGCCTGAAGCATGTCGAGCGCCTCGCCACCGCGGCATTCCCCGACCACAATCCGGTCGGGCCGCATACGCAAACAGTTAATAACCAGGTCGCGGATACTGATTTCGCCGCGTCCTTCGACGTTGGCCGGGCGTGATTCCAGCGTCACCACGTGGTCTTTCCACAACTGTAATTCGGCGGCGTTCTCGACCGTTACAATCCGTTCGTCGTCCGGGATAAAGTTGGAAAGGACGTTTAGCAGGGTCGTTTTACCGGAGCCGGTACCGCCCGACACGATGATGTTGAGGCGCGACTCCACGCATCCTTTCAAGAACTCGGCAATCTTGGGTGTCATACTGCCGAACTTGATTAAGTCCTCAATCGTCAGCGGTTTTTTGGAAAACTTTCGGATGGTGATGGATGGCCCTTTAAGGGCAATCGGCGGGATAATCGCGTTTACGCGGGAACCATCAGGTAGGCGGGCATCCACCATTGGCGAACTTTCATCGAGGCGACGGCCTAACGGGGCCACGATTCTTTCCAGGATACGCATAACGTGCTCGTTGTTCTGGAAGGTAATATCGACCCGAACCAGTTTACCTTTGCGTTCAATATAAATCTGTTTGGGACTGTTGACCATAATTTCTGAAATGCTATCGTCCCGCAAAAGTGGGTCGAGCGGCCCGAAGCCCATAATTTCGGAGAGGATGGCGTCCAGCAGGTTCTGGCGCTCTACCCGGCTGAGCGGCACCGGTTCCTCGGCCAGGATATTCTGAAAGATTTCCTCGGTAATGCTTTTTACCTGTTTGTCGTCCGTTACCGGGATTTTTTTGCGTTCCAGTTCGGCAATCAGGCGTTCCTGGATGCGGGTTTTTAGTTCGTAGGTAACTTTGTCCTGTTTGTTAATCTGGGCCTGGCTGCTGGCCGGGCTATATTCGGCGCGCAGACGGCTCAGACCGCCGCTCCGGTTGGGTGTACTTTCGGGTGGGGCCGCGACGATGGTCGTGCTGGCAGCCCCATTATTTGAGGTACCGTTATTATTACCGTTGACGGAGGGAGTAGGCGCGGCCCCGGTTGTTTCGTCGGTACCACCAATGCGTTTGAGTAAAGACATAATTTACTACCTTAAAATTACTAACCTTGCTGATTGCGCTTTCCGATAGTGAGCAGTTAATAGCCAAAGGCTTAAGCGCGAGAAGGCATTATTTGCGTCGAGCAAATAGGCCAAACAGCCCACCTGATTTTTTAGTTTTTACTTTACCATTCTTCTTGGCCCCGGTGGCGGCTTCCTCTTTCTTCCCGATGGTACCGTCCACTATTTTATGGGCCAACGCGTTAATATCTTTCGAAAACGGGTTATCCGGCGCGTCAATCACCAGGGGTGTTCCCCGGTTAATCGAGAGTGTTACCGCCGGGCCGCCGCTGCTGACATTGGCTGCAATCTGGTGGCCGATAGTCGCTTCGATATTTTCCGCCCGCAGACCATGTTTGCTATCGGCCCGGTTGAGGACCAGCGCAATCTTGTCTTTGGGATATTCCAGGATTTCGGTCACTTCCAGGAAAAGCCGGATGTCTTTGATAGCTGTCATTTCGAGCGACATCACCGTAAGAATCAGGTCGCTCATATCGAGAATGGTAAGCTGGGTTTCTTCCTTTAGCGAGGAGAACGTATCTACAAAAATGTAATCGTAGTTGTTTTTGAGTTCCTTTAGAATCTTCTTCAAATCGTCAGCCGTGATCAGTTCGCCCTGGTCCGGCTTGGAAGGCGCCAGCAACACTTTTAATTCGCTGGAGTGAGTGAGCATCACGTCTTGCAATAACTGGGTGTCGAGGGTTTCGATACGGCCCTGCAAATCGCTGATGGTCTTGGTGTTGCGGATGTCCATCATTATACCAACATCCCCAAAGAAAAGGCTACCATCGACCAGGGCCACCCGCTTCTTGCTTATCTGCTTAACCGCAACCGCAAGATTGGTGACAATAGTAGTACGTCCGATACCGCCTTTTGGACTGAAAATGCTGATAATTTCGCCCTGGCTGGCCTCGGCCCCGTTGGGGGTAGCGGGTGTGCCCGGCTGGTATTGGGTCTGGGGGGCGAAGCGGCGTTTGCTCTGTTCGTCCTGGTAGACGTGGCGGATACTGCTAACGAGTTCGTCGCCGGAGAAAGGCTTGACCAGGAATTCGCGCGCGCCCGCCCGCATGGCCTGGCGCAGGTAATCCTGTTCGCCCTGGACTGACATCATGATGACCGCCACGCCGGGCACCTGTTTCATGATGATTTCGGTGGCCTGGATACCGTTCATGTCCGGCATATTGATGTCCATCAACACAATATCCGGGTTTAATTTTTTGGCTTTATCAATGCCTTCCTGGCCGCGTGTCGCCGAGTCGACTACTTCGATGTCTCGTTCAAAATAGAGCAGGTTAATCAGATTATTGCGTGTTTCAACAATATCATCAACAACGAGTAATCGAATTTTATGCGGGTTATCAGTCATAGAGAGTTTTGTCCTTACCCTACTTTAACGGGTCCATCAGGGCGCATAGAAACAAACCGGGGCAACCGCCCCCGTTTTGTTGAAATGATAACATCTTTAAAACCGGGTTGCAATAGTACCTTTTTCAGGCTAACTCAGGCTAAACCGGGGCTAAAAAATGGTTCCCCTGAGTTGTCGAAAGGCCGGAGTCAGTTGTAAAAATTGGCTCCGGCCTGGCCGATTGCGGTTTATAATCTTAGCACTAAGACGTGCCGGTAGCGAACACCAGTTCTGGTATTGGCAACCCGTAATCCCGCACCAGGATTCGGAAGGTGACGCCGGTGGTTTGTTGTTTGGCGATGGCCGGGTCGACCGGGTTGGCCGGGTCTTGCGGTTTGGCCCGTAAGACGAAATGGACGATAGCCACGGCGTTGCTCGTGGTCGGGTCGAAGTAACTGGTATCGCCCGTGCTGATAATCGGGTTGGTAACATTGAGCCGGGCCGCGGTACCGACCGCCCGGTATTCACGGGTGAACTTCAAAACTTCGGCTTCCTGGTCGGTTACACCCAGAATCAGGATGGTGTTAATCTGAAAACCGGCCCCGTTTTCCAGGAATGTTTGCAGGGTCGGAGTAGGTTGGGGCGTCGGCTGGGCCGCTACCACCGCCGTCGGCGTATCCGGGTTAGGGGTCGCGGTCGGCGAGGCGATAGTCTGGGTCGGCGGGGCCTGTAAATGGATTACCTTTAAGACACGCACGTTTTGCAGGACGGTCTTGGTGGTCAGTTCCAGGCCGGTGTTTGGCACAGATTGGTTTGGGTCACCGGTTTGCACCTGGCCGGGCGGTTGGCCGGTGACGCGGCGCTCCACCACATAAGTCGCTACCACGTCCACCAGGTCGTTTTCCTGGATTAAACCGGTTACGGTTGAGAGGTCATTGGTGGCGTAGGCGAACGCGCCCTTGCCGGGCTCGAGTTTCTTATCGGCGACCAGTTGGCGCATGTACGCCGAAAAAGTGCCTTCGACCAGGTCACCCTTTTTAATCTGCTGCCCGATGTTGTAGGGGTTTTTGTTAATCCGGTTTACCGCATCGGACACGTTCAAAATGTCCTGGTCGGCAATAACTTCGGAGCGGGGTTTGGCAACGGTATCGAGGTCGGCAAGCGTGATAAGGGTCCCGGCGGGAATCTGATGGGCCGCCACCACTACCCGGACCGTATCGGGGACGGGCGTGGCCGTGGGTGGGACGGCGGCGGGTGTCTCGGTGGTCGCCTGGTTAGCGGGTAAGTTGGATACCCCGTTAGCGCCGGATGAGGCACCGGGGGCTGTGCTGTCGTTGCCGCAGCTTACCAGCAGAAAGGACAATACCAGTGAAGACAGGACCACGCCTAAAGCCAGGGTTTGCCTGAGCCCCCAAAAATTTTTAAATGCCGCGCCTATACCGCTCATACCGCCCGTGTATCCTTTCCTCATTAGTGTCGGTTCGTAAGCTTGACTTTGCCGGGTGATAATTGGTTTGGATGCCTTTTGAAAGATTATTAAAAAAGTGCAGGATTTTATTCCTTTAGATAAGGAAGTTCGCGAAGGGTCTGTTATGCCACCAACCTGGGCATCCGGGTACTGCTAGAGAGCTTAAGTTTAATGTTATGTCGTGTAATTATGTCTAATTATAGCATTAATTGCAATAGCCAGATAGTCCTTACCGGGGCCTTCCCGGAATACCCCCCAGCGTTGCACCATCACCCGGTGGCCCACCAAAAAAGCCAACCCGCTCAAATTGGGTTGGCTTTCTGGTTTTTAATCTTCGGGTTTTAGTTTTTTAAGCCTGCTCGGCCAGTAGCATCTGGATGCCGGTGTGAATCTGGTCGTAGGCGCCTTCACCAAACTGGGTAAAGCGGATATGCCCTTTTCTATCAATGAGAAAGAGGGTCGGCCAGCCGCGCACGCTGTATTTATCCCAGGTTTTAGAGTCATTATCCTGGGCGACCGGGTATTTTATCCCCAGGTTCTGGATGGCTTGCTGAACGTTTTCAAGTTTTTTCTCGTAATCGAATTCGGGCCGGTGGAAGCTGACAAAAGCCAGCCCTTTACCTGAAAACTCGTCGTACCAGCTTTTCAGGCTGGGCAGGACGTTCTGACAATTGATGCAGCCAAAGGTCCAGAATTCGAGCAAGACGGGTTGGCCGCGCAAATCAGCCAGTTTTATCGGCTCGGAGTTGACCCAGTTGGCCGGTTGAAATTCGGGGGCGGGGCCCCGGTCCTGCAAGTTTACGCTTGCCACCTCGCCGGTGTTGGCCGAGCTGTCCGCGTTGTTCCCACTCGTACCCATTCCCATAGCCGGGATATTATCCCCACAAGCGTTTAGCAATAAACCGCCCCCGGCCAGAGCCCCTAATAAGGTGATAAAACGGCGTCGCTGGTTTGGTGCCATAATTCCTTCACTTCTCGATCTCTAAAACTCGACGGAACTTGCCAGGAGAAAACCAGGTCAAAAACTGTTCCTGTCCCTATTATATAGGCGGAGTTCTTAAGAATCTCTTACAAATCTTAAAAGTGACAGATGAATAGAAAATCGCTGAACGTTGAAAGGAACAACGTTGAACGTAATTTAGTACCCATCTCCTGGAAAAGGGTCTAGCGGTCAATTGTTGCCATAATCCAGGCCGGGTAACGTTCGCCCGCCACTTCGTCCGGGGCGAGAGCTTCATCCAGCCGTTTTCGCTGCCCGGTGTTGAGTGTAAGGTCGGCAGCTTTTCGGTTTACCGCCCCACCGGGATATTAAGGCAGTGCGCGAAAATCTCGATTTCCTCGCCACCTGATAAGGTGCTAAGATATAGTCAGCTTTTTTATATAAAACCGAGCGCAAGGGACGGGATACTATGACAGCCAGTGAGAACAAGGAACAAGTTTTTTACCTGTGGGAATGCCCCAAGTGCGGGATTGCCAACCAGACCGACCTGATTTTTTGTCCGAACTGCGCTTTCAACGAGGGCCTGGCCGAACCGGCCCCGAACAGTCCCGAAAAAATCAGCAAAATTGCCGAAGCCCTTGGCAGCGCGATTGATTGGTCGCTCAAACACGGCCAGCATAAACCCGCCGATGTGCTGGCCCAGGCCGCCAAAAGACACCGTGACCTCCACGACCTGCCAGATTTGCGCCGTCTGCCGCCCGCCGCCCTGGGTCGCCTGGCCGATAGCTATCTCAACTTCAACCGCCTGGGCGCGACCGGGACGGGCCTGACCGCCGGACTGCCGGGTGGTCTCGCGGCCTTTGCCACAATCCCGGCGGACATTTCGGCCCTGGTCTATTTTTCCCTCCATTGTCTGAGCGGTATCAGCCAGTCCTACAGCCTCGAAACGGCCAGCGAGACCGGCCAGACTATCGAACTGCTGGCCTTCGCCTACGCCTCTAAATTTGAAACGTTGGTTATCGGGCAGCGCCGCCTGGAAAATATAGACCTGGCGGCCTACCTGCTGCAAAAGCCCGAACAGACCCGCCTGGTAAAGGGGTGTCTGCTCAAACAATTGTCGTCTTACCTGACCGTTGATTTCGCCAAGACAAGTTGGGCGACCTTCCTGCCGGTGGTCGGTGGAGTAGTCAACGGTGTGGATAATTTCTGGTTTTTAGGGGAGGTCGGGAAACGCGGCAAGCAGTTTTACCGGACGCTCCTGCCTCTTTTGCCGGTCCCACCTGCTCCACCGCGTTCAATCTCGCCCGCTATTCCGGCCCCGGTTACGCTGGAAGTGCGCGAGGAAAGGCTCGAAGTGAGCGGTCAGATTTTCAACCTGTACCTGGTTTCCCCGGTCGGGGACGCCCAGGCGACCTGGGTGGTTGTGCTCGGTGAAAAACCGCTGGCGGAAAATTTTGCCGAAAAACTGGGTCTGGTGGGGGTTGGCGCGGTGGCCCTGGACGGGGCTATTGGCGCGGAGGGATTTAAGGAAGTATGGGGGGCTTTGCCAGGGTTTCTCGAAAATTTCGGGGGGGAGGGCATAGAGGGGTTAAACCTGCTGGGCCTGGGGAACGGTTCGAGCCTGGCCCTGGAAGTTTTGCCGGACCTGGCACCCCAGCCTCATGGGGTCGTCATTTACGACCCGGCTCCCCTGGTCGCGCCGCTCAAAATCGAAGTTCCGGTGCTGGTCCAGCTTGGTGGCGAGGCGTCCGCCCAGGACACCACCTGGCTCAACCACCTGCAACCGTCCGGCAAGTCCGGGCTTATCTCCATCAATACCTTTGACGGTTCGTTTGCAGATTTGGCCCGCGCTCGGACTGCCGAATCGCCCCGGAGCGGCCTCGACTGGTCCTGGAAAGACGCCCTCGAATGGTTCCGGCGACCCGGCTAGCTGTCGGTTGGCCTCAAAACCTGGAAGTCGGTCAGTTTGCGGATCAGCCCGGCGGTCAGGTTGAGGTCTTTTTCGTCATAAATGGCCTGGACGGCTTCTTCGGTAGGGCGGCCATCGAAATAATCGAGCACTTCCATAAGCTGGCGAGGCATACTGAGCGGGTCGTAGATGCTGTAGGTTTCGACCAGGTGGCGGTTGCTGCCACTCCTTATAATCTGGAAAGTGCCACTTTGCAGACGGGGCGGGATTTCTTCCGAAACCAGGTTTTGATAGGCTTCCAGGGTAAGCCGGTCCATCATTCTTAGTTCTATCCCGCCGATGTCGAGCACTTGCTCCCAGCTTAAGCCGCTGACCAGTTGTCCGCAAACCCGGTAATAATCTTTTTCCCGGCCCAGCCAGTTGCCCCATAATACCCGGTAGTTATCCTCGTCCTTGATACCGTCAAGCTGTTTCGCGTTTAACGGGGTCCGCATCGCGCCGGCCTGATTGGGGTTTTCGACCGGGAAAAGCTTTTTCAGGGCTGTTGCTCCCAGGTCCAGTTGCAAAATACACCAGACCGCCAGGTAGCGTTCGGCCATTCCCAGCATTTTTTGCAGGGTGCGCCAGAAGGTAAAGCCGACCGCGCCCCGGTTGTGTTTGCAGTACCAGGTGGCGCAGATGCTATTGCGGTGCTGCCAGATGCCGCAAAGGCCCCCTTCCTTGATATAGTAAGGGCAGAGCATCGCCTCGCTTTTTCCAAAAAAGTCGGTAGCCTGGGTGTAAAGCAGGTCGTAGAGAGGCGGTTTGACCGCGCCAAACGGGGTGACAGCTATGCCCCGGTCAATCCATTCTTCCAGTCTATCCCGTCCTGGCACCGTCGAGGCGTCCGGCTCGGCCAGGATGCGCCCTACCAGGAAATTCGCCAGTTCCGGCAGGTAGGTGCAGCACTTGGTATTGGGGTTAAAAAACATAGCCTGGGAGCCGGTGTTGGCGTTTTGCTGGCACATGGCGCAGTTTTCACAGGTGGCTTTGGTTTCGGCAGGGATGGCGCCCGGTAGGGCTTCGCTCAGCCACCCGGCGTAAAGCGGCGGTAGACTACTTTGGATTCCAAGAGGGTCGGTCATAATCAAGTTCGTTTCGTTTAGGTTTATTATAGGGAATCTTATTCAAGATTAATTATATCAAAGCTAACAAGGCTTTAAATAACGCAGGGTGACTGCTAAAATAAAACTATATCTGACGCAACACACATTCCCTGAGGGTTTTTCTATTATGCTGACCAAAGGATTAAATAAACTTGAACTGGCCCCGGAAGTTTCTGCGCGGACCACTCGCGCCGGGCGGGTAGCGGGCAGCCTCAAATACGACTGGCTGATGGCCGTCCTGATTTTCTGGCTGATTGGCGGGGTCCACATTGACGGCTGGGCCCACCAGCACGTGCCGAACCTCGAAACCTTCTTCACCCCCTGGCACGCCATCTTTTATAGCGGGCTAGTGGCGATTGGGAGTTTCCTGGCCGCGACCCTGGTCGGCAACCACCTGCGGGGTTACGCCTGGACTAAAGCCCTTCCGGTTGGCTACGGCCTGTCGCTGGCCGGTGTGGTTATTTTCGCGTTTGGCGGGGTGGCCGATATGGTCTGGCACACCGTTTTTGGCATCGAGGTGAGCGTGGAAGCCCTTTTGAGCCCTTCGCACCTGTTGCTGGCGACCGGGGGTGTTTTGATAGCCAGCGGTCCCTTACGGGCGGCCTGGTGGCGAGGCGGGCGCGCGGCCACCTTGCCCCGGCTTTTGCCGATGCTCGTTTCGGCCACGATGCTTCTTTCGATTTTTACCTTTTTTACGGTTTACGGCAGTTTGTTTGCGACTACCTGGCCCGCCGCTAACCGCCAGGTCTACACCCGCCAGTTGCAGGAGTTTAATGTTTCGATTGGTTTGATGGGGTTGCTGTTCCAATCGGCCCTGCTCATGGGCCTGACCTTGCTGCTGGTACGGCGCTGGCAGTTGCCTTTTGGCAGCCTGACCTTTCTTTATACGGTCAATATCGCGATGGTAACTTTCATGCGGGACCGCCAGTTGTCGACTTCTATTTTCGCTTTCATCCTGGTTGGTCTGGTGACGGGCCTGGCGGCGGACCTGTTCGTCACCCGGTTCCGGCCTTCGACTTCGCGGCCCCTGGCTTTCCGGGTCTTTGCGACCTTTACCCCGGTCTTGCTCTACGGTCTTTATTTCCTGGCCCTGGCCTTGACCGGCGCTATCTGGTGGACTACGGCGGTCTGGACCGGGGCGATTTTCCTGGCCGGGGTAGCCGGACTGCTGATCAGTTACGTGGCTTTGCCGCCACGCATGCCCACCGGGGTCGAGGCGGAATAGCGTTATTTTGGGAATTTGCCATGCCCTTCGGGTACGACCGCAGGCGAGGAAACTCGATTTTACGAACAAAACGACCGTGAAATTGTCCAACGGACCTGAGATTCCATGGCTTTGCCACGGAATGACAATGGAAAAGTTTTGTTCGTACCCATGTTTAAAAATACTAAAAACTAAACACTGAAAACTAAAAACTCCGTGAGGCTTTTCTGTCTCACGGAGTTTTTCTTGTGTATAACCGGTTAGGCCAGGCTTTGTTTGCCCTTTTCGAGGCGGGCCAGCGTTTCGGCCCGGCCCAGCGTGATAATCATCCCCATGAGGTCGGGCGACTTGGTCCGGCCTGACAGCGCCACGCGGGGCGGCCATAACATCAAGCCCCGGTTTTTCAGGTGCAGCTTATTTTCCGAAATCTCTGTCAACCCAGCCAGGATGGCGTCCCGGTCATTATAGGTTTCGTCCGGGATGTCGCGCAGGTAGTTGATGGTTTCTTCCAGCACCTGTGCTGCCGCCGCCGGACCTTCGTTTTTGCCGATGAGGTCGGTAGCAGGGTATTCCAGGGCCGCACCGGGTTTGAATAGAAAATCTATTTCGACCGGCACTTCAGCCAAGGTTTTGACCTTGTCCTTGACCAGGGCACAGGCTGCCCGGATAAATTCCCACCTGGCGCCGGGGTTGGCCGCTTCTTCCGGGCTGATAACGCCGTATTCGGCCAGGAAGGGCAGGCAACGCCGGGCGAAATCATCCACTGTCAGGACGTGGTTGATGTAGTGAGCGTTGAGGAAGTCAAGTTTATCAATATTGAACTTGGCCGGGGTCGGCTGGATCCGGGCGATGTCGAAATCTTTTATAAGGTCTTCCATGCTGAAAAATTCGGTGTGGTCGTCATAGCTCCAACCGAGCAGCACCAGGAAGTTCATAAGGGCTTCCGGCAGATAGCCCAGTTCCGAGTATTGGGAAACCGAAACTGCGTTGTCACGCTTGCTCAACTTACCCTTCTGGCCCGGCGGGTTCAGGATAACCGGGGCGTGAATGAAGGCAGGCATTTCCCAGCCGAGCGCCTGGTAAATCATCACGTGCAAGGGGGCGCTGGGCAACCATTCCTGGCCGCGTATAACGTGACTGATTTCCATAAAATGGTCGTCCACGATGTGGGCCAGGTGGTAGGTCGGGAAGCCGTCCGACTTCAGGATTACCGCGTCCTGTATAGTCGAGTTTTCGACGGTCAGCGGTTTTACCACCAGGTCGGTAAAAGTGGTTTTACCTTCCAAAGGAACCTTGAACCGGATAGTCGGGGTCAGGCCGGAAGCGAGAGCGGCCTCTTTTTCGGTTTCGCTGATAGTGCGGCAGCGCCGGTCGTAACCGGGAGCCTGCTTGATAGCCTGTTTGGCCTTGTTCACGGCGTCCAACCGTTCCGGGGTGCAATAGCAGTAATAGGCCGTGCCGTCTTCGACCATCTTTTTGGCGATAGACTGGTAGAGGTCCAGCCGTTCCGACTGGACATAGGGGGCGAAAGGCCCCCCCTTGTCTGGCCCTTCGTCCCAGTCCAGGCTCAGCCACCCAAGCGAATTTTTAATATCCTGCACGCCGGTTTCGGTCTGGCGTTTTTTATCGGTATCTTCGATGCGGAGCAGAAACTGGCCGCCGGTATGTTTGGCCCAGAGATAAGCAAAAATGGCAGTGCGGATATTACCGATATGCGGGTTCCCGGTCGGACTAGGGGCATAGCGGGTGCGGGCCGGTTTGGTAATGTTGTCAGTCACAATAGTTTCCTTTTCACTCCCGGTTGAGGTTGCTTGTCTGTCGAGTACGTCTAACCTCCTCACATGTTGAGCTAATATTATAAGCTCAACTGAGCTTATTATCAACTAAACTTTACATAAATCACGAAAATACCTGGTAATTCATGGCAAAATAAAAAATTTGAAATTAAGTAAAATCGGCCTTATGCACAATTTATTAATATAAATGGTGGATAAACCCCTTGCCATGCCCTACTAAAAAAAGGTACAATGAAGGGTCTAAATAGTACATTGCAGGAGTTTCCTAAGGATTGCTCAAAGCGCTACCGGTACGCCAAAATCTCTTCTCACAGCGCAATTCCCCTCACAAATTGGGGCACATGCCGGGCTACCGCTTCCAGAAAACTCGTAAAGGCAAGGGTATTTTAGTAGAAACGGTTCGAATCGAATAAGGGTTGTGCGCGGCAGAGACGGCGGGCGCTTCTTGGCAGTATTTTTTAGAAGCTTTACGCACTCTGCTATTTGTTATAGAAAATCTGCGCTCCCGGTTTTGAAGCGAGCAAACCCGCGCTTTACCCATTTAGAGGCAAGGCCTCGTTTTAGAAGTTTAGGTCTGACAGGGGCAAAAGTTTGATGAACGGCTACGTGCCGAACTATATTGAGGAGATTAAACGCCGCCTGAGCATCGTAGATGTGGTCGGCCAAAAAGTCAGCCTCAAAAAGTCAGGGCGGAATTTTAGGGGGTTGTGCCCCTTCCACGCCGAAAAAAGTGGCTCCTTTTATGTCTGGCCCGACTCCGAGAGCTATTTTTGCTTTGGCTGCAAGGAAAGCGGCGACATCTTCAACTTTATAATGAAGACCGAAGGGCTGGCCTTCGGAGAAGCCCTCGAACAACTGGCCGGGCGGGCCGGGGTCCAATTGCCCGAACGCCAGGCCACCGAAGACCCGGAAGTCGCCAAACGCCGCCAGCAGACCGAACGCCTCAGCGAAGCCATGCAGGCCGCTACCACCTATTACCAGAATATTCTCCACAAAAGCAATGAAGCCGCTCCCGCCCGTGACTATCTCAAAGAACGTGGTGTCAGCGAAGCTTCTGTCGAAAGTTTTGGCCTGGGCTATGCCCTGGGCGGTTGGGATAACCTGTTAAAGTATCTCAATTCACGTGGTTTCAAAAACGATGAACTCCTGGCCGCCGGGTTGATTGGCGAACGCGAAAACGGCGGCGGTTTTTACGACCGCTTCCGGGAAAGGGTCATCTTCCCTATCCGCGACCGCCAGGGGAAAGTAATTGCCTTTGGGGGCCGGGTCCTGTCGGGCGCGCCCAAAGACGTGCCGAAGTATCTAAACTCGCCCCAGACCCCACTTTTTGATAAGAGCAATACCCTGTATGGCCTCGACCTGGCGAAAGAGAGTATCCGCCGGACCGACCGGGTCGTGGTGGTCGAAGGTTACCTGGATGTTTTGATGTGCCATCAGTACGGCCACTCGAACGTAGTCGCCGCTCTCGGCACCGCGCTTGGTGAAAAGCATATCGCCATCATCAAGAAACTGACCAAACGCATCGTCCTGGCCCTGGACGCCGATACGGCGGGCCAGATGGCGACCCTCAAGGGCATCGAGGTTTTGAAGCAGGGTTTTGATACCCTGACCGTCCCGGTGCCGACCGCGCGCGGCCTTATCCGGTTCGAGCAGCAACTTGACGCCGATGTGCGTATCGCTACCCTCCCTGCCGGGAAAGACCCCGACGACGTGGCGAAAGAAGGCGGCTCGAAGTGGCGCGAACTGATTGACCGGGCCTTACCGGTGGTGGACTACTATTTTTCGAGTGTCACCGCCAGCGTTGACCTCAACTCGGCCCGTGGCAAGAGCGAAGCCGTCGAAAAACTCATCCCGGCTATCCTGGAAGTCCACGACCGAATTCAGCGCGAACACTACCTGCAAAAACTGGCCCGCCTGGCGAAGGTTGACGCCGGGCTGCTGCGGAGCGAACTAAACCGGGCCATGAAAGCCGAAGCCCAGAACCGCCTGCGCCCGCACCCGGCCCCCTTACCGACCACGCCCGAACCGGAAGCGGTGGAAACATTTGAATCCGCCGACGCCGACGCGGCAGTCCAGCCTGCTCAGAAGCCGGTCCCCGTTAAGACCGCCCAACCGCTCGAACTCGAAGATATGCTCCTGGCCTTTTTATTGCGGTACTACTCCGACGCCCTGAGTGTAGAGGCGGCAGACGGTGAGCCGGTCAGGGAAGACGATTTTATTCGGAGCGAAAACCGGCTGGTCTTCGAGGTTTTGCAGAAGGTCAACGCCGGGGAGGGCAGCCTGGACGATTTTGAAGAAAACTTGAACCCGGAGTTAGCGGCTCACCTGGAGCGGTTGCGCACTTTTAGCCAGGCCGAGCCGGAAATCCCTGACCTGGTGACAGTCCAGGAAACGCTCCGGTTTCAGTTGAACCGCCTGCGAGAGGTCAATCTGCGGCGGCTCTACGAACAGGGTACGCAAGCCCTGGAAGAAAGTGAAGTCGCTTCGCCGGAAGAAGGCGAGGCCGGCCTTGCGGATAGCGATCACCTCTGGGTGATGATTAGCACAGTCTCGGACCAGCTAAAACAGTATTACCCGCCCAAAAGCATGGTATTCAGGGATAGCCGGGACCGTTGAGAGCAGTGTTAATTATTAGAGGGGTAACAGGTCTGAAGGTATAAGCGGTTTTTGAGGGCCGAAATTACGGCACGAAAAGCCGCCGAAACTTTCTCGGCGTGATAGACGTATTACTTAGTTACAAAGGTTTATAAAAAACTCGGCACAAGTTAAAGGCTTGTTACAAAGGTAACGAAACCGAAATTATGTACTGGTGCTGAGCAGGTTTACTATAACACTTATGGTTGGGTAATGCAAACGCCGGGCAACTAAACTTAGTTCCAACTGGAACTCGCAATACCTGTGAAGGTTATTGTTAAAAAGAGTGATGAAGGCTGTAGGGAGTGTGATACGAATGGCGAATCCTAAGCGCAAACGCACTTACGAAGAGGATGACGACCTTATCCTGGCGGTCCAACCGGCAGGAGTACCAGCGGTTGAAGACACGGGCGAGACCCCGGAACAAGAACCGGGAGCCGAGTCTGAGGAATTGGTCGAGATGGATCTTGAGTCCGGTCTGAACCTGGAAGACGAAGAACCTTTTGTCTTTGAGGGGGAAGGCCCTGTCCTTTCGGGTGCTATCGCGGTGCAGCCCTTAACCTCGGTGGAAGACCTGCTTGCCGTGGGCAAAAAGCAGGGCTTTGTTACTCACGACCAGATTCTCCAGGTCGTCCCCGAACCCGAAGCGAATATCCAGCAGATTGAGGAAGTCTACGCCGAACTGCTGGAACAGGGTATCGAGGTGCTGGAAGAATCGCGTGAATTCACCCCGGTTGAGGGCGAAAAAGAAGAAGAGGAAGAAGCCGACCTTGACGCCGCCCTCGATTTCGAGGGTATGAGCATTGATGACCCGGTCCGCATGTATTTGCGCGAAATTGGCCGGGTGCCCCTTCTCTCCGCGCCCCAGGAAGTGAACCTGGCCCAGCGTATGGAGCAGGGTGACGAAGAAGCCCGCCGCCACCTGACCGAGGCGAACCTCCGGTTGGTGGTGAGTGTCGCAAAGAAATACATTGGGCGCGGTATGTCGCTGCTCGACCTCATCCAGGAAGGCAACATCGGCCTTATCCGGGCGGTCGAGAAGTTCGATTACCGCAAGGGTTACAAATTCTCGACTTACGCGACCTGGTGGATTCGCCAGGCTATCACCCGCGCCATCGCCGACCAGGCCCGGACTATCCGTATCCCGGTCCACATGGTGGAGACTATCAACCGTCTGATTCGGACCAGCCGCCGCCTTGTGCAGGAACTGGGACGCGACCCGACCTCCGACGAGATTGCCCGCGAGATGGGCTTGCCGCCGGAAAAGGTCCGCGAAATCCAGAAAATTTCCCAGGAGCCGGTTTCGCTGGAAACGCCTATCGGTGAGGAAGAAGATAGCCACCTGGGCGACTTTATCGAGGACCAGAAGGCCCTGGCTCCCGCCGACGCCGCCAGCCACCAGTTGCTCAAAGAGCAGGTCGAGGATGTGCTCGATAGCCTGACCCAGCGCGAACGCCGGGTCTTGCAACTGCGCTTTGGCCTGGATGACGGGCGCAGCCGGACCCTGGAAGAAGTCGGGCGCGAGTTTGGCGTGACGCGAGAGCGTATCCGCCAGATTGAGGCGAAAGCCCTCCGAAAGCTAAGGCATCCCAGTCGCTCGAAAAAATTGAAAGATTATCTCGAATAACCTTGAGAGAGCCTGCCCCGGTCTGCCCGGCAGGCTCTTTTTGAAAAAACATCACTAAAACTATTAACGTCACACAAAGAAGTTGCCGGATATATAACTTAGAGATTGGACTAACTATTTTCGGTTTATTGGCTTATTAAATTTTTGTATTTATTTATTGAGAAGTGCTAACTGGCTTGAATAACGTTAACGCAGCGTGCCTGGCACCTGCAAATACGTTTCACGCTGTTGTCATAGGAGGTTTTTCTTATCATGGCTATCAACGACCGTTTTGTACCGCAAGGTCTGACGTTTGATGATGTTTTGTTGGTGCCTTCCGAGTCGACGGTAATGCCCGCTGAAGTGGACCTGACGACTAATTTTGGCGGGGGCATCACGCTCAATATCCCGCTCATTTCCTCACCCATGGATACCGTAACCGAAGCCCGGTTGGCTATCGCGATTGCCCAGGAGGGCGGTCTTGGTATTATTCACCGCAACCTGACTATCGCTCGCCAGGCCGAAGAAGTGGATAAGGTTAAACGTTCGGAGTCGGGTATGATCCTCGACCCGATTACCCTGCGCCCGGATAGCCACCTTTCCGAAGCCCTGCGCCTCATGGAAAAATATCATATCAGCGGTATCCCGGTGACGGCGGACGGCCAGCCTTTCGGCAAGCTGGTCGGCATCCTGACCAACCGCGACATCCGTTTCGAAGACGACGAAACTCGCCTGGTTAGCGAACTGATGACCGGCGATGGCCTGGTGACGGTGCCGATTGGCACGACATTGGACGAGGCCAAGAAGATTTTGCACCGCCACCGCATCGAAAAGCTGCCGATTGTGGACGATGATGGCAGGCTGAAGGGTCTTATCACGGTCAAGGACATTCAGAAACGTATCAAGTATCCCAACGCCGCCAAAGACAGCCTGGGCCGTCTGCGGGTCGGGGCCGCTATCGGTGTGAGCAAGGACATGATTGAGCGCGTGACCGAACTGGTCCGGCACAACGTGGACGTGCTGGTGATGGATAGCTCGCATGGGCACGCCATGGCGGTTCAGCGGGCCGTTTCCAACCTCAAAGAGAAATTTCCCCAGGTGGTGCTGGTAGCCGGGAACGTGGCGACCGGGGCCGGGGCCGAAGCCCTAATCCGGGCAGGGGCCGACGCGGTCCGTATCGGGGTCGGGCCGGGCTCTATCTGTACGACCCGCGTGGTGACCGGTATCGGTGTCCCGCAACTAACCGCCGTGATGGAAGCCGCCGAAGTGGGCGCGAAATACGGTGTCCCGGTTATCGCGGACGGCGGTATCAAGTATAGCGGTGACATCACCAAGGCCCTGGCGGCAGGTGCGAACACGGTCATGATCGGTTCGCTCTTTGCGGGTGTCGAGGAAAGCCCCGGTGAGGTTATCCTGTTCAAGGGTGAGAACTTCAAGGAATATCGCGGTATGGGTTCGCTCGGCGCGATGAAGTCCGGCGAGGGCGCCCGCGAACGCTACCACCAGGACGATGTCAAGGACAGCGTGAAGTTGGTCCCCGAAGGCATCGAAGGGCGGGTGCCTTACAAAGGGGCCTTGCGCAACCTGGTCTTCCAGATGGTGGGTGGTCTGCGGAGCGGTATGGGTTACGTCGGGGCGCGCAATATCAAGGAATTGCAGAAGGCCAAGTTCATGCAAATCACCAGCGCCAGCCTCCGCGAGAGCCACCCGCACGATATTCAGATTACCAAAGAGGCCCCTAACTACGAAATCCGCAACCGGGATTAGGGAAAGTAGTCAGTGGTCAGTAGCCAGTAATCAGTAAATCAGATAAGTAAAAACCCTCTACGTTCCTTAAAAGCGTAGAGGGTCTTTTTATTCCAAACAAATTGTTGGCTATTCCGTAATTTTAGCGCCTGATTATTAGTTCTAGATATTAGGAAGTAGAAGCTACAATCACATAAACTGCGGGCTTATATTTTCTTGGGTTCGTACAACCGTCCAATTTATATCTTTGGAAGAGGTAATTGCAACCATCCAATGGAGGGGTTATGCGGAAGAATCTATTTCTAATAGGATTAGCAATTTGTAGTGTGGTCTTGATAGTTCTGATTGTAGCAGGATTAGCAATTCAGCAAACAAACGCTACCACCAAACCTCTAACCCAAAAAGACGTGGAAACCCTTGCTATTTCTTATGCCAGGATAGGGGGCTTTGAAGGCGAACCAACCTCCGTCCAATCAAAATTTATTTCTATAAATGAAATCAAAGCTCGTTTAGACCCCTTTAGAACCAGCGCAGATTCCGAATGGTTGGTTGTCTTAAAAGGCAAGGCGGTGGTTAATCTAGTTCCCTCAAAAAATAATCCTTCCCAGCAAGTATTCGACAATATGTATATTGAACTTAGTATCAACGGGGAACTGATTGGCACAGGGTCTCGTAATCCAGGCTATGAAATAGACCTCAATAGCCCTGTTCCTCCTATTCCTGACCGGTGGCCTGGCCCGGTTGACAACACTCCTAAAAGTTAATTTAGCCGAATCTGGCAAATTCTAAACTAAAAATCCCTCACTTTTTAGAAGGCGAGGGATTTTATGAGTTTAACAGCAATTCACTGGCAGGGTAATTTTAAGCGGGCTACTTGTAACTGGTTACTTGTAACTGGTGAATAGCTGGCTATACTAGCTGGCGGCTTCCGGTTTGGGGGTCGCTTCGACCACGCGATTGATGCGGTCCAGCAAGCGTTCGAACCCACGGTCCCCGGCCTGGAAGTGGCGCATTTTGCCTTCGCTATCGAATACGTAGAAGGCGGGCATGAATTCGTTGCCGAACGCGTCAATAATTTTGAATTCGTTGTCGGCGGCGACGGGCTGGTCCATCCCCATCTTTTGCAGGTCTTTTTCGATTTTCGAGAGGTCCAGATCGGCGGCGGATTTCGCCTGGTGAACCGAGATAAATTTTACGCCCTTGGGCTCGTACTCCTGTTTCCAGGACTGCACCTTGTCGGCGATTTCGTGGCAGGTGTGGCAGCTAACCGACCAGAAATGGACCACGGTCGGGGAGCCTTTCAGTTCTTCGCTGCTAAAACCCTGGCGTCCTTCCTCGACGTTAAACCATTTGGTCGCGCCTTCCAGGGAAGGCAGGGGAGAATTCATATGCAACCCCATGTTTGACCTCTTTCTTGTTTCCTGAAACTAGTAGACAGTCTAAATTTGATTGATAAGTTAGCTATAATCTGGTAAGGTTATAGCATGAACAAAAAATATATTGTAGAACTGCCTGATACTGAGCGCGAGTACCTTTTAGAATTTATCGCTCAGGGTCA
>Ga0209915_1000144_pt1 | contig 251478 bp, 214 predicted proteins | sample ThiBiot_750_plan_FD_183952 | JGI IMG/M metagenome (GOLD analysis project Ga0209915, IMG submission 183952) | Wastewater bioreactor microbial communities from Cape Town, South Africa - Thiocy_cont_750_plan (SPAdes) | ecosystem: Engineered > Bioreactor > Thiocyanate-remediating >...
CCACAACACGTTCACGAAGGTCGTTCGACAAAGGATGCGGCATGGCAAATCACCTCCGCATGCCTTGAATCATTTCCAGCCTGATTTGTGAATCGCTTTCGATTCCAACTGACAACCCGATGCTCTAGCGCAAGATGCGTTAGGTGCGATGGCTCATTCATCCGTCATTGCGAGGAGCCTTAGCGACGAAGCAGTCCAGACTCTCGAAATGAAAGAAGACTGGATTGCTTCGCTTCGCTCGCAATGTGGATTCAACATCAGGTCCTCTCGAACCAGTACAGCGGCGTTTATGGCGATGCCGCATAGGAACTGTGTTGTCAAAAGAAAACCACCCCGGGTGCTGCTCACACCGGGGCGATTGCTATTTGGAAAATGAGTTACTTCTTCACCAGCGGGCAGGCGGGATCAGGCGGACCGAAGGCGTCATCGCCGGAGATCTTGGTCAGGATCTTGTAATAGTCCCAAGGATATTTCGATTCTTCCGGCTTCTTGACCTGCACGAGCCAGAGATCGTGCACCATCAGATTATCCTCGCGCAGCTTGCCGTTGCGCGCGAAGAAATCCTCGATCGGCTTCTCGCGCATTTTCGCGGCGACCTTCAGTGGGTCGTCGGTGCCCGACTCCTTGACGGCGTTGAGATAGTTCATCACCGACGAGTAGACGCCGGCCTGCCACATCGTGGGCATCCGGTTCATCTTCGCGAAGTAGCGCTTCGACCATTCGCGGGTCTTGTCGTCCATGTCCCAGTAGAACGAGGTGGTCAACAACAGGCCCTGCGCGACCGGCAATCCAAGGCCGTGGATGTCGGTGATGAGCGCAAGGAGCGCCGCCATCTGCTGGCCGCCCTTGAAGACGCCGAACTCACCACCCGTCTTGATCGCGGTGGTGTTGTTGGGCGGCCCGCCAGCGATGCCGATGATCTTGGCCTTGGAGGCCTGGGCCTGGAGCACGAATGAGGAGAGGTCAGGCGTTGCGAAAGGCGGACGGACGGAGCCGATCACCTTGCCACCGTTTTTTGTGATGACCGCGGAGGCGTCGCGCTCAAGGGAATGCCCGAAGGCATAGTCGTCAGTGATGAAGAACCAACTGTCGCCGCCGCGCTTCAGGACTTCCTTCGCGGTGCCGACCGCCAGCGCGCGCGTATCGAACACCCATTGAATGGCGTAAGGCGAACAGAACTTCCCGTGGAAGTCGGCGGAGCCTGTGGAATGGGTGATGAACAGTTTGTGGCGGTCGTTGGCGACGCTTTGCACGGCCAGTCCGACGGCTGAAACCGGAACGTCAAGGATCAGGTCGACCTGTTCGGTGTCGTACCAGCGGCGTGCGATGCCGGAGCCGATGTCGGGCTTGAGCTGGTGGTCGCCGACGATCACCGAGATCGGCTTGCCGAGCACCTTGCCGCCGAAGTCTTCCACCGCCATCTCCGCTGCGGTGACCGAGCCCTGGCCGCTCGGGGTCGAGGCTGGCCCCGACATGTCGGTCAAGACGCCGATTTTGACAATGTCGTCCGAGACTTGGGCGTGCCCGGCAGACGATGACAGCAGGATCGCCGCCAAGGCTGCGGGGACAGATAGACGTCGCGCCTTCATGACAAAGAGCCTCCCCTTGGTTTCGGCCTGTTAGCCGTTATTTTAAGCCTTAACTTTTAGAGTGTTTTTCCCCGTCTTGGCAATCGTTCTGCCGCAGTGGGAGGTCCTGGCATTACGTTCTGCGCGATCGTTACGTCGTGAGCCTGCGGACGTCGATACTGCGAATGCCGGCCTGCACCGTGATCTCATAGTGATCGGTTTGTAGAATCTCGGTGATGTTGCGCGGCCGATGCGCGACGACGTTTGTACCATTAGCGAGTCGCACGCTGTCGTAGATCAATCCAGCGCCGCCACTGGCGCGGACTTGTTCGCCGAACGGCTGCGAGGCGGCATAGCTTTCGCTTGCGTAAATCTCGCGGCGGGAAGCCTGCTGCCTCCGGATATCGAGGTAATCGCCGAGCAAGGTCGCGGCGTAGGCGCGGTAGCGCCGGCTCATGGTGGCGACACCGCGCGCGACGGCTTCGCGCCGCAAATGATGACCGACCTCCGCGGCCGCTGTGCGGATGTCGTCGGCCGCATACCACGCGCCGAGATCGGGTCCGTTGAACCGCATGCCGCCCGGCGCGACATGCAGGAACGCAGCCATCACGATGCTGGCATTGGGCGAGCCATAGACCCATTCGTTTTGCGGCAGCCGGTTGATGCGCTCCGTCACCAGCCTGTCGTTGGTCCAGCCGACAAGCTCCATCACGGCTGCCAGATCGGCGGCGGTTGCCACCGTGTCGAATAGCCCGATCGGCGGAAACCGCGACGGGATCAGGCGATGTGTCGGTCGCGGCGCGGCGGCGAACGTGTCGGTCACCGAAACACGATCTCCGACTCATCATAGGGCGTGAACGCTTCGTCGATCGCGTTCGGCTGCATGTAGAGGCCGCCGCGCGCGCCATCGAGGAAGCGGCGCACCGTGAGCAGGCCGTCTTGTGTGCCGGAGGTTGCGAGTGCGAGAGGGGACTGTCCGCCGAAGACGGTGGCGTGGTGCGGGGCGCGCAGCCAATCCACGCCGAGGCGTTCCTCCGCGAAAAGAATGCCGAGGGCTTGATGAATTCCCAGCATCGCAGAGATTCGCATCAGCACGTCGACGTCGAGGGTAAACGCACCATGCTCACGCGCCTGTTTGCACCAGTTGTGATAGGTCGAGCGCGACGGATAGCCGAGCATCAGGCGACGCTGCTCCTCCGTCAGTCCCCAGAGATCGGCGATGGCCAGGAACGTCCGCAGCGCCGGTGGACTGAGGCGGCGTCGATTGGCGGGCGCAAATCGCGCAACGTCGATCTGGCTGGGCCCTTCGGCTATCGCATTCGATTCCGGGACGTGGTCGGGTAGCATGGCTACATCCTTTCAGATATGGATATAGTCCATATTGGGACATTTTGCAATCGGTCGTATATGGGGAAATGGAGCCGGAAGGATGCCTTGAGGAAGGAACCGCCGGAGGGCTGGGCAAACAACTACCCGATGCTGATGCCGCCTCATTCTCAAGCCTCGGCAAGCCTTTTCGAGCCCGATCGTCGCGCACCTTCAGGATGGCGGTGCTTTCTTAGTTGCATCGGATGCGCGAGCGCTGTCGCGTGCCTGTGGGTGCGAACACAGGCCTTGTCAGGCGGAGATTGTTCACGCAGCACAGTGACGTGCACCTGCTCTTCCGCCGTTAAGTTGGGTGCGCTGTCCAACGCGCACCCAAAAGAGACCGAATGAGCGACCGCCAAGTTGAGCCGGCCGCGGTGCCAAGCGTCACGTCGAACTGAAACATTGGCTAGATCGTTCAGGCGAGGAAAGTGGGTTGTTGTTTATCACCGACCGACGTGCGGTTAAGGAATGCGCGCGACTCGTGTGCCTGCCCGTTGATAACGTTGCGCGGCGCGTGCTTCGAAGCATTCGCGCCGCGCAACAAATGCTAGATCTTTCCCAACAGCAGCAGGATCAGCAGAATAACAATCACCAGACCGAGGCCACCGCCGCCATAGTAGCCGGTGCCATAAAACGGCCCGCCGCCAACGCCGCTGAAGCCGCCCAACAGCGCGATCACCAGGATGATCAGAATAACGGTGCCTATCGACATAGAAATCCTCCTCAGCCCCATGTGCCAAGACGCAGATGTCAGGAAGAAAACAGTTTCGCGACCGTTCGGTTCCTCTCACCGGATACGGCTTTCAATCAATGGCAGTTGTTACTATGCATGGATTCAAGACATCTCGTGATCCCGAAAAGGAGGCATCATGTCCGCGCCGTTGATCGTTTCGATTCCGCATCGGCTGGGCCGCGAGGAAGCGCGCCGGCGATTGCAGTCCGGTTTGACGCGCGCGGCATCGCGCGTCCCGGCCTTGAACGTTGACGAAGAGCGTTGGGACGGTGACCGCATGATCTTTCGCGTTCGTGCATTGGGACAGATGGCATCCGGGCTCGTCGATGTCGCGGAGGATCACGTCCGGCTCGAGGTGACGCTGCCGTGGCTGTTGCAACGTTTCGCCGATGTCGCACAGAAGGCAATCCAGCAGAGCGGCCGGCTTTTGCTGGAAAAGCGCCCGTAAACAACCGACGTCGCGAATGCCTGTGAAAAGTCGCGGATCGCAGCTTGTCAGTAAGGAATCTCACGCAATATGGTTCGATCGCGGGGGAGGGAACCGAACTTTTGAGTCGGCACGACATCCGCGGGGCCGTCCGGCCAACGTCGATCCCGGACGGCCTTTTTCATGCGCGAAGCATGGCGACCGCCTGTTGCTCCGCGCCCGCAAAGGCCAGCACCGACCGCGCCGCCGCGCTGGTCTCGCTGCCGGACGTGAACTCAGTCGACGGTTGAATATTCTCGGCCGTATTCAGGATCTGCCGCCAGACCCCGTATTCAGGCAGCTTTGGCAGATGGAATGCGATGTCGTCCGGTGCAGCATTGAACACAATGAAGATGGGAGCGGCGCCACGTTCGACCGGGCCCAGCACATAGGCGAGAAACCGGCTCTCGGGAAAATTCCAATCCTCCGGGGTCATTTCATTCGCTTGCGGCGTCAGCCATAACGCCCCGTAGCTGCCATCCGCGCGCCGGCCGTCGAGCCAGTCTTGCGATCGCAGTTGCGCGAAGTCGCGGCGGATAGCGGCGAGATGGCCGATGAAATCCGTCAGATCGTCACCGTCGCGGCCGAGGCCATCCCAATTGGTCCATCCGACCTCGTTGTCCTGACAATAAGCGTTATTGTTTCCATTTTGCGAATTTGCGACTTCATCGCCGGCAAGTATCAAGGGCACACCTTGCGCCAATAGAAGGCAGGCGAACTGATTCTTGCGAAGCCTGCGACGCATCGCCACGATCGTGGCATCATCGGTTGGGCCCTCGTGGCCGCAATTGTTGCTGTGATTATCGTTGGAGCCGTCGCGATTGTCTTCGCCGTTTGCCTCGTTGTGCTTTTCGTTGTAGCTGACCAGGTCTTGCAGCGTGAAGCCATCATGGACAGTGACATGGTTGATGCCAGCGCGCGTCTTGCGGCCGTCGTGATTGAAGGTGTCCGACGAGCCGGTCATGCGTTTGCTGACATCGCCGATCAAGCCGGCCTCGCCGGACCAGAAACGTCGCAGTGTGCTGCGATATTTGTCGTTCCATTCTGACCATTGCGAGGGGAATGCGCCGACCTGATAGCCGCCGAGGCCGACGTCCCACGGTTCGGCAACGAGCTTGACCGAGGCGAGAACAGGATCCTGTCGCAGAGCGGTGAAGAAGCCGCTGCCGCGATCGAACCCGTTGGGGCCTCGCCCCAATGTGGTGGCGAGATCGAAGCGGAAACCGTCGACGTGGCAGACTTCGACCCAGTAACGCAGCGAATCCATCACCATCTGCAAGACGCGTGGATGGGTCAGATTGAGCGAATTTCCGGTTCCGGTGAAGTCGTTGTAGAAACGGGGATTGTCTGGCGTCAGCCAATAGTATGACGTGTTGTCGATGCCCCGGAACGACAGCGTCGGGCCGAGATGGTTGCCCTCGGCTGTGTGGTTGTAGACGACATCGAGCAGAACCTCGATCCCGGCGTCGTGCAGCCGCGCGACGGTGGTACGAAACGCATCGAGCGGATTATCCGGTCCATAGCGCGCATCGGGCGCGAAGAACGACAGCGAATTGTAGCCCCAATAATTGCTGAGCTTCATCTCGACCAAGCGCCGGTCGTCGACCAAGCCATGAATCGGGAGAAGTTCGACAGCGGTGACACCCATCTGTTTCAGATGATGGATCATGCTGGGTGCGGCCAAACCGCGATATGTGCCGCGCAAGCCGGGCGCGACGTCCTCGCGGGTTTGCGTCAGGCCTTTGACGTGCGCTTCATAGATAATAGTGTCTTCCCAGGCGATATGGGGGCGAACTTCCCTTCGCCCCCAGTTGAACATTTCATCGACCACGACGGCTTTGGGAACGCCGCGCGCATTGTCGCGGCGATCGAACGACAGGTCCTCGCGCGGGCTGCCGGTGCGATAGGCGAAATGGGCGTCACTCCAGACCAGCCGGCCGGCGAGCCGTCGTGCATAAGGATCGCGCAAGAGCTTGTGCGGATTGAATCGGAAGCCTCGTTCGGGATCATAACGGCCATGGACGCGGTAGCCGTAGAGTTGTCCCGGCGAAACGTCGTTGAGGTAGCCGTGCCAGACATCCTCGGTGCGTTCCGGCAGCGCGATGCGCTCCAGTTCGCGGCGCCCCTGATTGTCGAACAGACATAACTCCACTTTCTCCGCATTGGCGGAGAACAATGCGAAGTTGGTGCCGCGCCCATCCCAGGTCGCGCCGAGCGGATGCGGCGTACCGGCGCTCAGTCGCATGTCGGACCTTCGGGCGTGAGATAGATGGCGGCGAGCGGCGGAATCGACAGCGTCAGTTCCGGCACCAACGCTTTGGACGTCGCGACCACGCCTGTGTTGCCGACATTGCTGCCGCCGTAGAACACCGAGTCAGAGTTGAAGATTTCACGCCATTGACCCGGAAATGGCACCCGAATGCGATAATCGCGATAGACGTTCGGTGAGAAATTGACGACGACGAGGCATTGCCGGCGTGCATCGTTGGCTTTGCGCAGCCAGGCGAAGACGTTGCGCCCCGCATCGTCCGTCACCAGCCATTCGAAGCCGCCGGACTCGCAGTCGCGTTCATGCAGCGCCGGCGTTTCGCGATAAATCCGATTGAGATCGCGTATCAGCGTCTGCACGCCCGCATGCGCGGGCCGGTCGAGCAGATGCCAGTCCAGCGAGCGATCATGGCTCCACTCGCGCTCCTGACCGAATTCGCCGCCCATGAACAGCAGCTTCTTGCCGGGATGCGCGAACATGAAGGCGTAATATGCCCGCAGGTTAGCGAAGCGCTGCCAGTTATCGCCCGGCATTCGGCCAAGCAGGGAGCGCTTCCCGTGCACAACTTCATCGTGCGACAGTGGCAAGATGAAGTTTTCCGAAAACGCATATTGCAAGCCGAAGAGAATATCGCCGTGATGATGCTGTCGATGAATAGGATCCTTGCTGATATAGTTCAGCGTGTCGTGCATCCATCCCATATTCCACTTGTAGCCGAAGCCGAGGCCGCCGAATTCGATCGGCCGTGACACCTGCGGCCAGGCCGTGGACTCCTCAGCCGCAGTGGTCGCATTGGGAAACCGCGCGAAGACCTCGGTGTTGAAGCGGCGCAGGAATTCGATGGCTTCCAGATTTTCGCGTCCGCCATACTTGTTCGGAATCCAGCCGCCGGCCGGGCGGCTGTAGTCGAGGTAAAGCATCGAGGCTACGGCATCGACGCGCAGGCCGTCGATGCCGTAGCGGTCCAGCCAAAATCGCGCATTCGAGACCAAAAAATTGACCACTTCGGTGCGGCCGTAATTGTAGATCAGCGTTCCCCAATCGAGATGGCGCCCTTGCAGCGGATTGGCGTGCTCGTAAAGAGCCGTGCCATCGAATTGGCCGAGCCCGTGCGGATCATCGGGAAAATGTCCCGGCACCCAGTCGAGCCACACGCCGAGCCCTTCGCGATGGCAGGCGTCGATCAGAAGCGAAAAATCCTCCGGTGGGCCGAAACGGCTGGTCGGCGCGAACAGGCCGGTCGGCTGATAGCCCCACGAACCGTCGAACGGGTGCTCGTTGACCGGCAGAAATTCAACGTGGGTAAAATTCATCTCGCGCGCGTAGCGCGGCAATGTCTCCGCCAACTCACGATAGGAAAGCCACTCGTTGCTTCCCGCCCGCCGCCATGAGCCGAGATGCACTTCATAAATCGAAATCGGCGCGCTCAGACCGTTGACCCGCTCCGGAGGCGGAGCGGGGTGCGGCAGACGGGCGATGTCGATGATGATGGATGCTGTGCTCGGACGCATTTCAGCGGCGAACGCCACCGGATCGGATTTTAGCGGCAACTGTTGCCCTTGAGGTCCAACGATATCGAACTTGTAGCGATCGCCGGGAATTGCGCCGGGAATGAAAATTTCCCAATAGCCGCTTCCGCGCACCCGCATCGGATGACGGCGCGGCTCCCAGAAATTGAAATCGCCGACCACGCTGACGCGTTTTGCATTCGGTGCGAGCACCACGAATGCCACACCTTGCACGCCGTCGACTGTCATCGGGTGCGCGCCGAGTTTGTCGTACAAGTTCTGATGTGTGCCTTCGCCCAGAAGATACAGATCGAAGTCGGAGAGGATCGGCGGGAAACGATAGGGATCCTGCAACTCCACTACGGTATCACCGAAGCGGGCGCGTAGCTGATAGCGGGTGACATCACCCGGCAACGTTCCGGCGAACAGGCCGGCATCGTGCAACTTCGCGAGCGAGGCAGCATGGCCCCGTTCATCGACGGCTTCGACGTCAGAGGCTTTCGGGAGAAAGGCCCGCACCACCGCATGATCGTTTTCCATATGCGGTCCGAGATAGCGGAATGGATCGGAATGGCGCCCCTCGATGATGGCGAAGGCGTCGGCAGGGAGCTTGCTCATGCCGTCACCTCGCTGGTTTGCGACAGGATGCGCAACGCACCGGCCAGCGGCACGCGCACCCAATCCGGCCGATACGCGATTTCATATTCGATTTCGTAGAACGCCTTCTCCAACAGGAAGATATCAAGCAGTTGGCTCGCCGTACGTTCCTCCGCCGGCCACAAGCGCGGGTCGCTCATGTGCTCGCGATAGGCTGCAAGGAATGTCGCGACCGCATGCTCGCGCCATGATTGAAGCGCTGAGGCGATCTTGCCGTGTTCATCGGGAGCGATCTTGAGCGCACGTTCCAGGGCGGCCGTTGTCGAATAGTCGATGGAACGCACGATGCCGGCGATGTCGCGCGCGGCGGGCGCCTTGCGGCGGCGTTGAGCCAAAGGACGCCGTGGCTCTCCCTCGAAATCAATGATGAAGATATCGTCCTTGACGATCAGCATCTGGCCGAGATGAAGGTCGCCGTGATGACGGATCTTTAGGATATCCGCAGCGCTGCGTGCCAATTGCGTGAGCCGTGAGCGAAGGTCATTCCGTCTGGCCAGAATTTCGTCGATGAGATCGTGATCCGGTGTATTACCTGTCGTGCGAATGCCTTGCAGGCGGCTGGTAACATCGTCAGCGCGCGCGACAATCTCGTCGATCCATAAGGAAACGTCATCGGCAGTGACTGGTTCGGGTAGGAACCCATCGATGTCGTCACGACTTGCCAGCGCCACATGCATTTCGGCGATGCGTCGACCCATCTGTGCGACATAACGCAGGTAGGATATCTGATCCTCGCTTTCCGATGTGGTGTCTGTGTCTGTCAGCAGCCGTGCCGTTTCAACGAAGCGATCGAGATAAGCGGAGGTGACGGTCCAGGCATCGCCCTGATTCTGCAGATACGAATGCACGATGCCGATCGCGCTGCGGCGACCGCCCTCGATCAGTTCGATGCTCCCGAGCAATTGCGGTGAATTGGCGAAGCGCGCAAATTCAGTCAGGAAGCGACCGACCTCGATTTCCGGATTGATGCCGGATTCGAGCTTCCGATAGATCTTGATGACATAATGATTGTCGACGAGTGTTGTGCTGTTGGATTGTTCGGTTTCGACCGGCTGAACATGCTCGATGGCGAGCGGCGGCTGCTGTAGCAGCGCGTCGGTGCCACGAAACTCCAATCGTGCATCGCCTTCGGTAACCGTCTCGCCGCGACGCAGGTTGTCGATCAGGATTTCGATGAAGTCGTGCTCGTTGGCGACATCCAGCAACGTTCCTTCGCGCGCGCCTTGACGAACGGCTGCGAGCGCTCGCGGGTTGTGATACTCGCGCTCGAAGCGATGCCAGCGGATGCGCAATGGAATAGTGTAACGAGTAGACTTTCCGGCTTGGGTCCACTCGAAAAATGCCAGCCAGGGACGATTATCACCGAGATTGGAAAATGGGATCGCCGACGTCATCTTGGCGTTGATGGCGGATGGCGAACGCTCGGGAAACCACCGCGTCCGCGACAAATAGAGTGGCAGCACGTCGCGCTCGAAGACGCCGCGGGTTCGTTCCAACGTCACCCATGTTGCACCGAGCGGCACCACCAGGGTTTCGAACTCCGGCATTCGCGTCGGTTCGACATGGATCGAAATTTCCTTCTCGCGCAACTGGAACCAGTAGAAGCCATAGGGGGCCAGTGTGATCAGATAGGTCAGTTCGCCGATAGCCGGAAATTGCGAACGGCCCAGCATCTCCAGTGGAATGCGATCTTTCCATGCCGACAGATCGATCTCCGTCGCTTGCGCCGAGCGTGACAGGTTGGCAACGCAGAGGATCGCCTCATCGCCATATTGCCGCACATAGGTGAGCACCGAACGGTTGCTCGAGCGCACGAAGGTCATGCTGCCACGCCCGAATGCAGGCGTCGATTTCCGCACTGCGATCAACCGCTTGGTGGCGTTGAGCAAGGACGACAGGCTGCGCGATTGCGCTTCGACGTTGACGGCTTCATAGCCATAGACCGGATCCATGATCGGCGGCGCGTAGAGCCGCGCCGGATCGGCGCGTGAGAAGCCGCCGTTACGATCCGGAGTCCACTGCATCGGCGTGCGCACGCCATTGCGATCGCCGAGATAGATGTTGTCTCCCATGCCGATCTCGTCGCCGTAGTAGATGATCGGTGTGCCGGGAAACGACAGCAACAACGAGTTCATCAGTTCGATCTTGCGCCGATCGTTGTCCATCAGCGGCGCCAGCCGGCGGCGAATGCCGACGTTGATGCGCGCGCGAGGGTCGTTGGCATAGGTCGACCACAGGTAGTCGCGCTCGACGTCGGTGACCATCTCCAGCGTCAGTTCGTCATGATTGCGCAGGAACATGGCCCATTGGCAATTTTCGGGAATGTCCGGCGTTTGCCGCAGGATATCGGTGATTGGAAAACGGTCTTCCTGTGCGATCGCCATGTAGATGCGCGGCATCAGCGGAAAGTGGTAGGCCATGTGGCATTCGTCGCCAGTTCCGAAATACTCCTGCACGTCCTCCGGCCACTGGTTGGCTTCCGCCAGGAGCACCTTCCCCGGCGCGTAGGCGTCGAGCGCGGCGCGGAGCCGCTTGATCACCGCGTGGGTTTCCGGGAGATTCTCGTTGTTGGTGCCGTCGCGTTCGCAGAGGTAGGGAATGGCATCGAGCCGGAATCCATCGACACCGGCGTCAAGCCAGCGCTTCATGACGCGGATAACGGCATCCACCACGCGCGGATTGTCGAAGTTCAGATCCGGCTGGTGCGAAAAGAAGCGATGCCAGTAGTATGCGTTGGCTTCGGGATCCCAGGTCCAGTTGGATTTCTCCGTGTCGGTGAAGATGATGCGCGTGCCGTCATACTTCTGGTCGGTATCGCTCCAGACGTACCAATCGCGTGCGCTTGAACCGGAGGGGCTTCGCCGCGCGCGCTTGAACCAGTTGTGCTGGTCGGATGTGTGATTGATCACCAATTCGGTGATCACGCGCAGGCCCCGCCGCTTCGCTTCCGCGATGAAGCGGCGAAATTCCTTCATCGTGCCGTAGGAGGGGCTGATCGCGCCATAGTCGGCGATATCGTATCCGTCATCGCGGCCGGGCGACGGATAGAACGGCATCAGCCACAACGTGTTGACGCCGAGATCCTGTAAATAGCTGAGCTTGTCAGTCAGGCCGACAAAGTCGCCGATCCCGTCGTTGTTGCTGTCGGCGAAGGCACGAACGTGCAACTGATAGATGATGGCGTCCTTGTACCATAGGGGATCGGCGAGGCGGGACATCGTAGCTTTGTCAGGCGCAACGGTCTGGATCACGTTCACGACTTGCTCCTTCAAGCCATGCAGCGGAACAGCAATGCGGGATCGTGCAACGGATCGATGCGCAAGCGCAGGCCGCCCCATTCCACAGGATGCCGCTCACCCGTGAGCAGGTTCTCCACCGCGGCTGCCGGCCGCAAATCGCCATTGACCTTTATCTGGACGTCGTTGAGCGGAAGCCAAACGTCATGCGAATCGCGGGTTAACGCGATGGCGACGGCCACGACGTTGGCGCCATCCGCGGAGACTTTGACGAATCCGGTCACATTGGGGTCGTCGATGGTCACGAAGCGGAGATTGCTGGTCTGTTGCAGGGCCGGATTGGCGCGACGCGCGAAGTTGAGCGCGCGGATATAGGGCTTGAGATTGCCGGGCTGATCCCAATCGCGGACCTTGATCTCATATTTCTCGGAGTTGAGGTACTCTTCCCTGCCGGGGATGGCCTCATGCTCGAGCAACTCGAAGCCGTTGTAGATGCCATAGGTCGAGGACAGCGTCGCGGCGAGTGCGAGGCGCGATTTGAACATCCACGGCTCGCCGCTTTGCAGATGATACGGCAGGATATCCGGCGTCGAGACGAAGAAGTTCGGGCGATAGAAATCGCGTTCGGGGTAGCCGGTCAGTTCGCGCAGGTATTCTTCCATTTCCCATTTCTGAGTGCGCCAAGTGAAGTAGGTGTACGATTGGGTGAAACCGCGCTTCGCAAGAGCCTTCATCAGTTTCGGGCGAGTAAAAGCCTCGGCGAGAAAGATGGCGCCTGGGTCACGGGTCTGCACCTCATGGATCAGCCATTCCCAGAACGGCAGCGGCTTGGTGTGCGGATTGTCGATGCGGAAGATGCGCACGCCGTGACCGAGCCAGAACAACACCACGTCGCGCAAGGCATTCCATAGCGAGCCCGCGTCATCGCAGGTGAAATCCGGGTTGACGATGTCTTCGTATTTCTTCGGCGGGTTTTCCGCGTAGCGCATCGATCCGTCGGGGCGCCGCTTGAACCACTGTGGGTGCTCGCGAAGCCAGGGATGATCCGGCGAACACTGCACCGCAATGTCCAGCGCGACCTCGATGTTCAATCGTCTCGCGGTCGCGACAAGAGCATGAAAGTCATCCAGTGTGCCAAGTTCGGGATGAATAGCATCGTGGCCGCCGTGCTCGGAGCCGATGGCGTAAGGGCTGCCGGGATCGCCAGGCGCCGCGGTCAATGCATTGTTGCGGCCTTTGCGATGGGTGCGTCCGATCGGATGAATCGGCGTGAAATAGACGACGTCGAAGCCCATCGCCGCGACGTCGGGCATGCGCTCGATGCAGTCGCGAAAGGTGCCGTGCCGGCCGGGCTCGGGTCCCTGGCTGCGCGGCACCATTTCGTACCACGCACCACAGCGTGCCAATGGCCGATCCACCATCAAGGGCAGCAGATACGAACGTGTTACGTCGTTGCGATCCTGGCTTTCCGCCATCGCGTCTCGCAATTCAGGTGCGAGCAGGGGAGCAAAATCGCCGGTTTGCAGGAATTGCTCGCAATGCCGCAGAATAAGGGAGGCGGCGTCCGTGCTGCTTGACTGTGCCTTGGTGAGGAGCCCGGCGCCTTCCAGCGCGTCGAGGGAGACATCCTGGCTCGCGGCCTGCTTCAATTCGAAGCCATGACGCCAAGTGGCGAATTCGTCGGTCCATGCCTCAATGGCGTAGACGTGGCGCCCGATGTGTTGCGGTGTGAATGACCCCGTCCAACGATCGTTGTCATGGAGCCGCATGGGAACCCGGTTCCACTCGGTGTCTTGCTCACGTCGCCAGATCAGGGCAGCGGAGACAACATCATGGCCATCGCGAAAAATATCGGCCCAGACATCGATGGGTTCGCCGACAACGCGTTTCACGGCAAAACGCCCGCCGTCAATGCTGGGATAAATGTCTTCGATGTGGAAAGCATCGCGGGCGACGCTTCCGACCAATCGGTTCGGTTTGTTCACGATAGTAACGCTCAGCTTTCGACCAAGGACCCCGAATGCTCGCGGCGAGTTCCGTAGAGAACGCGTGCAAGCCATCTATCAAGCCCGCGACGGAGCTTTGGTTCCATTGGAACCGGATCGATCCAAATCCGTTACCTCATTACTATCCTGCTAGGGCAGTTCGTAAATTTTGCGGCGAGCAGTGTTGCGTCGCGCGGACAAGACATGGACGTTTTTGCAAAAGCTCGGGAACTCGGCATCGATACCGAGTTTATTGACGGGCAAGGCCAAGGTCACCGGATCGCGCAGGGGGCGCTGGATTCGCTCGTCGCGGCGATACCGCCACCGCAAGCCGGCCGGTTGGTAACAGCGCCGGTGGTGGTGCGAGGCGATGACGTTGCCACGATCGAACTAGATTCGACTGCGACGTTGCCGGTGCAGTGGAAAATCCTTGCAGGCGAGGATGTTGTGGTCGAGGGCGCCGCGGGAGAGAATGCGGTTCTAGACTTCGGAAGAGTCCCGGTCGGCAATTATCGCCTTCGGCTGTGTGACGCCAAAGCAATCCGCGAGGAATGGCCGCTGATTGTCGCGCCCGCGACGGCCTATCAGGGAAAATTTGAACGTTCGTGGTTGCTGGCGGTGCAACTCTATGGATTGCGCTCGCCGCACAATTGGGGCATTGGCGATTTTTCCGATCTGAAACGATTGATCGAGTTGGCGGCGTCGTGGGGAGCGGACGGTATCGGCCTCAATCCGCTGCATGCTTTGTTTGCCGAACGGCCGAACGACTGCAGCCCGTATGCGCCGAATACGCGATTGTTTCTCAATGCGCTCTATATCGATGTTGAAGCCATTCCAGAATTGCCATCGTCCTTTGCCGCCGATCATCACGAAGCCATGCAACGCGCGCGGCAAAATGCTCTGATCGATTATGTCGCAATCGCGGAGTTGAAATGGCGCGCCCTGCGGGCTGCCTTCGATCGATTCAATTTAGTTCACGATGCCGAACGTGTCGCGGCATTCGACGCCTTTCGCGAAGAGGGCGGTGAAACGCTGTGGCGATTCGCTTGCTTCGAAGTACTGCGTTGTCGTTTTCATCGGCCATGGTGGGAGTGGCCCGAACCGTGGCGAAGCGCCGATGATGCGGCATGCGAAAGCCTGCGCGCGACCGAGGACAATACCGAAATCGTTTTCGTGGCCTTCGTGCAGTGGATCGCCGATCGGCAGTTGAGAGCTTGCCGCGACCGCGCGGTGCAATTGGGTATGAGCGTTGGTCTCTACCTCGATGTCGCGGTGGGCGTGCAACCAGATGGATTCGATGCCTGGAACGAACAGGCCGCGATCTCGCGGCATCTGGCGGTCGGTGCGCCGCCGGATGCGTTGAACACCGCTGGCCAGAATTGGGGGCTTGCCGGTTTCAATGCCGCCGGCCTGCAATCAAGTAACTTCGTGCCGTTCCGCGACATGCTGCGTGCCGCGATGCGTTACGCCGGTGCGATCAGGCTCGATCACATCCTCGGGCTGAAGCGGCTGTATCTGGTGCCGCAGGGTTTTGGGCCGCGGGACGGTGCCTATGTGCGGATGCCGTTTCAGGCGCTGCTGGCGATCGTCGCGCAGGAGAGCGTGGCCGCGCGTTGCGTTGTGATCGGTGAGGATCTCGGCACGGTGCCTGCGGGCTTTCGCGACGAGATCGCGGCATGGGGTATCTGGTCCTACAGGGTGATGATGTTCGAACGCGACGGCAGCGGGGGCTTTTTTGGCGTCGACCATTACGGCGAAAAGTCGCTGGTGACCTTCAATACCCATGATCTGGCAAGCTTTGCAGGGTGGCGCGAGGCGGGCGATCTGGCATTGAAGCAATCCTTGGGCATCGATCCCGGGGAAAGCATCGAAGCGCGGCATCATGCGCGGCAGATGCTGTCGGATGTTTTGCGCGGAGAATCCATCGCGCAGGACGACTATTTCGGCGTCTTGTGTTTTCTCACCAGGACAAGGTCGCGTTTGCTCGCGGTCGCGTTGGACGATTTGCTTGCGGTGGGCGAGCAGATCAACGTACCGGGTACGGTCGATCAGCATCCGAATTGGCGGCGGCGTCTGCCATTGACGCTGGACGAGATCGCGGCAACCATCGACGAGAACGCCTTGAACGATGCGCTCGGTTCGCGCCGCGCTGCTCAGGTCAGTTCGGAGAATGGGCGGAGGCCGGGATGAAACAAAACGTCAAGGACAGGACAGTTGCCCGGCAGGATTGAAGACTACGCCCTGATCGGCGATTGCGAGACAGCCGCGCTGGTATGCAATGACGGCTCGATCGATTGGCTGTGCTGGCCCGCTTTCGATTCGGAGTCCTGCTTCGCGGCGTTGCTGGGTGATAAAGGCCATGGACGCTGGCGGATTGCGCCGGCCGATGATTCCCGTATGTCACGACGTTATCGCGGTGAAACGTTGATTCTGGAAACCCGTTTCGAGACGGCGGACGGCGCGGTTACGCTGATCGACTTCATGCCGCCGCGTGGCGCGGCCTCTGACGTGGTGCGGCTGGTGCGTGGCGAGCGTGGCCGCGTCGCCATGCATATGGAATTGATCATTCGCTTCGGGTTCGGCGCCAACATTCCGTGGGTCAGGCGCACAGGGAATGGCGAATTGCTGGCGATCAGCGGACCCGACATGACGGTGCTGCGAACGCCGGTCCAGACCCGTGGCGAGAACATGACGACCGTGGCGGACTTCATCGTCGACGCGGGTGAGACGATTCCATTCGTGCTGACCTACGGTGCCTCGCACCGTGAACTGCCGGCGGCCATCGATGTCGATCAGGCCCTGCGCGACACCGAGTCGTTCTGGTCCGATTGGGCCGATCGCTGCACCTATCGCGGGCGGCGACGCGATATGGTGATCCGCTCGCTTGTGACGTTGAAGGCGCTGACCTATGCGCCGACCGGCGGCATCGTTGCCGCGCCCACCACTTCACTGCCGGAAAAGCTCGGTGGGGCGCGCAACTGGGATTACCGATTTTGCTGGTTGCGCGATGCCACTTTCACGCTGCTGGCGCTGATGGACAGCGGCTACTTCGACGAGGCGCTGTCGTGGCACAATTGGCTATTGCGCGCGGTGGCGGGCTCGCCGGGCGACATGCAGATCATGTACGGCATCATGGGGCAGCGCCGCCTGCTCGAATGGGAAGTAAGCTGGCTTCCGGGCTATGAAGGCGCGCGACCGGTGCGGGTCGGCAACGCCGCGCATATTCAGTTGCAACTCGATGTGTTCGGCGAACTGCTCGATGTGTTTCATCAGGCCCGGCTTGCCAAGTTGAAGCTCGACGATGGCAGTTGGGCGATGGAATGCGAATTTCTCAAGCATCTCGCCAAGGTCTGGAATCAGCCGGACAGCGGCATTTGGGAGGTGCGCGGACCCGGAAAGCACTATGTCTCTTCCAAGGTGATGACCTGGGTGGCGTTTGATCGTGCGATCAAAAGCGCGGAAAAATTCGGATTCAAGGCGCCACTCGCGGATTGGCGCAAACTGCGCGAGACGATTCATCGCGATGTCTGCGACAATGGATTCGACTCCGGCCAGAACAGCTTTGTCGAATCTTATGGGGCGAAGGTGCTCGATGCGAGCATCCTGCTGCTGCCGTCAGTCGGTTTCCTGCCGCCGTCCGACCCGCGCGTCATCGCGACGCTGGCTGCGGTTGAGAAATATCTGATGCGTGACGGATTCGTGTTGCGGCACGATCCGCGTCGCATCACCGATGAACAGGAGCCGATCGAAGGCGCTTTCCTTGCGTGTACGCTATGGCTGGCGGATGCCCATGTTCTGGCGGGGCATCTTGATAAAGCCGAAACATTGTTCGAGCGCGTCCTCAGCGTTGCCAACGATCTCGGACTGCTCGCGGAGGAGTATGATCCGATCGTCGGACGGCAAACCGGCAATTTCCCGCAGGCTTTGACGCATATTGCGCTGATCAACACCGCGCACAATATCAGTGCCGCCAAGGCGTCCTCGACCAAACCCGCCGTGCAGCGCGCGCATTCCTGACCCGGTTCACGGGATCGGCTTGGGCAACTTCCTTATGATGTCGTCGACGATGGTTTCGACATCGGCATCAATGGAAACGCTGATGACATGTTCGTCGGCAGCCGGCACTTCCAGCGCCTCGAACTGGCTGGCGAGTAGCCCAGGAGGCATGAAGTGGCCCTTGCGCTTCTGCAAGCGCGCAGCGATCAGGTCTTCGCTGCCGTCGAGGAATACGATGCGGGTATCGCGGCGTCCGTGAATGAGGATATCACGATAAGCGCGCTTCAAGGCCGAGCAGGCGATGATGACATGATCGCGCGCGGTGGCGACGCGCTCGATTTCTGCGGCGATCGCTTTCAGCCACGGTCGGCGGTCGTCATCGTTGAGCGGGTGTCCTGCCTTCATCTTGGCGACATTGCTCGGCGGGTGGAAACCATCGCCATCCTCGAAGCGCCAGCCGAGCCGCTTGGCCAAGGCTTCGCCGATGGTGCTTTTGCCCGAACCGGACACGCCCATCACGACGATGGCGTGGAGCGTAGGATCGATGTTCTCAGGCGTCATGCGAAGACTCGGGCAGGGCAGTGGCATCGACCAGCCAGACGGTGTCGCCGAGCGCCCGTGCGCGGCCGGCGGGAAGCTCTTTACCGTTGAGGACTTGCGCCAGAATGGCGCGCTTGTCCGGACCGCTGACCTCAAACAGCATTTCGCGACACGAGGCCAGCGTCGGCAACGTCAGCGTCACGCGCGGCACCAGCGGTTCTACACCCGCGTGGGCGATTCCGACGACCCATCGTTCGCGTTCATCCAACGCGGCATCGCCCGGAAACAGCGACGCCGTGTGACCGTCCGGGCCGAGGCCCATCAGCACCAGATCGAACAGCGGTCGCGCTGGATCGAGGCGGCCGCTGCCATAGAACGTCTGGAGGGCGATTTCATAACGGCGCGCCGCATCGCGCGTCGTTCCGGCTTGCACCGGAATGGGATGGATGTTTTCCGGCGGCGCGCAGATATCGAGAAAGAGCCGCCGTGCCATCGCCATGTTGTTGCGCAAATCCTCGGGCGGAACGAAGCGTTCGTCGCCCATGAACCAGTGAACCCGGCGCCATGGAATACGATTCCGATATTGCTCGCTTGCCAGCAATCGATAAAGCCGCTCGGGAGTTGAGCCGCCAGTGAGGCATACCGCAGCGCGTCCGCTGTTGGCCTCAAGACGCGCGATCAAGCGTTCCGCCGCTGCTTGCGCCAGCGCCGCAGCGTCGGGCATCCGAATGATCTGGCGTTCGTTTCTCATCGTTCAGCAGGGTTTACGCCAGTTGCGACCGTCACGGGCGAGAAGCGCTTCACTGGCATCGGGGCCGCTGCTGCCGGCTTTGTAGAACGCGAGCCCTTTGTCTCCCGCCTTTTTCCATGCATCGAGAAACGGCTGCACGGCTCGCCAGCCGGCTTCGACGCCATCGGCGCGCTGAAACAAGATATTGTCGCCGATCATGCAATCGTAGATCAGGGTCTCATAGCCCGTGCTCGGCGCGACGTGGAAATAGTCTTTGTAGTGAAATTTCATCTCGACGCCGTCGATAGCAATGGAGGGGCCTGGCACCTTGGTGTTGAATTGCAGGGTGATGCCCTCGACCGGTTCGATGCCGATCACCAGGTAATTCTGCGACAGGCGATGGACCGGCGTATCGCGAAACATCGCGAACGGTGCTTCCTTGAACTTGATCGCGACCTCAGTACGCTTGGCGCCGAGTGCCTTGCCGGTTCGCAGATAGAACGGTACGTCGGCCCAACGCCAATTGTCGATGGTCAGTTTCAACGCGACGTAGGTTTCCGTGGCGCTGTCCGGCGCGACGTTTCTGGTTTTGCGGTAGTCCTCGATGGTTTGATCGCCAACGTGGCCAGCCGTGTATTGTCCGCGCACCGAGTTTTCCAGCGCTTCGGCTTCGCTCTGAGTCTGGATCGCCGCCAGCACTTCGGCCTTGCAGGTGCGCACCGTATGGGCGTCGAAGCGGGCTGGAGGCTCCATCGCCACCAGCGACAAGAGTTGGAACAGATGGTTCGGAACCATGTCGCGCAACGCGCCGGTCGCATCATAGAAGCTGCCGCGGTGACCGACCGCGAGCTTCTCGTCCACGGTGATCTGAATGTGATCGATGTGGTGGCGATTCCAGATCGGCTCGAACATGCCGTTGGCGAAACGCAGCACCAGGATGTTTTGCACCGTCTCCTTGCCGAGGTAGTGATCGATCCGATAGAGCTGATGCTCGCTGGCAACCTTGAGCAATTCGTCGTTCAACGCTTTGGCGGAAGCGAGATCGGTGCCGAACGGTTTCTCGATCACCAGCCTTCGCCAATAACCGTTGTCTTCGCGCAGCAGGCCGGCACGGCCGAGTTGGCGGGCAATCGGCGCAAAAGCATTTGGCGGAGTCGCCAGGTAGAACAGCCGGTTGCCGGCTGTCGCACGGCTTTGTTCCGCCTGCTCAAGCTGTTTGCGCATCTGATCGAACGAGGCCGGGTCGGTTGGATCGGCCTCGATTGTGGTGAGACAGCCAAGGAGCTGACGGGCGACGTTGTCCTGCACCGGGCGCGTCGCGAATTTGTGTAGACCCTGCATCAGGCTCTCACGCAATGTTTCCGAGCTCATTTGCTTTCGCACGACGCCGGCGATGCAGAAATGGTCCGGTAGGAGATTCGTTTCCGCGAGATTATAGAGCGCCGGGATCACCAGCCGGTGTGTGAGGTCGCCGGTGACGCCGAAGATGACGAAACTGCACGGATCGGGGCGGGCTTGTTTGGCAATGCCGTTCGAACTCATGGCTTCGGGGGCTCCTTGTGGCCGCCGAATCCTGCGCGCATGGCGGAGAGAATTTTCTCCGCGAAGGTATGGTCACGCCGCGAGCGAAAGCGAGTATAGAGCGCAGCCGTGAGGACTTCGGCAGGCACCGCCTCATCGATGGCGGCATTCACGGTCCAGCGTCCTTCGCCAGAGTCTTCGACAAAGCCGGAATAGCTGTTCAGCGTCGGCTGCTTCGCCAGCGCCGATGCGGTGAGGTCGAGCAGCCACGACGGGATGACGCTACCGCGCCGCCAAACCTCGGCAATGTCGGCGATGTCGAGATCGAAGCGGTGGTCGGCGGGCAACGTGTCGCTGTTGGCATTCTTGAGAATGTCGAAGCCTTCGGCATAGGCCTGCATCAGACCGTATTCGATGCCGTTGTGGATCATCTTGACGAAGTGGCCGGAGCCGACCGGACCAGCGTGGATATAACCTTGCTCGACACGCGGATCGCGCTCCTCGCGCCCGGGCGTTTGCGGAATATCGCCGCGTCCGGGCGCCAGGGCCTTGAAGATCGGATCGAGCAGCGCGACGACCGCCTTGTCGCCGCCGATCATCATGCAGTAGCCGCGCTCCAGTCCCCACACGCCGCCGCTGGTGCCGACGTCGAGGTAGTGAATGCCGCGGCCGGCGAGCGTCTTGCCGCGGCGGATGTCATCCTGCCAAAACGTGTTGCCGCCGTCGATGATGACATCATCCTTCGATAGTAGCTTGCCAAGCGTCTCGATAGCGGATTCGGTGATCGGCCCTGACGGCAGCATCACCCATATCGTGCGCGGGGCGCCGAGTTTGGCGACGAGGTCCTCAAGCGACGTCGCGCCGGTTGCGCCGTCATTGGTGAGCGCGGCGACTGCCGCCGCGCTCTTGTCGTAAACCACCGTTCGATGCTCACCGTGTTGCATCACGCGGCGGGCGATGTTGGCGCCCATCCGCCCCAGACCGACGACGGCAAGCTGCATGGTTTTCGTCCTTCAGTTCAGCGCGGTGGTGATCGCGGCCTTCAGTTTCTCGAGTCCGGATTTGAGATCGCCCTTGAGATGAATCCGCAGTGCGCGACGGCCACGCTCGGTCAGCACGTCGAAGTCGCCGCGCGCCTGCGCCGCCTTGATCACGCCGAAGCTCGCGGCCTGCTGAGGAATCGGCAGGTCCTTGGCGTCGTCAGCGGTGATCTGCACGAACACACCGCTGTCCGGCCCACCCTTGTAGGCCTGTCCAGTGGAATGCAGAAAACGCGGGCCGAATTCAGCACAGGTCGCGACGTGGCGACGGTCACGGACCGCCATTCGCATCGCCTGCAGCGTGTCGCTATGCGCCGCGTCGTGATCGATATAGGCAAGCAGCGCGACATAATCGTTCGGCTTGCTGCGGGCGAGATGCGCCTTCAGCCAGGAGCCGAGATTGCCATCCGCGCCGGCCTTGCGCAGGGCCGCGTCGTTGGCGCCATCGGTGTAGATGGCAACGCCATCGATCGCGGCGACGGGCTTCTCGTCGGGCAGCTTGCCGGTCTTCTCGAATGCCGCCGTGAGTTCGCGAGTCTTGATCTTCGCAGCCTCGACGTCAGGCTGATCGAACGGATTAATACCGAGAACCGCGCCGGCCACCGCGGTCGCGATTTCGAAACGGAAAAACTCCTGTCCGATATGCTCGATCGACGACAGCACGATGCGGATCACCGGATGGCCGGCTTTTTCCAGGGCAGCGAGTTTCGCATCATGTCCGGCGTCGGTTTCGCCTTCCGTGCGCATGTCGATGAAGATGCGATCGTGGCCGTAGACCGCCGGATCACCAAGCGTTTCGCCGTCGATGGGGATCAGGCCCTTGCCGTTCTTGCCGGTGGATTCGGCAATGAGTTGCTCCGCCCACGCGCCGAAGTCGGCGATCTTGGCAGACGCCAGCATCGTCACCTTGTCGCGGCCTTCGCGACCGGCACAACCGAGCGCAAGACCGAGTTGAACGCCGGGATTTTCCTGCGGCGGGACATCGGGCCCGCAGGAGCGCACCATCGCCTGTGCGAGATCGAGCAGGCGCGCGATGTCGAGACCGGCAGCAGCGGCTGGCACCAGGCCGAACGGCGACAGCACGGAATAACGGCCGCCGATGGCGGGATCACCGAAGAAGGTACGGGCGAAGCCTTGCTGCTTTGCGACCTTCTCCAGCGATGAGCCGGGATCGGTGACGGCGACGAAATGATTGCCGGCCTTGTCCTTGCCGGCGGTCGCTTCGAGGCGGCCGTAGAAGTAATCCTTCAGCGCGTTCGGTTCGGTGGTGCCGCCGGACTTGCTGGAGACGATAAACAGCGTGTTCGCGAGATCGACGGCGGCTTCCATCCGCGCCACTTGCGCCGGATCGGTGGAGTCCAGCACATGCAATCTCGGAAAGCCTTTTGCCTGCGGATAGGTTTTCGCCAGCACTTCCGGCCCGAGGCTCGAGCCGCCCATACCGAGCACCACGGCGTGGGTGAAACCCTGCTGCTTCACCCAGCCTGCGAAATCGGTGTAGTCGGCCAGTTTCTTCTGCTCGGCGCTGGCGCTGCGGAGCCAGCCCAGCCACTTGCCTTCATCGCTGCCGGTCCAGACCGACGGGTCGCGTTGCCACAATCGGCGAATGGTGCCGGCCGCGCGCCAGTCTTCCGTTCCGGTGCTCACAGCTTTCGCCAGCTTGTCGCCGAGCGTCAGCGTCTGCGGGTCGATCGTGTGGCCGAGCAGCGTCACGCGCTTGTGCGCCACTGCACCAAGCAGCTTGTCGAAAGCATCGGCGAACAGTTGCACGCCTTCTTCCACCAGCTTCGTCGTGACAGCATCGAGCGAGATGCCGGTTTTGGCAAGGTCGGTCAGCACGCGCTCGGCGCCGGGAATATTCTCCTCAAGGCTGTCGCGCAGTTTGCCGTGATCGCGGAACGCATCGAGGGTCGCGGGCGGCATCGTGTTGATGGTGTCGGGCCCGATCAATTCCTCGACATAGAGCACGTCGCTATAGGCCTTGTTCTTGGTGCCGGTGGAAGCCCACAGCAGCCGTTGCGGCCGCGCGCCTTTCGCGGCCAGCTTTTGCCAGCGGGCATCGACGAACACCTTCTTATAGTGCTGAAAGGCCAACTTGGCGTTGGCGATGGCCACTTTGCCTTGCAGCGCTTTGAGCCGAGCCTTTTCCGCCGGATCATTGGCCTTGGCGATCGCATCGTCGAGTTGCTTGTCGACTGCGCTGTCGATGCGGCTGACGAAGAAGCTGGCAACGCTGGCGACATGGGACGGGTCACCGCCCTTGCCCACATACTCTTCCAAGCCGGCGAGATAGGCTTCCGCGACCTCCTGATAGACCTTCTGCGAGAACAGCAGCGTGATGTTGACGCTGAGGCCCTGCGCGGTCAGACGCCGAATGGCGGGAAGACCCTCCGGTGTCGCCGGCACCTTGATCATCAGGTTGGGACGGTTGACCTCGCGCCACAGCCGTTCGGCCTCGGCAATGGTGCCTTCGGTGTCGTTAGCGAGATAGGGCGAGACCTCAAGACTGACGAAGCCGTCCGCGCCCTTGAGGCCGTCATAGACCGGCCGCAGCACATCGGCGGCGCTTTGAATGTCCTCGACCGCCACCGTCTCGAACAGGGCCGTCACCGGGCGGTCGGCCTGTTTCAGCGCCTTGGCGATGGCGCCGTCATATTCGTCGGAGGAGCCGATGGCTTTCTCGAAGATCGCTGGATTGGAGGTGACGCCGCGCACGCCGTCGTCGTCGATCAGCTTCTTGAGGTCGCCTTTGGCGATGAATCCGCGGGCGAGGAAATCGAGCCATACGGCCTGGCCGTGCTTTTGCAGGGATTTGACGGGATTCATGATGCCTTGTTCGCTGTGAGGAGGAGGGCAGGTTCCATCATGTGTTCTGCCCTGCGGCCGAATTTTGTCAACCGATCCGGAGACGGCGCGGTCCGCTCGGGCATTTTGGGGATACCGGACGGGCGTTGGGGCGCTTGCGGATGGCTGGGGTTGACGCATGGCGCGGCAAAGGGTTCCCCGGGCGAGTGCCGGAATGCCGTCGCAATTTCGTGAGGCGGGGATGCCGGGTTAGCGCAGCCCGGCGTTGATCTTGTCCAGCACCTTGGAGCCCGGGCACAGTTCGGGTTCATTGAGTTGGTTGAGCGGCGTCGGCACCGTATTGAAATGGCGGTGCAGGTCGTCGGCCTCGCCATCGACATAGAGCAGCCCTGTGACGATCCGGCCCTTGGCGGCTTCCTGTTGCAGGAAGTTCATCGCCGCGAGCCGATCCGACGGATCGTAGTCGTCGTTGAGCTTGCGCAGCGTCAGCACCGAGCCGTCGTGCTGAGTGACTTCGACCACCTTGCCGGGCTCGTAATCGACGGTGATGGCGTCGCGGCCGATCATGATGTCGAGCGCGTTCACCGCCTCGTTGTGGGCGCGGACGTAATCGAGGCTCTTGGTCGAGCCGGGATGATTGTTGAAGGCGATGCACGGCGAGATCACGTCGATGAAGGCCGCGCCGCGATGCGTGATGGCGGCCTTGATGATCGGCACCAGTTGCTTCTTGTCGCCGGAGAACGAGCGCGCCACGAAGGTCGCACCGAGTTGCAACGCCATCGCCACCAGATCGATGGCGTTGTCGGTGTTGACCGCGCCTTTCTTCGATTTCGAACCGCGGTCGGCGGTGGCGGAGAATTGCCCCTTGGTCAGGCCGTAAACGCCGTTGTTCTCGACGATGTAGGTCATGTTGACGCCACGCCGTAGCGCGTGGGCGAACTGGCCGAAGCCGATCGAGGCGGAATCGCCGTCGCCGGAGATGCCGAGATAGATCAGGTCGCGGTTGGCGAGGTTGGCGCCGGTCAGCACCGACGGCATGCGGCCGTGCACCGAGTTGAAGCCGTGCGACGCGCCGAGAAAATACGTCGGCGTCTTCGATGAGCAGCCGATGCCGGAAATCTTCGCCACGCGATGCGGTTCGATCGCCAGTTCGAACGAGGCTTCGATGATCGCCGCCGAGATCGAATCGTGACCGCAGCCGGCGCACAGGGTCGAGGTCGCGGCCTCGTAGTCGCGCCGCGTGTAGCCGAGCGCATTCTTCGGCAGCGAGGGGTGATGGAATTTCGGCTTGGTCAGGTAGGTCATGACATCGCCTTTCGCAGCGGCGTGACTTTCAAGGCGTCGAGCCGATCGCCGATCGCGCCGGAAATGAAGCGGGCGGTGATCGAGGTGCCGTCGTAGTGCAGGATCGGCACCAGCCGCACCGGGTCGATATCCAATTCATTGACGATCAACGAGCGCAGTTGCGCGTCGCGGTTCTGCTCGACGATGAAGACGAAGTCGTGGTCGGCGATGAAACTGGCGACGTCCTGATGGAACGGGAAGGCCCGCACCCGCATCAGGTCCAGTGTATGGCCGCGCGCGGTGAGGATTTCTGCGGCCTCGAGCATCGCCGGCGCGGTCGAGCCGTAATAGATCACGCCGAAGCGCGTTGGCTTTGCAGCATCGCGGCGGAGCGGACGCGGCAGGATGCCTTTGGCGGTCTCGTGCTTGCGCAACAGGCGCTGCATTCCTTCGACATAATCCGCGCCTTCCTCGGAATATTTCGCGCGGGCATCGTGTGAAGTGCCGCGTGTAAAATAGCCGCCCTTGGTTGGGTGCGTACCGGGATAGGTGCGGAACGGAATGGCGTCACCGTCGACATCGGTGTAGCGGCCGAAATCCTTGCCGGCCTCGAGGTCGGCAGCGGTCATCACCTTGCCGCGGTCATAGAGGCGGGCGTCGTCCCATTGCAGCGGCCGGCACAGCCGGTGATTCATGCCGATATCGAGATCGAGCAGCACGAACACCGGCGTCTGCAGCCGGTCGGCGTAGTCGAAGGCGCCAGCGGTGAATTCGAACGCCTCGGCGGCGTCTTCCGGCATCAGCAGGACGTGCTTGGTGTCGCCGTGCGAGGCGTAGGCGCAGTTGATCAGGTCGCATTGCTGGGTGCGCGTCGGCATTCCGGTGGAGGGGCCGGCGCGCTGCACGTCGATGATGACCGACGGAATTTCAGCGAAGTAAGCGAAGCCGAACAACTCCTGCATCAGCGAGATGCCGGGGCCGGAGGTGGCGGTGAAGGCGCGCGCGCCGTTCCACGCCGCGCCCACCACCATGCCGATGGACGCGATTTCGTCTTCGGCCTGTACGATGGCATAGCGCGCTTCGCCGGTCGCTGGATCGTGACGATACTTACCGCAGAATTTCGTGAAGTTCTCAGCCACCGACGATGACGGCGTAATCGGATACCAGGCGCACACCGTCGCCCCGCCGTAAACCGCGCCGAGCGCGGCGGCGGCATTGCCTTCGATCAGGATACGGTCGCCGATCTTGTCGGAACGCTTGAGCTTGAGCCCGATCGGGCACTTGAAATTTGCTTCGGCATAGGCGCGGCCGAGATGCAGCGCATGAATGTTGGGCTGGATCAGCTTTTCCTTGCTGCGGTACTGCTCGCCGACCAGCTTTTCCAGCTCGGCGATGTCCATATCGAGCAACGCCGACAGCGCGCCGATGCAGATGATGTTCTTGAACAGTTGGCGCTGGCGCGGATCCGAGTATTCCTTGTTGCAGATCGCCGTCAGCGGAATGCCGATCAGGTTGATGTCGCTACGCGGCTTGCCCGGCGGCATCGCTCGCGTCGAATCGTAGATCAGGTATCCGTCCGGTTCGACCGAGGCGACGTCGGCGTTATAGGTCTGCGGGTTCATCGCCACCATGATGTCGGTGCCGCCCCGCGCGCCGAGATGGTCCGCTTCGGTGACGCGAACTTCGTACCAGGTCGGCAGGCCCTGAATGTTCGAGGGAAAGACGTTGCGCGGCGACATCGGAATGCCCATCCGCATGATGGCGCGGGCGAACATCTCGTTGGCGCTTGCGGAGCCAGAGCCGTTGACGTTGGCGAAACGGATAACGAAGTCGTTGACAGCGGTTAGCGGCATGCCGGGCCTGCGTGAGTCATTTCGATGAAATACTTGTTCATGTCCCATGCGCCGGTGGGGCAGCGTTCGGCGCACAGCCCGCAATGCAGGCAGACGTCCTCGTCCTTCGCCATGATGCGGCCAGTTTTGAGCCCGTCGGCGATATAAATGTCCTGGCTCAGGTTGAGCGCGGGTGCGTGCAACCGTTCGCGCAACTCGCCTTCCTCGCCGTTCTCGGTGAAGGTGATGCAGTCCATCGGGCAGATATCGACGCAGGCGTCGCATTCGATACACAGCGGCGCGGAGAATACCGTCTCGACGTCGCAGTTGAGACAGCGTCCGGCCTCGGAGAGCGCCAGCTTCGCATCGAAGCCGAGTTCGACTTCGGCCTTGATGCTGCTGAGCGCGGTCGCGTTATCACGATGCGGCACCGCGTAACGCTCGTCCGGCATGATCTCGCTTTTGTAGCTCCACTCGTGGATGCCCATCTTCTGGTTCACCACGGTGACGGCAGGGAGCGGCCGCTCGGCAATGTTCTCGCCGTGCAGCATCTTGTCGATGGACACCGCCACCTCATGACCATGCGCCACCGCCCAGATGATATTCTTGGGACCGAACGCGGCATCGCCGCCGAAGAACACCTTGGGATTTGTCGACTGGAAGGTGACCTTGTCGACCTTCGGCATGCCCCATTCGTCGAAGGCGATGCCGGCATCACGTTCGATCCACGGGAAGGCATTCTCCTGGCCGACCGCGACCAGCACGTCGTCGCACTCGAACGTCACGTCCGGCTCGCCGGCCGGGACCAGTTTGCGTCGGCCCTTGGCGTCGTACTCGGCCTTGACCTTCTCGAACACCACGCCGGTCAGCTTGCCGTCCTTGTGCAGGAATTGCTTGGGCACGAGAAAATTATGGATCGGAATGCCTTCGCGCGCGGCGTCTTCCTTTTCCCACGGCGAGGCTTTCATCTCCTCGAAGCCGGAGCGCACCACCACCTTGACGTCCTCACCGCCGAGGCGGCGTGCCGAACGGCAGCAATCCATCGCGGTGTTGCCGCCGCCGAGCACGATGACGCGCTTGCCGATGGAATGGATATGGTCGAACGACACACTGGACAGCCAGTCAATGCCGATATGGATGTTGGCGGCGGCTTCCTTGCGGCCGGGAATGTCGAGGTCGCGGCCGCGCGGCGCACCGGAGCCGACCACGATGGCGTCGTAGCTATCGGCGAGCAGCGCCTTCATGCTGTCGATGCGCGTGCCACCGCGGAAATCGACGCCGAGATCGAGAATATAGTTTGTCTCCTCGTCGATCACGCTGTCGGGCAGGCGGAATTTCGGAATCTGGGTGCGCATCATGCCGCCGGCGCGCGTATCGCCGTCGAACACCACGCAATCGTAGCCGAGCGGCGCGAGGTCACGCGCCACGGTGAGCGATGCAGGCCCTGCGCCGACCAGAGCGATGCGCTTGCCGTTCCTGGTCGTGGCCTTCTTCGGCAGACGATCCTTGATGTCGTCCTTGTAGTCGGCGGCAACGCGCTTGAGCCGGCAGATTGCTACCGGTTCATGTTCGACGCGGACGCGACGACAGGCCGGTTCGCACGGACGGTCGCAGGTGCGTCCGAGGATTCCCGGAAACACGTTCGACTTCCAATTGATCATGTAGGCGTCGCTGTAGCGGCCCGCGGCGATCAGTCGGATATATTCAGGAACCGGCGTGTGTGCCGGACAGGCCCATTGGCAATCGACCACTTTGTGAAAATAGTCAGGCGCCGAGATATCGGTCGGTTTCATTCCCATCCCAAATCCGCGCTTCGGAAGGTGGGCTCAGTCGCGCGGTCTTTCGCAGTTTTCGAGCGTTCGTTGTCCCGCTCTTGTTACTTCTCTTCTGATCATGGTCTTAGAAGTATAATAATTCAATATGATCCGCAGCGGAGTGCAAATGCATTTTTAAGTGATCGAAAAGCATGATGACGTGTTGTCGCAGGCGGATTGTGGCGCTGCACCATAGCTATTCGAGACACGCGGAGCCGATACGCGTCAGGCGCAGGCAAGTTCACGATGAGAGCTTGTTCTAAAGGTCGCTCTTCGCCAAATCCCACATCAGGCGATAGATGCCGGACGAGATGATCTGGCCGGCGCCGGCGAAATCCAGCGGATCGAAGCGCAGCGCCATGGCCATTGAGACCGGCTTTATGTCTGTTCCGTCGATCAGCACGAACCAGTCGCCCGCGCCGGGGTTGGGGCCATCGTCAGTAAGCGACTTCGACAGACCGGGATCGCTCTCCAGCAGATGCATCGAGATGCCGCCTTCCAGCATGTCGGGATCGAGCCGGGGTGCGAGGAAGGCGTGGAGTTTGCCGGCGTCGATCGGCCGCAGCCGGATAATGCCGAGAACCGCGCCGCGTCCTTGTCCCTTGCTCATGGTGATGCGCGCAACCGCGCGGATCATGTTGCGGAAGCGAGCGATGTTCTGCTTCGACCAGTCAGTCTGATTGGCGAGCGCAGTGCGATAGGCGGGGCTGTCCAGCGCTTCGAATGTCGCGGTGGAATACAGGCTGAGATATTTCGGAGTGCCGGTATGGGCGATGTAGCGCCTCGCCTCGACGAAGCCGTCGATGCCGACACGCTCGGCGATATGTTCGCGATCGTACCAGCGATTGAAGTCCGCCTCGTCCGCGGGATCGATATCCATCGAGGTGAGCAGCATTCCCTTGGCGGCGATCGGCATCGGCGGGCGTCCTCACATCGAGTGGTCTCAAAGCGAATGGCGGGTCACGAGATCCGCGGTCGCCTTGATCACGGCGTCGCGGATGCCGGGATCGTACAACGAATGTCCGGCGCCTTCGATCATACGAACTTCCGATGTCGGCCACGCCGCCGCGAGCGCGTGCGAGGTCGAGGGCGGGCACAACAGATCGTAACGGCCCTGCACGATGATGCCGGGAATGTCATGCAGGCGAGATGCGTTCGCGAGCAATTGCCCCGACGTCATGAAGCAGTCGTTGCGGAAGTAGTGCGCTTCCATGAACGGCGTCGACGGCAGCGGCCGCGACGATGTCAGCGATGCAGGATCGAGCCGCGTCTGTTTCGGCGCATGTTCGGAGAGGATGCGTTCGGTGTCGTGCCAGGCGCGAGCAGCCGGACCATGGATCGCCGGATCGGGATCGAGGATGCGCCGCCAATAGGCATCGAGCGGCTCTGTGCGTTCCTGTGGCGACAGCAGGCCGAGGAAGTCCTCGTTGAGACGGGGGTAGAGACGCGGCAGCACATCGCAAAAGGCGGCGCCGACTTCCGCGCGGGTGCCGAGAAATGTCGCGCGCAACACGATGCCGCTGACGCGTTCGGGGTGAGTCTCGGCGTAAGCCAGTGCCAGCGTCGCGCCCCATGAGCCGCCGCTCAAAAGCCACTGCTTGATGCCAAGCGCGTCGCGGATCGCTTCCATGTCGGCGATCAGGTGCGACAATGTATTGGCGTCGCGGCTGCCTTTCGGACGGCTGCGTCCGCAGCCGCGTTGATCGAACAGCACTGCCCGGCAACGCTTCGGATCGAACAACCTGCGATGGTCGGGCTGACATCCGCTGCCGGGGCCGCCATGCAGATACACCACCGGCATACCGTCGGGGTTGCCGACAGTTTCGACATAAAGCTCGTGACCATCGCCGACCGGCAGCATCTGCGTCGTCAGCGGTGCGTAAGGGTCGGAGCGGTCGTTCGCCAGCGTTCCAGCCGCGTCAGGCATCATCGTTTGCATTCGCTTACAATTGCGGCTGGCTTATGTGTGGGCGGCATGATTGTCCACCTACAGCTTACGGTGATTCAGATCCATGGCCATTGTCAATTTGGTGGAGGCGGTGGCGCCGTGCGGACCGGATAGGAACATATCGCGATGCAGCAATTTCCGCGCGTCGATATCGCGATTAGGACGAGCGAACATGGTCGCATCTCGCGGGTGGCAATCCGCCCGAAAACGCCGTAACGCTCGGAGAGCGGCGGCGGATAACCCGTGACTAAGGATGGAGCAAATTGATGGACAACCTTTGGCGTCTCCCGGCAACCGAACTGGCCGCGCTGGTTCGTTCGCGAAAAGTATCGGCGGTGGAGGCGGCGAAGGCGGCGTTGGCGCGGCTTGAAGCGGTCAATCCGAAGATCAATGCTGTGGTCGACTATCGAGCGGATGACGCGCTGGCGCAGGCGGCCGCCGTGGACAAGACCATTGCCGAGGGCAACGACCCCGGCGTGCTCGCCGGTGTGCCGATCACCATCAAAGTCAATGTCGATCAGGCCGGTTTCGCCACCACCAATGGCATCAAGGCGCAACGCGATCACATCGCCAAGGAAGACAATCCGGTGGTTGCGAACATGCGCCGCGCTGGCGCGGTGATCATCGGCCGCACCAACACGCCGGCGTTCTCGTTCCGCTGGTTCGCCAACAACCAGGTGCACGGCCACACCAAGAACCCGCGCGATCCGGGCCGCACGCCGGGCGGCTCGTCGGGCGGCGCGGGATCGGCCACCGCCGCCGGCATCGGTCATATCGGTCATGGCACCGACATTGCCGGATCGGTACGCTACCCGGCCTATGCTTGCGGCATCCACGGTTTGCGGCCGACGCTCGGGCGCATCGCCGCTCACAACCTGTCCCTGCCGGAGCGGCCGTTGTGTCCGCAGATTTCCGCCGTGTCCGGTCCGTTGGCGCGGACCATCGGCGATTTGCGCATCGCGCTCGCGGCGATGTCGCAACAGGACGTGCGCGATCCATGGTGGGTGCCGGCGCCGCTCGACGGACCGCCGATGCCGCGCCGCGCGGCGCTGTGCCTGCGGCCCGATGGATTGGAGACGGTGCCCGAAGTCATCGACGCGCTGAAAGACGCCGCGCGTCGGCTGCAAAGCGCGGGCTGGACCGTGGAGGAGATCGACAACACCCCGCCGCTCAACGAGGCCGCCGAACTGCAACGCAAATTCTGGCTTGGCGACGGTTTCGAGGCGATGCTGGCGGCGGCCGAAAAGGAAGGCGATCCCGGTGCGCTGGCGTGCCTGCGCGGCAGCCGCGACAAAGTCTATCCGCTCGACGCGGCGGGATTGTCGGCGATCGTGCAGCGCCGCGCCGCGCTGACTCGCGCCTGGCAACTGTTCCTGCAAGACTATCCCGTGCTGGTGATGCCGGTGTCCGGCGAACTGCCATTCGAGGATCAACTCGATCTCAAGGACGATGCGTCGTTCGCGCGGGTGTGGCGGGCGCAGATGCCGCAAGTCGGCATTCCCTTCATGGGATTGCCCGGCCTGACGGTGACGACCGGACTTGTCGGCCGCGTGCCGGTCGGCGTGCAGGTGGTGGCGGGGCGCTATCGCGAAGACCTGTGCCTGCTTGCAGGCGAAGCGATCGAGGCGGGCGGCACGCCGTCGTCGCCGGTCGATCCGGTTGGCTAAGGAGCAGCGAGCGAGCCATGACAAGCATCTTCGATTTCTCGGCTCGTGCGCTCGATGGGCATGAGGTGCCGCTGAAGGAGTTCGAGGGCAAGGCGCTGTTGATCGTCAACACTGCCAGCGCCTGCGGGTTTACTCCGCAGTATAAAGGGCTCGAAGACCTCTATCGCCAATACGCGCCGCGTGGTTTCGCGGTGCTCGGCTTCCCCTGCAACCAGTTCGGGCAGCAGGAGCGAGGCAACTCCGCGGAGATCGCGGCGTTCTGCGATGGCAAATACGCGGTGACGTTCCCGATGTTCGAAAAGATCGACGTCAACGGCGCCGCCGCGCACCCGTTGTACAAATTTCTGAAACGTGAGAAAGCGGGCCTGCTCGGCCCGTCGATCAAATGGAATTTCACCAAATTCCTGATCGACAAAACGGGCAGGGTAGTGGCGCGGCATCCGCCGACCACGCGACCGGAAAGTCTGACCAGGGAAATCGAGGCGCTGCTTTGAACGAGAAAACAACTCCAACGCCGGCTCAACTGCCGGACCGGCTGTCGACCGATCCGCGCAGCCCGTACTACAATGCTGAACTGCTTGCCTACGATATCGGCATTCGCTTCAAGGGCGTCGAGAAGACCAATGTCGAGGAATATTGCGTCAGCGAGGGCTGGATTCGTGTGGCGGCAGGGACCGCCAAGGATCGTTATGGCAATCCGCTGACCATCAAGCTGAGCGGAACGGTCGAGCCGTATTTCCGCGATAGCGCAGGCTGATCGACGCGAGAGGATTCACGATGTCCGTTCGTATTGTCGACGTGCGCGAGGTGACCAAGCCGATCGCCTCCGCGATCCGCAACGCCTATATCGATTTCTCGAAGATGACGACGAGCCTTGTTGCCGTTGTCACCAATGTCGAGCGCAACGGCAAGCCTGTGGTCGGCTACGGCTTCAACTCCAATGGCCGTTACGGACAGGGCGGCTTGATCCGCGAGCGGTTTGCGAAGCGGCTCACCGAAGCCGATCCGGCAACGCTGCTTGATGCGAGCGGCGACAATCTCGACCCCGATAAAGTCTGGGCTGCGTTGATGACGAACGAGAAGCCGGGCGGGCATGGCGAGCGTTCGGTCGCGGTCGGCACCATCGACATGGCGGTGTGGGACGCGGTGGCGAAGATCGCGGACAAGCCGCTGTTTCGTTTGCTTGCGGAGCGCCATGGCTGCACCGCCGATCCGCGCGTGTTCGTCTATGCGGCCGGCGGTTATTACTATCCCGGAAAGGGCCTCGATAAACTGCGGCAGGAGATGCGCGGCTATCTCGATCGCGGTTACAGCGTCGTCAAGATGAAGATCGGCGGCGCGTCGCTCGAGGAAGATCGCGAACGTATCGAAGCCGTGTTGAAAGAGATCGGATCGCAGGCGCAACTGGCCGTCGATGCCAACGGCCGCTTCGATCTCGAAGCCGCGATCGCCTACGCCAAGATGCTGCGCGACTATCCGCTGTTCTGGTACGAGGAAGCCGGCGATCCGCTCGACTATCAGTTGCAGGCAGCGCTTGCCGAGTTCTATCCCGGGCCGATGGCGACCGGTGAAAACCTGTTCAGCCATCAGGATGCGCGCAATCTCATTCGCTATGGCGGCATGCGGCCGGATCGCGACTTCCTGCAATTCGATTGCGCGTTGTCGTATGGGCTTTGCGAATATCAGCGCACGTTGGCGATGCTGCAGGCGCACGGCTGGTCGCCGTCGCGCTGCATTCCGCACGGTGGTCATCAGATGTCGTTGAACATTGCGGCGGGTCTCGGACTTGGCGGCAACGAGAGCTATCCCGATCTGTTTCAGCCTTATGGTGGATTCCCCGATGGCGTGAAGGTCGAGAACGGTTACATCACCATGCCGGACCTGCCGGGCATCGGCTTCGAGGGCAAGGCCGATCTCTATGCCGAGATGCAGGCGCTTGCGGCCTAGTTTTGGCGACGGGATTCTTGCGGCGATACGACGGCGCGATTATGGCAGGGAATCCGGCGATGAATCGGGCTCTCCGACACGTTTCAATCTTAAAATAATTCGCCGGACGGCGGGTCCGAGGATTGCAATGCGGGGCAAAGTCCGCAAACTGTCCCCCGCCGCCAGAACGAAGATCAACAGGGGGACGGATGCAGGTGCCGTTGCGGCCGGAGAGCGAGGCCGGAACCGGAGTCACGTCCGGCGAACGCGCGCGCGCCATGATCGAGATCGCTTCCGTCTCGAAGCGGTTCGAAACCTCGGGCCGCAAAAGCCACCTCGCGCTTTCCGATATCAAGCTAACGGTTGACGACGGCGCGTTTGTCTCGATCCTTGGGCCGTCCGGTTGCGGCAAGTCCACGCTGCTCTATATCGTCGGCGGATTCGTCGCGCCGAGCGAAGGCGTTGCGCGGATGAAGGGCGCGGCGATCACCGGGCCGGGGCCGGATCGCGGGCCGGTGTTTCAGGAGTTCGCGCTGTTTCCGTGGAAGACCGTGCTCGGCAATGTGATGTACGGGTTGCGGCAGCAGGGCGTGAAGCGCACTGAGGCGGAAGCGCAGAGCCTCCACTTGATCGAGATGGTCGGGCTCAAGGGCTTCGAGCATTTCTATCCGAAGGAATTGTCCGGCGGCATGAAGCAGCGCGTCGCGATCGCGCGCACGCTGGCCTATCGCCCGTCGGTGCTGCTGATGGACGAGCCGTTCGGCGCGCTCGATGCGCATACGCGGACGCGGTTGCAGAACGACCTGCTCAACATCTGGGAACGCGACCGCAAGACGGTGCTGTTCGTCACGCATTCGGTCGAGGAGGCGGTGTTTCTCTCCGACAAGGTGGTGGTGATGACCCGCGCACCCGGCCGCATCAAGGAGATTGTGGATATCGATCTGCCGCGCCCGCGCGTCCGCGCTGAACTGTTGCTCGACTCTCACTATCAGAAATACGTCGTCGATATCGAAGGCATGATCGACGACGGCCGCGACGACGCGGGGCATTCGTGACGTCCGCGCGCAGTATCGTTGTGAAGCTGTCGCCGCTGCTGGCCTGTCTCGGCTTGCTGGCGGTGTGGCAGGTCGCAGCGCTGTGGCTCGATACCGAAAGTTTCCCCACGGCATGGCACGCCTTGCAGACGGTGCCGCAGGTGCTGGGCGATCCGGAACAACTTCTCAACATTCTGGATTCGATCCGCCGCATGGTGATCGGCTTTTCGCTGGCGGTCGTGATCTCGATTCCGCTCGGGCTTGCGATGGGGCGCAGCGCGCGCGTCTCCGCGTTCTTCAATCCGCTGCTGATGATGATCTATCCGGTGCCGAAGGCGGCGCTGATGCCGATCATCATGCTGTGGCTCGGCGTCGGCGATGCATCGAAGACCTTGGTGATCTTTCTCGGCGTCAGCCTGCCGGTGATCTATCACTCCTTTCAGGGTGCGAAAGCAGTCGAGGAAAAGATGCTGTGGTCGGGCGCGGCAATGGGGCTGAGCGGCCTGCAACGCATGATCCGTATCGTCTTGCCGGCGGCGCTGCCGGAAATCCTCACCGGCTGCCGCACCGGTCTGGTGCTGGCGCTGATCACCATGGTGACCAGCGAGATGATCGCGCGGCAATCGGGCGCCGGCAACATTCTGTTCAACGCCATGGACATGGCGCAGTACGACACCGTGTTCGCGATGATTATTATCATCGGCGCGCTCGGCATCGTGCTCGATGCGGCGTTCGACAAGCTGCGCTGGCGGCTGGTGAAGTGGGCCGAGCCGCATCAGGAAATTCTGCTGGGGGCGTCATGAGCGCGCAACGCCTCACCGCGGTTCTGATGGGTGCGCTGCCGATTCTGTTTGTGCTGGCGGTGTGGCAGGCGCTGTGCAGTTTCGGCTTCGCGCCGCCGTCGCTGCTGCCGCCGCCGGGCAAGGTGTTTTTGCGGCTGGCGCAGCAACTCGGCAGCGTCGGTTTTCTCGACGATATTCTGGCGACCATGATCCGGCTGTTCGCGGGCTTCCTGATCGCGGTGGCGCTGGGCGTCGGCATCGGGCTCGCGGCGGCGGTAACGCCGGCGATCAACGCGGTGGTGCGGCCGCTGGTGCAGGTGCTGGCGCCGCTGCCGAAAGTGGCGCTCTATCCGGCGCTGATCATCCTGTTCGGCTTCGACCATGCCTCGAAAGTGACGCTGGTGACGCTGGACGCGCTGTTTCCGATTCTGCTCTCGACCTATTACGGCGCGTCGATGGTCGAACAGAAATTAGTGTGGTCGGCGCTCGCCGCCGGCACGCCGCGCCGGCAGATCCTGTTCAAGGTGATCGCCCCCGCCGCGCTGCCGTCGATCCTCACCGGATGCCGCATCGGGCTGGTGATCTCCTGCATCGTTGTGTTTCTCGCCGAGATGATTTCATCGACGGACGGGCTCGGCCACCTCTTGGTCGGCGCCGCGCGCACGTTCCAGACCGTCGACATGTTCGTGCCGCTGATCACCATCTCGCTGCTCGGGCTCATGCTCAACGGGCTGCTCTACGGCCTGCGCAAGTATCTGCTGCGCGGGTTTCCGGAGGTGTGAATCTGGAAGCCGAAATGGACGGTCCGTATGGTGCGTAGAGCGATACTTTCCGAGGCTGGGTCATTATGACGTGGATGGCCGGGACAAGCCCGGCCATGACGACGGAGAGGGCGTTCTGGGTCGAGAATCGGCAAGTTATTGAATCTTTGGTCGCTCCTCGTTAGGAGGATTTTCGATTGGCTTCGCTCGCTCATCTTGTCATGGCCGGGCATAGCCGTTCGAAGAACGGCGTCGCTGCGCTCGCCTATGTCCCGGCCATCCACGTTCTTATGAGATTAGACGAAGCTGTCTTTGATCCTCTACGACAACCGCAAATCCAGCAGCCGCCGTCCTTCGCCCTTGAGCAGCTTCTTCACCGCGTTCGACGCCACCACTTCGTCGTCGTTGGCATAGGCTTCGTGGTTCTTTTCGATGTCGTCGAGGCGGTAGAGGTAGTTGACCATCACGCCGGCGGATTCGCGCAGGCCCTTTGACGAGACGTCGCCGAGCCAGTTGATCTGCTCCAGCCGCGCGCCGTTGCCGAGGTGGAAGCGCGCCACCGGGTCCACCGGCTTGCCGCGCGGATTCTTTGCCTTGAGGAAGTAATACGCCGCCAGCGGCTCGAGCACCGCGCGCAGTTTCTCCACCAGGTCGGGATCGTTGATCCAGTTGTCGTCGTCGAGATGCGCGAGCAGGGCGCGCTCGTCCTCGCCCAGCGGCAATTCCGGCTCGCGCTTCAGCCAGCGCATGAAGCCCGGCACCGGTGAGAGCGTGACGAAGGTGTCGAGCTTCGGCAGTTCGCGGCGCAACTCTTCCACCACCTGCTTGATCAGGAAGTTGCCGAAGGAAATGCCGGCAAGCCCGCGCTGGGTGTTGGAGATCGAATAGAACACGGCGGTGCGTGCGCGCTCGATCGGCACCGGCACGCGGTCCTTCGCCAGCAGCGGCGCGATGGCGCCGGGAATGCCGTCGGTCAGCGCCACCTCGACGAAGATCAGCGGCTCGTCCGGCAGCGCCGGATGGAAGAAGGCGTAGCAGCGCCGGTCCACCGGATCGATGCGGCGGCGCAGGTCGTCCCAATCGTGAATCTCGTGCACCGCCTCGTAGCGGATGACCTTTTCGAGAATGTTGGCGGGGCTCGACCAGTGGATACGACGCAGCACGAGAAACCCCCGATTGAACCATGACATGAACAGGTGTTCGAGATCGCGATTGACCGTGTCGAGATCCTTGCGATCCTTGCTCAGATTCAGCAGGTCGGCGCGCATCGTGACCAGTTCGCCGGTGCCGCCGGGCGCGCGGTTGAGGCGGCGAAACAATTCCTGGCGTCGCGGCTCCGAGGCAAAATGCAGGCTGCCGCCCGCACCGCCGACGCCGCTGCGCCACAGTTCGATCGCCTTCTCTACTTTATCGTGGTCGGGGCCGAAGGCGCTGGCCAGCGCTTCGAAGAACGCGGTGCGGTCGGCATCGTCGAGCCCGCGATAGGCATCGAGCACGTCGCGCGCCAATACGGTGCCGGAGGCTTCGCCGCGGCCGGAGAGCAGTCCCTCGCACAGCGCCACCATGCCGCCGGCGTTCACCGGCGCGGCATTGCTCCATCCGCTTCGCCGCAACAGGTTGCGGCCGCGTTCGGAAATCGATGCCAGGAGATCGGAGAAGAAATCATTGTTCATAGGCACGGCACTCTCGCAGCGCATTGTGATCCGATTGCGACACGCGGCATTCTATGCGGCATTCTCCAGCACCACAAAGCATATTGCCTGATCATTTGAGGCATGAAAGACTTGTTTCAAGAACAGGTGATCAAACAAAAGTTGAGGGAGAGGGGCATGCGGGCACGCACGATCGGCGATTTCGTGATGGGCGGCGCGATGGCGGCGGGGTTGGCCGTCGGCGGCCTGGCTGTGGACGCGGCGACGCCGGCGCAAGCGCAGCAGACCATCCGCGTCGGCTGGACCATTCCGGCCGAGGAAGCAAAATACTGGATGATGCGGCGGCCGACCGAATTCCCCGATATCGGCAAGGCCTACAAGATCGAGTGGGTGCAGTTTCAGGGCACCGCGCCGATGACGCAGGCGCTCGCCGCCGGTGCGCTGGATTGCGCGACGCAGGGCGTGCTGTCACTGGCGCAGGGCGCGGCGTCGGGCAACCTGAAAGCCTATATCGTCGCGCAGCACGTCTATGAGAAGCCGGGCGGGTTCTCGGTCTATTGGGCGGTGAAGGATGATTCTCCGATCAAGACGATCGCCGACCTCAAGGGCAAGACCATGGCGATCAACGTGCTCGGCTCCGGCATCTACGGGCCGATGGCGCTCTTGCTGAAGCAGCACGGCGTCGATCCGGAGAAGGACATCAAGCTGGTCGAACTCGGCTTCTCGCTGTCGGAAGACGCGGTGCGCTCCGGTCGCGTCGATGCCGCGCCGATGAACCAGCCGTTCGCCGCGCGCTCCGAGGCCAAGGGCGGCTTGCGCAAGCTGTTCTCGCTGTCGGAGCAGCAGAAGAACATCGTGCACATCCTCGACGCTTGCCGCGCCGATTTCGTCGACAAGAATCCGGATCTCGCGAAGGCCTATGTCCGCGACCTCACGCTCGGCATGAAGAAGGCGCTGGCCAATCGCGACGAGACGCTGAAGGTGGTCAACGAAATCATGAAGGCGCCGATCCCGGTGCTGGAAACCTATCTGTTGAAGGACAACGATTTCGGCCGCGACCCCGGCGCCGCGCCGAACTTCCCGGCGATTCAGCAGATGCTCGACACCTACGCCGCGACGGGAATGATTCCGAAGAAGCTCGACGTCAACCAGTTCAAGAAAGAGGGCATCGTCGCGCCGTTGCAGTAGGGTGAGGGTCGTCCCCGCGAAGGTGTGGATGATTTTCGTTGAGTTCATTTCCCGTCATGCCTGGGCTTGTCCCGGCATCCACGTCTTTGGCAGCGCAGGTGTAAGCATGACGTGGATGGCCGGAATGAATCCGGCCATGACGACTGAGGGATCATTTTCGCGTCACCCCGTCCTCGCACGATCAATCAGCAGATCCAGCGCGTGCTTGATGGTGGCGCGCTCGGTGTCGGTGAACTGCTTGAGCAACTCCGCCTCATGCGCCTTGGCGGCGACGAGCACCGGCGCGGCGCGGGCGCGGCCTTTCGCGGTGAGGTGCAAGGTGACGCGGCGGCGATCGCCCGCGGTGGTGCGGCGTTGCAGCAGGCCGTCGCGCTCCATGCGGTCGAGCACTTTTGTAAGGCGCGGCTGCTTCATCAGCGCCATCGCCGCGAGTTCGCCGACCGACAAGCCCTCGACATCCATCAGGCAGGCCAGCACGCGCCATTCCGGCACCGACAGATTCCATTCGCCGAGGCGGGCGTGAAATTCGTTGGAGACGTTGAAGCTGGCGCGCGCCAGCAGATAAGCGAGATAGTTGCGGACGAAGCTGTCGTTCGATAGCGGCGGCGCGCGGCGCAGCGCATCGATGCGGCGCAACTGTCCGGAATGAAACAGCAGCGGCTCGTGATTGCGCTCCACCATGCGCACCACCTCGCCGACGAGAATGGTGTGATCGCCGCCGGGATAACGCGCCCAGGCGCGGCATTCGAAGATCGGCGCCAGCCCCTCGATCAGCGGCGCGCCGGTGTCGCCGGGCGCATGCGTCAGCCCTGCGAACTTGTCGGCGCCGCGCCTGCCGAAGCGCAGCGCGAGATCGCGATGATCGGCGCCGAGGAAATGCACCGCGAACGCGTCCGCCGCGACGAACGGATCGTGATTGGGCGACGACTTCGCCACGCTCCACGATACCAAGGGCGGATCGAGCGACACCGAGGCGAACGAATTCGCCGTCATGCCGATGGGATAACCGTCGTGAGTGGCAGTCACCACCGCCACGCCGGTCGGAAACTGGCCGAGCGCCTTGCGGAAGGCGGCGGGATCGAGCGCGGCGCCGCTGTCGGCGGGCGCCGGCCCCGTCGCAGGTTTCCTGGGTGCTTCCGCCATGATCGGTGCTCCCGCCCTTGTCCCGGACGACGGACCGGAGCGCGGTTGGCTGCGCCGCTACTCCTTTAACTCTAAAAATATTCCTTTTCATGTAACACGCCGCCGCCTATCATCCAACGACAATCGCGCGGTTTATGGAGAGCAGCATGCAGGCGGATCGCATCGAGGCGAAATGGATCGACGCGTTCTGCGAGGTGTTCGAGCGCTGCGCGGTGAAGCCCGGCGACACCGCCGCCATTTTGTCGGAAACGCAATCGCGTGCGCTCAACGTCCACATCGCCGAACTGGCGCTGCTGCGGATGGGCGCGCGGCCGTTTCATGTCGTGCTGCCGACGCCGCGCAACAAGCAGGTGGTGCCGGTGCGCTCCACCGGCGCCAGCGAAGCGATCCAGAAACTTGGGCCGGTGGTCAGCGCGTTGCAGCAGGCGGGCTTCGTGGTCGACTGCACCATCGAGGGCCTCATGCACGCGCCGGAGACGCCGGACATCCTGAAAGCCGGCGCGCGTATTCTGGTGATCTCCAACGAGCACCCGGAGGCGCTGGAGCGCATGGTGCCGGACAGCACGCTGGAGAAGCGCGTGCGCGCCGCAGCCAAGATGCTGCGCGGGACCAAACGCATGACGGTGACCTCGAAAGCCGGCACCGATCTCGACGTCAACATGGAAGGCGCGCCGACCGTCGGCGTCTGGGGCTGGACCGACAAGCCCGGCACCTTGGCACATTGGCCGGGCGGCATCGTCGTCTCGTTCCCGAAGAGTGGCGGCGTCAACGGCCGGCTGGTGATGGCGGCGGGCGACATCAACCTCACCTTCAAGCGCTATCTCACCTCCGCGGTGAACATGGTCATCAAGGACGACTACGTGGTGGAGTTGACCGGCGAGGGCGCCGACGCCGAGATGATGAAGCGCTATCTCGCGGCCTGGGGCGACCGCGAGGCTTACGCGGTGTCGCATGTCGGCTGGGGCATGAACCCCAATGCGCGCTACGAAGCGCTCGCGATGTACGACCTCAACGATACCAACGGCACCGAAATCCGCGCGGTGTCCGGCAACTTCCTGTTCTCCACCGGCGCGAACGAATTCGCCGGCCGCTACACCGCCGGCCATTTCGACCTGCCGATGTTCGGCACGACAATCACGCTCGACGGCACGACGGTGATCCGCGACGGCGAAGTGCTGGACGTGTTCGGGTAACACAAGCATTCGTCATGCCCGGGCTTGTCCCGGCCATCCACGTCTTTTTCCTGAATTGGAAGCAAGACGCGGATGGCCGGAATAAATCCGGCCATGACGCGTAAAATGGATGCTGTGTCTCAATCGCCCTCGATCACCGGCTTCCGCGCCAGTTCGAAATGCTTGAGCAACTCGACGAACGCCTTCAGCCGCGCTTCACGATAGGCATCAACGTCCCTGCCTTCGTAATCGAGAAAACCCTGCCGCGTGCTTAGCCCGATGCGGCCTTGCTCCATGTTGCGGCCGATGATCTCCGGCGCGGCGTAGCGTTCGCTGTCCAGCGCCTTGGTGAGATACCGGCTGGCGTAGTGCAGAATATCGCCGCCGCCCCAATCGATGAATTCGAGCATGCCGAGCACGGCGAAGCGGAAGCCGAAGCCGTATTTGATCGCCTTGTCGATCTCGGAGGCGGACGCGACGCCTTCCTCCACCATGCGCGCGGCCTCGTTCATGGCCAGCGCCTGAATGCGCGGCACGATGTAGCCGGGGGAGGCGGCGCACACCACCGGCACCTTGCCGATCGATTCCAGCACGGCTTTGAGCCGCGCGGTGATCGCGGGATCGGTTTGCCTGCCGGGCGAGACTTCCACCAGCGGCACCAGATAGGCCGGGTTGAGCCAGTGCGCGTTAAGGAAGCGTTGCGGCTGCGCGACTGCGCTCGCCAGATCGTCGACGAGAATCGTCGAGGTGGTCGAGGCGAAGATCGGTTCGGGGCCGGCGAGTTGTGACGCTCGCGCGAGTGCTTCGCGCTTGAGGTCGACGACTTCCGGCACGCCCTCGAAAATGATCGCGGCATTACGCAGCGCATCTGCGGCGTCGGCTTCGGCCACCACGCGGACGCGCGACAGGATCGGCGCGACATCATCGGCCGACAGCATGCCGACCCGCGCCAGCATGTCCAGCGTGGTACGGATGTCGTCCAGCGCATCGGCGGCGAGCTTGTCGAATGCCGCCGTGTCGCGCGGCTTGAAATCCACCAGCACGACGTCGTGGCCGGCGAAGGCGAACGCGATCGCGATGCCGCGCCCCATGCGCCCGGCGCCCAGCGCGGCAATGGTGTCGCGGGAAGTCATTGAAAGCCATCCTTCAACAGCTTCTGCAGCGCGGCCTTGTCGAGCCCGCCGAGGCCCAGGCTTTGCAGCGTGCGGCCGTCGCGGGAAAAATCCTCGCCGCAGATTGCGCCGCCGATGGCGAGGAAGGCTGTTGCCAATGGCGTTGCGATGCCGGCGAGTTGCGCGACGGAAACCAGAAACGACAACCCGACGCGCAAATCCTCGCGCATGTAGCGGTGCTTGGTGAGCACCAGCCGCTCGCGCCAGTCGCCGCTATCGGTGAGGCGGTCGTGCGAGCCGCGGCCGTACATCCATTGCTCGCCGTTCCTGGCGTAGTGATGCGCCAGCGGGAAATGCGGCCCGCCATAGCCCAGTGCCTCGCGCACGTTGATGCGCTCGGCGTCGAGTGCGTCGGTGACGCGGCGGATGGCGGGTTGCGTGCCTTCCTTGTGAATATCCCAGCGCTCGAAATGTTCGATCGGTCCGGCGTTCATCACGATCAGCGGCGGATGGATGATCGGCCCGGCATTCATCAGTGCGCCGGACAGCGCATCGCCGCACGGCTCGATGACGTTTGGAAAGACTTTGCCGATCACCGCCAATGCATGCTCGGCGTTCTTCAGCGGAAACACGCCGGTCGGCAGCCGTTTGGCGCGGATGGTGATCGCGACCTCGAACGGGCCGTGCTTGCGCGTCAGCCACGGCAGCGTGCCGGTTTCGGCGAACGACACATCGGCTCGATTGCCGGTTTCATGCATCGCTTTGGCGAAGATGAAGGAGCCGAAGGTCGCGGGGGGCAGATAGACCACTTGTCCGTCGGTGAGGTGCGGCGCGAGCGCGCGGGCGATGTCGGCTTGCGCGAAGGCGGGGGCGGGGCAGAGGATCAACGCGGCGCCGCGCACGGCTTCCGCGATATCGGTGGTGACCAGCGCCAGTTTCGCGTCGTGACGGCCGCGCGAATCCTTGATGACGATGCACGAGCCTTCCGCGCGATGTCGCGCCACGGCGTCAGCATCGCGCCGCCACAGCCGCACCTCATGGCCCTGCAAGGCGAAGTCACCCGCCGCCGCGAAAGAGCCATTGCCGCCGCCAAGTACGGTGATGATCATGGTGTCGTTTCACTCTCAGTCGTCATGCCCTGCCTTGTGCCGGGCATCCACGTCCTTAAATCATGTGAAGAAGTAGGACGTGGATGGCCGGGACAAGCCCGGCCATGACGGCAATCAGCAATCGTGTTACTTGCCATGTTCCGCCATCTGCTTCAGCCGAAAGTGCTGCACCTTGCCGAGCGCGGTGCGCGGCAGTTCGGAGACGAAGATGAAATCGCGCGGCACCTTGAAGCGGGCGAGTTGCGCCTGCACATGCGCAGTGAGCACGTCGGCGCGCGGGGCGGCACCGTCGCGGCAGATCACGTAGGCCACCGGCACCTCGTCCCATTTCGGATCGGGCCGGCCGACCACGCCGCAATCGGCGACGTCGGGATGCTCCAACAGCACGCGCTCGATCTCGGCGGCATAGATGTTCTCGCCGCCGGAGATGATCATGTTCTTCTTGCGGTCCTGCACGAAGACATAGCCGTCCGCGTCGCGCACGGCGATGTCGCCGGTGCGAAACCAGCCGTCGTGCAGCGCCTCGCGGGTTGCTGCTTCGTTGCCCCAGTATTCGAAGAACACGTTGGGACCGCGCACCGCGATTTCGCCGGCGGTGCCGGTCGCGACCTCGTCGCCGTCGTCGTCGATCACTTTCGCCTCGCACCACAGGCCGGGCAGGCCGGTGGAGCCGTCGCGCGTGAGGTCGCCGCCGAGCCGCGTGTAGACAGCGATCGGGCAGGTTTCGGTGGAGCCGTAGACTTGCAGCACCGGCACGCCGCGCGCGGTGATGCGGTCGATCAGGTCCTGCGGCACGATCTGCGAGCCGGTGGAAATGGCTTTCAACGATGAGAGATCGGTGGTTGTCCACGCCGGATGCGAGGTCACCGCCAGAATCGTCGCGGGTACCAGCACGGTGAGCGTCGGACGTTCGTTGGCGAAGGCTTGGAGTGTGGTGTCCGGCGCGAAGCGGGCATGGATCGTCACCGTCGCGCCGTGATGCAGCGCCGGCGTGGTCTGGATGTTGAGCCCGCCGACGTGGAAGAACGGCAGCACGGTGAGGATGTGGTCGTCGGAAGTGAGGCCGTGCATGTGCTGGCTCATGACGGCGTTCCACAACAGTGCCTCCTGCCGCAGCACCGCGCCCTTGGGGCGGCCGGTGGTTCCGGAGGTGTAGACGATCAGCAATGGGGCTTGAAGATCGACATGCGGATTGCGGCCGTCGCCGCTCGCGCGCGTCAGCAGCGCATCGAAAGACAGGCCATTGTCGGGCGCGAAGTCGAGGCCGACGATTTTCGCTTCAGGCAGTTGCTCGCGCAGCGGCGCGATGACGTCGGCGAAGGCCTGTTCGACGAACAGTGCTTTTACGGCGGCATCGGCGAGGATGAACATCTGCTCGGCCACGGCGAGGCGAAAGTTCATCGGCACCAGCATCGCGCCGAGCCGCGCGCAGGCATAAAGCAGCACCAGATAATCGGGGCGGTTGAGGCTGAGGATGGCGATGCGGTCGCCACGCGAAATGCCGCATTCGGATTTCAGCGCGCGAGCGGTCTGCGCGATCCGCGCGTCGAACTGCGCATAGGTCAGCGTGCCACCTCCGAAACGCAGCGCGATCTTGTCCGGCGTGAAAGCGGCGTTGCGCGCGATGAGATCGGAGAGGTCCACGATAGGCGCCTTGTCATCAATTTACTGTTCTTGTCCCGGACGCGGTGCAGCGTTCTTCACGCTGCGCCGCAGAGCCGGGATCGTCGCAGATGCTGCCGCTCGAACGGCCCCGGATCAGCGAAGCAATACGTTGTATTGCATCGCATCCGGGGCACGAAGTGTCACTCATCGCTCTCGCCGGGCTCGTAGAGCGCCTCGCGGCCGATGCGGTCGAGGCAGAGTTCGGCGGTCCAGGGCAGCATCAGGGAGCCGCAGCGGCTGTCGCGATAGATGCGCTCGAGCGGCAGCGATTTCAGCATCGCCTGGCCGCCGCAGGTGCGGATGGCCAGCGTCGCGATCTCGTTGGCGCCTTCCATCGCGGAGAACTGCGCGGCGTAAGCGCGCAGCACCTGCGCCTTGGTCGGATTGGCGCAGGCCTCGGTGACGGCCTGGAACCAGATCGCCTTGGTCTGCTCCAGCTTGACGTGCATCTGCGCCACCGCGATCTGCTTGGTGGGATACATGCGGCGCTTCACCGGCGGCATGCCCGGCACCTCGCCGCGCAGGTAGCGCACGGTGAAATCATAGGCCGCCTGCGCGAGGCCGATGTAGGTCGGCGACAAGGTCAGGAACATATGCGGCCAGCTCGACGCCGCCTTGAAGTAGACGCCGCGCGGCATCAACGCTTCGTCTTCCGCGACGAACACGTCCTTGAAAATCAAGGTGCGCGAGACGGTGCCGCGCATGCCGAGCGGATCCCAGTCGCCGACCACGGAGACGCCTTCGGCCTTCGCGGGCACCGCGAGATAGAGCGTATTGCGGCGCGAGGCCTTCTCGCCTTCCGCCATCTCGGTGCACAGCACGCCGTAGTAATCGGCGTGGCCGGACAGCGAAGCAAAGATCTTCTTGCCGTTGACCAGCCAGCCGCCCTTGACGGGTTTGGCTTCGGTGCCGAAGGCGACGCCGCCGGCGGCGGCCGCGCCGCCTTCCGAGAACGGCTGCGAATAGATCGCGCCGTCGTCGATGATGCGCTTGTAATGCACCGCGCGGCGGCGCGCATGCTCGGCGCGTGTCGCGGCGTCCATCTCGAGGTCATCGGCGAGCGGGCCGGACCATAGCGTCGAGCAGACGTGCATGTTCCAGGTCAGCGCGGTGGCGCCGCAATAGCGGCCGATCTCGGCGGCGGTCAGCGCATAGGTCTGATAGTCGGCCCCTAGGCCGCCGAGTGATTTCGGGATGGCGATGCCGAGCAGACCCGCTTTGTGCAGGTCCCGGTAGTTCTCGACCGGAAAGCGCGCATCGCGGTCGTAGGCGCTGGCGCGGCCGGCGAACACCGTCTGCCCGAGATGCCGCGCGCGCGACATGATCCCGGCCTGCTCGTCGGTGAGGCGGAAGGCTTTCGGATCGAACAGCGGCGCGTCGGGCGCGGCTGCGACGGCGGGTTTGGCGGCGGCGATTGGCGCGGTCATGAAGGCTACTCTTTGGGCAGCGGATGGGCGTTGAGGAAACTCGCCAGCGCGGCATTGAACATCATCGGCCGTTCGAGATTGGCGAGGTGGCCGACGCCTTCGAGTTCGACATAGCTGGCACCCGGAATGAAGCTCGCCATCTTCTTCATCATCGGCGCGGGCGCGTTGGTGTCTTGCGAACCCGCAAGCAGCAACGTCGGCAGCTTGATGTATTTGAGGATGTCGCGCAGGTCGAAGCCGATCAGCGCGCGCATCGTCGCCTGATAGGTGGCTTCCGGCACCTTCGCCATGCAGTCGCGCGCCAGCTCCATGCCGCGCGGATCGGGATTGGTGCCGGAGAGTTCCTTCACCAGCGTCGGCGCAAGCTCCTTCATCGTCTCGCCGCGCTCCAGCGGGCCGAGCCGTGCCTCGATGAAGGTCTTCTGCCAGTCGCCGTCCGGCTTGCCGAAGGCCGGGCTGGTCTGCGCCAGCACGATGGCGTGCGGCAGCTTGGGATCGGTCTTCATCAACTGCTGCACGATCATGCCGCCGATCGAATGGCCGATCAGCACCGGCTTCCTGAGCGCCAGTTGCGCCAGGAAATCCTTCAGCGCCGTCGCCAGGCTTTCGATGCTGGTGGTTTCCAGCGGCTTCGAGCCGCCGTAGCCGGGCATGTCCCAGGCGACGGTGCGATAGCGGTTGTCGAAACTGTCGAGCTGGTCGCGCCAGGCGCGCGCCGCGCCGCCGATGCCGTGCAGGAACACCAGCGCCGGAGCGCCGATCTCGCCGGCGGATTGGTAGGTGAAGCGACCGTCGCCGGTCGTCATTTTATCGGGCTCCGCCACGGCCGCGCCTCCGGATCGTTCATCCCGCGCCGATCCTAGCAGGCCGCAGATATATGAAAAGCGATAGTTTTAGAATTGAAGGAATTTCGGCGACCCGTCATGGCCCGCGCGCCGGGAGCGGGCCATTCGCCTTGCAGTCATTTGAAGTTTAAAATAATAGGGAAGAGGAACCCGGAGACGTTGCAAAGGCCTCGGAGGTCGCATGAGCAGAGCCGCCAATCCCGTCACCCTTCCGCTGGCGATGTATTCGCCGAAGCATTTCCTGCTCGCGGTGGTGGATCGCGTCGCCACCGTGACGCTGAACCGCCCGGAGCGGAAGAACCCGCTGACCTTCGACAGCTATCGCGAGCTCACCGATTTCTTCCGCGCCTGCGCCATGGACGACGAGGTGAAGGCGGTGGTGGTGACCGGCGCCGGCGGCAACTTCTCCTCCGGCGGCGACGTGTTCGAGATCATCGGGCCGCTGGTGGAGATGGACACCAAGGGGCTGACCGCGTTCACGCGCATGACCGGCGATCTGGTGAAGGCGATGCGCGCCTGTCCGCAGCCGATCGTCGCGGCGGTGGAAGGCATCTGCGCCGGCGCCGGCGCGATCATCGCGATGGCGTCGGACATGCGGCTTGCCGCGAGCGGCGTCAAGGTCGGCTTCCTGTTCAACAAGGTCGGGCTCGCCGGTTGCGACATGGGCGCGTGCGCGATCCTGCCGCGCATCATCGGCCAGTCGCGCGCGTCCGAACTGCTCTACACCGGCCGCTTCATGACGGCGGAGGAGGGCGAGCGCTGGGGCTTCTTCAGCCGCATCGTCACGCCCGACCACGTGCTGGCGCAGGCGCAGGCGCTCGCCAAGCAGGTCGCCGAAGGACCAACCTTCGCCAACACCATGACCAAGCGGATGCTGGCGATGGAATGGGCGATGTCGGTGGAGGAGGCCATCGAGGCCGAAGCCGTGGCGCAGGCGCTGTGCATGACCACCGAGGATTTCGCCCGCGCCTTCCGCGCCTTCGCCAACAAGGTCCGCCCGGCGTTTCAGGGGAATTGAGGGGCGCGAGGCGCCATCCTCGCCCTGTAACAATAAGTCCGTCATGGCCGGGACAAATCCGGCCATGACGATCTAACGAATACACGCATGTGGCCCAAATGCTTGAAAACTAAAACAATGCGGGCAATGTTGTGTCATGATGCATTGATGGCAGGTAGACCGATCCCATGATTCTCGATTCCGAGACCAAGGCGGCCGAGCATTCCGAGGACCATGGCGACGAGTTGCGGCTGTGGCTGCGGCTGTTGACCTGCACCAACCTGATCGAGAGCGAGGTGCGCCGCCGCCTGCGCGAACGCTTCGACGTGACGCTGCCGCGCTTCGACCTGATGGCGCAACTCGACAAGGCGCCGGACGGCATGACGCTGTCCGACATCTCCAAGCGCATGATGGTGTCGAACGGCAACGTCACCGGGCTGGTGGAGCGCTTAGTCGAATCCGGCCACCTCGACCGCCGCACCTCGGAGACCGATCGCCGCGTCCAGGTGATCCGCCTGACGCGCACCGGCCGCGCCGAGTTCCGCAAGATGGCCGCCGAGCATGAATTGTGGATCGCCAGCATCTTCGCCGATCTGTCGGCCAAGGACGTGCAGGACCTGATGCGGCTGCTCGGCAAAACAAAAGTGTCCGCGCGCAAGGCGACGCAGCAGAAGGCGTGAGCCGTAGCGTTGCGCTCTCCGTCATGCCCGGCCTTATGCCGGGCATCCACGTCTTCAGGAGAGGCGGCAAGGAAAGGACGTGGATGGCCGGGACAAGCCCGGCCATGACAAACATTAGTTCATGACCCGAAGGAAAATAAACATCCACCTGCCTTCCGCAGCGCAGCGAAATATTTCAAGCCTAAAATTGTTGTTGCGCAAGACCTCCCGTTGCGCGAAGATGCTTTAGATTTAAAATGAATCGGGGCGGCCGGGCCTTGCTGCGCGGATGCGCCGCCCGCGATGGACGAGAGGTTGTGTCGATGGTTGCAACCGCCAAATCACTGTCCGCCGATTCTGCTTCCGATCATCACGCCGCCTCCGCGCATGTCGACACTTTCGCGCATGACAATCTCCCGCCGCGCGATCAGTGGCCGGAACTGATTTTCACCCGGCCGGAACTGCAATATCCCGCGCGCATCAATTGCGTGGCGCATTTTCTCGATCGCTGGGTGGCGCAGGGGCGTGGCGATGCGCCGTGCATCGGCAGCCCGACGGTGAACTACACCTATCGCGAATTGCAGGCGCTGGTGAACCGCATCGCCAACGTGCTGGTGAAGGATCTCGGCCTCGTCACCGGCGGCCGCGTGCTGCTGCGCTCGGCCAACAATCCGATGATGGTCGCGACCTATCTCGCGGTGCTGAAGGCCGGCGGCGTGGTGGTGGCGACCATGCCGCTGCTCCGCGCCAAGGAACTGGCGTATCCGATCCGCAAGGCGAAGATTTCGATTGCGTTGTGCGACGGCAAGCTGCGCGACGAGATGGAGAAGGCGCGCGCGCAGACCGATGAACTCAAGCACGTTCTCTACTGGGGCGCGGACGGTCCCGACGCGCTCGATGCGCTGATCGCCAAGGCCAGCCCGGACTTCGCGGCGGTCGACACCGCGGCCGACGACGTCTGTTTGATCGCGTTCACCTCCGGCACCACCGGCGATCCGAAAGGCACCATGCATGTCCATCGCGACATGCTTGCGGTGTGCGACAGCTTCGCCGGCAACATTCTGCGCGCGACGCCGGAAGATCGCTTCATCAGCTCCGCGCCGCTGGCGTTCACCTTCGGCTTCGGCGGCGTGCTGTTTCCGATGCATATCGGCGCGTCGTTCGTGGTGCTGGAGAAAGTCACGCCGGACGATCTGCTCGACGCCATCGAGCGCTACAAGGTGTCCGTCTGCTTCACCGCGCCGACCGCCTATCGCGCGATGCTGGCGAACTACGCCAAGCACGACATGAGCAGTCTGCGCAAATGCGTGTCCGCCGGCGAGACCTTGCCGAAGGGAACCTTTGAGGGGTGGCTGAAGGCGACCGGCATCAGGATCATCGACGGCATCGGCGCCACCGAGATGCTGCACATCTTCATCAGCGCGCGCGAGGGCGACATTCGCCCCGGCGCCACCGGCAAGCCGGTGCCGGGTTATGAAGCCAAGATCGTCGATGACGGCGGCCGCGACCTGCCGCCGGGCGAGATGGGGCGGCTCGCGGTGCGCGGCCCGACCGGCTGCCGTTATCTCGCCGACGAGCGGCAAAAGAAGTTCGTGCAGAACGGCTGGAACCTGACTGGCGACACCTACATCATGGATGCCGACGGTTACTTCTGGTATCAGGCGCGCTCCGACGACATGATCATTTCCTCCGGCTACAACATCGCCGGTCCCGATGTCGAGGCGGCGCTGCTGACGCATGATGCGGTGGCCGAATGCGGCGTGGTCGGCGCGCCGGACGAGGCGCGCGGCATGATCGTCAAGGCTTACGTGGTGCTGCGGCCGGGCGTTGTTGGCGATGCGGCGCTGGTGAGCGCGTTGCAGGAGCACGTCAAGCGCGAGATCGCGCCGTACAAATATCCGCGCGCGATTACTTTCCTCGATCAACTGCCGAAGACGCAGACCGGCAAGCTGAAGCGTTTCACCCTGCGGCAGATGGCGATGGCGGGCACCGCCGCGCCGCCACCAAAAGCGGCTATCGAGGTGTTGCAGCCGAGCGGCTGGCCGATACCGAAGGGCTACGCCAACGGCATGGCGGCGGAGGGGCGGTTGATCGTCACCGGTGGCGTGATCGGCTGGGATGCGTCGAACCGGCTGGCGGATGGTTTTCTCCCGCAAGTGCGGCAGGTGCTGCAAAACATCGTCGCGATTCTCGCGGAAGGCGGCGCGAAGCCCGAGCACCTGATGCGGCTGACGTGGTACGTCGTCGACATCGACGAGTATCTCGATAATCTCAAGGGGCTTGGTGCGATCTATCGCGAGACGATCGGCGCGCATTACCCGCCGATGGCGCTGGTGCAGGTGGTGCGGCTAGTCGAGAAAGCCGCCCGCGTCGAGATCGAAGCGACGGCGGTGGTGCCGAAGTAATTGCGAGCACTCGGATCAGCGCTTCGCGCTGTCCGGGCACAGGCTCCGCGAAGCAATCCAGAAAATCACGAAGCAGGGACTCGATTGCTTCGTCGCTAACGCGCCTCGCAATGGCGGTGGTGTTTCCGTCATGGCCGGATTTATTCCGGCCATCCACGTCTTGCTTACTGGCACGTCTTTAGGACGTGGATGGCCGGGACAAGCCCGGCCATGACGACGTGCTGTGATGACGTGTCGTCCCTGCCTTCGCAGGGACGTCGATGTTCGTGATGTGAAGCGAGGCAAACAACTGGCGAAGACAGGCCTCACCGCTCCCCGACAAACTCCTTCGGCGTCTTGCCGGTGACCTGACGGAACGCGTGGCAGAACGCCGGGAAGCTGCCGTAGCCCATGTCGGCGGCGGTCTGCTTGATCGAGGCGCGCGGGTTGATGGCCCAGCGCTCGATGGCGCAGGCGATGCGGGCGCGCTGGCACCAGGCTTTGAAGCTGAGATGCGTCTCGATGGCGAACAGCCGCGACAGCGTTCGCGTCGAGGTGCCGACCTGGCGCGCCAGATCGGCAATGTCGTGGTTCACCATCGGCGCCGCGAGCACGAGATCGGCGGCGGCGCGGCAGCGCGGCTCGCGCGGCAGCGGAATGAAGGTGGTCGGGTCTTCCGCCTGATGCAGTTCCAGCATGATCAGGCGCAGCAGCAGGCCGTCGCGGTCGCCGGGGCTCTCCCGCTCGAACAACGCCAGAACGGCTTCGCGCAACAGCGGCGACACGCGCACCACGAACTCGGCGTCGAGATTTTGGTCGTTTCGCGCCAGCCAGTCGGTTTCAAAATACAGCGTGCGCATCTCGATGTCGGCGAGTACGCCGATCGCGTGTTCGAGCCGCGCCGGCACCCACACCGCGCGGCCGGGCGGCACCAGCCAGCGGCCCTTCGGCGTCGTCACCTGCATGGTGCCGCTGGCGGCGAACACCAGTTGCGCCTGGCGGTGAATGTGAAGATCATGATGCGTTCCGCGCGGATAGCGGCAGCCGAGGAGATGCACGCCGTCGCCGACGTCGCCTTTCAACAGGATCGGCATTTCTGGCTTCTGCGCGACAGTCATTGGCGGAATCTCGTGAGCCTCATGCCCTATAGTGTAGCAGGTTATTTTCGGTCCGCAGGATTTGCCACATGAACGACGCATCTCAGGTCATCCGCTACGTCAACGCCGCTCATTTCATCGATCATTACGCGATGCTGATCTTCGCCGCTGCGGTGATCATCATGGGGCCGGCATTGGGCATGGCCTATTCCGAACTGCTGCCTTACGCGACGCCGGCCTTTGTCGCCTTCGGCGCGGGTTCGCTGGTCACCGGCTGGCTCGGCGACCGCTGGAGCCGCCGCCATATGATGGTGATCTATTTCTTCGGCATCGGCGCGGCGATGATTTCGGTCGGGCTGGTGCAGACGCCGCTGCAACTCGGCGCGGCGCTGCTCGCCGTCGGTCTGTTCGCCTCGATCTATCATCCGGTCGGCACCGCGATGCTGGTATCCTATGCCGACAAGCTCGGCAGCCAGATGGGCATCAACGGGCTGTGGGGCAATTTCGGCGTGGCCTCGTCGGCGCTGGTCACCGGCGTCGTCGGCCAGTATCTCGGCTGGCGCTGGTCGTTCATCCTGCCGGGCCTTGTTACCATCGCCATCGGCGTCGCTTTCATGGCGTCGGTGACGCATGAGGACCGCAGGGGCAGCAAGCAGGCCGCGGCACAGGTGCGGATCGCCAAGAGCGAGATGTGGCGGGTGCTGCTGTCGCTGCTGGTGGTGGTGGTCGCGATCTCCACCACCTTCAACGCCATCACCGTGGCGCTGCCAAAACTGTTTGCCGAGCGCCTGACGGACCTGACGCACAACGCCGCGCTGATCGGCGTGATCGCCGCGGGCGTCTATGTGTTCGGGGCCGCGACGCAATACACTATCGGCAAGCTGGTGGACCGCTACTCGCTGAAAGCCGTGTTCATGCCGATGTCGGTGGTGCTGCCGCCGCTGTTGTATCTCGCCGCTACCGCAAGCAACTGGGCGCTGATCGCGGCCGCGATCGGCATCGTCATCGGCCTGTTCGGGCAGATCACCATCAACGATGCGATGGTCGGCAAATACACCGCCGAGGAGTGGCGCTCGCGCGCCTTCGCAGTGCGTTACTTCGTCGGCTTCACGGCGGCCGGCGCATCGGTCGGGCTGGTGGCGTGGCTCTACGCGCAAGGCGGCTTCGGGCTGATGCTGCAAGCATTCTCGGGCCTGTGCCTGCTGGTGGTCGTGGCGGCGCTGATCCTGCCGCGCGAGACGCGGGCGCGGGCGCCGTCGCTGGAACCCGCCGCCACATAGAGTCTTTTCTTCAGGCGAACCGGATTCCACTTTGCTTGAAAACGCCATGTGGCGCGGGAATAAAAAGGCTGGCGCGAGGCCAGCCTTGAAAGCAAGTATAGCTGTAAAATCAACTGTTAAGAGCAATCGGAGGGCCCGCTTTCGCGGGTAATTGGGATGTGGCAGCATGACGCAGTCGCATCCCAGCTATTCAACTACTGCGGGAATGGAATGTCCGCGTCCCCCATTTGGGTTGGAATCGGAAGAATTTTCGTGGGCAGCGCTGCGTGTTCATGCCGGCTTGGTGGCGGGGATTGTTCGCCGGGCAACCAGATAGAGCTTCGCCCGGCCAGGGGGCTGTGCTGCCGATTCGGGCCTGCTTCGTTCCGGCGTCGTTCCACAGGTTAACGCGCGCCGGCGAGGCCGTCGCATTTTGGGACATCGAACGGGCGCGGGCCTAGATTCGGGGGAGCCGCCAGCCGATTACGGTGGCCTGAAGCGCGCCGCCCGTGGTGGAATTGCGCCATTCGCCCTCGGCAAAGCAGCAGGGAAACGGCAGCAGATAGGTGCCGCTATGGTCCTCGCACAGCACCTGGACGGTTTGATTCGGCGGCGGATGGCCCTGGCCGTTGAATTCCGCAAGCCGTCGTTCGCGCGTGGTCATGGGGCAAGGCTCCGCGTTAACAAATCGACGCCGGCGCGGATTTGCAGATGAGTGATCATGCGACGCAATATCATCCGCAGGATTCGATCCGCCGAATGCGGCTATGATGTGATGCGCGCCGCTGCATCGGCGCGCGGCGTCAATGATTTGCGGAAGCGGCGGTCGCGCTTGAGGTGCCACTCGCGGCTCATCGCTTGCTCGCGGGTGGCGAATCGCTCGACGTGAAGCAGTACCCATTGCCGCCCGCGCGTCGAGCGCGCGCCGGTTCCGGCGTTGTGCTGCGCCAGCCGGCGTTCGACGTCGAGCGTCCATCCCACATAGGTGAGATAGCGGCGCTCGTCCGCGCAGCCGATCACATAGACGAATGATTCCATCGCCGCATTGCTCTCATGGATCGCAGCGGACGGCAATTTACCCGGTCGTCCGGCTGCGGCGCGCCGTCGCGCGTTGACATCCGTGGCCGGCGCGTCTTGTTTGTCGCCAGGACACGGAAAGGATCAGCGATGCGACATGCGGCGACGGCGATGCTGCTGATGGTAGCGGGAGCAGGGATTGCCACCGGCGTGCGGGCGCAGGACGTGCCCGGCATCGAAATCTGCACCGTCGAAAAGGATATGGCGCGCCGCACCGGCTGCCTGCAAAGCAACGTCAATTTCCTCAAAGCCACCATGACGCAGATGGGCCTCGACCATCAGCGCAAGCTGGACGCGGCGACACGGCAGATCGACGCGCTGAAAGCGGCGGTCGTGGCGTTGCAGAAGCGGGTCGATGAATTGCAAGCCGCGCAGAAGAAGTCCGAACCGGCCGCACCGGCCAAGGACGGCAAGGATGCGGCGAAGGACGGCGGCGACGGCGGGAAGAAGTAGGAAGGAATAAGTAGTTTGTCATGGCCGGGCTTGTCCCGGCCATCCACGTCTTTACACCGTTGCTACATGAAAGGCGTGGATGGCCGGAATAAATCCGGCCATGACGCCGTTAGGTTGTGAGTCGTCTCTATGGCACGAGTGCCGATCGACGCACGACGGCGAGACTTTACGAATTCTTCTCGCCGCTCATCAGCGGGCCGAACAGTTCCCAGCTCTCGCCCTCGAACTTGATCATCTGCAATTGCTCGATCGGTCCGAAGTCGGTGGCGCTGGTCTTGATCTTGACGCCCGGCAGGTAGATGCCGATCTCGAAGTTGAGATTGGCGGCCTGCTTCATGATGTTCTCGCGGGTGAGGTTGTCGCCGCACTGCCGCAGCACCTGCTCGAAGCCCTTGGCGACGCCGTAGCCGAACACGGTGGCGCCGTCGTCGAGATTGCCTTCGGGATAGTGCTGCTTCATGAAGGCGCGCCATTCGTTCATGGCGGGATCGTTGTCCCACTTCTTGTCCTTCGGGTCCTTCATGTAAGCGGCGCTGAGAATGCCCTGGCCGTTCTCGTAGCCGGCGGGCTTCATCACGCTGCCGACCGAGATCGAGACGTTGGTGAGGAAGTGAATTGGCTTCCATCCCAGCTCCGCGACTTTCTTGATCGCTTGGGCCGCGAACTTCGGCGTGGTGATGTCGACGAAGATATCGGGATTGGCGGTCCTGATCTGCACCACCTGGGAATCCACGGTGGGCTGCGATATTTCGTAAGGCGCCTCGATCTTGATCATGCTGACCTTGTCGCCGAGGCCTTCCTTCAGCCCGATCACATAATCCTTGCCGAAGTCGTCGTTCTGGTAGAGCAGGCCGATGGTCTTGCCGGGATAGTGCTGCAAGATATAGGCGGCGTAGATGCGCGCCTCGACCTGATAGCTGGGTTGCCAGCCCATGGTCCACGGATGATTCTTCGGGTCGTTCCACTTCGCCGCGCCGGTGGAAACGAACAGCTGCGGGACCTTCTTGCTGTTCATGTATTTCTGGATCGCGGTGTTGCCCGGCGTGCCGAGCGGATTGCCGATGAACAGCACTTCGTCGCTTTCGACCAGCTTGCGTGCCTGCTCCACTGTTTTCGGCGGGCTGTAGCCGTCGTCGTAGGAAATGAAGTTGATCTTGCGGCCGTTGATGCCGCCTTTCTCGTTCAGCATCTTGAAGTAGGCCGCTTCGGTCTTGCCGATCGTCGCGTAGGACGAGGCCGGGCCGCTATACGGCATGATGTTGCCGATCTTGATCTCGGTATCGCTGGCGCCGGTGTCGTATTTCTTCTGAGCGTTGGCGCTGCCGGCCACCGCCGTCAGGCATAGCGCGGCAAGCGCCGCCGTCGTCACGTGAGACACGCTTCGTCGCATCATGTTCTCCCTGAATGTTTCTTGTGGGGCCGCGGCCTGATCCGTCTTGATGCGGATCTGATGGCACGTCGGCGCGCGCAGTATGCATGATCGGGAGGGCTGTGCCAGCAAAGGCTATGTTGCAGGCGCGAATTGCGTGTTGTGAAATTCGCGTGCGCCGTCAGCGTCCCTTGAAGTTCGGCGGACGCTTTTCGAGGAACGAGGCCATGCCTTCGCGGAAGTCTTCGCTGCGGAATAACGGCAGCAATTGCAGGAAGACATGATGCACATGGTCGCCGAAACTCTCCGACAAACCCGAGCGCATCATGCGCTTGGCGGCCTGCACCGCGAGCGGTGCGTTGCCGGCGATCTCTGCTGCAACGGCGTTCGCCCGCGACATCACGTCGCCGGTCGCCACCACCTCGTTGGCGAGGCCCATGTCGAGGCTCTCGGCAGCCGACAGCGTGCGCCCGGTGAAGATGAGTTCCGCCGCCTTGGCCCAGCCGATCATGCGCGGCAGAAACCAGGTGCCGCCGGATTCCGGCACCACGCCGCGCTTGACGAAGGCGGCTGCGAACTTCGCGCTGTCGGCCATGATGCGGATGTCGCAGCCGAGCGCCATGTCCATGCCGTAACCGGCGGCGCTGCCGTTCAGCGCGCAGATGGTCGGCTTCTCCATGTTGAAGAGGATGGTGGGCGGCGCGGTCTTGAGGTCGAGCGTGGTGACGGTGGCGTTGGTGTCGTTCTGCGAACCGATACCGCTGCCCTTGGTCGCCGCGGTCATGTCGAGCCCGGCGCAGAAGGCGCGCCCGGCGCCGGTGAGAACGACGACGCGCACCGCGGGATCGGCATCGGCCCGCAGCAGCAACTGGCCGAGCAGCATCAGCATCTCGCGCGAGATGGTGTTGAGCCGCTCCGGCCGGTTCAGCGTCAGGGTCGCGACGCCGTCGCGCACCTCATAGAGCACTTCATCGTCGAGGGTCTTGGCGGCGGGAGCGGGCTGGGTCTGCATGGGATGTGTCCTTGTTGGGTATCGTTCACTCGGTATGAGATGACGCCGACGCGGTCATCCTGAGAGTCGGACTCGAAATGTCGTTTGTCGCGTCAATATCCTCGGCGTCGTCCCCGCGTAGGCGGGGACCCATAACCCCTGGCGTTGGTTGTTGTGAATAACCTCACCCTGATCGATAGAGCCGAACCGCTGCGGCGTATGGGTCCCCGCCTGCGCGGGGACGACGATTCTCGTGTTGGAAATCCGTCCATATAACGACCTTTCGGTCGGGCTCTAAGGCATGACGTCTTCGGTTCTGCTTAATCTCATCAGGTGCCGAAATCGAGGTCAATCATGATTGACGAGCAACAATTGCCGGTGCGGGCTCGCGCATGGCTGCCAACGCGATATGCCAGTAAGCGCGCCTTGGCAGGCCAAAAGTTGTTTGCTTTACTCGCTTCACGTTGCGCGCGATGATCGCGGCAAGACCAGAGCACCAACACGCACGATAAGAAAAGCAAAGGAATCTCCATGGCCAATGTCCGCGTCCTCGCCACCGATCTTGCGTTTCCCGAAGGTCCGGTGGTGCTGCCGGACAGCTCGGTGGTGCTGGTGGAAATCCGCGCGCAGCAGCTCACCCGCATCTACCCCGACGGCCGCAAGGAAGTGGTCGCGAAAATGCCCGGCGGGCCGAACGGCGCGGCGATGGGGCCGGACGGAAAGATCTACGTCTGCAACAACGGCGGCTTTAGCTGGGTCCCCTCGCGCGGCACCATCATGCCCGGTGCGCCGGCGCCGCACGAATATATCGGCGGCTCGATCCAGCGCGTCGATCTGAAAACCGGCAAGGTCGAGACGCTGGCGGAGCGCTGCGGCGAGCATCCCTTGAAGGGGCCGAACGATCTGGTGTTCGACAAGCAGGGCGGGCTGTGGTTCACCGATCTGGGCAAGCGCCGCGCGCGCGACATGGATGTCGGCGCGGTCTACTACATGCAGCCGAATGCCGGCGAAGTGGTGGAAGCGGTGTTCGGCATGCTGCCGGCCAACGGCATCGGCCTGTCGCCGGATGAGAAGACCGTCTATGTCGCCGAGACGCCGACCGCGCGATTGTGGGCCTACGATCTTGCGGCGCGCGGCGAGGTGAAGCCGGGCGACGTGATCTATCGCGGCGAGCGCGGCAAGCCGATCTGCGGGCTCGGCGGCTATCAGATGTTCGACTCGCTGGCGGTGGAGGCTTCCGGAAACGTCTGCGTTGCGACGCTGATCTCCGGCTGCATCTCGGTGATCGCGCCGGACGGCAAGCTGGTGGAGCAGGTCGAGACCGGCGATCGCGTCACCACCAACATCGCTTTCGGCGGACCTGAGTTGAAGACCGCCTACATCACCTTGTCCGGTCGCGGCGAACTGATCGCGATGGACTGGCCGCGTGGCGGCCTGCCGCTGAATTTCTTGAATAAGTGATGCGTCGACAATGACAATACAGATGTTGACCTAATCGTCATTGCGAGAGGCGAAGCGACGAAGCAATCCAGTGCCCCCACCCCAACCCTCCCCCGCATGCGGGGGGAGGGAGAAGGGAGGGGGATTGCTTCGCTCCGCTCGCAATGACGGTTGATAGGCTCGGTTCGAAATCGGAAAGGCAAAAGATGCCCTGGCTGCAACCTGTCACCCTGAAGGGCGAACACGCCTCGCTCGAACCGCTGTCGGCCGCGCATCGCGACGGGCTGATCGAGGCGGTGAAGGACGGCGACCTCTGGACGCTGTGGTACACCGCGGTCCCCGCGCCCGACAAAATGGACGCCGAGATCGCGCGGCGCCTCGACCTGCAAGAGAAGGGCGCAATGCTGCCGTTCACCGTGAAGGATGCGGACGGCAAAATCGCCGGCATGACCACCTACATGAATGTCGATGCACTGAACCGCCGCGTCGAGATCGGCTCGACATGGTACGCGAAGCGGGTGCAGCGCACGCCGCTCAACACCCAATGCAAGCTGATGCTGCTGACCCACGCGTTCGAAAAGCTGGATTGCATCGCGGTCGAATTCCGCACGCATTTTTTCAATCACCAGTCGCGGCGCGGCATAGAGCGGCTCGGCGCCAAGCAGGACGGCATCCTGCGCAACCACAGCATCTCGCCCAACGGCACGCTGCGCGACACCGTGGTGTTCAGCATCATCGCCTCGGAATGGCCGACGGCGAAGGCGCATCTGACGTATCAACTCAATGAGAGAGTGCGGTAGTGATTTGCACGGCTCCCTTCGTGTCCCGGACGCGATGCGGCATTTTTATGCCGCTTCGCAGAGCCGGGATCATTGCGAAAGATGTCTTCGTGGCGGTCCCGGATCAGCAGCGCAACGCCATAGCGCGTCGAAGACGCGCGTTAACGCGCTTTCGGCGTTGCACAGCATCCGGGGCACGTAACGTATTCGGATAGCAGGATGGACACCTTCGACTATGTGATCGTCGGCGCCGGCTCGGCCGGATGCGTGCTCGCCAACCGCTTGAGCGAGGACGCCGGCGTCACGGTCTGCGTGCTGGAGGCGGGGCCGCGCGATTGGCATCCGTACATTCACCTGCCGGCCGGTTTCATCAAGACGTTCTACGATTCCAGGATCAACTGGTGCTATTCGCAGGAGCCAGGACCGTGGACGGCAGGCCGCCGCATCTTCGCGCCGCGCGGCAAGACGCTCGGTGGATCGAGTTCGATCAACGGCCACATCTACAATCGCGGCCAGCATCAGGACTTCGACACCTGGGCGCAACTCGGCAACCGCGGCTGGGGCTATCCCGACGTGCTGCCGTATTTCCGCAGGCTTGAGCGCCGGATCGGCGAGGGCGAGGATGCCTATCGCGGCCGTGACGGCGGGCTGACCGTCACCGACATCGGCTGGAGCGATGCGCTGTGCGATGCCTTTATCGCCGGTGCGGTGAGCCTCGGCATTCCGCGCAACCCGGATTACAACGGCAAGACGCAGGAGGGCGTGTCCTACGCCCAGCGTACCATCTACAACGGCCGCCGCGTCAGTTCGGCGACGGCATTCCTGCACCCGGCGATCAAGCGCGGCAATGTCCACGTCATGACGCACGCGCACGCGACCAACGTGGTGTTCGACGGCAAGCGCGCGGTCGGCGTGCGTTACGCCAAGGGCGGGCGCGGCAGCGCGGTGCAGGAGGTGCGGGCGCGCAAGGAAGTGATCCTCTCAGGCGGCGCGTATAATTCGCCGCAACTGTTGCAACTGTCCGGCGTCGGCGATCCGGCGTTGCTGCACTCGCTCGGCATCGAGTTGCGTCACGCGCTGCCCGGCGTCGGCGAGGGCTTGCAGGATCACTACGCGCCGCGCTCGGTGGCGCGGGTGAAGAACATCAGGACCATCAACGAGCGCGCGCGCGGATTCAATCTCGCTCTGGAAGCGATCAAGTGGGCGACGACGCGGCGCGGCATCCTCGCGCTGTCGCCGACCATGGTCTACTGCTTCTGGCATTCCGGCGAGACGACGGAAAGCTCCGACCTGCAACTCACCTTCACGCCGGCGAGCTATAAGGAAGGCGTGCAGGGCAAGCTGGAAGACGAACCCGGCATGACCGTCGCATCATGGCAGCAGCGGCCGGAAAGCCGCGGTTACGTGCATTGCCGGTCGAGCGATCCGTTCGAGGCGCCGCTGATCCAGACCAACTATCTCGATGCTGAACTCGATCGCCGCGTCGTCGTCGCCGGCATGAAACTGGCGCGGCGGCTGCTCGCCTCGCAGCCGTTGTCGCCATATTACGAGCGCGAGGATTTTCCGGGGCCGAACGTTGTGACCGACGACGAGTTTCTCGCCGCCGCCACCGAGCGCGGCACCACCACGTTCCACCCCGGCTGCACCTGCCGCATGGGCCCGGCGAGCGCGCCGTGGGCGGTGGTGGACGACCGGCTGCGCGTGCACGGGCTGGAAGGCTTGCGCGTGGTCGACGCCTCGATCATGCCGCGCATGATCTCCGCCAACCTCAACGCCTCGACAATGATGATCGCCGACAAGGCGTCGGATTTCATTCGGGGGAAGGGGGCGTTGGAGAGCGCCTAACCCGTCATGCCCGGGCATAGCCGTTCGAAGAACGGCGTCGCTTTGCTCGCCTATGTCCCGGCATCCACGGCCTTGCGAGCCTAAAGGGTTTCATGTTTTACGGAAGCGTCATTGCCGGGCTTGACCCGGCAATCCATCCTTTCGAAGACGATGGATGCGCGGATCAAGTCCGCGCATGACAACGGATGGTTCTGTTAAAAGCTGAAAGCCTCTAACAATCGATCAAGACGTGGATGGCCGGGACAAGCCCGGCCATGCCGGAAGCGCATTACCCGTAAACGAATGCTGCGTCCTTCAGGTCGATCTTCCGGAACTCGTCCTTCTCGGTCCAGTAGTCCTGGTTGTGCTGCCATTCCGGCTTGTCGCCGCGCTTCGGCAAAAGGTGCATGCCGCGCATCATGTAGCCGGGGTTGAAGTTCTCCGGGTCGATCCAGTCGAGCAGCGGCATGTCCTTGTCTTCGGGGCGCAGCGCCGGGGTCACCTTGCGCGCGCCGATCGCCTTCATGTGGTTGAGCATGGCGCAGACGAAGTCGGCGACGAGATCGACGCGCAGGGTCCAACTCGCGCGGAAATAGCCGAACACCCAGACCAGGTTCGGCACGCCGGTGAACATCATGCCGCGATAGGTCACGGTGTCGGCGAAGTCGAGCGGCTTTCCGTCGATGGAGAACGCGATGTCGCCGGTGGCCAGCAGGTTGAAGCCGGTGGCGGTGACGATGATGTCTGCTTCGAGCGTCTTGCCCGATTTCAGCAGGATGCCGGTCTCGGTGAATCGCTCGATCTCGTCGGTGACGACCGACGCCTTGCCCGCCGCGATGCCCTTGAACAGGTCGCCGTCGGGAATGAAGGCGATGCGCTGCCGCCATGGCCGGTAGCGCGGCGTGAAGTGGGTCTTGATGTCGTAGTCGGGTCCGAGATAGGCGACCACGCCGGCCATCAGGTCCTGCTTCGCGCCTTCCGGGTCCTTGAAGGTTTTGCGCGTGAAGGCGTCCTGTTCATACAAAATCTTGCGGCGGACGATTTCGTGAATCCACGATTCATCCACTTGCAGCCGGCGCAGTTCGTCGGCGATCTCGATGGCATTGCGGCCGACGCGGAAGTAGGTCGGCGAGCGTTGCAGCATGGTGACGTGGGCGCAATCGTCGGCGATGTTCGGCACCAGGGTCGCCGCGGTGGCGCCGGAGCCGATCACGATCACCTTCTTGTTCTTGTAGTCGAGATCTTCCGGCCACTTCTGCGGATGCACGATGGTGCCCTTGAAGGACGCCATCTCCGGCCACTCAGGGGTGTAGCCCTCGGTGTGGCGGTAGTAGCCCTGGCACATCCAGAAGAAGTTGGTCGTGAAGCGCAGCCGCTCGCCGGTGTCGCTGCGCTCGGCGATGATGGTCCAAAGGTTGTCGGCGTTCGACCAGTCGGCGCTGAGGATGCGGTGGTGATAGCGGATGTGTTTCGCGAGATCGTTCTCGTCGATCACCTCGCCCATGTACTTCAGGATTTCGGCGGCGGTGGCGATCGGTGCGCCGACCCACGGCTTGAAGCGATAGCCGAAGGTGTAGAGGTCGCTGTCGGAGCGGATGCCCGGATAGCGATGCGTCCACCAGGTGCCGCCGAAATGATCCTGCGCCTCCAGGATCACGAAGCTGGTGCCCGGACATTGCGTGGTCAGGTGATAGGCGGAGCCGACGCCGGAAATGCCGGCGCCGACGATGAGGACGTCGAAGTGCTCTGTCGCGAGGGAGGAGGTCTGCTCGATCTTGCTTTGCACGTTCACGGCGGCGGCCTCCTTACTCTTGTCGTCTCACGTCAGCGGGATTCAGCAACTGTCGCTGCCCGCTGACCCAGCATCTTGCGTGCAGACGCTACCAGAGCGTCGTGCTCACACCTCGCGGCGGCTGAGGAAGGCGAGGCGTTCAAACAGGTGGACGTCCTGCTCGTTCTTCAAGAGCGCGCCGTGCAGCGGCGGGATCAGCTTGCGCGGATCGCGCTCGCGCAGCATCTCCGGGGTGAACTCCTCGTTGAGCAGCAGTTTCAGCCAGTCGAGCAGTTCGGAGGTCGACGGCTTCTTCTTCAGGCCCGGCACCTCGCGCACCTCGAAGAAGATTTTCAGCGCTTCCTGCACCAGACGCTTCTGGATGTCGGGGAAGTGGACGTCGACGATCTGCGCCATCGTCTCATGATCCGGGAACTTGATGTAGTGGAAGAAGCAGCGGCGCAGGAAGGCGTCGGGCAGTTCCTTCTCGTTGTTCGAGGTGATCATGACGATCGGGCGTTCCTTGGCCTTGATCGTCTCCCCGGTCTCGTAGACGTAGAACTCCATGCGATCGAGTTCCTGCAACAGGTCGTTGGGAAACTCGATGTCGGCCTTGTCGATCTCGTCGATCAACAGCACCGGGCGCTTGCCGTGGGTGAAAGCCTCCCACAATTTGCCGCGCTTGATGTAGTTCGAGATGTCGGACACCCGCGCGTCGCCGAGTTGGCTGTCGCGCAGCCGCGACACCGCGTCGTATTCGTAAAGGCCCTGCTGCGCCTTGGTGGTGGACTTGATGTGCCAGGTCAGGAGCGGGGCGCCGATCGCCTTGGCGACTTCCTCGGCCAGCACCGTCTTGCCGGTGCCGGGCTCGCCCTTCACCAGCAACGGGCGTTCGAGCACGATGGCGGCGTTGACCGCGACCTTGAGATCATCGGTCGCGACGTAGTCTTGGGTGCCGGTAAACTTCATTGATAATTGCCTTGCTGCTTTCACGAAGGGAGGAGCGCAACGCTCCTCCGAACACGCAACGACCGCCCTGCGGCGGCCGCTGCCGGATGATGGAAACCTATGCGCGTCGTATCAGCGACAGGATCACCAGGACGATTATGCCGCCGATCGCCGCGTTGATGATGGCGCGGATCACGCCGGTGCCGAGATTGATGCCGAGTTGCGGCAACAGCCAGCCCGCAACCACCGCGCCGATGATGCCGACCACGATGTTGCCGAGCAGGCCGAAACCGCCGCCGCGCACGACGAGGCCCGCGAGCCAGCCGGCGATGGCGCCGACGATGAGCCAGACGATAATGGATTCAATCCCCATGGAGCTATCCCCCTGTTGCCGGCGGTCGAGGCCGCGCCCCGGCACTTTAGTAGAAAAACCGGGCAGGTCCAGTGAACGGCACGGCGCTGTTCCCCGTCAATCCACCGCGCTGCACGGCAGCCGTGACAGGCCGCCCCTTGACGAAAGCGCGGGGGCGGGCAATCTGCTCCCCATGTTCCTGCAATTTTTCACTTCGCTGCGCGATGCCCAGGTCCCCGTCACCTTGCGGGAATACCTGACGCTGATGGAGGCGCTCGACGCCAATCTGGCCGACCAGAGCGTCGAGAACTTTTATTATTTGTCGCGCGCCGCGCTGGTCAAGGACGAGCGCAACCTCGACAAGTTCGACCGGGTGTTCGGGGCCACCTTCAAGGGCCTGGAAAACCTGCTCGACGCCATGGACAAGGCGGAGATTCCCGCCGAATGGCTGAAGAAGCTCGCGGAGAAGTATCTCACCGAGGAAGAGAAGAAGCAGATCGAGACCATGGGCTGGGACAAGCTCATGGAGACGCTGAAGAAGCGGCTCGAGGAGCAGAAGAAGCGCCATCAGGGTGGCTCGAAGTGGATCGGCACCGCCGGCACCTCGCCGTTCGGCGCCTACGGCTACAACCCCGAAGGGGTGCGGATCGGACAGGAAAAGAACCGCAACAACCGCGCCGTGAAGGTGTGGGACAAGCGCGAGTTCAAGGACCTCGACGGCAACGTCGAACTCGGCATCCGCAACATCAAGGTGGCGCTGCGCCGGCTGCGCAAGTTCGCCCGCACCGGCGCGCCGGACGAACTCGATCTTGATACCACGATCAAGGAAACCGCCAACCACGGCTATCTCGACGTGCATATGCGGCCCGAGCGGCGCAACGCGGTCAAGGTGCTGGTGTTTTTCGACATCGGCGGCTCGATGGATTCGCATATCGCGCAGGTCGAGGAACTGTTCTCGGCGGCGAAGACCGAATTCAAGCACATGGAATATTTTTACTTCCACAACTGCCTCTATGAAGGCGTGTGGAAGCAGAACAAGCGCCGCTTCACCGATCGCACGCCGACCTGGGACGTGCTGCACAAGTACCCGCACGATTACAAAGTGGTGTTCGTCGGCGACGCCTCGATGTCGCCTTACGAGATCATGGTGCCGGGCGGCTCGGTCGAGCACGTCAACGAGGAGGCCGGTTCGGTCTGGCTGGAGCGCATCACGCGGACCTATCCGCACGCGGTCTGGCTCAATCCGGTCGCCAAGAAACACTGGGATTATTCGGAGTCCACCACGATCATCCGCCGGCTGTTTTCGGAGCGCATGTTCCCGCTGACGATCGAAGGGTTAGAGGGCGCGATGAAAGAACTGGTGAGGTAGTAGTCGGCGTGCCCCGGATGCTGCGCAGCGCGAAGCGGTGCGCCGCTGATCCGGGGCCGTTCAAAAGACGATGTTCATGGCGCTCCCGGCTCTGCGGAGCAGCGCAAGGGCGCTGCACCGCGTCCGGGACAAAAGGAAGGAAACAACATAATGGCGCAGACGATCACCCGCGGTATCAAGACGCTGCTCGACGATGCCAACAAGGAAATCGAGACAATGAACGTCGCCGACGCCAAGGCGGCGGTGGCGCGCGGTGAGGCGGTGATCGTCGACATCCGCGATCCGCGCGAACTCGAGCGCGAAGGCAAGATCCCGGGCTCGTTCTCCTGCACGCGCGGCATGCTGGAATTCTGGATCGATCCGGAAAGCCCCTACGCCAAGCCGATCTTCCAGGAAGAGGGCAAGAAGTTCATCTTCCATTGCGCGTCGGGCTGGCGCTCGGCGCTCGCCGCCAAGACCGCGCAGGACATGGGCCTGAAGCCGGTGGCACATCTCGGCGGCGGCTTCACCGCCTGGCGCGACGCTGGCGAGGCGGTCGAGAAGGTGGTGCCGAAGGCGAAGTAATAAGAACGAAAGGCGTCGTCCCCGCGAAGGCGGGGACCCATACGCCGCAGCGATCCGGCTCCATCGACCAAGGCGAGTTGTTTCGTAACAACCTATGCCAGGGGTTATGGGTCCCCGCCTTCGCGGGGACGACGTTGAGGTGAGATATCCGTCACACGCGGGCTTGACCCGTGTGTCCATCTTTCAAGATGATGGATTGCCGGATCAGGTCCGGCAATGATGTGAGTGGGAAACGCATCGCAATGACTTCCACCAACGACGATCCGCTCGTCTCCACCGAATGGCTCGCGGTGCATCTGGACGATCCGCGCGTCAAGGTGATCGATGCATCGTTCAAGATGCCCGGTGTGCTGCCGTTGCCGATCGATGATTTTCGTAGCGCGCATATTCCCGGTGCTGCGTTTTTCGATGTCGATGCGGTGTCGGATCATTCGTCACCGCTGCCGCATATGTATCCCGACGGCGCGCAGTTCGCGCGCGACGTCGCGGCGCTCGGCATCTCCGATGACGATACGGTGGTGATCTACGACGCCGGCGGTTGGGTTGCCGCGCCGCGCGCGTGGTGGATGTTCCTGTCGTTCGGCCATCGCGACGTGAAGATTCTCGAAGGCGGCTTGAAGAAATGGCGCGCCGAGGGCCGCGCGGTCGAGGCGGGCGATGCCAAGCCGCAGCCCGGCCGCTACAGCGCCGCGACGCTCGATGCGAGCACCATCCGCAGCCAGGCGCAGATGATCGCCAACCTCAACGCGAAGGCCGAGCAGGTGATCGACGCGCGCGCGGCTGGCCGTTTCGACGGCAGCGTCGCCGAGCCGCGCGCCGGCCTGCGCTCGGGGCACATCCCCGGCAGCCGCAACCTGCCTTACAATCTATTGTTCGATGCCGAGACCGGGACGATGAAGCCGCTCGCCGAATTGCGGCAGGCGTTCGAGAATGCAGGGCTCGATCTCGCGCGTCCGGTGATCACCACCTGCGGCTCGGGTGTGTCGGCGGCGGTGCTGACGCTCGCGCTCTACCGCCTCGGCGTGCGCGGCTCGGCGCTCTACGACGGCTCATGGTCGGAGTGGGGCCTGCAAGACGGCCCGCCGGTGGCGACCGGACCGGCCTGAATGCGACGAATGGAAGTTGGTCGTCATTGCTGCGAGGAGCGCAACGACGAAGCAATCCAGTCCTTGCTTTGTGGCTTTCTGGATTGCTTCGCTTCGCTCACGGCCATGACGAATAAAACGAGCGATCGAAGCTAAATTCATCTGGCCCTGACGCGTCTTACTGACCGAACGGGAACAGCAGATTTGGTGCCGATGCAGGCGCCTGTGCTTGCGCCCTGACCGATTGCTGCGCGACGGCGCGCGGCCGTGCCCGAGCGCGAACTGCGGCGGTGCGCTTGCGAGCGGGTTGCCGGTGCGCAGTGCGTGACTGCGCCAATGCCCATTCGCGCGAACGCGGCAGCGGGATCGGGCCGGTGATGGCGACGGCCGGATCGGCAATCGTCGATGGCGCGGGTTCGCTCGGCGCCAGCATCGCGGTCTTGATCGGCGCGTCGGCTGGCTCCAGCGGGGCAGGCCGTGGCTCGTCCGCCAGTGCGACGTCTGGAATGCGAGGCGTCGCCGGTTCGGCCTTCGTCGCCTCCATCTTCACTGGCTCAGGCTGCGTTCGCTCGGTTTGCTGAACTGTTTCGGTTTGTGCGGACTGGACTGTTACAGGCTGGGCCTGAGCCGGTTCGGCTGTCGCGATGTCCGCCGGGTCTGCGACCGGCTCGGGGCGGGGCGTTTCAGGTTGGATGACCGCCGCCTCCGGTGCTGCTTGCGGCGGTTCCGGCGCGAGGGAGCCTGTTGCAGTCGTCTCAACCTTGTCGGTCTTTGCGGACGGCTCACTTGTCGTCGTCGCGGCCGGCGCGGGTTTGGGCTCGGGCGCGGAGAGGTCCGGCGCGGGCAGCGCGGCCACCGCGTCCTTGGCTTCGGGGGCAGGTGCCGCATGATCGCTCACGGGCGCCGGCATGGCTCGAGGAGGGACGGCGACATCGATTTCCGGCGTATCGACCCGGAGCAACGCCAGCGTCGGCGGCGCAGTATCATGCGTTGACGCGTCGGCGGTCGCTGCGGGCGGCAGCGCGGGCGCGGCCGGCAAAACCGGAAGGCTGGCAAATTGCTCGTGCGAGGCGCGCAGCAGGGCGGCGGCGCCGAGGCCGAAAACCAGCGTCGAGATCGACAGCATGATGGCGGCGAACAGGAAGCGGAAGCCGGGAAGCATGAACGTCGATCCGTCGTCGCAGGGAGCCTGCGAAAGCTCGATGTCGTCGGGATACGCGGGCGAAACTGGGAACCAGGCACTCGCGGCGTCAGACCGCGAATCAGCCACACCGACCATAGTTCAATGTAGCGATTCCGATCGCAAAAAGTTCAGCGACGAAGCGCTCCGACCCGTGACTTTCCCTTGCAAGTCGGTGTGTCCGGTTCCATAGCAGGGCGGTACTTTCGGACATTGATTTGCCACCGGCATCGCTGGACGATCCCGACCCTCGCCTTTTCGGGCGGGGGATGGGTGCGGCATCTGCGCAACGCTCGGCGACGATCTGCAAAATATGACGGATTCCGGGCGGATTTCGCCGGTTCTGTCTTGAATGCGCCGCTATCGTGAGTGATTTGGCGTTAACGATCTGGAGTCGGCTTGGGATTATAAAACGACGATGATGATCAGAACCACTTTGACGATTTTGGCGGCTGGCATGCTTTGCGCCGTCGGAAGTTCACTGGCGTCGGCACAGTCCGGCGGGGGCTACTCGCCGACCTTGGAAGGCTATCGCGGCGCGCCGCCGCGCCAGATGGACGAGATGCCGAATTTCGACGACGTCGACGATGTTCCGTCGCAGCGCCATAGCAATTCCACCGCATTGTCGTCGCCCGGCCCGATCCTGTCGCCGGATGATCCGCGCTATGGCCGCGGCGCCGGCAGTCCGCAGGCCTATTCGCATCAGGCCGTGCCGCAGGGGCCGGTGATGTCGCCGGACGATCCGCGTTACGGCCGGCCCTACACGCCGTCTCCCGCCTATTCCGATCGTGGCAACGCGAGCGACGGCATACGTCCGCCGAACGGTGTCAATGGCGGGCAGGGGACCGTGACCGGCTCGGTGCCGCCGATGCCGATGGGCAGCGACGGCCGGCCGACCACGCTGTCCGCGCTGCCGCCGGACGAGCAGCCTGAAGCCGATCAGGGCGGCGAGGCGCAGCTTCCGCCGAACCTGCGCCGTCAGGAAGTCACCTTCGTCACCAAGGAACCGGCAGGCACCATCGTCGTCGATACGCCGAACACCTATCTTTATTATGTGCTCGGAAACAACCGCGCGATCCGCTACGGCGTCCGCGTCGGCCGCGACGGATTCACCTGGACCGGCGTGCAGAAGATCACCCGCAAGGCGGAATGGCCGGACTGGCATCCACCGACCGAGATGATCGAGCGCCAGCCCTATCTGCCGCGCTTCATGGCGGGCGGCCCGGGCAATCCGCTCGGCGCGCGCGCGATGTATCTCGGCTCGACCGTCTATCGCATCCACGGCACCAACCAGCCGTCGACCATCGGCAAGTTCGTGTCGTCGGGCTGCATCGGCATGCTGAACGAGGACGTCGAGAACCTGTTCGACCGCGTCAAGGTCGGCACCCGCGTCGTGGTGCTGCCGGGCGGCAGCAAGTCCACGCCGGCGCCGACCGCATCCGCGCAGGCTGCTCCGCAGAACCATCAGGATTCGACCGTTGCGCAGGCCGGCACCACGCCGACCGTCGTGCCGCCGCTCCCCGCGCCGGTGTCGGTGCATTAAGCGTTACACCTACCGTGATCCGAAAAGCCCGGCCTTCGCGCCGGGCTTTTTGTTTTGAGGCAGATGGTGTGAGATTGCCGTCATGCCCGGGACAAGCCCGGGCATGACGGATTAACCGATCACCCGCACCGGCGCGCCGGCGAGCCAGGCTTCGATGTCCTCGACCATCTCGCCGTAGTAGCAGCGATAGTTTTCGGCGGTGACGTAGCCCAGATGCGGCGTCAGCACGACGTTGTCGAGTTTGCGCAGCGGATGATCGCGCGACAGTGGCTCCTCGCTGAAGACATCGAGCGCGGCGCCCGCAATAGTGCGCCGCTGCAAGGCATCCAGCAGCGCGGCTTCGTCGACGATGGGGCCGCGCGCGGTGTTGACGAGGTATGCGGTCGGCTTCATGCGGGCGAGGTCGTCGCGCGAGATCAGCCCGCGCGTGCGCTTGCTGAGGATGACGTGAATGCTGATGACATCCGCGGTCGCCATCAATTCGTCCTTGCCGGCATAGGTGACGCCTGCCTCAGTGCAGGCTTCCGGCGTGAGATTCTGGCTCCAGGCGATCACATGCATGCCCATCGCCTGGGCGATGTTTGCCACTTTCCGTCCGAGCTTGCCGAGGCCGACGATGCCGAGCGTCTTGCCCTCGATGTCCTCGCCGAGCGTCGTCTGCCAGCGCTCGCCGGCTTTCATGCGCGCGCTCTCGAAACCGATATGCCGCGTCAGTTCCAGCATCATGCCGATGGCGAGGCTCGCGGCGGGGCCGCCCATCGCGGCGGTGCCGCTCACCGTGATGCCGCGCGCCTTGGCGGCCTCATGATCGATCGAGGCGTTGCGCATCCCCGAGGTCAGCAGCAGTTTCAGTTTCGGCAACGCGTAGATTGTATCCGCGCGGAACGGCGTGCGCTCGCGCATGGCGCAGACGATCTCGAAGTCCTGGAGCGCGGCGATGGCCTCGGCGGCATCGGCGAACGGCTTGTCGAACACCGTGACGTCGACGCGATCCGCGATGCGCGACCAGTCCGCCAGTTTCAACGCGACGTTCTGATAGTCGTCGAGAATTGCACAGCGCAGCCGTGTCATCGCGGAGCCCGTTTGTTGATGGCATGGCGTCGGAATCGACGCCGTTCACCTGTCATCGTCGCGCGCAATCGGCGCCGACGCAATAACGGGCTCGATGGCTTGCGCTCAGATCAGGTGGCGATGGACCAGCGGCTCGCGCTTGGCCTGGCAGGCGGGGCCGGGGCCGCGCATGTAGTGCTGTTCCGGCCGATAGGGGTGGAACGCCGCAACGATGAACTGGTGGAAGAAATCGAGGATTTCGCGCCAGGGGCCCGAGGCGGGCTGCTGGGTGACGGTTGCCGGCACCGCCGGCTTCGATGTGATGATGGTCGCCATGGAACGTACTCTGGGACGTACTCTGTCGCCTTTCATCGGGGCCGTTCTGTGCGCTGGATCACCAAGCGCGGGCGACGATGAACTCAAGGCGGCACTTTCGCGGGAAATGATTAAAATCCAGTTCGAATCGGCCGCGCGCCGTTCAGCCTTCGTTTAGGGTTTGCAAAGACTTAACGCCGCAGTTGCCCTTTCGCCGCGCGATGGCTACATCAGCGGCTAACCGAAATCCCCAACCTCGCAACGCTCCCGCTTCAAGGGTTCAAGGAACACGATGGCGCGCCAGTTCGTCTATTTCATGCAGGGTCTGACCAAGGCCTATCCGACCCGCAAGGTGCTCGATAACGTTCATCTGTCGTTCTATCCCGACGCCAAGATCGGCGTGCTCGGCGTCAACGGCGCCGGCAAATCGACGCTGCTCAAGATCATGGCCGGCATTGACAAGGACTACACCGGCGAGGCGTGGGTCGCGGAAGGCGCGCGTGTCGGCTACCTCGAGCAGGAGCCGCAACTCGACGCCAGCAAGACGGTGCGCGAGAACGTGATGGAAGGTGTCGCCAAGCAGAAGGCGATCCTCGACCGCTACAACGAACTCGCGATGAACTATTCCGACGAAACCGCGGACGAGATGACCAAGCTGCAGGACGAGATCGAGGCGCAGGGCCTGTGGGATCTCGACAGCAAGGTCGACCAGGCGATGGACGCGCTGCGCTGCCCGCCGGACGATGCCGATGTCACCAAGCTCTCCGGCGGCGAGCGCCGCCGTGTCGCGCTGTGCCGCCTGCTGCTCGACCAGCCGGATCTGTTGCTGCTGGATGAGCCGACCAACCACCTCGACGCGGAGAGCGTGTCGTGGCTGGAAGGCCATCTGCGCAACTATCCCGGCGCGATCCTGATCGTCACCCACGACCGCTACTTCCTCGACAACGTCACCGGCTGGATTCTCGAACTCGATCGCGGCCGCGGCATTCCCTATGAGGGCAACTACTCGTCGTGGCTTGTTCAAAAACAAAAGCGCCTCGAGCAGGAAGGCCGCGAGGACGCCGCGCACCAGAAGACGCTGGCGCGCGAGCAGGAGTGGATCGCCTCGTCGCCCAAGGCGCGACAGGCGAAATCCAAGGCTCGCTATCAGCGTTATGAAGAGTTGCTCGCCAAGGCCAGCGAGAAGCAGACCCAGACCGCACAGATCATCATTCCGGTGGCGGAACGCCTCGGCGCCAACGTCGTCGATTTCGACGGGCTGTCGAAGTCGTTCGGCGACCGGCTGCTGATCGACAACCTGACCTTCAAGCTGCCGCCGGGCGGCATCGTCGGCGTCATCGGTCCCAACGGCGCCGGCAAGACCACGCTGTTCCGCATGATCACCGGGCAGGAGAAGCCCGACGCCGGCTCGATCACCATCGGTGAGACGGTGCATCTCGGCTATGTCGATCAATCGCGCGACGCCCTCGACGGCTCGAAGACGGTGTGGGAGGAAATCTCCGGCGGCACCGATCAGATCCTGCTCGGCAAGAAGGAAGTGAATTCGCGCGGCTATTGCTCGGCGTTCAACTTCAAAGGTGCCGATCAGCAGAAGAAGGTCGGCGCGCTGTCAGGCGGCGAACGCAACCGCGTGCATCTCGCCAAGATGTTGCGCTCCGGCGCCAACGTGCTGCTGCTCGACGAGCCGACCAACGATCTCGACGTCGATACGCTGCGCGCGCTGGAAGAAGCGCTGGAGGATTTCGCCGGCTGCGCCGTGGTGATCAGCCACGATCGCTGGTTCCTCGACCGCATCGCCACCCACATCCTCGCCTTCGAGGGCGACAGCCACGTCGAATGGTTCGAGGGCAACTTCCAGGACTACGAGAAGGACAAGATGCGCCGCCTCGGCCAGGACAGCATCATCCCGCACCGGGTGAAGTACAAGAAGCTGACACGGTGACATCGGCTGCCGGAGTGGAATGGTAGTGCGATGATGCCGCGAGCCGATCATTACAGGGCGGGCAAGCTGGCCATCACCGGGCGGGTGACGTAAAACGTCGTTCCGCAGCAGGGGAGCGATGCATGTCCGACTGGAGCGCCGAGCAATATTTGAAGTTCGAGGATGAGCGGACGCGCCCGGCGCGCGACCTGTTGGCGCAGGTGCCGCTGCAACAGGCGCGCAGTGTGATCGATATCGGCTGCGGGCCGGGCAACTCGACCGAGCTTCTGGTCAAGCGTTGGCCGGATGCGTCGGTGACCGGTATCGATACCTCGGCCGACATGCTGAAGCAGGCGCGCGATCGATTGCCGGCGCAAACCTTCATCGAGGCAAACGTCGCGCACTGGGTGCCGCCGGCCGAGGCGGATGTGCTGTTCGCCAATGCCGTGTTCCAGTGGGTGCCGGATCATCTCAAGCATCTCAAGCGGCTGGTCGGCAAATTGTCGCCGGGCGGTGCGCTGGCGGTGCAGATGCCGGACAATCTCGACGAGCCGTCTCACATCCTGATGCGCGACGTGGCGCAAGAGGAGCCGTTTCGCGAACCGCTGGCCAATGCCGCGCGAATGCGCGACGTGTTGCCGCGACCGCGCGATTACTACGATGCCTTGAAGCCGCTCTGTAGTCGCCTCGACATCTGGCACACGATCTACAATCACGTCCTCGACGACGCCGACGCTATCGTCGAATGGGTCAAAGGCACCGGCCTGCGGCCGTTCCTCGATCCGCTGCAATCGCCCGAGCGCAAACTGTACCTCGCCGAATACACCGCGCGGGTAGCCGCGGCCTATCTGCCGCAGGCCGACGGCAAGGTGCTGTTGCGGTTCCCGCGCATTTTCATCGTCGCTGTCCGTTGAGCGGGCAGGGCAGGGGACGAGCCCTGCGGTGATTTGCCCGAGGGGCTCGACAACGGCGGCGCGTCTCTCATATTGAGCGTCCCGCCCGATCGCTTTTCAACCAGAGCCATTTTATGTCGATGACGCCCGAAACGCCGTTGCCGCCGCCCGGACCCGCCCGCCTGCGGCCGATTCCTTTGCTGATCTTCAGCTCACGCTGGCTGCAACTGCCGCTCTATGTCGGGCTGATCGTCGGGCAGGCGGTCTATGCGGTGCTGTTCCTCAAGGAACTGTGGCACCTTGTTACCCACGCCACCAGTTTTTCCGAACAGCAGATCATGCTGGTGATTCTCAGCCTGATTGACGTGGTGATGATCTCCAACCTGCTGGTGATGGTGATCGTCGGCGGCTATGAGACGTTCGTGTCACGGCTCAATCTCGAGGGCCATCCCGACGAGCCGGAATGGCTCAGCCACGTCAATGCCAGCGTGCTGAAGATCAAGCTGGCGATGGCGATCATCGGTATCTCCTCGATCCATCTGCTGCGCACCTTCATCGAGGCCGGTGGTCTCGGCAGCGGCAAGACCACCTACACCGAGACCGGCGTGATGTGGCAGACCATCATCCACATCGTCTTCATCATCTCGGCGGTCGGCATCGCTTACGTCGATCGCCTGTTGAGCGCGACCGAACGCGAGGCCCACGCCGTCGAGGCATATCACTGATGGCCGCGCTCCCGCGCTATCGGTTCACGCTGGCGCGGCGATGCGTGCGCGTGCTCTCGCTGCTGGCCGCGCTGTGCATGACGATGCCGCAAGCCCGCGCCGCCGATGCCGGATTCGCGCGCTTCGTCGAATCGGTCTGGCCGGACGCGCAGAAGGCCGGCGTCACGCGCGCGACCTTCGACGCGCAGACGCGCGGGCTAGAACCCGACTACAAGCTGCCCGACCTGCTGTTGCCGGGACGTCCCGCCACCGGCGCGCCGTCGCAGGCGGAGTTCGTGCAGGTGCCCGCGGATTACGTGAAGGAAACCACCATCGCGCGGCTCGCGGGCGAGGGCCGCAAGCTGATGCAAGAGCATCGCGCGACGCTGGCCGCGATCGAGAAGCGGTTCGGCGTGCCCGGCTCGGTGATCCTCGCGATCTGGGGCCGCGAGACCGACTACGGCCGCTATCGTCTGCCTTACGACGCGCTGCGCGTGGTGGCGACACAGGCCTATGTCGGCCGTCGCAAGGAGCAGTTTCGCGAGGAGTTCATTCTGGCGCTGAAGCTGCTGAACGACGGGGTGGTGGCGCGCAAGGATTTCCGTTCGTCATGGGCGGGCGCGACGGGGCTGACGCAGTTCCTGCCGTCGGAGCTATACAAGCACGGTGTCGATTTCGACGGCGACGGTCGCGTCAACATCTGGACCTCGATCCCGGATGCGCTGGCGTCTGCCGCGCAGCAACTCGTCAACAAGGGATGGCAACGTGGCGTGCGCTGGGCCTATGAAGTGCAGGCGCCGCGCAACGCCGATTGCACGCAAGGCACCCCCGAGGTGACGCGGCCGATCGGCGAGTGGCTGCGCGCCGGTTTCGTGCCGGTGCGCGGCGAAAGGCTCGGTGCGGCGGAGCGAGCGCAGCCGGCCTCGTTGTTGCAGCCGGAAGGCAGTTACGGTCCGGCGTTCCTGACCACGAAGAATTACTTCGTCATCAAGGAATACAATTTCTCGGATCTGTATGTGCTGTTCGTTGGCCATCTCAGCGACAGGATGGTCGACGGCTTGCCGTTCGCGACGAAATGGTCGGCCTCGACGCAACTGCGCAGCCGCGATGTCGAGGCGATGCAACGGCATCTCACCAAGCTCGGGCTTTATCGCGACAAGATCGATGGCAAGGCCGGAATGCTGACCCGCGCGGCGCTCGGCGCGTTCCAGAAATCCGCCGGTCTCAAGGTCGATTGCTGGCCGAGTGAAGCGGTGCTGCGGGCGATGAACGGCGCGCGCTGACAGCGCAAACCGTAGACATAGAAAACCCGGCCGCAGCCGGGTTTTTCATTTTCACGACGCGTGAAGCGCGTCGTCTTAGTCGCAAACGCGGATGCGGCGGTGGCGCCAGCCGTAGCCGTCCCAGAAGCGCTCGCGCTCGAAGTGGCAGGCCGGTTCGACCACATAGGCCGGCGGCGGCGCGTAGTAGGCCGGCGGCGGAGGAGGAGCCGCATAAGCCGGCTGCGAATTGGCGATCGCGGCGCCGAGCAGCGCACCGCCGAGCAGACCGCCGGCAACGCCGGCAGCGATGCGGCCGCCATCGGCATGAGCCGCGGGCGTTGCCGCCGCAATCGCACCTGCCACGGTGGCCGCGGCCAACAGGGCTGTGAATGTCTTCTTCATGATCGTGTGACTCCTGGAAGGAAGCGCTACGGGGAGCGCTGGTTTATGGCGAGACGGGTCGAGGTCCGGTTGAAACTAAAACACAGGTTCTTGGGCATCCGGTGCGGACCATCGGATCGTTATCGCAGGTCAACACGCGGACTCAGTCGTCTGCAATGGTGGCCAATTTACGCCAAAACAAACGCTCCGGATGTCTGAATCTGCATCCGGAGCGATTTTAATTTTCTGGCCTTTACAGTGTCTTGCATCGCTTGCGTTCAGGCGGCATCAGCCGCAAACGCGAACCCGACGCACGCGCCAGCCGTAGCCGTCCCAGAAGCGCTGGCGCTGCCAGTAGCAGGGCGCTCCGACATAGGCCGGGCCGCCGTAGTAGCCGTAGCCCGGTCCGTAGTAGCCGGGTCCGTATCCGTAGTAGCCCGGTCCGGCCAGCGCGCCACCGAGCAGGGCGCCGCCGATCACACCCGCGGCAACGCCTGCCGCAATGCGGCCGCCGCGTGCTTCGGCGGTTTGCGGCGTTGCCAGAACCGCGACGGCGAGCGTGGCGGCGGTTGCAACGGCCATCAGTGCTTTCTTCATGGCTTTACCTTTCTCTCGAAACCTCTGGACAGGAAAAGCGGTCTGTCGGCCGGAAGGTTTCATATTTCGCTTGAACGTTCAATGAACGGGCCGACCGAATCCTGCCATCAATGGCTTGATAGGGAACCGCATTCCATGGGCCAGCTGGCCGTTGCGTGCCTGCCGATCCATGGCGATGGGTCGCGACACCCGGAAGCAGGGTTCGGCAGATTGTTTGGAATTGTTCCAACTTGGTTTCCGCGCGTCTGCCCCCGCAGTTTGGAATAGCTGCAAATTGGCGCTTTTCCTTTTGATTCCGCCGGGCCGGATGAATATCCAAGAAGCAATCGATCACCGGGCACCTTCCCTGTCATGATTGTTTGTTCCTGCAACGTGCTGAGCGAGCACGACGTTCGTGCTGCCGTGACCGCAGCGTCGGATACGCCGCGCACGGCCAAACAGGTCTACGGCTGTCTCGGCTGCTCCGCCGAGTGCGGCCGTTGCGCCCGCACCATCAAGCAGATCATGAGCGAGGCCCTGACCGGCGCGTTGACCGAGGCCTTGGCGGATACCGTGGCCGCCTGTAAGACGGGCTGCTGCGCCGGCTGTCCGCACAGCCATGCGCACGAAGCCGGCCAAGCCGCCACGTTGGCCTCCGACGGTCAATCTCAAATCGCCGTAACGGCCTGATTTTTCTTTAAAATCCCTGGAATTACAGCTTGCGCGACGGGTTCCTGGATGTGCATGCGCTGATCTGTGGTCGCGATGACGTCATCGCGCTTGCCCCTGCCACGAATATCATTTAGAAGCGTTCTAAATTGAGTGACAGCGCACCTTGCGGTAAGGAGCTTGATTATGAAGGGCGATGCCAAGGTCATCGATTATCTCAACAAGGGATTGCGGAGCGAACTGACCGCGATCAACCAGTACTGGCTGCACTACCGGCTGCTCGACAATTGGGGCCTGAAGGATCTCGCCAAGCAATGGCGCAAGGAATCCATCGAAGAAATGAACCATGCCGATCGTTTCACCGATCGGATCCTGTTCCTTGAAGGTTTTCCGAACATGCAGGTGCTCGATCCGCTGCGGATCGGCCAGGACGTCAAGGAAATCCTGGAATGCGACCTCGCGGCCGAGATTAGCGCGCGCACGCTTTACGAGGAAGCGGCAGCGCATTGCGACAAGGTGAAGGACTACGTGTCGCGCGAACTGTTCATCGGCCTGATGAAGGATGAGGAGCACCACATCGACTTCCTCGAAACCCAGCTCGATCTGGTCAAGCGCCTCGGCGTCCAGCTTTACGCCCAGAAGCACATGGGCGGGCTCGAGGACTAAGCGGGCCTTCATTCAATCAAATCCGTCATGCCCGGCCTTGTGCCGGGCATCCACGTTTTAGGGGCTGTGTAAATTCGAAGACATGGATGGCCGGGACATAAGCGAGCGAAGCGACGCCGTTCTTCGAACGGCTATGCCCGGCCATGACGATATTCGCATATGTCTCTGCGTCAGGCCTGTCGCCCTTTGAAACGGACGACCCGCATCGGTGGTCTGCCACTTCCGGCCGGCTTCGATGGGCGGCGTCAACGGGCAGGTGGCGAAGGCGGCTCGCACCGCGGCCGCCGAGCCGTCCAGGTTGAATTCCGCCGTGGTGCGCCCGGCGTTGAGCGAACGAATGCGCACATAGAGAACGCGCGAGCCGTTCCATCCGATAAATTTTCGCAGCCTCAAGTCACATCCCACACCACCGGCAGGTTGAGCAGGCCGCGGAAGGCCCAGCCGCCGATGCGCACCGGCTCCGTATCATCGAGCCGCAAGTTCTTCAGCCTGGCGAAGATGCTCGGCAATGCGACCTCGGCGACCATGGCGCGCGAGGCCCAAGCGCCCGCGCAGTAGTGCGGCCCGGCACCGAAGGCGATGCTCTTGGCGGTGTCGCGGGTGATGTCGAAGGTTTCCGGATCCTCGAAACAGGCCTCGTCGCGGTTCGCCGAACCGAACATGAAGAACACCCGATCCTCCGGCTCGAAATCGACGCCGCCGTAGGTCCACGGCCTGGCGACGCGGCGCGGCGACATGCCGATCGGCGCGATCCAGCGCGCATATTCCTCGAACACCTCGATCCATTTCGCCTTGCCGTCGCGCACCAGCGCGAGCTGATCGGGATGGGTGAGCAGCGCCCAGATGGTGCCGGACATCGCGTCGCGCGGTTCGTTCTGCCCGCCGGAGATCGCCAGCTTGATGTTGGCGCGGATGCTCTCCATCGCCATGCCGGATGCGAGCAGCACGCTGAGGATGCTTTGATTGGGATGCCTGGTCACCACCGGGATCATGTCGTCGATGGCGGCATCGATGCCGGCGGTGGCGGCGTTGCAGCGCGCTTCCACCGCCTTGTCACCGCTGTAGTTGGCGATGCCGTCGATCATCGCCTGCGACCACGCATCCATGTCCTGATAGCGCATGTTGGTGAGGCCGGTGATGTGCTTGAGGCATTCCGCCGACAGCGGCAGCGCGAAGGCCTTGCACAGATCGGCGCGACCTTGCGGCGCGAGATCGTCGAGAATGCGGTCGGCGTGCGCCTGGAATTGCGCGCGCCAGGTGTCGCGCACGGTGCGCGGCGACACCGCGGGAAACATCGCGGCGCGCTCCGCCATGTGCGCGTCGCCGTCCTTGCGCATCATGTTGTGGCCCATCAGCACGTTCATCAGGCCGGCGGGCTGGTGCGAGGAGAACACCTCGATCCGCTTTTCCGAGACAAAGATATCGTCGCGCCGCGTGAAGATGGTCGAGCCGAGTTGCGGGATGAAGGCGATGGGAGCTTCAGCGCGCATCCGCTTCAGCGCGGGGTAGGGATCGTTCCAGAAGTGGCGGACGTCGATATCGAAATGCGGTGCGTTGGACATGGGGTTTCCGGTTGCGGCAGGCTTCGTGCCATAGCGTGGCCAACCGGGAACGACCTGTCAAACCATGTCAGCGGACACCGTCTGCTTGATCCTGAATATGCGATACCGATCAGGCCGCGTGCGAATTGATAGTCACTCGGGCGGCAGGATCGAAAGCGGCGCGCCGGCCTGCGCCGCGCTGGCCTGTGCATTGTGACGGCCGTGGTGCCGCTGCCGCTTGGCGGCGTAGTAATAGCCTGCGGCGTAGTAGTGGACCGCGCGGTCGGCGTTGCCGTTGGCGGCGCGATAGGCGCCCGCGAGATAGCGCACGGCATAGGTAAGGTTGGTGTTGGGATCGTGCAGTCCGGCGGCGGTGCCGGTGTAGCCGAGGCTACGGGCGGTCGCGAGTTTGATCTGCATCAGGCCGATGGTTCCGCCGCGCCCGACCAGATGCGGCTGATAACGGCTTTCGCGCACGATCACACGATGCACCAGCGCTTCGGGGATGCCGTTGGCCCGCGCATGTTCCGCCACCATCGCCTCATAATTGGCGCGCTGCGCCCACGCGGCGTCAGCGAAAAAGACGGAAAAGGCAAGGGCCAGCGCGGCGCACGGGACGGCAGGTTTCATAACGCATCCAAAATGCAGGTTCAGCGGCCGGAACAGGGCGCCGGAAAACTAAAATCATGACGTGATCGGGTTCCTTATGCCCCGCGAACTGTGGCATTGGCAGGGCAACGGCGGCTCGGCGGGAACTTGCGTCGCTGCGTGGCGTTGGTTGGGATCAGGCTTATCAGGGAGGCAGTTATGACCCTCGATCAGGCGACGAAGAAACCTCACAGCTTGATCGCCAGCGACCGCGTCGAAGGCACCGTCGTGCGGCGGCCAAACGGCGAGAAGATCGGCCATATTGAGCGGCTGATGATCGACAAGATCAGCGGCAAGGTGTCGTATGCCGTTTTGAGTTTTGGCGGCTTTCTCGGCCTCGGCGCCAGTCTGTTGCCGCTGCCATGGGCGCGGCTGACATACAGTCCCGAGCAGGAAGCCTATCAGCTCGATATCCCCGACGACGAACTCAAGAAAGCGCCGTCGTTCCTCGCCGACAAGGATTTCGACTGGGGCGACCGCACGCAGGAAGAAGACCTGCATCGCTATTACAGCGTGCCGCCGTACTGGGGCAGCTTCTAACGCGGAACTGCACGATTTGAATCCGATCGACCGATCGGGGCGCGCGCGGACGTGCGCATGCTTTGCCGTCATTGCGGGGCGCGCAACGACGAAGCAATCCAGATTCTCGAAGAAAGACCGGATTGCTTCGCTTCGCTCGCAATGACGTTTTGATATCGAATTAGTTCCGACGCTTTCGTTTCCAAATTCGCAACCCAGTCTGTCGCGTGTCGCAGCGTCATCGAGCCTCGGTGTCGGAACATCCGCCTTGTTCGCTCGTTCACTTCGCAGAGTTTCGCAGAAGGGAGAGCACACATGTTCGCGAAGTCCATGATGACCGTGTTGGTTGGTTCGACGATGTTGGCGACCGCCGCGTTGGCGCAATCGCCGACGAGCCCCAACACCACAACGACACCACCCGCCGCGACGAATACGGCTCCGGCGGCCGACACGATGTCCCATCAGGGACAGTGGCGTGCATCGAAGGTTGTCGGGTTGAAGATTTATAACGATAGCAACGAAAGCCTCGGTTCGGTGAACGATCTCCTGCTCGACAAGCAGGGCAAGATCGCCGCGGTGGTGATCGGTGTCGGCGGTTTCCTCGGCATGGGCGAGCATTACGTCGCGGTGCCGTTCGAGAAAATCAAATGGTCGGACACGCCGGTGCCCGCGACCATGGCGAGCAACAGCGGTGGCTCGAGCGGCATGACCGGCCGTCCGGCTTCGACCACGACCACCGGCGCGGCCACGACGTCGGCGGCCAAGCCGAACCCATGGTATCCGGACCATGGCGTCCTCAGCGCCACCAAGGACGAGCTGAAGGCGATGCCGGAGTTCAAGTATTCGACCTAAGCTGTTCGCTGAATTCGAATCGTGCATGAAAAAGGGCCGGGCGACAGTGTCGTCCGGCCCTTCGTGGTTCATGTTTTGAGTCGTATTACTTCTTGATGTACGGGCAGCCGCCTTCGCTCATCGGACGGAAGGCTTCGTCGCCCGGCACCGTGGCGAGCAGCTTGTAGAGATCCCATTCGCCCTTGGACTCAGAAGGCTTCTTCACTTCGAACAGATACATGTCGTGGACCATGCGGCCGTCCTCGCGGATGTGGCCGTTCTTGGCGAAGAAGTCGTTGATCGGCGTCGCCTTCATCTTGGCCATCACCTTGGCGGTGTCGTCGGTGCCGGTGGCGTCGATGGCTTGCAGATAATGCATCGTCGCCGAATAGAGCCCGGCCTGGATCATCGTCGGCATGTGGCCGACTTTCGCCAGAAAGCGTTTGGAGAAGGCGCGGGTCTCGTCGTTCATGTCCCAGTAGAAACCGTCGGTGAGGATCAGCCCCTGCTCCTGCTGGAGGCCGAGACTGTGTGTATCGGTGATCTCCTGAAGCAGCGCGATCAGCTTCTGGCCACCTTGGGTGATGCCGAATTCGGCCGCCTGCTTCTGCGCGTTGGTGGAGTCGCCGCCGGCATTGGCGAGCGCGATCACCTTGGCTTTCGAGGCTTGTGCTTGCAGCAGGAACGACGAGAAGTCGGACGTGTTCAGCGGATGGCGCACGCTGCCGACCACCTTGCCGCCGGCGGCCTTGACGATGTTCGTCGCATCGCGCTCCAGTGCGTGGCCGAACGCGTAGTCGGCGGTGAGGAAGAACCAGGTGTCCTCGCCGCGCTTGACCATCGCCTTGCCGGCAACGCTCGACAGCGCATAGGTGTCGTAGGTGTAGTGGACGAAGATCGGCGAGCACGCCTTGCCGGTGAGATCCGAACTGCCGCCGCCGGAGTTGATGAAGATCTTGTTCTTCTCGGTGAGCAGCGTCGACACCGCGAGCGCCACCGACGAGGTGGGCACGTCAAACACCGCGTCGAGCTTGTCGTTGTCGATCCAGTTACGGGCGATGTTGACGCCGACGTCGGGTTTGTTCTGGTGGTCACCCGCCAGCACGACGATCGGCTTGCCTTTCACCTTGCCGCCGAAATCCTCGACCGCCATCTGCGTGGCGACCAGCGAGCCCTTGCCGGTGGCGTCGGAATAGAGGCTCGACATGTCAGTCAAGACCCCGATCTTGACCACGTCGTCCGAAATCTGCGCTTGCGCCGCGCCGCCGGAAAGGGCGATGGCGAGGCCGGCCAGGAAGGTTGCGGCGGTTTTTTTCATCAGGGTGATCTCCTCGACTTGTTCTTATTGCGGGTGGTTGTTGCGGCTCGCGCCGCGCGGTTGCGGTTGTGCCAAGAACCCAACCGCGCTGCAAGACAGATTGTCGCACCTCGGACGTTTTTAACGAAAGTGGAATGCCGGTTTGCGTGAGGGCGACGCGCTCCCTGGCCTTATGGGAGAACTGAAGCGCCATAGCGCTTCATGTTTTGACGGAATCGTCATTGCCGGGCTTGACCCGGCAATCCATCATTTTCTGAGAAAGATGGATACGCGGATCAAGTCCGCGCATGACGACGGATGATCCTGTCAAAAGCAGGAAGCCTTCAAAAGGCGGGTAGCGTCGTAACCGTCACCTTCACCGCGCCGTTGGCCTCGGCGATCACCCGCAGCTTGGTGGAATCGAATGCGATGCCGGCGAGGCGGAGGCTGTCGATCGCGGCGTCGACGCGAACGCCGTCGTCCTTCTTCTGCAAACCGGCGATCACGGCGCCGATCTGTTGACGCGCATCGGCCGCGAGCGGCTTGAGGTCGATCACCGCTTTCTCCGCCACCGCTTTTTCCAAATAGGGGATGGCGGCGCGGGTGGCGGCCCCGAACAGGCCGTAAGCCGCCTCGGACTCGACTGCGAGCTTGATATCGGTCAGGCGCACCGTCTGCTGCTTCGCATCGAGAGCCGGCTTGCCCCAGATGTGCACGGTGGCGTCGGCGCCGAAACCGAACCAGCTTCGTTTTTCCTTGGCGTCCACCACCAGCGAGATCAGCAAGCGATCGCCCGCGGCCGCGACGGTGGCGCGCTTGACGGTGACCGCGACAGCGCTGCTCTTATCCTCCGGAAATGTCTTGCCGGCGAGTTGCGCTGCCAGGATCTTGTTGATGTCGGTGAACGGCAGATCGACCGGCACGCCGATATCGACGCGCGCAGGACGCGGCGCGACCAGTTCGATGGTCGCGGGGAACGGACATTGCGGCTTGGTCTCGCTGGCGGTGATCCGGGTTTCGGCATTGACGCCCAGCATCAGCGTCACGTTGCTGGCGTCGATGGCCGGCTGCACCGCGATGGCCTTGGTCGGCTTCAATTCCAGCCACAATTGCGATTGCGGCGCGGATGGATTTTGAATCGGAATCGAGCGGCACATCTTGGCCCATTCCCGACGCGCGTTCTGTTCGAGCAGCGGATCGTTGCGGATGCGCTGTTGCAAGGCGGCGAGTTGTTCGTTCACGGCCTGATCGATCGCCGGCTTGGTTTGCGCGGGCACGCTGACGCGAACGCCGGCAATCGAGAGATTGGTGTCACCGAGATCGACCTGCGCCGCGAGGTTCGGTTCGATGTGCCAGTTTGCGGTCAGCGTCGGCCGCGACGTCATGCCGACATTGCCGCGAATCTCGGCGTCGGCATTGAACGACTTGATGTTGATGGCGCCGATCTGCTTGGCGACGTTGCCGCCGAGCAGCGAGCCGAGCGCATCGTTGATCGCGCCGCGTGCGCCGGCCGACAGCGAACCCGTGACATTGAGCTTTCCGGTGATCGGCGTCGCCATCGCCAGCGCGTTCTGCGCGCCGCTCGCGGTGATGACGCCGCGCGCGGCGGTCCAGTTGATGTCGGCGTCCTGCAACAGTTGCGGCACCGGGTTCGCCGCCTTGCCGCCGAAGTTACGCGGCGCGGCGCGCTCGGCGGCGGTGGCGATAGCTTTCAGCGGAATCTGGATCGGCACCAGCAGCGTCGAATTCCGCGTCGCCTCCGGCAATGGCGGCAGTTTCGCGACCACCGGCGGAGGCGGCGATTGGCTGGGCGCCAGCCAGTCCATCGCCTTCAAGCTCACAGCGAATGCAGCGGCGACCACCACGACGGCGATCCCAATGGTTTTGATGCGCATCGGTCTCCGGTCCCCCAACGACGAAGTCAACGTCGCCGTCAATGGGACGTCACTGCGGCGTCGTCAAGGCGAGCCGGAAGCGGTTGGGCGATGGTGGAATGCCGGACGGACGCCGCGCGGGCGTCGACCCCGGTTCAGAGCAGGCCGAGAACGATGGCTCCCACGAAGGCCAGCGACAGATATGCGGTCAGGGTGCTCAATGTGCCGAACGTCGTCATGGGCCACCTCCCCATTTTGAGGGCGTTCATTCCGGCGATCTGCTCAACGGCGCAGGCTGCGGTTCGTTCCTGAGAAAATGAATCGGCGATGTCGCATCCCTTTGCCCGACGCCCGCCGACGCGCGCGCTGGCCCGCATGGTTAAAACTTCCTGAAATCAAGGCGTTGAAGAGTCTTTAAATAAATTCGACCAACGTGCGCGAATGACGCGCCGAATGATCCTTTCGCTGCTGAGCTGTGTTGCGCTGGCTTCGCTAGCGGGTTGCGGCCGTGGCTTCTTCCAGACCGAGCAGCGGGCCCCGTGGCGTGCCGAGGCCGAGGCCGCTTGCCTGAAGTCCGGTGCGGTGAAGGAATCCGCCGAAGTGGTCCGGATCAATCCGATTTCCGGCCCCGGCGTTTGCGGCGCCGAATTCCCGTTGAAGGTCGCGGCGCTCGGCGACGCATCCACTTCGCTCGGGTTTGCCGACGACATGCGACCGCCGGCCGCCGTTGGTGGTCGCAGCAATCAGCCGCGCTGGCCTGGCTCGCAGCCGAGCTATGCGGCCCGACCGTCGTCGCAATCGGTCGCATCGCGCTCCGACTATAATAGTGGGGCCGGACGTGGGCCGGTATCGCTGAACGCGCCGGGCGTCGCGCCCGCCGACGGCGAGATTCCGCTGCCGGCGGAAGCCAGTGCCGAACCGGCGGCGAATACGCCGCCCGGCTGGCAGACCGGGTCACAGCCTTATTCGCAGCGCAATCAAGAGCCGCAACGCGGTTACGCGACCTCGAACGCTTCGCCCCAGGATTATTCGTCCGGCGAGGCCGCGCCGCGTTATTCGCGCGGGCCCGCGATGCAGAACGAGGCCACGCGCGAAGCGCCGTTGCCGGCGCTGGGTCCGGTGCGCGCGCCGCAGGTGTCGGCGTTCGGTCCCGTCACACTGAAGCCGACCGCGACCTTGGCGTGCCCCATCGTGTCGGCGCTGGATCGCTGGTTGAGCGAAAACATTCAGCCGGCGGCGATGCGCTGGTTCGGCGCGCGCGTCGTCGAGATCAAGCAGATTTCCGCCTATTCGTGCCGCGGCATGAACGGCAATCCGCGCGCGCATATTTCCGAACACGCTTTCGGCAACGCGCTTGACGTCGCCGGCTTCACCTTGGCCGACGGCCGCTACATTTCGGTGCAAAAGGGCTGGAAGGGACTGCCGGAAGAACAAGGCTTCCTGCGCGACGTGCAGGGTGCGGCGTGCCAGCACTTCACGACTGTGCTGGCGCCGGGCGCCAACATCTATCACTACAATCACATTCATGTCGACTTGATGCGGCGCTCAAGCGGCCGGGTGATCTGCAAACCCGCGGCTGTCTCCGGCGAGGAGATCGCGGCGCGGGCTGGTCGTGGCGGCATCTATGCCAACCAGGAACCCGCTTATACCAGTTCGATCGGCGGTCGTGGCGCGAAGCATCATGCGAGCCACGACGAAGACGACGACTAGCTTTTTCTGCTCTTGGTCGAATCATCTTGTCGTCATGTGCGGACCTGATCCGCGCATCCGTCTTCTTGAAGAAAAGGGATGGATTGCCGGGTCACCTCGCGCAGAATGGCATTGTCGACAGCGTGGCTGGAATCCGACGTGGCGAGAGGTCCGGCGACAAACGTCGGACCTCTCATGGAGCACGTCAAAATATCAGCCAGCCTGTAAGCCGGGTTCTGTAGGGCACCGCCCGTTTGCACGGACGGTACGTGACGGCCATTCGTCTGGGACAATGTTCGCACATTGCCTCAAGCAACCTACCCGGACGGCAGATCCGACACGATCTCGCGGTGTTATCGCTTGCGCGAACCGGCCGCTGCGCCGTCCCTATTCGGTTTTGCTCCCGGTGTGGTTTGCCATGCCGTCACCGTTGCCGGCGACGCGGTGCGCTCTTACCGCACCTTTTCACCCTTACCCGCGATCCCGAAGGAGACGGGCGGTTCGTTCTCTGTGGCACTTTCCCTGGGGTCGCCCCCGCCGGACGTTATCCGGCACCGTATGTCGATGGAGCCCGGACTTTCCTCCCCGGCGGCCTTTCGACCGGTGCCGGAGCGGCCGTCCGGCCGACTGACGCGCCACCCATGCGGGGCTGGCGGCGATCCGTCAAGCGGTTCGGAGAATATCATGAGTGTTCAGGAGGCGGCGGCGATTGCCTTTGACGGCGGAAGCGCGGCGAGCAGCGCCTGCAACGTCTTCACCGTCGATTGATCGGCGATGCCGTCGACCCGCTCCGGGCGGTAGTGGCGCTGGAACGCGGTGACGACCTCGCGGGTCGGAACGTCGTAGCGGCCGTCCGCCGCGATGCTGTAGCCGAAGCGCGCCAGCGCCGTTTGCAGGTCGCGGACCTGATCGCCGGTCGAACCGGGCCGCAGCATCTCGCCCTTGACGATCGGCGCCGGCTCGATCCACAGCCCGACGCCGGAATCGGCCAGTGAGCGCCACGGAAACTTCTCGCCGGGATCCTGCTTGCGCGACGGCGCAACGTCGGAATGCGCCAGCACCCGATGCGCCGGCACCTTGCGCCGGATCATGATGCCGCGGCACAGCGCGATCACCGCCGCGACCTGCCGCAGCGGAAAATCCGGATAGCCCCAGTCGTGGCCGCGGTTGACGATCTCGATGCCGATCGAGCACGAGTTGATGTCGGTTTCGCCCGCCCAATAGGAGACGCCGGCATGCCAGGCCCGCTTGGATTCCGGCACGCATTGCAGGATGCGGCCGTCCTCCAGCACGACATAGTGGGCGGAAACATCGGTCCCGGCAGTGCACAGCCGGTATAGCGCACCCTCGAGGTCCGGCATTCCGGTGTAGTGCAGCAGGATCATGTCGGGCGTCAGGCCCTTGTTCCGCTCGCCGAAATTTTCGGACGGAACCACCTCGAAGACGACGGAGGAATCGGGCGTGAATTTCGGCATGTCGGCGCTGGCCTTCGGGATCGGAAGGGCCCGCTGGCGCCTCGGCGCTGGCTTCTCGGCTACTGGACCCAATTCGACTTCATCCCTCAAACCCGGCGGCACCACGGCGCTCGCCGCTCATTTTGGCGGCGGGTCAACCAATCCGCCGCACGCTTTGGTCACGATCTCGACATAAAGGTGCCAGCACCCGCGGAGGCGGGCAAGCGATGGCGCCATTCAAGGCCATGCATCCACAGGGAATCCGGGGAGGGCGCGCGCTCGCCGCGCACGCCCAGGCATTGCGTCGGACTTGCGCGATTTCATCAACGCTTTTTTAACGCTAACCACCGTTACTGAAGGATGAAAAGCCAGCCCGTTCGGGCAGGCTAAGGCTCCTTTGACGCTGACGAATCCCATGGCCCTGCACATCGTCCCATGCGGAAGTTCGGATGTTCGCGTCGACACGGAAAGCGGAACCCGGCGTAACGTTCATGTCCTCGCCAATGCCATCGGCCAAGCCAGTCAGCAGCGGCGTCGACGCACGGCATCAATGGCTCGGCGGCGAGGATGCGAGGTCATGACCTCGATTCAGTCATCGCGACATATCCCGGTGCTCGGGCGCGAGGTCATCGAATGGCTGTCGCCGCATAGCGGCGGCATCTATGTCGATGCGACCTTCGGCGCCGGCGGTTACAGCCGCGCGCTGCTCGCCGTCGAAGGCACCCGCGTCATCGGCATCGATCGCGACCGCACCGCTATCGCCGGCGGCTTTGCTCTCGTCGATGAGTCGGACGGGCGGCTGACGCTGGTGGAAGATCGCTTCTCCCATCTCGCCGAGGTCTGCGCCGCGCAAGGCGTGGATGCGGTGGATGGCGTGGTGATGGATATCGGCGTGTCGTCGATGCAGATCGACCAGGCCGAGCGCGGCTTCTCCTTTCGGCTCGACGGCCCGCTCGACATGCGGATGAGCGGATCAGGCCCTACGGCCGCCGATGTCGTCGCCACCGCCTCGGAAGCCGACCTCGCCAACATCATCTACATCTTCGGCGAGGAACGTTTTTCACGTCAGATCGCCCGCGCTATCGTCGCCGCGCGACGCGAAGCGCCGATCGCGACCACGCGCGCGCTGGCCGATATCGTCGGCAAGGTGGTGCGCGCCAGGCCCGGTGAGATTCATCCGGCAACGCGGACGTTTCAGGGCCTGCGGATTTTCGTCAACGCCGAACTCGACGAACTGCATCTGGCGCTGGCCGCGGCCGAGCAGGTGCTGAAGCCCGGCGGCCGTCTCGTGGTGGTGACGTTCCATTCGCTGGAAGATCGCATCGTCAAGAATTTCCTGGTCGAGCGCAGCCAGCGCGGCGGCGGCTCGCGGCATCTGCCGCAGGTCGCGCAACAAGCGCCGCGCTTCACTATCCTGACCAAGCGCCCGGTGAAGCCCGGCGACGACGAAGTCGACGCCAATCCGCGCGCGCGCTCCGCAAAACTGCGCGCCGCCGAGCGGACCGATGCGCCGGCGCAGCCGGCTGCCGACCTGCCGTCGTGGCCGACGCTCGACAGCGTCATGCGAAGAGGTTGAGCCATGCGGATCATCCATCTTCTCGTCGTCTGCCTGCTGGTGTTCGGAGCATCCTACGTCTACCGCATCAAGATGGAATCGACCTCGCGCACCGAGCGCGTGCAGCGGTTGCACGCCGAGGTGCGGGCGCAGCGCGATGCCATCGCCGCTCTGCGTGCCGAGTGGGCGCGGCTCGATTCACCGAAGCGTCTGCAAGGCTTCGCCGAGCGCCACACCAAGCTGCGGCCGATCGAAGCCCGGCAATACGATCAACTGAAGAACCTGCCGGAGCGTTCGCCCACCCTGATTAATCCCAACGAACCCGATCCCATCGGGGCAATGATCGACACCACCGATCCTGACCTGATGACCGGTTCGATTCCCGCAACGGAGGGCGCGCGATGAACGATCAAGTCGACGTCGTGCGCGCTCCGGATCATTCATTCTCCGCGTGGCGCCAGCGCGTGGTCCGTGGTCTGCTCTACGGGCAGAACGTCGATCGCGCGGCGCGGGCGCGGGTGCGCGTCGGGCTGACCATCCTGATCTTCTCGCTGGTCTATGTCGTGATCGGCGGACGGCTGGTGATGTTCGCGACCTTCGGTGAAGGCCACGGATCGCGCCGCGTCACCCAGGACGCCATCGCCACCGCACGGCCGGATATCGTCGATCGCAACGGGCAGATCCTTGCCACCGACGTCAAGACGCCGTCGCTGTTCGGCGAGCCGCGCCGGCTCATTGATGTTGACGAAGCGGTCGAACTCTTGACCGGCGCGCTGCCCGATCTCGACACCAAGGAAGTGCGCGATCGTCTGTCGTCGAAGAAGGGTTTTGTCTGGCTCAAGCGTGAAATCACGCCGCGCCAGCAGCATGACATCCATCGCCTCGGACTTCCCGGCATCGGCTTCCTGCGCGAGAACAAGCGCGACTATCCCAACGGCGTCGACGTCTCGCACCTCATCGGCCTCGTCAACATCGACAACCAGGGCATCGCCGGCATCGAGAAGTGGCTCGACACCAACGGGCTGGCGGATCTGCATCGCGCCGGTTTCGCCACCGACCGCTTGCAGAAGCCGGTCGAACTTGCCGTCGATCTGCGTGTCGAACATGCGCTGCGCGATGAACTGGTGAAGGCCAAGGAGCACTACAAGGCCAAGGCCGCGTCGGGGCTCGTCTCCAACGTCAGGACCGGCGAGATCGTGGCGATGGTGTCGCTGCCGGATTTCGACCCCAACAATCCGAAGGAAGCCAACGATCCCGATCGCATCAACCGCCTGACCACCGGCGTCTATGAAATGGGCTCGACGTTCAAGGCGTTCACGCTGGCGATGGCGCTCGACTCCGGCAAGGTGACGCTGAATTCGATGTGGGATGCGCGTGGTCCGCTGCACTACGGCCGCTTCAAAATTCACGACGACCATCCGCTCGGCCGCTTCATCAACACCAAGGAAGTTTTCACCTACTCCTCGAACGTCGGCGCGGCGCGCATGGCGCTGGCGCAGGGCGTCGAGGCGCATCAGGCGTTCCTGCGCAAGATGGGCCAGATGACGCGGCTGCGCACCGAATTGCCGGAGAGCGCATCGCCGATCCTGCCGCGCAAGTGGGGCGAACTGAACACCGTCACGATTTCCTTCGGCCACGGCATGGCGGTGGCGCCATTACAGGCGGTGATGGGCATCGACGCGCTGGTCAATGGCGGCTATCTGATCCCGCCGACCTTCCTCAAGCGCTCCGAGGAAGAGGCGATGAAGCTGGCGAAGCGCGTCATCAAGCCTGAAACCAGCGAGAAGATGCGCTTCCTGATGCGGCTCAACGCCGAGGTCGGCACCGCGCGCAAGGCCGACGTGAAAGGCTATTACGTCGGCGGCAAGACCGGCACCGCCGAGAAGGTCATCAACGGCCGCTACGCCAAAAAGAAGGTGCTGAACGGTTTCACCGCGATCCTGCCAGCGGACGATCCGAAGTATCAGATTCTGATCATGATCGACGAGCCGCAACCGCTGAAGGAAACCTACGGTTTCATCACCTCGGGGTGGAACGCAGTGCCGACCGGCGGCAAGGTGATCGCCCGCATCGCGCCGCTATTGGGAATTCAGCCGCGTTTCGATCTGCCGCCGTCTGAGCGCCTTATTCTTGCGACATCGAGATAACGTCACGTTGGGTGCGTGACGATCCGAATTTGATCTTGCTGAGGCGCTGCCATCGGATGCGGCGTCAGGCCCGGAGACCATGAGACTTTTCGAACTGTTCAGCGCGGACGTTGCGATCGATCCATCGGCGCGGGAGATCGCGGTGACGGGCCTCGCGATGGATAGTCGCGCGGTCAAGCCGGGCGATCTGTTCTTCGCGCTCGCCGGCGTGAAAACCGACGGCGCGCGTTTCATCGATCAGGCGATTACTGCGGGAGCGGTGGCCATCGCCGGCGATCACGCGCCAGCGGATCATGCGCGCGTGCCTTTCGTGAAAGTGGTCAGTCCGCGCCGTGCACTGGCTTTGGCAGCCGCGCGCTTCTATCGACGTCAGCCTGCGACCATCGCCGCCGTCACCGGCACCAGCGGCAAGACCTCGGTGGCGGCGTTCGCGCGTCAGATCTGGCAGCAACTCGGCGATGAATCCGCCAGTATCGGCACTGTCGGCGTGGTGAGTACGAAGCGCAACGTCTACGGTTCGTTGACGACGCCGGACCCTATCGCGTTGCATCGGACCATCGACGAACTGGCGGGCGACGGCGTTACGCATCTCGCATTGGAAGCTTCATCCCACGGGCTCGATCAGTTTCGCCTTGATGGCGTGCGTGTGAACGCCGGCGGCTTCACCAATCTGTCGCGCGACCACATGGATTATCATCCCGACGTCGCGCATTACCTCGCGGCCAAGCTGCGACTGTTTACCGATCTGATCGTGGACGGCGGCGCGGCGGTGATCGCCGCCGATCACGAGGTCTCGCAACAGGTGACCGATGCTGCGCGCCAGCGCGGCCTGCGGCTTCTTACCGTGGGGCGTCACGGCGACGGCGAGGGAGTGGGCATTCGCCTGATCGATGTTGCGGTTCATGGCTTCACGCAGAAGCTCGACCTCATGCATCGCGGGCAGCACTACAGTTTGCGCTTGCCGCTGGTCGGCGAGTTTCAGGTCGAGAACGCGCTGGTTGCAGCGGGATTGGCGATTGCCACCGGCAGCGATGCCGCGCGCGTGTTCGGCGCGCTGGAGCGTCTCGAAGGCGCCAAGGGGCGGCTCGAATTGGTCGGCGAGCGCAATGGCGCGCCGATCTTCGTCGATTACGCGCACAAGCCTGACGCGCTGGCCAAGGCGTTGCAAGCGTTGCGGCCTTATGTCAGGCGGCGGCTGATCGTGGTGTTCGGCGCGGGCGGCGACCGCGACGCCGGCAAACGGCCGCTGATGGGCGAGATCGCCGCACAGAACGCCGATGCGGTGATCATTACCGACGACAATCCGCGCAGCGAGAATCCGGCGGTGATCCGCGCTGCCATCGCCGCCGCCGCGCCCGGCGCGCGGGAGATTGGCGACCGCACGAAGGCCATTCAAGCCGCCATCGACGATTTGCAGGACGGCGATGTTTTGTTGATCGCCGGCAAAGGCCACGAAACCGGCCAGATTGTCGGCGATCGCACGCTGCCGTTCAGCGACCATGACGCGGTTGCGGACGTATTGAAGGTGAAGGTCGGATGAGCACGCAACCCCTTTGGACGCCGGCAGCAATGGCGAGCGCAATGCGAGCGCAGACCGGCGGCGCGATGCCGGCCGCGATCCATGGCCTGTCGATCGATAGCCGCACCATCGCGCCGGGCGATGCTTACTTCGCCATCAAGGGCGACGTGCATGACGGCCATGCCTTTGTCGAGGCCGCGTTGAAAGCCGGTGCGGCGCTGGCGGTGGTATCACGCGACAAGCGCGATCAGTTTGCCGCCGACGCGCCGTTGCTCGTCGTTGAAGACGTGCTGCAAGGGCTGGTTGATCTCGCAAAAGCTTCGCGCGCGCGGCTTGGTGCGAAAGTGATCGCAGTCACCGGCTCGGTCGGCAAGACTTCGACCAAGGAAATGCTGCGTCAGGTGCTCGAGAGGCAGGGCAAGACCCACGCCTCGGTTGCCTCGTTTAACAATCACTGGGGCGTGCCGCTGTCGCTGGCGCGCTGCCCGGCGGATACCGCTTACGCGGTGTTCGAGATCGGCATGAATCACGCCGGCGAGATCACGCCGCTGGTCGGATTGGTGCGGCCGCATATCGCGATTATCACCACCGTCGAGCCGGTGCATCTGGAATTCTTCAAGAACGTCGAGGCGATCGCCGACGCCAAGGCGGAGATTTTCTCCGGCGTCGAGCCCGGCGGCGTCGCGGTGCTCAATCGCGACAACGATCAGTTCGCCCGGCTCAAGCGCCAGGCCAAAAAAGCAGGCATCGCCAATATCGTCGCCTTCGGTGCGCACAAGACCGCCGATGCGCGATTGCTCGACGTCGCGTTGCACGCGACCTGCTCGGCAATCCATGCCGACATTCTTGATCACGATGTCACTTACAAGCTGGCGATGCCCGGCCGCCACATGGCGCTGAATTCGCTGGCGGTGCTGGCGGCGACATCGCTCGCCGGCGCCGATCTCGCGCGCTCCGCGCTGGCGTTGTCGCAAATTCAGGCCGCGGCGGGACGCGGCGTGCGCAAGACGCTGGAACTGCTGCACGGCAGCGCCACGCTGATCGACGAAAGCTACAACGCCAATCCGGCATCGATGGCGGCGGCGCTGAACGTGCTCGGCCGCGCGGCGGTCGGTCCGCTCGGACGAAAGATCGCGGTGCTCGGGGACATGCTCGAACTCGGCCCGACCGGCGCCGACCTGCATCGCGGACTTGCCGAGGCCGTGACCGCGAATGCGATCGACATGGTATTCTGCTGCGGGCCGTTGATGCAAAACCTGTGGGATGCGCTTCCCTCGGGCAAGCGCGGCGGCTATGCCGGAAGCTCTAACCTGCTTGAGTCGCAGGTCGTGGCCGCGCTGCGCGACGGCGATGCGGTCATGATCAAGGGCTCGCTCGGTTCGAAGATGAAAGTCATTGTCAGTGCGCTGGAGAAGCGCTTCCCCGATAAGGCCGCTCACGACGACGCAGCGGTGTAAGGCGGATTGAATGTTCTATTGGTTGATCGATGCGGTGCCGGCGATCCCGGGCCTCAATGTGTTTCGCTACATCACCTTTCGCACCGGCGGCGCCATGGTCACCGCGGCGCTGTTCGTATTCCTGTTTGGACCGTGGATCATCGACAACCTGCGTCTCCGCCAGGGCAAGGGACAGCCGATCCGCACCGACGGCCCGCAAACGCACCTGACCAAGAAGGGCACGCCCACTATGGGCGGCCTGATGATCCTCTCCGGCCTCGTGGTCTCGACGCTGCTCTGGGCCAATCCGATGAACCCTTACGTCTGGATCGTGCTTGGCGTCACGCTCGGCTTCGGTCTGGTCGGCTTCTACGATGACTATCTGAAAGTCACCAAGCAGAGCCACAACGGCTTCGGCGGACGCAGCCGCTTGCTGATTGAAGGCGTCATCGCGGCGCTCGCCTGCTACGCCCTGATGCGGCTCGGCCGCGAGCCGCTGTCGAGTTCGCTGGCGATACCGTTCTTCAAGGAAGTGGCGATCAATCTCGGCTGGTTCTTCGTGATCTTCGGCGGCTTCATCATCGTCGGCGCCGGCAATGCGGTGAACTTAACTGATGGCCTCGACGGTCTCGCCATCGTGCCGGTGATGATCGCCGCCGCGAGCTTCGGCATGATCTCATACCTCGCCGGCAACGCGGTGTTCTCCGACTATCTGCAAATCAATTACGTCGCCGGCACCGGCGAACTGGCGGTGCTGTGCGGCGCCGTATTGGGCGCAGGCCTCGGCTTCCTGTGGTTCAACGCGCCGCCGGCGTCGATCTTCATGGGCGACACCGGGTCGCTGGCGCTCGGCGGCATGCTGGGCTCGATCGCGGTGGCGGTGAAGCACGAGATCGTGCTGGCGGTGATCGGCGGCCTGTTCGTGCTGGAGGCGGTGTCGGTGATCGTGCAGGTGACGTCGTTCAAACTGACCGGCAAGCGCGTGTTCAAGATGGCGCCGATCCACCATCACTTCGAGCAGAAGGGCTGGACCGAGCCGCAGGTGGTGATCCGGTTCTGGATCATCGCGGTGATGCTGGCGCTGCTCGGCCTCTCCACGCTCAAGCTGCGCTGAAGCCATGATCCCTGTCACCTCATTCGCCGGCAAGCGCGTGGCCGTGTTCGGGCTCGGTGGCTCTGGCCTTGCAAGCTGTGAAGCGTTGCGCGCCGGCGGCGCCGATGTGGTGGCCTGCGATGACAGCGCCGACCGCATGGCCGCCGCCGCGCAGGCGGGCTTCGTCACCGCCAATCTGCGCAACGCGGCGTGGGAAACCTTCGCTGCGCTGGTGCTGACGCCCGGCGTGCCGTTGACGCATCCGCAGCCGCACTGGACCGTTCTTTTGGCGCAGCGCGCCGGCGTCGAGGTGATCGGCGATGTCGAACTGTTCTGCCGCGAGCGTCGCCGCTACGCGCCGAACGCGCCGTTCGTCGCCATCACCGGCACCAACGGCAAATCCACCACCACGGCATTGATCGCGCATCTGATGCGCGAAGCGGGCCACGACGTGCAGATGGGCGGCAACATCGGCACCGCGATCCTGTCGCTTCAGCCGCCGCGCGCCGGCCGTGTGCACGTCATCGAGATGTCGTCGTACCAGATCGACTTGTGCCCGTCGCTCGATCCGAGTGTCGGCATCCTGCTCAATGTCAGCGAGGATCACCTCGACCGCCATGGCACCATCGATCATTATGCGGCTGTGAAGGAGCGGCTGGTGGCCGGCGTGCAGCCCGGCGGTGCGGCGATCGTCGGCGTCGATGATGGCTGGTGCCGCGCCGTCGCCGATCGTCTCGATCAGGCCGGCAAGCCGGTGGTGCGTGTATCGGTCAAGCAGCCGCTGGCCGACGGGATGTATGTCGAGCATGACACCATCGTCCGCGCGGCGGGCGGCGCGCGCACCGAAATCGCGCGCATCGGCGGCATCGGTTCGCTGCGCGGCGTTCACAATGCGCAGAACGCGACGTGCGCCGCAGCCGCTGTGCTGGCGTTAGGTGTTCGCGGTGACGTCTTGCAAAAAGGTCTGCGCAGCTTCCCCGGCCTCGCGCATCGCATGGAGCAGACCGGCCGGCGCGGCAACGTGCTGTTCGTCAACGACTCCAAGGGCACCAACGCTGACGCCACGGCGCGGGCGCTGGCCTCGTTCGGCGATATCTTCTGGATCGCCGGCGGCAAGCCGAAGACGGGAGGGATTACGTCACTCTCGGAGTTTTTCCCGCGCATCCGAAAAGCCTATCTGATTGGCGCGGCGGCGCAGGAATTCGCCGCGACCCTGGAAGGCAAGGTACCTTACGAGATCAGCGAGACGCTCGAGGTCGCGGTGCCGAATGCCGCGCGCGATGCCGAGGCGGCGGGATTGCCGGATGCGGTGGTGCTGTTGTCGCCGGCTTGCGCTTCGTTCGATCAGTTCCCGAATTTCGAGGTGCGCGGCGTGCGGTTCGGCGAACTGGTGCGGGCGCTGGATGGTGTCGTGCCGGTGGTCTGAACCATCGCGACAAATGTTTTCATTCCGTTAACGGTTCGGAAACCATGATGGGGGACCAATGGGCAGTTAACGGCCCGCAGGACCCGCCATGATTTCTCGCGAACAACGCACTCCGCTTTCCGAATGGTGGTGGACCGTCGACCGGCTGCTGCTCGGCGCATTTGTGCTGCTGATTCTGTGCGGCGTGATCCTGTCGCTGGCGGCGAGCCCGTCGGTCGCCACACGGATCGGGCTCGATCCGTTCCACTTCTTCAACCGTCATGTGCTGTTCCTTGCTCCGTCGCTCATTGTGATGCTGGGCGTCTCGTTCCTGTCGCCGCGGCAGATCCGGCGCAGCGCGCTGATCGTGCTCGCGATCAGCGTCACATTGATCGTGGTCACATTGGTGTTCGGCGCCGAAGTGAAAGGCGCGCGGCGCTGGATCACCATTCTCGGCGTCAACATTCAGGCGTCGGAATCCGCCAAGCCCGCCTTCGTCGTGGTGGTGGCGTGGCTGTTCGCGGAATCGGCGCGGCGGCCGGAGATGCCGGCGACGTCGATGGCGCTGGTCTCGCTTCTCGGCCTGGTGACCTTGCTGGTGCTGGAACCGGACTTCGGCCAGACCATGCTGATCCTGATGGTGTGGGGCGCGCTGTTCTTCATCGCCGGCATGCGAATGGTCTGGGTGTTCGGGCTCGCCGGCTCGGCGGCAGCCGGATTGTTCGGCGCTTACCTGCTGGTGCCGCACGTCGCCGCGCGCATCAAGCGGTTCATGGACCCCGCGTCGGGCGATACGTTCCAGGTCGATACCGCGATGGAGTCTTTCTTTCACGGCGGCTGGTTCGGCGTCGGTCCGGGCGAGGGCACGGTCAAGCGCATTCTGCCGGATAGCCACACCGACTTCGTCTTCGCGGTGGCGGCGGAAGAATTCGGCATCATCTTCTGTCTGGCGCTGGCGGGGCTGTTCGCCTTCATCGTGCTGCGCACGCTGTCGCGCGCCTATGCCAACGAGGATCTGTTCACGCGGTTCGCGGCGTCCGGCCTCGCGATCCTGTTCGGCGTGCAGGCGGCGATCAACATGTCGGTGAACCTGCATCTGATCCCGGCCAAGGGCATGACCTTGCCGTTCATCTCCTACGGCGGTTCGTCGATGGTCTCGCTGGCCTACGGCGTCGGCATGATGCTGGCGTTGACACGGCAGCGGCCCTCCACGGAAATGGCGTCGATCGGCGATATCAACGCGGCTCAAGCCTACGCGTAGGCGGAACGTGATTTGGTCGATATGAGCGAAGCGCCTCTCATTCTGCTCGCCGCCGGCGGCACCGGCGGCCATCTGTTTCCGGCCGAGGCGCTCGGCTCCGCGCTAATGGATCGCGGGTTGCGCGCGCAACTCGTCACAGACGAGCGCGCGCTGCGCTATAGCGGGCTGTTCGCCAACGAGACGCTGCACGTCGTGCCGAGTGCGACGGTGCGTGGCCGCTCGCCATTGTCGCTGGCGAAAACCGGATTGACGTTGGCCGCCGGCACGGTTGTTGCTCTCAACCTGATCCGCCGCCTGCGTCCGGCCGCGGTGGTCGGCTTCGGCGGCTATCCGACCTTGCCGCCGCTGTTCGCGGCAAGCCTGCTCCGTGTTCCGACGGTGATCCACGACTCCAACGCGGTGCTGGGCCGCGCCAACCGCTTGCTGTCGGCGCGTGTCAATGCCATTGCCACATCGTTGCCCGGCGTGCTGGATCGCGATCCGGCGCTCGCGGCGAAAACCACCGTAACCGGCACGCCGCTGCGGCCCGCGATCCTCGCGGCGGCCGCCGTGTCATTCGCGGCGCCGGAACCGAGTGGACCGTTGCGTTTGCTGGTGGTCGGCGGCAGCCAGGGCGCGCGGGTGATGTCGGATATCGTGCCTGGCGCGATCGAGAAACTGGAGCCGGCGCTGTGGCCGCGCTTGATTCTCACGCAACAGGTGCGCGACGAAGACATGCCGCGCGTTCGCGCGGTCTATGATCGCCTCAAGATCAATGCCGAACTCGCGCCGTTCTTCAGCGATCTGCCGGCACGGCTGGCCTCGAACCATCTGGTAATCTCGCGCTCCGGCGCCACCACGGTGGCGGAACTCGGCGCCGTCGGGCGACCGTCGATCCTGGTGCCGCTGCCCGGCGCGCTCGATCAGGATCAGTTCGCCAATGCCGGCGTGCTGGCCGATGCCGGGGGGGCGATCCGGATTCCGCAACCCGAATTCACGCCGGATCGGCTGGCGGCGGAGATTTCCGCACTGGCGGCCGAACCCTCACGCCTCAAAGCCATGGCCGGGGCCGCGCGCGGCATCGGCAAGCTGGATGCGGCGGAGCGGCTGGCGGATCTGGTTGTGAGGGTGGCGGGAATTTAGCCAAATTGCCTTGACTTCGCCGTCATGGCCGGACACAGCCGCTCGAAGAGCGGCGTCGCTTCGCTCGCCTATGTTCCGGCCATCCACGTCCTTGATGAATCAGATACAAGCTGAATCGGCTACATTTGGTGCCCGCGCCGAGCGCGGCATGACGACAACACACGGGATACACGCATGAGACTGCCGCGCGAGATCGGACCCATCCACTTTGTCGGCATCGGCGGCATCGGCATGAGCGGCATCGCCGAGGTGCTGAACAATCTCGGCTACACCGTGCAGGGCTCCGATGCGTCCGAGGGCGCCAATGTCACGCGGCTGCGCGAGAAGGGCATCAAGGTCACCGTCGGCCACACAGCGGACAACGTCGCCGGCGCCGACGTGCTGGTGGTCTCCACCGCGATCAAGCGCGACAATCCGGAACTTCTGGCGGCGCGCGCGCAGCGTATTCCGGTGGTGCGCCGCGCCGAAATGCTGGCGGAACTGATGCGGCTGAAAAGCTGCGTCGCCATCGCCGGCACCCATGGCAAGACCACGACGACCTCGATGGTCGCGACCTTGCTCGATGCCGGCGATTTCGATCCGACCGTTATCAACGGTGGCATCATCAACGCCTACGGCACCAACGCGCGGCTCGGCACCGGCGACTGGATGGTGGTCGAAGCCGACGAGAGCGATGGCACCTTCCTCAAGCTACCGGTCGATATCGCCATCGTCACCAATGTCGATCCCGAACACCTCGATCACTTCAAGACCTTCGATGCGGTGCAGGACGCGTTCCGCAATTTCGTCGAAAGCGTGCCGTTCTATGGCTTTGCGGTGATGTGCATCGATCATCCGGTGGTGCAGACGCTTGTGGGCAAGATCGAGGATCGCCGCATCATCACCTACGGCACCAATCCGCAGGCTGACGCGCGCCTCGTCGATCTCAGGGCGGCGAACGGCGGATCGACCTTCAAGGTCGCGTTCCGCGATCGCAAGGCCGGCACCGCACACGAACTGACCGATCTTGTGTTGCCGATGCCGGGCCGTCACAACGCGCTGAATGCGACGGCTGCGATCGCCGTGGCGCATCAGCTCGGCCTCAGCGATGACGTGATCCGCAAGGCGCTGGCCGGTTTCGGCGGCGTCAAGCGACGCTTCACCCGCACCGGCGAATGGAACGGCATCACCATTATCGATGATTACGGCCATCATCCGGTCGAGATCGCGGCGGTGCTGAAGGCCGCGCGCGACTCGACGAAGAACAAAGTGATCGCCGTGGTGCAGCCGCATCGCTACACCCGCCTGCAATCGCTGTTCGAGGAATTCTGCACCTGCTTCAACGACGCCGATACCGTGATCGTCGCCGATGTCTATCCGGCGGGCGAGGCGCCGATCCCCGGCATCGATCGCGACAACTTCGTGCTGGGCCTGCGTGCGCACGGCCATCGCGAAGTGATTGCGCTGGAGAATGCCGCGGCGCTGGCCGGCGTGGTGCGCGGCGTGGCGAAGCCGGGCGACTACGTCGTCTGCCTCGGCGCCGGCAACATCACGCAATGGGCTTATGCGCTGCCGGCGGAATTGAAGGCGCTGGGATGAGTTCTTTGCTGAAGGTCGCTCCATCCGTCGCAAGGCACGGCCTGCTCTCTCCCCCGCTTGCGGGGGAGAGGTGGAGAGGGGGCATCGTCGGCGAGTACGCGCACGGAGTGACCCCCTCCCTAACCCTCCCCCGCAAGCGTGAGAGGGGACAGGCCCCGCTCGCGGCGAGCCATCGCGCATGACATTTCCCGATATCATTCCGGAACTGAAATTCGCGATGCCCGACCTGCGCGGGCGCTTGCTCGGCAACGAACCGCTGGCGCCGCTGACGTGGTTCCGCGTCGGCGGCCCGGCGCAGGTGCTGTTCACGCCCGCTGACGAAAATGACCTCGCTTACTTCTTGCGGCATTTGCGCGCCGACGTTCCGGTCTATTGCATCGGCGTCGGATCGAACCTGATCGTGCGCGACGGCGGCATGGAGGGCGTGGTGATCCGCCTGTCGCCACGCGCCTTCGGTGCAACGCGCGTCGAGGGTGACATCGTTCACGCCGGCACCGCCGCGCTCGACAAGCGGGTGGCGGAAGCGGCGGCGGCTGCGAACCTCAGCGGGCTAGAATTCCTCTTCGGCATTCCCGGCAGCATCGGCGGTGCGTTGCGGATGAATGCGGGAGCCAACGGCGGCGAGACCAAGGACATTCTTGTCGAGGCGACGGCGGTGTCGCGCGACGGCGCGCTGCATCGTTTCGACAACGCCGCGATGGGGTTCACGTATCGCAATAGTAGTATCGATCCGTCGTTTGTGTTCACCGCGGCGCGGTTTCGCGGCGTGCCTGCTGATCCTGAGATCATTCGCACGCGGATGCAGGCGGTGCAGGAGCATCGCGAAACGGCGCAGCCGATCCGCGAGAAAACCGGTGGCTCTACTTTCAAGAATCCGCCCGGTCACAGCGCCTGGAAACTGGTCGATGCCGCCGGCTGTCGCGGTTTGCGCGTCGGCGGCGCGCAGGTGTCGGAGATGCACTGCAATTTCCTGATCAACACCGGCGACGCCACCGCGCATGACATCGAGACGCTGGGGGAAACGGTGCGCGCGCGCGTCAAGGCGCAATCGGGTATCGACCTGCACTGGGAGATCAAGCGCATCGGCGTCGCGCGAAGCTGAGATGGCTTCGCGCCGCCGCCACGCCGGTGGCGTCAGTGGCTGAGCTTTTCAAGTATCGCGATGGGGGCCGGTGAAACCCGGAAACTCCCCTCGAAGGGATACTCCTGCATCGCGATGATGCCGAGCGTGACCACCACCGCGGCGGAGAACAGCGTCATCGCCGCAATGAAGGCGCGCGGACGTTCGAGATGCACGAGGCCGATGGCGATCTGCGTGAACAGTCCAAGAGTCAGCACCACGAGCCATTTCAGATCGTTGGTATGGTCGGTCGCCAGCGACAGCCGCACGTTGCGCAGCGTGCTGGCGCGGACCGTCGCGTTGAGGATGGCGGCGTGCGCGGCTTGTCCCGATGCCTTCGACAGGGACGGCTGGCTGACCTCGCGGAGCAGGTTGTCATAGGCGGCGGCGGTGTTCGGCGAGTCCTTGAACGCGTCCATCGCCGGCCATTCGTCCGCGACGATGGAGGTAACGTAAGCGTTCAGCGCCACGCGGATGGTTTGCATGTCCGAGACCGTGGCGACGCTCAGCGTATGGATGTTGCGCAATTCACCGGCTTCCGCCTGAACGGTGCGGATCGCCTGGCGGCTGCGCTCGCTGATGTCGTTGGCGAGAAAGCCCGCGAGCAGCGCGAACAGGATGGCGACGGCGTTGAAGAACGGCGCCACGACACCATGGAAGGAATGGATCGACCGCCGCACCGGCGAACGAAAAGCGAGGGCCGCGAGGACAGCCACCATCCCGAAATAGAGAATGGAGAGCGACAGGAAGATTCCCGCCGGGGCCATGTCGAGCCAGGCTCTGATCATCGAAGATATTCCTTGTCTGAGCCCTGTTCTCGAATCGCTGCCGTTGCGTTTCGACAATACCGCCGCACGCATGATTTGGTCACGAACGCAAATCAGCTTAATGAGGACACAGCAGAAGAGGTGGCGAATGAGCAGTTCGAAGCATGTGGCTGTTTTGTTGGGCGGCTGGTCGTCGGAACGCGAGGTGTCGCTGCGGTCGGGCAAGGCCTGCGCCGATGCGGCGGAGCGGCGCGGCTATCGCGTTACCCGCATCGACGTGAAGCGCAACATCGCCACGGTGCTCGAGGCGTTGAAGCCCGACGTCGCGCTGATGATGTTGCATGGCCGGCCGGGCGAGGACGGCACCATTCAGGGCATCCTGGAAACGCTCGGGATTCCCTACAGCCACTCCGGGGTGCTGGCCTCGTCGCTGGCGATGCAGAAAGACCTCGCCAAGACGGTGATGGCGGCGGCCGGAATTCCGGTGGCGAAGGGGCTGACCTTGTCGCGCGCCGAGATCGCCAAGGGGCATGTCATGGAGCCGCCTTACGTCATCAAGCCGGTGGCGGATGGCTCCAGTGTCGGCGTCTTCATCGTCACAGAGGGCCACGCGCACCCGCCGCAGGAACTGTTCCGCGAGGACTGGCCGCACGGCGATCAACTTCTGGTAGAAAAATACGTTCCCGGCAAGGAATTGACCTGCGCGGTGGTCAAGGGCGAGGCAACCGGCGTAATCGAGATTGTTCCGGCGGTACGGTTTTACGATTACGAAGCAAAGTACTCTCCAGGCGCGTCAAAACACATCCTGCCTGCACGGGTTTTACCATTTGTTTACCAGGAAGTCCGAAGGTTAACGCTGGCGGCGCATGTTGCGCTCGGCTGTCGGGGCGTTAGCCGGGCGGATTTCCGCTACGACGATCGCATCGAGGGAACAGGGGGCCTCATCTGTCTTGAGGTAAACACCCAACCCGGCATGACCGAGACGTCACTTGTGCCAGAGCTCGCAGCGGACGCGGGCACAACATTTGACGAGCTCGTGCAATGGATGGTGGAGGACGCCTCGCTCGGTCGGTGAGACTGCCGAGGCCCCAAACTGATCTGAAAGCCGCCGCCTTGGGCGCGGTCATCCTGCTGCGCGAGTGGGTGGCCGAGCGGATGCGGCGCCGGACGCCACCTCCGGTGGCGCACCGGCCGATGCCGTCGAGCAATCATCCGCTGATCGTTTTCGTCGAGCGCCGCGTGCCGCGCCGCGCCGGCATCATCGCGACCGTCGCCATCCTGTGCGGCAGCGCCGTGTTCGGCGTCGTCAGGGGCGGGCATATCGAAGAAGTCACCACCGGCTTGAGCGATGCGCGCAACGCGGTGGCCAATGCCGCCGGCTTCCGCATCACCGGCGTCGCCATCAACGGCCGCAAGCAACTCAGTCAGGATGAGATCTTGGCGATCGGCGGCGTCAACGGCCGCTCGTCGTTGTTGTTCCTCGATGCTGCCGTGGTGCGCACCAGGCTGATGGCGAATCCGTGGATTGCGGACGCCACCGTGCTCAAGTTCTATCCCGGCACGTTGCAGATCGATGTCACCGAACGCTCGCCATTCGCGCTGTGGCAAGAGGACGGCAAGGTGTCGGTGATCGCCGAGGACGGCGCGGTGCTGGAGCCTTACGTCATCAAGAAATTCGCCACGCTGCCGCTGGTGGTGGGCAAGGGTGCCGAGAGTCACGCGCGCGATTTCCTCGCGCTGCTGGATCGCTATCCGCAGATCAAGCCGCTGGTGCGCGCCGCGGTGTTCGTCGGCGAGCGCCGCTGGAATCTGCGCCTGAAGAACGGCCTCGATGTCCGGTTGCCGGAACACGACGTCGGCATCGCGCTGACGACGCTGTCGAAGTTCGACAAGGAAGACAAGCTGTTCACCCGCGACATCGTCGCGGTCGATGCGCGCTTGCCCGATCGCTTGATCGTGCGGCTGTCGGAAGATGCCGCCAAGGCGCGCGAAGAACTATTCAAAGAGAAGAAGCCCAAACGTAAGGCCGGCGACGCATGACGAGTTTGGATCGCCATCAAACGCCCAAGACGCGCCCGATGCCGCAGAACAGGACGGCATTGGTCGCTTCGCTCGATATCGGCACCAGCAAGATCGCGTGCCTGATCGCGCGGTTGAAGCCGTGCGCGCCGAGCGAGGCGCTGCGTGGCCGTACCCATGCGGTGGAGTTGATCGGTTACAGCCACATTCAATCGCGCGGCGTCAAAGCCGGCGCAGTGGTCGACATGACCGAATGCGAGCAAGCGGTGCGCCATGCGGTTGCGGTCGCCGAGCGCATGGCCAAGGTCCGCGTCGAATCCGTGCTGCTGTCGGTGTCCGCCGGCCGCTTGCAGGGCCAGTTGATCGAAGCGGCGTCCGATATTCGCGGCGGCTCTGTCGCGCCGGATGATGTCACCCGCATCACCTCGACCGGAATGCGCCACGCGACGGCGGCGGGCCGCACGGTGCTGCACGCGCTGCCGGTCGGTTACGCGCTCGACGGCGTGAAGGGCATTCGCGATCCGCGCGGCATGGTGGCGCGGCAGTTCGGCGTCGACATGAACGTCGTGACGGCGGACGCGACCGTCGCCAAGAATCTGATGCTGGCGGTGGAGCGTTGCCACCTCAACGTCGAAGCGATGGTGGCGAGTCCTTACGCGTCCGGGCTTTCGGTGCTGACCGACGACGAACTCGATCTCGGCGCGGCCGTGGTCGAGATGGGCGCGGGCACCACGACGATGTCGATCTATTCCGGCGGACGTTTCGTTCACGCCAGCGGATTTGCGGTCGGCGGGCAACACGTCACGATGGATCTCGCGCGAGGACTCGGTGCTTGCATTGCAGATGCCGAGCGAATCAAGACGTTATATGGCACGGTGTTGACCGGCGGTTCGGATGCACGCGAGTTGATGTCGGTGCCGACCGCAGGTGAAGACGAACAGGATTTCCCGCAGGTGGTGTCGCGGGCGACGATCGCCAACATCATCCGGCAACGCGTCGAGGAGATCTTTGAAATGGTGCGCGACCGGCTGAAGGATTCGCCGTTTGCCGCCGAGCCTCGCGCCCGCGTCATCCTGAGCGGCGGCGCGTCGCAACTCACCGGCGTGCCGGAATTGGCAACGCGGATTCTCGGCCGCTCGGTGCGTGTCGGCCGTCCGCTCGGTTTCGGCCGGCTGCCGAACGAGGCCAAGGGCGCATCCTTCGCCGTGCCGTCGGGGCTTCTGGTCTATCCGCAATATGCTCACCTCGAATTCGTCGAGCCGCGTCACGTGCGGCCATTGAAAACTGGTACCGGCGGCTACTTCGGCAAGGTCGGTCAATGGCTTCGCGAGGGTTTCTGATGAATTCGTTCCACCCCGTGTCCAACCCGCTCACTTCTCCGGCCGTGTGCTGGGGGCATTGCAAAACCAAGCGCGCGTAATCGAGAGGCAACCATGACCATCAATCTCACACCCCCGGATGTTCGCGAGCTGAAGCCGCGGATCACTGTCTTTGGTGTCGGCGGTGCCGGCGGCAATGCGGTCAACAACATGATCACCGCTGGTCTCGAAGGTGTCGACTTCGTGGTCGCCAACACCGACGCGCAGGCGCTGTCGATGACCAAGGCCCAGCGCATCATCCAGATGGGCACCGAAGTCACGCAGGGTCTCGGCGCCGGTTCGCAGCCGGATGTCGGTGCGGCCGCCGCGCAGGAAGTGATCGACGAGATTCGCGATCACCTCTCGGGCGCCAACATGGTGTTCGTCACCGCCGGCATGGGCGGCGGCACCGGCACCGGCGCAGCTCCGGTGATCGCGCGCACCGCGCGGGACCTCGGCATCCTGACCGTCGGCGTCGTCACCAAGCCGTTCCACTTCGAAGGCCAGCGCCGTATGCGCACCGCCGAGTCCGGGATCACCGAACTCCACAAGGTGGTCGACACGCTGCTGATCATCCCGAACCAGAATCTGTTCCGGGTCGCCAACGAGAAGACCACCTTCGCCGACGCCTTCGCGATGGCCGACCAGGTGCTCTACTCGGGTGTTGCCTGCATCACCGATCTGATGGTGAAGGAAGGCCTGATCAACCTCGACTTCGCCGACGTTCGCGCCGTCATGCGCGAGATGGGCAAGGCGATGATGGGCACCGGCGAAGCCTCCGGCGAGAAGCGCGCGCTGACCGCCGCCGAAGCGGCCATTGCCAACCCGTTGATCGACGATTCGTCGATGAAGGGCGCGCGTGGCCTCTTGATCTCCATCACTGGCGGCAAGGACATGACCTTGTTCGAGGTCGATGAAGCCGCGACCCGTATCCGCGAGGAAGTCGATCCGGACGCCAACATCATCGTCGGCGCCACCTTCGACGAGAACCTCGACGGTGTGATCCGCGTGTCGGTGGTTGCCACCGGCATCGAGCAGGCCGCTCTGGCCCGCGCCGCTGCGCCGACCGCCGCGCCCGTCGCCACTGTCTCGCATGGTGTGTCGACCGACAACCGTCTGGCCGATCTCGCCGCGCGTCAGCGCGCCGCCGCGGCCGCCGCTCCCGCACCGCGCACTGAGGCGCCGCGTCAGCCGGCTCCGGCTCCCGTGCAGCAGGCTCCGAACCACGAACGTGCGACGCTCGCCGCGATCGAGGCCGCCGTGGCCGCCGAACCGATGCCGGCTCCGGCGCCGGCTCCGACTCCGATCCAGTCCGCCTCATACGGCGACGTGACGGTGCGCCCGATCGCGCAGAAGCCGTCCTTGTTCCCGGAGCACGACGCGTCGCGCGCCGAGGCTCATGAACCGCCGCCGCCCGACGCCTTCATTCCGAGGGCCGCCGAGCGGATGCCGATGCGAACGCCGCGGATGCCGAAGTTCGACGACCTGCCGATGCCGGCCCAGAACGAGATCCGTCAGGCGCGGGGCGAGGTCGATCAGGACCAGCCGCAGAAGGTTCGGCTGTCGTTGTTGCAGCGTCTGGCCAATGTCGGCCTCGGGCGTCGCGACGAGGAAACCGAGCCGCCGATCGCGGCCCGCGCCTCCGGGCCGGCCATGGAACAGATGCCGCCGCTCCCCGAACGCAAGCCGCAACGCACCGTTGCCCAGCAGATGGCGGCGCACGAGCCGGTTTCGGAATATGCCCGGCGTCCCGCGCCGCAGGGACTCGACCATCATGGCCGCCCCGCACCTGTTGCGCCGGCGCCACAGGGCGACGATCATCTTGATATCCCCGCATTTTTGCGGCGGCAGTCGAACTGACGAATTGTGACTAAAGTAAACGATTGGCAAACCCCGGCGCATCCCGCCGGGGTTTTCATTTGCGCCGGTCTGATGATGAAGGCTTATTTAAGCATTTGATTCTAAATGTAATTTAATCCCGTTCGGTGCGGGTGGATTGCTCCCGCGCCAAAGCCGCGCTGAAATATGGTTAACGCGCGGCGCCAATGCGGCGAATTGGGGTAACAATACGTAAAAAAGCGTGAGTTGGCGGACTTTAGGGCAGCCAGTATGGTTTTCGCGTCTTTGGGGACACTTGGATTGAGTCGCACCGCCTTCGGCCAACGACGATCTTCCAGTGTTAAGTTTTGGGCACGTTACGCATGAAATTCAGCCGACAGACCACGCTTCGGTCGCAAGCTACCGTGACGGGTGTTGGCGTACATTCTGGTGCCGCTGTTCAACTGACTCTCGGGCCCGCGCCGGTCGATGCGGGCTTTGTTTTTGTCCGCGTCGCTCCCGATGGGACCGAGCGCGAAGTGCAGGCCACCGCCAAGTCCGTCACCGCCACCGCTTTCGCCACCGTGCTGGGTGATCGCGAGGGGCCGCTGGTCTCCACTGCCGAGCATGTTCTGGCCGCGCTGCGCGGCATGGGTGTCGATAACGCCACCATCGAAGTCGATGGTCCCGAAGTTCCGATCATGGATGGCAGCGCTGCCGCGTTCGTCGCCGCCATCGATCAGGCCGGTGTGGTCGAGCAGGCTGCGCCTCGCCGCTTCCTTCAGGTTTTGAAGCCGATCCAGGTCAAGATGGGCGAGAGCGTCGCCGAACTGCGACCCTACGCCAACGGTTTCCGCGCCGAAGTGGAAATCGACTTCGCCAATCAGGTGATCGGCAAGCAGAATTTCTCCCTCGATCTCAATCCCGAAAGCTTCCGCCGTGAAGTCAGCCGCGCCCGTACCTTCGGCTGCATGAGCGACGTTGCGAAGCTGTGGGAAGCCGGTTTCGCCCGCGGTGCGTCGTTCGAGAACTCGGTGGTGTTCGACGACACCCGCCTGCTCAACGCCGAGGGCCTGCGCTACGCCAACGAATGCGCCCGTCACAAGGTGCTCGATGTCATCGGTGATCTGGCGCTAGCCGGTCTGCCGCTGCTGGGCGTCTATCGTTCGGTGCGCGGCGGTCACAAGCTGAACCATGCGGTGCTGACGACGCTGCTGGCCGATCGCAGCGCATGGCGTGTGGTCGAGGGCGAGCGGGCGCGCCGCGCGCGTCCGGTCATGGATGCGGTGGGCGGCATGGTCGGAGGGCTTGTTGCTCCGGCTTACGGTCCGGACGTGTCCTGATCCACAAGTATCCTGATCCACAACCTGTTCCGACTTCATCATCGCGCCTATCGCATCCCGACAATTCGCCTTAATCCGGGCGAAATGGCTCCGTATCCGGTTGGTCGCGTGCGTTTTTTCCGGTACAGAAGCGCGGTCGCGTGAGCACGGTCCCGAACGGCGAAAGCCGGCTTTCGGTTCTTCCGGCCACTTCGCAGCAATGGCATTCCAGGCGTCAGGGTCTTATTTGATGGCGACACCACGTTCGACGTTTGAATCGCGCGGATCCTCGTTCCGGCATGGTCCGCGCAGCCGGGTGCTGCTGGCCGTCTGCATGGTTGCGTTCGCTACCGGCCTCGGCGGCTGTAGCAGCATGGGCGACTTCTGGGACAAGTTCAAAGCCAAGGACGACAGCTTCGTCGATGAACCGGCGGACAAGCTCTACAACGAGGGCTTGTACATCATGAATAAGGAGAACGATCCGAAGGCCGCCTCGAAGAAGTTCGAGGAAGTCGACCGGCAGCATCCTTATTCGGACCTCGCGCGCAAATCGCTGCTGATGTCGGCCTACGCCTATTACAACGCCGGCGATTACGACAACTGCATCGGCGCGGCGACCCGTTACGTGACGCTGCATCCGGGCAGCCCCGACGCCGCCTATGCGCAATACCTGATCGCCAGTTCCCAGTACGACCAGATTCCCGACGTCTCGCGCGACCAGGGCCGCACCGAAAAGGCCATCGCCGCGCTCGAGGAAGTGATCCGCAAGTATCCGACGTCCGAATACGCCACCAGCGCCAAGAAGAAGCTGGAAGGCGCGCGCGACCAGCTCGCGGCCAAGGAAATGAGCATCGGCCGCTACTACATGGAGAAGCGCGACTTCAGCGCGGCGATCAACCGCTACAAGACCGTGGTGACGCGTTATCAGACCACCCGCCACGTCGAGGAAGCGCTGGCGCGCCTGACCGAAGCCTATATGTCGATCGGCATTGTCAGCGAGGCGCAGACCGCGGCAGCCATTCTTGGCCACAACTTTCCTGACAGCCGCTGGTACCAAGACGCTTACAATCTAGTAAAGTCCGGCGGTCTCGAGCCGAGCGAGAACAAGGGGTCCTGGATGAGCCGGGCCTTCAAGAAAATGGGTCTCGGCTAACCCGATCGCAGGACCAACCTCGCATGCTGGCCCGTCTTTCGATCCGTGACATCGTCCTGATCGAACGGCTCGATATCGAATTCGCACAAGGCCTCGCGGTGCTGACCGGCGAAACCGGCGCCGGCAAATCGATTCTGCTCGATGCCTTCGCGTTGGCGCTGGGCGGGCGCGGCGATGCCGGCCTGGTGCGCCACGGCGCCGACCAAGGGCAGGTAACTGCCACCTTCGACGTGCCGAAGGGCCATCCGGCGTCGGACATTCTCAGCGACAACGATCTCGATGATACCGGCGAGATGATCCTGCGCCGCGTGCAACTGGCCGACGGCCGCAGCCGCGCCTTCATCAACGATCAGCCGGTCAGCGTGCAGACCCTCAAGGCCGTTGGCGCGGCGCTGGTGGAGATTCACGGCCAGCACGACGAGCGGGCGCTGGTCGATGCCGTGACGCATCGGCGTCTGCTCGACGCCTTCGCGGGCCTCGACAAGGACGTCGCCGCCCTGGAAACGCTGTGGGCCGAACGCCGGACGGCGCAGCAGGCGCTCGACGAGCACCGCGCCGGCATGGAGCGCGCCGCGCGGGAAGCCGACTATCTGCGCCACGCTTCGGACGAGTTGAAAAGGCTCGCGCCGCAGGACGGCGAGGAAACCTCGCTTGCCGAACGCCGCACCGTGATGATGCAGGGCGAAAAGATCGCCGGCGACCTGCGCGACGCGCAAGAAGCCGTGAGCGGCAACAATTCGCCGATCGCGGCGCTGGCAGCGGCGGTGCGGCGGCTGGAACGGCGCGCGGGCAGTTCGCCGGCGCTGGTCGAGCCGGCGGTGAAGGCGATCGACACTGCGATCAATGCGCTGGAAGAGGCCGACCAGCATCTCAACGCGGCGCTCGCCGCTGCCGATTTCGATCCGGCCGAACTGGAGCGCATCGAGGAGCGGCTGTTCGCGCTACGCGCCGCTGCGCGAAAATATTCCACACCGGTCGATGGGTTGGCGGCGCTCGCCGCGAAGTACGCGGCGGATATCGCGCTGATCGATGCGGGCGCCGAACGGTTGCAAGCTCTGGAGAAGGCAGCCGCCGAGGCGGTGAAACGTTACGACGCGGCTGCCGCGAAGCTTTCGGCGGCGCGTGCGAAGTCCGCGGAGAAACTGAACAAGGCTGTGAATGCCGAACTCGCGCCGCTGAAACTCGAACGCGCAAAATTCATCACGCAGGTGGATTCGGATGCGGGAGCGCCGGGGCCGCAAGGCATCGACCGCGTCGAGTTCTGGGTGCAGACCAATCCCGGCACGCGGCCGGGGCCGATGATGAAGGTCGCCTCCGGCGGCGAACTCTCGCGCTTCCTGCTGGCGTTGAAAGTGGTGCTGTCGGATCGCGGCTCCGCGCCCACGCTCGTGTTCGACGAGATCGACACCGGCGTCGGCGGCGCCGTGGCGGATGCCATCGGTGCGCGGCTGGCGCGGCTCGCCGGCAAGGTGCAGGTGATGGCCGTGACCCACGCGCCGCAGGTCGCGGCCCGCGCCGATCAGCATTTGCTGATTTCCAAGACCGCGCTCGACAAGGGCAAGCGCGTCGCCACCCGCGTCGATGCGCTGGCCGACGAGCACCGCCGCGAGGAAATCGCCCGCATGCTGGCCGGCGCCGAGATCACCAAGGAAGCCCGCGCCGCCGCCGAACAGTTGCTCAAGGCGGCGGGTTAGCGCGATTGCTATGTCTGTTATGCCCGGGCTTGTCCCGGGAATCCACGTCTTTAGAATCCGGATCGTGAAATTGCGGATAGCCGGACCGGGTCACGACGGAAACAACGAATGCCGAAATCGAAATCGACCAAAGCGCTTCCCGATGTCGCGACGCTGACCAAGGCGCAGGCGAAGAAGGAATGGACGCGGCTCGCGCTGGAAATGGAAGCGCACAACGAGCGCTACTATCAGAAAGACGCCCCGACCATCTCCGACGCCGCCTATGACGAACTGCGCCGCCGCGTTGAATCCATCGAGGCCAAATTTCCCGAATTCGCCACGCCGGACTCGCCGACGCAGACCGTCGGCGCCGCGCCGGCGCGCGGCTTCGCCAAGGTGCAGCATGCCGTGCCGATGCTGTCGCTGGGCAATGCCTTCAGTGATGAGGAGGTGCAGGAATTCGTCGACCGCGTGCGCCGTTTTCTCCGGCTCGATGCGGACGAGATACCGGCCATCGTCGCCGAACCGAAGATTGACGGCCTGTCGCTGTCGCTGCGTTACGAGAACGGCGAACTGGTGCGGGCCGCGACGCGCGGCGACGGTTTTACCGGCGAGGACGTCACCGAGAATGTGCGCACCATCAAGGACGTGCCGCATCGCCTGAAAGGCCGCAAGATTCCGGCGGCCTGCGAACTGCGCGGCGAAGTCTACATGCTGAAGCAGGACTTTCTCGCGCTTAACAAAAAGCAGGCCGAAGCGGACGACACCGTGTTCGCCAATCCGCGCAACTCGGCAGCCGGCTCGCTGCGGCAGAAGGATGTCAGCATCACCGCGTCGCGGCCGCTGAAGTTCTTCGCCTACGCCTGGGGCGAGATGGTCGGGCGGCCGGCGGACACGCAGCACGGCATGCTGAAATGGCTCGGCGATGCTGGCTTCGTCGTCAATCCGCTGATCGAACTCTGCAAGAGCGTCGAGGACGTGCTGGCGTTCTATCGCAAGATCGGCGAGGAGCGTGCATCGCTCGGTTACGACATCGACGGCGTGGTCTACAAGATCGACCGGCTCGATTGGCAGGAGCGGCTCGGCTTCGTCTCGCGCTCGCCGCGCTGGGCCATCGCGCACAAGTTCGCCGCCGAGCAGGCGACGACGGTGCTGGAGAAGATCGACATTCAGGTCGGCCGCACCGGCGCATTGACGCCGGTGGCGCGGCTCACGCCGGTGACGGTCGGCGGCGTGGTGGTACAGAACGCGACGCTGCATAACGAGGATTACATCAAGGGCATCGGCAATGACGGCCAGCCGATCCGCGACGGCATCGATATCCGCGAAGGCGATACCGTCGTGGTGCAGCGCGCCGGCGACGTGATTCCGCAGATCGTCAGCGTGGTGCTCGACAAGCGACCGAAGACGGCGAAGCCTTATCAATTCCCACACGTCTGTCCGGCCTGCGGAAGCCATGCCGTGCGCGAGGACGACGAAGCGGTGCGACGCTGCACCGGCGCGCTGATCTGTCCGGCGCAGGCAGTGGAGCGGCTGAAGCATTTCGTCTCGCGTCTCGCTTTCGATATCGAAGGGCTCGGCGAGAAGCAGATCCAGCAGTTCTATCAGGAAGGGCTGATCAAAACGCCGGTCGATATTTTCACTTTGCAGCGGCGCGATGCCAAGGCTGCGCAGAAGCTGGCCAATCGCGAGGGTTACGGTGAAGTCTCGACGCGCAATCTGTTCGCCGCCATCGACGCGCGCCGCAGGATCGAACTGCATCGGCTGATCTTCGCGCTCGGCATTCGCCATGTCGGCGAAGGCAACGCCAAATTGCTGGCGCGGCACTACGGCAGCATCGACGCGTTTCGCGAGGCGATGTTGGCGGCGGCCGCCGGGCTTGGCGATGACGGCAACGCATCGGAAGCCTATCAGGACCTCAACAACATCGGCGGCATTGGCGATATCGTTGCCGACGCTGTGGTCGAATTCTTCGCCGAACCGCGCAACGTCACGGCGCTGGACTCCTTGCTGCGCGAAATCGAGGTGCTGCCGGCCGAGAAGCCGCGGCAGTCCTCGCCGGTGTCCGGCAAGACGGTGGTGTTCACCGGCTCGCTGACCAAGTTCACGCGCGACGAGGCCAAGGCCGTCGCGGAGCGGCTCGGCGCCAAGGTCGCGGGCTCGGTGTCGAAAAAGACCGATTACGTGGTGGCGGGGGACGACGCCGGCTCCAAGCTCACCAAGGCGCGCGAACTGGGCGTCGCGGTGCTGACCGAGGACGAGTGGCTTGGGTTGATTGAAGGGTAGGCGAGTTCGTCATGGCCGGGACGAGCCCGGCCATGACGGCTTGAAGTCAAAGACACTGATTTTATAGATGGTGTGTTTTGGTGGGGCGTGCTGTTGCACTACCTCACCCCGGAAAGTGATCCTCATACGGAATCGGCGCGGTCGCTGCGTCGAGCCAGACGCGGGTTGCCTCGTCGAGATGCGGGCGCACTTCGTTACGCACACGCGCGTGATAATCGTTGACCCACTTCACTTCCTTCTTGCTGAAGCGGCGGTCGATCAGCCGGCGGTCGATCGGCGCCAGCGTCAACGTCTCGAAGGCGTTCATCGGCTTCTCCGCGCCTTCGATCTCGGCCGGCACCACCAGTTCGAGATTCTCGATGCGGATGCCGAAGGCGCCGGTCTTGTAGTAGCCGGGCTCGTTGGAGAGGATCATGCCGCGCTTCAGCGGCGCGGTACCTAACTTTGAGATGCGCGCCGGACCTTCATGCACCGACAGATAGCTGCCGACGCCATGGCCGGTGCCGTGCTCGAAATCGAGGCCGGCCTGCCAAAGGAATTGCCGCGCCAGCGTATCGAGCTGTGCGCCGGTGGTGCCGTCGGGAAACACCGCGCGGGCGATGGCGATGTGGCCGCGCAGCACGCGGGTGAAGCGGTCGCGCATTTCCTGCGTCGGCTCGCCGATGGCGATGGTGCGCGTCACGTCGGTGGTGCCGTCTTCGTACTGTGCGCCGGAATCGATCAGCAGCAGGTCGCCCGGCATGATGCGGCGGTTGCTCTTGCGGGTGACGCGATAATGCACGATGGCGCCGTTCGGGCCTGTGCCGGAAATGGTTGGGAACGAAACATCCTTCAGCGCGCCGGTCTCGCGGCGAAACGTCTCCAGCGCCTCGACGGCGTCGATCTCGGTGAGCTTGCCGCTCGGCGCTTCGCGATCCACCCATGCGAGGAAGCGCGCCAGCGCCACCGCGTCGCGCCGATGCGCAGTGCGCGTGCCGGTGATTTCAGTCGCGTTTTTCACCGCCTTCAACAGGCTCACCGGATCGCTGCCGCGCACCGACTTGCCGCCTGCGCCCGTGACGAGGCGGCTCAGCGCGTCGGCGGCGGTGGCGCCATCGAGGCTGATCGATGCGCCGTGCTGCGCAAGTTGCGTCAGTTGCGGCGTCAACTGATCCGGCGTTGCGACGTCGGCCTGTCCCTCGAGATAGTCGCGCACGCTGTTGGAGAGTTTTCGCGGATCGATGAAGATCGTCGGCCGTCCGTCCCTCGGCACCAGCGCGTAGGACAACGGCAGCGGCGTATGCGACACGTCCGCGCCGCGAATGTTGAAGGTCCAGGCCACCGCATGCGAATCCGACAGCACCAGCGCATCGCTGCCGAGCCGCGCGATCTCGTTGCGGATTTGATTCAATTTGTCGGCAGCCGGAACGCCGGCGAACGTCGCCTCGTGGATCGATACCGGGCCCAGCGGCGGCGCGGGCCGCTCATGCCACACCGCATCGACCGGATTGCGCTCGACCGCGACCAATTCCGCGCCGGCCTTGGCGCAGGCGGCGGCGAGCCGCTCCGCCGCTGCCGTCGTATGCAACCAGGGATCGAAGCCGAGGCGATCACCCGGCGAGAGATGTTCGGCCAGCCAGCTTTCCGGCGGCGGATCGATCAGCGATTCGACTTTCCACGCCGTGGTGTCGACTTGCGTGGCGGCTTGCAGGGTGTAACGGCCATCGACGAACACGGCGGCTTCACGCGGCAGCACGATCGCCATGCCGGCCGATCCGGTGAAGCCGGTCAGCCATGCCAGCCGCTCTTCGGAGGGCGCGACGTATTCGTTTTGCTGCGCGTCGGCGCGCGGAACGACGAATCCGGTCAATTTCTGCTGCGCCAGTTCGGCGCGGAAGGCCGCCAGCCGCGCAGTGAGCGCAACGCCGCTTTCCGGGTCTTCGAAGGTCTGGAAGTGCGCCTCGAACATGATTCCTCGATTGTATGCCACGGATGCGGACAAGTTTGCGGAACTCACCGGAAGTTCAGGTCATAAAGTTGTCATCGCGGCGTAACTTAGATTAGATTGCCGCGCCCGCGCCAGACGGGCAGGGGATATCGCCGCCGCGGCGAAACTCTCACAAGTCGACAATATCGGGGAACGTCCGGAGTGTTTCAACTCGGTCCGAACGATGGGGGATGACTTTGCCCGCCTTTACGTTTGAGAAGTTGTCGACGTCCGCGCCGCGCGTCTCCACACCGCGCGCTCCCGAGCCGGTCGTCGAAGTGACGAAGCCGCGCAGCAAGCTGCGGCGGATGCTGGATCGCTTCACCGCGCGAGGCCGCGCGACGACGCGCCGCTCCGAAGCGTCGAAATCGAAACAGAGCGCGCAACGCTAGATGCTTTCAGCTTTTGATGGAATTATTCGCCGTCATGCGCGGACTTGATCCGCGCATCTATCTCTCTTGAGAAGATGGATTGCCGGATCAAGCCCGGCAATGACGCTTTATTGGCGCGAAGCAGCCCGCTGCATCAGCAAGCTGCACCAGCCATCGACTTGCAGGCGCCGAATCAGCACCAGCCCGACCGCGCGATAGCTCGCGACCACGCCGCGCGTGTGCGCCGGCAGCAATCCCGACAGGATCACCAGTCCGTCAGGGGCGAGATGCCGCGCCATGGTCGGCGCCATCTGCCGCAGCGGATTGGCGAGAATGTTCGCGAGGATCAGATCGAACGGCGCCCGCGCGCGAAACGCCGGGGCCGCGAATCCGATGGCGCAGACGGCGTCGATCAACTGCCCGACGTCGTTGAGTTTCGCATTATCGCGCGCAACGATGACGGCTTGTGGATCGATATCGCTGGCCAGCACCGGTTGTCGCAATGCCTTCGCGGCGGCGATCGCCAGCACGCCGGTGCCGGAGCCGAGGTCCAGCACGTGCGAGGGACGCCGCCGCTTCAACACATCGTCGAGCAGCAGCAGGCAGCCGCGCGTGGTGCCGTGATGGCCGGTGCCGAACGCCAGCGCCGCCTCGATCTCGATGCCGAGCTTGTTGCTTGCGACCCGCGCGCGGTCGTGTTGACCGTGGACGACGAAGCGCCCGGCGGGGACCGGCACCAGCCCCTCGAGGCTGGCCTTGACCCAGTCCTTGGCCTGGATCGTCTGGAACGACAATGCCACCGCCGCGTCGTCGCCGGCAGCAAGCCCGACGAGATTGCGGATTGCGTCCTCATCGGGCGGCGCCGGGAAATGCAGCACGACCTCCCAGACGCCGTCCGCATTCTCGAATGCCGCCACCGCGACTTCGCCGGGATCGAGGCTTTCCTCCAGCACGTCGACGATGCCCCGCGCGCGGCGTTCGTCGCCGACGGTGAAAGCGGCGCTGGTGCTTTGCGGTGTGACAGTGGACGTCATGGAAAGGACAAGGGCTCCTGCGAAGCCTCTTGTTCACATGCCATCCACAGACAATTCAAGGGTTTTCCATGTGGTGACTGCATGATTGCGCACAGGACCGCTGCCGTTTCGTCGGGCGGCGGGCGATCCACATCTGCTGACAAGATATCCACAGGGTAGAAGCCGATTTTCCACGCTCTATCCACAGGGATATCAACAGACGTTCCGGGGCTTCCTCGGATGCCTCCTCAAGCAAAGAACGCCTTGTGATCGCGCAGGATGGCGCGGGCGGCGTTGTGGCCGGGGGCGCCGGTGACGCCGCCGCCGGGATGGCTGCCGGAGCCGCAGTGATAGAGCCCTTTCAGCGGCCCGCGATAATCGGCATAGCCCAGCATCGGCCGCGCCGAGAACAGTTGGTTCAGCGTCAGCGCGCCGTGGAAGATATCGCCGCCGAGCAGGCCGAATTCGCGTTCGAGATCGAGCGGCGAGAGAATTTGCCGGCCGAGCACGCTGGCGGCGAAGCCGGGCGCGTAGCTGTCGACCGTGGCGATCATCAGGTCGGCGACCTCGTCGCGGTGGTCGTCCCACGACGAGCCGTTCGGCAATTGCGGCGCGACATGCTGGCAGAACAGGCTGGCGACATGCCGGCCGGGCGGCGCGAGGCTATCGTCGAGCGTCGAGGGGATCAGCATCTCCACCACCGGCGCGAGGCTCCAGCCGTATTCGCGCGCATCCTGCCAGGCGCGGTCCATGTAAGCGAGGCTCGGCGCCATGATGATGCCGGCGCTGAGGTGATCGCCGTCGCCCGGCAGCGCGGTGAACGACGGCAGTGATGACAGCGCGACATTCATGCGGAAGGTGCCGGAGCCGTTGCGCCAGCGTCCCATACGAGTGAGAAATTCCGGCGGCAGCGCGTCCTTCGGCAGCAGCTGCGTATAGAGCAGCTTCGGATTGACGTTGGCGGCGACATAGCGCGCGCGGATGCGGCGGCCGTCGTCGAGCACGATGCCGGTCGCGCGGTTGTCTTCGACGATCACCTCGCCAACGCCGACGCCGGTTTCGATCTCGACGCCGTGGCTGCGCGCCGCCGCCGCCATCGCTTGCGTGATCGCGCCCATGCCGCCGATGGCGTGGCCCCAGACACCCTTCTTGCCGTTCACCTCGCCGAACGCATGGTGCAGCATGACGTAAGCGGAGCCGGCCGCGTAGGGGCTGGCATAATTGCCGACGATGGCGTCGAAGCCGAACAGCGCCTTCACCAGTTCGCTCTCGAAAATCTCGTCGAGCATTTCGCCGGCGGAGCGCGTGAACAGGTCGAGCAGAAGACGTTGCCGCTCCATCGGCAGCGTGCGCAGCACGTTGGCGGTGCCGAGCGCGTTGAGGCTTTCGCGGATCGCGGGCGCGCCGAAGCCTGTCACCAAATTCGGCGGCGCGCGCAACACCAGTTGTCGCAGCACGTCGGCGATGGCCTCAAGCTCGCACGTGAATGCCTCAAAGCGTTCGACATCGCGCGTGTTGATGCGGGCGATCGACGCCGCGGTGCGGTCTTCGCCGGTGAGAAGATAGTCGCCGCCCTGCGTCGGCAGGAAATTCTGCGCGCGGCGTTCGACGATGCGCAAGCCGTGCGCGTGCAGTTTCAGGTCGGCGATGATCGCAGGGTTGAGCAGGCTCACGGTGTAGGCCGCGACTGAATTGCGGAAGCCGGGATGAAACTCCTCGGTCACCGCCGCGCCGCCGACCACCTTGCGGCGCTCCACCACGCGCACGCGCAGGCCGGCCATCGCCAGATAGGCCGCGCAGGTGAGGCCGTTGTGGCCCGCGCCGATGGTGACAACGTCGGTATCGAAGTCGGCCATGATGCCTTTGCGTACAAAGAGAATGTCGCGGCCACTGTACCGGGTTCGCGGAACCGATTGCAGCCTTTTGTCGCGGCGAGGGGGAGGGGGCTGTAGCGATCCCGCCTTTCCTCGCATTGTTTGCGGCGGGGCCTTGTGCTTCAATCCGGCGCCTCGACGCAAGGTTGCGGGGCGTTGCCGGCGCGAAAGCTCGCCGGATTGAGGCTGAAGACCGCATGACGCTTTCCGCGCCGCCCGCGACCCGCGACCCGCCGTCGCCCTCGCGCCATCGCCTGATCCTGATTCTGTATACCGCCGCGATTTTCGTCAGTGCGCTGCTGCTGTTCTCGGTACAGCCGCTGTTCACCAGGATGGTGCTGCCGCGGCTCGGCGGCTCGCCGGCGGTGTGGTCGGTGGCGATGGTATTTTTTCAGTCGCTGCTGCTCGGCGGCTATCTCTACGCGCACTTCCTGACGCAACTGCCCGGCCGCGCCGCCGCTGTCGCGATCCATCTGATGCTGCTGATCGCGGCGTTGACCGCCTTGCCGCTGACGATCGCCAGCGGGTGGGGTGAGCCGCCGTCGAGCGGCTACGCGCTCTGGCTCCTCGGCCTGTTCGCGGTGTCGATCGGCTTGCCATTCTTCGCGCTCGCCGCCAACAATCCGCTGTTGCAGGCGTGGTTCGTCCGCACCGGCCATCCCGGCGGGCGCGATCCGTACTTCCTCTATGGGTCGTCGAATATCGGCAGTTTTCTCGCGCTGTTGTCCTATCCGTTTCTGCTGGAGCCGGCGCTGTCGCTGCGCGGCCAGAACCTGCTGTGGACGATGGGCTACGGCGTGCTGATCCTGCTGATCGCGGGCTGCGGCGCGATGTTGCTGCGTTCGCCGCAAACGGCTGCGATGGAATCGATGAGTGAAGCGGTCGACGATCGGCCGCCGCCGACGTGGCTTGCGCGCGCGCGCTGGATCTTCCTCGCGGCGGTGCCGTCCGGGCTGCTGATCGCGGTGACGGCGCATATCTCCACCGACGTCGCCGCCGCGCCGCTGCTCTGGGTGCTGCCGCTCTCGCTCTATCTGCTGACCTGGGTGCTGGTGTTCCAGTCGCGCCCGCTGCTGTCGCACCAATGGATGCTGGCGTTGCAGCCGCTCGCGATCGCCGGCGTCATCGTGCTGCTGGCGGTCGGCGGCGAGCAGAACCTGTTGCTGACGCTCGGCGGCCATCAACTGTGTTTCTTCGTCATCGCGATGGCGTGCCATGGCGAACTGGCGCGGACGCGCCCCGCGCCGCGTTATCTCACCGGCTTTTATGTCGCACTCTCGTTCGGCGGTATGGTCGGCGGCTTGTTCGCGGGCCTGATCGCGCCGTTCACGTTCTCATGGATCGCCGAATATCCCATCCTGATCGTGCTGGCGGCGCTGTGCCGTCCGCCGTTCCGCGAGCGCTGGCCGAACCTTGTGCGCTGGTACTGGGTGCTGCTGGTGCTGCTGGCGGTGGCATTGATCGCGCTCACGTTCAGCGGCGGTGCGGCGTTCACATGGATCGAACAACAGCGCGTCTATGTCATCGGCGCGCTGGGCGGTCTGGCGGCGCTGGTCGCGCTGCTGCCGCGCGGCGACCGCTGGAAGGTCGCGGCCACGGTGGCGTTGGCGCTGCTGCTGTTGCGCGCCTATCCGTCGGACGAGGGGCGGGTGACCACGGTGCGCAGCTTTTTCGGCGTGCACAAGATCGTGGTGACGCCCGGCGGCCACTATCACGTGCTGATGCACGGCACCACGATTCACGGCGCCGAGCGCATGCTGAACGACGACGGCACGCAGGTGACGGGTCGTCCCGAGCCGATTTCCTACTACGACAAGGACGGCGGCATCGGTCAGGCCATCACCGCCATCCGCGCGCGCAAGGGCGGGCCGATCCGCGTCGCGGTGATCGGCCTCGGCGCCGGAACGTTGGCCTGTGCGTCGGCGCCGGGCGAGAACTGGACGTTTTTCGAGATCGATCAGACGATGATCGATACCGCGCGCGATCCGCGCTACTTCACCTTCATCGAGAAGTGCGCGCCGCAGATGAAGCCGGTGCTGGGCGATGCGCGACTCACCTTTGCGCGCGAAGCGGACGGGCAATACGATCTCATCATCGTCGATGCCTATTCGTCCGATGCGATCCCGATACATCTCGCCACGCAGGAGGCGATGGCGATCTATCGGTCGAAACTCGCGCCGCAGGGCGCGGTGGCGATGCACGTCTCCAACCGGCATCTCGAACTCGCCAGCGTCGTCGCCGGCATCGCCGGCGCCAACGGCCTGACGAGTTGGCATTTCAACGAGGATTCCGGCCGCGACGATGCTTACGTGTTCACCACCGACGTGGTGATCTCCGCGCGCACTGACACGGATATCGGCAGCCTGGCGTCGAACGACAAATGGGTCAAGACGGTGCCGCCCGCCGATCAGCGGGTCTGGACCGACGACTATTCGAACATCCTCGGCGCGGTGTGGCGTCGCCTGCGCGACGGGGATAACTGAAGGCTATCGAAACCCTCTCCCTGTCATTGTGAGGAGCGTCAGCGACGAAGCAATCCAGCTCTTGCTTCGTAGCCTTCTGGATTGCTTTGCTTCGCTCGCAAAGACGGCTGACGGACTGTAGGCGACTGATAAGTCTGTATTCGGCTCTTCGTGCATTCACCTGCGCGCCGTGCATCTCAATCCGCGTCTGAAAATGTTTTTTCGTCATGGCCGGGCTTGTCCCGGCCATCCGCGTCTTTCTCGTTGCGTGTCTGCCGGAGGCTTTCTGCTTTTGATGGAAGCACGGCCGTCATGCGCGGACTTGATCCGCGCATCCATCTTCTTCCAAAAATGATGGATTGCCGGGTCAAGCCCGGCAATGACGTTTTCGCCTAACCCGGAAGCGCTCTAAGACGTGGATGGCCGGAACAAATCCGGCCATGGCGAACTGAGAACATGTTGCTCGATTGCCAGGTCAGCAGCGGCGCGGCAGTAGTTGCACCCACCCCGCCGCAACACACACCTCAATCCGCGTCGGAGAACAATCCGCGCGGGCGCAGGTAGGGGCGGGGGGCGTAGTAGCCGCCCTGCTGCCCGGCGTAGTAGCTCTGCGGATCGTCATAGCTGCGCGGCACGGCGTATTGCTGGCCGTACTGGCCGCCGTAACTTTGCCCCTGATAGACGCGACGATAGGGGCGCGGCGAGGGATAGCGTTGATCGCTGCTGCTGCCGTCGGCGGGATAGATATAGCCGTCGTCCGAGACCTGCGGCTGCACCGGGCGTTGCACGCGGCGCGCCTGCGGCGACAGATCGATCGGGTTGCCGGCGGCGTCGTAGCCGGCCTCGACGTCACCCGGAGCCGGATCGCGGCGCGCCACGTCGGTCTTCGACTTGCCCTTGCGGGCCAGCGCGACGCGCGAGGAGCCTGTCAGCGTCACCGTGGTGGTGAGCAGGCCGTCGCGCTTGACCAGATCATAGAGCGTCGTGGCGTTGGCGCGCGAAATGCGGACGCAGCCGTGCGACACCGGCGTGCCGAGGCTTTTTTCCGAAAACGTGCCGTGGATCGCGTGGCCCTGCTTGGTGAAGAAGATCGAGTGCGGCATCGGCGCGTCGTCGAATTCCTTGGAGAAGTGATCTTCCTCCATGCGGAAGGTCTGGAATTTGCCGTTGGGCGTTTCGTGCGATGGATTGCCGCTCGATATCGGCCAATGATAGCGCTCCACGCCATCGACCGAGACCGTCATGGTCTGGTTGTCCTTGTCGATGTTGATGGCGACTTTGGCCAGGGCCGCAGTGGGAACGGCTGCGAGCATCAGCGCGGCAACCGGAATGAGCAACGAACGCATGTCTTTCCTGGCCTCCAAATCCGATTCAGGCTTCCGCCCGGTATCGGAAGGTCACTTGTCCGTCCCCGCCGCTTATATGCCCATGATCGCGCAGTGGCACCAGTCCCATAGCGCATCAATCTTAATGGCGCGGTGACACGCCTTGGTGAAATCGATCGATGGCGGAAGGATGACCGCAGGACGCGTGGGGCGTTGAGCCGCCATGGTAGCGGGCAACCAGTTTGACGCGACCGTGGCAACCAATCGCGATCTCGTGCGTTGTCGTCGGCAATCCCTAGCCGTTTGCCGGCGCCGCTTTGGCCGCCGATCCCTTTGATTGGTTAACCCGCGAGGAGCCCCGATGAACATCCAAGCCGTGAGAACACAGGCCGCTGCCCTGCCGTCCCGCCCGTCGCTGCGCCTTCATTTGGCCATGGCCGCGCTGGCGGCGGCGCTGCTCGCCGCGCCCAATCTGGCGCATGCGCAAGGCGTGATCGGCGGCATGGAGCGCGGTGCGCATCAGGGCTCGCGCGAGGGCAATCGTGCGGCCGGTCCGATCGGCGGCGCGGTGGGCGGAGCCATCGGCGCGGGCGTCGGCGGTGTGGTCGGCGGCGTCAAGGGCGTGCTCGGCATTCCCGATCGCGGCCCGTATCGCGGCAGGCGCTGTCGCGGCTATTACGACCGTCACCACCACTTCCATTGCTATCGCCGCTAGTTCGATAGGCAACAATAAAAAGGCCCGGAGGTGACTCTGGGCCTTTTTTAGTCCTGCCGAACTCTGCCAGCGGCCGTTGGCCTGACCTTTCCGTCGTCATGGCCGGGCCTGTCCCGGCCATCCGCGCCTTGTGATCCTTCGTCTGATTCAAGACGTGGATGCCCGGCACATAGGCGAGCGAAGCGACGCCGTTCTTCGAACGGCTATGGCCGGGCATGACGAGTTGCAAATCAGTTCTTCAGCCGATAACCGGTCTTGAAGATCCACCAGATGGTGACGAGACAGGCGGCGAGAAACGCCAGCGTGAGGCCGACGCTGATGCCGAGGCTGACGTCGGCGATCTCGTAAAAGCTCCAGCGGAAGCCGCTGATAAGATACACCACCGGATTGAACAGCGTGATGGTGCGCCAGCCCGACGGCAGCATGTTCACGGAATAGAAGCTGCCGCCGAGGAAAGTCAGCGGCGTCACCACCAATAGCGGGATCGCTTGCAGCTTTTCGAAGTTGTCGGCCCAGATGCCGATGATGAAACCGAGCAGGCTGAAGGTGACGGCGGTGAGCACCAGGAACGCCAGCATCCAGAACGGATGGTGGATGTGCAGCGGCACGAACAATCCGGCGGTGCCGAGAATGATCAACCCGAGCAGGATCGACTTGGTGGCGGCGGCGCCGACATAGCCGATGACGATCTCGAGATAAGACACCGGCGCCGACAGGATTTCATAGATGGTGCCGACGAACTTCGGGAAATAAATCCCGAACGAGGCGTTGGAGATGCTTTGCGTCAGCACCGAGAGCATCACCAGGCCCGGCACGATGAAGGTGCCGTAGCTGACGCCCTGGATTTCGCTGATACGCGAGCCGATGGCGGCGCCGAACACCACGAAATACAGCGAGGTCGAGATTACCGGCGAGACGATGCTTTGCAGCAGCGTGCGCCAGGTGCGGGCCATTTCGAACAGATAGATGGCGCGGATCGCGGTGAAATTCATGCGCCTCGCCTCACCAAGCTGACGAAGATATCTTCCAGCGAATTCTGCGTGGTGCTGAGATCCTTGAAGCGGATGCCGGCATTGCCGAGATCGCTAAGCAATGCGGTGATGCCGGTGCGCTCGCCTTGGGTGTCGTAGTTGTAGGTCAGCCGCATGCCGTCGTCATCCACGGTCAATCGATAGGGCTCCAGCACGGCAGGCAATGCCGCGAGGCGTTCCTGCAATTGCAGCGTCAGTTGCTTGCGGCCGAGCTGCCGCATCAACGTGGCTTTCTCCTCGATCAGGATGATCTCGCCCTTGTTGATGACGCCGATGCGGTCGGCCATCTGCTCGGCTTCCTCGATGTAGTGCGTCGTCAGGATGACGGTGACGCCGGCGTCGCGCAGCTTGCCGATCACCTCCCACATGCCTTTGCGCAGTTCGACGTCGACGCCGGCGGTCGGCTCGTCGAGAAACAGGATTTGCGGCTCGTGCGACAGCGCCTTCGCGATCATCACGCGGCGCTTCATGCCGCCGGACAGTTCGATGATGCGATTGTCCTTCTTGTCCCACAGCGAGAGGTCTTTCAGGACTTTCTCGATGAGGGCCGGGTTTTTCGGCTTGCCGAACAGGCCGCGGCTGAAACTGACGGTGGCCCATACCGTCTCGAACGCATCGGTGTGCAATTCCTGCGGCACCAGCCCGATCAGCGAGCGCGCGGCGCGATAGTCCGCGTTGATGTCGTGGCCGCCCACCGTCACCTTGCCGCTTGAGAGATTGGCAATGCCGCAGATAATGCTGATCAGCGTGGTCTTGCCGGCGCCGTTCGGCCCGAGCAGCGCGAAAATCTCACCGCGCCGAATGTCGAGGCTGATATCCTTCAGCGCCGTGAAGCCGGAGCCATAGGTTTTCGAAAGATGCGTGACAGAAATGATGGAGGACATGCGCGAGCGGCGAATGGAGGGAACGGAAACGGCGAACGGCCCCAACACATAGGGAGGGGTGCGTGGTTCCGCAATCGGTTGGAGCAAATGAATCGAGATTGAAGGGGAGGCCGCTATCTTGAATGCATACCCGGAATGCATTCAGGTTATCAGAGTTTAGCTAACCACTTGAACATGAATCAATTTCGGTCATGCCCGGGCTTGTCCCGGGCATCCACGTCTTTCCTGCCGATGTTCTGTAAAGACGTGGATGGCCGGAATAAATCCGGCCATGACGAGGGAAACAATGCCCTCGCGTCAGTTCGACCTAAGCCCGTTGCACGAAGCTGTCGACGACCTTCTTCTCGCCCGCCTTGTCGAAAGCGATGGAGAGTTTGTTGCCGTCGATCTTGACGATGCGGCCGTAGCCGAACTTCTGGTGAAAGACCCGGTCGTCGAGTGAATATTCCGACGTGGTGCCCGTCGATTTCGCGATCAGCTCACCCTCGATGGTGAGCGGGGCGCGGCGCGCGCGCGATCCGCCGCCTGCGCCATAGGGCGTGCCGGCTTCGTTGAAGCCGCCGCGCGAGCGGTTGGCCTGCGCGCGTTGCCAGCCGGGCGTCGAATAGCTCGAGCCGAACGCTTCGAGATTGTCGAAGCGCGACGCGCCATAGCCGCCGCTGCCGCCCCAGCCGGAGCCGCCTTTCGACTCGGTGATCTCGACATTGTCCGCCGGCAGTTCGTCAAGGAAGCGCGACGGCACCGTGGTCGACCAGGTGCCGTGAATGCGGCGGTTGGTGGCGAAATAGAGTTTGGCGCGTTTGCGCGCACGCGTGATGCCGACATGAGCGAGGCGGCGTTCTTCCTCGAGGCCGGCGCGGCCCTGCTCGTCGAGCGCGCGCTGATGTGGAAACAGGCCTTCCTCCCAGCCCGGCAGGAACACGTTGTCGAATTCGAGGCCCTTGGCGGAGTGCAAGGTCATCAGCGACACCGCGTCTTCCTCGGGGCCGCCGTCGCGGTCCATCACCAGCGAGATGTGTTCGAGAAAACCTTGCAGGTTCTCGAACTCCTCCATCGAGCGCACCAGTTCTTTCAGGTTTTCGAGCCGGCCGGCGGCGTCCGCCGAGCGGTCCTTCTGCCACATCTCGGTGTAGCCGCTCTCATCCAGCACCATTTCGGCGAGTTCAGTGTGCGGCATCGCCTGGCTCTGCATCCGCCAGCGATCGAAATTATCCATCAGCCCGCGCAAGGTACCGCGCGGCTTCGGCTTCAATTCGTCGGTGTCGGCGATGGCGCGCGCCGCCGCCGCCAGCGACATGCGCTGCTTGCGGGCGTGATCGTAGAGCAGTTGCACGGTGGCGTCGCCGATGCCGCGCTTCGGCACATTGATGATGCGCTCGAAGGCGAGATCGTCGGCGGGCGAATTGATGACGCGCAGATACGCCAACGCGTCGCGGATTTCGGCGCGCTCGTAGAAGCGCGGACCGCCGATGACGCGATAGGGCAGGCCGAGCGTGACAAAGCGGTCTTCGAACTCGCGCATCTGGAACGAGGCGCGCACCAGAATGGCGACTTCGTTGAGCTTGTCGCCGGCGCGCTGCAACTGCTCGATCTCCTCGCCGATGGCGCGGGCTTCCTCCTCGGAATCCCACGCGCCCGTGACGGTGACTTTCTCGCCCTCGACGTCCTCGGTGCGCAGCGTCTTGCCGAGCCGGCTTTCATTGTGCGCGATCAGGTGCGAGGCGGCGGCGAGGATATGGCCGGTGGAGCGATAATTGCGTTCGAGACGAATGACTTTCGCGCCCGGAAAATCGTGATCGAAGCGCAGGATGTTGTCGACCTCGGCGCCGCGCCAGCCGTAGATCGACTGATCGTCATCGCCGACGCAGCAGATGTTTTTCTGTCGCAGAGTCTCGACCGATGCGGGCGAACCCTCTCCCCTTGCGGGAGAGGGTGGCGAGCGTAGCGAGCCGGGTGAGGGGGCATCGGATGCGGAGAGCGACCCCTCACCCGCTTCGCCGCTACGCGGCTCAGCACCCTCTCCCGCGAGGGGAGAGGGAAGTGGAGCGCTTGTCGACGTCTGCGCCAGCAGCCGCAGCCAGAGATACTGCGCGACGTTGGTGTCCTGATATTCGTCGACCAGAATGAACTTGAAGCGATTCTGGTAGCCGCGCAGCACGTCGGGATTTTCGCGGAACAGCCGGATGTTTTCCAGCAGCAGGTCGCCGAAGTCGGCGGCGTTCAGCGTCTTCAATCGTTCCTGATAGGCCGCATACAGCTTGCCCCCGCGGCCGTTGCCGAACACGGCCGCTTCGCCCGAAGGCACCTGCGACGGCGTCAGGCCGCGATTCTTCCAGCCGTCGATCAGCCCGGCCAGCATCCGCGCCGGCCAGCGCTTGTCGTCGATGCCGTCGGCTTGCAGCAATTGTTTCAGCAACCGCACCTGATCGTCGACGTCGAGCACGGTGAAATTGGATTTCAACTGCACCAGTTCGGCGTGCACCCGCAGGATGCGGCCGCCGATCGAGTGGAAGGTGCCGAGCCACGGCATGCCCTCGACGGCGTGGCCGAGCATCTGGCCGAGCCGGTGCTTCATCTCGCGCGCGGCCTTGTTGGTGAAGGTCACCGAGAGGATTTCGTGCGGCCGGGCGCGGCCGGTCGAGAGGATGTGGGCGATCCGCGACGTCAGCACCCGCGTCTTGCCGGTGCCGGCGCCGGCCAGCACCAGCACAGGGCCGTCCAGCGTCTCCACCGCCTCGCGCTGCTCGGGGTTGAGCCCGGCGAGATACGGCGGCGTCGCGGCGGCGCGGGCGCGCGCGGCGATGCCGCCGGCCATCGGCTGATGGTCGGGCAGGTGATCGCGCGGCAAGTCTTGGCGCGGTTCCTGGCGCGGCAATTTGTTCGGCTCGGTCATGCGAATCAATTTCCGGCCCACGATGGCACCGTGAACCCGTGATGGGGAGACTCCTGAAGCAGGATTCGACCAGATATAGGGCGGAACAGCGGGTTTTCCCACCGCAACGCGGGGGAACCCGCTATTTCACCGGCATTCCGATCTTGCGGCCGAGCCCTTCGGGGCGCGGGCAGGCGTCATGCGCCTTCACCACCGCGGCGATGCGGTCGCGAATGTCCGGCGGAAACGGCGCGGTCTTGCGCGCCGCCATGTCGACATGGACCGACATGTTCTCCGAAGTCGCCGAGAGCCAGCCCTCGGTGGCGTGGCGCAACTCCTGAAACGTATGCAGGCGCTTTTCGTCCGCCGCCACCAGCAGAATCGAAACCTGCACCGGGTCACCGAGATGCACTTCGCGCAGATAGCGCACGTGGCATTCCGCCGTGAAGGTGGAGCCGCCGCGCGCCTTGAGATATTGAGGGCCGATTCCGAGTTCGGCCCAGAGCGCGTCGATGCCGCGATCGAACAACACGTGATAGTAGGCCATGTTGAGGTGGCCATTGTAGTCGATCCAGGCCGGTTCGATCTGCATCACCGGCGCGCGGAACGGCGCCTGCGTCAGTGGCAATCCGGCGGCATTCGTCGTCATGGCAAATCCTTGTTCGGGCGCAAAGCCGACGGCTGCGGTTTGCGAGATGGGTTTGTGCGATTGCTTGACCCGTTATACATCCTTTGCAACGGTGACACCGCCGGGAGGAATAAAATGAACATGCATAACCCGTTCGATCTGCCGCACGCGGACCCCAAGGCGCTGGCGAAAGCGCTGGAATCGCTGGCGGCGCGGTTCGGCAACCGGCTGGTGACCTCGCAGGCGGTGCGCGAACAGCACGCCCACACCATGACCTGGCTGAAATCGCAGCCGCCGGATGCTGTGGTGATGGCGCACGAAACCGCCGACATTCAGGACGTGGTGCGGATTTGCGCCGCCAACGGCGTGCCGGTGATCGCGTTCGGCACCGGCACTTCGCTGGAAGGGCAGGTCAACGCGCCGGCCGGCGGCGTGTGCATCGACCTGCGCGACATGAACAAGGTGCTCGCGGTTCACGTCGAGGACCTCGATTGCGTGATCCAGCCCGGCATCACCCGCAAGACGCTGAACGAACATCTGCGCGATCAGGGCGTGTTCTTCCCGATCGATCCCGGCGCCGACGCCTCGATCGGCGGCATGACCGCAACCCGCGCCTCCGGCACCAACGCGGTGCGCTACGGCACCATGCGCGACAACGTGCTGGCGCTGAAGGTGGTGCGCGGCGACGGCGAGATCATCACCACCGGCACGCGCGCGAAGAAATCCTCCGCCGGCTACGACCTGACGCATCTGTTCGTCGGCGCCGAAGGCACGCTCGGCATCATCTCCGAGCTCACCATCAAGCTGCGCGGCATTCCGGAGACCATCGCTGCCGCGTCGTGCTCGTTTGAAACCGTCAAGGGCGCCTGTCAGGCCACCATTCTGGCGATCCAGACCGGCATCCCGCTGGCGCGCATCGAACTGCTCAACGCCGCGCAGGTGAAGGCGGTCAACGCCTATTCGAAATTGATCCTGCCGGAAACGCCGCTGCTGCTGCTGGAATTTCATGGCAGCGAAGTCGAGGTGGCCGAGCAAACCCGCCGCTTCGGCGAGATCGCGCGGGAGTGCCACGGCGGCTCGTTCGAATGGACCACGCGGCCGGAGGATCGCACGCGGCTGTGGCAGGCGCGACACGATGCCTACTGGGCCGTGCGCGGCCTGCGCCCCGGCGCCGGCGTGGTTGCCACCGACGTCTGCGTGCCGATCTCGCGGCTGGCCGATTGCGTCACCGAAACCGAGGCCGACCTGATCGGCCTCAACCTGCTGTCGCCCATCGTCGGCCATGTCGGCGACGGCAATTTCCACTGCTCGCTGTTGTGCGACGTCAACGATCCCGACGAAATGGCGCGCGCCGACGAATTCATGCACCGGCTGGTGGAGCGGGCGCAGGCGATGGACGGCACCTGTACCGGCGAGCACGGCATCGGCCAGGGCAAGCAGAAATATCTGGTGAGCGAACTCGGCCCCGAGGCGCTCGATGCCATGCGCGCGCTGAAGCGGGCGCTCGATCCGCAGAACATCTTCAATCCGGGCAAGATCATCCCGCCGGCCTGATTTACCTGCGAGGTCATTGACCGACCCTCGAAGGTCGTCTCAAATCGATCGGCAATTTTTTGTAAGCGGATTCTCAGCACGAAAATCGTCGTTCCCGCGCAGGCGGGGACCATACGCCGCAGCGGTTCGGCTCCATCACCAGGGCGAGATGATTTGATGATGACCAACGCCGGGGGTTACGGGGTCCTGCCTTCGCAGGGACGACGCCGGGATCGTTTGAGCATTTTGCGACGAGAGGGGCGCTGATCCATGCGCGCGCGCTTCTTCTACGGCTGGGTGATCGTCGCCGTCACCTTCGTGACGATGGCCATCGGTGTCAACGCGCGGACGGCGTTCTCGCTGTTCTTCCCTTCCATCGTCGATGAATTCCACTGGGAGCGCGGCCTCACTGCCGGCGCGTTCTCGTTCGGCTTCGTCGTCTCCGCCGTCTTCAGCCCGCTGATCGGGCGCATGATGGACCGTTTCGGGCCGCGCGTGGTGATGGAAACCGGCGTGTTGCTGATGGTCGCCGGCCTGCTGCTGGCGCCGCTCACGACGCAAGTCTGGCACCTGTACCTGACCATGGGGCTCATGGTCGGCGGCGGCAGCGTCTGCCTCAGCTACACCGGCCAATCGCTCTATCTGCCGAACTGGTTCGTGCGTCAGCGTGGCCTCGCGATGGGGCTCGCCTTTGCCGGCGTCGGCATCGGTTCGATCATCATGTTCCCATGGATCGGCTATGTCATCGCGCACGCCGGCTGGCGTTCGGCCTCGACCGCGCTCGGCATCCTGATGCTGGTGGTGCTGGTGCCGATCAACCTGATGGTGCGCAAGCGTCCGCAGGACATGGGCTTGATGCCCGATGGCGACGACCACAGCGACAGCGCGGCGATGCAGGCGAAGCGACCAACGGTGGTGATCGTCGATCCGGCGTGGGCGGCAACCGACTGGACCTTGTCGCGCGCATTGCGCACGGCGCCGTTCTGGTGGCTGTCGCTGGGATTTTTCTGCGGCTTGTATTCGTGGTATGCGGTCCAGGTTCACCAGACCAAATATCTCGTCGAAGTCGGTTTCAGTTCCAACGTCGCGGTGTGGGCCTTGGGACTGGTCAGCCTGCTCGGCATTCCCAGCCAGATCGTCCTGGGCGGTCTCTCCGACCGGATCGGACGCGAGTGGATCTGGACCATCAGCGGTCTGGGCTTCGTCATCTGCCTGGCGGCGCTGATCGGGTTGGCCCACGTGCCCAGCATGGCGCTGGTCTATCTGATGATCGTCGCGCAGGGCTTGATTGGTTATGGATCGACGGCGGTGATGGCCGCGGTGGTCGTCGAAATCTTCGAGGGCAAGCAATACGGCAGCATTTTCGGCACGATCATGCTGGCGGGACTGGCCGGCGGCGCCGCGGGGCCGTGGATCACCGGCCTGCTGCACGATTGGTATGGCGACTACACCGCGGCGTTTCTGCTGGCGATCGCTTTCAGTCTGCTCGGCTGCGCCGCGATCTGGTTCGCCGCGCCGCGCAAGGTGCGCGCGGTGGCCGGGCGCGCGCATCTGTTCGAGCAGCACGCCAAGCCGGTGACTTCCGACGTGGGATAGCGCCAGGGTTGCGCATTCCGTCATTGCGAGGAGCGCAGCGACGAAGCAATCCAGTCCTTGCTTTGTGGCTTCCTGGATTGCTTCGCTTCGCTCGCAATGACGTAAAATGCCCTCTGGATTGTGTCCTGCGCAATGACGGGAATGTGGGTCCGTCGCATGCGCGCGGCGCTGTGACTTTGCCATACTTGTTGCTATAAGTTTGCCGCGGCAAGCGGACGCGTTCGGCGCGGCATCACGATCGATGTGCCGGCGGTGTCGCAGCGGATGCGCGGTTTGCGGTCCGGTTCGGGTGGGACCGGCATGGCATCGCGCCGGAGAGGGAGACGCCGTGCAGACAACCCTGCTCGGAGTGGCAATCGCTTTTATCATCGCGCTGGTCGCGGCCCTGGTCGGTCCGCATTTCATCGATTGGACCCGGTTTCGCCCGCAGTTCGAGGTCGAGGCAAGCCGCATTCTCGGCGCGCCGGTGCGCGTCAGCGGATCACTGAACGCGACGTTGCTGCCGACGCCGTCGCTGCGCCTTCAGTCGGTCGTGGTCGGCGGCCCCAACGATCCCGGCCGCATCCGCGCCGACAGTCTTGCCGTCGAGTTCAGCCTTGGGTTGCTGATGCGCGGCGAATGGCGCGCCACCGAACTCACCGTCAACGGCGTTGCGCTTGATCTTGGGCTCGATCAGAAGGGCCGGATCGATTGGCCGGTCTCCTCCAACAATTCCAATCTCGCCGCGCTGGCGATCGACCGCGTCAATCTCACCGGCCGCGTCGCGCTGCATGACGCCGCGAGCCGCAGCACGCTGGAACTGAACGACATCGCCTTCAGCGGCGACGTGCGCGGCCTCGCCGGATCGGTGCGCGGCAACGGCAACTTCACGGTATCGGGAACGCGCTATCCGTTTCGCGTCTCGTCTTCGCAGGACGCCGGCGGCGCGCGCGTCCGCCTGACGCTCGATCCCGGCCTGCATGGGTGGACGGTCGATCTCGACGGCGCGCTGGCGTTCGAGGCGCGGGTGCCGCATTTCGACGGCGCCATGACGGTGACGCGATCCGCGCCGGACGGCACCGCGCCGGATTCGGTGACGCCATGGCGGCTGACGACGAAGCTGAAAGCCGATCCGGTCAAGGCTTCGCTGGCGCAACTCGAGGTCAGCTACGGCCACGATGACGCGGCGATGAAACTGACGGGGCTGGCGGACTTCCGCTTCGGCGCGAAACCGATGTTGCAGGCGCTGCTGTCGGCCAAGCAACTCGACGCCGACAAGCTGCTGGCAAAGCAGAGCGGCTCGGCCGAACCAGTGCAGATGATGCCGGGCCTGCGCGCACTGTTGGCGGCGCTGCCGCAGGCGCCGCTGCCGAGCCGCATCGACATCAACACGGAGCGCATCATCCTTGGCGGCCGTCCGGTGCAGGATCTCGACCTGACGCTGCGTGCGGCCAACGGATCGTGGAGCGTGGATCGCCTCGAAGTGCGCGCGCCCGGCACCACCGACATCAGCATTCAGGGCACGCTGGCGTCGTCCGGCGGTACGGACGATCCATCATCGGATACCGACGACAGCTTCAAGGGCGCGCTCAAGATCGATTCATCCGATCCCGGCACCTTCACCGCGTGGTTGCTCGGACGCGTTGATGCGACGGTGCAAAAGCAGAAGCCGCTGCATGTCGCCGGCAACGTGCACCTCGCCTCGGATCGCATCGCCGTCGATGATCTCAAGGCCGATATCGATGGCGGCGCCATCACCGGGCGCATCGCGTGGGCCGCGCGCAAGAACGGCAATGCCTCGGCGTTCGACGCCGATCTCGCCGCCGATCGGCTCGATCTCGACGCCGCTATGGCGCTGGTGCGCGGCATCGGCATTCCGCAACAGGACTGGCCGGACCGCGGGCAACTGGCCGTCAACATCGCGCGCGCCGTATCGTCCGGGCAGGAGTTGCGGCCGTTCGTCGCCAGGCTCCGCTATGACGACAAGACGATTGCGCTTGATGGGCTGCGCGTCGGGCAAGCGCGCGGCCTGATGATGGATGGTTCGGGCACGTTCCATCGTGACACGACCACCGGCAACGTCGCGTTGCAGGCCGCCGCGCCGTCGGTGTCCGATCTCGTCGAACTGATCGCGCCGTGGGCGCCGTCCTTCGCCGAGCGATTGAAGGCGCAAGCCGGGCAAACGCCCGGCGCCGCGCGGCTGAAATTGTTGCTCGATCTCGACAAGGATGCCAAAGCTGCCGATCGCGCCAGCGCGCGCGCGAGGCTGGAGCTGACCGCTCCGCAACTCAGCGGCAACCTCACGCTGCGCGCATCGCCACTGCGCGACGCTGTCCACGCGACCAATATCGACGCGTTGAGGAAAATCCCGTTCGATCTCGCCCTCGATGCGTCGGCCCAAAACGGAGCGACGCTGCTGCGATGGCTCGGGCTCGATCGCGCGATGGCCGCCGGCGAGGGCGCGGCGCACGTTACAGGCTCGGCGCATGGAACGTGGAACGCGGCATGGCAGGTGAAAGCCGCGCTGTCGGCCGGCGCGCTCACGGCCGACGTGCATGGCAGCGTGACGCCGGCCGCACAAAAATCCGCCGATCTCGTTCTGAAACTGCAAGGCGCCAACATCGCGCCGCTGCTCGGTCTCGATGCGTCGAGCCCGCTCGCGCGTGATGCGAGCCTGTCGTCGCATGTCACGCGCAACGGCGACAAGATTCAGTTCGGCGATGTCGATGCATCGGTCGCCGGAACGCGGCTGCGCGGGCGCGTCGGGTTGACGCTCGGTGACAATGGCGGCTTCGACGGCGAACTCGGCATGGACAAGCTCGATCTGCCGCAGGCCTTCGCGCTGCTGATCGGCGCGGCGGGGCGCGACAAGGGCGCGCCGCTGGGCAACAGCATGCTGGAAGGCTGGCGCGGCAAGATCGATTTCGAGGCGCTGCGCGGCGCCTTGCCCGCCGGGCTCGAACTGCAACCGGTCAGCGGCGTGCTGAAAAGCGAGGGGCAATCGATCGCGATCAACGCATTGAAGGGCAGGATCGGCGGTGGCGAGGCGCGGGCGGATCTGGACGCGCGGCAGACGGCGGACGGTCTGGCGCTGAGCGGCAACATGCAACTCGATGGCGTCGACAGCGCGGCGCTGCGTTATCGCGGGCTGACGATGCCGTCCGGCAAGACGTCGATGCGCATGAGCTTCGCAAGTCAGGGCCGCAGCATCGCGGCGCTGACCGGTGCGCTGACGGGAAGCGGGACGCTGACCATCGATGGCGCGCGCATCGCGGGACTCAATCCGGACGTGTTCGATCTCGCGATCAAGGCCAGCGATGCCGGCAAGATCGCGAACGAGGATCAGCTTCGACAGATCGTCGCGCCGGAATTGCAGCGCGGCGGTCTTGCGATCAAACAGGCGCAGATTCCGTTTCTGCTGCGCGACGCCCGCCTCAGCGTCGGCGCCACCACGCTCGATGCCGGCAGCGCCCGTGCGGTGGTGTCCGGCGGTTACGATATCGTCGCCGATCAGGTCGACATCCGCGCCAGCCTGACCTCGCGCGCGACGGAGAAGACCAGCGGTCCGCCGCAACTCGATATCTTCGCGGTGGGCACGCCCGATGCGTTGGCGCGCACCGTCGATGTGTCCGGCCTGTCGTCGTGGCTGGCGTTGCGCACGATCGATCGCGAAACGCGGCGGCTCGATGCGATCTCGCGCGAGCAGGGCGCGCTATCGCCGCCGGCAGCCGCGCCACAGCCGCCTGCGGCGACAACAAAGCCGGAGACGCCAAAGCCTGAAGCGTCCAAGCCAGAAGCGCCGAAGTCTGAAGCGTCGAAACCCGCCGACACGCCGCCACCGCCCGTGGTCGACGTCCCGCTTCCCGACAGCGATCCACGGCGCGCACCGGCGAAGCCGAAAGAGGTCGCGCCGAAGAAACCGGCATCCTCTTCGCAAGCCGCCGATTCACCGACGGGCCACGCGCTGACACCGTTGCCGCCGCCCATCGAAGTTCGCCCCGCGCCCGGCGCGAAAGCCGCGCCAAGACTGCGCGCGCCATTGGTGCTGACGCCGCAAGTCGCGCATTAGCAGCGGGCTTTATTCAGATAGATTCAATAATTCGTCATGGCCGGGCTTGTCCCGGCCATCCACGCCTTTCTTGCGGAATCCCGGCAAGACGTGGATACCCGGCACAAGGCCGGGCATGACGGATCGGGGTGTCTCTGCCGAAACGCAAATTGCGCGAGCGAGTGCGCGACATCACCTCTGGATGCGAGGCATGAACGTGGTGCGAGCTTCAGCCCAACACCAGCGTGCTGTCGGAAGCTGCCGGTTCGCCAAACGGCGCGAGATCCGGCGAGTCGGTGCGGCCTTCGCCGATCATCATCATGCTGACGGCGCGGGTTCTGAAGTAATCCAGCACGAACAGGCGGATCGCCGACGACAGGTTGCGGGTGTCGCGATGGGTGTCGATGCCGGCCAGTTGCGTCGAGAGACTGACGCCGCGCCGCGCCGCGATGTCCTTCAGGCTTTCCCAGAACGCATCTTCAAGACTGACGCTGGTTTTGTGGCCCCCGACCATCACCGACCGTTTGACCACCGCGTACTTGAGTTCGCATGCGGCCGGTGTCGTTGCGGCTCTCCGATGAACGTCGTCGATCGTCATGAAACGCTCTCCCGTCGCGGGCCGGCAGCATCGCGCGTCGCACCGTCACTGCAAAAGTAGCTCAAATTGTCGAGACGGGATATTCGGGAAACAACCTAGGACGTTTCGCGGGAGGAAGGTGTGCGATGACCGGTCAGGCGCTTGGCCGAATTTCACCGTCTACCATCGGCGGCGCGCTGCGATTCCTGAAGTAGTCCAGCACGAACAGGCGAATTGCCGATGACAGGTTTCCCTGCTGGCGATTGCTGTCGATCTCGCCCACCAACTCCGACAAGGTCATGTTACGTCGCGCGGAAATTTCCTTCATGCCGTTCCAGAAGGCTTCTTCCAGGCTGACGCTGGTCTTGTGTCCGGCAATTACAATCGAGCGTTTCACCACCGGCGATTTCATGTCTGATCCTTGTCGATGCGATGCTGATCCAACAGGGCATTCTCCCTGCGCACACGATTGTCTTCGAGGGCGCGCTCGGATTTGGCGCGGCCGAACCGCGCGCGATTCTCATCCGCTTGTTTGGCGGCTTGATCACGTGCGACGCGTTTCCGGTGCCGATTGAGGTTGACGAGATCGCCCAAGGCAGCCTCCTTTAGCCGCCACCGGCCAAGCGCAGAGCGCTATTGCCCCGGGAGTGTGGAGCGCCGTGGCTCAGGGAGTGATGGCACTGCAATTTGAACTGGCTGATTGCCATCGGTGGGCGCGATCTCGCTGCGTCTCGGTGAGGTGATCCGGTGCGATACCGGTTGGATAGGGTAACACACTGTTGCACCGTTATTTTCCAAATCTATCAGTCCTTAAGGCGTATGAATCATAATTATTCAGCACGCTAACCGCTGCCGAACGGAATACCGCCAGAACCGTGATCGCAGTTAAATCAGTGTGGCCGGGTCATCTTTTCGGGTTGGACCAGTTGGTCGAATTCCCGAGCCGTGACAAAGCCGAGCCGAATTGCCTCCTCCTTCAAGGTTGTGCCTTTGTTATGGGCAGTTTTGGCAACTTTGGCGGCGTTATCGTAGCCGATCTTCGGCGCCAGCGCGGTCACCAGCATCAGTGACCGCTCCATGAGTTCCCGAATGCGTTGTTCATCTGCATGAACGCCCTCGATGCAGTGATCGGTGAATGAACGGGCGGCGTCGGAGAGCAGTTGAATGGAATTAGTCATACAATATGCCAGCACCGGCTTGTAGACATTCAGTTCGAAATGGCCCTGGCTTCCGGCGACGGTGATCGTTGCCTGGTTGCCGAAAACCCGGCAGCACACCATGGTCATCGCCTCGCATTGGGTCGGATTGACCTTGCCGGGCATGATCGAGGAGCCCGGTTCGTTCTCCGGCAGAATGAGTTCGCCCAGCCCGGAGCGCGGCCCCGATCCGAGGAAGCGGATGTCGTTGGCGATCTTGAACAGCGCGGTGGCGACTGAGTTGATCGCGCCGTGCACCGAGACGTAAGCGTCGTTACTTGCGAGCGCCTCGAACTTGTTCGGCGCGCTGGTGAACGGCAGCTTGGCAATCGCCGCCGCATGCTTGGCGAACATCGCGGCGAATTTCGGTTTCGCATTGAGGCCGGTGCCGACGGCGGTGCCGCCCTGCGCCAGCGGATAGAGTTCGCGCAGCGCGACGCGCAGCCGTGCGATGCCGCTCTCCACCTGCGCGGCATAGCCGGAGAATTCCTGGCCGAGCGTCAGCGGCGTCGCGTCCTGGGTGTGGGTGCGGCCGATCTTGACGATCTTGGCGAACGCCTTCTCCTTCTTGCGCAACGCCCTGGCGAGATAATCGAGGGCCGGTATCAGATCGATGGTGATGCGTTGCGCCGCCGCGATATGCATCGCGGTCGGAAACGAGTCGTTCGACGACTGGCTCATGTTGACGTGATCGTTCGGATGAACCGGCGCCTTGGCGCCGCGCTTGCCGCCGAGCAATTCGTTGGCGCGATTGGCGATCACCTCGTTGAGGTTCATGTTGCTCTGGGTGCCGGAGCCGGTCTGATACACCACCAGCGGAAATTCATCGTCGTGCTTGCCGTCGATCACTTCCTGCGCGGCGCGCGCGATCGCAGTGGCGCGGCGCTTGTCGAGCAGGCCGAGCTTTTGATTGGTCTGCGCCGCCGCCAGCTTGACGATGCCGAGCGCGCGCACGATCGGCATCGGCATGCGGTCGCTGCCGATGCGAAAATTCTGCCGCGAGCGTTCGGTCTGCGCGCCCCAATAGCGATTGGCGGGCACCTCGATCGGGCCGAAACTGTCGGTTTCGGTGCGGGTGGCGGCGCGCGGCGCACGCGGTGTCTTGCGGGAAGGGGCCATGAGCGATGTCCAGTGCAAGCAGGAAGGTTGCACCGGAATAACGCGTTTCGCGTCGCCTTGCCATCGGGCAATGGCGCGTATCGTGCATGGCTGAGTGGCTCGACGTGAGAACTGCGGCGAACGCGAGATAAGTGAGTGTTTGGAAAGTCTCAAAATCAGCGCGAGATTTTCCACTCCATCGTCATGCCCGCGCTTGTCGGGGGCATCCACGTCCTCTACCGAGTGTCAATGAATTAAGACGTAGATGGCCGGGACAAGCCCGGCCATGACGGAAATCGTAGCGTTATGGCTTCTCACCTGCGCGGGAGGACGACCTTCACGCGGCGCGATGGTGCTCCACGATTTTTCAATGTCGTTCTGGGAGTTCTTCGATTGTAACCCGCGCGATTACTTCTTGCGGAAGCGATCGAGGCGGACGACTTCGGCGCCTTCGCTTGGTTTCGGCGGTTCGTCATCAGCAGGCGTGCCGGACTCCACAACCGTCGTCGGCGCGACGGCCGCAGACGGCTGCACCGCGGGCTGATCGGCCGCGGGCGCGGCGCTTGCGCCGTCGGCGGTTTCGAACTGCAAGCCGAACTGCACCGACGGGTCGAGGAAGCTCTTGATCGCGCTGAAGGGAACGACCAGCCGTTCCGGAACGCCGCCGAACGACAGTCCGACTTCGAAACGATCCGGCGTCACCACAAGATCCCAGAACTGATGTTGCAGGATGATGGTCATTTCCTCCGGATACTGCGACAGCAGCCGGGGCGACAGCTTCACGCCTTCGGCCCGCGAGAGGAAGGTGATGTAGAAATGATGATCACCGGGCAGGCCATGCTCGGCCGCGTCCGTCAGCACTTGCCGCAGCACGCCGCGGAGCGCGTCGCGAGCCAGGACGTCGTATCTGATGTGATCGGTGGCCATCGGTCATTCTCTTGGGGTTGCCGCGCCGACCGGACCCGCGGAGACCTCCGCCGCCCGACTCGCCGTTTGCGCCATGCTACTCCCGCGCCGGGCGCAGGTCAGCAGGCAGCGCGGATCGATGTACAGGACATTATGACAAAGCGCATCCCGCCATCCGGGATCGCCTGCCTGCCCACAAAGAAGTACGTCGATCGATAAACAAGGTTGAGTGGAGGCTTCTGTTGCCAGGTGCCTCCGAACCCCGCCTAGCGGAGCTTAACCCACTAGGACTTTAGACTTGGTCTTTCAAACTGCTTACGCAGCCTGAGCAACCGGAGCAAAGTTGTCGTTTGCAACTATTGCATAGCCCGATAACGGCGGAACCATACCGAGAAAAAACACGCCCTTTACGCCCTCGTCGATCCTGTTTCGCCCCCGCCGAAGCTCCGGTCCGATCCGAAGGGAGCTTGGGTGGAGGCGCCGGGTGCTGCCCCCGGGTCCGAATGGTTTATTGCGACGGCCATTTATTTCCATAGCCGGCGAACCGGCCCGCTCAATATAGGCGCCAAGACGGTCCGGCGGAAGCCCTGCGTCGGTCGACCTCGTCAGGCGGTCGAGCTTTCGGGGTAGCTCCGCGTGCTGTGCTGGCCGGCCGCGACCACGCTCGACCCGGTGTGGCTATTGGTGGCCGGGCGGCATCCTCGGACGGCCGGGGTGGATTTGAGGGTTTCGACCGGCGGCCAGGATCACCACATTGTCCCCAGCATATTTCCCGGTGGCCGGTCGTGCCGTCCGGCGCCGGGCGCTAAAATGGGGTGGAACGAGATAGACCCTCATGCACCAGTATCACGACCTGCTCGAACGCATTCTCGCCGATGGCGTGGAGAAGCACGACCGCACCGGCACCGGAACGCTGTCGGTGTTCGGCCATCAGACGCGCCACAATTTGGCCGCAGGATTCCCGCTGCTCACGACGAAGAAGCTATCCCTCAAATCGATCATCCACGAACTGCTCTGGTTCCTGAAGGGCGACACCAACATCAAGTACCTCAAGGACCACGGCGTCTCGATCTGGGATGAGTGGGCGGATGAGAACGGCGATCTCGGTCCGGTCTACGGTTCGCAGTGGCGCTCGTGGCCGGCGCCGGATGGCCGCAGCATCGATCAGATTGCCAACGTCGTCGAGATGATCCGGCGCAATCCGGATTCGCGGCGGCTGATCGTCTCGGCATGGAATCCGGCCGAGGTCGACAAGATGGCGCTGCCGCCGTGCCATTGCCTGTTTCAGTTCTATGTCGCCAACGGCAAGCTGTCGTGCCAGCTCTATCAACGCTCGGCCGATGTGTTTCTCGGCGTGCCGTTCAACATCGCATCCTATGCGCTGCTGACGATGATGGTCGCGCAAGTCACCGGCTTGAAAGCGGGCGAATTTATTCACACGCTGGGCGATGCGCATCTCTATTCCAATCATCTGGAGCAGGCGCGATTGCAATTGACGCGCGCGCCGCGTGCGCTGCCGACGATGACGCTCAACCCCGACGTGAAGGATATCTTCGCCTTCCGCTACGAGGACTTCACGCTGACGAACTACGATCCGCATCCGCACATCAAGGCCGAGGTCGCGGTGTGAGGGAAGTTGCGTTGCAGACTATCCCTTAGCGGCTTTCCTCGAGTTCGAGATGAAATTGATGGTCGGACCCACGAAACATCCCCGTGGTCGCGCGGGAGATAACTTCGTTGTTTTTCTTGAGCCAAGCAGTTCTCGCGTCACGATCAGTAAAGTAATCGTGCAGCTCGACATAGCGAACAGTCTTTATCTTCCGCTCTAGCACTGAGTAGCGGGAGGGAAAATCATCGTGAGGCCCTGCTGGTATCTCTGTTTCCTCAAGGACCTTCCACTGCCTCCGATCAATCTTGAAATCAAATATCGCGTCAGCATCAGTGATGGCTGTGTTCGTAAAAACTTCCGTTAAATGTACCTTGTTAAACAGGTCGGAGAACGCAGAATAGAGCTGCTGTCCGCCGATAACGAAGAACTCTTTTCTTCCGTTAGCTAGAGAAATCACGTCAGAAAGAAATAGTGCATCTTCGCGACTCTGTGCCCAAAGGAGAGCGGTTTCTCCGAAGTTCCAAAATTGGTTTCGTCCATCGACCTCAGGACGGCTTGAAAGAACGATGTTAATTCTCCCTGGGAGAGGGCGCCCGATCGATTCAAATGTATTGCGCCCCATTACAATAGCATGACCCATCGTAATTTTTTTGAACCGCTGAAGATCGGTTCTCAAATGCCAGGGCAATTGGTTTTTGCGGCCAATGATGTTGTCAGGCCAGCTTCGCGCTACCACGTAGGTTATCGATGGAAGGCGAAAGCTAGCGGTCATGGCCAAATCTAAAAGAGAGAGAAGTGTGAGTACGATCATACATGCTCTCTCAATACAAGGCCGTTGAGGCAAATTTGGTTGCTGGGTGAGGCAGCTAGCCGCGTCCCAAATCGTTGTAAGGGCCGGGGGCGTCCCCTATAAAGCCGTGCAGGTTATTTGCTGGGCCGGAAGGTCAAGTCCGGCCAGCGCCGAGGAGGTTGTCGATGCCGTGGAAGAATCAAGGCGGAGGTCCGTGGGGCTCGGGTCCGAAAGGACCGTGGGGTTCCGGCCCGCAATCTACGGGTCCGAAACCGCCTGATCTGGAAGACCTGCTGCGGCGTGGGCAGGATCGCCTGCAATCGATTTTGCCCGGCGGCCACATGAGCACGATGGGCGTGCTTCTGCTCATCGTTGCTGGTGTTGCCGTCTGGGCCCTGTCCGGCTTCTTTCGGGTTCAGCCCGACGAACTCGGTGTGGTGCTGCGCTTCGGCAAGCACGTTCGCGATGTCGGTCCGGGCTTGCGTTATCATATACCGTATCCGATCGAGACGGTGTTGCTGCCGAAGGCATTGCGCGTCTCAACGCTCAACATCGGTATGACGATGTCGCAGGATCCGGCGCGGCGGGGCAGCGTGATGCGCGACGTGCCGGAAGAAAGCCTGATGCTGACCGGCGATGAAAACATCGTCGATGTCGATTTCACTGTACTGTGGCGGATCAAGCCGAATGGCGCCGGTGATTTCCTGTTCAACATCCAGAATCCGGAAGGCACCGTGAAGGCTGTCGCCGAGAGCGCGATGCGCGAGCTGATCGGACGCTCCGAGATTCAACCGATCCTCACCGGCGCGCGCACCAACATCGAAAACTCGGTGCAGGATTTGATGCAGCGGACGCTGGATAAATACGGCGCCGGCATTCAGATCCAGCAGGTGCAGATGCAGAAGGTCGATCCGCCACAACAGGTGATCGACGCGTTTCGCGACGTGCAGGCAGCGCGGGCTGACCTCGAGCGCTTGCAGAACGAAGCCCAGACCTATGCCAATCGCGTCGTCCCCGATGCGCGTGGTCGTGCGGCGCAGATCGTGCAGAACGCGGAAGGCTACAAGGAACAGGCGATTGCCGAGGCCAAGGGCCAAAGCTCCCGCTTCCTGCAAGTCTATCAGGCCTATAAGCTCGCGCCCGACGTGACGCGCGAGCGTATCTATCTCGAAACCATGGAGCGTGTGCTCGGAGGTGCCGACAAGCTGGTCTACGATTCGGGCGGGCCGGGGTCGCAGGGCATCGTTCCCTATCTGCCGCTCAACGAGCTGACGTCGCGGCGTAGTGCGCCGCCCTCGGCGGCCCCTCAGCCCAACAAGCCGAACGGGAGCGCGCGATGAGAACCGGAGTTTCAGGAATCGTTGCGCTGCCGTTGCTGCTCGTCGTGGTGGTGGTCGGCTATAGTTCGCTGTTCACCGTGCGCGAAACCGAGCAGGTGCTGCTGGTTCGGCTGGGTGAGCCGGTCCGCGTTGTGACCGAGCCGGGCCTGCACTTCAAGGCGCCGTTCGTCGATTCGGTGATCAGTATCGACAAGCGCATTCTCGATCTGGAGAATCCGTCGCAGGAAGTCATTGCCTCGGATCAGAAGCGGCTCGTGGTTGATGCGTTCGCGCGCTATCGAATTAAGAATCCGTTGCTATTCTATCAAAGCGTCGGCACGATCCAGGCGGCCAATCTGCAACTGACCGCGCTGCTCAATGCGTCGCTGCGTCGTGTGCTTGGCGAGGCCACCTTTATTCAGGTGGTGAAGGACGAGCGCGAAACGCTGATGGCGCGGATTCGCGAGCAGCTCGACAAGGAAGCTGGCGGTTACGGTATTTCCGTCGTCGACGTCCGCATCCGTCGCGCCGATCTGCCGGACCAGAACAGCCAGGCGGTCTATCAGCGGATGCAGACCGAACGTCAGCGTGAAGCGGCCGAGTTCCGCGCTCAGGGCGGCCAGAAGGCGCAGGAAATCCGCTCCAAGGCGGATCGCGAGGCGACGGTGATCGTGGCCGATGCCAATTCGCAGGCCGAGCAGATACGCGGTCAGGGCGACGGCGAGCGCAACCGCTTGTTCGCCGACGCCTACAATCAGGATCCGGGCTTCTTCGCGTTCTACCGCTCGATGTCGGCTTACGAGAACGGCCTCAAGCACAATGACACCCGTTTCCTGTTGCGGCCGGATTCGGATTTCTTCCGCTTCTTCGGCAGCCCGTCGGGTAAGCCGTCGAACGGTGCTCCACACGCACAGGGAGCGGCTGACGCCAAGTAGGCGCCAAGTAGCTGACGCCGAGACGTAGCGATCGCAGAGGATGCGACAACGAGTCAACGCCGCCACCCGGCGGCGGTGGTTTCCATTGATCTCGCCGCTGGCATTCTCCTCGGCCCGATGCAATCGGTAAAAAGCCGGTGCTCCCGCTTTCGGATCGTGCTCTAATCGCATCAAGGAACACGGCGAGTCACTGGCGCGCCGGAGCGATGCCGAGTAGGGAGGTTGCCACCTGATGAGGTCTATTGCGTTCGCCGACTTCCTCATCGGCGTGGGAATGCTGCTCGTGATCGAAGGCCTGATCTTCGCCGCCGCCCCAGGCTGGATGCGCCGGGCAATGGAAAGCGTGCTGCACACCCCCGACACCATCCTCCGGTTGTCCGGGATTGGAACGGCGGTCCTCGGCCTCATCGTGATCTGGCTGATCCGGTGGTAGATTGCCGCGCGCCGATCGTAGCGGCGCCCGTCAATTTGCCGCAATCCCTGCCGCTGATAGCGGTAATATGACAACGGCTTGATCTCCGGGCGCTTGCGCCGGCCCTGCTTTCAGGCAGAGTGCGGCTCGCGATGCCGATTCAAGCCATCTGACCTCGTTGCTGGAGATTTATCGAATATGACCGAAGCAGTTCCGACTCTAGGTGGCCGACTGCGGCAAGGGCTGATGGCGGTCTGCCTTGGCGCCAGTCTCGGCATGGCGAGCTTCGGTGCGGCGAGCCTTCTGCTGCCGACCTCGGCGCAGGCCCGCGGACCGGAGGGCATCGCCGACGTCGCGGAGAAGGTGATCGACGCTGTCGTGAATATCTCGACGACGCAGAACATCGAAGCCAAGGGCGGCGGCGACAAGCGCGTGGTGCCGCAACTGCCGCCGGGATCGCCGTTCGAGGAGTTCTTCGACGACTTCTTCAAGAACCGGCGCGGGCCGGGAGGCGACAAGGGCGGCAACGGCCCGCGTGCGCACAAGGTCAATTCGCTCGGCTCCGGCTTTATTATCAGCACCGACGGCTATGTCGTCACCAACAATCACGTCATCGCCGATGCGGACGAGATCCACGTGATTCTCAATGACGGCTCCAAGGCGCGGGCGGACCTGGTCGGCGTCGACAAGAAGACCGATCTGGCGCTGCTGAAATTCAAGCCGGAGAAGCCGCTGACCGCGGTGAAGTTCGGCGACTCCGATGCATTGCGGCTCGGCGAATGGGTCATCGCCATTGGCAACCCGTTCAGCCTTGGCGGCACCGTGACGGCAGGCATCGTCTCGGCGCGCAACCGCGACATCAATTCGGGGCCCTACGACAGCTATATCCAGACCGACGCAGCGATCAATCGCGGCAACTCCGGCGGCCCGCTTTTCAATCTCAATGGCGAGGTGGTGGGCGTCAACACCGCGATCATCTCGCCGTCGGGCGGCTCGATCGGCATCGGCTTCGCCGTGCCGTCGAAGACGGTCGCGGCCGTGATCCAGCAGTTGCGCCAGTTTAAGGAAGTGCGGCGCGGTTGGCTCGGCGTGCGCATTCAGCAGGTCACGGACGAGATCGCGGAAAGTCTCAACATTAAGCCGGCGCGCGGCGCGCTGGTCGCCGGCATCGACGACAAGGGACCGGCGAAACCCGCCGGCATCGAGCCGGGCGACGTGATCGTTAAGTTCGACGGCAAGGACATCAAGGAGCCGAAGGACCTGTCGCGTGTGGTGGCCGATACGCAGACCGGCAAGACGGTGGACGTCCTCATCATCCGCAAGGGCGCGGAGCAGACCAAGCAGGTGACGATCGGCCGTCTCGACGATGCACCAACGCCGGTGCGTGTCTCAACGAAATCGAACGGCGATACCATCGAGAAAACGGCGACGCAGAAGGCGCTCGGCCTCGACCTCGCCAACATCAGCAAGGATCTGCGCGGCCGCTACAGGATCAAGGATTCGGTGAAGGGCGTCGTCGTTACTGGTGTCGATGATGGCTCTGATGCCGCCGAGAAGCGGCTGAGCGCCGGCGACGTGATCGTCGAGGTGGCGCAGGAAGCCGTTGCCAATGCGGCCGACGTCAAGAAGCGCGTCGATCAGTTGAAGAAGGACGGCAAGAAGTCAGTGCTGTTGCTGGTCTCGAACGGCGAGGGCGAACTGCGCTTCGTCGCGGTGAGCTTGAAGTAGCCGGGTCTTTTAAAGCAGCAACTCGTCATGGCCGGCTCGTCCCGGCCATCCACGTTTTTGAGCTTAAGTCGCTTGCAAGACGTGGATGCCCGGCAACAAAGGCGAGCGAAAGCGACGCCGTTCTTCGAACGGCTATGGCCGGGCATGACGGGTCAGGTCGAAACCATCCCGTTTCAACCCGGCAACAAGTCCAACACCTGTTCAGGCGGGCGGCAGAGTCGCACGCCCTTCGGCGTGACGACCAAAGGACGCTCGATCAGCACTGGGTGCACAATCATCGCATCGAGCAAGGCATCGTCATCGGCAGCGTCGAGGTTCAACTCGCGATAGAGCGCCTCCTTGGTGCGGATCGCCTCTCGTGGTGTCAGCCCGGCGCGGCGCAGCAGGTCCGCGAGTTCGGCGCGGCTCGGCGGCGTCGCCAGATATTCAATGATGGTGGGCGCGATGCCGGCGGCACGGATCAATTCCAGCGCGCCGCGCGAATTGCTGCATTTCGGATTATGATAGATGGTGACGTCGCGCTCAGTCATGGGTCAGACGCTTGCGAACTCGGTGCGCTTGTAGCCTTGCGCATAGAGCAGCGCGGTGAGATCGCCGTGATCGATCCGCGCATGCGCTGCGGCGGCGACTGCCGGCTTGGCGTGATAGGCGACACCGAGGCCCGCGTCCTGGATCATGCCGAGATCGTTGGCGCCGTCGCCGACCACCAGCGTGTCGATTCCGTCGATGTCGAACGCTTCGCGCAATTCGCGCAACGTTGCGAGTTTGGCTTCGCGGCCCAGGATCGGCTCGGCCACTGTGCCGGTCAACTTACCGTCCTCGGCCAGCAGCGTGTTGGCGCGGTTCTCCTGAAAGCCGACCATCGCCGCGACTTTGCTGGTGAAGGCGGTGAAGCCGCCGGATACCAGGCAGGTATACGCGCCGTTCGCGCGCATGGTACCGACCAGCTCGCGCCCGCCCGGCGTAAGGGTAATGCGCTGCTTCAACACCTCATCGATGACGCTGACCGGCAGGCCCTTGAGCAGCGCGACACGCTCGCGCAGCGCCGGCTCGAACGCGATCTCGCCGCGCATGGCGCGTTCGGTGATCGCCGCGACATACGATTTCAGCCCCGCAAAGTCGGCCAGTTCGTCGATGCATTCCTGGCCGATCATGGTGGAATCCATGTCAGCGAGAAAAAGTTTCTTGCGCCGGTTGGCCTGAGGCTGCACGACAACGTCGATCGGCAGATCGCCGCGCGCCTCGCGCAGCCGGTCGGCGACGGCGTTGATGTCCGTGGTAGCAGTGAACGGGATGTCGACGGCGACCTCGTCGAACAGCCAATGCGCAGGACCTGCCGAAGGCAGAATGGCGCGTACGCCTTCGACGGTGGTGGAGTCGAGGGCCGGATTTGCGGGATTGCAGATGAGCGTGGCGACGAGGGACATCGTGGATTCGCGGAAAATGAGCACCAAGGCCGTGCTTATCGCAGGGCCGACCGCCAGCGGCAAGTCGGCGCTGGCGCTCGAACTGGCGCGAACGCACGGCGGCGTCGTCATCAATACCGATTCCATGCAAGTCTATCGCGACCTTCGCGTCATCACCGCGCGGCCGACCCCGGAGGAGGAAGCACAAGTTCCGCATCGGCTCTACGGTCACGTCGATGCCGCGGTGAACTGCTCCGCCGGTATGTGGGTTGCAGATGCGGAGCGTGTGCTCACAGAAGCGCGAGCCGAGGGACGCCTGCCGATCTTCGTCGGCGGCTCCGGGCTCTATTTCAAGGCGCTGACGCGCGGATTGTCAGCGGTGCCGCCCATTCCGCCGGAGATACGCGAAGCGGTGCGGGCGCGGCTCGAGCGCGATGGTCCGGAAGCCTTGCACGAAGAGTTGCGAAGGCTTGATCCAGTTGCGGCGGAACGGCTGAAACCACGCGACCGCAGCCGGATCACCCGTGCGCTGGAAGTGATCGAGGCCACGGGACGATCGCTCACCGATTGGCACCGCGACGGGCTGCCACCGCTGTTGCCGCCGGATCAGGTGACGGCGGTTTTCCTCGCCCCGGAGCGCGAGGCGGTTTACGCGCGGATCGACGCCCGCTTTGGTGCGATGCTGGAGAGTGGTGCGCTGGAGGAGGTGCGGCGGCTGGCGGCACGGCACCTCGATCCATTGCTGCCGGCCATGAAGGCCCATGGCGTTCCGGCGCTGATCCGGCATCTCGCGGGCGAACTGTCGCTGGAGGAGGCGGCCGCGATGGGTCAGCTTGATACCCGCCGCTACGCCAAGCGGCAGTTCACCTGGTTTCGGCACCAGCTTCCGGAGTTCGAATGGGTGGCCCCGGCGGACGCTGCCGCATGGTTGACCCGCGCACATTTGTTCTAGCGGAACCGACGCCGGAGGCGTACTTTCACGCCGTCGCGGTGTTGACCTGGGGATTTCAGGCTTCTATAACCGCGCAACCTTTGGGAAGTTGCGGCGATCCATGCGCAATAAAGTTACCAGCCTCCTTATTATCGTCGTACCCTGGCACACCGCCGGGGGTGGCTGACGTCACCCCGAATTCGGGCGGTGTGTGCAGGGCCTTTCGGGCCCTTTTTTATTTTGGACGAGAGATATCTAGCCGCGCCAACCGGCGCATCCGGAGAGACCCATGAGCGACAGCAAGAGCCACGATGCCAACCAGATGACCGGCGCGGCGATGATCGTCCGTGCGCTGGTCGATCACGGCGTCAAACACATTTTCGGCTATCCGGGCGGCGCGGTACTTCCGATCTATGACGAGATTTTCCAGCAGGGCGACGTCGAGCACATTCTGGTCCGGCACGAGCAGGGCGCGGGCCATGCGGCGGAAGGCTACGCGCGCTCGACCGGAAAGCCAGGCGTCGTGCTGGTGACCTCTGGCCCCGGCGCCACCAACATGGTGACGCCGCTCGCCGACGCGCTGATGGATTCAATCCCGCTGGTGTGCATCACCGGGCAGGTGCCGACGCATCTGATCGGCAACGATGCCTTCCAGGAATGCGATACCGTCGGCATCACCCGGCCCTGCACCAAGCACAACTGGCTGGTCCGCGACATCAAGGACCTGCCGAAGGTGCTGCACGAAGCGTTCTATGTCGCGACCTCGGGCCGTCCCGGTCCGGTCGTTGTCGACGTGCCGAAGGACGTGCAGTTCGCGACTGGTACCTACACGCCGCCGCGCAAGTCCGACGTGCATGTCTCCTACAAGCCGCAGACCAAGGGCGATCCTAACCAGATTCGCAAGGCCGTCGCGTTGATGGCCAATGCCAAGCGGCCGGTAATCTATACTGGTGGCGGCGTCATCAACGCCGGCGGCAATGCCTCGCAGACGCTTCGTGCGCTGGTCGAAGCCACCGGCTTTCCGATCACCTCGACCCTGATGGGCCTCGGAGCCTATCCGGCCTCGGGCAAGAACTGGCTCGGCATGCTGGGCATGCACGGCACTTACGAAGCCAACATGGCGATGCACGATTGCGACGTCATGCTGTGCATCGGCGCGCGCTTCGACGACCGCATCACCGGCCGCACCGATGCGTTCTCGCCGGGTTCGAAGAAGATCCACATCGATATCGATCCGTCGTCGATCAACAAGAACATCCGCGTCGACGTGCCGATCATCGGCGATGCTGGCAGCGTGATGGAAGACCTTTTGAAAGCCTTCAAGGCCGAAGGCAAGAAGCCGAAGATCGATCCGTGGTGGTTCGAGATCGGCCGTTGGCGCGCGCGCAATTCGCTGGCCTACAAAAAGAGCGATGACGTGATCCTGCCGCAGTTCGCGATCCAGCGGCTGTTCGAGGCGACGCGCGGCCACGATACCTACATTACCACCGAAGTCGGCCAGCATCAGATGTGGGCGGCGCAGTTCTTCGGCTTCGAGGAGCCGCACCGCTGGATGACATCGGGCGGGCTCGGCACCATGGGTTATGGCCTGCCGGCGGCGCTCGGCGTACAGGTGGCGCATCGCGACAGCCTCGTCATTGACATCGCGGGCGACGCCTCAGTGCAGATGACGATGCAGGAAATGTCGTGCGCCGTGCAGCACGAATTGCCGATCAAGATCTTCATCCTCAACAACCAGTACATGGGCATGGTGCGGCAGTGGCAGCAGCTTCTGCATGGCAACCGGCTGTCGCATTCCTACACCGAGGCGATGCCGGACTTCGTCAAGCTGGCGGAGGCTTACGGCGGCGTCGGCATGCAGGTGTTTAAGCCGGGTGATCTCGACGGCGCGCTGCACGAGATGATCAAGGTGAAGAAGCCGGTGCTGTTCGATTGCCGTGTCGCGGCACTGGAGAACTGCTTCCCGATGATCCCGTCCGGCAAGGCGCATAACGAAATGCTGTTGCCAGCCGAAGCCAATGACGACGCCACCGCCAAGGCGTTCGCCGGCGGCAAGGCGCTGGTGTGAGTGCGATGTGCGTCATCCTGAGGTGCGAAGGCGAAGCCTGAGCCTCGAAGGATGACAAGAGACAACGCCGTCGCCCTTCGAGGCCCGCTGTCGCGGCCACCTCAGGGTGACGGTTTAGACAGGAAAGCAAAGTCAATGACCCAGCCTGCCTCCGCCTATTTCATGGAAGAGCGCCATGACCCCAATGAGACTCACACTTTGTCGGTGCTGGTCGCAAACGAGCCGGGCGTGCTCGCACGCGTGATCGGTCTGTTCTCCGGCCGCGGTTACAACATCGAAAGTCTCACGGTGTCTGAGACCGAGAGCCAGAAGCATGTCTCGCGCATCACCATCGTCACCACCGGAACGCCGATGGTCATTACCCAGATCAAGCATCAGCTCGACCGCATGATCCCGGTCTATCAGGTTGTCGACATGACGCTGACCGGCCGCTCCATCGAGCGCGAACTGGCGATGGTCAAGGTGAAGGGCTCCGGCGATCAGCGCATCGAGGCGATGCGGCTTGCCGAAGTGTTTCGGGCGCGCGTGGTCGATGCGACCAATGAGAGCTTCGTGTTCGAGATCACCGGCGCGACATCCAAGATCGATCAGTTCGTCAATCTGATGCGGCCGATCGGTCTGGTCGAAGTGTCGCGCACCGGCGTTGCCGCCATCTCGCGCGGCCCCGAAGGAATGTGAGCCGCGACTGACGCATGAAGCCGGTCGACATCTTCTGCGCCATTCTTGTGGCTGTCATCTGGGGGCTTGGGTTCATCGCCAGTCGATTGGCGCTGGATGAACTCTCGCCGTCGATGATGACGGCGCTGCGCTTCGCCATCGCGGCGGTGCCGTGCCTGTTCATCCGCAAGCCGAAGGTGTCGTGGCCGGTTCTGATCGCGATCAGCCTGACGCTGTTCCTGTTTCAGTTCCTGGCGCAGTCCTACGGGATCGCGGAAGGCGTGCCGGTCGGCCTGACCAGCGTGATCGTGCAAAGCCAGGCGTTGTTCACGATCGCCTTTGCCGCCATCGCGTTCCAGGAAAAACCGACGGCGATTCAGATGCTGGGAATCGGCATTGCCACCATCGGCTTGTTGATGATCTGCGGCACCGTCGGCTTCGATTTCTCGGTCGGCGCATTCGCGGTGCTGATGATTTCGCCGGTGAGCTTCGCGATCGGCAATCTGCTGCTGCGCCTTGCACATGACGTGCCAATGTTCGATCTGTTCGCATGGCTGTATCTCATTCCGCCGCTGCCGTTGTTCGCCTTGGCGTTGATCGTCGATGGACCGCACGCGAGTTGGCACGATCTCACGCATATGTCGCTCACCGGTGTGGTGAGCATGCTGGCGATCGGCGTCTTCACCACCAGCTTCGGTTATTGGCTGTGGGGACGGTTGCTGCGCACCTACACCGCGGCGCAGGTGACGCCGTTTGCCTTGCTGGTGCCGTTCGTCGGCGCGGCGTCGTCCGCTGTGGTGTTTCACGAGAAGTTCGGATTCCTTCGCCTCGCCGGAATGCTGACGGTGATGGCGGGCATCGCGGTGATGCTGTTGTTACGGCGGCCGCCCGCGCCGGTTGGGGCAGGGTAGTCAAGCCATGGTTGCGATGTCCCAGCAATTGCTGCTCGCCTTTCTCGTGTTCGCCGTTGTGACGCTGTTCACGCCGGGCCCGAACAACGTGATGCTGCTGTCGTCCGGGCTGACCTTCGGCGTCCGCCGCACGCTGCCGCACGTGGCCGGCGTGACGATCGGTTTTGCGGTGATGGTGGCCGCGGCGGGGCTCGGTTTCGGCGCGATCTTCGTGACTTATCCGGTGCTGCAGACCGTCCTGAAATACGCCGGCGCGGCCTATCTGGTTTATCTCGCGCTCGCGATCGGACTGTCCGGGGCGCCCGAACCGGGTGAGGCCGACCGGCGAAGGCCCATGACCTTCCTTGGGGCGGCGGCGTTTCAGTGGGTCAACGTCAAGGGCTGGGTCATGATCATCGGCACCATCACGGCCTACGCCGCGATGGCGACCTATCCGTGGAACATTCTGACGCAGGCCGGGATTTTTCTGTTCTTCGGCTTCCTGTCGTCGCTGACCTGGGCGCTGTTCGGCAGATGGCTGCAACCGCTGGTGAAATCGCCGTGGACCGTGCGGGCGATCAACTGGTCGATGGCGGCGCTGCTGCTCGCCTCGCTCTATCCCGTGCTGGCGGAAGGTTGAAACGAGGCCAGGCCATGCGGAAAACCGGTTTCCCCTTCGCGGCAAAATGCTTTAGAGAACGGCAGAATTTTCAGCCGGGCCGCTGCCGCTGGCGCTGTGGCGGCCCGCATTCACCCGAAAATCCATCCATCCGGGCAATCGTGCCCGCCTGACACAGAGGAACGACCATGCGTGTTTACTACGATCGTGACGCCGACCTGAACCTGATCAAGGGCAAGAAGGTCTGCATCGTCGGGTATGGCAGCCAGGGCCACGCCCACGCGCTGAACCTGAAGGATTCCGGCGTCAAGGAAGTGGCGATCGCGCTGCGCAAGGGCTCAAGCTCGGCGAAGAAGGCGGAAGCCGCCGGCTTCAAGGTGTTCGAGGTGGCGGAAGCCGCGAAGTGGGCCGACGTCATGATGATGTTGACCCCCGACGAATTGCAGGGCGACATCTATCGCGATCACCTGCACGCCAACATGAAGAAGGGCGCGGCGCTGCTGTTCGCTCACGGCCTCAACGTCCACTTCAACCTGATCGAGCCGCGCGCCGATCTGGACGTGCTGATGGTCGCGCCGAAGGGCCCCGGCCACACCGTGCGCTCAGAATATCAGCGCGGCGGCGGCGTGCCGTGCCTGATCGCGATCCATCAGGATGCGTCGGGCAATGCGCACGACCTCGGCCTGTCCTATGCGTCGGCGATTGGCGGTGGTCGCGCCGGCATCATCGAAACCACGTTCAAAGAAGAGTGCGAGACCGACCTGTTCGGCGAGCAGGTGGTGCTGTGCGGCGGTCTGGTCGAACTGATCAAGGGCGGCTACGAGACGCTGGTGGAAGCCGGCTACGCGCCGGAGATGGCCTACTTCGAGTGCTTGCACGAAGTGAAGCTGATCGTCGACCTGATCTATGAAGGCGGCATCGCCAATATGAACTACTCGATCTCCAACACCGCGGAATACGGCGAGTACGTCACCGGTCCGCGCATCATCACCGCCGAGACCAAGGCCGAGATGAAGCGCGTGCTCAGCGACATCCAGACCGGCAAGTTCACCCGTGACTGGATGCTGGAGAACAAGGTCAACCAGACCTCGTTCAAGGCGACCCGTGCGCGCCTCGCCGAGCACCCGATCGAGCAGGTCGGCGCCAAGCTGCGCGACATGATGCCGTGGATCAAGAAGGGCGCTCTGGTTGATAAGACGAAGAACTAGGGCAACGGAGCGTCATGCGCGGGCTTGACCCGCGCATCCATCCCGCTTGAGGACCGATGGATCGCCGGATCAAGTCCGGCAATGACGCCGAGAAAGCCGGTGAGTGGATCGTTACAACGCGCGGGCTTGACCCGCGCGTTTTGTTTTTGGGAAGCTGTCTCGTCAATCTGCGTGTCGGAGCTTGCCATGCCGCATCGACGATTGTTGGGAGCCTCCGTTGCCGCCGGCGTTCTGGCCGGAGTGCCGCTGGCACACGCGGCTGACGATGCGCGTTACGGCGCCGAGTATCAGACCTGTGCGAAGGGCTCGACCATCGATATCGAGCAATGTGTCGGACGACTGACGAAGGCGTGGGATCAACGGCTGAATGCGGCCTATCAGAAGATCATCAAAGGCAACCGCAACGCCTACAAGATGCGCATCGCGCAGCGGCTCTGGGTCCAGTTCCGCAATGCCAATTGCCGATATTACGGCGCGGGCGAGGGGACCATTCGACGGCTCGAATTTGCCGAATGCATGCGCAGTGCCACGGCGCACCGCGCACTGGAATTGGAAGATATCCTGAAAGGACCGGGCGGCTAAGGGGGCGCTGCTTGTTGGCGACTTACCTTCCTTTCGTCATTGCGAGGAGCGTTAGCGACGAAGCAATCCAGTCCCTGCTGTGTGGCTTGCTGGATTGCTTCGCTTCGCTCGCAATGACGGCCTCTAACGCGCAGCATCTTTTGCGTTGATCTTCTCCCACAGCCACGTCGCAACATCAGCCGCCGATTGGTTGCTGCTGGCGCGCAGATTGGCTTCACGCATCGTCGCGATATCGATCTTGCCGAGCAGCGGCGTGAGCGCATCGCGCAGCGCAGAGTCGTTTTCGCGTTTCGGCGCCAGCAGCACCATCGCGTCGTAGGGCGGAATGGCGTGCTTCGGATCGTCCAACACGAGGAGATCGTATTTCGCGATCAGCCCGTCGCTGGTGTAGCCGGCGATGACATCGACTTCGCCGGCGGCGACGGCGGCGTACATGAAATCCGGCTGCATCTGGCGCTGCGCGCGGAAGCGCAGACCGTAAGCCTGTGTCAGCGCTGCCCATTCCGGGCGCGAGAAAATCTCGTAATCGCCGGCGATCGACATCTTGCCGGCATGGGCCGCGAGGTCGGCGATTGATCGGATGCCGAGCGCCTCGGCGCGCGCACGCGGCATCACCAGCGCGTAGGCGTTTTCGAAGCCGAGTTCACCGAGCAAGGTGACGTGCTGGCGGGCCAACGCGGCTTTCAGATCGGCCAGCAATTCGGCCCGCGGCTTGATATCCGTGCGATGCATCTGGTTCGCCCACAGCGTCCCGGAATAATCGACGTACACGTCGATATCGCCGCTTTCGAGCGCGTTGAAGATGACGCTGGAGCCGAGACCTTCGCGAGTCGTTGCCGGCAATCCCGCTGCTTGCAGCCGCTGCGTCAACAACGCTGCAAGAATATATTGTTCCGCAAAGGTTTTTGCGCCGACGACGTAGGCTTGTCGCGCGCGTGACAGCGACGGCATCAGCGCCGCCGCGATCAGCAGCGTCACGCCAATTATGCCCATCGTCACGCGAAGGCGGCTGCGGCGCTGTGCACCGGTTTCGATCAGCGCCAGCACCTGATCGACGATCAGCGCCAGCACCGCCGACGCCGCACAGCCGAACAGCACGAACACCCAGTTCTGGGTCTGCAAGCCGGCGAAGATGTAATTGCCGAGACTGGTCTGGCCGACCGGCGTCGATAGCGTCGCGGTGCCGATCACCCACACGGCCGCGGTACGGACCCCGGCCATGATCACCGGCAGCGCCAGCGGCATTTCGACCCTCCGCAGCGATTGTCGCGGCGTCATGCCGACGGCCTGCGCCGCCTCGAGGATCGCCGGATCGATCCCTTGCAGTCCGGTGATGGTGTTGCGCAGTACCGGCAGCATCGAATAGAGCGCCAGCGCCAGCATCGCGGGCAGGAAACCGAACGCCGAAAAGCCGAAGCCGAACCACCGCGCCGTCAATGCCGCGAACGCCAGCAGCAGCGGATAGAACAGCGCCAGCAGCGCGAGGCCCGGCACCGTCTGCACGATGCTGGCGAAGCCGAGCAGAGCGCCGCGCAGCCTCGGCCGATGTCGCGCCAGCAAGGCCAATGGCAGGCTGACCAAGAGGCCGAGCGCCAGCGCCGCAAGGCTCACGCGCACATGATTGCCGAGATAATCCGGCAGATGCTCCAGCGCGTCGCCCCAGCGTGGATCGGACCACAGCGTCATGACGCGGCGTTCCGTGGCAGCAGTTCGCGCAGCCGGTCGGCCTGGCGGCGTGGCGTTTGCAGCAAGGCGTCGACATCGGCGTCGTCCACGCTCGCGAGTTCGGCGGCCGTGCCTTGCGCGACGATGCGTCCCTCGCGCATCACCGCGATGCGATCCGCCAGCAGCACGGCTTCCGCCATGTCGTGGGTGATCATGATGGTGGTCAGGCCGAGTTCGCGATGCAGACGGCGATAGTCTTCGCCGAGCGCGTCGCGCGTCAGCGGGTCAAGCGCGCCGAATGGTTCATCCATCAGCACAATGCGCGGGCGCGCCGCCAGCGCGCGGGCGACACTGACGCGCTGGCGTTGGCCGCCGGACAACTGGCTCGGCAGGCGATCGCGATGGCTGGCGGGATCGAGCCGCACCAGCGCCATCAATTCATCGACGCGCGCGGCGATTTGCGCGGGCGGCCATCCCAGCAGTTTAGGCGTGATGCCGATATTGTCCGCGACGCTCATATGCGGAAACAGGCCGCCGCCCTGGAACACGGTGCCGATGCTCCGCCGCAACGCGATGGCGTCGAGGTCGGCGATGTCGGCGCCATTGATGGTGATGCGGCCGCTGTCGGGTGCGATCAGCCGGTTGGCAAGGCGCAGCAGCGTGGTTTTGCCGGAGCCCGACGCACCGACGATGGCGAGAAATTCGCCGGAAGCGACCGCAAATGAGACATCGTCGACCGCCAGCACCGGCGGCACGCCACGGCCGCCATCGAAATGCTTGCGGACATGCTCGAATGCGATCAAGGGCGATGTGACGCTCATGCTAGATTTGCAGTATCACAGCGATGAGGTCGCACCAAGCAAGGGGCATCCTTGCAAGTTGCCGCTGGCCGTTGGATTTCTTCAACAGAACCCGATTTAATGGACCGCGCGACAATAGGGGACACTTCGTGCAGACGGCAGGCACAGCAGCAACGGCAATCGAACTGGACGAGGCCAGCGTTGCGTTTCGGCTCGCCGATGCGCGCGTCTATACGGCCGTGGAGCGCGCCAGCCTCGCGGTGCGCGATGGCGAGTTCATTGCCATCGTCGGGCCGACAGGCTGCGGCAAGTCTACTTTGCTTAATCTTACCGCCGGGCTATTGGCGCCTGCCTCGGGTGTGGTGCGGATTTTCGGCGCGCCGCTGACGGCGCTGAATCGCCAGGCCGGTTATTTGTTTCAGGCCGATGCGCTGTTTCCCTGGAAGACCGCGCTGGAGAACATCGCGATCGGGCTCGACATCGCCGGAGCCCCGCAGGCCGAGGCACGCAAGCGCGCGGAAGGCTGGCTCAATGCCGTTGGTCTTGGTGCATTCGGCAATCGTTATCCGCACATGCTCTCCGGCGGTCAGCGCAAGCGCGTTGGCCTCGCACAGGTGCTGATCCGCGATCCGAAGATCCTGCTGATGGATGAGCCGTTCGGGCCGCTCGACGCGCAGACCCGTCAGATCATGGGAAATCTGTTGCTCGATCTCTGGACGGCGGACCGCAAGGCGGTGCTGTTCGTCACGCACGATCTCGAGGAGGCGATCGCGCTGGCGGATCGCGTCGTCATCATGTCAGCGGGGCCGCGTTCGCGCATCATCGGCGATTGGCAGGTCGCATTGCCGCGTCCGCGTGATATTTTCGAAATTCGTCTCGACAAGGAATTCCATGCGCTCCATCGCGAGATCTGGAGCGTGCTGAAAGCCGAGGTCGCGAAGGGCTATGAGCACGCGACGCCACCGGCGTCGACCGGCGCGGCGTAGCGGCCGCCGAAACGAACTTACTCCGGCACCATGATGCGACTGCGCAGCATCAGCCGCGCGCGGCCGAGCTTGCGCAGCAGTGTTCGTTCGGCGTCGCGCAGCCCGGCCGGATAGCCACCGAGCGCCTCGAAATGCCGGCGTGCGATGACGAGGCCCTGGTCCGGCGAGGGGCCGGACAACAGCCGCAGCGCGTGAGCGGCCGTCGCCTTCACGCTTTGATCGGCGTAGGGCGAGCGGGCGTAGCGCAGAATTGCGGCGCGAGGCGCCGGCGCACTGGCCATTCGGTCGATGAACTGCGCGGTCTCATCGATCCAGCTCAGATCCGGCACCGTGCCCGGGTGCAGGAACATCAGCCACGGCGCGCGTGCTTCTTTCACGCCGGCGGCGAGCGCCTCGGCGCGCGATCCCTTGCAAACCAGATAAGCGCAGCCGGCGACGTCCGCGACGCGTGCAATGGTGTCGGTGTCACCGCGATCCACCAGCAGCACGTCCTGGATCAGACCGGCGGTCACGCCCGGCACCAGCGCGGCAAGCGTCGCTACCACCGGCGGCTCCTTGCCCTCGGTCGGGATGATGACGCTGAGCATCGGCATCTGTAGTCACTCCCGGACATCCTTGGCGGCGCTTCTAGCACCTTTCGGCGGCGCCGAAGAGCCGGCGGAATTCCCCGTGGCCTAAAAGTTATCCACAGGCTTCCGTGCGCAAATGTTCTTGATATGTTCTCATGACGTGGTAGCCTCCAAGGCATGAGCAAAGCCTCCAGCGCCCTCAGGCACCCGCCGGTCCCCCCAACCTCGGCCCCCACCGGGCCGGCGGGTGCGTCTCCCTCATTTTCGGAGATCGCGATTGCGATCGACCGCGAGCGGCGACGCGGCCGTGGGGCGCAATCGAATGCGAGCGGACGTTTCGAGGCGGAAGCGCGCGTCACCTTCGACGACGGCTGGCAGAGCCTCGACGACCTGCCGCCGTTCAAGACGACGGTGGCGTTCGACACTTCGCGCAAGGTCATCACCCGCAACGAGTCGCCGGATATCGGCTTCGACCGCTCGATCAACCCTTATCGCGGCTGCGAGCACGGTTGCGTTTATTGTTTCGCGCGACCGACCCACGCCTATCTCGGGATGTCGCCGGGGCTGGATTTCGAATCGAAATTGTTCGCCAAGCCGGATGCGCCGGCCTTGCTGGAAAGGGAACTGGCGGCGCCCGGCTACGAGCCGAAGATGATCGCCATCGGCACCAACACTGATCCCTATCAGCCGATCGAGCGCGAACATAAAATCATGCGCGGCATTCTGGAAGTGCTGGAGCGCGCCGGGCACCCGGTTGGCATCGTCACCAAGTCGGCGCTGGTGACGCGCGATATCGATATCTTGGCGCGGATGGCGGAACGCAATCTGGTCAAGGTGGCGCTGTCTGTCACGTCGCTCGATCCGAAGCTGGCGCGCACCATGGAGCCGCGCGCATCGACGCCGCCGAAGCGGCTCGAAGCGCTGCGGCAGTTGTCCGCCGCGGCCATTCCGACCACGGTGATGGTCGCGCCGGTGATCCCTGCGCTGAACGACTCGGAGATCGAGCGCATTCTCGATTCAGCGGCGCATGCCGGCGTCAAGGAAGCCAGCTATGTGCTGTTGCGCCTGCCGCTGGAAGTCCGCGACCTGTTCCGCGAATGGCTGATGGCACATTATCCGGACCGCTATCGTCACGTCTTCACATTGATCCGCGAAATGCGCGGCGGCCGCGATTACGACTCGCAATGGGGAACGCGAATGAAGGGCACCGGGCCGATGGCCTGGATGATCGGTCGTCGGTTCGAGATGGCCTGCGAGAGGCTTGGCCTCAACAAGCGGCGGTCGAAGTTGACGACCGACCATTTCGCGCGGCCGCCCCGTCACGGCCAGCAGTTGAGCCTGTTCTGATATTTCGCCGCCGAGATGCGCGGGAGCGTAGGCCGGTCAATGCGCGACCTTGGTGGTGAGGTTCAGTCCGACGGCGCCGATCACGATCAGCGCAATGAACAGCATCTGCACGGCATTTAAGGATTGGCGCAGGAACAGTGCGCCGATCAATGAGATCAGCACCACGCCGGCGCCGGACCAGATCGCGTACGTGACGCCGACCGGAATGCGGGTCAGCACCTGCGACAGCGCCCAGAAGCAACCGGCGAAGATCGCGAGGGAGAGCAGGCCGTAGATCGGTTTGTCGAAGCCTTCGGATTTGGTGAGCAGCGTGGTCGCGGTCACTTCGGCGACAATGCTGACAGCGAGAAGTCCCCAGGCGTTCATGATTGATCCTCACGGGTTCGGCAGGTGCCATTCGGTAGCCGTCGCACGATCGTGCGACAATCCCGTGCATGGTTGAGGTTCCGTGGGATAGCGGGTACATCGGATGGTTCCTGGTTGCGCCGAGCGCGCCGCTTGCCGCACCATCGCCCCATGATTCGAGCGACACCTGCCAGCATCAAGCCGAAGAAGAAAGCGGACGGTCCAACCGCGCCGACCTTCTCGCGCGAGCGTGCGCTGATCAAGCGCGGCGTCTGGCCAGTGGCGGGATGCGACGAGGCCGGCCGAGGTCCGTTGGCGGGGCCGGTGGTGGCCGCCGCAGTCGTGCTCGATCCGAAGCGTATTCCCAAGGGGCTCGATGACTCGAAGCGGCTGACGGCCGCGCGGCGCGAAGAATTGTTCGAGGAGATTTGCGCGACGGCGTCCTGCGCGGTTGCCTTTGCGTCGCCGGCGCGGATTGATCGCGACAACATCCTGCGCGCCTCGTTGTGGGCGTTGGCGCGCGCGGTGCACGCATTGCCGGAGATGCCGAGGTATGTTTTTGTCGACGGCCGCGACCGCATCGACACGTCGTGCGATTGCGAAGCCGTGATCGGCGGGGACGGTTTGGTACTATCGATCGCGGCGGCCTCGATCGTTGCCAAGGTATCGCGCGATCGCCTGATGTGCCGTCTGGCGCAGGATTGTCCCGGCTACGGCTTTGAGGATCACAAGGGCTATGCCGTACCGGCGCATCTGGAGGCCTTGCAACGGCTCGGGCCGAGCATCCATCATCGGCGTTTCTTCGCGCCGGTAATCGCCGCGGCAGAGCAGTTGCAACTGACGTTTGAAGAGGGGCGTACCGTCGTCGAGCGGACGACGGTTACGGTCGAGGCTGCGGCCGACTGAGACGGTTGCCCGTTTCGCGAAGGGGCATTATCACTGATCATTCTCTTGTCAGCCCTGCGACAGCGTCGGAGAAAGCCACCATACCGGGGGCGGCAAGCGCCAACGCAGCCGGGGCTCATGCGATTTTCCTCCCTTATCGTTGAATTGATCCGTGCCCGGCCGCGCCTTGTGATGTGGCTCGCGGTGCTGGCGCAGGCCGCGTTGTGGCTGCTGGTGCCGCTCCTGATCTATCGCAGCCCGCCCGGCGACCTTGCGAGCCTGCTGGCGTTCGGCCGCGAGTATCAGGTCGGGACCGATCTCGGACCGCCGCTTGCATTCTGGCTGGCCGATGGTGCGTTTCGGCTCGCTGGCAATCACATGTTCGGTGTCTACGTTCTCTCGCAGCTTTGCTTCGTGGTAACCTTTGCGGCGCTGTATGAGTTGGGGCACGCTATCGTCGGCGGGCCTCATGCGGTGTTGGCCGTCTTGCTGACGGTGACAGCCACCGCATTCGGCGCGGCTAATCTTCAATTCGGCCCCGCAGTGCTTGCGTGCCCGCTCTGGGCGCTGGTGCTGTTTCACACTTGGCGAATCATCGGGCAGGGCGATCATCGTTCGTGGTTCGCGCTGTCGATCGAAGCGGGCCTGCTGCTATTGACGACGACGGCAGCGGGATGGCTGTTGCTGCTGGTTGTCGGCTTCGCGCTGGCGACGGCGCGGGGACGCCGGGCGTTCGGCTCGTTCGATCCGTGGTTCGCGGCCTTGGTCGTCGCGGTGCTGGTGTTGCCCTACGTGGTTTGGCTGATCCGCGCCGACACATTGAGCTGGCCGGCGTGGCCCGACCTGAGCGATCCGCGCGGATTGGCGCGGACGTGGGGCTGGATGATCGGCGGCCTGTTGCTGGCCCTGCTCGGCATGGCGTTTCTCGTGGCATTCAATTCGCGATTTGTGCATCGCAAGCTGCTGCGCGCGCGCGACAGCGCGCCGGGCGTGCGGCGGCTGCCGGTCGGTCCTCTGGCCCGGCCGTTTGTCTATTTCTTCGCGCTGGCGCCCGCACTCGTGGGTAGCGTCATCGCGGTCCTGTTTGGGTTCGATGCCATTGCAGGCGGTGCCGGCGTCGCGCTGCTGATGTCAGGGCTCGCGGTCGTGGTGGCGACCGGCGACTTGATCTATCTGCGTCGCCAGCAGGTCTTGCGCGCGGTCTGGGCGGCGGCGATTGCAGTTCCCGCGCTGGCGTTGCTGGTGATGGTCTTGGTCCAGCCCTGGATCAGCGGCATGCAGATGCCGACCTCGCTGCCGGGCCGCGCGATCGCGCAATTTTTCGGCGACAATTTCCAGCGCCGCATCAATCGGCCGTTGCCGGCGGTGGTCGGCGATCCGCAGCTTGCCGCATTGATCGGGCTCGGCCCGTCGCGTCCGCATCTGGTGCTCGCCACCGCGCCCGCGCGCGGGCCGTGGCTGACACCGGAGAAATTCAACGAAGTGGGAGGCGTCGTGGTGTGGCGCGCGTCGGATACCGCCGGTACGCCGCCGTCCGATATCGCGAGCCGGTTTCCCGGCCTTGTGCCGGAAGTGCCGCAAAGTTTCGACTGGCTGGTGAACGGCCGCGCCGCGCCGCTGCGGATCGGCTGGGCCATCGTGCGGCCGAAGGCGCCGTAGTCATGTGGAAGGCGCACTCGCGGCGTTCAGCGCTTTCGAGATCGCGCGCAGGTCCTGCCAGGCCAGCCGCTTGTGGATCGGTTGCCGCAGCAGATAGGCGGGATGGAATGTCGCCATGGCGCGAATGGTGCGCGTGCCGGTGTCGTAGTTGTGCCAGCGGCCGCGCGTGCGCATGATGCCGTCCTTCAATTCAAGCACCGCTTGCGAGGACGGCTTGCCGAGGCACACCAGCACGTCCGGATCGACCAGTTCGATCTGCCGCTTGATGAAGGGGAGGCAGATTTGCGTTTCCTGCGGTGAGGGATCGCGATTGCCCGGCGGCCGCCACGGAATGACATTGGCGATGTAGGCGGTGGTGCGGTCGAGTCCGATGGCGGCCATCATACGGTCGAGCAGTTTGCCGGAACGACCGATGAACGGAACACCTTCGAGGTCCTCGTCGCGACCCGGGGCTTCGCCGACGAACATGATGCGCGCCTGCGGGTTGCCGTCGGCGAACACCAGTTGCGTCGCCGTCTGCTTCAACGCGCAGCCGTCGAAGGTTTCCAGCAGCGCCCGCAATGCCTCAAGCGTCGGCGCGGTCCGCGCTGCCTCGCGTGCCGAGGCGATGGCGACGTCCGGTGCAGGGACCGCTGCCGCCGGCGCACGGGCCATTACTGCGGGAGCCGGGGCAGTCGCGGGCGGCGATGGAACGGCGGCTGGCGGCGGTGCGATCTCCGGATCGAGCAACCGGTTCGGCGGCTCGTCCAGCAAGGCGCAGTCCACCCCGGCTTCGAGGTAAAACGCCAGCAACTCGCGCACGGTCGGCGGTGGCTCGGCGGTTGGTATCGAGGGGGTGTTCATGAGGGGATATTAGGACATCGGCCGTCCGGGGTGAAATATTCTTCCTGCATTTCCGTGGTTGTTCTTCCGGAAAAAATCGGAAACAAGAGAGCTTAGAAGCATTCTCGTTTGTCTGGGGTGAGAACATGAGCACCGAAGAGCTGCCGCCGCGCGAGTCCATGGAGTTTGATGTCGTGATCGTCGGCGCCGGGCCGTCTGGCCTATCCGCAGCGATCCGCCTCAAGCAACTCAACGCCGATCTGTCCATCGTCGTGGTCGAGAAGGGCTCCGAGGTCGGCGCGCATATTCTCTCCGGCGCGGTGATGGACCCGACCAATCTCGACAAGCTGATCCCGGACTGGCGCGAGGACGCGGATTGTCCGCTCAAGACACAGGTAAAGGACGACCAGTTCTACCTGATGACGAAGACCGGTGGCATCCGTCTGCCGAACTTCCTCATGCCGCCTTTGATGAACAATCATCATTGCTACATCACCTCGCTCGGCATGGTGTGCCGCTGGCTGGGTGCGAAGGCCGAAGCGCTCGGCGTCGAAATCTATCCGGGCTTCGCCGCCGCCGAGGTGATCTACGGCGACAACGGCGAGGTGCGCGGCATCGCCACCGGCGACATGGGCATCGCCAAGGATGGCACGCACAAGGATTCCTACACGCGCGGCATGGAACTGCTCGGCAAATACACCTTGTTCGCCGAGGGCGCGCGCGGCAGCCTGACCAAGCAACTGATCGCCAAGTTTTCGCTCGACAGGAACTGCGAGCCGGGCAAGTTCGGCATCGGCCTCAAGGAAATCTGGCAGATCGATCCGGCCAAGCACAAGAAGGGCACAGTGCAACACTCGTTCGGCTGGCCGCTCGACAACAACACCGGCGGCGGCTCGTTCCTCTATCACTACGACGACAATCTGGTGGCGGTCGGTTTTGTTGTGCACCTCAACTACGACAATCCGTATCTCTACCCGTTCGAGGAATTCCAGCGCTTCAAGACGCATCCGATGATCCGCGATACGTTCGCGGGCGCCAAGCGCCTCGCTTACGGTTCGCGTGCCATCACCGAGGGCGGCTATCAGTCGGTGCCGCGGCTGACTTTCCCGGGAGGTGCATTAGTCGGCTGCGCCGCCGGCTTCGTCAACGTGCCGCGCATCAAGGGCATCCACAATGCGATGGCGAGCGGCATGCAGGCCGCCGAGCATCTCGTCGCCGCACTCGCCGCCGGTCGCGCCAACGACGAATTGGTCGAATACGAAAACGGCTGGCGCTCGTCCTCGATCGGCAAGGATCTTTATCCGGTTCGCAACGCCAAGCCGCTGTGGTCGAAATTCGGCACCCTGCTCGGGAACGCGCTCGGCGGTTTCGATATGTGGTGCAACACGCTGGGCTTCTCGCTGTTCGGCACCATGTCGCACGGCAAGAATGATGCGAAGTCGCTCAAGCCTGCCAAGGAGTACCAACCGATCGCCTATCCCAAGCCGGACGGCAAGCTGACGTTCGACCGCCTCTCATCGGTGTTTCTGTCGAACACGAACCACGAGGAAGATCAGCCGCCGCATCTCAAGGTGAGGGACATGGCCCTGCAGAAGTCGTCCGAACTGGAAGTCTTCGCCGGGCCGTCCAATCGCTATTGCCCGGCGGGCGTTTACGAGTGGGTCGAGGAAAGCACCGGCCCGCGCTTCCAGATCAATGCGCAGAACTGCGTTCACTGCAAAACCTGCGACATCAAGGATCCCAACGGCAACATCACCTGGGTGCCGCCCGAAGGCGGTGGCGGCCCGAACTACGAGGCGATGTGACACGAACGCGTGAACGTGACCGGTCGTTTGTCGGCCACGTTCCCGCCACAGTGCGGGTGCCAGCAGGAACAAGCTGAGGTTAGGGCCGTTGAGCGGCGGTATTGGCTCCGCCGGTTCCCAGCCGCTGGCCCTCGTCGCCTTGCGGTTCAAGGCCAAACGCTGCATTGTCGCGCCGTCAGACGGGCTATGTCGGTCAAGGGGCTTGGTCTGTCCGCAAATTCCAGGAGCTGGCTCGTCGTGATGTTTTCTCGTTTCAAAAGCCTGACGGTAATCGCGCTCGCCGCGTCCGCACTGGTGCTGCCGGGACCACTGGCGGCACAGACGCCGGACCATCCGACCGATTCGTCGGCGACGTTTCCGACGCGTGAGGACCTTCGCGACATGACAGTGGCCGGCAGCTATCTCGCCGCCCGTCATGCCAGCATCGAACGTGATGCCACCGCCGCCGCGGAATTCTATCGCTCGGCGCTGCGCAAGGACCCGAAGAACAACGAACTCTTGGACCGCGCCTTCATCTCCTCGCTGGCCGACGGCAACATCGATGAAGCGGTCAAGCTGGCCGGACGCGTGCTCAAGATCGACAAGTCGAATCGCGTGGCGCGACTGGTGATCGGCGTGCACGATCTCAAGCAGAAGCGCTACGAGGCCGCGCGCCGCAACATCAACCAGTCGGTGCGCGGGCCGATTACCGATCTGGTCGCGACGCTGTTGGCGGGCTGGGCGGAATTCGGCGCTGGAAATGCACGGGGCGCCGTCGCCGATATCGACAAGCTGACCGGGCCGGAATGGTATCCGGTGTTCAAGGATCTGCACTCCGGCCTGATCATGCAACTGGCTGGCAACGAGAAAGAAGCAGGCGTGCGTCTGGAGCGCGCCTACAAGCTCGATGAGACGGCCTTGCGGGTGATGGACGCCTATGCGCGCTGGCTGTCGCGGGGCAAGGATGGCGCTCCCGCTGCGGAAGCGGTCTATGAGGCCTTCGACAAGAAGCTCGCCCGTCATCCGCTGGTGGTCGAGGGCATCCGCGAAACCAAGGCCGGCGCCAAATTGCCGCCGCTGGTGAATTCGCCGCAGGCCGGTGCGGCCGAGGCGCTGTATGGCATCGGTGCGTCGCTGACGCGGCGCGGCGGTGAGGACCTTGCGCTGGTCTATCTGCAACTGGCGCTCTATCTGCAACCCGATCACGCGTTGGCGCTGCTGTCGCTCGGCGATCTCTATGAGTCAGTGAAGAAGCCGCAGATGGCGATCAAGGTCTATGAGCGCGTGCCGGAACGTTCGGCCCTTCACCGCAACGCGCAAGTGCAGATGGCGACTGATCTCGACGCCTCCGACCGCAGCGACGAGGCCATCAAGATTCTGCAAGCCGTGACACAGGACGATCCGAAGGACGTCGAGGCGATCATGGCGCTCGGCAACATCGAGCGCGGCCGCAAGAAATTCGCCGATTGCGCGGTGACTTACACCAAGGCCATCGATCAGTTGACCGGCGCGGAGAACAATAACTGGGTCTATTACTATTTCCGGGGCATCTGCGAGGAGCGCTCCAAGAACTGGGACAAGGCCGAACGCGACATGAAGAAGGCGCTTGAGCTGAAGCCCGAGCAGCCGCATGTCCTCAACTATCTCGGATATTCATGGATCGATCGCGGGCTTCACCTCGACGAAGCCATGAAGATGATCAAGCGCGCCGTCGACCAGCGGCCGGACGACGGCTACATCGTCGACTCGCTCGGCTGGGCTTACTACCGCATCGGCAACTACCAGGAAGCGGTGAAGAACCTTGAACGCGCGATCGACCTGAAGCCGGAAGATCCGACCATCAACGATCACCTGGGCGACGCTTATTGGCGCGTCGGCCGCACGCTCGAGGCGCGCTTCCAGTGGGCGCATGCACGCGACCTGAAGCCCGAGCCGGACGAATTGCCGAAGATCGAAGCCAAGATCGAAAACGGCTTGCCGGCCGACGAGACGCCAGCGGCGGCATCGGCGGACAAGAAGAAAGACGACGGCAAGGGCGGCTGATCGAACAGCGGATCGGTCGCGCCTAATCGTTCCTGGGGTGGATCTGGATTTGACAGTCGTATGACAACGCACGGCAATATCGATACGGATGTCAAATCCCCCGCACTGACGGACGAGGCACACGCCAAGGTCAACTTGACCTTGCGGGTGCTGGGTCGTCGCGCCGATGGCTATCATGATCTGGCCAGCCTGGTGGTCTTTGCCGATTGCGCGGATCGGCTGACGCTCGAAGCAGGGCCGGAACTGAGCCTCGCGATGAGCGGCCCGGGCGGCAGCGACTGCGGCGCGACCGCGGACAATCTCGTGCTCAAGGCCGCGCGTCTCCTGGCCGAGCGCGTGCCCGATTTGCAAGTTGGTGCTTTCACCCTCGACAAGCGGTTGCCGGTCGCGGCCGGAATCGGCGGCGGCTCGGCGGATGCGGCGGCGGCGTTGCGGCTATTGGGGCGACTCAATGCCCTCGCACCCGACGATGCACGCATCATGGAGGCCGCGCGCCTGACCGGTGCCGATGTGCCGGTGTGCGTCGCCTCGCGAAGTTCGGTGATGACCGGAATCGGCGAACAGTTATCGTCGGTCCGCGTGCCGAAGATGCCCTGCGTGATGGTCAACCCGCGCGTTGCAGTGGCGACGGCGGAGGTGTTTACCGCGCTAGGCTTGCGCAAAGGCGAGATCCTGACCGACGTGACCGATGTGGTCCGCTCGCGCAAGTGGCCGACCGAAGAGTCGTCGGTCGAGGAATGGCTGAAAGCGCTGGGCCACGCGGCCAACGATCTTGAAGCCCCGGCGATCAAGATCCAGCCGGTTGTCGGCGAGGTCTTGTCGACGCTGCGCCATTTAGCTGGCGTACGGCTGGTACGGATGTCGGGATCGGGCGCGACGTGTTTCGCGCTGTTCGATAGCGATGCGGAGGCCCATGCCGCAGGTCAGGCGCTGCAATCGAGCCATCCGCAATGGTGGGTCCATGCCGGGACGCTCGGCTAGGGCAACCCATACTGTCGGAAAAATCCGCTAACTCTTTCCAGTAGCTGTTGCAGCTACCGTTTCAAGTCGCGATGATTATCTCGGTATTGCCTTGGTCTTATAGCCCAAGCGCGTCTTTGCGAAGACCAGCACCAATCGCCAATCGGAGTTGTTGCTGCTGGGACGCCTGCGGCCCTTGGGCTGAGAGGCGCTGCGGACGCGATCAGTGCGAGCGCGCCAAACAGAACGCGACGACCTGTTCGAGCGCCGTCTTCATTGGCGAAGGCGGAAACAGCGCCAGCGCATCGACCGCCATCGCGCCGTAATGCTGCGCGCGTGACAACGTGTCTTCTAGTGCGCGATGCTTGGTCATCAGGCCGATGGCGTGATCGAGATCGCCTTCGCCGATCTCGCCGCGCTCCAGCGCACGAATCCAGAACTCGCGCTCGGCGTCGTTGCCGCGGCGGAAGGCAAGCACGACGGGCAGGGTGATTTTGCCTTCGCGAAAATCGTCGCCGACGTTCTTGCCGAGCTTGGCGGCCTTGCCGCCGTAGTCGAGCAGATCGTCGACCAGTTGGAAGGCGATGCCGAGATTCATGCCGAAGCTGGCGGCCGCGGTCTGCTCGGCCTTGGGCCGCTCCGCGATCACCGGGCCGACCTCGCAGGCGGCGGCGAACAACTCGGCGGTCTTGCCGCGGATCACTGCGAGATATTCATCCTCGGTGGTTGCGGTATTCTTCGCGGCGGCAAGCTGCATCACCTCGCCCTCGGCGATGGTCGCGGCGGCGGACGACAGGATGTCCAGCGCGCGGAGCGAGCCGACCTCCACCATCATGCGGAACGCCTGGCCGAGCAGGAAGTCGCCGACCAGCACGCTGGCCTCGTTGCCCCACACCATGCGGGCGGAGAGTTTACCCCGCCGCAACTCGCTTTCGTCCACCACATCGTCATGCAGCAGCGTCGCGGTGTGCATGAACTCAACCGAGGCGGCCAGCTTGATGTGGCCTTCGCCGCCGTAGCCGGAGAGCCCCGCCATCGCCAGCGTCAGCATCGGACGCAGTCGCTTGCCGCCGGACGAGATCAGGTGATTGGCGACCTCCGGGATCATGGTGACCTCGGACCCGGTGCGGGACAGGATGGTGGCGTTGACCCGCTCCATGTCCGTCGCGACAAGCTCGACAAGCTGGTCGATCGATGCTGTCGAGGGGGTCTCGAAGGGAACAATTACCGCCACGCTGTATCTCCACGCTGCCTCGTCAATTGGCCGCCCTATATCGCGGTCAGGGCACAACGCCCATTGCCGGGCCAATTCGCACTGGCCCGGAAAGTCGTTATAACCATAGAAACTGCCGGGTGAGGCGGCAAGGGCCGACCACGCTTGACGGGCCGCTCGGGCCGGAGGCCGGAAGGAGGCGTTTCGGTGCGCGAATTGGTACGGACCAACGATGTGGTGCTGGTGTCGGCGATCGAGGCCCTGCTGAACGGTGCCGACATCCATCATCTGGTGCTGGACCAGAACATGAGCGTGCTCGACGGTTCGATCGGGGCGATCCCGCGCCGGATTCTGGTCCACGATGATGACAACCGGCAAGCTCGCCAGCTTCTGACCGAGGCTGGTCTCGCCCACGAATTGCGGCCCGATGTCTGAAGCGAAGCTGGATATTACCGAAGACGGTTTTCTCGGCGGCCGATTGCAACTGCGCCAGCCGGCGTCCGGCCATCGCGCCGGGCACGACGCGATTCTGCTGGCGGCGGCAACCGCCGCTCGGCCGGGGGATCGCATTGTCGATTTTGGGGCCGGAGTCGGCGCAGCCGGTTTCGCGGTGGCCCGGAGGGTCGCCGGTATCGAATTAGTGCTGGTTGAGATTGACGCCGCTCTTGCTGCACTGGCATCGGCTAACGCGACTTCCAACGGAATCGATGCCGGCGTGGTGAGGCTTGATCTTGGCGCGAGCGCTGCGGCATTCGCGGCTGCCGGGCTCGGTCCCGATAGCGTCGATGGTGTGCTGACGAATCCGCCGTTCAATGATCCGGTCCGGCAGCAGCCTTCGCCCGATGGTGCGCGACGCGTCGCGCATGAGGCGACCGCAACAACGCTGGAGAACTGGATTCATGCGGCGCGGCGGGTACTCAAGCCCGGCGGCGCGCTGACGCTGATCTGGCGCGCGGAGGGATTGGAGCAGGTGCTGGCCGCGCTTGCACGTGGCTTCGGCGGAATTGGACTCCTGCCGGTTCACGGCACGGCATCGGGGCCGGCGATTCGTATCCTGGTTCGGGCGACGAAAGGCGGCCGCGCGCCGCTGCGGATTTATCCCGGCTTGGTGCTCAATGATTCAGCGGGCGTGCCTACGCCGCAGGCAAACGCGCTGCTCTCCGGCGAGGCGGTGTTGCCGCTTGCGACGCTGTGAGTGAAGCGCCGAATTCAGTTCGGCAGTCGTTCGGGGCGCGATTTTGCCGCCGAAGTGAAGCGAATTGCGGTCCAGAGCGAGCCCATCAGCATAATCAGCAGATAGATTTTCATGTCATGCTCCGCTGCAAATCAGGTTGAGGATATCTTGGAAATGCAAATCGCGTTCCACACATCTGATGACACTCTCGTGATCGGGAATGGTGAGTTTTCGGTAAAGCGAGCGCGGCGGCCGGCGAGGAGTTTTTGGTGATGAGCGTGATGGGTGGTCTGAGGCGACTGATGCCGCGACGTTGGCGCGGCGGCGCAGTGGTGGTGCCGGTGGTGCGGTTGTCCGGCGCGATCGGCGCAGTGACGCCGCTGCGGCCCGGCCTGTCGCTGGCCGGCGTCGCCAAATTACTGGAGCGCGCCTTCGCAATGCCGAACGCCAAGGCGGTTGCGTTGGCGATCAATTCGCCCGGCGGTGCGCCGGTGCAATCGCGATTGATCTATCTGCGGATAAGGCAACTCGCCGAGGAGAAGAAACTTCCCGTCCTGGTGTTCGCCGAAGATGTCGCAGCCTCCGGTGGTTATATGATAGCCTGCGCGGGCGATGAAATCTTCTGCGATCCGTCGTCGATCCTGGGCTCAATCGGCGTGGTCGGCGGCAGCTTCGGATTTCAGGAGGCAATCAAGAAGATCGGCGTCGAGCGCCGGCTCTATACCGCTGGCGCGCACAAGGCGACGCTCGATCCGTTCCTGCCGGAAAATCCCGATGACGTCGCGCGGCTGAAGGCGATCCAACGCGATATCCACCGAACCTTCATCGAACTGGTCAAGCGCAGCCGTGGCGCGCGGCTGCGGGGCTCTGATGAGCATCTGTTCAGCGGCGAATATTGGGCGGGCGAAACCGCGATCGCGCTCGGTCTGGCGGATGGCATCGGCGATCTGCGTTCGGTGCTGCGGGCGCGCTTCGGCGACAAGGTGGAGACGCCGGTGATCGAGCAGCCGCGCGGCCTGTTGAGCGGGTTGCTGGGCCGCAAATCCGGAGCCGGCGGGGCGGTGCTGGGCGAGGGAATCGGCGCGTTGCCGGAGGGTCTGATCGGAGCCGTCGAGGAGCGCGCGATGTGGGCGAAATTCGGGCTGTAACCGGCCCCGTCCCGCGCCTTTTGGTCGCTTGCGTGCGCCGGGCGGCTGCGCGAAAATAGCTAACAGAGGGGCTGATGACCGCGAACCAGAAGGATCGACCGATGCCGCCATTCGTTGCCTTTGCCGGTGCCCTGGGTGGACTGGCTGTGGTCCGTTGGGCGTATCGTACTGCCCGCCGGATCAATGAAGAACTGGAAGAGGCGCGCCGCGTCAGGGTGGCGGAGACGGTTCGGATGCAGGAAGTTCCGACCTTGCGGCGCGATCCGCGCACCGGGACCTACCGGCCGGGATAGTTGCTCTGAGCTTGTCCGGTCGGCGCTCTCGCCGGCCATCGGGTGGGCATCACCTACGAAACCGGCGAGCAAACGTCTGAGGCAATTCGGCCCGAGGGGCCGAATGTCAACGATTGGCCAGCTTTTAGCAGCTTTCCGCCGGAGCGTTGACCCAGCGCTGGATAGAACCGCTCGAATGGCGTGGGTTGCTTTATCCGGACGTTGCCTTGATTCCGCGGAGCACCGCCGATACGGTCCCGCGCGACTCGTGACCTCCGACCAATCCAGAAGCCGCCCATGGACTCCACGCCACTCCACATGCGTCCCGAACGCTCGTTCCAGGGACTGATCCTGACGTTGCAGCGCTATTGGGCCGACCACGGCTGCGTCATCCTGCAACCTTACGACATGGAGGTGGGCGCGGGTACCTTCCACCCGGCGACGACCTTGCGCGCGCTGGGGCCAAAGCGCTGGAACGCGGCTTACGTCCAGCCATCGCGGCGGCCCAAGGACGGCCGCTACGGCGAGAACCCGAACCGGTTGCAGCACTATTATCAGTTTCAGGTGATCCTGAAACCATCGCCGCCGGACATTCAGGATCTCTACCTGAAGTCGCTCGCTGCGATCGGCGTCGACGCTGCGCTGCATGACATTCGCTTCGTCGAAGATGACTGGGAAAGCCCGACCTTGGGTGCGTGGGGCCTCGGCTGGGAGTGCTGGTGCGACGGCATGGAAGTGTCGCAGTTCACTTACTTCCAGCAGGTCGCGGGCGTCGAATGTGCTCCCGTCGCGGGCGAACTGACTTACGGCCTCGAACGTCTCGCGATGTATGTGCAGGGCGTCGAGAACGTCTACGACCTCAACTTCAACGGCCGCGAAGGCGCTGAGAAGGTGACGTATGGTGACGTGTTCCTGCAAGCCGAGCAGGAATATTCGCGCCACAATTTCGAGCACGCCGACACCGCGATGCTGTTCGAGCAATTCAAGATGGCCGAGGGCGCCTGCCGCAAGTATCTCGAAGCGGGCTGGGACGGCGGCAACAAGGAGCGCCACCTGATGGCGCTGCCGGCTTACGACCAGTGCATCAAGGCCAGCCACGTCTTCAACCTGCTCGACGCGCGCGGCGTGATCTCGGTGACCGAGCGGCAGAGTTACATCCTGCGCGTGCGCGAACTGGCGAAGGCCTGCGGCGAAGCCTGGATCAAGACCGAAGCGGGTGGAGTGTAAGCGATGCCCGATCTTCTGCTCGAACTGTTCTCCGAAGAAATTCCCGCGCGGATGCAGGCGAAGGCCGCCGACGACCTGCGCAAGATGGTCACCGACAAGCTTGTCGCGGAAGGTCTCGTTTATGACGGCGCAAAATCCTTCGCCACGCCGCGTCGTCTCGCGCTGACCATTCATGGCCTGCCGGCGCGGCAGCCGGACTTGAAGGACGAACGCAAGGGGCCGAAAGTCGGCGCGCCCGACGCCGCCGTGCAGGGGTTCCTCAAGGCCACCGGATTGAAGTCGCTCGATGAGGCGACGATTCAGAAAGACCCGAAAAAGGGCGACTTCTACGTCGCGCTGATCGAGAAGGCCGGACGTCCCGCCATCGACGTGATCGCGGAGATCATTCCCGTCATCATCCGCACCTTCCCGTGGCCGAAGGCGATGCGCTGGGGCGAACTGTCAGCGAAGCCCGGCGCGCTGCAATGGGTGCGGCCGCTGCACTCCATCGTCGCAACGTTCGGCATGGAAACGGAGGAGCCGGACATCGTCGCGTTTGATGTGGCCGGTATCAGGGCTGGGCAGGTGACGCGCGGTCATCGTTTCATGGCGCCCGCCGAATTCAGCGTGCGCCGCTTCGAGGATTACGAAGCGAAACTGTTCGACGCCAAGGTGGTGCTCGATCCGCAGCGTCGCAAGGACATCATTCTCGCCGACGCCAAGGAACTGGCGTTCGCGCAAGGTTTCGAACTGATCGAGGATCAGGGGTTGCTCGACGAGGTCTCGGGCCTCGTCGAATGGCCGGTGGTGCTGATGGGCTCGTTCGACGAATCCTTCCTGTCGATTCCGGGCGAGGTAATCCGCGCCACCATCCGTAACAACCAGAAGTGCTTCGTCGTCAACGATCCGAAGACCGGCAAGCTCGCCAATCGCTTCATTCTCGTCGCCAATATCGAGGCGAGTGACGGCGGTGCGGCGATCATCGCCGGCAACGAACGCGTCATTCGCGCACGGCTGTCGGACGCGAAGTTCTTCTACGAAACCGATCTGAAGACCAGACTGGAAGATCGGTTGCCGAAGTTCGGCGGCATCGTGTTCCACGAAAAGCTCGGCACCCAGGCGGGGCGCATCGCGCGCATCGAACGGTTCGCGGCCGAGATCGCCCCGCTGATTGGGGCCGATGTCGAGAAGACCAAGCGCGCCGCAAAGTTGGCGAAGACCGATCTGCTTACCGAGGTTGTCGGCGAATTCCCCGAGGTGCAGGGCCTGATGGGGAAATACTACGCGCTCGCACAGGGCGAAGACGAAAGCGTCGCGCAGGCGATAGAGGATCACTACAAGCCGCAGGGCCCGAATGATCGTGTCCCGAGCGATCCGGTCGCGATCGCGGTGGCGCTGGCCGACAAGATCGACATCCTCGCCGGTTTTTGGTCGATCGATGAAAAGCCAACAGGATCGAAGGATCCGTTTGCTCTGCGTCGCGCTGCCTTGGGTGTTATTCGGCTGGTTGCTGACAACGCAATTCGTTTGCCGCTACTTGCGACCTTTGCAAAGGCTACGAAGCCGCATGATGGCAAGGATTTGCTGTCCTTCTTCGCCGACCGCCTGAAAGTGCAACTCCGCGAGCAGGGCGCGCGGCACGATCTGGTTGATGCAGTGTTCGCGCTCGAAGGTCAGGACGATCTGTTGATGATCGTCCGCCGCGTCGAGGCGTTGGGCAAATTCCTTGATACCGATGACGGCAAGAATCTGCTCGCCGGTACCAAGCGCGCGTCGAACATCCTTGCCATCGAAGAAAAGAAGGATAAGCGCACTTTCGACGGTGCCCCGGATACATCGCTGTTCGTTGCTGACGAGGAAAAGCAACTCGCGCGCGCCATCGACGAGGCGAAGCGCGAAGCGGGCGATGCGGTTACCAAGGAAAACTTCGAAGCCGCGATGGCCGCGATGGCGAAACTGCGTCCCGCCGTCGATGCGTTCTTTGACAAGGTGAAGGTCAATGACGACGATGCCAAGGTGCGTGAAAATCGCCTGAAACTCCTGAACGAAATCCGCGCCGCCACGCGGGCGGTCGCGGATTTCTCCAAGATTCAGGACTGAGCGACTTCGCCGTTCCACTCCGCTGTCATTGCCAGGCAACGCCTTTCGAAGATCGGCGTTGCTTCGCGCACCTATGGCTCGGCAATCCAGCGTTCTAAGGGAAAGATGGATGCCCGGATCAAGTCCGGGCATGACGCTGTGAAAGTTGGATGCGCCGTTCTCAATCTAGTCGATAACCTGCATGATCCGCCGCGTGCGCGGATTGACCAGCACCGGGTGCTCGTTGATCACGGTGTAGCGATACGGCGTTTCACCGTATTGCTGCGGCACGTCGTAGTAGGTCACGCCGGCTTCCGGCAGCACTGTTCCAACCGCGACCGGTGCATCGACCACGTAGGACGGCACACGTTCGCGCACGATATATTCACGGAACCGCGAAACCTGTTCGTACGGAATGCCGACATAGGGTCCGCCCACGGTGGCGCGATCCTCGACGATGACGGTGCCCTGCGCCTGGGCGGCGAGCGGGGCACTGATAGCGGCTGCAAGCGCAGCAGCGGCGATGAAAGCGTTACGCATGGAAATCTCCCGATTTACCTCTTGCTGACGATGGTGACGCCAGAACAGCGCCACGCCAGCGGGTCAATGCCGCGCGACATCTATGCGTTCCGGGCAAATGCGGCATTGGCGGGGTCATTCGATGAAGGTTTTCGGACACCGTGCCGCTATCGCGCCGCTCACGGCGATGATAGAAATGGATACGATTCGTGAAGACCTTTTCACGGCTGCCGGGAGTGAAAATTTATGACGATTACCAGTGCTCATTTGCCAGCGATCGTCGCGCTGGTCGCCGGCATCCTGATTCTGCTGATGCCGCGCCTGTTGAACTTCATCGTGGCGATCTATTTGATTTTCGTGGGTTTGGTGGGACTCGGCGTGCTGCGGATGTTCCACTTCTAGCGAACAGCGCCCTGTATTGATTGCGACCAATTGAGGATAGCGGTGCTCAACTTGGGCTCTCGGGCCGGTTGAGGGCTTCGCGGCTTGCGCGAGTGCAGCAAAACGTGGTGTAAGGCGGGCAATATTTCCCCTCCTTATGACGTTTGGAAGCCATGGCCAAAGCTGCATCCAAGTCCCAATCTAAAAAATCTCAATCCAAGAAGTCCAAATCCTCATCCGCTTCGAAGGCTCAGACGAAGTCAAAGAAGCCAGTCGCCGCTGCGCGCGGCAAGGTCCCGACCAAGTCCGTTGCGAAAGCCAAGCCGGTTGCTAAATCGGCGCCGAAGCCGAGCGCACGGAAAGCTGCTGTTGCGAAGCCCGCAAAGGCTCCCAAGGCTGCTCCGGCTCCGAAGGCCGGCAAGTGGGTCTACACTTTCGGTGACGGCAAGGCCGAAGGCCGTTCCAGCATGCGTGACCTGCTCGGCGGCAAGGGCGCCAACTTGGCGGAGATGGCCAATCTCGGCCTGCCGGTACCTCCGGGCTTCACCATCCCGACGTCGGTGTGCACGTATTTCTACGCGCACGACAAAAGCTATCCGAAAGAACTGAAGGCGCAGGTCGACCAAGCCTTGGCCTATGTTGGCAAGCTGACCGGTAAGGGTTTCGGCGACACCAAGAATCCGCTGCTGGTATCGGTGCGTTCCGGCGCGCGTGCCTCGATGCCGGGCATGATGGATACCGTGCTCAATCTCGGCCTCAACGACGAGACGGTGGAATCGCTTGCCGCGCTGTCGGGTGATCGTCGCTTTGCCTATGACAGCTATCGCCGCTTCATCACCATGTATTCCGATGTGGTGCTGGGCCTCGAGCATCATCACTTCGAGGAAATCCTCGACATCTTCAAGGACAGCAAAGGCTACACGCTTGACACCGACGTCACCGGCGACGAGTGGGTCGAACTGGTCGGCCAGTACAAGCGGGCGGTTGCCGAGGAAACCGGCAGCGAGTTTCCGCAGGACCCGCACGACCAGTTGTGGGGCGCCATCGGCGCGGTGTTCTCATCGTGGATGAACGCGCGCGCGGTGACCTATCGCAAGCTGCACGACATTCCGGAGTCGTGGGGCACCGCCGTCAACGTGCAGGCGATGGTGTTCGGCAACATGGGCGAGACGTCGGCCACCGGCGTCGCCTTCACGCGCAATCCGTCGACCGGCGAAGGCAAGCTCTACGGTGAATTCCTGATCAACGCACAGGGCGAGGACGTCGTCGCCGGCATCCGCACGCCGCAGGACATCACGGAAGAAGCGCGCATCGAGTCCGGCTCCGACAAGCCGTCGATGGAAAACGCGATGCCGGAAGCGTTCAAGGAATTGAAGCGCATCTATACGCTGTTGGAAAAGCACTACCGCGATATGCAGGACATGGAGTTCACCGTCGAGGACGGCAAGCTCTGGATGCTGCAGACCCGCAACGGCAAGCGCACCGCCAAGGCGGCGCTGCGCATCGCCGTCGAGCTCGCCAACGAGGGACTGATTTCGCGCAACGACGCGGTGTCGCGCATCGATCCCGCCTCGCTCGATCAGTTGTTGCATCCGACCATCGATCCCAACGCCAAGCGCGACGTGATCGCCACCGGTCTACCGGCTTCGCCCGGTGCTGCGGCGGGCGAGATCGTGTTCTCGTCGGATGAAGCCACCAAGCTGCAAGCCGATGGCCGCAAGGTCATTCTGGTGCGCATCGAGACCAGTCCGGAGGACATTCACGGCATGCACGCCGCCGAAGGCATCCTCACCACGCGCGGCGGCATGACCTCCCACGCGGCGGTGGTGGCGCGCGGCATGGGCAAGCCCTGTGTTTCCGGCTGCGGCATGATCCGCGTCGATTACGGCCGCGGCACCATGTCGATCGGCGATCGCGTATTCAACGCTGGCGATGTCATCACCATCGACGGTTCGCTCGGTCAGGTGCTGGCCGGTCGCATGCCGATGATCGAGCCGGAATTGTCCGGCGAATTCGGTACGCTGATGGGCTGGGCCGATCAGGTCCGCAAGCTCGGCGTGCGCGTCAATGCCGACACGCCGCCGGATGCGCGCACCGCGATCCGCTTCGGCGCCGAAGGCATCGGCTTGTGCCGCACCGAACATATGTTCTTCGAAGAGACGCGCATCCGTACCGTGCGCGAAATGATCCTCGCGGAAGATGAGCAGTCGCGTCGCGCCGCGTTGTCGAAGCTGTTGCCGATGCAGCGCGCCGACTTCGTCGAACTGTTCGAGATCATGAAGGATCTGCCGGTGACGATCCGGTTGCTCGATCCGCCGCTGCATGAGTTCCTGCCGCATACCCAGGCCGAGATCGAGGAAGTGGCGCGTGCCATGAATACCGATCCGCGTCGTCTGGCGGACCGCGCGCGCGAACTGGCCGAGTTCAATCCGATGCTCGGCTTCCGTGGCTGTCGTCTCGCGATCGCCTATCCGGAGATCGCCGAGATGCAGGCGCGTGCCATCTTCGAGGCGGCGGTCGAGGCCGGCAAGCGCACCGGCAAGGCGGTCAATCCCGAAGTGATGGTGCCGCTGATCGCGACCAAGGCGGAGTTCGATCTGGTCAAAGCGCGCATCGACGCCACCGCGCAGGCGGTGTCGCGCGAAACCGGCGTGGCGCTGAAGTATCAGGTCGGCACCATGATCGAACTGCCGCGCGCCTGTCTCAAGGCGGGTGAGATCGCGCAGGCGGCCGAGTTCTTCTCGTTCGGCACCAACGACCTGACGCAGACCACCTTCGGCATCAGCCGCGACGACGCCGCGAGCTTCCTCGGCACCTACACCGCGCGCGGTATTCTCGAAATCGATCCGTTCATCTCGGTCGATCGCGAGGGCGTCGGCGAACTGGTGCAGATCGCGGTGGAGCGTGGTCGCGCCACGCGTCGCGATCTGAAGATGGGAATCTGCGGTGAGCACGGCGGTGATCCGGCGTCGGTGAATTTCTGTCACCACATCGGATTGAACTACGTCTCGTGTTCGCCGTATCGCGTGCCGATTGCACGCCTCGCGGCGGCCCAAGCCGCGCTCGGTAAGGAGATCGCCAGCCAGGCGTGAGCTTGCCGCGTCTCTAATTGAATGATGCGAAATGCCCGGGGCCTGCTCCGGGCATTTTGCTTTCGCCCTCTCAACGCTTTTGTTCGGAGTTCGGATTTTTAGTCATGGCCGGGCTTGTCCCGGCCATCCACGTCCTTTTTGCGGATCATTTGTAAAACGTGGATGGCCGGAATAGATCCGGCCATGGCGATGGAGAGGGCAATATATTTTTCACCATCTCCATTGACCGGATGTTTACCTTTCCTGCTCACGCGCGATTCACCACGCGAAGAGAAAGCGCCGCGCCTCGACGACAACCTGCTTGCATGTGTCTTGCGCGCATCGTCGATTAACTCCCCCGCAACTTTAATGGGCTACTAACGGCAAGGATCGAATTGCATCGAAGATGCGCGTCGGTCCCGTGTGTGCGTATGTGTAGCGTTGCGTGAGCGTATCGATGTTTGTCATGCGTAACCGGCCGAAGGGCGCACGGTTGGCGCTCTTCGGCCTCGGTCTCGGCCTCTTCGCACTGTTTCCGAAGGAAGCCGGATACCAGGACATTGCCTCGCTGCTGGCGCGTCAGCCGGGCGTTGCGGAACGTTGGCAGGAGCGGGTGTTCTCGCCGAGCGCCAACACCATTCAGGTTGCAACCTTCAGTTTCGGCCGTCCGATCGGCACGTCCTTGCCGCGCACTGCCGCGGCTTTACTCGCGAGCTTCGAAAGTCAGGGCAACGACATCGTCGGCGCGATCACGCGCAATCCGGCGCTGGTACAGCCGCGCCGCTATGACTCCAGCGATTTTCCGCGCGTCGATCGCACCCTGAAAGGTGATCGGCTTGCCATCGTTGCTCCGGTTGAGACGCCGGAGACCATAGTACCGGAGCAGCAACCCTCGCGCTTCGTTGCGCCGCCTGCGCGCGAGAAGACTGCGGCGGTGCCGCAAGATCCGCTCGATCCGGAACTCGCCGAAGCGCTCAATGCGCCGCCGTTGGTGCAATACAATGCCGCCTCCGCCGTGGATGTCCGGCCGTTCGAGGACAAAGGCCCGGCAGTGAGCCACGAGCAGTTGGCGCCGGTGACGCCATCGCCCGATCCCTTCAAGGTGCAGACCGCGAGTCTTTATTTCGGCAGCAATTCGCTCGGCGTTTCCAGCCAGACATTGCAAAGCTGGCAGCCCGGCGAAGAGCCAACGGTGTTGCGTCCCGGTGCACCCGATCCCGATCTCAAAACCGCAGCGCCGCACGTTGCCGTGGCTGCACCGCAGGCGGGCGAAAGCGTCGCCGGCAAGGGCGAGGTCAACAACAATCACAAGGCCCATCTCAAGACGCCCGCGGAACGGTTAAGCCTCGAAGGCAAGGCCCGCGCGAAGCAGGAGAAGTGTCTCGCCGAAGCCGTCTATTTCGAGGCGCGCGGCGAGGCGGTGCGCGGCCAGATCGCGGTGGCGCAGGTGGTGATGAACCGGGTGTTCTCCGGCTTCTATCCGACCACCGTGTGCGGCGTTGTTTATCAGAACGCCAATCGCAGACTGGCTTGCCAGTTCACCTTCGCTTGCGATGGCATTCCCGACGTGGTGCGCGAGCCCGACATGTGGGAACGCGCGCGCAAGATCGCGAAGGCCACCCTCGACGGTCAACTCTGGCTGCCGGAAGTGGGGAAGTCGACCCACTATCACGCTTACTGGGTGCATCCGTCGTGGGTGCGTGAGATGCGCAAGATGTATCGCACCGGCGTGCATACCTTCTATCGCCCGCGCGCGTGGGGCGACGGTAGCGACGCGCCGCGTTGGGGTTCGGCGGCGGAAACGGCCGAAATCTCCGCTAAACTGGCCGCGTTGAAGCCATAGCCTTCCAGTCTATCTTTCACGCCTCCACGCGGGTTGCTGGCGTGCGTCCCGTTGGCTAAGTTCGGCCATGCGCGGCGCATTTGCCGCGGCGAAATCGGCATCCGAAAATTTCGGCAGGCGTCGACGGAGGGATACAGCGTGGCTACGTTCAAGGCAGTACGGATCGACAAGGCGGAGAAGGGCACCACGGCGACGCTGACCCAGTTCGACGAAGCGGAACTGATGGACGGCGACGTTACGGTTCGCGTCGAATGGTCGACCTTGAACTACAAGGACGGCCTGGCACTCACCGGCAAGGCGCCGGTGGTGCGCCGTTTCCCGATGATCGCCGGCATTGATTTCGCCGGCACCGTCGAGCAGTCGTCGCATCCGGCCTGGAAGGCCGGCGACAAAGTGGTCTGCAACGGCTGGGGCATGGGCGAGACGCATCTCGGCGCTTATGCCGAGAAGGCGCGCGTCAAGGGCGACTGGCTGGTGCGGCTGCCGGACGGCATGTCGGCGCGCGACGCCATGGCGATCGGTACGGCGGGCTATACTGCAATGCTGTCGGTGCTGGCGCTCGAGAAGCACGGCCTGAAGCCCGCGGACGGCCCGATGGTTGTGACCGGCGCGGCGGGCGGCGTCGGTTCTGTTGCCATCGCGGTACTGTCGAAACTCGGCTATCAGGTGATCGCCTCAACCGGCCGCGCCTCCGAGGCGGATTATCTGCGCGGCCTCGGCGCCAGCGAGATCATCGACCGCAACGAACTGTCCGGCCCGGCCAAGCCGCTGGCAAAGGAGCGTTGGGCGGGCGGCATCGATAGCGTCGGCTCGACCACCTTGGCGAATCTACTGTCGATGACGAAATATCGCGGCGCCATCGCCGCCTGCGGTCTCGCCGCTGGCATGGATCTGCCGTCATCGGTCGCCCCCTTCATTTTGCGCGGGGTGTGTCTTCTCGGCATCGATTCGGTGATGTGCCCGATCGAGCTTCGCAAGCAGGCCTGGAGCCGCCTCGCAAGCGATCTCGATCGCTCGAAACTGGCTGAAATCACTCATGAAATCGGTCTTGACGAGGTGATCGCAGCAGGTCCCAAGATCCTCGGCGGGCAGGTGCGGGGCCGCATCGTGGTAAAGATTTCCTGAGTTGCGTTCAGACTTTACCAACCAAGCTGCTCCATTGTTGCCACGGTTAGTATGGTAAGCAGCGGGTAAAGGCGACGCGCCGTCGTCGCCTGTCCTGCGCTCAGTTGTGTGGAGTTCAGCATGCTTGCGCGTTTTGTGTTGGGGGCCTTGACCATCGGCGCGTTGATTGCGCCAGCCGTGGCCGGCGAAATGAACGCCACCGAGGCGCGCAAGTTCGTCGTCGGCAAGATCTTCTCCTTCACCTGCTTCGACGGCACGCGCGGCGCGGGCCGGATATTCGATGACGGTTCGGCGGCGGGATCGATCCAGTTCAGCGGTTCCGGGCCGACGCGCTATATGCGGCTTCCGGTCAATACAGTGCAGACGCGCGGCGAGTCGGTCTGCGCGTCGCTGAAGGGGTTGCCGTTCTCGCCGTGCTTCAACCTCGACAAGAAGGATGAGCGTAGCTTCCGTGGCGCGGTGTCGGGCATGGGCTTCGCCTATTGCGATTTCCATCACAAGGGCGCCGGGCACATCCTGATGGCGCGGGCAGTTTCGGGCAGGGGACCGCGCTCGCTGCATCCGCGTCACGTAAGGTCGGCGGACGCCGCTTCGCCGGAAGTTGTGGCGCGTGTGGAAACGCCGCGGGTCGAAAAGTCGAAGATCTCGCCGGTGCAGACCGAAGCCGTGTCGGAACTGCGCCGCTCGACCGACTGACCTTCATCTCCTGATGTGTTCGCGCATTACGCCTCCGGCGGCGGAGGCGGCCCACTGAACTGCGCCGGCTGCGGCGCGTTGCGGAACAGGATGCGCTGGTACAGCCAGCCGATGGCGACCAGCACCAGCCCGAGCACCATGAACGACAGTGCGCGATAAACGCCAGTCAGTTCCGACATATCCACCAGAAACGCCTTGAGGATGGTGAGGGCGATCACCGCCGCCGAAGCCAGCCGCGCGCGTTGCGAGTTGAACAGCACGCCGGCCGCGAGCAGCACCACGCCGAACGCCAGCCACGCGATCGTATAGGTGTATTGCTCGGCGTCTTTGACGCCGCCCAAACTGATGACCGGTCCGTGATAGAAGCGGCGGATTTCGAAGCTGATATAGGCGAGCGCCAACACCAGCGCGCCGGTGGCGACGGTGTTGGCATAAGCCCGCGCACGATGGCCCGCGACGACGTAGGACAGGATCAGCATCAGCACCGCAGGCATCGCGTAAGCAAGCAGCAGCTTGTTGATGACCAGACCACCGACGTTGATGCGCCAGATCATCGGGTTTTCGACCCCCAGCGATCCGAATATTGCGATCAATCCCGCGGCGATGGTGAGCAGTATGGCCGCGACGTTGTGCACGATGCTGTGGCTGCGCAGCCGCAGGCGTTCGAGCCCGATCGCCATCGCCAGCGCGACACAGCTTTGCAGGCCGCACTCGACGAGGCTGGTATCGCCCGCATAGATGTTGCCGCTGGAGGCCGCGTGGCGGATTTCGGTGAAGGCTAGCAGCACGGTGAACAGGATCGCGACGGCTTCGATCATGCGCAGCGGCACGTCGTCGCCGCGCTTCCGCAGCAGATAGCTCGCGGTCCAGAACGACAGCGCCGGCACGCCATAGCCCCACAAGAGCCAATTGAAGATCAGCGTTCCGCCGACTGCATCACCCGCGATGCGCGGTTCATAGCCGACGCGCGCGACCACGATGGCGGCGAGAATCGCCACGAGCCAGCGCAGGAACGGGATCGGCCGTTGCGTCGCGACCCACGCGGTGCCCGCCGACATCAGCGCCAGTGCGATGGTGAGCCAGCCCCTCTCCAGCGCGAAGGTGAGTGCCAGCGCCAATGCGCCGAGCGTGCCGGTGGCGAACAGCGCGGCTGCAATGGTTTGGCCGGGACGGGCTTCGCGCCGGCTGAGAGTCTCGGTCATCCAGCCGAACACCGCCGCGAGAATGACGGCGATGATGGCGAACGGAATCGAGCGGTCGAAATGCGCGACGCGTGCATAGAGCGCGATCAGCAAGGCAATCGGCGTGAACACCGCCGAGGCGGCCCAGATCACCGGCACGATCGCGCTGATGGAGCGGCCTTGCGCGGCGAAACCGGCGACAGCGAATCCGGTGCCAAAAATTGCGGCTGCGATCAAATGCGCGGAGACGGCTTCATCTGTCGCGCTGGGCGCGAGGCCCGGCATCGCGCCGCCCGGCAGCACCAGCATATCGGGATTGGCACGCACCGCCCATTCCAGGAACACGATGGCGACCAGCACCGCGTTGGCCGCGACCGCCGCGACGGCCGCCGGCGCGCGCCATGCGATCGCCAGCGTGGCGACGACCAGCAGGCCGAATACCGTGATCGCCGACATGGCATGGCCGCTGCCGAGCACGATCATCGTGGCGCCGAGCACGTAGACTGCCAACGCGCCGGAGGAGACCGGCTCGACCTTGCCGGCTTCGGCTGGCGGGCCGAACAGCAATCCGCACACCACGAGCAACGCGGCGAGCGCAAAGCCGACGATGACGTGGAACGCATGCGGCGTGACCATCGACGGTCCGCAATCAAGGCACGGGATCGTCCACAACAGCGCGAAGACGGTGGTGGTGATCGCGAGCCAGCGCCATAACCGGATGCGCGCCAATCCGAACGCGGCGGCGGTGACGATGGCGAGATAGATATACAGCGCCCAGAAATCCGGACGCTCCGACGACACCAGCACCGGCGTCGCGAACGCGCCGACAACGCCGAGTCCGGCCAGCGCAGGGCCATGCAGCAGCGCAGCGGCGAGCGTCGCCAGCGCGACCAGTCCCAGCAGCACGAAAGCGGTGGCCGGCACCAGGAAGTCGTACAGCGCATAGGCCGCGTACACTGTCGCGAAAGCAACGGCGGTGCCGGCGGCGGTGAGGATCGCTGGAATGTTGGCGATCGGCAGCGGCGCGATGGCCGCCATGCTGTCGCGCCGGCGCGTCCATTCACCGGCGGCGAGCAGCGCCGCCGCGAACAGGCCGCCGAGCAGCACGCGCACGCCGGGGCCGAGCAGGCCTTCCTCGATGGAGTAGCGCACCATGAAGAAGCCGCCGAGCGCCAGCGTCAGGCCACCCAGCCACACCACCCATCGGGTGCCGATGCGTTCCTCGATACGTGCGCCGGAGACGGCAGCAACAGCCGTCGGAATCGGAGGCGGTTGCTGGCTTTGATCCGTATCGGGCACGAGCGGCGGCGGCATGGAAATTGACGCATCTGCACTGACCGCCGCTTCCTCCGTCGGCGGCTGGAGCGGGATGTGAAGCAGCGGCGGCATGGCGATCGCCCTGCGGCCGGCGGCTTCCAGCGCCTGCACACGTGCTTGCAAGGCGTTGGCGTTGGTCAGCGCCTTGCGGGCGACAATGACGGCGGCGATGGCAATCAGCAGCGCGAGAAATTCCATAAGGCCTCGATCGTCGCGTCACCGGGGGGAGAACCTCGGCGGGGTGGGCGATGGTTGAAGAAACGAGGTGCGCCATCGCGGCAGCGTGTCGTCAGTCTGTGCCTTGCGGCATTCGGTTCAAAGGCCCGCAAGGATTGAACGTCACTCCAAGTCGATGCGGAACGGGCGGCCTTCGATCGACATGTCGCCGGGTCCCATCTCGTCGAGTGCGCGCAACATGCGGCCGTTGCGGCCGAGCGCGCGATCGGCCAGCGAGACGATCAGCCGGTTGGGGAATGCGGTCGGGGAAGCGCGCCGCATCTGCCGCGCGATCATCACCTCGTCGCGATGCGGGTTGAGCGCGCAAGCGGCCGCGAAGGCGCTGGCGGTCGAGCGGCTGATGCCGGCATAGCAATGCACCACCAGAGGCGCCTGCCGGTCCCAGCCGCGCACGAAGGCAAGAACTTTCTCGATGTGTTCTTCCGATGGCGTGACAAGGCCATCGGCAGGTTCGCTGATATCGTCCATCGAGATCATCAGGTGATTGGCTTCGCGCACCGAGGCAGGCCGTTGCACGCGGCTGATATCGCCCATCACCGTGAGGATGTGGCTGGCGCCCGTCGATTGCACGGTGGAAGGAAGCGCAGCGAGCGAGCACACATGGATCATGATGTTGTCCCTTGTCATCCAGGGGAAATTATAGCGGCCGCATAGAGCGAACGGAAGCGGCGCGGGACGGGAAATCCTGCGTCGATCCGCACAAGTGTTTTCGAGACATGCGCGATTCAGATGAAATTCGGCGTCATTGTGAGGACTCGAATCGACGTTTTACGCCGTCCGAGCACAGGCTCCGCGAAGCAATCCAGAAAGCCACGAAGCGGGACTGAATTGCGTCGTCGCGGCGCTCCTCGCAATGACGATGGTAGAGTTTCTGATGCGAGATCATCGTCCCTAAACGCGCAGTGTCACGAACCGTGCGAGGAAGCGTTTCGCGGCCTTTCCGGCGGACCACGGTGTCAGGTAATCTTGCTCCGTCGCGGCGGGCAGCATCGGATCGCGGCCGAATAGTCGTTTTGCTTCGCTTTCGGAAAAGCCCGCGAGCCGCGTTGCCTCGAGATAAGCGGCGCCGCGATCGGCGGCCTTGATCGCTTGCGTAAACTCCTCGGGCAGCACCGCCGGCAGGCCGAAGCGCACATGGATCGCGCCGAGCAGTCGCTTCTCGACGGTCTTGTAGGAGCCGCCGATCACCGCCTTGAATGGCGAGATCATATCGCCGATGACGTATTCCGGCGCGTCGTGCAGCAACGCCGCAAGCCGCAATCGATGATCGGCGCGCGGCAGCGCGTGGCGCAACACCACTTCGACCAGCAGCGTATGTTGCGCCACCGAGAAGATATGCGCGCCCTCGGTCTGTCCGTTCCAGCGCGCGACGCGGGCGAGGCCATGGGCGATGTCGGCAATCTCGATATCGAGCGGCGAGGGATCGACAAGGTCGAGCCGCCGTCCCGACAGCATGCGCTGCCAGACGCGGGTGTCGGCTTTTATGGAGCGCGCTTTGGATTGCGTCATGTGGCGGGGAGGCGGCGCGCGCGCTGCTTGCCGCTGCACACCGCATGGCAATGGCACGTCACCAGATGGTCGTTGACTATGCCGGTCGCCTGCATGAAGGCGTAGACGATGGTGGGACCGACGAACTTGAAGCCGCGCGACGACAGGTCTTTCGAGATTTTCACCGAGAGCGGTGTCGAGGCCGGGACGCTGGCCGTGGTCTTGAAGGCATTGACCTTGGGTTTGCCGTCGACGTAGTCCCACAGCAGCTTCGAGAAGCCGGGGCCTTTCTCCATGATTTCGAGGTAGGCTTGCGCGCTTTTCACCGCGCCTTCGATCTTGGCGCGGTTGCGCACGATGCCGGCGTCCTGCATCAGCGCGTGCAATTTCTTCTCGCTGTAACGCGCGATTTTTGCCGGCTCGAAATCATCGAAGGCGCGGCGGAAGTTGTCGCGCTTGCGCAGAATCGTGATCCACGACAGCCCCGCCTGAAAGCCGTCGAGGATCAGCTTTTCATACAGCGCGCGGTCGTCGTATTCCGGCACGCCCCATTCGGTGTCGTGATAGGCGATATAAAGCGAATCCTGGCCCGGCCACGGGCAACGGATCAGGCCATCGGCGTGCTGCACGGCGCGACTCATGCGACGGTCTTCTTTTGCAGGCCGCGCACGGCGTCGGGATCGGCGAGGCGGATGACGACGTTGCCTGCCAGCAGCGATGTGCCGGCATCGAGCGCGTCGGATACCTTATCGATCCGCACCGTCGCGAGGCCGGTGTTGTTTGCGGACGATCCCATCGTGCCCACTTGCTTGTCGCCGGCGAGAATTGGTGTGCTCGCATCCGGCGCGGCGCCGTCGAACGCAACGCGCACAGTGCGGGTACGCGCCGTGCCGCGATGCTGCATCCGCGACACCACTTCCTGGCCGACATAACAGCCTTTGTCGAAGTCGACGCCGTGCAGGCGGTCCATGTTGGTCTCGTGCGGAAACGCGTCGCCGTAGCTGAAATCGATGTTGCCGCGCGGCACGCCGCAGGCGATGCGGTGCGCTTCATAAGCGGCCCCGTCCGTCATCGTCGCGCCGACGAGCGCAGCCGTCTTGGTTGCCAGGTCGGGCGGGATCAGAATGCGCCAGCCAAGTTCTTCCGCACGCGGATCAGCGAAGCAAAGATCGGGTTTGACGGCCGGTTCACCGCCCCACACCGCGAGAACGCCGAATGAATCCGACAGATTCTCAACTGTCACCTTGGCGCGCAGCTTGTAGAAACCGAGCTTGGTGGCGAGTGGTTGCGCCAGCGCGCGGGGACAATCGATCAGCAGACCGCCGCCGTGACCCGCGGGCACTTCAGTGATGAGGAAGTCGGTGACGATTTTGCCCTGCGGCGTCAGCAACGCGCCGAATTGTCCCGTGCCCGGCTCAAGCCGGGCGGTGTCGGTGGTGATCAGCCCGTTGAGGAATGTTTTCGCGTCCTCACCGCTGAGCTTGATCACACCACGGTCGGAAAGAAGCGCTGCTTGCATTGTCGAAGTCTCGGGAGAATCAGGTGTCCGGCCGCGCCGGAACTCGTCCCGAACGTAAGCCGCGCGCCGGTAAACGACAAGGCCGCGGCCGCGCGTGGCAGCGGTTGTCGGCAGGGGAATGTGGAATCGGCAAGCGTTGCGCGGAAAGGAGAGCGGCTTACTGCTTCGGCAGGACCAGCGAGAACTCGCCGTTGCGGACCCGGTTCGGCAGTCCTTCAACGAATTTCGCTACCGCATCCTCGCCGTAGGTCGACACCAACTCGGCAAAGGCGGTGAACAGACTCGCTTGCGCCAGGCAGTCGCCGTCGACGCCGTCGTGGCGGGCCTCCGCCCAGGCCTCATTGAGATAGCCCAGCGCCGCCCGCTTCTGTTCGTGGTCGGGCATCGGCTCGTTGGCGACGGCGTAGGACAAGGACTGGCTCATGCAATTCCCGGCAGCGTGGGCGACTCGCGGAACACCGCGAGTACGCGCAAGTTCTAACACGCCCCCGCGCGTCGGCTAGGCCACATCTTTAGGAAAGGTTAACGGAACGATTCAAGATTGCAGGGAGTTCCCGACTGCGGTGCTGCTGCAACACTGGACCCCAGCACCGGAACTTGTGGGAACCGTGCCGCCTCATCATCGAGAAACAGTGGCTAGTTGGCGTAGCGGGCCGTGAGGTCGCGGGAGATTTTCGCGCCTTCCTCGATATAGCGCTTGATGGCGACATTGGCCGCCGGCGTGCAACTCCGGTAGGTCTGCTGGAAGCCGTTATAGCCGCGGTTGAAACTGGCGATCAGCCGGGTGCGGCGCTCGCCCGAGGGGGTTTCGGCGTTGAGCAGCGCCTGCATCTCGTTCCGCCATTTCGCGCCTTCGTTGGCGCCGCAGATGCCGCGCAGATAGTGCAGCGTGCCGAGGATCTCCGCGAGCCGTTGCAGGTCGCCGTCAAACGGTGCGGCAGCATCCTGCGCCCGCGCACCGCCCAGGTCGAGGCCGGTGCTGCACGCCGCAAGAAGGAGGATTGCCGCTAGAAAGTGTTTCCGCATCATCGGGCCCGGATTTCGGCTGATATGCCCTGTCGGGGAGGCGGGCGCAAGCCGACGCTTTCGGGCGCGCGCTACGGCGCGATCAAACGCCGGGCGGCATCGACGATCTCCGCCAATCCCTGAGTGGTCGGTAACTCGCCGAGCCCGTCGGGCGTGATCCAGCGGAAATCGTCGAGTTCCTCATTCAGCGTCACCTCGCCGGCGCGCCAGTGGGCGGCGAAGGATATTACGAGGTAGTGCCCGGTGCGTCCGGCGACCGGGTCTGGCAGCACCTCGCGCCAACCCGCGAAGCCGACGATGTCGATGACGAGCCCGGTTTCCTCGCGCACCTCGCGCGCGACCGCCTGATGCAGGGTCTCGCCATGTTCGACGCGGCCGCCGGGCACCGAATAGAGCCCGCGGCCGGGCACGTTGGCGCGGCGCACCACCAGGAATTGGCCGTCGCGAAAAATCACCGCGCTAACGGCGAGTTGCGGGCGGCCGGGAGCGGCTTCGGTCACTTGAGGTCTTGGGTCATGATGGAATCGATATCCGCCTCGGCTTCGCTTCGCGAGCCGTGGATGATGCCGCCGGCCAGCGTCGCCAGCGGGCGCACCCAGCCGGTGGCCTGTTCGGCCAGCTTGATCCGGGTGCGATCCTGCTGCGCCTCGCGCATCGCCGCGCCAACTGCGGTGAGGATCGAGGTCATCGCGCCGGTGATGTTGTCGAATTCCGCGCGGACAGTGGCATCGGACTGTTCATAGGCCTGAATGGCGAGGTCGCGCGCCTTGAAGTTGGAGGCGGCGAAATGTTCGCGGTAGCTCAGTGGCTGCCATGCGAGGAAGTCGTCGGCGCATTCCGGCATATCCGGGATCATATCCAACAGCATGATAGCTTCGTTGAAATGATTGAGATAGTCGGTGGCGAGGCCGGTGCGCGGATTGATATTCGCTGCAACCAATTCGGCCGCGGTCGGCAGTTCGCCGGGCGGCGTTTCCTGTGGACGGGCATGTGGGGCAGAGGAGGTCATCGACTTCACTTTTAACGCGCCGGGTTAAAAGGTGCTGAAGATATTTTACTTGGAACGCGAGAATGTGCGGCCGTTTCGTTATCACCTCGCCGCCGGCGGCGATCCGCGCGGCATTCGACTACGGCGAGAATCCGAATTTTCCGGCGCAGCACAACATCGCGCCGACCCAACCTGTTGGTGTAGTGCTGGTGGAGCAGGGCGCGCGGCACTTTCGCTTGATGCGCTGGGGTTTTATTCCCGGCTGGGTCAAGGATCCGCGTACATTTACGCTCGTGATCAACGCGCGCGCCGAAACAGTGCGCGAGAAACCGGCGTTTCGCAACGCGATCCGGCGGAGGCGTTGTTTGATTCCAGCCGATGGTTATTACGAATGGCATACGGTCGGTAACCAGAAGCATCCATATTTTATCTATCCGCGACGTGGCGGGCCGATCGGTTTTGCCGGCGTTGCGGAAACCTGGAGCGGGCCGAACGGCGAGGAGGTCGACACCGTGGCGATCGTCACCGCCGCCGCCAAGGGTGGGCTCGCGATGCTGCATCATCGTGTGCCGGTGACAATCCAGCCGGACGATTTCGCGCGCTGGCTGGACTGCGCCTCGGTCAATGTCAACGAGGCTGCGACGCTGATGGTTGCGCCTGAGGATGGCGTATTCGCGTGGCATCGGGTGTCGCGCGACGTCAATCGGGTGGGTAACGATGACGCGCGATTGATTCTGCCATTGTCCGAACAACAGATCGCGGACGAAGCGCCCGCGCCGAAAGCAAAGCCTGCACCGCGCAAGCAGACCGTGCCTGACGACGGGCAAGGGTCGCTATTTTGAGTGATCGGCTTTTGCGGCTTGCTTGACGGAATCGAGGCCGTCATGACAATCACAGTCATGCCGCGCGCAACCCTGATCGAACCGGTCGTTATGCTGGCGACGATCCTGCAATGGATCGTCCTGGCGACCCTCACAGGAGTTCTTGTCGGAACCGGCACCAGCCTGTTCCTGCATGGTCTGTTCTTTTTGTCGGATCAGACCGCATCGGTGTCGCTGTCGTGGCAGATGGCGCTGCTGCCGCTCGGCGGCTTGCTCAACGGTCTGTTGCTCTACTATGGCTATAAGATCAACCGTAGCGGGCTCGGCGATTCCGTCATCGCGGCGGTGCACCGTCAATCCGGCAAGATGCCGCTCGCGACCATCGCCATCAAGCCGGTGGCGGCGATTATCACGTTGGCATCGGGCGGTTCGGCCGGCAAGGAGGGACCTTGCTCACATATCGGCGGTTCGTTGGCGTCGGGACTCGGTCGTCTGCTCGGATTGAATGTCGAATTGCAGAAGCGGATCGTGGCGTGCGGCGTGAGCGCCGGCTTCGCCAGCGTATTCGGCACGCCGATCGCCGGCGCGATCTATGGCGTCGAGGTACTGGCGATCGGCCGCATCCGTCATGACTTCCTGTTTCCGGCGATCATCGCGGGCGTCGCGTCGTTCGAGGTCAGCAAGTTCTGGAATATTCCTTATCAGTATTATACCATGCAGTTGCTGCCGCACTTCGACGGCGTGCTGTTTCTCAAGACGATCATCATCGGCATTGTTTGCGGCATCGTTGCGGGCGTGTTCGTCGAAATGGTTACATTCGCGCGAAGCCTGTTCACGCGTCTGCGTGCGCGTTACAATTTGTGGCCGCCATTGATGCCGTTATTCGGCGGCATGCTGCTCTCGGCGCTGATCATCATCATTCCCCGTGACTATCTTGGCCTCAGTCTGCCGCTGATGGATCGCGCGTTGACCGGAGAGGCGATGCCGTATCTCGGCTTTGTCTGGAAGACGCTGCTGGTCGCCATCACGTTGGGATCGGGGTTTTATGGCGGTATTGTCACGCCGCAATTCGTGATCGGTGCGATCACCGGCAATGCTTTCGCGCATCTACTCGGAATCAGCCCGACCTTGGGCGCGGCCGTGGGGCTCGTTGCCGTAGTCGCGTCGGCATCGAACACGCCGATCGCGGCCATCCTGATGGGCGTCGAATTATTCGGCGGCCTTGCCGGCACCATCTACGTCGCCGGAGCGGCGATGGCCGCCTATGTCATGATCGGGCATCGCAGCGTTTATCCGGATCAGTTGGTCGCCTATCCCAAATCGACGTGGATGCATGGCGGCTTCGATCTTCCGCTCGGGCAGGAGAAGATGCGCCTGTCGTTCGGGTTGCTGAAATGGATCAGCCGGATGCAGGCAAAGCGCGATCGTTTGCTGGGACGTGACGCGAGCGCGCGGCAGCACGCGCATCGCGCAGATAACGACAATCGCGCAGACAAGGTGTAAGTGTTGGCCGCGCGATGCCTATAACACCTTGCCGGGATTCATGATGTTGAGCGGATCGAGCAATGCCTTGATGCCGCGCATCACCTCGATCGCCACCTTGTCCTTCACCTCCGGCAATTCGTCGCGCTTCATCACGCCGATGCCGTGCTCCGCTGAAATCGAGCCGCCCATCTTCAGCACGATCTCGAACACCACTGCATTGATGTCGTGCCAGCGCGCGAGGAATGCATCCTTGTCGCCGCCGACCGGTTGGCTGACGTTGTAGTGGATGTTACCGTCGCCGAGATGGCCGAACGGCACCGGGCGGCTGCCGGGCAACAATTTCACCACCGCGGCGTTGGCTTCCTCGATGAAGGCCGGCACGGCGGCGACCGGTACCGACACATCGTGCTTGATCGAGCCGCCTTCCGGTTTCTGCGCCGGCGAGATCACTTCGCGCAGCGTCCAGAATGCGGTGCGTTGCGCGAGATTCTCCGCGATCACCGCGTCGTCGGCGATGCCGTCTTCCAGTGCGCGGGTGAGGATGGCTTCCAGCGTCGCGCGTGCGTCGTCGCGTGACGATGAGATTTCCATCAGCACGTACCACGGATAGCGCGTCGCCAGCGGATCGCGGATCGATGGGCCGTGTTTCACACAGAAGTCGATGCAGATTTCCGCCATCAACTCAAAGCTGGTGAGATTGTCCGCCGCTTCCGCCTGCGCGATTTCCAGTAGCTTCAACGCTTGCGCCGGTGAAGCCAATCCGACGAATCCGGTATCGACGCTGCGCGGCTTGGGAAACAGCTTCAATGTCGCGGCGGTGATGACGCCGAGCGTGCCTTCGGCGCCGATGAAGAGGTTATGCAGGTTGTAACCGGTGTTGTCCTTCTTCAACTTCGATAGCGTGTTGAGGACACGGCCATCGGCCAGCACGACTTCAAGCCCGAGCGCCATCGCGCGCGCCACGCCGTAAGCCAGCGCGCCGGTGCCGCCGGCGTTGGTGGAAAGATTGCCGCCGATGGTGCAGCTTCCCTCGGCGCCGAGCGAGAGCGGAAATAAACGATCAACCTCATCGGCGCGCTGCTGCAAGGTTTGCAGCACACAACCGGCTTCAACGGTCATGGTGTTGGATTGCGTATCGACATCGCGGATCTTGTCGAGACGACGCAACGATAGCACCACTTCGCCATGATGCGGCGTCTGGCCACCGACGAGGCCGGTGTTGCCGCCTTGCGGCACCAGCGCCGTGCGCGTTTCGCTGGCGAGCTTGCAGATCGCGACGACTTCAGCCGTCGTGCCCGGCCGCAGCACCAGCGGCGAGTGGCCTTGATAGAGGTTGCGCTCCTCGCTGACATAAGCGGCGATTTCGTTCTGATCGGTGACGCCGTATTTGTCGCCGACGATGGCCTTGAACCGTGCGATCAATTCCGGTGAGAGCGGTGCGGGCGGCGGTTGGACGATGTTCATGTCGCGTCTCTTGTGACTTATGACTTGTTACTTATGGTTGGTTACTTGGCTCGATCACGTCGGCGGCACGGCGGCGCGACGCAGCCGGTCGTTGATGGCTTCGCCGAGGTCGTGTTCGGGAATGGGCATCACCGCGATGGCGCGGGCGTTGGCGGTGTCGAGCGCGCGCAGGTGGCCGAACAAATTGGCGGCCGCTTCGGTCAGATCGCCCCGCTCCGAGAGGTTCAGGATTCTTGCGGCAGCACCGTGGCCGGAAAGTGTCACGGGTCCGAACGCCAGCAGCGCCTCGCCGGGCTCGATCTGCGTCGCGTTGAGCCGCACCGGAGTCCGCGGGGCGTAGTGCGAAGCCAGCATGCCGGGGGCCATCGGCTGGCCGGCGGCGTCGGGCTGCGGGCGCGGCCGTCGCAGCGAATGGCCCAGCACCTGTTCGATGGCGCCGCGCGGCAGACCGCCGGGGCGCAGCAGCAGCGGCGAATCGAAACAGCCGACGATGGTGGACTCGACGCCGACCGACACAGGGCCGCCGTCGACGATCAGGTCGATACGGCCGTCGAGGTCGCTGGCGACGTGCGCGGCGGCGGTCGGGGAGACGTGGCCGGAGCGGTTCGCGGACGGCGCGACGATGGGGTGGCCGAGTGCGCGCAAAATATCCCGCGCCACGGGATGAGCGGGCATCCGAACCGCCACGGTGTCGAGCCCGGCGGTGGCGAGGTCGGCGACGGCACAGTCGGGGGTCCTCGGCAGCACCAAAGTCAGCGGGCCGGGCCAGAAGGCCTCGGCCAGCTTGCGGGCGGCATCATTGAAGCGGGCGATTCGCTCGGCGCCGGCGAGATCGTGGACATGGGCGATCAGCGGATTGAAGGAGGGCCGTCCCTTGGCCCGATAGAGCCGCGCAATCGCCTCCGGATGCGTCGCGTCGGCGCCGAGGCCGTAGACCGTTTCTGTGGGAAACGCCACCAGACCGCCGTCCGCGAGGCGCCGCGCGGCCTCTATGACGGCGGTTTGGCCTGCCGGGATGATTTTTGTGGTCAATTCGACGGCCATTCGGTTCCGATCTTCCATTCGCTGTCTTGCGGTGGCCGAAAGCGGAGGCTATAAGCCGCCCCATCGTCGGAGTGTGGCTCAGCCCGGTAGAGCACTGCGTTCGGGACGCAGGGGTCGCAGGTTCAAATCCTGCCACTCCGACCATGTTTTCTTGCCATTGATTTCCTTGAGCTTCCGGCTTTTTCCGGCGATACCCGGCCAGCCGTGACCTCAGCCCCCGATACACATCTTTTTCGCCTCGCGGTCAAATTCCCGGCCATACTCCCGGCGTGAATCGGTTTTTGCTGGCAGTCCGAAAACAGTCGGACTACGGGTTGGGGCATGCACGATCTCGTCAGCGACATCACGCTCAGCATTCTGTTCGCCTGGATGCTCGGGCTGCTGGCCCATGTCGCGCGGCAGCCGCTGATCCTGTCCTATCTGATCGGCGGCTTCGTGATCGGCCCCTATGGCATCGGCTGGGTCAAGTCGGAGCAATCGATCTCCACCATCTCCGAACTCGGCCTGATCTTCATGCTGTTCATGATCGGGCTGGAGATCGACCTCAAGAAGATCGTCCGCGCCGGCCGCGTCATCCTGTTCGCGGCGGGCGGGCAATTGATCGGCGGCTGCGTGCTCGGCGTGCTGATGTTCCTGGCGATGGGGCTCGGGCTCGGCGCGGGGCGGTTCGATGCGCTGTATGTCGCCGTGGCCTGTGCGCTGTCGAGCACGGTCATCATCGTCAAGGTGCTCTACGAGAAGCGCGAGCTGGACACGCTGCCGGGCCGCATCACGCTTGGCGTACTGGTATTGCAGGACATCTTCGCGATCCTGTTCCTCGCGGTGCAGCCGAGCCTCGATAATCTCCAGATCAGCGTCATCCTGCTGTCGGTGATCCGCGTCGCCGTGCTGGTGGCGACCGCGTGGGTCTTGAGCCGCTACGTGCTGCCAAAGCTGTTTCACCAGATCGCGCGGCGGCCCGAACTGGTGATGCTGGGTGCGCTGGCGTGGTGCTTCCTGATCGGCGAGATCGCTGAGCGGCTGCACCTGTCGCGCGAGATGGGCTCGCTGGTGGCGGGCGTCTCGCTGTCGACGTTCCCTTACGCGCTCGACGTCACCGCCAAGGTCACCACTTTGCGGGATTTCTTCATCACGCTGTTCTTCGTGGCGCTGGGCATGACCATCCCGATCCCCGACCGCTCGGTGATCGGGATGGCGCTGATCGTCGCGGCGTTCACGGTGGTGAGCCGCCTGATCACGACCTTCGTGCCGCTCTACCTGATGAAGCAGGGGCTGCGCGCCAGCCTGCTGCCGGCGATCAATCTGGCACAGATCAGCGAGTTCTCGTTGGTGGTGATCCAGACCGGCGTGCTCGCCAAGCATATCTCGATGCAGACCGCGAACGCGGTGTCGTTCGCCTTCGTGCTGCTGGCGGTGCTCTCGACCTTCCTGATCGGCCGCAGCGACCAGATCGTGCGCGCGGCCATCGGCCCGTTGAAGCGGCTCGGCCTGCGGGATCTCGACGCCACCGAACCCGGCGCCGCCGAGCCGGGCGAAGGCCACGACACCGCGCGGCGCATCGTCATCCTCGGCTTTTTCCGCGCGGCGAGCGCGCTGCTCAGCGAGATCGAACAGCGCGACAAATCCATGCTCGCGCAGATCACCGTGGTCGATTTCAATCCCAACGTGTTCCGCAATCTCGCCGCGCGCGGGGTGCATGCGATCTATGGCGACATCAGCAATGTCGAAACGCTGGTTCACGCCGGCATCGGCAGCGCCGAGATCGTCATCCTCAGCGTGCCGGACGCGCTGCTCAAGGGCGCCGACAACGAGAAACTGGTGCGCCACGTCCGCACCCTCAATCCGAATGCCAAGATCATTTCCACCGCCGACATGCTGGCGGATGTCAGCGATCAATATTCCGCCGGCGCGAATTACGTCACCGTGCCGCGCTTCACCGACGCGCAGGAACTGTTCCAGGCCATCGAGGCCGCCGACGACGGCCTGCTGGACGCCAAGCGTGCCGAGACCGATGCCCGGCTCGCCGAGCGCAGCGAGGTGCTGCCATAATAGACATGGTGGTGCCTGGATGTCTTTGTCGGGAGTTCGTTCTGTGGGCGGATTTGCAACACGAAGATTGTCGTCCCTGCGCAGGCAGGGACCCATACGCCGCAGCGGTTCGGCTCCATCAACCAAGGGCGAGGGCATCTTATGATTACCCATGTCAGGGGTTATGGGTCCCTGCCTGCGCAGGGACGACCCGGTGGGCGGGATACGTTTTGCGACAAGTTGCATCTTGAGGCGTCGCTTTGCTCGCCCGTAGCCGTTCGAAGAACGGCGTCGCTTTGCTCGCCCGTAGCCGTTCGAAGAACGGCGTCGCTTTGCTCGCCTATGGACCCGGCGATCCATCCCATTTGAAAAGATGCCCGGATCAGGTCCGGGCATGACGGCTGGGCCGGAACAGCGCAAGAGTTGCGTTGCTTCTCGCGCTGCGCCATATGAACGGGGTCATTGTCAGAGTACCCCGCATGGCCCATCCGATTTCCGAAGTTTTGCAGGCGTTCGCCGCCGGAGAAATTGTCGTCGTCACCGATGACGACGACCGCGAGGGCGAGGGCGACCTGATCGTCGCGGCCTCGCACTGCACCGCCGAGAAAATGGCGTTCATCATCCGCCACACCTCCGGCATCGTCTGCGCGCCCTTGACCACCGACGATGCGCGGCGGCTGCGGCTCGATCCGATGGTGGCGCAGAACGACTCCAACCACACCACGGCCTTCACCGTCTCGATCGACTACAAGCCCGACGGCGGCACCGGCATTTCCGCCGACGAACGCGCCTCGTGCTGCCGGGCGTTGGCCAACCCGAACGCCGGCGCCAATGACTTCGCCCGGCCCGGCCATATCTTTCCGCTGATCGCGCGCGACGGCGGCGTGCTGCTGCGTTCCGGCCATACCGAGGCGGCGGTCGATCTGTGCAAGCTCGCCGGGCTGCCGCCGGTCGGCGTCATCAGCGAGTTGATGAACGACGACGGCACCGTGACCAAGGGCGAGCAGGTGGCGCGCTTCGCCGCCGCGCATAACCTCAAGCATGTCACCATCGCCGATATCATCGCCTACCGCCAGGCGCGCGAGAAGCTGATCGAGCGCGTCTCGACCTTCCATGTCGACAGTCCGATCGGGCCGCTGCAAGGCTATGCGTACCGTTCGCCGTTCGACAGCATCGCCCATGCCGCCTTCGTCTATAACGGCGTCGGCGACGGCACCAACGTGCTGACGCGGTTTCACAAGCCGAACATCGTGCGCGATATCTTCACCGGCCCGGAGCGGATGCGCGAGGTGCTGGAAAAATTCAAGCATGCCGGTCGCGGCGTGCTGGTGTATTTGCGCGACGGCGCCGCCGGCGTTCCCGTTGCGCCGATCGATGCGCCGAAGACGGCGGAAGCCGATCGCAACCGGCAATGGCGCGAAGTCGGCGTCGGCGCGCAGATCCTGCGCGATCTCGGCGTCACCTCGATCCGCCATCTGACGTCGTCGACCCACGACTACAAGGGTCTGTCCGGTTTCGGCATCGAGATCGTCTCCAACGAGCGCCTTGAAGGCTGACAGTCAAAGATTTAGGCTCTCCCGTCGCCATTGGTGACGGCTGCGATGTGAAAGGAATCTCATGGGCGTGCGTCCGCAAAGCAAAGACAAGCCGAGTTTGGCGAGCTTCAAGTGGGACGATCCGTTCCTGCTCGACGAGCAACTCACCGAAGACGAGCGGCTGATCCGCGATACCGCGCGCGCCTACGCGCAGGACAAGCTGCTGCCGCGTGTCTCGCAGGCTTATCTCGAAGAGAAGACCGACCGCGAGATCTTCAACGAGATGGGCGAACTCGGCCTGATCGGCATCACGCTGCCGGAGGAATACGGCTGCGCCAACGCCAGCTACGTCGCTTACGGCCTGGTGGCACGCGAGATCGAGCGGGTGGATTCCGGCTATCGCTCGATGAACTCGGTGCAGTCGTCGCTGGTGATGCATCCGATCTATGCGTATGGCGACGACAATCAGCGCAAGAAATATCTTCCGAAACTTGCCAGCGGTGAGTGGGTCGGCTGCTTCGGCCTCACCGAGCCCGATGCCGGTTCCGATCCCGGCGGCATGAAGACCCGTGCGGAGAAGGTGTCGGACGGCTATCGCCTGAACGGCTCGAAAATGTGGATTTCGAACGCGCCGATCGCCGACGTGTTCGTGGTGTGGGCGAAGTCCGCCGCGCACGACAACCAGATCCGCGGCTTCATTCTCGAGAAGGGCATGAAGGGGCTGTCCGCGCCGAAGATCGGCGGCAAGCTGTCGTTGCGCGCCTCGATCACCGGCGAGATCGTGATGGACGGCGTGGTGGTGCCGGAGAGCGCGCTGCTGCCCAACGTGTCGGGATTGAAGGGCCCGTTCGGCTGTCTCAACCGCGCGCGCTACGGCATTTCGTGGGGGGCGATGGGGGCTGCGGAAGACTGCATGCACCGCGCGCGGCAATACACGCTCGACCGCAAGCAGTTCAACCGGCCGCTGGCGGCGAACCAACTGATTCAAAAGAAGCTCGCCGACATGGAGACCGAGATTGCGCTCGGCCTGCAAGGTTCGCTGCGCGTCGGCCGCCTGATGGACGAAGGCAAGATGGCGCCGGAAATGATCTCGATCATGAAGCGCAACAATTGCGGCAAGGCGCTCGACATCGCCCGCATGGCGCGCGACATGCACGGCGGCAACGGCATTCAGGCCGAGTATCACGTCATGCGCCACGTCCATAACCTCGAGACGGTGAATACCTACGAGGGCACCCACGACGTCCACGCCCTGATCCTCGGTCGCGCCATCACCGGCATTCAGGCGTTTTCGTAGGGCGGCGTAAACCGTCGTCCCCGCGCAGGCGGGGACCCATACGCCGCAGCGGTTCGGCTCCATCCTCAACGCGAGTTTCTTTTGTAACGACCAAGGTCAGGGGTTATGGGTCCCTGCCTTCGCAGGGACGACGCCGAGGATGACGGCACGGAGATAGCGAGCGACCATGTCCGACGACAACCAAGACGTCCCGTTCAATCGCGACTTTCCGCTCAAGCCCGGCGTGGTGGAGGAAGTCATCCCCGGCGTGCGCCGCGTGTTGTGCGGCAACCCGTCGCCGTTCACCTTCACCGGCACCGTGAGCTACATCGTCGGCCGCGGCAAGGTCGCGATCATCGATCCCGGTCCCGACAACGCCGCGCACGCGCAGGCCCTGCTCGACGCGGTGAGGGGCGAGACGGTGACGCATATCGTCGTCACCCATACCCACAACGACCATTCGCCGAACACGCCGCGCATCAAGGCCGCGACCGGCGCGCCGGTCTATGCCGAGGGCGTGCATCGCGCCTCGCGGCCGCGCTACGAGAGCGAGAAGCACAATCCGGAATCCGGCGCCGACCGCGACTTCAAGCCGGATGTCACGGTGCGCGACGGCGACGTGATCGAGGGCGACGGCTGGCGTCTCGAAACGGTGGCGACGCCGGGCCACACCGCCAACCACATGGCGTTCGCCTGGCCGGAGCGCGAGCTGACCTTCATCGGCGATCACGTGATGGGCTGGTCGACCTCGATCGTCGCGCCGCCGGACGGCTCGATGGTCGATTACATGGCCTCGCTGGAACGGCTGACGCAGCGCAAGGAGCATCTGTATTTCTCCGGCCATGGCCCGGAGATTCCGAATGCGCAGAAGTTCGTGCGTTTCCTGATGCGTCACCGCAAGGCGCGCGAGGCGTCGATCCTGCATCGGCTCGGCAAGGGCGAGGCGGATATTCCGACCATCGTGCGCGCGAGCTATATCGGCATCGATCCGCGACTGGTGAACGCCGCCGGCTATTCGGTGCTGGCGCACCTCGAAGACCTCGTCGCGCGCGGCGTGGTCGCGACCGATGGCGATCCGGTGATCGGCGGAAGTTACAGATTGGCGAATAGGTGAGTAGCGAATAGCCTATCAGCCGTCATTGCGAGGAGCGAAGCGACGAAGCAATCCAGAAGCCACGAAGTAAGACTGGATTGCTTCGCTTCGCTCGCAATGACGATTCAATCTCTTTCTTACTTCCTCTTTCCTACTTCTTCGTCCCCTTCGCCTGCGTCTTCGCTGGCGGCATCGGCGTTTTCGGACGCTTGGCCGGGGCGCTGTTCTCGTCGGAAATCGTATTGAGGTCGGCGATCAGCTTGCTGATCCGCGCCGCGTTGCTGCCGAGGTCGCTTTCGAAATGGCGCGACGACGAACGGATGTCGATCCGCGAGCCGTCGCCGTCCGGCACCACGCGGATCGCGACGTCCTCGCGCAGGCCCATGATCGGCGTGCGCGCCACCGCTTCGATGTGGCCTTCGCGGCGCGGCGGCTGCGGCGGCCGCGCATCGACGATGCGCCACTTGCGCCGCGTGACGAAATGCAATGTGGCGTCGTAGGCGCGCTGCACCGGCACGTCGAGCTGCACCGGCTCGATATCGGGATAGGCCTGCCGCTGCTGCTCGGCCGAATAGAGCCCGGCGTAGACGGCGGGATTGGTGTCGTCGCCGGTGCGCAGCCGTGCCAGCACGTCGAAGCGCGGCGGATTGATCGGATCGGTGGTGACGTCATGGATCTTCGGCAACTGGCGATACTGAAGCCCGAGATAGGCCGGATAGGCCAGCACCAGCAAGGCGATGAACAGCGCCGCCGCGATGCGGCCCAGCCCACGCGCGCCGGTCTGCCAGATCGCTGCGAAGGCCGCGAATGACACCAGAATCGACAGCACCGCGCAAAAAAGCGCGCCGGCGAAGGTCGCGAGCGCCGGGCGAACTTCGAGGAAGCCGAAGCGCACCACGATGGTCGAAACCACGGCGACCACGGCGGCGAACACCGCGAGCCGTCGCGCCCAGGTGGCGAGCGCGGAATAGGGCTCGGAAAGATAAGCGGCGCGGAACCTGCGGGCCATCGGGTCGTCCGGTTGCGGGGAGGGCGGGTGCGCGGATCACCTACCTTATTTCAGATATCGATGAAACATTGCTTTCGTTGCGGGTCAGCGCGGCGAATTCGCCGGCGAGGAAATCCAGCAAGGCGCGCACCGGCGGTAACAGCCCGCGCCGCGGCGAGACCAATGCAAAAGCCCGAGCCGTGGCTCGGGCTTTTCACTTGTTGTGAGTTTGTGAGACGTGCCGTCACGCCGCCGCGGTCGGCAGCGTGTAGTCCTTGAACTGGTCGCGCAGCGAGGTTTTCAGGATCTTGCCGGTGGCGGTGTGCGGGATCGCCTTCACGAAGGCCACGTCGTCCGGCATCCACCACTTGGCGATCTTGCCGTCCATGTATTGCAGGATGTCCTCGCGGGTGGCGGTCTGGCCTTCCTTGAGCTGGACGATCAACAACGGCCGCTCGTCCCACTTCGGATGATGGACCCCGATCACCGCCGCTTCCGCTACCTTGGGATGGCCGACCGCGAGGTTTTCCAGATCGATCGACGAAATCCATTCGCCGCCGGACTTGATGACGTCCTTCGAGCGATCGGTGATGCGCATGTAGCCATGCTCGTTCATGGTCGCGACGTCGCCGGTGTCGAAGAAGCCGTTCTCGTCGAGGATGTTGGTATCGACGCGGTAATAAGCGCCGGAGATCGCGGGGCCCTTCACCTTGAGGCGGCCGAAGGTCTTGCCGTCCCACGGCAGTTCCTTGCCGGCGTCGTCGGTGATCTTCATCTCCACCATGAACGGCGGATAGCCCTGCATCTGCAGGATGTCGAGCTTGTCCTCGCCGGTGTAATGCGCATACGGCGCCTGCAACGCGCCGACGGTGCCGAGCGGCGACATTTCCGTCATGCCCCAGGCGTGGCGGACCTCGACGCCCATGTCGACGAACGCCTTGATCATCGAGCGCGGCATCGCCGAGCCGCCGCAGATCACGACCTTGAGGTGGGGCAGCGTCAGCTTGTTCTTCTCCATGTGCTGCAACAGCATCAACCACACCGTCGGCACGCCGGCGGTATAGGTGACCTTCTCGGTGGAGAGCAGTTCGTAGACGGATTCGCCGTCGAGCTTCGGCCCCGGCATCACCAATTTGGTGCCCATCGCGGGCGCGGAGAACACGATGCCCCAGCTATTGGCATGGAACAATGGCACCACCGGAAGCATTGTGTCCTTGGAGGTGGCGCCGAGCGCGTCGCCGTTGTTGGCGATCAACGAATGCAGCACGTTGGAGCGATGCGAGTACAACACGCCTTTCGGATCGCCGGTAGTACCGGACGTGTAGCACATCGCCGCCGCGGTATTCTCGTCGAACTCCTTCCACTGGAAATTGCCGTCGACCTCCGCGATCCAGTCCTCATAGGCGACCGCGTTCTTCAGCGTGGTCTGCGGCATGTGCGCCTTGTCGGTGAGCACGACATAGCGCTCGACGCTGGACAGCGTGCCGGCGATCTTCTCCAGCAGCGGCACGAAGGTCAGGTCGGTGATGACGATCCGGTCTTGCGCGTGGTTGATGATCCAGGCGATCTGCTCCGGGAACAGGCGCGGGTTGACGGTGTGGCACACCGCGCCGATGCCCATGATGCCGTACCAGCATTCCATGTGGCGAGCGGTATTCCAGGCGATGGTGGCGACGCGGTCGCCGAGCTTGATGCCATCGCGCTCGAGGCGTTGCGCCACCCGCAGCGAACGGGCACGCACCTCACGGTAATTGGTGCGGACAATGGGGCCTTCGACGGATCGGGTGACAATCTCTCGGTCGCCGTGAACCCTGGCCGCATGATCGATGATCCGATGAGTCAGCAAAGGCCAGTCTTGCATCAACCCGCGCATTCGAATTTCCTCCTGATCGCGTATTCAAGTCCCTATACCCTTGGAAGGGGTTGGCATGGACATTAGCGCGCGGAACGCGGCGGGGAAATGCCATTCTGGGCCAAACTCCTGCGGCGAAAGGCCAATATGGTTTCTGGCGGCGCTGCTGGTGACTGGATTTTGGGCGCCCGCGCAGGCCCAATCACCGGCATCGGACCGCGTCGTGCTTGCCGCGCGCTCCAAGCCGTCCGACCCGGTGCCGCTGCCGCGCCCACGTCCCTCGGTGCCGGAGGAGGCCAATACCGCGCCGTCCGCACCTAGCGGCGAGGCGGCGCCGGCCGCGAGCGATCAGCCCGCCGCGCCGTCGGCCTGCCGGCTGGCGCTGACCGACGCCATCGCGATTGCGCCGAGCATTCCGCCGGTGAAAGGGCCGGGCGCCTGCGGCGGCGACGATCTGGTGCGGCTGGAATCGGTGGTGCTGTCGGACAAGCGCCGTGTCGCGGTGAAGCCGGCGGCGATCCTGCGCTGCCGGATGGCGGCCGCCGTCGCGCAATGGGTCCGCGAGGATATCGCGCCGCTGGCGGCGGGGCTCGGCACCACCGTCAGCGAACTCGACAATTTCGACTCGTTCGAGTGCCGTGGCCGCAATCGCGTCGCCGGCGCGAAACTGTCCGAGCACGGCCGCGCCAACGCGCTTGACGTGCGCGGCGTCAAACTCGCCAACGGCCGCATGCTGTCGCTGACCGACCGCGACGCGCCGCGCGATGTGCGCGAGAAGGCGATGGTGTCGGTGTGCGAGCGCTTCACCACGGTGCTCGGCCCCGGCTCCGACGGCTACCACGAAGATCACATCCATCTCGATCTGGCGGAGCGCCGCAACGGCTATCGCATCTGCCACTGGATCATCCGCGACGGCACGACGGAGATTGCAACGCCGCTGCCGTCGCCGCGCCCACAACAAGCACCGCCGCGCGAACTCGCGAGCCGCGAGGATGCGCAGCCGGCGCAGAACGCGGACACGCAACAGATCGAGGACGTGAAGGTGCAGCCGGCTCAACCGCCGCCGGCCTTGTCGCTCTCGCCGGTGCCGCTGGCGCGGCAGCCGGCGGACGTGGCCAAGCCTGTTACGACTAAGCCGATCGCATCGAAGCCGGGCAAGTCTGATACGGCCAAATCTGATACGGCAAAGTCAGACGAAGCCAAGCCCGCGGCAATATCAACACGCAATGCCAGGCGCGCGGCGCGCGAGGCGGCCACGCCGCCGATGCAGATCGTGCCGGATGCGAAGCCGGCAAACGATCCACCGTCATCCGCGCACCACGCGAAAGGGCGAAAGACGGCGCGCGCAAAACCGCGTCGCAGCGAGCCGGACCTGCCGCGCGTGCTGCGCAAGATGTTCGAGTAAGCCGTCAAACTTATCCGTCGTCATGGCCGGGACAAAGGCGAGCGTAAGCGACGCCGTTCTTTGAATGGCTGAGGCCGGGCATGACGAGTTGCCGATTCTATCCGAACGAAACCTGCTCCAATGAAACTGGTCGCAGTAGCGCCGAACAAGCCGCAACAAAAAAGCGCCGGTGGCCCGGCGCTTTTTCGTGTCGTCGATGGAGCTACGCGACGGGCTTAGTAATTGCCGTTGGTCGCGCCGCCCATGGCGAGGCGCGGCTTGTCGGGCGAGTCGCCGTGCTTCGGCTCCAGCACCACCACCGGCGCGTTCGGCTTGACGCGATTGTAGAGGTCGATGACGTCCTCGTTGAGCATGCGGATGCAGCCCGACGAAATCGACGCGCCGATGTATTCCGGCTGGTTGGTGCCGTGAATGCGGAACAGCGTGTCCTTGTTACCCTGATAGAGATACAGGGCGCGTGCGCCGAGCGGATTGTCCGGTCCGCCCGCGACGCGCGCCGGAAGGCCTTCGATGCGCTTGTGGATGTCCGAGGTCGGAACCCAATCCGGCCACTCGCGCATGTTGCCGACCCGCGCCACGCCGGAGAAGGCGAGGGCTTCTTCGCCCACCGTCACACCGTAGCGGATCGCCTTGCCGTTATCGAGCACGTAATAGAGGTAGTGATTGTCGGAATCGACGAGGATCGAGCCGGGCGCTTCCTTGCGGTGATAATCGACGATGGCACGGCGGAACGGCTGCGGCACCGGGCTCTTGTCGTAGCGAACCTTGGCCAGCAATTCCTTGTCGCGCGGCTTGAACTGATTGGCGTTGGTGGCTTCGAACTGCGTGGCGGTCTGGCAGCCCGCCAACATCAATCCGGCGGCGAGAAGTCCCAACTTGGTCAACAGCGACATCAACATGATCCAATCTGCTTGATGCAAATGCCTCGCCGATCGTCCGGCTTGGCGCTATCTGGTTCGATCCGAGGGCCGATGCGGGAGCCATCTCCCGAAACCCGCCCGATATACATTTTAGCTCGACGCGTTTTCTTCACGCGAACCGGAGTCCACTTCGCTCGAAAACGCTATACGGAATGCCGGTTAAGCCGGCATTCCCCGCAATTTCGTTCAGGTCCTCAGTAATTCCCGTTGGTGGCGCCGCCCTGCAGCGCCAGCTTGGGATTGTAGGGCGAGTCGCCATGCTTCGGCTCCAGCACCACCACAACGGTTCCGAGCTTGACGCGATTGTAGAGGTCGATGGCGTCCTCGTTGGTCATGCGGATGCAGCCCGAGGAGATCGACGCGCCGATGTATTCCGGCTGGTTGGTGCCATGGATGCGGAACAGTGTGTCCTTGCCGTTGGCATAAAGATACATCGCCCGCGAGCCCATCGGATTGTCCGGACCCGGCGCGACGAATTTCGGCACGCCCAGCCGCTCGATCTCGCCCGGCGTCGGGTGCCACGCCGGCCACTCGGTCATCGCGCCGACCTTGGCGATGCCGGACCAGGCCATGGCCTCCTCGCCGACGGTAATTCCGTAGCGGATCGCCTTGCCGCCATCGAGCACGTAGTAGAGGTAGTGATTGTCGGAATCGACCACGATCGATCCGGGCTCTTCCTTGCGGTGATAGGTGACAATGGCGCGGCGGAACGGCTCGGCGACCGGCGTATTGACGTAGCGGACCTTGGCCAGCAGTTCCTTGTCGTGCGGCTTGAAGGCGGCGGTATTGGTGGCCTCGAAATGCGTCGCGGTGGTTTCGACGCAGCCTGACAACAGGAGGCCGACGGCCAGCAGGCCCAATTTCAGGAACGGCGATTTCACAAGCGGTGATTTCACAAGCAGCGACATGGCGTGATCCGTATCTGGTAACCGCCCACAACGCAGTGGCCGGCATCCAGACATCGGCGCCGGCACGGGCGATTCCGCTGCTGTTACTATCGCTTAACCGCACCACAATTCCAGCGGTTAGACGCTCGCTTCGCTATGCAGTACGGTGGTTGTGATATTTTTGCCGCAACGCGAGGGCGGATTTGCCTCGGTCCGTGTCTTGATACCGATCGCCGTCATGCCGTTGTCATGGTCGGATGCGAACGCTGGCGATGCGTCGGCCGCGCCCCGGAAAGGCTTGCCAGAATCGGCCGGATCGGCGCACTCAGGCGAGCGGATCGCGGTCTCTCGCGCGTCCCGAACGGCCCCGCCCCACGGCCCTGGAGTCCCTGCATGCTGACGATCTTCGTGCCGACCGGTTCAGCCCTGAAGAAAGTCGATTGCGCGGATTTGGGATCGTTACCGGAAAGCGCGGCGTGGGTCGACATGGTCAACCCGACGCCGGAGGAAGATCGCGCCGTCGAGCATCTGCTGCGGATCGCGGTGCCGACCCGCGAGGAGATGCAGGAGATCGAGATTTCCAGCCGTCTCTATGTCGAGAACGGCGCGCGCTACATGACGGCGATCCTGATGTGCGGCTCGGAGACCGACGCGCCGCGCACCACGCCCGTGACCTTCATCATGTCGGACCGCCGCCTGGTGACGGTGCGTTACGACACGCCGCGCCCGTTCGCGGCCGTCGAGCACAAATTGCAGCGCACCGCTCCGCCGGAGGTCAACGGCGAGGGGATCATGCTGGAACTGCTGGAAGCGGTGATCGACCGCTGCGCCGACATTCTCGAGCGCGCCGGCGCCGACGTCGATGCGGTGAGCCGCGAGATCTTCGAGCCGGAAGGCTCGGCGCGCACCGGCCATGCCAAGCGTTATTCCGACATCCTGATCGCGATCGGCCGCAAGGGCGACCTCACCTCGAAAGTGCGTGAGAGTCTGGTGTCGATCGGCCGCGTCGTCACCTTCGTCGTGGCAGAAGCCGACAATGTCAAATGGTCGAAGGAGCGGCGCGCGCAGCTCAAGACCATGCAGCGCGACGTCGCCTCGCTGTCCGATCACGCGTCCTACCTGTCGAACAAGATCACCTTCGTGCTCGACGCCATGCTCGGCGTCGTCAACCTCGAGCAGAACAACATCATCAAGCTGTTCTCGGTGATGGCGGTGGTGTTGATGCCGCCGACACTGATTGCCTCGATCTACGGCATGAACTTCAAGGCGATGCCGGAGCTGGACTGGCCGCACGGCTATCCGCTGGCGCTGATCGCGATGTTGGGCGCGGCGATCGGGCCCTACATGTTCTTCAAGTGGAAGAAGTGGTTGTGACGGAATAACCCGGCAGGGTTGCAGGCCGGTCTGCCGAGGTTTGATTTTTCATTCGTCATTCAAGATGAACAGTTCGTTGCATCGGGTTGCAAGGTGTCGCGAAAACCCTTGTGCCATCGGCGTTTTCTGCATGTCGCGGAGCAATCGGAACCGCGCCACAACTTCTCCCGTAAAATTTGAGCGTTGCGCTGAACGATTGATCCAAACGTTCTTGCGATAAGTCCTCACCGACAAGTGAGGATCACATGGTTGAAAAACTCATCGCCCGCGGACGCAACGTCATCGACCTTTCGGCCTATCGGCAGCGCGCCCATTCGGCGATCGCTCAGCCACTGGTCGCCAGCCGCAACTATTGCTCGCATTGCGGCGCCTGGCTCGCCGAAGGGGAATCCGAGGACGAATGCTCCGCCCGCGACGCCGGCACCGGCTTCCGCGCCACCCGTGTTCAGTGACGGATTGCGTCGCTCGTTTAACGCGGGATGCAATCAAGTTGAATTGGAGTTGAGCACGACGCGCTCCCTCTCCCGCTTGCGGGGGAGGGTTGGGGTGGGGGCCTCATATCCGCCAAAGAGTCCCCTCTCTGTCTCTCCCCCGCAGGCAGGGGAGAGGACCACAACCGCGATGGCTGCGTGAAGCGGCTAAGGTCAACTAGCCCTAAACGTGCTGGCCGCCGTTGATGTGGATCTCCGCGCCGTTGACGTAGGACGACGTTTCCGAACACAGCACGTAGATGATCTTCGCCACTTCGTCCGGCGTGCCGAGGCGGCGCAATGGAATCTGGCTCTCGACGATCTTCTCCGTGCCCGGCGACAGGATCGAGGTGTCGATTTCACCGGGCGCAATGGCGTTGACGCGAATGCCGAAGCGGCCGAAATCCGATGCCATCTCGCGGGTCAGCGCCGCGAGCGCCGCCTTCGACGTCGCATAAGCCGCGCCCGCGAACGGATGCACGCGCGAGCCGGCGATCGAGGTCACGTTCACCACCGAGCCCTTCGCCGCTTTCAACTCGTCGAGCAGGCCGCGCGCCATCATGATCGGCGCGAAGAAGTTGACGCGGAAGACATGGCTCCAGGTGTCGGTGTCGGTCTCGATCGAGCCGAGCCGGCTGCCGTCCGGCGCCTTCGGCGAAATCGCGGCGTTGTTGACCAGCGCGTGCAGGGTGTTGCCTTCGAGCCGTTCGCGGATTTCCTTGATCGCGCGCTGCGTATCGTCGTGGCTGGCGAGGTCGACCTGGATGTGATCCTCCGGCCCCGCGCCCCACGGGCACTCCTCCGGAAACGGATGCCGCGAACAGGTCAGCACCCGCCAGCCGGCGCTGGAGAAGCGGATCACCGTGGCGTGGCCGATGCCCCGGCTTGCGCCGGTCAGCAGCATGGTTCGTCGCGGCGCGTTGCTGGTGTTCTGCATCGGGGCTCTCTTGTTTCCCTTGTCCTTCCGTCGTCATCCGCGGGCATAGCCGTTTGAAAAACGGCGTCGCTTTCGCTCGCCTATGCCCCGCGCATCCATCTTTGTGGAAGGATGGATTGCCGGATCAAGTCCGGCAATGGCGGCTTGCGTTGATCTACGGATACATGCGCGTCTTGGTCCACGCCATGTCTGGCGTGTCGCGGCGGAATTCAATGCGGTCGTGCAGCCGGAACGGGCGGTCGTGCCAGAACTCGATGCGCAGCGGGGTGATGCGCCAGCCGCTCCAGCCGGGCGGACGCGGCACTTCGCCGATCAGGTGCTTGGCGGCGACCTTGGCGATGGCCTGTTCGAAGGCGAAGCGGCTTTCCAGCGGCTGCGACTGCTTGCTGGCCCAGGCGCCGATCTGCGCCTGTTTGGGCCGCGTCGCGAAATAGGCGTCGGCCTCGGCATCGGTCACCGGCGTCACCGGGCCGCGAATGCGGATCTGCCGGCGCAGCGACTTCCAGTGAAACAGCAGCGCCGCCTTCGGATTGGCGGCGAGTTCGCGGCCCTTCTGGCTGGCGATGTGGCTGTAGAAGACGAAGCCGTCGGTATCATAGCCCTTCATCAGCACCATGCGGACATCGGGAAGGCCGTCGGCGTCCACCGTCGCCAGCGCCATGGCGTTGGGATCGTTCGGTTCGCTCGCCTGCGCCTCCGCAAACCATTCGGCAAAAAGGGCAAATGGATTCTCCGCGGCGGTGAAATCACCAGACGTTAACTCGGTTGGGTGTTTGATGGAGGCTCGATCGGTCATGTTCGGAGTTCCGCGTTGCGTCGGCCATCAGCCCAGAGTCCCACCGGACCTTTGCGTCGGCCAAGCCTATATAAGGCAGGCGGCCGCATTGGCCTATTGGTCCTGCGCCCGGCAGGCATGTTGGTGACAACGATTCTAATGGGCGTGGCGCTCGGCGGGTGCAGTGTCGGCAAGTTCGACGCTCTGTCGGCGGCCAACGGCGGCGACGACGTCACCGGTTCGATCAGCCCGGCGCAGCAGACGGCCGCCCCAAGCGATACACCCACCGCCGCCGACCTCGCCTTCGCCCGGGTCGCCGCCTCCGACGTGCTGACCAAGGGCAGCAAGGATGCGAGCCAGCCCTGGGAAAACCCCTCGACCGGCGCGCGCGGCTCGGTGACGCCGCTGGCCAGCGCCTATTCCGCCGAGGGCCGCACTTGCCGCGATTTCCTCGCGAGCTACGTCAACGGCACCTCGGAAAGCTGGCTGCACGGCGCCGCCTGCCGCGCCGAGGGCGGGCGCTGGGAAATTCGCACGCTGAAACCGTGGAAACAAGGCTGATTGCGGCCTTTTCTGGCATGAGGCCCCGTTGCAAAAATGCCACGAACCTCCCAGATGTAAGACCGAATACGACTGGCCGTTCGGCCATATCCCGACTTTAAGGAGACGAGACGGATGCGCGACCCCTATGAGGTCTTGGGGGTGCAGCGAAACGCAAGCGCTGCGGCGATCAAGAGCGCCTATCGCAAGCTTGCGAAGAAGCATCACCCTGACAACAACAAGAACGACCCCAAAGCAGCGGCCCGCTTTTCCGAATTGAATTCGGCCAACGAGATTCTCGGCGACGAGGACAAGCGCAAGCAGTTCGATCGCGGCGAGATCGACGCCGAAGGCAAGCCGCGCTTCCAGGGCTTCCCCGGCGGCGGCGCCGGCCCGCGCGGCGCGCCGGGCGGCGGTTTCGAGCAATACAGCTTCCGCAGCGGCGGCGGCCCCGGTGGTTTCGGCGGTGGCGGCGGCGCGGCGTTCGAGGACATCCTCAACAGCATGTTCGCCGGCGCGGCGGCCGGCGGCGGACGCGGCGCGCGTGGCGGCCGTCAGTCCTTCGAATTCGACGGCGGCGGCTTCGGCGCGCCGGACCTCGATCTCAACGTGACGATGACGGTGTCGCTGGAGGAGGCGGTCAAGGGCGGCGAGAAGCGCGTCCGGCTGCCCAACGGCAAGGAATTGAACGTCAAGATTCCGATGGGGGTCACCTCCGGCCAACAGATCCGGCTGAAAGGTCAGGGCGAGAGCGCGCCCGGCCATCGCCCCGGCGACTTGCTGATCGCGATCACCATCGCGCCGCATCCGGTCTTCAAGGTCGACGGCGACGACCTGCGCGTCGATCTGCCGATCACGCTTTACGAAGCCGTGCTCGGCGGCAAGGTGCGGGTGCCGGTGGTCGGCGGCGCGGTCGAATTGACGGTGCCGAAGAACACCTCCAGCGGCCGCACCTTCCGCCTCAAGGGCAAAGGGCTGCCGAAGAGCGGCGGCGGCAGCGGCGACCAGTTCGTCACCACCCGCATCATGCTGCCGGACGGCAACGACGCCGCACTGGAAACGCTGATGCAGAAGTGGCGTGACGACCACCCCTACAACCCGCGCAGCGGGATGGAGTGATGCGCTGTCGTCGTCCTGAGTGCTTCACGGCCGTGCGTCGCATAACGCTCGACAACCACTGCGTCGTCCCTGCGAAGGCAGGGACCCATAACCCCTGGCCTTGGTTGTCATAAATAACTTCGCCTTTGGATTGATGGAGCCGAACCGCTGCGGCGTATGGGTCCCTGCCTTCGCAGGAACGACCAGCAGGGCCTTTTCGTCGCTTCGCTCCAATGACGGAGGATGTCGCAAATTACGTCTCGCTGACAAACGCCTCCATCAGCGTGTTGAATTGTTCCGGCTGCTCCCATTGCGGCAGGTGGCCGGCATTGTCGATCACTTGCACCTTGCCGCGCCATAGAGTCGGCATCGTCAGCGTGTCGAAGTAAGCGCCGTTGATCAGTTGCTCCTGCGCGCCGTGCAGCACCGCGAGCGGCTGCTTGAGATCGGCGATCACCTTCACCTCGTCGCGAAAACCGTCGGGACCGATGCTGGCGGCGAGTTGCGCGCGGGCGCGGCCGTCGGTGCGCAGCACGTCGTCGATCATCTCGCGCGGCAACTCGGTGACGCCGGGTCGGAACGCGGCGGCGACATAGGCGCGCGCCTGCTCCTCGTTCAAGTCCGGCGCGAAGGTGTAGGCCATCGCCGGCGTCGGCAAAAATGCCTGCTCCATTGCCGGCGGAAAGCCGAGCGGAGGCGTGCCGAAGATCGCAAAACCTTTCGCGCGCGGCAGATCCGGCGCGGCTTCCAGCACGATATGGCCGCCGAGGCTCCAGCCGGCGAACACCGCATCCTCGACGCCGAGTTGCTTCACCACGTCGCGCAACACGCGCGCATAGCCCGGCATGTTGTAGGTCGCGGCGGGGTCGGACGCGTTGTCGGATTTGCCGTGGCCCGGCAGGTCGAACGCGATCACGCGATGCTTTTTGCCGAGCGGGCCGTCGAGCTGCTTCGCGAACGCCCCTGACGAGGCCGAGTTGCCGTGCACCAGCACGAGGGTGCGGCCTGTCCCTTCGGAGTCGCGACAGACGATCTTGCCCGACAGGCTTTCAAGAGTGGTCGTTTTCATGTGCTTCGCTCCCCGTATGACATGCGGAGGGAGAGTGGCCTGAAAATCATGGCGGTGGAAGAGGGAGTGGCGGCCTCATCCTGAGAACTGACCGGGACTTCGTTTTGCGGATGGACTTGCAACACGAAGAACGTCGTCCCTGCGCAGGCAGGGACGACGCCGTGGAATGCGTTTTGCGTTATCGCGCCACCTCGCGCCGTATTCGATCGACGAAGGCCGCGAGGTCGCCGCCGGTGAATAGAAAGCCCGGTAGCCCGGCGGCTTTGGCGGCTTCGATGTCGATCGGCTTGTCGCCGATCACGAAGCTGCCTTGCGTGCGTACCGGCCACGCGGCCATCAGGTCGCGCAACATGCCGGGCTTCGGCTTGCGGCAATCGCAATCGACGGCGTAATCCGCGACCGATCCTTCAGCGTGATGTGGACAAAAGCGGATATCGTCGATGCGCGCGCCGTCGCGCAGCAGTTCGTCGCGCATCCAGTTGTGCAGGTCGCGGACGGCTTGTTCGCTGAACATGCCGCGCGCCACGCCGGACTGGTTCGAGATCACGAACACGAAGTAACCGGCCTCGTTGAGCGCGCGGATTGCGCTCACCACACCGGGCATCCAGCGGAAGCGTTCGCGGGTGCCGATATAGCCGTCGTCAAAATTCAGCACGCCGTCGCGGTCGAGGAAGGCGGCGGGGCGCGATGCCGTGTTCATGACGTCGCCTGCGGCTGGCGCGCGCCAGCCAGCACCTCGCGCACGGCATCGAGCACATCGGCAACCGGGATGCTGCTGATGTAGGAGTCGTCGTCACGCCTGGCGATCGAGTGATACGGCATTTCCGTGCCGCGCAGGCTCAAAGGCTGCACGGCGGCGGCGAGCGGATTGAGCGGCGCCCAGTGCCACGGGCTGGTCGGGCCGAAGATGCCGATGGTCGGTGTCCCGGTGGCAGCGGCGACATGCATCAGCCCGGAGTCGTTGGACACCGCGAGATCGGCGGCGGCGATGGCGAGCACACCCTGGCGCAGATCGGTGCCGGTGAGGTCGCGGGCGCGGGGACCCGCCGCGGCGACGATGGCGCGGGCCGCCTCGCTCTCGCCGGGGCCGCCGACCACCCAGACCTGCATGCCGTCCGCCGTCAGCGCCTTCGCCAGTTCCGGGTAGCCGGGCCAGCGCTTGTGCGCGCCGACCGAGCCGGGGGCGAGCGCCACCGCCGGTTCGCGGCCAAAGCCATTCGCCTGCCGCCATGCGGCGACGTCAGTGGCGGGCACCCGCAATTCCGGCTCCGGCCAATGCGCGGGCCGGGCCGTGCCCGGCGGCAGCACCAGCATGGCGTTCTTGTCGATCAGCCGGGGCAAAGCGCGCTCGCCCCAGCGCCAGCGGTTGAGGAGGCCGAAGCGGACCTCGCCGACGAAGCCGACCCGTTCCGGAATACCGGCCAGCGCCGGGGCCAGCGCCGACTTCCAGGTGCGCGGCATGATCAGGGCGGTGCCGTAGCCTTCGGCGCGCAGCCGCTGGGCCAGCCGCCATTGCCGGTCCGGCGTGACGCGCGAGCGCGGCAGGTCGTGGACGATGGCCTTGCGGACGCCCGGCATGTAGTCCACCAGTGGCGCGCAAAGGGGCGTGGTCAGGATGTCGACCGGCCGGTTGGGCCACCGTTGCCTCGCGACCCGGACCACGGTATGACCGCGCACGAAATCACCGATCCAGTTATACGGCACGATCAGCAGCGGCCGGGTGTCCGCCGCGTCAACCGGGCCGAAAGATGGATTGGAATCCGTGTTCATAGCTTGATCTGGTGCGACCGTCGGTTGGGCCGGGGAGGTAGTGGTTAGCCGCTCCCCGCTATCAGGTAAAGCGCTCCGGCGGCCGATCACCCGAAGGTCTAGCCGGTCCGCGTCAGCGAGGGGAACAGATGCTGCTGGTGACCGGAGGCGCCGGATTTATCGGATCGAACCTGGTCGCGGCGCTCAACGAGGCCGGGCGCACCGACGTCGTGGTCTGCGACTGGCTCGGCCATGAGGGCAAGTGGCGCAACCTCGCCAAGCGGCAACTCGCCGATATCGTTCCCCCGGAACAACTGACGGCGTGGCTGGACGGGCGCAAGCTCGATGCCGTGTTCCATCTCGGCGCCATCTCGGAAACCACCGCGACCGATGGCGATCTGGTGATCGAGACCAACTTCCGGCTCTCGACCCGGCTGCTCGACTGGTGCACCGCCAATCCGACGCCGTTCATCTACGCGTCCTCCGCCGCGACCTATGGCGACGGTGAGCAGGGTTTTGTCGACGACCCCTCGCTCGCGGCGCTGCGGCAATTGCGGCCGATGAATCTCTACGGCTGGAGCAAGTATCAGTTCGACCTCACGGTGGCCGAGCGCGTCGCGCGCGGCGACAAGCTGCCGCCGCAATGGGCGGGGCTGAAGTTCTTCAACGTGTTCGGCCCGAACGAGTATCACAAGGGCGCGATGATGAGCGTGCTGGCGAAGAAGTTCGCCGACATCAAGGCCGGGCGCGCGATCCAATTGTTCAAGTCACATCGCGAGGGCATCGCCGACGGCGACCAGCGCCGCGATTTCATCTATGTCGATGACGTGGTGCGGGTGATGATGTGGCTGTTCGCCTCGCCGAAAGTTAGCGGTCTGTTCAACGTCGGCACCGGCCATGCGCGCAGTTTTCGCGACCTGATGCTGGCGGCGTATGCCGCGCTCGGCGCGAAGCCGAACATCGATTACATCGACATGCCGGAAAGCATTCGCGGCAGCTATCAGTATTTCACCGAAGGCGACGTGACGCGGCTGTGCCAGGCCGGCTACAACGGCGGCTTCACCAAACTGGAGGACGCGGTCGGCATCTACGTCAGGGATTTCCTTGATCGCGCCGATCCCTTCCGCTGAGCGACGACGGTTACCGATGCTCGATTTTGAAACGCTGTCGCAGACGCTGGCCGGAAAAACGGTGCTGTGCATCGGCGATATCATGCGCGACGAATTCGTCTATGGCGAAGTCTCGCGCATCTCGCCGGAAGCGCCGGCGCCGGTGATCGCGGTCCGGCGCAGCGAAAGCAATGTCGGCGGCGCCGGCAACGTCGCGCGCAACATCGCGGCGCTCGGTGCGCGGTGCGTCTTCGTCGGCTTGGTCGGCGACGACGAGGCCGGGCGCGCGCTGCAATCCGCGCTGGCGGAGGAGGCGCGGATCGAGCCGGTATTGATCGTCGATCCGTCGCGGCCGACCACGCGCAAGGTGCGTTTCGTCTCCGAGCATTTTTCCACGCACATGCTGCGCGCCGACTGGGAACATGCCAAGCCGGCCGTGCCGGAGATCGAGCAGCGGTTGCTTGATGCCATTACACCGCTGCTCGCGCGCGCCGATATCGTGCTGCTGTCCGACTACGCAAAAGGCGTGCTGACGCCGCGCGTCATCCGCACCGTGATCGATGCTGCCCGCGCGCGGAGCGTTCGCGTCATCGTCGATCCGAAGAGCCTGCACTTCGAACTCTATCGCGGCGCGACCTTGTTGACGCCGAATCGCAAGGAATTTTCCGAAGCCACCCGCAGCCGCGCCGAGACCACGGCGGAGATCGCCGCGTCGGCTCAGGAGGTGTTGCACCTTGCGGAATGCGACGCGCTGCTGGTGACGCAGAGCGAGCGCGGCATGACCCTGGTGCCGCGCGGCAGTGAGGCGATCCATGTGCCGGCGCATCAGGTCAAGGTGCGCGATGTCTCCGGCGCGGGAGACACCGTTGCCGCTGTCATTGCGGTGCTGCTGGCTTCCGGCGCGGACTGGGAAGTGGCGTTGCGCGCTGCCAATGCCGGCGCGGCGGTGGCAGTCGGAAAGCAGGGCACCGCGACGGTGACACTCGATGAGTTGCGCCGCAAGCTGTTGCCGGAAGCTTCGCTCGCCGCCGAGGAGAAGATCGTCGCAAGTTTGGACGCACTCGACGCGCGCGTGCGCGCGTGGCGCGAGGAAGGTCTTCGCGTCGGCTTCACCAATGGCTGCTTCGACATTCTGCATCCCGGCCACGTCCGGGTGATCACCGAGGCGCGGGCGACCTGCGATCGCCTGATCGTCGGCCTCAACAGCGATGCGTCGGTGCGTCGGTTGAAAGGTCCGGATCGTCCGGTGCAGAACGAGCGCGCGCGCGCCGAGGTGCTGGCGGCGCTCGAAGCGGTCGATCTGGTGGCGATCTTCGAGGAAGACACGCCGCTGAACCTGATCGCACGCATCAAGCCGATGGTCTTGGTGAAGGGCGGCGACTACACCCGCGAGCAGGTGGTCGGCCATGAGCTGGTGACGGCGCAGGGGGGCGAGGTGGTGCTGGTCAACATTCTGCCGGGTTTCAGCACGACATCGCTGGTGGCCCGTGCCCGTCAGGGCGGTGGATAGCGGGGACGCCGCGACACATAAGATGATTCCATTTGTCGCGACGTGTGTAATTGTTTGAATCAAAACGTGTTTATCACGGCCATTCAGCCGTTCCCGCCATTGGCGGCCGCATGATACGAACACGACGGCGCGACGCTGTGTGAGTCGCGAATATTCGAATTTGAGGTTATCGAGCATGAGTTTTGTGGAACCGGCTTCGCCCGCAACGGCGGACAGTGATGGCACGCTGCGCGTCGGCGTGATCGGCGCGGGTGTCATGGGCACCAATCACGGCCGCGTTCTCGCAGGACTGCCGAATGTCGCGCTCGTCGGCATCGTCGATCCGCTCGATGAGCATCGCAAACGCGCCGACGACCTGATCGGGTGTCCGGTGTTCGCCGATCTCGACAGTCTGCTCGCCGCCGGCGTCGATGCCGTGACCATCGCCGCGCCGACGCATCTGCATCACGAGATTTCGCTCGCCTGCATCGCGCGCGGCGTTCATGTGCTGGTGGAAAAGCCGATCGCCTCTACCGTCGAGGAAGGCCGCGCCATCGTTGCCGCCGCGCGCCGCGCCAATGTCACGCTGATGGTCGGCCATGTCGAGCGCTTCAATCCGGCGGTCGCTGCCGTCAAGAAGGCGATCGAGGGCGAGGATATTCTCTCGATCGCGATCACCCGTGTCGGGCCGTTTCCGCCGCGCATGTCCAATGTCGGCGTGGTGATCGATCTCGCCGTGCATGACATCGACCTGATCCGCTGGTTCACTGAATCTGACATCGTCGACGTGCAGCCGCAGTTGTCGAGCGCCGTTGCCGAACGCGAGGACATCGCGCTGTTGCAATTCCGCACCGCCTCCGGCGTGCTGGCGCACATCAACACCAACTGGCTGACGCCGTTCAAGGCGCGCAACGTCACCGTCGCGACGCGGCACAAATACGTGCAGGGCGATCTGTTGACGCGGCAGGTCACCGAATGCTTCGGCTTCCAGCCGGACGGCAGCTACTCGATGCGGCATCTGCCGGTCGGGCATGACGAGCCTCTGCGGGCCGAGTTGATTTCGTTCGTCGAAGCGGTGCGCAGCGGCAAAGCGCCCGCCGTCTCCGGCGAGCAGGGCGTCGCGAGCCTCGAAATCGCCACGCAATGTCTGGCGACGCCGACCAATTCTGCGCATGCCGTCAAAGGCGCGCGCCGCGTCGCGGGCTAGAGCCATTTCCGTTCCGATAGAATCGGAACGGGGCTCCAGGTTTTTGTTTGGCGCGTTTTCTTCACGCGAACCGGCGGCCACTTCGCTCGAAAGCGCGCTGATCCCGATAATTCCGTGTATGCGAGGCCGCCTCGGTCTGACATAGCCGTTTTGCCCCGTCGCGCGATGCTGTAGAAGCGGCTGATGCTCAAGCGAATCTTCACCGTCGGCGGCTTTACCCTGTTGTCGCGCGTCACCGGGTTCGCGCGCGACATCATGCTCGCCGCCATTCTCGGCGCCGGGCCGATGGCCGATGCCTTCTTCGTGGCGCTGCGGCTGCCGAACCATTTCCGTGCGATCTTCGCCGAAGGGGCTTTCAACGCCGCGTTCGTTCCGGCCTATGCGCATGTCAGCGGCAGCGGCGGACCTTCCGCCGCGCATCTGTTCGCCAACCGCATCTTCACGCTGCTGCTGGGCTCGCAGCTTCTTTTGTTGGCGGTGGCGTGGCTGTTCATGCCGCAGGTCATCGCGCTCCTGGCGCCGGGCTTCGTCGACGATCCGGTGCGCGGCGAACTCGCGATCTCGCTGACGCGGATCACCTTTCCCTATCTGCTGCTGATCACGCTGGTAACGCTCTACGGCGGCATGCTCAACGTCGCGCAGCGCTTCGCCAGCGCCGCCGCCGCGCCAATCTTTCTCAACCTGTCGATGATGGCGACGCTGGCGCTTGCCGCGTTCTTTCCCGATGCCGGACATGCCGCGGCGTGGGGCGTATTGATCTCAGGTTTCCTGCAATATTTTCTATTGGCTAGCGACGCCGCCCGGCAAGGGTTGCTACCACGCCTGACGCGGCCGACGCTCGATGCCGATGTGCGCGGCTTCTTCCGCGCGCTTGGCCCCGCGACCGTCGGCTCGATGGGCGCGCAACTGGCGATGTTCGCCGATACCATCATCGCCACCTTCCTTGCCGCCGGCGCGGTGTCGGCGCTGTATTACGCGGATCGGCTCTATCAACTGCCGATCGGCGTCATCGGCATCGCCATCGGCACCGTGCTGTTGCCGGAGATGGCGCGGCGGATCACCGCCGACGACCATGCCGGCGCGCTGGCGTCGCAGCTTCGCGCCTTCCAGTTCTCGCTGTTGTTCTCCGTGCCGTTCGTCGCGGCGTTCCTCACCGTGCCCGACATCATCATGCGGGCGATGTTCGCGCGCGGCGCCTTTTCCGCCGCCGATGCCGCCGCCGCCGGCGCGACGCTTGCGGCCTATACCATCGGGCTCGTCCCGGTGGTGACGATCCGCAGCGCCGTCGCCACTTTCTATGCGCGCAAGGATACCGCGACCCCGGTGAAGGCGTCGCTGACCGGGCTTGCGGTCAATCTGGTGCTCAAGGTGGCGCTGATGGGATCGCTGGCGCAGGTCGGTCTGGCACTGGCCACCGCAGTCGGGTCATGGGTCAATCTCTTGCTGGTGCTCGGCTTCGCCATGCGCGCAGGTTATCTCACGTTCGACCGCCACTTCGGATTGTCATTGTTGAAGTTCGTGGGTGCCGGCGGTGTACTCGCCGTCGCATTCTGGGCGACGGTGCGCGTGGCGGGTGGATATCTTGCGCATTTGAGTGCCTTTCGCGACGAAACGATGCTCCTCCTGCTGATGCTCATCGGAATCATTGTCTATGGCGTCACGGTGCTGGCGCTATTTGGTCGCAGCGGATTGCGTGCCCTGATCCGGGCCTGACGCGAATTTGAAGTTGCCAGCGCGGCCCTGCAATGTAGATTCAGTCCAGATTGCAGTGGGAGCAACCATGGCACAGATCAACACGGCCCCGGTGAAGTTTGGCGTCGGACAAAGCGCGCGCCGCAAGGAAGACGATGCGCTGGTGCGCGGCCGTGGCCGCTACACCGACGACCATGCGCCATCGCCGGCGATGCACGCGCTGATGCTGCGCTCGCCCCATGCCCACGCCAAGTTCAAGATCGACGCGACGCAGGCGCGCGCGCTGCCCGGCGTCGCGCTGATTCTCACCGCCGACGACATCAAGGATCTCGGCGGCCTGCCGTGCCTGTTCAATCTGCCGGACAATCCGTTTACCGCGCCGCCTTATCCGATCCTCGCGCAAGGCGAAGTGCGCCATGTCGGCGATGCGGTGGCTTTCGTGGTGGCGGACACTCTCGCGCACGCGCGCGACGCCATCGAGGCCGTAACCGTGGAATGGACGCCGCTGCCTGCCGTGGTTGGCGCCGCCAACGCGGTGAAGAAGGGCGCGCCGGCGGTGTGGCCGCAGTTTCCCAACAACGTGCTGTTCGACGTCGACATCGGCAACAAGGCGGCGGCGGAGGCGGCCTTCGCAAACGCCGATGCGGTCGCGGAAATTTCCATCGTCAATCCGCGCATCGTCACCAACTACATGGAGACGCGCGCGGCGGTGTGCGAATACGACGCCAAGCGCGATCACCTGACCCTGACCATCGGCAGCCAGGGCAGCCATCGCCTGCGCGATATCCTGTGCCAGAATATCCTGCACATGCCGGTGGAGAACATGCGGGTGATCTGCCCGGATGTCGGCGGCGGCTTTGGCACCAAACTGTTTCCCTATCGCGAATATGCACTGATCGCGGTGGCCTCGCGCAAGCTGAAGAAGAGCGTGCGCTGGACCGCCGAGCGCGCCGACCACTTCATGGGCGACTCGCAGGGGCGCGACAACGTCACCACCGCGCGCATGGCGTTGCGCAAGGACGGCAAGTTTCTCGGCATGGACGTCGATCTGATCGGCGACATGGGCGGCTACCTGTCGACCTTCGGTCCCTACATTCCGCATGGCGGCGCGGGGATGCTGCCGGGCCTCTACGACATTCAGGCTTTCCATTGCCGCATCCGCACCGTGTTCACCAACACCGTGCCGGTCGATGCCTATCGCGGTGCGGGGCGGCCGGAAGCCGCTTATGTCGTCGAGCGTCTGGTCGATGCAGCCGCGCGAAAACTCGGCATGACGCCGGATGCGATCCGCCTCAAGAATTTCATCGCGCCGCGCGCGCTGCCCTACAAGACCGCGACCGGCAAAGTCTACGACTCCGGCGATTTCGCCGCGCACATGAAACGCGCGATGGAGATCGGAGACTGGAAGGGATTCTCGAAGCGCGCGAAGGCCGCAAAGAAACAGGGACTGGTGCGCGGCATCGGGCTCGCGAGCTATGTCGAGGTCTGCGGCACCATGGGCGAGGAAACCGCCAATGTGCAGCTCGATCCCAACGGCGACGTCACGGTGCGGATCGGTTCGCAATCGAGCGGGCAGGGCCATCAGACCGCTTACGCGCAACTGGTCAGCGAACAGTTCGGCCTGCCGCTGGAGCGCATTCACGTCATCCAGGGCGACACCGATAAAGTCGCAACCGGGCTCGGCACCGGCGGTTCCAGTGCGATTCCGTCCGGCGGCGTCAGCGTCGAGCGCGCGACGCGCAGCCTTGGCGCCAAGCTGAAGGAGGTCGCCGCCGAGGCGCTGGAAGCCGGCGCGACCGACCTTGAAATCGACGCGGGCGTCATCCGTGTCGCCGGCACCGACCGCACCATTTCCTTCGCCGATCTGGCCAAGCGCCCCGGCGCCGATCCGGCGAAGATGAATGCCAGCGAAAAATTCAGCAGCGCAGACGGCACCTTCCCCAACGGCACGCATCTGGTGGAGGTCGAGATCGATCCGTCCACCGGCGTGACGCGGCTGGTGAATTATGTCGTGGTCGATGATTTCGGCGCGACGCTCAATCCGCTGTTGCTGGCGGGGCAGGTCCACGGCGGCACCATGCAGGGCATCGGTCAGGCGCTGATGGAGCGCGCGGTCTATGACAGCGTCGATGGCCAGCTCGTCACCGGCACCTTCATGGACTACGCCATGCCGCGCGCCAGCGACGGCACGCCGATCACCTTCGAGACCCACAACGTGCCGTGCGTCACCAATCCGCTCGGCGTCAAGGGCGCGGGCGAGGCGGGCGCCATCGGCTCGTGCCCGGCGGTGGTCAATGCGATCGTCGATGCTCTGTGGCGCGAATATGGCGTCGATCACATCGACATGCCGGCGACGCCGGAGCGCGTCTGGGCCGCCATCCGCGAAGGGCAGCGCAGCGAGGCCGCGGAATAGATCGGCCTTCGCGGGGTTGATCATCTCATCCGGTCGCCGGTCGGCGCATCTTTCGGATCACACCACATTGTCGACGGAAACAGGCCGCCGTCGCCACGGCGGGCCAGCCAAGGAGAAGATGAGCCCATGAAACGGATGTTCGTGACGGTTGCGGCGGTGCTGCTCGGAATTGGCGCGGTCTACGCGCAGCAGGATGTCGTCAATCAGCGCCAGACCTCGATGAAGGAAAACGGCAAGCATCTCGGCGGCGTTCTCGGCGCCATGGCGAAGGGCGAGAAGCCCTACGATCAGGCAGCCGTCGATGCGGCGATCAGCAAGCTTGCCGAAAACGCCAAGACCATAGGGACGCCGTTCCCGGAGAACACCAAGGGGCTGAAGGCGGACGGCAAGTACAGCGCGTCGCCGAAAATCTGGGAGAACCGCGCCGATTTCGATTCCCACGTCGCGAGCTATACCAAGACCGTCAACGAAGTCGCGGCCGCCGGCATCAAGAACCTCGACGCGCTGAAGGCGGCGGTGCCGGTGCTCGGCAAGCAGTGCTCCGGCTGCCACGAAACCTATCGGCTGAAGGAAGGTTGAGGGTCGGTCGGGGATTCGTTTTTGTAGGCGGATTTGCCGCAGGAAAAGAGTCGTCCCCGCGAAGGCGGGGACCCACACGCCGCAGCGGTCCGGCTCTATCCCCAAGGCGAGTTTCTTTGCGACAACTCACGCCAGGGGTTATGGGTCCCTGCCTTCGCAGGGACGACGCCGGGTAAGACAGCACGACGGAACGCATGATGCGACGACTTTCGATTCTGGCCGCCGTCGTTATCGTCGCGGGCTTTGCCGTCTACTGGTGGCTGACGATGCCAGTCGTCATCGCTGCGAGTGCGTTGTTGGCGTATACGCCGGACCTCGCCAACGGCAAGACCGCTTTCAACATCGGCGGCTGCTCCTCATGCCACGCGGTGCCGAACCAGCCGGATCGCACGCGGCTCGGCGGCGGCCTGGCGCTGACGACGCCGTTCGGCACGTTCTACGCGCCCAACATTTCGCCCGATCCGAAAGACGGCATCGGCAACTGGAGCGAAGCGCAGTTCGTCACCGCTGTTCTGGAAGGCGTGTCGCCGCAGGGCGCGCATTATTTTCCGGCGTTTCCTTACGCCTCGTATCATCGCGCGAAGCTGACCGACATTCGCGACATGTTCGCCTACATCAAGACGCTGCCGCCGGTGAGCGGAGCCGCGCCGGCGCATGACATCGCGTTTCCGTTCAGCATCCGGCGCAATGTCGGCATCTGGAAATGGCTGTTCATGGAGCGGCAACCGTTCACGGCGGTTGCCGGGCAATCGCCGCAATGGAATCGCGGCGCCTATCTCGTCAACACGCTCGGCCATTGCGCCGAATGCCACTCGCCGCGCAACGCGCTCGGCGGCATCGTCGCGGCGCAACGCTTCGCCGGCGGGCCGAACCCGGAAGGCAAGGGCTGGGTGCCGAACATCACGCAGAAACATCTCGCCGACTGGAGCGAGAAGGATATTTCTTACTTCCTCGAGAGCGGCTTGTTGCCCGATGGCGATTCCGCCGGCGGCTCGATGGCCAGCGTGATCAAGAACACCTCGCAATTGAGCGCGGAGGATCGCACCGCGATAGCGGTCTATCTCAAGTCGTTGCCACCGGTGGAGGGACCGGCGCGCCCGAAGGGGGCGCATCAGCATTGAGTGAACTTGGAGTACCATGCACTTAACGTGATCCGTCATGCCCGGCTTTATGCCGGGCATCCACGTCTTTGCTGACATTCTGCGAGGTAAGACGTGGATGGCCGGGACCCCATAGGCGAGCGAAGCGACGCCGTTCTTCGAACGGCTACGGGCGAGCGAAGCGACGCCGTTCTTCGAACGGCTACGGGCGAGCGAAGCGACGCCGTTCTTCGAACGGCTACGGGCGAGCGAAGCGACGCCGTTCTTCGAACGCCTATGCCCGGCCATGACGATGGATGGCGCAAAGCGCCAATCCGACCGCTTTTCGCGATGACGTAACAGGCGCGAATCTACTGCCTGTTTCCGCTCGCCTTACTTTGTCACCTGACCACGGATTTCGCCGGCCGGGTGCGCCTTGGTGTGGATGTTGATGTAGTATTTGCCGGCCAGCAGGTCCGCGGCCTGGGCGTCGGTCAGCGTTGCGCTGCCTTCGATCGGGCTGGTGTCGACCTTGGCGAAGGGGACGGCGACGCCGGCGTTCTTGCCGGGCTCGGCGGGGCCATGGAAATGACCGGCGGTGGCGGGGCCGGTGAGGCCGGCGTAGGTCACCTTCCAGCTCAGCTTCTTGCTGGCGGTGTCATAGGTGACGGCCGCCGTGCCGGTGCCTTTGCTGTCGTTGACAGGGACTTGGGACGCGGCGTTCAAGGTCGCCTTCAGGGCGACGGTTTCGGCCAGCGCCGGGGTGGTGGCCAGGCAGGCGCCGAGCGCCATCGTCGCGAAGGTCAGTTTCAAAATGGTCATGGATCACTCCCTGGGATCGGTGCGGGTTGCACGAAGACGAACAACGCGAGGACCGATTTATTCCCGGCGCAAACGCAGGCTTGCCGGGCTCACATCGGAGCCATGACAACGCGACAACCGGGCGTTCGTTTCAACAGGCAGGAGGTCGTTGCCGGCGATAGCATTATTTGGTGCCGAAGGCCTTGAAGGTGATGATGGTGCGGGTGTCCTGAATGCCCGGAATGATCTGCACCTTCTCGTTGACGAAATGGCCGATGTCGGTGTCGTTTTCGACATAGAACTTCACCAGCAGATCGAAATCGCCCGCCGTCGAATAGATCTCCGAGGCGATCTCGGCTTCGGCCAGCGCGTTGGCAACGGTGTAGGACTGGCCGAGCTTGCACTTGATCTGCACGAAGAAGGGAACCATCGCAATTGTCTCCGAACGGCGCGTTATTTCGCTCACTAAAGCCGGAAATACCGTGCCGATGCAAGGCGTCATCCTGCTGCGTCATTGCCGGGCTTGACCCGGCGATCCATCTGTCTTCAGAAGATGGATACCCGGAGCGGGTCCGGGCGTGACGTTTTGTGAGAAGAGCGATGACCATTCCGATTGCGCTGACCATCGCCGGTTCGGATTCCGGGGGCGGGGCCGGCATTCAGGCCGATCTCAAGACGTTCTCCGCCTGCGGCGTCTATGGCGCGTCGGTGATCACCGCGCTCACCGCCCAGAACACCCGTGGCGTCAGCGGCATCCACGAGGTGCCGGCGGCGTTCGTCACCGCGCAGATCGACGCGGTGTTCGGCGATCTCGACGTCAAGGCAGTGAAGATCGGGATGGTGTCGCAGCGCGCGGTAATCGAGGCTATCGTCGCCGGGCTCGCGCGCTGGTCGCCGCGCCATGTGGTGGTCGATCCGGTGATGGTCGCGACCTCGGGCGACCGGCTGCTGGTCCCCGATGCCGTCGATGCCTTGCGACGGCTTCTAATCCCGCGCGCGTCGCTCATCACGCCGAATCTGCCCGAGGCGGCGGCGCTACTCGACGATACGGTGGCGACATCCGAAGCGAGCATCGCGAAACAGGGCGAACGCCTCCTTGCGCTCGGCTGCGCAGCGGTGCTGATCAAGGGCGGCCATGGCGACGGCCCGCAAAGCACCGACTATCTGTTTCGCAGCAATAGCGTGGTGCAACTCGCCGCGCCGCGCATCGTCACGCGCAACACCCACGGTACCGGTTGCACCTTGTCGTCGGCGATCGCGGCGGGGCTCGCCAAGGGCCTGGCGCTCGAGGCCGCTGTACGCGAGGCCAAGGCTTATATCAGCGCCGCGATTGCCACCGCCGATCGCTTGCAGGTGGGGCACGGCCACGGCCCGGTGCATCACTTCCACGCCTTCGAACGCGAGTAGCTGATAGTCCGATAAGGCCGTCGCTGGCGTCGCATCGCTGTCGCACAGCGCTGCTATCCGGAATCCGTGTCGTAACCGCACGATTCGATGGCAGCAGGCGATGACATCCCGCGATCTCGAAACCTCGACCGTTCAATCCGCCTATGCCCGCTGGGCGCCGATCTACGACGCCGTGTGCGGGCCGATCATGGTCAACGGCCGCCGCGCCGCAGCGATGGCGGCGCGCAGGCATGGCGGCCGCATTCTCGAGGTCGGCGTCGGCACAGGCCTCTCGTTTGACGATTACGATGCCTCGACCGAGATCACCGGCATCGACGTCAGCGCGCCGATGCTGGCCAGGGCGCGCGCGAAGATGGCGAGCGGGCGTTATCCTCACGTCAAGGGCGTGCATCTGATGGATGCGCACGCAATGAATTTCGCCGATGCGACGTTCGATTGCGTGGTGGCGCAGTTCGTCATCACGCTGGTCGAGAATCCCGAGCAAGTGTTGTCCGAATGCCATCGCGTGGTGAAGCCGGGCGGCCGCATCATTCTGGTTAATCATCTCTATTCGGAGGTCGGCGTCGCGGCAGCGATCGAGCGCTGGGCCGCGCAACGCACCCGCGGGCTCGGACTGCGCCCGGAATTTCCCTTCGCGCGCCTGCAAGCGTGGGCGCAGGCCAACAGCGACGCCATTCTGGTCGAGCGCCGCAAGGTGGCGCCCTTCGGGATCTATACGCTCGTGAGTTTCGAGCGAAGTCTGTCGCCGGAAGCGGTGCGTCATCCGGCTGTCATGGAAATCGGGTAACGGCTCGCACATGGGACGCGACGCGATGCGTGAAGGACAGGTGGAACGGCACTTTCGCACCTTGTTCATTTCCGATGTGCATCTGGGTGCGCGGGGATCGCAAGCCGACCGGTTGCTCGATTTTCTCCGCGTCCACGATGCCGAAACCATTTATCTCGTCGGCGATATCGTCGATGGCTGGGCGTTGAAGTCGCATTGGCACTGGCCGCAATCGCATAACGATTTTGTCCAGAAGATGCTGCGCAAGGTGCGCAAGGGCGCGCGCGTCATCTATGTGCCGGGCAATCACGACGAATTCCTGCGCTCCTATTACGGCACGCATTTCGGCGGCGTCGAGGTGGTCGAGACCGCGATCCACGAGGGCGCCGATGGGCGGCGTTATCTGGTGATCCACGGCGACATTTTCGATCTCGTGGTGCAGAACGCGCGCTGGCTCGCGCATCTCGGCGACAAGGCTTACGACTTCGCCATTCAATTGAACCGTCTGGTCAATGCCTGCCGCCGCTGGCTCGGCGTGCCGTATTGGTCGCTGTCGCAATGGGCCAAGCTGAAGGTCAAGAACGCGGTCAATTATATCGGCGCGTTCGAGCAGACGCTCGCGGCTGAAGCCAAGCGTTGCGACACTGATGGCGTGATCTGCGGCCACATCCATTATGCGACGATCCGCGACGAGCATGGCATCCGCTACATGAACTGCGGCGACTGGGTGGAAAGCTGCACGGCGCTCGCCGAGCATGACGACGGCCGCTTCGAGATCATCACCTGGACCGAGCCGGTGCAGCGCGCCGTGCCCGCGCCGCCGATTGCCGTGCGCGCCGCCTGATGCGTATCCTGATCGCGACCGACGCCTGGCATCCGCAGATCAACGGCGTGGTCCGCACCTTGACCACCATGGCCGTGGCGGCGCGAAAACTCGGTGTTGATATTCAGTTTCTGACGCCGGAATCGTTCCGCACCGTTGGCTTGCCGGGCTATGAGGGGCTGCGTGTCGCATTGCCGTCGCCGGCCAAGGTCGCACGGTTGATCGAGGACGTGCAGCCTGACAACATCCACATCGCCACCGAAGGGCCGCTCGGCATCGTGGTGCGGCGCTATTGCCGCAAGCGCGGCCTGCCGTTCACCACCAGTTTTCACACGCGCTTTCCGGAGTACATTTCGGCGCGTGCGCCTATTCCGGAATCCTGGGTATGGGCCGCGTTGCGGCGTTTCCATTGGCCGAGCGGCGCGGTGATGGCGGCGACGCCGGCATTGGCCGAAGAATTGCGCGGGCGCGGCTTTCGCAACGTCGTGCTGTGGCCGCGCGGTGTTGATACGCACCTATTTCATCCGCGCGAGGCCGATCTCGGTTCGCCACGGCCGGTGTTTCTCTCGGTCGGTCGCGTCGCGGTCGAAAAGAATCTCGAAGCCTTCCTGTCGCTCGACCTGCCCGGCAGCAAGGTCGTGGTCGGCGACGGACCCGCGTGCGCGGACTTGCAGCGAAAGTTTCCGGACGCCGTTTTTCTGGGTGCGCTGACCGGCGAGGCGCTGGCGCGCGCCTATGCCGCGGCCGATGTCTTCGTGTTTCCGAGCCGCACCGATACCTACGGATTAGTCTTGCTTGAGGCCTTGGCGAGCGGCGTGCCGGTCGCGGCGTTCCCAGCGCCGGGACCGCGCGACGTGATCGGCACCGCGCCGGTCGGCGTCCTCGACGACGATTTGCGCCGGGCTTGCCTGGAGGCGTTGAAGATCGTGCGGCATGACTGCCTCGCTTTCGCAAGCCAACATAGTTGGGCGCATTCGGCGGAATGCTTCCTTGGGAATATCGCGCGGTCCCGCCATGACGATCCGTGGGTTGCCATCAGGTCGGCGCGGGTGGTGTCCGATCCGCGTCGCTAGTTTCTCGTCATTGCAAGGAGCGATAGCGACGAAGCAGTCCAGTCCTTGCTCTATGGCTTTCTGGATTGCTCCGCAGAGCCTGTGCTTGGACAGCGCGTAGCGCTGATCCGAGTGCTCGCCATGACGGTTCAATCTTGTTTCATCGCGCCGTAGCCTCTTGCTTGCGCGGAGTGACGCGCGTACCACGTCGGCATGGATCATTCATCGCCGCTTGCCGTTACATCCGCCGATATCGATGCCGCCGCGCGCGTGCTTGCGCCTTATGCGGTGCGCACGCCGCTGCTGTCGTCGCCCGCTATCGACGCCATGACCGGTGCGCGGGTGCTGTTCAAGCCGGAAGTCCTGCAACGAACCGGATCGTTCAAGTTTCGTGGCGCCTTCAACAAGATGGCCGCGATTCCCGAGGCCGCGCGCGCGGGCGGCGTGGTGGCGTTTTCCTCCGGCAATCACGCGCAGGGCGTTGCCGCCGCCGCGCAATTGCTCGGCATGCGCGCCACCATCGTAATGCCGGCCGATGCGCCGGCTGCCAAGCGCGAACGTACCAAGGCCTATGGCGCGGAGGTGGTGCTGTACGATCGGCTTCGCGAGGATCGCGAAGCCATCGCGCGCGCGCTCGCGTCGGAGCGCGGCGCGACGCTGGTGCCGCCTTATGACGATCCGCAGATCATCGCCGGGCAGGGCACCATCGGCCGCGAGATCGCGGAGGATTTGCAGGCGCTTGGCGTTGCGCCGGATATCGTCGTTGCGCCGGCATCCGGCGGTGGGCTGGTGGCCGGTATCGCGGTGGCGGTGAAGGCGCGCTACCCGCAGGCTGCGGTGATGACGGCGGAGCCGGCGGGCTTCGACGATCACGCCAAGTCATTGCGCGCGGGTAAGCGTGAGGCGCATGATGGCAAAAGCCATACCATCTGCGATGCGCTGATGGCGCCGATCCCCGGCGAGATTACGTTCGCGATCAATCGCGCGCTTGGCGTGCAGGGTGTCGTCGCATCCGACGACGAGGTCGGCGTGGCGGTCGGCGCGGCATTTCGCGAATTGAAGCTGGTGGTCGAGCCGGGCGGCGCGGTGGCGCTCGCCGCCTTGCTGGCGGGGCGGTGTGACGCGCGCGGCAAGACCGTGGTAATTGTTTTGTCGGGCGGCAACGTCGATGCGGGTCTGTACGCGCGGCTGATCGGCTGACCGCGCTGCTGCCTTACGAGAACAGCGCGATCTTTTCCGCCTGGCTCAAGCGTTGAATGCTGGCGAACCGGCTTACGCCGGTGAGGCTGCGCGGCCGGATGGTGCCGTTGGCGATCAGCGCCGCGCCGAGCGAGGCGGGGCTGTCCTTGCGCAGATCGAACGCCTCGTCCAGCGTTGCCGAATTGGCGATGGCATCGATATCGCTTTCCGCAGAATCATCGCCGTCGTCCAGCGCATCGTCGGCGACTTCGGGATCGTCGGCGGCCATCTCCATCGCGATCATGTCGAGCACCGCGATGTCGTGCGCCTCGTCGGCTGCCGCGATGGCGGCTTCGTTCATGGTCGAAGCCGCCGTTGCAGGCTCAATGTCCGGCACGTCGCTTTCGTCGGCGGACATCGTTTCGATGGATGGCACCGGTTCGGATACCGTGAAGGTCGGAGCCGTTCCATCGGACTCGTCGGCCAGCGCCACGGGTGACGCGGCATCCGGCGCCAGATGCGGCTGCGGTTCTGGAGCCTCGCTTACCGTCCGCGTCTCGTGATAATCACTTGCAGGTTGCGGCGGCGGTGCGGGCGGTCGGCTCTGCTGCTGGGGCAGCGCCGGCATCGGCGGCCACTCGCCGCCGGCGAGGTCTTCGAGGCGCCGGATCAGATCGGCGAAGGCCGCTTCGACGGTGTCGGCCGGGGCGATGGCCGCGAGCTGATCCAGGCTGCGGTCGATGGTGTTGGCCTGAGCGTCGAGCCCGTCGCTGATGCCGCTGTCGGAGCCGGATTCCCGAAGCATCCAGGCGACTTCGCGGATCGCGCGGACGCTGCGATAGGCAGTGGCAAAGCGCGCCGCCGATGGCTGCGCTTGCAGCGCGGCGAGGGCCTGTTGCTTGGCCTCTTCGACGATAGGACGGATCGCCGCGAACGCCTCGCTCAGATCGGCGGGCGCATCCTTCGTCGTGGCGAGCGATTGCTCGATCCGCGCGACGGCGTCGAGCACCATGCGGGTATCGGCATTGCGGTTGCGCTTGGCGAACTCCGCGAGAAACCAGCGCCCCCGCGCGGTTTCCATGAAGACGTCATGGATCGCGGCGTAGTCTGCCTCGCCCGGCGCGGCGGCCTCGGCGGAGAACGATGACGGGGCATGCGCTTCGTCAGCCATGGTCATCTCGTTGCGTTGACCGGCACGCGCCGACTAATCCGAAACCGGTTTCGGATCGTCGCGTTTCCATGCCAATGTCCGAGTTGCCCCATGCGACTTTCTAAATCCTGACGGCCTTGCCAATCCCCTGTAGGTCGGTGGCGCATTGGTCACAGCACACGCGACGGAATCGCTCCTACCTAACGATCAACATGATCCGCCCCGAATCGCAATTGAATTGATGGTACCCGGCCCCAAAATCCCCACGGATGCCTTGTTTGTGTCGCGGCGTGTAGCGATTCGCCTGGGGCTGTTCTACGCCGCCGTGTTCGCCTTGATGGGCGTCCATTTGCCGTTCTTCCCGGTTTGGCTACAGGCCGTGGGCGTCAGTCCTGCCTGGATCGGCCTGATTGTCGCGGTGCCCTCGCTCACCCGCTTCACGGTCCTTCCTTTCATTACCGGCCTTGCGGAACGCCGGGGATCGCTGAGACAGGCGTTGATCATCACCGCGCTGCTGACGGCGACCGGCTTTGCCGTGCTCGGTCTGTTTCACGCGCCGATCGTCATTCTGATCCTGTTCGCGCTGACGGCCTGTGCATGGACGCCGATCCTGCCGCTGACCGATGCCTACGCGCTGCAAGGCGTCGCGCGCTATGGCTTGAATTACGGGCCGCTGCGGCTTTGGGGATCGGCGGCCTTCGTGGCGGGAACGCTGGGCTGCGGGATGCTCGCGGACCACCTCGCCGCGACGCATCTGATCTGGGTGATGGCCGGGCTGGCGATTTTCGGCGCGGCCGCTGGCCTTGTCTTGCAGCCATTGGAGGTTCGCGACGTTGCGTTCGCGGCGCAGACTGGTGCGAAACATCTGCTTCGGCAGCCGGCATTCGTCGCCGTGGTGGTTGCCGCTGCGCTCATTCAAGGCAGTCACGCGGCATATTACGGTTTCGGTTCGATCGCGTGGCAGGCGTCCGGCCTCGATGGGGCGACCATCGCCGGGCTGTGGACGCTTGGCGTGCTGGCCGAGATCGCGATCTTCGCGCTGTCGCCGCGTTTCAGGGTGTCACCCGCTTTGCTGATGGTGATCGGCGGGATTTGCGCCGTGCTGCGCTGGCTGGTGATGGCGCAGACGCCGTCGCTGCCGGTGCTGGCTGCCGTTCAACTCCTTCACGGCGCGACCTATGGACTCACCTTGCTTGGAACGATGGGGCTGCTGGTGCGCATTGTCCCGACGCATGTGATGGCCAGCGCACAGGGCTATCTGGCGGCGGCCTCGGGCATCGTCATGAGCGGCGCGTCGATTTTGACTGGTGCGATATATGCGCAGTTCGGCGCGAGTATTTACGGCGTGATGGCGCTGATGGCCGCAGGCGGTGCGGCCGTGGTGTGGCTGGCGAGAAACGACTTGATGCCGTCCGGTGAGGTTCAACCCCAGAGCGCGGCGTCGGGCGGATAGATCGTGCTGCCGTCGTAGCGCAGGCCGTGGTCGCGATCGGCCGCGAGCAGCAGCGGGCCGTCGAGATCGACATAGCGGGCGCGCTGCGCCAGCAGCAGTGCGGGCGCCATCGCCAGCGAGGTTGCCACCATGCAGCCGACCATCACCTGTAAGCCCAACGCTTCCGCCGCGTCCGCCATCGCCATCGCCTCGGTCAACCCGCCGGTTTTGTCGAGCTTGATGTTGATGGCGTCGTAACGACCGCGCAGGCCGGCGAGAGAGGCGCGATCGTGGACGCTTTCATCGGCGCAGATCGCGATGCGCCGTTCGACGTTCGCCAGCGCATCGTCCTGCCCCGCCGGCAACGGCTGCTCGATCAGGCTGACGCCGACTTCAGTACAGGCGGCGAGATTCCACGCCAGATTGTCGGCGCGCCAGCCTTCGTTGGCATCGACGATCAGTTGCGCGTTCGGCGCGGCACGGCGAACGGCCGTGATGCGGATGGCATCGTCATCCGAGCCGAGCTTGATTTTCAACAGCGGACGATGCGCGGCCGCGGCGGTCGCCTCCGCCATCGCTTCGGGCGAGCCGAGCGAGATGGTGTAGGCGGTGGTGCAGGGACGGGGCGCCGCCTGGCCGAACATGTCCCATACCCGTGATCCCGATCGCTTGGCTTCGAGATCGAGCAGGGCGCAGTCGAGCGCATTGCGCGCCGCGCCGGCAGGGAGCAGCGTTTGCAGCGCTGCGCGATCCATGCCCTCGGCCAAGCGCGCTTGAAGCGACAGGATTTGGGCGAGCGTCGAGTCAGGTGTTTCACCGTAGCGCGCATAGGGCACGCATTCGCCGCGTCCCGAATGATTTCCAGAACGAACTTCCACGACCACGACCACGGCCTCGGTCTTGCTGCCGCGGCTGATGGTGAAGGACCCGGCGATGGGCCAGCGCTCGATGCGGGCTTGCAGCGTTGATGGGGGAGGCTGCGTCATCTGTCTCAAACAATTTGGAAGGTTTGCCGGATGCATCACGTGCATCCGGCTTCGCCGCGAATCAAATCTCACCCGCAAAATACAACAAGGCGGGAGCTATGACGCCCCCGCCTTGCCATTCTTGCGCTCAAGCGCGTCGATCGTCAGTTCAGCCGGCCGGAGGCGTGCGCCAGCATGGTGTAGACCAGGCCGGTCTCCGAGATCAGATGGCTGCGCAGCATCGCCGGTCCGCGCTCGTCGCGGGCGACGTCGTCGAGCAGGCGCTCGAACTCGGTGATATAGCGGTCCACCGTCTGTTTGAAGTTGCGGTCCGACCGATACTTGCGCGCGACTTCGTCGAAGGTCTTCTGTCCCGCCGGCGTATAGAGCCGCTTGCTGAAAGCCTTATTCTCGCCGCGCTGATAGCGGTCCCACATCTCGGCCGCGAGATTGCGATCCATCAGGCGGCTGATGTCGAGCGACAGCGTTTCCAGCGGATTGCCCTGGGACGCCGCCGGCTGCTGCGACGGCCGCGATCGAGGTGCGTCGTGGTCATCGTTGAGGGTGTCAGCCCGGCTCAGCAAATCCGACAGCCAGCCGTCGCGGTCATCGCCAGCGTCGCCGATATTCGGACTGACCGGCGTCGTCTCGGATCGCTGCGGCATCGGCATGCCGAGGTCCGGCGGCGGCAACGTCGCCGCGCTGCCGGTTTCACGGCGCGGCGCGGGCCGGGCCGGGGCTTCGTCATAGCCACCGACGGCGGCGGCCATCTGTGGTTCCTCGCGCCGATGCGTCGTGGTGCGCTCGGCATTGACCACATCGGCCCCGCGGCCGTGACGGGCGACGATCCGGTTCAGCTCGGCCAGCGCTTCGATCTGGTCGACGATCACCTTGCGCATCTGCGCGGTATTTTCGGCGGCCTCCTGCGGCAGTTCGAACACGCCGCGGCGAAGCTCCTCGCGCGTCATCTCCAGTTCCTGGTGCATTTCCGAAGCCATCTGCTTCATGCCCTGCACCATCGATGCGAACTTGTCGGCGGACTGCCGGAAGATCGCCTCGGTCTCCTGCGTGCTCTTTTCATAGAGGGCGTGCAGCGTGTCGGCGGTGGCCTGGCGCTGTTCCTCGGCGGCAGTGCGAACCGCTTCGAATTGCCGTGTGATCGTGGCCGAGCCGGTGCCGGCGGTGTCCGCCACCACGCGGGCGATATCACGCGCGCGCTCCTCGGCTGCCGCAAGTGATTCATCGAGCAGCGCCGTGAACCGCGTCAGCCGCTGATCGAGATCGAGGGTGCGCGCATCGATGGTGCCGACCAGCGAGTCGAGCGCCGCCTTGCGTTCGGCGATCGAACTGTCGGTGTTGCGGTTGCTCTGCTCCATCGCGGTGACCGCTTCGACCAGCGCGCGGCCGTGATCCTCGAACTGGCTGGATAATCCGGCCAGACCCTCGATGGCCTTCGAGGTCTTGGCGTGGAACATCGTCAGTTGATCTTCGAGGTTCTGCGTGGCGTTGCCGCTGCGGGTGCTGACGTCGGTGATGGCCGCGACGAATTCGGCGACACGCGACACCATCGCGCGTTCGAGCGAATTCAGGTTGTCGTGGGCTCCGGTCAGGACTTCCTGCAACAGGATGTTGCCTTCGCGCAGCCGCTCGAACAGCGCCACCGTGTCGGTGCGCAGGACCTTGCTGGTTTCCTGCATTTCCGTGACGGCCGCCATCGACACCTGACGCGACTGCTCGATGCTGGCGCGCGACGCCTGCTCGAGATCCTTCAGAGATTTGTTGACTGCGCCGGTGGCGAGTTCGCCGGCCGCTGTGATCGAACGTGCCACCGTCGAGCCGTTGGTGGCGATCGACTGCGAGAAGTTCAGGCCGCGGCTTTCGATCGCCTTGAGCGCCTCGGAGGTGACGCGCTCGATGTCGACGATCAACTGGTTGCTCTTGCCGCCGATGGTTTCGACCAGCGAGCCGCGCTTGCTGTCCAGCGTCTCCGACAGCCGGTCGGTCTGCTGCGCCATGTAGCCGACGATCTCGTCGCTCTTGCCGCTGAGGACAGCCTGGAAGCTGTTGCTGGCGCCAAGCACCGCTTGCTCGATCTCCGCGGCGGTTGCCTTGGCCTTCTGGCCGGCTTCGTTGGCGGCGGCGACCAGCGAGGTCTGGGCGGCGAGGGCGCCGCTCTGGATCGCCTCGACCGAACTGGCTGTCGTTGTGGTGAGCGTCTGCTCGATGGTTTCGGCCAGCGTCCTGATCTGGCTTGCGGTATCGGACGTGGTCGCAACGAGCGAGCTCGACAGTGCCTTCATCTGCTCTGTGGTGTCGGCGGTCACACCGGTCAGCGCGCCTTGCGCTTCCCGCGCGCTGCGCAGGATCTGCGCCGCGGTGTCCGAACCGACCGTCGACAGCATCCGCTCGACGTCGGCGGACAACGACCTGACCTGCTCCGCCGCGTTGCTGGACGCGGCCACCAGGGTCGCTTGCGCTTCCTGCGCGCCGGAGAGCACCGAGCCGACGGCGGCGGTGCCCACGGTCGACAGGCTCTGCTCGAGATCGGCCGACAGCGCCTTGACCTGGCCCGACACCTGATCGGTAATGGTCATCAACGTCATCTGTGCCGACCGCGTGCTGTTCGCGACAGCATCCGCGGCATTGCTGCCGGCTTCCTTCAGGCTGCGCTCCATGTCGTCGGAGGCCGCCATCAATGTCGCCTGCGCGTCGCGGGTGCCGCTGAGCAGGGCGGCCGCCGTGGTGGCGCCGACGCCCGACAACGTCTGCTCGATGGTGGTCGAGAGCGACTGCATCTGCGCGACGAGATCGGTCGATGCGCCGGTGAGGGTACTCTGTGCCTCGCGTGCACTGGTGAGCAGGACGCTGGCGGTGTTGGCGCCAGCAGAGGTCAAGGTGCGCTCGACATCGGCGGTGAGCGACTTGATCTGGCTCGTCGCATCACTGGACACCGCCAGCAGCGAGGCATGCGCGTCCTCGGCGCTGCCGCGGATGGCGTTCGCGGCGGTGGAGCCGACGGTGCCGACCAACTGCTCGACCTCGATGGAAGCCTGCTTGAGTTGCGTGGTGAGATCCGCCGAGACCGACAGCAGGGATTGTTGCGTGCTGCGCGCACTGCTCTGGATCGTCTCGCTGGTGCTGAGCATCAGGTTGGTCAGCGAGTTCTCCGCATCGTCGACATGCGACTTGATGCTCGACGACAGTTCTTCGGCACGCGCCATCAAGGTGTCGCTGGCCTGACGGCCGCTGGTCTCAATGCGGCCGGCAACCGCCTCGATGCGCGAGCCGAGCAGATCCTCGAAGTGCGCGATGCGGGTATCGATGTCGCTGGCAACCGAGCCGGCCCGGTTCTCCAGACCTTGATGGATCTCCTGGAAGCGCGCGGCGATGGTTTCGGCGAGATGCCCGGTGCGGCCGTCGATGGTCTCCGTCACATTGGTCATGCGCTGGTCGATCGCCGCAAGGGCCTGCGCGGTGCCATCGTTCAAGGTCGATGAAAGCTGCGCCAGACGGGAGTCGATCGAGTAGATCGCCTGGGTTGCGCCTTCGTTGAGCGAAGACGTGAGACGCGTCATCTTGGTATCGATTTCGCCGAGCGTCTGCGTTGCGCCCTCAGTCAGTGTCGAGGTCAAGCGCGTCAGCCGCGTGTCGATTTCGCCAAGGGTCTGGTTGGCTCCTTCCGTCAGCGATGACGTCAACTGCGTCAGCTTGCTGTCAATCTCGCCGAGCGTCTGGTTCGCGCCATCAGTCAACGATGCGGTGAGTTGCGACAGCTTGGTATCAATGGCGCCGATGGTCTGGGCCGCGCCGTCCGTCAGCGACGAGGTGAGGTTGGTGAGCTTGGCCTCGATGGTATCGATCACCTTCTTGGTGCCGCCGGATAGCGACGACGACAGCGCGCCGAGCCGCGAGTCGACGGTGTCGGTCACCGACTTCGCACGAGTATCGAAGCTCTGTTCGAGCGCCTTCAGCCGGCCGTCGACGGTTTCGTCGAACGACTTGATCTTGGAATCGAGCGCGCCGTCGAGATCGGTCACGCGGGTGCCAAGCTGCACTTCGAACTGTTGCAAACGCTGGTCGAGCGTCGCGGTGATCTGGCCGCTGTTCGAGGTGAGGCGAGTGTCGAAGGTGTCGACATAGGTTTTCAGGCTCTCGGCGATATCGTTGGTCCGCTGGCCGAGGCGCTCGACGACTTCGCCGCCGTAGGTCTTCACGGTGCGGTCGAATTCGGAGATGTGCCGGGTAATCAGCGCGCCGAGCGTGCTGCTGTCGCGCGAGAATTTTTCGGCGAGCTCGGTACCCTGCTGCCGGATCAACTCGTCGAACGTGTTCATCTGGAGGCTGAGCGTGTCGTGAGCGCTCTCGGTCTGGCTCACCACTTTGGTCACCAGCGAATTGACGGTGGAGTCGAGCGCGTCGCTCGCCTTGTCACCGCTGGTGAGGATACGATCCGCCAGCCGCTGGCCGGCTTCGTCGATCTTGGTGGCGATGTCGCCGCCGCGCAGTTCAAGCTCGAGCAACAGCGAGTCGCCGGAGTTGCGCAGCGAGTCGTGAAGCTGCTCGGTGCGGTCGGAAATGCTGTCGACGATGCTGGCGGACTTCTGCTCGAATTCGGAGGTGATGCGGTCGAGCCGGTCGTTCAGCATGTCGTGGACGCGGTTCGCCAGATCGACGAACTCGTCATGGACGTGGCCGGTCTTGAAGTTCAGGCTCGCGGTCAGGCGTTCGCTGGCGTCGAGCACGGCGCGGGTGGTTTCGCCGCTGGCTTCCTCGAGACGGTCGAGCAGGTCGCCGCCGCGTTCGCCGAGCGCGAGGATCATGTTGTCGCCGGCGCTGCCCAGCGCGCGGGTGATGTGTTCGCCGCGCTCCTCAAGCGCGCCGGTGATGCTCTTGGCGACTTCATCAACGCGCGAGGCGATGGCGTCGCTGATCAGGGCGATGTCGTGGCGCAGATCGATCTGCACGCCGGAAATGGCGCTGCGGACCTGTTCGGCCTGGCCGACGAGGTTGTCGCGCTGATGCGCGATGTCCTGCAACAGCGCGCGGATGCGCACTTCGTTGTCGGAATAGGCGCGCTCAAGTGCCGAGACTTCGTTGGCGACCAGCGTTTCGAGTTCGCTGGCGCGCGCAATGGCGCGCTCCATGCCGTCGCCCATGGCGGCGACTTCGCGGCGGATGGCCTGACCGACTGTCACCATGGAATCGCTGGCGGCATGTTCGGGTTCGGAGAACCGCATCGCCACCTGCGCCATCGACTGCGCGATCATGCGCAATTCCTGTCCGCGCCAGGCGAGGCTTGCGAGGAAATAGAACAGCAGGATCGGTGCCAGCAGCACCGAGATCAGGCCGACGAACGCCAGCGCGCCGCCGTTGTGTCCCAGCGATTGCAGCGAGGGATAGAAGCTGTACGCCAGCAATCCGGCGCCGATCAGCCAGACCACGGTGAAAATGGTGGCAAGCGTATAGATGTTGCGGGCGGGGCGGCCCTTCTGGATCGCTTGCAGAATTTGGCCGATGGTCTCGCGGTCATCGTTCGCGGCGCCCCGATTGAAAAGGGCTTCGTCGGATGGCTGGTCCTGAAACGGCCGCGGGCCGAACACCGCCTCGTCACGGGACGGTTCGGACACTGTAACAGGGGGAATGATAGGTGGTGCAGCCGGGCTGGCGCTGTCCGAGGCCGGCGTTTCGCTCATATTCAGGGCTTCCTGAATTGCCGAAAGCGCAACTTCGGTGGGGTCCTGAGCCTTCTTGGGACTGTTCGCCATGCTAGTTTACGCCCTTAGTTTACACAGCCGGGAAGCCTCGCAACGATGCCCGCCGAGGGGCGATTCTGCCCTCGACGATCAGAGGCGGCCCGGAAACAACGTCGTGACCGCCCGGCTTGTGCGCTACTTCCCCAAACATCCTATTGGCTTGCTGGCTCGAATGAAATGGATGTGATTAATACAATTTTAATGATCCTTAATCATCGTTAACACGGAACCGGGAGAAGGCGGTTCAGGCTGGAAAATCGCTCCGAACGGGCTCAATTATGGCTAAAGCCGGTCATATTGACGGCTTTACGGCGGCGAGCGTTCCGTCGTCTATGTTAACCAAATCGAGGGTTTGGCGCGGATTCGGCAAAATTTTTCACCGGGTCGGATTTGTTGTCCTGAAAGGAAGAATGGGATTGATGCCGTCGCAGTCCGGCGCTGCCGCTCATGGACCGATCGACCTCGATCATCTCCGCAAGATGACGCTGTGCGATCCCGCGCTGGAGCGCGAGGTGCTGCGGCTGTTCGTGGAACAGACGGCCAACCTGATGCGGACACTCGCCTCGCTGCCGGAGAATGCCGCCGTGCTGGCGCATACGTTGAAAGGCTCGGCGCGCGCGATCGGCGCGTTTCGCGTGGCGGAAGCGGCGGCCGCGCTGGAGGCGGCATTGTGCTCGGAAGGGGACGCACGCGAAACCTTCGCGCGGCTCGAAGCCGAAGTCGGCGCGGCGCGGCGGGCGGCGGCCGCGCTCATCGCGCAGTCCGAACCATAATTGCTAGCCGCGCGATGGAAAATCAGCGGCTTGCCAGCGAGGCGGCTGGCGTAGGGCGGAACGAGCCGCTATAGGACAACCAGCATTCCTCTTTTGAGACAGCACGAGTAGCCATGGCGAAGATTCACTACGTTGACCACACCGGCGAGACCCGCATCGTCGACGTCGAAAACGGCGCGACGGTAATGGAAGGCGCGATCCGCAACGCCATCCCCGGCATCGAGGCCGAGTGCGGCGGTGCCTGCGCCTGCGCGACCTGCCATGTCTATGTCGACGAAGCCTGGCGCGAGAAGGTCGGCAATCCGACGCCGATGGAAGAGGACATGCTCGACTTCGGTTTCGACGTGCGCCCCAACTCGCGGCTGTCGTGCCAGATCAAGGTGTCGGATGAACTCGACGGCCTGATCGTGACGACGCCGGAGCGTCAGGCCTAAGTAGCCGCGCTTTCGCCGCGCATCATCCAGCGCCGAAATCCTTCGATGGTCGACGGCGGCAACGGCGTCGGCTTGCGCGTCTTGGCGTCGACGAGCACCGTCGTCGCCTGCGTCGACGCGATGCAGCGGCCCTCCGAGAACACCACCTGGCTGAAGGTCACTGAGGTTCGCCCGAGCCGCAGCACGCCGAGCCCGGTCTCGATGATGCCGGGCCAGTGCAGTTCCGCGCGAAAATGCGTGTCGAGACGTACCAGCACCCAACTCGCGCCTGCCGGCGTCAAGCCGTTCGCCGCATCACGCACCAGCATCACGCGGCCGGTTTCGAAATAGCTGGAATAGACCGCGTTGTTGACGTGGCCGTTGACGTCGAGGTCGGCGAAGCGGACGTTATCGGATAGGCGAAGCGGGTAGTCTTCAAGGCGCGGCGTCGTCGAAACAGGGCTGTTCACAGGGCAATCTCCAGGCTCCATGCAGTTACATGGAAACCGCCGCCGACCACAAGAGGCGCGGCGGCGCCTGTGGCGGGTTGCAACGATACGTCGCGTGAGGGCGTTTCCACGTCGGTGAAAACGCGCTAGATATTTGAAGACCCTTCCGGAATATCCCCCAATCAGTGAAGACGGCGAGATGAGCGAAACGATCCAAACCGATGTGTTGATAATTGGCGCCGGCCCCTGCGGTCTGTTCGCCGTGTTCGAACTGGGCCTGCTCGACATGAAGGTGCATCTCGTCGACATCCTCGACAAGATCGGCGGGCAGTGCGCCGAGCTTTATCCGGAGAAACCGATCTACGACATTCCCGGCATCCCGATGGTCACCGGCCACGGTCTGACGGAATCGTTGATGGAGCAGATCAAGCCGTTCAATCCGACCTTCCATCTCAACGAGATGGTGGAGAGCATCGAGAAGATCGGCGATCCGCTGTTTCGCGTCACCACCGATGCCGGCAACGTCTTCGAAGCCAAGGTGGTGGTGATCTCCGCGGGCGGCGGCTCGTTCCAGCCGAAGCGTCCGCCGGTGCCGGGCATCGAAGCCTATGAAGGCTCGTCGGTGTTTTACGCCGTGCGCAAGATGGAGCACTTCCGCGACAAGGATCTGTTGATCGTTGGCGGCGGCGACAGCGCGCTCGACTGGACGCTCAACCTGCATCCGATCGCGCGGCGCGTGACCTTGCTGCATCGGCGCGACGACTTCCGCGCCGCGCCGCATAGCGTCGAGCAGATGCGCGCATTGGTGGCGTCCGGCAAGATGGACCTGAAGATCGGTCAGGTCACGGAGCTTCACGGCGAAAACGGACAACTCGCCGGCGCGATGGTGAAGGGCAACGACAACGCGATCACGCGCGTCGACTGCAATGCGATGCTGCCGTTCTTCGGACTCACGATGAAGCTCGGGCCGATCGCCAACTGGGGCGTGTCGCTGGAGAACAATCTGATCCCGGTAGAAACCGCGTCGTTCGAAACCAACGTGCCGGGAATCTTTGCCATTGGCGACATCAACACCTATCCCGGCAAGCTCAAGCTGATCCTGTCCGGATTCCACGAAGGCGCGCTGATGGCGCAGAAGGCGCATCGCTACGTCTATCCCGACAAGCGGCTGGTGTTTCAGTACACCACCTCGTCGTCGAGCTTGCAGAAGAAGCTGGGCGTCACCTAAACGGTTGAGAGCAAGGGGCGGGTTCCGGCGCGGGATTCTTGTGGCGAAACGGTGTCGGCGCCTGAAGCGTGCGGAGGTCTTGCGACGAAACTGTGGCAGGGCAGGCGATGTTGCAGGGCTGCTCCTAACCCGGATTTCCCATGGCGTTTTCCCGTGAAATCGCCACACTTGTCCCACAACCCTTACGCTCGACCTTTAGACAGGTGAGGCCGATGGCAAAAATCAGAACCGGACTTCGACGAGGAATGCCAGTCGCAATGACGCTGGCGGCTCTGCTGTTGAGCGCCGGCCTCGCGCGCGCGGCCGAGCCGACCGCGGCCGGGCTCTGGCAGAAGAGCGAGAACGGCAAGCCCGTGGTCTGGGTGCTGATGGTCGATCATGGCGGCATCTTCGAGGGCGCGATCGCCCGCACCTTCCCCAAGCCGGGTGAAGCCGCCAACCCGCTCTGCACCAAGTGCACCGACGATCGCAGGAATGCGCCGGTGCTCGGGCTGTCGTTCATCCGCGACATGAAGCGGGCCGGACTCAAATACGAGGAAGGCAACGTGCTCGATCCGCGCGACGGCGAGATCTATCACGCCAAGATGGCGTTGAGCCCGGATGGCCAGTCGCTCACCTTGCGCGGCTATGTCGGAATTTCGCTGCTCGGCAAGAACGAGACCTGGCAGCGGCTGCCGGACGCCAACATCGCCACGCTCGATCCTGCGATCGTCGCGAAGTACCTGCCGCAGGCCGCCGCGCAGACGCAACCGCCGGCGGTGGTCGCCAAGTCGAAATCGCGCACCACGGGTTCGGCGACGCATCCGCGGTGATGTGATTTCCGTCGTCGAGAGGCGGCTTAACAATTTCAGCGTCGTCCCCGCGCAGGCGGGGACCCATAACCCCTAGCGGTCATGGGTTGGCAAGACTACCCAACAAAGATCACTATCGCTGTTCGCATCATAAGCGACACGGCGTATGGGTCCCCGCCTGCGCGGGGACGACGATTGTCGTGGTGTGAGTCCGTCCAAAACACGCGTTCGTTTTTTACAACGCGTCGCAAATAACAAAGGGCCTCCGCACTCGACGCGCGGAGGCCTTTGCGTTACCGCCGCTGCTCCATCGCAGGCAGTTGCTGCGCCGATGGCGGCAGCAGCGGCTCCTGGATGACTTCCGGCACGCGGGCGTCGAGGCGGAGGAGGGAGATCGCGGCGGGGAGGGTGGCGTCGGCCATCGCGGCGTGGCCTTCGGCGGTGGGATGCACCGCGCCGCCATAGACCGCCGACAGCACGCCCCACGTCGCGTCATGAATGTCGGAGGGCTGCGCCGCCGCCGGCAGGCCTTGCGGATAGGTCATTGCCGCGAAGTAGCTGTCGTTGGCGTCGCGGATCCAGCGCGCGCGGGGCAGGTAGGCGCGGAATTCGCTGGCGCCGCGTCCGCACACCAGCGGCTGCGAGGCGGCGGCGACCACGTCGTCGACGAAGCTGTCGCCCTTCGCTGAAAAACACGCCTGATCGAATTCCGGATCGGTCGATGCGCGCGCGCAGAAGCCGTGATTGGCGAACGCAGCCTGATGCGCGTCCACGAAGGTCATGCGGTCGGTGGACGGATTGCGGCACAGGATGCCGGATTGGCAGAGCGCCAGGTCTTTCAGACGCGGCAGGAATTCGCTCTGCACGAAGCGCGCCGCACTGTTGAGCCGCTGCGGGTCGGCGTTGAACGACGGATGCACGTCGAAGCCGGCGCGGCCGCCGGGACAAATCGCGCCGTTCGCCAGCACCGGATTGGCGTAGGAGACGTAGATGACGCGCGACAGATCGCCGACCAGCGGCTTGAGCGCGCTGCGCAAGTTGCTGAAGGCGCGCGGCAGGTCGTTGGTGAGCGCCGAACGCGAATCCTCGACAGATCCCAGCACGCCGGTGCGCTTGAACAGCGCACGCTCGGTGCCGCTGTCGACGATGACATTGGCGACCAGTTCGGAGAAGCCGATGTCGTTGGCGCCGATCGACAGCAGCACGAGGTCGAGCTTGCGGTCCGGCTGCCGGCGCTTGGCGGCGGCAAGCGCGTCGCGCAACTCGGCGAGTTGCGCGTTCACCTTGCCCTGGCAATCGACGCCGGACTTGGTGATGAGACATTCGCGCGCGCGCTGCGAGCCGAGCAGGCCGTCCGCGATGGTGGCGCCGGTGCAGGCCAGCGGCAGATAGGTCACCGCGATGTGCGGGTAGCGTACCGCGAGCGCCAGCGCGGTGCGGGTCTGGTAGCTGTAGAGCGAACGATGGCAGGCCGGGTTGAACCAGACCGCGCTGTGGCGTTGCCAGGCCTGTAACGGCCCCGGCGAGCCGCAGGCGCGGCCGCCCTTGTAGCCGGCGCGGCTCGGCCGGAAATATTCGCTGCCCGGACCGCCGAGATAGGACTGGAAGCAGAAGCCTTCATCCGCCAGCGCGATCTGCTTGTCGGGGTTGCCTTCGCCGGACGCGACGGAATCGCCAAGGCCGGCGATCAGGATGTCGCGCACCGCAATCTCGGTGGTGACGCGCTGCGGCGCGTCGGCGCCGCTCGAGACATCGACGGTGACGGCGGTGGTCAGGCCTTGCGCCACGCGCAGATTGATCGGCTCGGCGCAGTCCAGTGTCGATTGGCGCGGCCCCTGTCCGTCGTCGAAGGTCCAGGCGCAGGTGGCGCCGACCGGCAATGCGCCGGCGAGGCGCACCGTCACCGGATGATCGACCGGGGTGAGATAGCTTTCCTTGACGCCGTCGCGGGTGCAGGGCTCGCTCACCCGGCCGCTGCGGTCGATGCACAGGCGGTTGACGGTGTTGCGCGCCCAGCCGCGGCCGTCGCTCTGGATTTCCAGTGCGTCCTCGGCGGCGAGGATGGTGCCGGCGCGCATCGCCTCGACCTGAAGCTGGAAATCGCGCTCCTCGCGGAACAGCCGGAACCGGTTGCGAACTTCCCAAGTGATCTGCAACGGCGGTGCGCCGGCATCCTGCGCTGCGGCCGGCGTGACGGGGAGCGCGGCGAGGCCGGCCGGCAGCAGGGCGGTCAGCAGCAGCGCGAGACGAATGAGGGAAGGAAGGGGGCGAATCCGGATCATGCTGTGTTCAACGTCAAGGATGGGGCGGAAATAAGAGACGCAAGGATTTTCGGATCACGTCGCGGGGAGCGGGCGCATCATGAGACGACCAACGCCAACGTATTCGCACGGCATTGTCCCACAAGACACGTCGTCCCTGCGCAGGCAGGGACCCATACGCCGCAGCGCTTCGGCTTCGTCAAGGCGAGGTTATCGTCACAACAACTAACGTCAGGGGTTATGGGTCCCTGCCTGCGCAGGGACGACGCCGAGAACCGTTGTTCAGTCCGACGTTCAGCCGAACTTCACGAATTGCGTGACAGCAGCCGGGGGTCGTTGCATGACGCCTTGCGGCGGTCCTGCCATGGCTTGACCACGCTGAGCCAGAGCTCGCGGCTGCCCATGATGCTGATGGCGACGGTGAAGGGGATGACGAAGTAGAGCACGCGGAACATCAGCAGCGTCGCCACCAGTTGCTCGCGGCCGAACTGCGGCAGCGCCACCAGCATCGCGGCGTCGAACACGCCGAGGCTGCCGGGGGCGTGGCTGGCGAAGCCGAGCAAAGTCGCCAGGATGAACACCACCGCGAGCGACAGGAAATCGATGGCGGGCTCGTTGGGCATCAGCAGATACATCGCCAGCGAGCAGAAACCGAGATCGACCACGCCGATCAGGATTTGCAGCAAGGTCAGCCGGCCGGAGGGCAGCACCACCTTCCAGCCGTTGCGGCCGAGCTGGCGGCGGCCCTGGCCGACCGCGACCCAGACCAGATAGGCGAAAATGCCGGCGAGGCAGCCGAGCCCGATCAGCCGGTTGATGCTGCTCGGCAGCAGGTTCATCGCGCCGGCGGCATCCGGATGGGCCACCATGCCGATGCCGAGCACGAAAACGTTGCCGAGCCAAAAGGTCAGCCCCGAGATGAAGCAGATTTTCGCGACGTCGATGGCGTTGAGGCTGAAGTCCGAATAGATGCGGAAGCGGATGGCGCCGCCGGTGAACACCGTGGCGCCGATATTGTGGCCGATCGAATAGCTGGTGAAGCTCGACAGCGCCGCGATCCGGTAGGGGACGTGGGTGACGCCCAATGTTCGCAGCGCGAAGAAATCATAAAACGTCAGGGTGCAGAATGCGCCGAACACGCACAATGCCGCGAGCGCGATTTCTCCGTGGGATTTTTCAGCCAGCGCAGCCAGGATCACGCTCAGGTCGATGCCCTTGAGGGTCCGGACCAGGATCGTAATCGCGATGGCAACGATGATGAGGCTCGCAGCGATTCCGACCCGTTTCCAGCCGATCCGCTCCGTAAACCCACGCCGCAGCGTGGTCAGCAGTCGATCCATTCGTCCTCCCGCCGTGGCACGTACAACCCCGGGGCCGAACGAACCGATCGGACGTCTGTGGCTGCCAAAACACTCACCAAGTGACTCATACTTGG